>Ga0265297_10000133_pt1 | contig 247333 bp, 243 predicted proteins | sample Munlanlwell13791_FD_192502 | JGI IMG/M metagenome (GOLD analysis project Ga0265297, IMG submission 192502) | Leachate microbial communities from a municipal landfill in Southern Ontario, Canada - Leachate well 137-91 | ecosystem: Engineered > Solid waste > Landfill > Unclassified | place...
TGGCGCCGGATGGAAGAGCTCCCCCGCCAGTGAGGTTGGTTCCGTCCCAATAAAGCTCGCCGGAGACCGAATAGAGTCGGTTGGTGGTTGGAGTGGGGGCGCTGGAGTCGGCAAGGTATATTCTTCCATTCACGTCAAGTTTTTCGTTGGGAGCAGTGGTGCCGATGCCGACGTTGCCTGAAGTTGTTCCGAAAAGAACATTTCCCGTGGTTACCTCAATCGCCCTCCAATCAAACGCCGACGTAATGGTTGGATTGATGTAAAGACCTCTAGTGATTCCATTCGCCCCGCCTGTCTGGTTAACAGCAAAGTTCAGATTTATTCCCGAAAAGGTTGCTGTTCCGGAAGTTGGCATGAACGTTACTCCATTGACACCCAGATTGGAACCTGATGTATCCAACAAAGCTTGGTATCCTGAAGTGTTATTGTAAATCCCCTGATAGCCACCATCATTATTTCCGCTGCCCAAGCTTACTGTTACATTTGTTCCTCCCAATACCAATTGATTGGTTGCTGTAATATATCCGCTTTGAATACCTTTGCCAATTTTAAGTGTCGAAGCAGATTCCCATCCAGGTCTTCCAATTTGCAGAGTATTCGCGCCAGTTGAGGAAACTCCAGGAATAAAACTAAAGTTACTTGTTCCGCTCGCATTATTGAGATTCCAAGTTGTACCGTTAGATCCAGCAGAGATGTTGGCCAAAATAGTTCCTGTTGAACTTTGCCACTCGGTTATATTAGAAGTTTGAGTCAAATTTGCCTTGATAATAAGTTGTTGGACGTCCGAACTACCGACCACTTCCAACTTCGCCCCTGGATTCGTCGTCCCGATGCCGATGCTTCCGTTTTTTATTGTTATCTCCGGATTTGCATAGTTGTTGTATGAATATAAATAGAATGGAGCACTTGCATTCCTCGTTCCCAAATAACCTGCACTTCTAAGCAAGGGCACACCAGACGTTGAACCACCGTATCCAAATTGGAGTGCCAAATTTCCCGATTCATCATTTACATCAAAGCCACCATATCCAGATGTACTTGTATTTTTAATTGTTATAACAGGATAACCGGATTGATTGGCAACTATATCTAATTTCGTTACCGGACTCGTCGTTCCGATGCCGACGTTGCCCGCGAATGAACTGCTCCCCATTCCGGACACTTTCAGATTTTGAGTGATTGTTACCAAACCGGCAGAATTCAAGGAAAGGCCGACAGTCCCAGTCAGAGTCGTATTGTCCGCGGCAGTATAAAGATCGATTTGCGTTGCCGTGTTCAGAACCGATGATCCGCCGCCGATACTCATATATCCGCCTCCGGAAGTAGAGCTGTATCCGAATACCGCCACATCTTGCTCGTTGTTCGTATAATGCCTTCCCTGAACATAGAAATTTTTCAGCGTTGCGTCCGCCACCGTGTTGCTTATCCGCAGCTGTTGAGCACTGGCACCGATAATATCCAAGATTCTGGTCGGACTCGTCGTCCCGATGCCGACGTTGCCAGAATTAATATATGAATTTCCTGACCCCACTAATCTGAGAGTTTCAGTACCCGGGTAATTTCCATCATAAATTGAAAGTTGCCCTCCACTGGTATTGCTTCTTGTCAATTCAACAAAAGGAAAAGTGCTACTTGCATTCCAAATTTTTAAACCATGCGTAGGATTTCCAGGAGTAATTTTTATATCCTTATCCCCGCTAACTTCTAAGCCACTTGTCGGGCTCGTCGTCCCAATCCCAATACTTCCCAACGTGGTGATGTTGTCGGTGTTGGAAGTGGGCCAGAGGGTGGTTCCGCTTCGGGTCCAGTAGCCGAGGATGCCTGCTGTGGGAGCGGTGGAGGTGAGTTGCTTGTTGGCGTCGGTATATACTCCGGTGTTGGCGGTGAGTCCTCCAATGCGCAGGTTGCCGGATCCGCCGATTTCGAGGGCGGCGAGGGGGTTGGTGGTGCCGATGCCGACGTTGCCGCCGCCAAGGATTGCCATTTTAGGAGTTGTTAAATTGCCCGTAAAGAACCTTAACCCCGTGGAATTTCCCCACGTATTTTCAGCAACCATAGCAATCCCAGAAACCTTAGCTACATCCGGATATTCATTCATAGTAAACATAATGCCGGCACCCGAACCAAATGGCGGTGTTCCAGAGGCATCAGTATTTCTAATTCTTGCACCCCAAAATATATCATTTACAGAAGTACCACTAATCGTTAAAGGATGAGAAGGACTCGTCGTCCCGATGCCGACGTTGCCGTAAGCAATTAAATTTCCTGGTGCCCCATTTGGACTTGCATTTTTACCTACATATAAAGTCCCAGCCGCGCCAGTAGTCGTTGCATGGCTAATATAATTAATATAGGTATCGCTCTGGTTTACATTAAATGCGGAAGTTGTGTTTATGTAAACCTTTCCCGCGCTAGCAGCGGTATCGAGTTTAAGATAGAGATCATCGCTACTATTGTATGCGTTACCGAGTATTTTCGAGTAACCACCCCCCAAGCTACTTATTTGAAAATCCCTAAAATTTGTGTACCAGGTGTTGAAATAAAGCGTGTTAGCTGTAGACCTGTAGAGTTGAACGTTTGTATCACCCGCAAATGTCAGAGTTCCGTTAATATCCAGTTTGCTAGCCGGATTCGTCGTCCCTATCCCGACATTGCCGCCGCTTGTTATTCTCATTTGCTCCGTATTGTTAGTGCCGAAAATTAATGGATATGCTTGAGTTTGCATCAAAGTCATTCCCAAAATATCGGTCCCAGTCACATAATAATTGTAGCCAAGATAGCCCAATACGGAATTATTGCTATGTTTAAATTGATACTGAAACCTAGTGTTGTCAGCATATGTATAATCCGGTTTAAGTGTGATACCGCTGGTTCCTCCACTAGTAGGTTTGATTTCCAGTAAATTTCCCGGACTCGTCGTCCCGATGCCGACGTTGCCGGAAGCTAGAATATTAAACAAGTTATCAGCGCCATAAAATCCGAATGTCAAAAAATTTGACGTTGAACCATCTGCAACATGAGCATATCTCCACGATCCTCTATTATATGTTGAAGCAGCCTTGCCCAAATTCATGACCAACTGCTCTCCACTTTCTAGATTCGGATCAAGAATATTGAGACCGTAGTTGTATGCATCTGATGTGAGAACCTGAACATCCAACTTCGCCCCCGGATTCGTCGTCCCGATGCCGACGTTGCCTGTGCCCTTTATGGTCATATTTCGTGTTAATGAACTACTTGTCCCATAACCAAAAGTTATATCTCCGTAATCTCCAGGCGAATATATCTGAATCAAATTATTTTGGAGACCAAGATGATAGTTAAATCCTAAGTCAATTTTACCTCCAACTGAATCCCCTAAGTCCAATGTAACTGATGGACTCGTCGTTCCTATTCCCACTCTTCCCAGCGTGGTGATGTTGTCAGTGTTGGTGGTCGGCCAGAGGGTGGTTCCGGATCTTGTCCAATAGCCAAGGATGCCGCTTGTTGGGGCGGTGGAGGTGAGTTGCTTGTTGGCGTCGGTGTATACTCCGGTGTTGGCGGTGAGTCCTCCAATGCGCAGATTGCCTGATCCGCCGATTTCCAAGGCGGCGAGAGGATTGGTTGTCCCGATGCCGACATTGCCGCCGGTTGTTAGAGTCATCACATTTATATTATCCCCTGTTCCAAAATGTAATTTCTGAGTTCCCGAAGCGTTATTTACTTTCAAAATTGCGTCCCCTGAAACAGTCCCTGGCAAGAAAGCATTGGCGGAAGTTACCATTCCGAACTCAAGACGACTCGTTGAAACTGAATTGGTTAATAGCTTAAATAAAGGATTATTTGTTCCATCAATTATAATTCCGTCAGCATTAGTAGTGGAATATACATTCAACTTCGCCCCAGGACTCGTCGTCCCGATGCCGATGTTACCGGCGAAATATGATTTTCCGCCGTTGGAATAGATCGCCCAGTTGTTCGTACCAAAGGCCTGATTTTCGAGATAAATCCCGTAGTGATTTGTTATGGGACGGGCATGCGTCGGTGATTCGATATAAACAGAATAATCGTTTGTCATGGAACCGCCGACTCCGGCATGGCCGGTAAGAATCCATATCCCATAATTGTCTGCGATAGAGCCCGTGCCTACTCCATAGGCGCGCACCGTGAGTCCATTGTTTTCACTAATATTTCCGCTGGAAGTACTGATTGAACCGAGTTCCATTCCGGTCAGTAGGCCTACATCTCCGCTTCCTGCGTGCGTCGCCCAAATCGATGTTCCATACACGCCATCAATATCGTAGGTGTTACCCGCTTCCACGGAAGTTCCGAAGCTTTGGCCATATATATAAGTTGAATTGGCTCCCGTCAAATCTATGCTGGGATTGAGCGTTATTGTGGAGTGTATTCCTTCCCACCATCCACTACTAGAAAAGTCTGTAATCGTTTGAGACAGATCAAATATTTTATCAAAAGAGCCATCAAATCCAATTGAAGCGTCGTTTCCAAAAGCTATTCTTCCGTTTCCATATGCATCCCCATTTATTGTTAGTTTGCTGGTCGGACTCGTCGTCCCTATGCCGACGTTGCCGGCGAAGTAGTTTCGCGCGCCGCTATCAACTTGATATAATCCATACGCCTGATTTATTTGAGTACCGCTGGTTACATCACCTATGTATACGCCATATGTGTTTGTAAATATTGCTCCAACGGCACCGTACAAATCTAGATCCGCGTACACGCCGTAACTATTGGAAACGGTCACACCCGGCTGAACATATGTTGTAGCTTTAACCCCATAGACGTTTTCGACCATACCACCGTATGATGAACCATAAAACATTCCGCCAGCTACATGTGTTGCTGCCCCAGGACCATTGTGATAAGCGTAACCCGTGACACCGAATTCTTTTAGCACGTTACCCGTTGAATAGTTGTCGATGTAAAATTCACCGCCGCTAAGATACGAAACTGAATCCAGTTTCGTATCTGGAACCGTTACATAAGAAAGAACTCCAGCAATATTTCCAGCACCGCCGTATTGACCATCTATGTATATTCCATAGGGATTGCTGCTTACTAGCGCAAGCTGACTCGTATAATAACTAGTATTCGTCGTCCCGATGCCGACGTTGCCGCTGAAAGCCGCGACGGTTCCGGCGGAGAGAGTGGTCGGGTCATAGCCGACTCCGAGAAGAGAATCCGTCGGAAGATACACGTCGTCGCCTGATGTCGCGGGCGAAAGATTGGCGACCGTTCTGGTCCAGAATCCGACCGTGCCGGAAGATGATCCGGTGATGTTTCCGGAGCAGGTGAAATCGCCGTTGCTGTTCGTGACCGTGCAGCCGGTGTCTCCTGATCCTCCGGCAAGATTCACGTTCCCCGTGGAGGTTCCGGCGATGTTCACTTCTCCGGTTGTGCCGGCGTCGAGATTGAGCGCCGTTCCCGCGCCGGTGGAGATCGCTCCTGCTCCGACAAAAGTGAGAGCGGCTGATGAGAGGCTGGAGGAAGAAATATATATTGTTCCGCCCACATACGCATTGTCTGACGTATAGAGGCCGTAGGTGTCGTCATAGCCCAAATAGCCGGAGGTGGTTCCATCGCTCCCGTAGACGCCGTATTTCGTTCCTAGCGCGTAGGCTCCGTATGAATTTGCGGATGAATTTGCGATATTTAAGCCCCTGGTAGTGATTGAATCGACGATGTCGAGGCGGTATTGGGGGTTGGTGGTGCCGATGCCGAGATAGCCGGAAGCAGAAATCCGCATCGCCTCGGAGGGCGTTGTGCTGCCTATGGGAGTTATGACGAAACGCATGTATGTTCCTTGCGCAGCGTCCGTCCAATTCTCTGCCGCCCGAAAAACGATATTTGCCCTGTCTGTTGAAAATCCGGTTGCTCCATACCCACTGCCCCCAATGTTGAAAATATTGTTATTAATCAAAACAGCCGTGGGGGAAGCAAGCGTGCCGTTGGCAAACTGGCTGCGGTATGCCGGAGCCGATCCGTAAGAAGTCAGTCTGATAGTAGCGTTCGAACCATCGCGAACAATAGACAAAGAATCGCCAGGACTCGTCGTCCCTATCCCGACGTTCGCGTCCGAAAAATAGAAAGCGTCCGCCGTGTTGAAGCCGAATTCACCCGTGACGTTGTTTGTCGCTTTGAAATTGAAAGTCGGGTTGGCGCTTGCGTCATAGCCGAAATAGAAATTGCCAAGCGATTCATCGATGCCGAAAATTGAAGCCGTCGGGGTTGTTCCGCCGATGGCAAAATCGTTGAGGGCGTTCGTCGGATAGACCGTCCCGCCCGCGAGCGTCCACATTGCGCCGGGTCCCCCGCTGGCGATGGCCGCGTCAAAATCATTGAGTACTCCCTGCACATTCGTGGAAGATGAATTGGTGAATCCGATCGTATATGCTCCGACAAGATACGCACCTGAATCAAGTGCACTGGTCGCTTCCCCAAGCGAGGTTGTTCCTCCGAAGATCAAATTGCTAGCGCCGGTCAGGTTGAAATTTCCAGTGACGGTCGCCGCGGCGATGTTCGTCAAAGTTCCGGCGTTGAAACTCCAATCGCCGTTGAAATTTGTGTCGGTGATTGTGTTTGTTCCGAGATCGAGCGTTCCGGCGAAGACATTGTTCCATTGAAGGGCCGGGCTGCCAAGATCGTATGTCAGATCCGCGTCGGGCAAAATATCTCCGACTCCCAAAAGGTTCCCGCCATTGAAATCCCAGTTGCCGGTGAAATTCTCGTCCGTGATCGTGTTGGTTCCCAGATCAATGTTCGTGATGTTGGCCGTTGCGACATTCGCGGTGGTGAAGTTTCCGGTGACTGCCGTTATGGAATTGATGTTCGTCAGATCGCCGTTGTTGAAATTCCAGTTTCCCGTGAAGTTCTCATCTGTGATTGTGTTCGTGCCAAGATCAATGTTCGTGATATTGGCGGTCGTGATGTTGTTCGTTGTGAAATTGCCCGTGATGGCGGTGAGAGAATTGATGTTTGTCAGATCACCGGCGTTGAAGTTCCAGCTCCCGTTGAAGTTTTGGTCCGTGATCGTGTTGGTGCCGAAGTCAAGGGTGGTGGCATTTATTGTCGTCGCGGTGATGTCGGTGAAAGTGGGACTGTAGGCCGGGTCAAGCGAAATCGTGAGTGTGTTGAGATCGCGCGTCGTGAGAATGCCATTACCGCCTGCGAAGATGGCAGCTTTCTTGGTTTTGATCTGCTGGCCTGGATCGGTCGCGCTCGATGCTAGCTTCCAGGAAACATAGAAGTCATAGTCACCCGCCGGCTGATAGCTGCCCGCCACTTGGAAGTAGCTGGCTTGGCGTCCGTCGAGAAGATCGGCATTGAGATTGGTATTGAGTGTTCCATTGGAAAGAGGGATATTGCCCGCCCCGTTGCCAATTGTTTGACCGGCGACGCTCATCGCTGTCCGAGCCAGCGGCACGGCTCCAATTCTTTTTCGCGGCGTCATTTCCGCATCTTCTCCAACCCGGATACCGATATAATAATCGCTGGCCGCGAAATTGAAATTGGCCGGAATGGGCACTGTGGCACCCAGATATGTTTTGAGAAGCCCGTTTTCGATGACCACTTTTTGCGTTTCTTCCCAAACACGACTGCCTTGATCAGCGTTGGAAGGATAGGGATCGCTTTCGACTCTGTCGGTCGTGTATATTCCAAAGCGTACGTCATATTCTCCGTTTGAAAGCTCTTTATTTTGGCCGTCCATCAGATATGCCGAAACTTCAATATCGCCAACGTTCGTCTGCGCTTCAGCGGTAGCAGTGGCAGCGGCCAGAACTCTTCCGCCAGAAATCTCTTCTCCTGCGCGAGAAAAGGATTGAGGAGAAGCGGGAGCTTCTGTTCCAGCCACAACACCTTTCGCATTCTCGTTTCCTTTGAGGCTCAATCCTGAATTCTTTTCAAACCCTTTGATCTTTTCGCTGCGCAAAACATCTTGCGCGATTTTCACGAACTTTTCTTTTTCAACTTTGACTTTGGCAATTTGTTTTCCCGCGCTTTCGCTCACGCTTCCAGCCACTTTTGCTGCCACATCAACTCCGCTGTTGAAGACGACATATACCTTCTTTTTTCCTATGTTCTCCCAGTATCCCAAATCCGCTTTTGTGATGTTCCCGACCGCCATGAGCAAGATGAGCGCGATCGTTGCTGCAACCGGCTTGGCAAAATCAAACTTCCAAACATCGGAAAGTTTTGCTTCTTTGAGTTTGGCGCTTTGGCGCGCGCCTTCCATTTCGCCAAGATCGCGAACCCAATTCTTCAAGCCATCCCAACTCTCCTCCAAAGATTTTTTTGCCCGAAAAATGATTGTCCGCGGAGCAAGAGCTTTTTTCAAATTCTCATTCACCTTTTTCTTTTCAATCGTTTCCCTATCCAGCCTTGCCTTGAGCGCAGGAAAAGAACCAATCCTTTCTTCTCTTATCTCCGCCTCTTTCAAGGGGAGAAAATCGAACTCTCCCTCTTTCGCAAAGGGAGAACTGGAGGAAGATTTTTCCGCAACTTCCCCAAACTTTTTGCTTCCACCCAGATCATGCGACAGTTTTTCTTTGGTTTTGTTTTTCTTCGCAAGTGAACTCTCCGTGAAATCGGCAAGCCACTGCTCGGTCGTGTGCCAGATCCCTTTTATTTTTTTCGCTTTGAGCTTTCCCTGGCGCGCCGAAAAGTTGATATAGTTTTTTGAATAAGATGATTTTTTGGCGATTTCCGCAAGCGGGACAAAAACCATCTCGATATTTTCTTTTTTTGTCTCAACATATTTTTTCGTTTTTGCAGAAATTTTGGCGGCAGATTTCTTTTCGGATTTCACTGAGCTCTTCTCGCTTTTTGTCACTCCATACAGCTTCGTCAATTTCGCGCGAGTTTCCTCAATCGCTTTGCTTTCTTTCTTGACGATTTTGACGGATTTTTTGAAATGCAAAAAAAGGCGAGCGTTCGTCAAAACTTCTCCGGCTTTTCCGAAAAATATATCCCCAATTGTTTGTTTGTCTTTTTTCTTCGCCATTGTCTTTCTTTTTTCTTTTTATTGTCGAACGAAGCGAGAGGAATGAAAGCTTGTTTTCATTTCCGAGTGAGTGATGACATCAAAGCGGTTATTACTGATTTATATCCGTTTTAATCGAGAGCTGAAGTGATCTTTTTTGAAATGCGCTTCCTTCACCATTTTCCGTTTCTTGCTGTTCCTATTATTTGCTTTGCTTATGAGATTTAACTACTTATAAGTTAATTATATTTTCTGTCAAAAACCGCGCAAGCCCTACTGCTAAAAAAAGCCGACTTTTTTTGACATTGTTGCTTTGAACCTTTTGTGAAAAACAATTGCCGATTTCCCTCTGTTTCAGTATAGCGTTGGCAACAGCAGGCCGATTTTTCTATTTTGCCAACAAAAAAACCGATATTTCCTTTTCTGTCGCGATTATTGCGAAAATATCGGATTTTGGTTATTTGCCAAAAATCGGATTTCTATTTTTTTGTTTTTTTCCTCTCTTCTTTGAAATGAAATCTAATTTTTTAAAACAGTTTATTGAGTTGCGATTTATTTTGTCAAGTATCTTTCAAAAACATACCCGAGAAAAAAGTTATCCACAGCCCAAATTTCGTAACACAATACAGGTGTTAATTTATCTTTTATTTCTGATGATGCCAAAAAGCATGGCGCCTATTTCATCAGCCATGCCAAGAACAATTTTATAACTCTCTTTGTTGATAAATTTTTCGATTAACGAAAAATGAAGAAGATATTTAGATTCTTTTAGCGAGGCGTAGGAAATAACAAAAAAGTTTTGCTTTGATTTTTCTCCGTGCCGTGCAAATCCTTCTATGTAGTTTAATATTACTGATAGTGCAGATCTTCTCAATTGTGATGTAACTCCGTACAACTCTTCTCTGGGAAAGTTTTTCGTAATCCTATACACGGAATGGACATAGGCATCCATCAACTTTTTGAGTTTATCGTGAAAGGTATCTTCCATTTCGTGAGTCGTGTTACGTGTTATGCGTTATGTGATATCATTTTCGCGCCCAACCGAACATATCCTTGAACGAGGCGGCAATGATGTCGAGAATGGAAAAATTCTGCGCACCCGTATAGAAAGCCAATTTCTCCGACTTGGTTTCATTCCCCCATTTGTCGCGCGCCGCGACAGTGTAGGAATATGAAGTTGAATAGTTGAGTGGCGCAATTTCAACGCTGTGAACGAAACCGTATCCATCGTCGGAAAGAACCTTCCCTTCTGTCTGCCCTTCTCTCATATATTCGATCGACGACCGGCAAAGCTTGTTTGTCTTCCAGGTCAAAAGAAATTTCACTTGCTGGTCGGTTTTCGTCATGAGGAGTTCCGAACGCATATCTTGAATCTCGGGAGAAACCGACTGCTCGCCCGCCGGCATAGCGATCGCGTCACCACCGAAAGTGATTTGGGGAGTCTTGAAATTTTGGCTCGCGTACATTCGCGTCGGGATTTGATCGCCCTCCTCCCCCAAAACTTTTCCGGATGTATTTTCATTCGCAATCACCACGGCTGTTTCCGCTGGTATGTTATTTTTCGCGCGCCAAGACAAAAACTTCATCGAGGAATATCCAAGAGCGATCAGTATAATTGACAGTGAAATATATTTAATTATCTTTGCAATTTTCAATTTACAATTTTCAATTTTCATTGAATTTACAATTTTCAATTACCAATTATTTATTTCCAAGAGTGTTGACTATTTTTTGAAAAATAAGAGTGAGTTCTTGAGCTTCTTTCCAAATATTTCGAATATTTTCTTTTTCGTCTTCATTACATTTTGCCAACATTCTTAACCAATGTTTAGTTTCTTGAATTTCTTTTTTGCATATAAAAATTTTATTTCTGAAATCTTTCCTTGAGCTGGCATTATTAGCCTCGCAATAATTAGCACCTACACTTGTAGCAGAGCGTAAAATTTGCTTAATTACGGATTCGTTACAAATATTTATCTTGATCCCCCTACATAAACCAATTACATCTTCTCCGAATTTAGCTGTACGTTCTTCTAGATTATAATTGTTTGAAAATTGTGTCATTGTTCATTGTAAATTGATTGTAAATTGTAAATTGATCATTGAAAACTACCGCGATCTCAGCGCCTCCAGCGGATCAAGCGCGCTCGCCCGTTTCGCCGGCCCGATACCGGTTGCAAATCCGATGACAATTGAAAACGCCAGGACAAATCCCAAGAACCAGATCGGATAGGCGAACAGGGAAAGTTCTTTTCCGCCCATTTGTTTTGCCGCGACATTCACGGCCAGATTGACAATTTGTCCTGATGCGACACCCAGAATGATGCCCGCCACTCCCCCGCAAAATCCCATAAGCGTCGACTCAATGATGAACATCGAGAGAATATCCCATCTCGACGCTCCAATTGAGCGCATGATGCCGATTTCCGTTGTCCTTTCAAGCAGCGCGACCGTCATCGTGTTGAACATTCCGATCGCGCTCACCGCGAGCGTGATGATCCCAAAAAGGCCGAGAACTATATTCGCGACACCGAACAATTTGTTCACTTCAGTCACCGTTTCCAGCGACGAAACAGAGAAACCCCTTTGTGAAATGGCATCCCGCACGCCGCCCATCATTTCGCTCGATTTTGTTTTCACTTTCACCTTCGCATATGGAGCGTCTATCGGGATATTGAGATTTTCTGTCCCGGCATGAAAAACGGCGTCTTCACCTTCCACGACACCCGCAATCACATATCCGTCCGCATCGATATCTGCTCCGCCCGTTGCCGCGGATAACAAGGAAAAAGAGATCTTCTGTCCAATCAATTCTTCCGGATTTTTTCCGAATGCTTTCGCGACGGCGGATGTCACCAAAATTTTTCTGGAATCATCTTTCGCGAGAGACGAACCCGCCACCACCTTGAGTTTCTCAAGCTCGATATATCCGGAACTGGCGATAATCGCGCGCGCGTCAGAACCTTTGTCATCGATTTTGAGCCGCGCTTTGAAATCATAGCTCGTCTCGGCTTCGGTCACTCCGTTTATTTTCTTTATATCATCGACTGCTCCGGAGTTCAGAAACTTTCCCTCCTGCTCGTTTGACGCGACATCAAGGCCTGAAGAGGTGATGTTCTGAAGCAAAGCGTCCTGAAGCCCGTACCCGAGGGATACCAAAAACAAGATCGCCCCAAATCCGATCCCCATACCCAAAACAGTGAGCAATGTCCGGCCTTTCCTCGCGGTGAAAATTCGAGTGGAAAGTTTTAGGAGGTCTTTTGTAGTCATATCACATTGAATAACGGGCTAGCATGATGATCTCCATCTCCCTCGCCACTTTGATAGCCGCTCGGCGGTCGAGTCCGACTCCGCCTTTCACCACCGGCCGGTCGGCAAGATCGAGCAATTCGTCCATCGTGAGTTCGTTTTCCAGGCGCATTTTGATGTATTCCAGAAATTTTATTTTTTCCATTTCGCCAAGCTTCAGATGAAAATTTTCAATCAGATATTCCCCCAATTCTTGCGCAGATTTTTCAGCCTGACCGAAATCTATTTTTTTCACCTGCTCGAAAATTTGCTCAATTCCCTTCGTAAGTTTTTTGGCCTTGGCCCGGTCCCATCCGGCGCCTCCCTTGTCTTCTTCCTCGACCAGCCTTCTCTCGAAATCTTCGGACGTTATTCCTCCGGCGATAAAATCCTGGAAAAGTTTTTTGGCGGCTTCAAGCTGCGTTTCGGGAATATGGAAAAAAATATGGGAAAAAATCTGCTGGGCTTTGTATGGGATAAGAAGCGTTCCAACCTGATCGGGAGAAAAATCTTTGAAAGACCGCATCAGAGTGAGAAGTTCTGGAGAAACCTGTTCTTTTCGGCGTTCTCCAAGCTCTTCTTTCCTCACCAATTCAAATTCATTGCCAAGTTCCCAATCTTCGCCCGTTTTTCCTTCCTTGAAAGATTGGAAAGCTTTTCCAAGCTCTTCTTTTTTGACAAGTTCCCAATCTTTGTCGAGCTGTCCGCTCTTGTGCAGATCCCAAGCCTTCCCGAGAGTTCCTTCCTTGAAAGAATCCCATTCCTTTGTGATTTTTTCCTGCTCGGCAAGATATTCTTGTTCTCCTTTTTCTGTCGGCGCCTTTTTTTCGAACACTTCGACGATTTTCGTGATCTTTCCGTCCTGCATATGGATAACCCGGTCGCCATAGGCAAGATGCGCCGGATCATGCGTGACAAGAACGATCATTTTTTTATCGACCTCATTGAGTTCTTTGAGGATCGAGAGAACATTGAACGTCGCCTTGGAATCGAGGTTTCCCACCGGCTCGTCCGCGACGATGATGGATGGACTGTTCATGAGTGCTCTCGCAATCGCCACTCTCTGCCTTTGTCCGCCGGAGAGGTCATTGGGAAATTTGTCTGCCTGCGCTTCAATTCCAAATCGCTTGAGGAAATTCATGCCATCTTCACGTTTCGCCGGAGAGTCATCACCGACAAAAGCCCTCGGCAAACAGACGTTGTCGATGATCGAAAGAGTGGGGACAAGAAAAAAAGACTGGAAGATCATTCCGATCCGGCGGCGATGAAATTCGAGCTTGTCTTTTTCAGTGAAAGCCGCGATCTCCTTGCCTTCAATCTCAACCTTTCCGCTTGTCGGTTTCAAGAGCCCCGAGATCACATTGAGCAGCGTCGATTTTCCGCATCCCGACGGACCGAAAAGAATGAGATACTCGTGCGGATATATCTCAAGATCGAGATTGTCCAAAATTCTCGCTTCATTGGGCCTTCCCTCATTGAAAACAATGCTCAGCTTTTCTATTTTTATTAGCGGCGCGCCTGATGAATTCATATTTGTTTTGTGATGACTTTTCCCTCTTAGTATATCACAAAATGGCCATATTTTCCGCAATTTGCTAAATCAAACCAGTTTGAAAAAATCAGTTGCATTTTTGTCAGTCTTTTTCATCACTTCATCTTCCCCGATTCCCTTGATCTTCCCAATCTCTTTCGCAATGAATTTCACATATGCCGGTTCATTCCTCTTTCCCCTCATCTCTTGCGGCGCAAGAAACGGACAGTCGCTGTCGAGCATGATCCTCTCAAGCGGAACCATTCGCACTGCCTCGGCCAGTTTTTCTGATCTCTCGATTGGCTTGGGATAGGTGATATTCCCTGAAAAGGAAAAGAATATGTTGTCGAGCTTCAAAAACTTCTCTGTATCCTCTTTTTCGCCCGAATAGCAATGCAGCTGAAAATTTGAAATTTGAAATTTGAAATTTGAAATTATTTCGTATAGATCTTTCCATGCATCGCGGCAATGGATCACTACCGGCAGTTTCAAATCGCTGGCCACTTTCAATTGCTTTTTTAGCAACTCTTTTTGTTGTTTGATTTGATCCGGATCTTTGTAATAGAAATAATCAAGCCCAATCTCGCCAATTGCTCTGACTTTCTCGTGATTGGCTATTTTTTTCAATTTTCCAAGATCATCGTCTGTTGGCAGTGACAATTTTTCTGCCGCATCATGCGGATGAAAACCGACTGCGGCGAATATGTTTTCGTGCTGCTCCGCCAGCGCGATGCTTTTTTCGCTCGTTCCCAGATCCACTCCGACGTTGATAATCGCTTTGCCGCCACTTTCAAAAAACCGCGAAATCACTTCCTCGCGGTCTTTGTCAAAATTTTCAAAATCCAGATGTGCGTGAGTGTCGATCATTGCAAATTATTTTATTCTCGGAAACAGCATGATCGCCTCTTTTGTTTCCAGCGCTTTTTTTATTTTTTCTGAAGTCTCCGGCATGAATGGGATAAGCAGTTCTGAAATAAAATATAAGTCTGAAATAAGTTTTTTCATCACTTCTTGAAATTTTTTCTCATCCGTTTTCTGCAATTCCCAAGGCTTGTTTTCTTCGATATACTTGTCATCTTCTCGAATAATATTCCAAATATATCCCAAAGCGTTTTCTAGATCCAATTTTTCTATAAAATTTGAAACTTTGTCATTTGGCTTTTGGATTTGATTTGAAATTGGAAATTTGAAATTTGAAATTCCCGCGAGTTTCAAAACTCGCGAGGTTAGGTTCCCCAGTCCGTTCGCCAGATCCGCGTTATATTTTTCCGTCAGGCGCTCCATCGCCACATCGACATCCTCGCCGAATTTTCCGGCACTCATGAGAAGATATCTCGTTCCATCCACGCCGAATTTTTCCAACATTTCGTCGATTCCAATCGCATTGCCAATAGTCTTGCTCATTTTTCGGCCTCCCGAAAGCAAATGCCCGTGGGTGAAAAGCAGTTTTGGAAATTCAATCCCGAGATGCATCAGCATCACCGGCCAAATTGTCGCGTGCACACGCAAGATATCCTTCCCGATTAGTTGCACATCCGGAGGCCAAAACTTTCCTAAATCGCCATCTTTACCCGCCGAATCTTTGGCGAAAGCGGGCCATTCAATGCCGGTGAGATAGCTGAGGAATGCATCAAACCAGACATAGGTCGTATGCTCCGCGTCAAAAGGCAACAGAATCCCCCACTTCACGTTTTTGCGAGAAATGGAAACATCTTTAAGTTTTTCTTTCGCGAGAAATGACAGGATTTCTTTTTTGTATTTTTCCGGGCGGATCTTGAATTCGTCGCTTTCTATTTTCTTGATCAACACATCCTGAAAATCTGTCATTTTCAAAAGATAGCTTTCCTCTTCCACTTTTTCGCAAACTGTATCGTGATCAGGACATTTTCCGTCAACCAGATCACTTTCGCTTTTGAACTGCTCGCATCCAACGCAATAGAGGCCTCTATAGAGGCCTCTATATATGGCGCCCTTGTCGAAAAGTGTTTGCAAAACTTTCTGCACCGCTTTTTTATGCTTTTCATCCGTCGTTCGAATAAAAGTGTCATATTTGATATCCAATTTTTCCCACAGATTCTTGAACTCACCGGCAATTTCATCTGCATACTTTTGCGGATCTTTGCCGGCTTCTTCCGCCTTTTTCTGGATCTTGAGGCCATGTTCATCTGTCCCCATCAAAAAAAACACTTCTTCGCCCTGAAGTTTATGAAACCGCGCCAGCACATCCGCTGCCACGCTCGTATACGCGTGTCCGATATGGGGTTTCGCGTTGACATAATAGACTGGAGTGGTGATATAAAATTTCTTTTTCATAATTCAATAAGCAACAATCACAAACTCCCCTTTAACTTTATCTGGATTATTTTTATAATATTCCAAAACTTCACCAACACACCCTCTTTTGACCTCCTCAAACATTTTCGTCAGTTCCCGGCCTACAATCATTTTAGCATCTGACTTCATTTTTTCCAAAAGTTCCAAGTTTTTGAGAAACCGGTGCACGGATTCGAAATAGACGACTGGATATTTGTTTTCGGCCACTTCACGAAAAAAAGTCTCCCGCCCTTTCTTGTGCGGCGGAAAACCTCGATAGCAAAAATTATCCATACTTATTCCAGCGACACTGGCTATTGTTAAAATTGCAGATGGACCCGGAATAGGAATAACATCAACTTTTTGTTCCATGTTTTGCGTTATGTGCTCTATGAGAATATTTCCCGGATCCGAAACGCCCGGCGTTCCGGCGTCAGAAACAAGAGCGAGAGTCTTCCCGTTTTCGAGATGCTCGACTATTTTTTCCACCCTTGAGAGCTTCGAGTGATGGTGGTATGATAGAAGAGGTCTTTGAATTTCATATCTGTCCAAAAGCTTTTTTGTCACCCGCGTATCCTCGCATAGCAGGAGATCCGCTTCCTTGAGAACGCGAAGGGCGCGAAGAGTGATATCTTCGAGGTTTCCAATCGGCGTTCCGACTATATATAATTTTCCGATTTTTTCCATATATTCAATCTTGTATTTATCAACAATTCTAAAGGCTAAGTTTGAAATTTTAAATTATGATCTTAACGACACACATCCTATCCGGCGCCGCTATTGGTGCGAATGTTCAAAATTCATACGCCATCGCGGGACTGTCCATTGCCATGCATTTCTTGTTGGATCTCATTCCTCATGGCGATTATCTCAACAAGAAATCAAAAATGCGCGAATTTTGGAAAGTAGCTGTCGATCTGGCGCTCGGATTGGGAATCGTTTTTTGGATTATTTCTTTCAAAAACATAGGCGACCCGGCCATATTGCAAAATATTCTTCTTGGAGTATTTTTTTCGCTTCTTCCGGATGGAACCACTTTTCTCTACTGGAAAATGGGGATGAATTTTTTGAAACCGATAAAAACGTTTCACGAAAAATTGCATTTTTATCCCGATTTTTCACCAAAACGAGAATTTCATTTAAAAAACAATCTTTGGGATATTATTTTATCCTTAGCCTTTTTCTTCTTTCTTCTGAGTTGTTAGATCCTTCACTATTTCTCCTATAACCGTTGCAATCGGAACCGCGATGATCACGCCCATCACGCCGCCCAATTTGGCGCCAATGAGAAGAGCAAGGATCACAACCACTGGATTGAGACCCACCGCTTTTCTCATCACCAATGGAGTGAAAATATACGCTTCAAGCTGTTGAACCAGAGTGAAGAGTCCCAAAACGAGAAATCCCGTAAGCGGCCCGTGCAAAAAGCTGATTGAAACAGCAATAACAGCCGATACAACCGGGCCTATATAGGGAATGATTTCCAATACCCCGGCGATAAGCGCCAACACCAAAGCATACGGAGCTTTTATGAAAAGCAGGCCAAGATAGTCAAGGGAAAACACCAAAAGAATGAGAAATAACTGCCCCTGAAGCCATCGACCCATTTTGAACTGAATCCGGTCTGCAAGTCCGGTCACATATTCGCGGTGCTCATTCGGCACAAGAGAAGCAAAAAAATTTTTGATCCCCTTTTCCTGGACAGACATGTAGAAGGCGATGGAAAGCACGACGAAGAATGAAAAGATTCCGCCAATAAAAGAAATCGTTCCGCTAAAAATGCTTGATCCGGCTTGAGATATTTGGCTGGAAATATTTTCCGTGAAGTTCGTAACATTTTGCTGAAGATTGTGAGTCTCGGCATAATCACTAACTATGCGAAAATAGCCGGAGAACTTTTCCACAAGAACCGGGAAATTTTCTCCCAGCCCACGAATTTCAGTTGAAAGCGGAGGAACAAGAAGTCCAATTGCCATGCCCAATATGGACAAAAAGAGGACATAGACTACAAGGACAGTTAGAGAGCGTGGAATTTTTCTTTTCTGAAACCAGTCGACGATGGGATCAATGGCGCTCACAATGATGACGGCGATGAAGACCAATGCCAATATGTCACGGACAAGAAAAAGAAACCAAAGAAGGAGGAGTATCAGGACAGTTCGGAGAATTGTACTCGATGATATTTCTATGGTGCGATTCATCCCGTTAGAAGCTTAATTGCAATTAAGTGATTTTGTCTTTATTTTTTCTCCCGTCATTTTCATCACATCTGCCTATTCGAACAATACTTTAAACGAGATTCATTTACTATAATTTCAGTATTCTCTCCAAAAATTCTTTATCTTCAATTGGCCCTATCACAGCCAAATTCAAGCCATTATTCACGAATATATCCCTTGCCACTCTCAATATATCATTTTTACCCACTTTATCAATCTTAGCAAGGATTTCTTGCGGTCTTTTGATTTCGCGACGAGAAAGCTCCTGACCAGCCAAAAAGGCGGCCACTTCGTCCGAAGACTCAAGAGAAAGTGCCATTTTTCCGCGCAAGTTGTCTTTGGCTTTTTTGAGTTCTTTTTCGGAAACGCCCGTCCGGCGCATTTTTTTGATTTCCGCGATGATTGTCTTCACCGTTTTTTCGATCTTCGTTTTGTCCGTATCCACACCTGCCCGCACGGAAAAATATCCGCAGTCGGAAGATTCGTCATCCGACGCGCTGACATAATACGCAAGTCCCAATCTTTCGCGAACAGAAAGAAACAGCCGGCTGCTCATCGTTCCACCGAGAATATTCGCCAGAAGCGCCAAAGCAAACCGATCCTTGTGAAACATGTTATATCCCCGAAATCCCAAAACGAGATGCGTCTGGTCTGTTTTTTTGTGCCTGATCTTGAGCTCCGGTTTTGATTGCTTCTCGGTTGTTTTTTGTTTTTTGTTTTCCCCGCTCTTTTTCATTTTTGAAAATATTTTTCCAATCTCCCTGACAGTCCCAGCTTCTCCTGCTTTTCCGAAATTCCCCACCACGCACACGACCGTATTCGATGCGTTGTAAAATTTTTGGCGATAATCAATAAAATCTTTTCGCGCCACTCTCGCAATGTTTTCTTTCGTCCCAATCACCTTCCATCCCGCCGGCTGATCGCCATAGAGAAGATTCTCAAATTCTTCGCCCACGGACATCATTGGATTGTCTTCATACATATTGATCTCTTGAAGAATCACTCCCCGCTCTTTTTCGATTTCTTTTTGATCGATTTTTGAATTCAAGAAAATATCCGAAACAACATCGATCGCGAGATTCAAATGCTCTTTGTCGACTTTGGCATAGTACGCCGTGCTTTCTTGGGAAGTGTAGGCGTTGAACTCTCCACCGACCGCATCAAGCGACTCGGCGATATCTTTCGTTTTGGGCCGCTTCTTCGTTCCTTTGAAAAACATATGCTCCAAAAAATGCGAAAGGCCGTTGATACGCTTTGACTCATATTTCGACCCAGCTGCCACTGCCACAATCACTGTCACTGTATTCGTGTCCTTCATCGGCGCAGTGATAAACCGCAGCCCGTTTTTGAATGTTGTTTTTTTGAAATGCATAAACTATTTTTCTTTATTTAGAATAAAATTCCAACTTGTTTTGAAGGGTTTTCCCATTACCTTTGGATCATACGCCAGTGCATGGCTGCACCAGAATCCTAATGATTTTTCCAATTCACCGCCTAAATCACCGGGAACATTATATGGAAGAGGTGGGGCATCGGGACCGATCCAAGCTGTCTGCAATAGAAATTTATTTTCCATTTCATCGAAAACGACTTTTAGGGTAACCTTTGCCGTCGGTTGTCCAACGACATTTAAAATAATTCTCACGGGATATTCTCGCTCAATTCTCTTTGCGAAATATGTTTCGTCATTCAGGGATATCCGATCAGTTTCAATGAGCGCAGATATGCCTACAGTCCGTCCCATATCAACAGTTTCCCTATATATCGTCGATCCATTGGGAATGTTTGCTCTCGATATTGCCTCTGTCAAATATTCAACTACATCCGGATGGGCTTTCAGGTGATTCATAGTTTCTGCAGTTACAAAAACCTCTTTCCCGCAAGCGGTTGAATATTTTTTTTCGTTCTCTGTATTGTTTTCTGATTTCTCAATATCCGGCATAATTTTATTTTATCTTATAAATATCTCCATATTTTTTCTTAAGATAGTCAACAAAATATTTGCTCGTCAGCGGTTCTCCCGTCACTTCGCGGACCAACCTTTCCGCAGAATACATTTTCCCGTGAATATGAATTTTTTTGCGCAGCCACTGCCGCAAATGTCCAAATTCTCCGGACATGATTTCTTTCTCCAAATTCAGTATATCCTTTTTTGCGGTATTATAGAGCTGCGCCGCATAGAGGTTTCCAAGTGTATAGCTTGGAAAATATCCAATCCCCCCGCCCGACCAATGCGTATCCTGCAGCACCCCCATCGCATCATTGGGAACTTTCACTCCCAGATATTCCTTCATTTTGGCGTTCCAAATTTTGGGAAGATCTTCCACCTCAATCGACCCTTCGATGAGCTCTTTCTCGATCTCAAAGCGTAAAATGATATGCAAGCTATACGTCACTTCGTCCGCTTCAACCCGGATAAGCGAAGGCTCGACGAAGTTGATCGTCCGATAGAAATCACTGAAACTTATTTTCGCAAAAGGATTTGGAAATTTCTTTTGCAGTTTCGGAAAAAAATATATCCAAAAGTTCCGGCTTCTTCCCACCGTATTTTCCCACATTCGCGACTGCGATTCATGGATTCCGTGTGAAATTGATTCTCCAAGAGGCGTACCGAAATGCTTCATATCCAGTCCTTGCTCATACAGAGCATGTCCAGTTTCATGAATCACTCCAAAGAAAGAATCAAACAGGTCGTTTTTTCGATATCGCGTGGTGATTCGCACATCATTGGGATGAAATCCGGTTGAAAAAGGATGGACGCTTGTATCCAACCTTCCGGATTCGAAATCAAAACCGATTTTTTTGGCAACATCTGCGTTAAATTCTTTTTGTTTCTCAACTGGAAAATTTCCCTTGAGAGTGTCAGGATTTATCTTGATCTTTGAATTTTCTATTTTTTTGAGGAACGGCACCAGAAATTTTTTGAGATCTTCGAAGATCATCGAAATTTCCTCTGAAGTCGCGTATGGCTCATAGGTGTCGAGTAGCGCGTCATAGGGAGATTTTTTGAAACCGACCAGCTCCGTTTCGCGCCTTTTGAGCGCCACAATTTTTTTGAGATATGGCAGGAATATCTTGAAATCCGATTTTTCTCTCGCCTTGATCCAGACATTATGTCCTTCGGAACAGACTTGCGACATTTCTTTGACAAACGCCACGGGAAGTTTTTTTTGCCGCTCATACTCGCGCCAAAGTTCACGCACAATGGCTGATTCTTCATCGTCCAGCTTCCCGGCATCAAACTTTGCCTTTGCCTTTCTGAGAAGTGCCGCAAAATCTTTCGATATAAATTTCTCGTGAAAAATTCCGGACAAATTTGAGATCGTCATCGCGCGATTTGAGGCGCCATTGGGAGGCATGAAAACTTCCTGATCCCAATTCAAAACCGCTAAAGCTGAACCAATGTGATAGAGCTCGTGAAGTTTTTCTCTCAACTGCGAAATATTTTCTTTTTTTGGCATAAATTTGTCATCCTGACTCCCCGACTGACAAGTTGGGGAGAAGGATCCCGTATTCATTGACGAGATCTCTATATTCAGGATTTATTTTTTCTATGAGTATCTCTTTCTTGATCCTCGTCCAGCCCTTGATCTCTTTCTCTCTCGCAATAGCCTTTACTGAATTTTCAAATGTCTCGTAATATACTAACTTATCAATGTTATATTTACTCGTAAATCCTTTTATCATTTTGAGCTTGTGTTCCTGAATCCGCCTTTCAAGACTACTCATCACACCTGTATAGAGAACTGTGTTTCTCTGGTTTGTCGCAATATAGATGTGATAAGTTTTGTACATCTTTTTTATTTTAACACGGGATCCTTCACATCGGCCTATCGGCCTTTGCTCAGGATAACAACGAGAGGGGTTATTCCTCCAACTTTTTCTTCAGATATTCAACCAACTCATCGATTTTCACCCTCTCCTGTTTCATCGTGTCCCGGTCGCGCACCGTCACCGCTTTGTCTTCAAGCGTTTCAAAATCAACCGTCACGCAATACGGCGTTCCAATCTCATCCTGCCGGCGGTATCTCTTTCCAATTGACTGCGTTTCGTCATATTCCATCATGAATTGCATTTTCAACGTGTTCCAGATATCTTTGGCGGGCTTTGTGAGCTCTTCTTTTTTGGAAAGAGGCAAAACAGCGACTTTTATCGGAGAGAGTCTTTTGTCGAATTTTAAGACAACTCTGGTTTCGTCGCCGACTTTTTCTTCCGTATAGGCCTGGTCGATGAACATCAAGACAAGCCGATTGAGCCCAACTGAAGTTTCCATGATATGCGGAATGAATTTTTCACCGGTTTTTTCGTCAAAATAGTCAAGTTCCACCCCGGAAAACTTCGAATGTTGCGAGAGATCCCAATTTCCCCTGGCATGAATACCCTCAACTTCCTTGAAACCTCCCAGGGACTTGAAATTATATTCCACGTCGTAGGCTTCAGAAGCATAATGCGCCAGCTTGTCATGTTTGTACCAACGAATTTCATCTGCTTTTATTCCATATTCCAAATACCATTCCCAGCGAACCTGCTTCCACATGTCATATTTTTCTTTCATGACACTGGGGTGCAAAAAGTATTGCATTTCCATTTGTTCGAATTCGCGGGTTCGGAAGATGAACTGCCGCGCAACAATTTCGTTTCGGAAAGCTTTTCCAATTTGCGCGATTCCAAAGGGCAATTTCATATGCAAAGAGTCCACGGTATTTTTGTATTCAAGGTATATTCCTCCGCAAGTTTCCGGCCGCAGATAGACTGTATTTTCTTCACTCAACTCTTCCGTCGGAGAACCGATATTCGATTTCACCATCAGAGAAAAAATCTTGGCCGGCGTGAGATCGGTCGATCCACAATTGGCACATTTGAGCTTTCCTTCCTTTCGCAGTTTATCAAGCTCCGCATTGAGTTCTTCGAGAGGAGCCTTGTCCGCATTGATCCCGAACTGTTCCAGGATATGGTCCGCTCGGAAACGCGATTTGCATTTTTTGCAGTCCACTTGAGGATCATTGAACCCGTCGACGTGTCCGGAAGCGACCCAGGTTGTCGGATGCATGAAAATCGCACTGTCCAGGCCAACCACGTCGTCGCGAAATTGCACCATGTGCTTCCACCAAGCATCGCGGATGTTGTTTTTCAAAAGTGTTCCATAGTGTCCGTAGTCATAGATGGCCTGCATCCCTCCATAGATTTCCGACGAAGGAAAAACAAACCCCCGCCGCTTGGCAAGCGACACAATTGTTTCCATCATGTTCTCTTTTTTTTCTGTAGTCATCTTATTTGGAATAAATGATTAAATTACTTAGTTACTTTTGCTCCTTCAACTTTTTCTTGAAATGATTTAAATTTTTCTAAATAATGTCTCGTCATCGTCACGCTATCTTCTTCTTTTTTTCCTGACGACAACCCCTGCCATTCACTCGCCTGCGAATATTCTTCGTCTATTTTCAAAATCAATTGCTCAGTGAATCGGCTGACGTTTATTTTTCCTCCTGTACTGGCATCCGAAAATGATCCGGCCACTCGCAAAACTTGGTCACGTTTATCCTGTTCTTTTTCTCCGAGCGAAATGTTGAATGAATAAATTATATCCGTCGGCTTCATCTTTTTTACAAGAAACTGAAAAGAATTTTCAAATTGAAATTCTTCCGTTCTTCGGCTATCATCGCCACCTGTCGGAAAATATATGAACAAGCCGCCTTTCCTCACGTGGTCCAATATAGATCTGAAAATAAGAAGATTATCATGAGCTATTTTCTGTCTTTTTTGTATTTCATCTTCGGAAAGATTTCCCTTTTCATTTTTCTCCCTCTTGACTTTCCCTGCCTCTTCGCGAGTTTCATGCATATGAAGGGCTGGAACCACGACGTCTTCCCCGAATATATTGCTCCACATTTTGTGTACATCCGCGCTAACCATGAATTTTAGGTCTTTGCGGTCTAACGCAGCCAAGATACAGAGCAGATCAAAATTGCCAGGATGGTTGGCGATGACTATCCCTGACTCACTATTTAGCTTGTTTCTCATTTGCGCGTATCCGTCACTATTCTCTTTCTCGAAGAGTGGCTTTATATTGAGAGCATTCAGAAGCATTTGGGCTGCTTGAGCCATTCCGCATTTTTCGACATCACCCTTGAAGTTGTCAGCCATGATTCCTTCCCGCCAATCGCGCGCCTTTGTGGAAATTGATTCGAGTTTGATCATAATTTGAGACAAAAAAGCCCGTCCTAAATATCCAAAAAAACAAAATTCAGATATTCGGGACGAGCCTTCTTTCGAATTCCCGCGGTTCCACCCGAGTTCCCCACCGCTGGATGCGACGGGACACTTTGAGTATTCATTTGTAAATACAATTGAAGGCTGCCAACCCTCACAAACTATATAATAATCAATTCTCGCTTTTTTGTCAATTTACCCTTTATCCTTGATATCAAAAAGGGTCAAAAGCACTTCGCATTGATTGGTCGCCGCCCGCAAAAAATCCTCGACATCCGGTTCCATTTTCTTGCCATTCAGAAGAATTAAAAAAACATTTATAGGAGAAATATCTGAGCCAGCAGATCTGATGACGAAAAGACCGCTCTTCTGGCTTTCTTCTGAATCACGTTTCCATTTCACAATCTCTTTGTTGCTTATTTTTATACCCTGTGTGTCAACGCCGGCATTCGATTTGGCCCAGTATTCACTCACCGTGTTGAGAGTTTTTTCATCAAGCGCCCGTATTGTCACCCAACTTTTTCCGCTGAGAGTAAGAGCGATTTTGAGAATATCATTTATATAGCTTTCGGCCTCCTTGCGACTCGATGGAGCTTTGAGTTTTTTGAGAAACGATTTTATAAGCGAAACTTGAACATTTACTTTTCCAAGATACGCGAACGCTTCAAGAAGCTCTTTTTCTCTTCTTTGATATTCTCTCTCCAACTTTTGAATTTCTTTCTCCCGGTTTTCCACCGCTTTTTCATAAAGAAGAAACAGACGCCAAGCAATGAAAATCTGAAAAAAAAGAAATATCGATTCCAAAATTTCTTCGGAAAAAATAGAAAAACCTCTCTGCGTCAGAAGCGGAGTGGAAATTATAGAGATTACCAGCAAAAAAAATGAGAATAAAAAAAGATTTCTCAACTTTTCAATTCGTGATGCCATATATTGTGTTTAGTTCCCCTCTTCAATCGCTTCAAGCAAAGAATAGTACAATGGTTGTCTTTGGCAAATTTCAAAAAAGGCCTCTCTCGAGGCCTTCCGGATCATCCAATCTGAATGAGAGTAAAGAGGAGAAAAAAGACCGAAACAACCAGAAGAGTCATCAACATGACCAACGATACACCAAAGCGGGCATACTCGCGTTGTTCCTTGTCGGAACTCTTTTTCGCCCCTTTCATCGAGACTTTTGTTGCTTTTGTTTTTGTCGACATTTTAATTATATTGTTTATTTTTTATGTTGATATTTAATCTTTTTCTATTTTACCAAGAAATGGTTTTATTCGCAATGGTTGAATGTTCGCCATTATCCACAGCTTCTTTATTTTCTTAAAAAGAACATCAAGTCATGATAAAATTTCAAATTGTGGATGGTTGCCAATCGCCCTGCAAGCGGTTCCCCGACCGCAAAGAGATGGCGAAGATAGCTCCGGGTGAAATTTTTGCAAGTATAGCATTCGCAGTTCTTGTCGATCGGATTAAAATCTTTTTTGAACTTTTCATTGGTGATATTGATAGTTTCATAAAAAGTACCCGAGAGATTAACTTTGGATTTTCGCACAAAAAGAGAACCGTGCCGCGCGTTGCGGGTTGGAATGACGCAATCGAACATATCTATTCCATGACCCACTGCAAATACAATTTCTTCCGGCCTTCCTAATCCCATCAGATATCGCGGCTTTTTTTCGGGAAGCATCGGTAAAACCCACTCCAATATCTTTTTCATCTTTTCCCGCGGTTCGCCAACCGCCACTCCACCGACAGCATAACCGTCAAAACCAAGCGCTAACAATTGTTTTGCACTTTCCTGCCTCAAATCTTTGTATACAGAACCTTGTATAATGCCAAATAGCAACGGCCGCTTGAATTTCAAGTTTTTATTTTTTAATTTAGAAATTTTAAGTTCATTTGAAGTTTCAAGCTTTGACTTTAAAACTTTAGAATCAAAATATTCCTTGCATCTTTTCGCCCATCGTGTCGTTCTCTCAAGTGATTTTAAGGCATATTCTCTCGAACACGGATATGGCGGACATTCATCGAGAACCATGATAATATCACTTCCGAGCGCAAGCTGGATCTCGATTGATTTTTCCGGCGTCATGAAATGTTTTTTTCCGTCAACCGGATCACGGAATTCAACTCCTTTTTCGGACAGCTTTACACTGCTTTTTTTGTCTCTTTTGCTCGCAAGTGAAAAAACCTGATATCCCCCTGAATCCGTCAGCATCGGACCATTCCAATTCATAAATTTTTGAAGTCCACCTGCTTTTTCAATGAGTTTGTGCCCTGGACGAAGCCAGAGATGATATGTATTTCCCAAAATAATTTGAGCTCCCAGTCCTCTCAATTCTTCCGAACTCAATTGTTTCACCGCTCCTTTCGTCGCAATCGGCAAAAAAAACGGAGTGTTTATCACGCCATTTTTTGTATATAATTTTCCAATCCTAATTTTACTTTTGCTGTTATATAATTTCAGCATATTTGAATAATTTGAAACTTCAAATTTATAGCTCCACTTTCCCTGTTTCTCCTATGCCCAAATCTTCCTTGAGACTTGTGTTTTTTTCTCCAAGCTTTGTTTCCAGTGGCTGGCCCGTAAAAGTATCCTTGGCGGAAAATATTGTTTTGGAAAGAAGCGGTGCGAAATCTCCGACCTGATTCTCAGAAGGTATAATTCCGATTTGAAAAATGAGCTCTTTTGAATTGGTGATGATTCCTGTTCCGGCCGGAAAATTTCCAATATTCCAAACCAGTTCATTTGACCGGTCATTGAAATTCACGACCGCATCGCGAGGAAGAAAATTGTTCTCCCATTTCGTTCCTGGAGCGAAAGTCATCACTATTTTCGCGTCTGTCACGTCATTTGAAACATTGGCGGCTTTCACATGAAAAGTGAACGTGGATTTTTGTCCCACTTTGAGCGGCAATGGTCCGGAATTCACGATATCCGCGTCATTATAAAATCCTTCGACGCTCGCAATCAGCTTTGAATTCAATTTAACATCCACAGCGTTGCTCGCCACAACTTTGTTGGATCCTTCAACTGTTGGAATATCCGGGCTGTCCATCCGGGCGATTGCCGAAAATGAGAATTTTTTGTCATTCGAACTTGAAACGGGAATGATATCTTTCACTGAGATGGAAAAAGAAATATCGCCCTGGGCATTCGGCGCAAGGGTTTTGAATTCTGGAATTTCGGAAGATTTCCAAGTGATGACTTTTTTTTCCGGATCAAATTCCCCACTGGAGTTTTGAGCCCTGATTCGGGAATAATCCAGTATCGGGCTCGACGCTTCAAACGTCAAAATAACGTCCCGAAGACTAATCGAACCTGTGTTTTTGTAGCTGACTTTGAAAAGCAGGGATTCGCCTGCATTCACGAAGACATTTTCTTTTTTGTCGTTTATCGTTTCGATCAGAACAAGTGGCGATCCGATGACCTTCGTCCGACTTACCGTTTCTCCATATGAAATAAATTGATTGTCCGCTCCAATTTCTCCTACATAAAATTTCAGCGTCTTTTCCTCATTCATCCCTCCATTTATAATCCCATTGACCTTTACCTGTCCGGTTTGTCCAGCTTCCAATGTTCCCACATACCAAACATTGTTTCCTTGGGCAGGCAAGGGCTCTGAGTTTGAGAAAGAAAATCCGGCCGGAAAATCCGCTTTTATTTTGAGGTCATTGAAAGCCTCCTGACCGGTATTTCGATATTTGACGGTGTATGAAACGGCATTTCCCGTTGCTGCATTTTGCGAACCGTTCATTTCAAGCTGGATGGGGCTTGAAGATATGAATACGCTTGAGCCCGCTTTCGCGACAAAAGTCGAGTTGAAAGTGGACGGCTTGTATTCAATTTTGACTTCCATATACACCAACGCATCCTGCGGACCGAAAAATTTTCCTTGAAGCTCCACTTTTCCGTCGCTTTTTGCCGCAATGTCCCCAATATTAAATTTGCTCACACTTGGGCCCTCCGATTCAAACTGAAGATTTCCGGACGGTTTGAAATTTTCTGAATAGCTTATATACAAGACCGCGTTTTTGAGAGATGCGCGATTGAGGTTTTGATAGCTTATCTCAAAACTGGCAGTATCCCCGCTTTTCATTTTTTCCGGACCGGAAATGGCAACCGTCACTTGATCTTGGGAAAAGACGCTTTTGCGGATTTGCATTGCCAGCCATATGATGCCGGAAATGACCACAATTGCACTGAAAACAATGGCTATTTTTTTGATAATCTGATTTCTTTTTTCTTTCTTCACTTCCTGCGCCTGTTGCCAGACTTCCTTTTTTTCCTCAAGATTTTCCTCGAGAGATGACGCGACAAAAGGATTCTCATTTGAAATATGAGGATTGAGCGACCTTGATTGGGTCGACCTAACCGTGTCCGGATCTTCTCCTCTCTGGTATATTTTTCTTTCTGTTTCTTTGAGAGACATACTATGGCCTATTATACACTAAAAGTTGTATTTCTCAAACTCTCTCCTGATTCCTCCCAATCTTTTCAGCTCGCCTTTGCCGATTTTCACTTTGAGAATTTTCCCAAATGGATTGACAAGAAATATCCGAAGAAGTTTGATCTGATCGACTGAAATCTCGGCAAGATCTTGTTCTCCCGCAAAACATTTTCCGCAAACAACTCCGCCTCTTGCCGCAGAAAAAAAATTTTCTCCTTTTTCTTCGAGACGCGCACCACATTTCGTGCATTTCATCGTTTCGGGACGATTTCCAAGCGCGTCAAACAACTTCCACCAAAAAGCTTCTGTAAGTATATTCGCCTCATCTGTTTCATCCGCCTTTTTCAAAAAGTCGCGCAACAGGTTAAAAACCCTCTCATCTTTCTCTTCCTCGGAAAAATGACGCCCAAAAAATCGGAAGGTCTTCAAAACTTGGCTCAATTTTTCAAAATCTTTTTTTATATTGAAAAAATTGTCGAGAGCGATCGCGCTCGCAATATTTCCCATCCCGCGCGCTTTGGCGACATATATTTCCGAAAGTGTTCCCGGTTCCAGGTGCCCGGCCAGTTTCGCCGTTTGTTTCCTCACTCCTCTCCCCATCGCTTTTACCACTCCGATTTCCTTTGTATAAACAACATACATCCGGTCAAATTCGCCGACATCATGGGATGACAAAATTATCGCCGTATATTTTTGCATACCCGGTAGTAGAATTTTGAAAATAGAAAAGCTATGATCAAAATCGTAATTAAAATATTTTGAGATAAATTATCCCTTTAGTTTATCTATGCATAGCCACCGGAAAAAAATACCGGAAATATAATGACTACAAAAATCACACAATGGATTTCTTCTAAAGAAGCAGACAGGACATCCCGCTTGTTAAGCATGTCGCATTCTCCTTTGTTAAGGAAGAGTTCACAATGGAGCCCCCATGATATAGCTAAATCTTCTTCAGCCACACCTTCACCGGCTCGCGATCAAGTGCCAACAGCTCTGAAATTTCGGCTTCTTTGTTTTCACCGAGTGACAGTTCATCAGCAAGTGTTTCTTTGGCGATCAAATCGCCGAATTTATTGAATATATCCGACCCGCCAACATAGCTTAATTGAATATGGTTGTCAACCTGATATCCCGCTTTTTTGCGAAGTTCCTGAATTCGACGGACAATCTCGCGAGCTTCGCCTTCAAGCCGAAGCTCGTCCGTGATCTTCGTATCCAGGCCCACCTCCCAATTGATCTCTTCCTCGCGCACAAAACCAGGCTCTTCGGTGATTCCACCAGCAAAGCTGACTTTTCTCACATTGACCTCTTCTTTGATGAGCTCAGCCATCTCTCTTCCGACATCTTCATTGATCTTGAGCTCCAAAAGAGGCTGGCGGACTTTGATGCCGACCCGGGCACGCGCCGCCAGTCCCATCTTCACAAATCGACGCGTCAGCTGCATTTTTTCGTTCAGATCTTCATCGATCAATTTTTCATCGGCGACGGGAAAATCAACCAGATGCACAGACTCATTGTTGGTCAAATTTTTGAATATTTCTTCCGCCACAAACGGCGTGAAAGGCGCCATCAATTTTGAAAGCTCGACAAGCACATGATGCAAATTTTCGTAGGCTTGATTCTTATCTGTGTCATTTTCGCTCTTCCAAAAACGCTTGCGGCTGCGGCGGACATACCAATTGGAAAGATTGTCGATGAATTCCGGAAACAATCGAGCCGCCTTGTTCAGCTCGTATGCCTCCATATGCCGATTTACATTCTTTATGAGCGAATTCAATTCTGAAACAATCCACTGGTCTAACAAATTATTTGTGTTTTGTGTTATGTGTTGTGTGTTATGTGATTCAAACTTATCGATATTCGCATACAGCACGAAAAACGAATATGTATTCCAAAGCATCCGGAGCATTCCTCGGACATTTTCTGCCATGTCCTTTTCCGAAAAATTCAAATTTTCCGCCGCAACAACCGGCGAGTTCATCAAATAATATCTCAAAGCATCGGCGCCATATTTGTGCAAAACATCCGTCGGATCGGGATAGTTTTTGAGACGTTTTGACATCTTTTTTCCGTCTTCAGCCAGAACGATCCCGTTCACGATGACGTTTTTATATGCTTTCGAGCTTTTAATCCCCGTTGCAATAACATGCAAATAATAGAACCAAGCCCGCGTTTGATCCACGCCTTCCGCGATGAAATCCGCCGGAAAACTTTTCTCAAAATCTTCATTGTTTTCAAATGGATAATGCGCCTGCGCATACGGCATTGAGCCGCTGTCAAACCATGTATCGAGCACATCCGGAACCCTTTTCATCTCGCCCTGACACTTTTCGCATTTGAAGGTGATTTTGTCGACAACGTGCTTATGAAGATCAATAAGCTTCGAGTATAATTCCACTATTTGTCCTTTCTTATGCATTAATTCATTCAATGTTTCGTCCTTTTTCATCCCCAATAGACTTCCCTTCATGACTCTCAAAGGGTTTCCGTGAGATACAATGACAATATTTTTTCCTTGATATTTTTCATTCAGATCATCAATGAAGGAGTTTAGCCTATCTTGAATATCTTCCAGTCCCTCCATTCCATTGCTATCCGTTCTGCCTGGATTTAACATCTTGGGATATAATTTTATGAAACTATCCCAATCTGTTCCCTCTAGCTTTCCGCATTCAACCTCAGTTAGTCTCGCGTCAATAACAATTCCTGCTCCTGTTTTTTTTGAAATAATTTCCGCGGTCTCCACGGTTCTCTGTATAGGAGAACTAAAAATAACCTCAATTTTTTTATCTTCCAAATATCCTGCCAATTCTTCGATTTGATTTTGTCCTTTTTCAGTAAGTGGATTTTTATTTGGTTCGGGATGCGAGAGAATTATTCTTTTGACGTTGTTCTCAGCCTCTCCATGGCGAACTAAAAACAATTTATTCGGATTGCCAAATTGCTCCCGGATTTCGTCGACAGAGCCAACAACTTTGATTCCATTGCATTTTTCGCATTTCCAGATCGGGATGACCGAAGCCCAAAAACGCTGCCGCGAAATTGACCAGTCGCGCGCGCCTTCGAGCCAATTGCCAAATCTTCCTTCTTTGATATGCCCTGGTGACCAATTGATGTCTTTCGCATTCTCCAGCATTTTTTCTTTGATTTTTTCGACGCTCACAAACCACGAGGATGTCGCATAGTTGAGAAGCGGCGTGTCGCAGCGCCAACAATGCGGATAGGAATGCTCAAATTGTTTTTTCGCAAACAGCAAATTCCTCTTCGCGAGATGCTTGATGATTTCAACATCCGTTTTTTGACTGTCATCAATCGGCTTCACATCAAGACCCGCAAAATCTTTGGCCTCCGGCCGGATCGTTCCGTCCATATCCACATGCGAAACGAAAGGAAGATCGAATTTTTTCCCGAGATTCAGGTCGTCTTCCCCAAACGCGGACGCAATATGCACTATTCCCGTTCCCTCAACAGTGGTCACAAAATCCGCCGGATATATTTTCCATCCGTTCTCGCGATTCTTCAAATCTTTATCAGTTGAATAATAGTCAAACAAAGAATCATATTCCAGGCCGAAAAGATCTTCGCCTTTTATATCATCATGAACAATTTCTATTTCCCTGTCTTTAAATATTTCCTCGACACGATCGCTCGCAATTATAAGCAATTCTTTGATGCCATCGACTCGCAAAGCGGTGTAATTTATTTTCTCTCCAACTGCCAAAGCTACGTTTCCAATAAGCGTCCAGGGGGTTGTAGTCCACGCAAGAGCATATACAGCATCTTTTGTTTCGTATTTTCCGTCCGCCCATTTTTGACCGGGCTTGAGATGAAATTTAACAACGACTGACAAATCTTTTACCATTTTGTATCCTTCGGCCACCTCAGATTGCGAAAGTGTCGTTTCGCAACGCGGGCAAATATGCATCGAGCGATAGCTTTCATATACCAGGCCTTTGTCCCAAAGCTCTTTGAAAACCCACCAAACTGATTCCATGAACGGCAAATCCATCGTTTTATAGGCATTTTCCATGTCCGCCCAGCGCCCGAGCCGACGGATCACCTTTTTCCAGTCCGCAACATATTCCAAAACTTTCGAGCGGCAAATCTCGTTGAACTTTTCCACTCCGTATTTTTCCAAAATCTCTTTCTTGCGTTTCACTCCCAGCTCTTTTTCGGCAATATTTTCAATCGGCAGTCCATGGCAGTCCCAACCCCAAACGCGCGGAACCCTGTATCCGCGCATCGTCCAATATCGCGGCACCACGTCTTTCATCGTACTCGCCACAATATGGCCATAGTGCGGCGTCCCCGTCGCAAACGGCGGCCCGTCATAGAAAGAATAAAGCGGAGCGTTCTTTCGCAGCTCTAACGATTTTTCGAATATCCTGCTCTCCTCCCAAAATTTGAGGATATTTTCCTCCATCTCGGGAAGAGATTGTTTTGGATCGACTGTCTTGAACATAAAATTTTTTACAGACTTTACTATATTATTTAACCCTTATTTCATTTTTTAGTCAATTAAAAACCCTGAAGTTTGGCTCCAGGGTTTTCAAAAAACTGAAATTACAATTTGAGAATCAACTTATTTCTTATTAACCGAAAAAATGCTTGTGGAATACGCAACCTTTCCATTTTTGTCCAAAAAGCGAATTTGATACTTATACGTTGCTTCCTTTTTTTCAACTTCAATTGGAATTTCCCAGCTGCCGTCGTTCGAAATCATCACGGAATTTTTCAATTTTCCATCCTGATAAGCTTCCGCTTTCCCTCCTGGATAATTGCTTCCTCTACCCTTGAAAGAGAATTTGGTTTCCCTAACTTCGAATGGTTGGGGATAAAGTACAATGTCTCTGTTTTGATAGCCCATGGTTAGAGACTCGGTTTTTGATACCGGATCAAACCCAACGACGTTTTCTCCCGTCTTGAAAGTATAATCTGCCGTGACTGTCGCAACAGTCTCCTGCGAATTGCGCGTATCTCTTGCTTTGATGCGGAAATGATATGTCGTATCCGTGTCAAGCTGACCTAGCGTAATGGTGAAATTTGTATGCGTCCCATCACCATCAGTCGTGGCCTGACTTCCATATTGTGTACTTTTCCCATATTCGATCGTAGATATCGCCGGCATGGTCGTTCTCCAGACAATAGTCGCCGAATTGGCTGTTGTTTTGGTGACGTTAACTTTGCCGATGGTGAAAGGTAAGGATATGGGCACAGGACCACCTATGACAGATGCAGGCATCGTTTTCATCTTCGCATCCGAACCAATATACCAACTGTTGTATACACTCCAAGTCAGGGCAGCAAAAAAACCAACCACAAACATGATAATGATAAGCCCTTTCCAAGCCTTGATCTCCATCGACGGGACCAGGACGAATTTTGACTTTAATTTTTGGTTGGCTCGCGAAACAGTTTCGTCAATCTGCCTTCGCGATCTGCTTCTTTTTTGTTTTGGCATTTTTTTATTTTATTTTTTAAAGATGTACTGGTTACATTATAGCATATACGGGGAGCTGCAATAAGCCAAATCCGACAGAGATCAGTTGTTTCTCAAAAAATCCAGTTCCACTTCGCTGAAATTACTGATTAATTTGATAATATCAGAACGGGCAACAATCCCTTGGAGAGTCTTTTTTTCATCAACAACAGGGATTGGATTGACTTTTTGCTCGTTGAATATCGAAATGAGATCAGTTAAAGGGGTGTCCGGGCTCACGGAAATGAAATTCTTGTTCATTATCGATTGGACGTCAGCGTTCACAATTGATTCAAAATTTCTCTTTTCTTCTCCCTTTACCATTTTTAGCACGTTGAAATCAGAAATCAATTTCGCGAAAGAAGGAATATGCATCCCAAATGAATCATTGGTCAAAAGATCCATCTCTGTCACCATGCCCAAGACTTTTTTGTTGTCATCAATTATCGGAAGTCCGTTGAAATTGTGTTCGTGGATTATTTTTGCCGCCTCGGTCACCTTCTCATCTGGACTGATACATATCACTTCTCTTATCATAATGTCTTTAACTTTCATAATTTTTCTTTTTTTCCCAAAATTATATTTTTTTATACGTCTCAAGAGTTTCGCGCACGCATCCCTCCCCTACCTCACCCTCACCTTGGCTTTCTTGGTGCCGCGGTTTCCGGCTTTGTCATAGGCTCTCACAATGAGATGGGTGTTTTCCAGGGGGGTATTCTCGGGAATAAGGAAGCTTGGATCAGCAGAGGTGGTTTTGTCTCCCCGGAAGGTGATGTCGTAGTGGTCTATCTGGTCGTTTTCATTGGTGCTCCAGGTGATGGTGTCTCCTGGGGAGGCGGTGATTGTTTTGGGAAGGCCGGTGATCTTGGGGTTTTGTTTGTCGATGAGAATCTGGTATTCGGGGGAAACCAGAAGAACTTGGTTGTCCTTATCAAGATAGCGGAACTGATAGGTGTGGGTTTGGTTCTTTCTGGGTTTGGTTTTGTAGCGGTAGCGGTGGTTTTTGCTGATTTTGACGTTCTTGAGGAGCTTTCCATCCTGGAAGATCTGGAGGGTGGTGGCCGTGGAGAGGTTATTCACCTGTCCGGAGAAAGTCAGGGTTTTGGATTTGAGGCTGATCTGGTCATCCGGGGTGAGGTTCAGGATGGTTTTGCCGATTTTGAGGACGGGGGTGTAGGTAGAATTGGAGAAGTTCAGGGCGAGGCTGTGAAGAACGGGAGTCTGGTTTTGATCGGTGGTGGAGAGAGTGGCTTTGTATTGAATGTATCGGGCGTCTCGGGAAGCGATGGAGCTGGTGGCGTCTTTCCAGTCTTCCCAAGAATCGTCGGGGATGGGGGTGTCCCCAACCCTCGTTTGGTAGGTGATGCTTGTTCCGGTTGGTTTGTCTGCGTCTTCGGTGAGGCCTCCCCACTCACTGGTGTTTCCTGAGTCGAGGACGGGGGAGGTGAGGGTGCCTTGGTTTGATTCGTAGAGATTATTGGATGCTTGGGCGTATTTAAGCTCCACGCTGTTGAGGCTTGGAGTGATGGAGGTGTCGTTTGTTGTGAGAACCGCTTTGTATCTTAGGCTGTAGGAAGAGTTTTGGGGGAGATAATGAGTCCCCTCCTCTGTTCCCAGGCTTTCGTAGGTTTTTCCCGAATCGAGGGAGTAAAGAAGCTCCACTGAAGTTCCGCTTGGGGTGGTGGAGTCCCAGTTGATTTGAGAATAGGTTTCCTTTTGGTAGGCGTCGGAGAGATAGGTGGAGGAGAGTTTGTAGACGTCGTCGGTTGATTCATAATCAGAGTTTTTCCCTCCAATTATGTAGAGGTCGCCATTCACAATTTGGGAAGATGTGCGATGTAGTGGAACAGGAAGGTCAGTGAATCTGTTCCAGGTATTTGCCTGCGGATCATAGATGAATGCGTCATCAACACTATACCAGTCATCATCGGTTCCGCCCATGACTAACATTTTTTCATTGAGAATAACTGAAGTGAGACCAGCCCGAGTTTGAGGCATCGATGCCTTTGTTTCCCAGGTATCTGTCGCCGGATCATACACTTCGAGTGACTTCAAGAATGGCGGGTACCCTCCCTGCATTTTGCCTCCGCCAACAACATAGAGCTTTCCATCAATTGCCTGAACAGTTTCACCCTGGCTTCGGATTTGGGACATTGGAGCTTTAGTCTCCCAAGTATCAGTCTCTATATCATAGACTTCAAGAGTGGCTAAGCAAGTATAGTTTGAATTCTGACCACCGACAACATATATCTTATTTCCTACCACCGCAGCAGCAGCACTTACCCTGGCCGTGGGCATTGGAGTTTTGGTTTCCCAGGTGTTAGAAGCAGGGTCATAGACTTCTAGAGTCGCTATCATATCATAATCATTATTAATTCCTCCAACAACATAAAGCTTTCCATTGGCTACTACAGTTGCCGACGTGGTTCTTGTCGTAGACATTGATGCTTTGGATTCCCATGTGTCAGTGGCAGGATTATATGCTTCAAGACTAGCAGTATGATCATCTGAATAATTTTTACCGCCAGCAGCATAAATCTTGCCATCGATCACCCCGGTAGCAGCCGCGATTCTTTTTTCGGCCATTGAAGTTTTTTGTTCCCAAACATCACCCTCCACTGGAGAATCCTTCAAATAGACACCTTTAGGATTATATTGATTATTTATACTTATAGCTGAGTGGCCCCCTTCCGTATCGAGATGTAGAATGTTGGAATTAGTATCAAGAAAAGCGAAGTGTATGTAATTGTTTCCTATCGCTGGAGTCGTTGAAGTATTGTATGTTTTTACGAGAGTATCGTCAGCCGGATCGACCGTTCCCTGGGTGTTGATGACAGATAGTCCACCGCTTGTTGAAACATAGAGGAAATTGTGGGTGGAATCGAGGAAAGAGTGAAAAACGCTGTTGCTTCCTATCGCGGGAGAGGTGGCGGTTGTATATCTTTTAACTAGAGTATCGTCAGCCGGATCGACCGTTCCCTGGGTATTGATGACAGAGAGGCCGCCACCATTAGTTGAAACATATAGAAGATTATGAGTGGAATCTAGAAATGAATGGTAGACATTATTATGTCCGATTGCCGGTGTTGTTCCGGTCGTATATGTTTTTACGAGAGTATCATCATCTGGATCGACTGTTTCCTGGGTGTTAATGACGGAGAGGCCGCCACCTACGCAAGAGTCTCCGCTCCAAACACATTGCGTACTGACATATAGGAGATTATGCGTGGAATCAAGAAAAGAATTGAGGACATAGTTAGTCGCGATAGCCGGAGTTGTTCCGGTAGTATATGTTTTTACCAGAGTGTCATCATCCGGATCGACTGTTCCCTGGGTGTTGATGACGGAAAAACCACCTTCAGTGGAGATATAGAGAAAGTTGCGGACGGAATCTAGAAAAGAATGATGAACGTAATTACTTCCGATAGCCGGAGTTGTTCCGGTAGTATATGTTTTTACCAGAGTGTCATCATCCGGATCGACTGTTCCCTGGGTGTTGATGACGGAGAGACCGCCGCCAACATATGCAGAACCGTTCCAAGCCGAAAGTGTACTTACATACAAAAGATTCCGTGCGGAATCAAGAAAGGCGTGATAAACGAAATTGCTGCCAATTGCCGGAGTTGATGAATCGGTATACGTTGTCACCAATGTATCATCTGCTGGATCATTGGTCCCTTTTGTATCGACGACCGCAAGACCCCCACGATAGGTGCTTAGATACAAAAGATTGTGGGCACTATCAATAAATGAGTTATATACATAGTTGCTTTCCAGTTTCGGAGAGGTGTCGCTGCTATAAATATACCCCTGATTGACCACAACTTTGCCTCCATCCTCTGGAGAAACAAAACTCATTGATGTATCACTTTTCGTGTTCCCCAAACCAAAATCACTCTCGCTCGTATCCTCCTGGCTTTCCGTTTTGTATTTGAGCCTCAAGTCTCCCGGAGCCTGATTCGTGTCAAGTGATGATTCAACCGTCCCTCCCTGGAAATCCGCTTGGCTGGTTTGGACAAGCTGGCCGCTCGCCGCCTCCGCTTTCTTTGTCTCTATGGGATAGGGAAAAACAATCCCCATGGTTAAAACCAAAAACAAGGCCCCATTAAAAAGAAGCTTACCTTGTTTCTTCAGGTTTTTGTTTTTCATTTTTTTGTTTTCCCCCGATTAAAAAGTATTATTATACGTATTCTATCACAAAAAAAATCAGACAAAAAGCTGATTTATCCACAGTTATGACAAATGAGTCCTCGACTATACTTTTTTGTACGCCTCAAGTGTTTCCTTGGCACACTTTTCCCAACTGAATTTCTTGGCCTGAACGCGCCCCGAAGCGGAAAGTTTTTCGCGCAGATCCTTGTTCGATGCCAATTCCGCCATTCCTTTTGCAATTCCTTCCGTGTCATGCGGATCAACAAAATAGGCGGCGTCACCGGTGATCTCCGGAATCGACGAAACTTTCGAGACAAGACACGCAGTTCCACAAGCCATCGCTTCAACGATCGTTTGTCCGAATCCCTCCCACAGAGACGGCATCACAAAAAATTCCGCGTTTGCATAGAGTGGTTTCAATTCATCTCCTCCGACATATCCCGTGAAAACAACATCGTCCGCAATTCCCAAATCCTCGGCTTGCTGGAAATATTCTTCCGTGAGCCATCCCTTTTTCCCCGCCACGACGAGCTGATAATCAAAGCTGTTTTTATAGCTTTTTTTGAAACGCGCGAAAGCGTCGAGCACCCGGCTCAGGTTTTTCCTCGGCTCGAGTGTCCCCAAAAACAAAATGTATTTGTCCGTGATGCTGTGTCCCTTTTTCACGTCATCTCTTGAATATCCATCCTCCTCAAAAAATCTTTTGTCGATTCCATTATATATCGTCGTGATCTTCTTCTCGGGATATCCCAAAAACTTTTGCGCGTCCTTTTTGGTCGATTCGGAAACAGTGATGAGATGGTCTGATTTTTTGGCGGCAAATGAATAAAGGGTCTTCAGTTTCGCCGTGGAAAGCTTCGGAAACAAGTCTCCTCTTTGATACGGCGCAAAGTCATAGAAAGTCGTGACAATCTTCCCGCGATAGCTTGCCGGAACACGGTATAGTGGTGAGGTGGTGTGGAGCACATCCATCTTTTCCCGAGCAAAAGTGGCCATTCCCAAAATTTCGCTGTAGGCCGCCGGCATATATTTTTTGTAGTCAGAAAACGGAAAAAATTTGATCTTCACGTTCGGTTGAGTGAAACGCTTTACGTCACGGTCGCGCACTTTGAAATCAAAAAACAATATATACTGGTTTTCCTTGTCCATTTCCAGCAGATTTTTGACCAACTGCCACACGTAATTCGCCACCCCAGTGGGCGCTATCTTTTCCGGATTCAAAATGGCTCTCGCGTCGATTCCAATTCGCATATATTTTGAATTTATCTACCTATATTCTGTTCCAAAATTGACAATTAGTCAATTGAAACAATAATTGGTATAATTTAGGACGTGAAACAAAAACCATTCGTCAAAATATTTTTTGCAATATCAATCCTCTTGGCGCTCCTTTTTTCCACAGGCGCTTTTTTGAACTTGCCTGCCGCCAAGGCGGCGACAAACAAAAATTATATCGAACATGAAGTCGTCGCCAAAATGGCAACGGACGCAAACGCGGATACGATTGCAGCAAAATATAATCTGATTGTCGAGTTGCTGAAAACAAGCCTGGATGGAAATTTATATATTTTGAAAAGCACTCGCGGGATCAAGACAAAAAAAATTATCAGCTTATTGCAAAAAAATTCTCAAATCATCTCCATCCAGCCAAACTTCAAATATAAAATGCTCACCCGCGAGACCAATGATCCAACTTTCTCCCGGCAATGGCCGCTAGCCGAAACGACGAGTTTCGCCGGCGGGATTTCCGCTCCGTCCGCTTGGGATCTTGAAACAAAAAACAAGAACAAAATTCCAATCGCTGTCATTGATACGGGCGTGAGCTACAAAAATTCGGAAATATCCAAAATGATCACGAGCGGACGAGCCAAAGGACGAAACATTGACAATCCAAAAAAGAAACCCAAGGATTCGGACGGACATGGGACATTTCTGGCAGGCATCATCGCCGCCCAGACCAACAACAAAAAAGGCATCGCCGGCGCAAGCTTCTTCGGCAACCTCAAAATCATGCCGCTCAAATTCGACTTCACAACCGATCAAGCCATTTCTGCGATCAACTATGCCAAAGCGCGGCGCATCCCGATCATCAACGCCAGCTGGGGATCATATGGAGAGAACGGGATGGATTTGTTGCTCAAGGCTGCTATCGCAAGCTATCCTGGCGTGTTCGTCACCTCTTCGGGAAACGGAGATCCAAAAACATTTCTCGGCTACAATCACGATGGCGGTGATCCCAGCAAGAAAATGTATCCGTGCGATTTTGATTTGGCAAATATCCTCTGCGTTGCAGCCAGCGCAAAGGACGGAACATTGGCCGAGTATTCAGACTTCGGCGCCGCCTCCGTTGATGTCGCCGCTCCCGGCGGCACAGACGCTGCCCCAATCTTTGGCCTCGGTCTCAAAAAAAACAGATACGTGGAAGAAGAGGGCAGTTCCCTCTCGACCGCCTTTGTCACGGCCGAAGCCGGGCTCATCATGTCAAAAAATCCCAATCTCAACTCTGCACAAATCATCGAGATAATCAAAAACTCGGTTGACCTCGATCCGAGCCTCACTGGAAAAACCGTCACCGGCGGGAAAATCAACTTCCAAAAAGCGCTGCAAATGGCAGCGACTTATTGAAAAGAAACAATATATATTTTACATTCTGATAATTACGTAATTAATTACGTAATTTTTTGTTTCCCTTTTCGTCTATACTTCCATAGATCGCAACATTCTTTTTCTTGAAAAACGCCCAGTATCTATCTCCATATGACCAGTGCCACCACTCAGCGGGATAATTCACAAATCCTGCTTTTTTCAAGGCACTAATAAGTATCTTTCGATTAGTTTCTGCGTCCTTTGAAACATCCGCGTCAGTAAAGCAAGAATTGTCATAAATATCATCGTAAACATCCTTAAAATTCGTACCCAAAATCAATTCTTTTCCGCTCGTAGATACTAATGTCAAATCAACTGCGCCACCAGTGGAATGAGGCGGGGTATTTTCCCAGGGCGCAACAAAAAATGCCGTTTCTCGAAACAATTTTTTTTCATTCCATTTCGGATTTTGTTTTTTCAGATAATCCATCCTTTCTTTGAATATCTTCTTCTGAATTGAAATTGGGCGAAATCCTTCCAGTATTTTGAATTTAATTCCATTAGGCAGGTGAGATTGGGCTTTGCGCAATTTTTCAGCAACGGTCTTTCGGACGAAAGAACTTGCATCCGAATGTATTTGTGGGCACTCTTTTCCCGTCGCAACACGGACATTCTTGTATTTCTTTTTGACATCAACCAATTCCTCCTCGCACTCTTGAATTGGAATCTTCATAATTTCAGGAGCATTTATTTTATAGAATTTTTTCATAAGCATTTATTTTTTATCTACGTTGTTTCTCGCCAAAATCCACGGAAAAAATATTTTATATCTGCGATATTATTTTTTCAAAATCATCAAAGCTGTCATAAAGATGACTCTGCCAGTCCAGTTTTTTTGACGCAGTGATATTTTCTTCTTTATTATCCCAGAACATTATTTCTTCTGGTTTGATGGAATATTTTTCCGCCAGATCATCTTGGATAATTTTGAAAAACTTTTCCTCGGGTTTTTTGCAACCCATATCGCAAGAGATATAAAATTCGTCAAATACACTTTCGAGACCCATCTCTTTCCGGATGTATTCTGCCCGGTATTTTTCCTGTTTCGTCCCCAGGCAGCATTTGATGTTTTTTTTCTGCAAACGTTGAATTTCTTTCACCAGCCGCTCGTCGACATAGTGCTCAGCCTTGAACCACCATCTCAGAAGTTCATCGACAGATCCTCTCCAGCCCCAATCCGAAAGGACCGGTTTCAAAATTTCCTTGAGGTCTGCTTTCCCCACAACCGCTTCCTGAAATATTCCCTTGAAAAAAGGCAGCATCGTGTCGTTTAAAACGCCGAATTCTTTTTCATATTGGACACTGAAATATCCCGGAGAATTTATCACCACCCCGTCCGCATCGAAGATGACTGCTTTGATGGCCATATGATTATTAGATTAGTAGCAATTAATGCTGATTATGAACGATCAATTTTTTTCAATCGCTCTAGTCTTTTGGTCAGCCAATTTTTGTGTTCTTGCAAGCGTTCCAGCTTGGCTTGCGTTTGCTGCAGTTCAAACCGATTCTGCTTAAAATCCTTTTGCAGGGCAGAAATTTCTTCTTCAATTTCTCGATTCATCATTTCCTGCGCCATATCCTGCTGCTCTCCTGTTATATGAAGTCTGGATTCACCGGGTATATAGCCGGCGCCTTTCCCTATCAACTCGTCTGTCATCTCTTTTCTGCTTTTTTCGAGTCCTTCTATTTCCTCTGATGAATATTCTTTTGGTTTTTCCATATTTTCATAATTAATGTTTATTTCCCCCGCCGAAATCCGCGGAAGTGAACTGTTATTCAACTGAACGAATAATCTTCTGCAGTTGTTTATGTAATTCGGGTGCACCGCAGCAAAAAGTAAAATTTTCATCTGCTCTTTTAAGATGACCTGAATAGTCCGTTGGCTTTCCCCAAAAATCGGTATACATCCCTCCCGCTTCCTCCACAATAATTTGTTGCGCGACACTATCCCAAATTTTTCCTGGTTGATTGAGGCAAGCTCCAAATTTTCCATTAGCAACCAGCATAATATCATAAACGCTATTCGTAACACGAAGATTCCTTATGTTAAGGACCACCTCTCCTAAAATTTTTGCTTCTTCTCTTGTTTTCTCCGGGTGCTTTATATCCCCATCAATCTGATATACGACCAAAGAAGAAAGTAGTCTCGTTTCATTGGCTACTTTGATTGGCAGTCCGTTGCAAAAAGCTCCTTTTCCTTTTTCTGCAAGATACAGCTCATTAAATGATGGCAATGAAACACCGCCGGAATAAGGCTTATCATCCTTCAGAAGGCCAAGCATCACGCCATATGTTATAACACCGTTGGCGAAATTACTGGTTCCATCAATGGGATCCACAACCCAGGTATAATTGGAATTATTATTGATAATACCTGCCTCCTCGTCGATAATATTGTGTTCCGGATAATCATTCTTGATTTTTCCAACAAGATACTCGCTGATTTTCAGATCCGTTTCAGTGAGAACCTGGTTATTGTCATCATCTTTTATTTTTCCTGTCACCTTGCCAAATCCTTCCAGTGCAATCCGCGAAGCTCCTTCCAATGATTGCTTGATAAAATCTTGGAATTCCATATGTTTATAAAATTATTATTTATTCTCCCCCGCCAAAATCAGTGGGAGATTTGATCAGTTTAAGGCTGTTTTTAATTTTCTCACAAACCTATGCATATTCACATCGAAGTTTTCAATTGGCATTGAGAGTATCTCATCGAAAGTCAGCCACTGATACCCACTAAACTCTCTCACAAACTCATCACTTTTGTCATTTATAGGCAAAAATGAATCATATTCAAACAAATACCACAGATCGACATCGACATGACCGGCGGTCAAGCCAACTGTTGTGATTTGCGAAACAAAAAAGGGAACTCCTGAATTTTCAAACAATGACTTGGGCTCTATTCCCAGTTCTTCAACAAGCTCGCGCTTCGCCGCATCAAGTGGCATTTCACCCTTATTCACATGTCCCCCGCCCGGAAGCAGCAGCAAAGCTTTTCGATGATTCAAAAGCAATATCTTTTTCTCTTTCGGATCAACCAAAACAGAAAAACTGACCAGGTGCTTTGGCGGAACATCGGGACTTTTTATTTTGAAGATTTCCGCGCCACTCGAAATCCATTCCAGCGCATTCTTGATATGTTCAGTCTCAGTTTGATCAAACGGCTTCACTTTTTCAATCACGTCTGATATTTTTTTTCTCATATTAAATATGAATTTTATATTTCTTCACCTAAATTCAGTTATACAAATTCATAAATCAGGAATTCGTTCTTGATTTTGCTTTTTATGCCTCTTCCGAGAGGCTGAGCTATCTTTTCCAATAACTTCATTTTATAATTGTTTTTCTTGGCAATCTTTTTTATGGTTTCAAAATCAGCAAAATTCCCTGTCCCAACCAGCAATCTTCCTCCAGGCAAAAGGTGCTTCCTCGCTTTTGTAATATACTCTTCTAATCCGCCATATTTATAGTCAAATCCGGCCCTCTGTAAAATATTTCTTACCGGCTTGTCCCAATTATTAAACGGGTGGTTCCAGAAAATATAATCGAATTTCTCCGAGTCCTTTATCGGATCGTATATATTCCCCATCCTGATCGACCCTTTGGCCTTATGTTTTTTGAAATTCAATTTGGCGTTTTTTATCGCGATCGGATTGATATCGGTTGCAACAACTTTTGCCCCATTAAGGGCAGAAAACAGGGCAATTATTCCCGTACCCGTCCCAATCTCAAGCAAAGACTTTTGCTTGACGATTTTCCTGACTCTTTGAGCGAAATAAAGACTGTCATTAAAGTACTTCGGCGAGAAAACATTGGGAAGCACAGCAATATCAATGCCGCTCATTTTTATTTCATACGGACTTTTCTCTTCTTTTATTTTTTCATTAATGGCAAATACTTCCTTCTGCCACTTTTTTCTCAAATTTTTCATTTTTTTATCTCAAAATTTATTTACTATTTCCCCTGCCAAAATTTGATCCATTGAATCAATACTCCAAAACTCCCGTTCGCCACAATCCTTCGAACTTTATGTCCGAATCTTTGAAAACTTCGATGACTTTATACTTCCCCCTCGTCCACACTTCGCCATTCTCAAGAAAATGCGTCGCTTCGAGAATCTGGATGCTCGCCCGCGGTCGCGAAAGCTTTTCGCCGCCTTTCGTTTCAATGAGCGGAATCTCCCCATGCAGCCAATAGTTGCGCTGATCTTTTTTGAGAAAATCATAGGTCTTCCCCGCCTCCATCTTCTCCGGCAAGCACTCCTCAATTTTCCGATTTCCCTTTTTGTGCTCCGCTATATCCCTGAGCGCAAGATCTGGATTGAATTCAACTTTGATGCCCATAGAGTTTATTGATTAATTGTTTTTTTATCACCTATAGCTAGACTTAATCATTGCCGCCTTGAATATTTTATATAACCAGAAATAATTTTAGCCTCAATCTCTCTTCTTAGGCGTATGAGCTTGCTGTCATTACACGTTCCTTTTCTTTGAATCATTTCAGGGCCCCTCGCTTTGAAATAATTAATAAATAGTATTTTTAAGTCCGAATCAATACTATCAAAATTCATAGATACATATTCAAAGAACTTATTTTCATCAAATATTGTGCCAGAGATTTTATCAATATTTTCTGTTATCGATACGAGCTGCTTTCCTTCATTAAAAGTATTTGAATACCCTGTTAAATTATCGAAATTAAAATTATGGAAAAATCCACAATTTTCTTTGTTGTGCATAATACCCTCGATCACGACTGAAAAATCTTCCCTAATCTTAACAAAAGCGTATGCCATATTATAAAAATTTTTTAATTTTTGTTCTGCTGTAATTCTCTTCTTTCTTATAAACGGCAGAAACATTTCAATTAATAATACAGCGAGCACAACTCCCAGCAAGGGACCCATTACTTCTTTACTTAGAAACCAGGCAATAAGTGTGTTAAACATAAAAATTTACTACTTAAACTATTTAAAAAATGCTTACTTCTCGCACGCCATCACCGTCTCCCTCCCCACTCTTGAGTGGAACTTGATATCCCTGAAGCCGATCTGTTCCATTTCGCGGGCGGATTCTTGTTCTTTCATGATGATGTCCGGATGCCGGTCGTCTTCTTCGTGCTGAATTGCAATTTCCGAAATTTCTTTGTCGGGAACCGCTTTCAGATTTTCGATCGCGGCCGCGAGAGACTCTTTCTCTTTTTGCGGATCGTCAAAAACATATTTGTCCATATTCACGAAAATGCCTCCGGGTTTCAGTGTTCGGAAAATTTCTTCTAGCAATTTTTTTCTTTCGCTTTTGGTAAAATTGTGGATCGTCCAGGAAGAAGTGATTCCGTCCAGACTTTCGGATTCCACGCCTTTGATGTATTCAAAGATGTCTTGACGAACGGGAGTGAGCTGGCCGTTTTGGATATATTCGCGGAGGTGCTCTTCAAGGCCGCTGATCATTTTTTCATCGATGTCGATTGCGACAACTTCAACGTTCGTTAAAAGCTTCAAGATGTATTCAAGTGTTTCTCCTTTCCCGCAGCCGATATCGATGATTTTCGCCTTCTCGATTTTTTCCAAATGACCCTGCAAAAGCTCCGCGACTTCAATTCGTAGCTTATAGTGCTCGGGATAGGCCTCTGCCAAAAGTAGATCGTACTTATTTATCATTTCCCCGGGATAAACTTCTTCTTTCATATTGGTTGAAATATCCATTTCTTGCCTCCACTCTACTCCAAAACGGCAATTTTATCAAGAAAAAAGGCGGGTGCCGCATGTTGCAATGCGACGTCCCGCCCTAAAAATTTCTAAGATTACTGCATATTAAGAAGGTTATTCCAATAACTCAAATCCGCCTGATACTCCTTCCATAATTTTTGCAAGTTAACGATATCCTTGCCCATGGCAATAAGGTTTTTTGCGGAAATCCACCGGCAATACCAATCCGCGATTACCGAAATATACCTATGGTGATCGTTGACATCGCCAGCTATATCGGGAATGATATCACTCCAGTTTGCCGAAAAATATTCGTCTCCGCCGGGAAATTTCACGACTGAACATTCCGAAAGTGCTTTGATGCGGAATGTCAGGGGTTTGAGTCTCATGTTTACGTCTGGCAAAACAAAGACCGGAATTGCATAGCATTTTCCGGCGAGGGAAGCTCTTGATTTCTCGGAAAGTCTGAGGCGAAATTCATATTTACCAATTTCCTCGGAAATACGATTTCTCAACCAATTCGTGAGTTTGTCCGCAATTTCCGGGACAATTTCCGAAAAGGTTGAAACGCTAACTCCGTCAACCATAAAGTCGTCGCATGAGATGCCCGCGCCAGGAAGATCAAACTCCAGGCCGACTATATTGTTTCCGAAAACCTTTCTTCCGTACTTCCGTTCGATGTGGAGAGATACCTTTTCTTGAAAAACAGCGTCACGAGAAAAGTATGGGCGAAAAGTCACCCGATCATACAACAGGCCAAAAGAATGCTCAAACAAACGGCCAATGTGAGGAAGATAATCAAAAATGCATTCGATGCCGGGAAACTTTTCCTGAAAAGGAACTTGCATAACTGCCTCCTTGCGAGAGAACTTGTCTCTCTTTTTCTTTTGTTGTGGAAGAACCATGCCCTCCACCTCCTGCAAACGCGGTTTTGCGCTTTGAAATATCCTAGCACCAAAACGGCGATTTTATCAAGAAAAAAAACCCCGACAGATCGAGGTCGTTCAAAAGATATAATTTTCTAGTTCAAGAGTTCTTCCGTCACGCGGTTTTCGCAGACTTTTTGGAGCTTGGCGTCGCTGATCTTTTCGCAAAAAGAAAAATCTTTTTTTGAAACGGCGAGATCCTTCCAACAGCTGTCCTGGTCGAGACCGGTGAGATTTTCACACTGGCCCGCCGAATCTTTTGGGGCCACCGGGCGAATTCCGCAAACTTCCTGGCAATATTTCAAATTGTCGGCATTATCTTTGAAGTTCGCGCAATCATTGTCGCAATCCGTGTTCTGAACATTCGGCTGTCCGTTTGTCGGAGCGGTATTATCGATTTCCGGTGTCACCGCTTGATCGCCAGCGGATTGATCACTGACTGGATTATCTGTTGATGTTTGCATTTCGCCGCTGTTCAAATCCAAGCTCTTCGTATTTGTTCCCATATAACGCTTCTTCATCACTCCATAGGCAAAATACAAAACCGCCGCGGCTGCGATGACAAAAATTATTATTGCGATTATTTTCGATTTTTTCATCCCGTTAGAGGTATGCTTGTTATTTTTTTTATCTAAAAATTCAAAATTATTTTCTAATTCAGCTATTTTCTTTTTTTGCAACATCGCCTCTAACGGGATTCATGCCCCTAGTAAGCGTTGTCAATATCAACTTTCGTATAATAATGCTGCAAAATCCACGTCCAAGATTTGCCGTCCTCGGCATACCCAAGCGCACCGTGCGCCGAAAGACCCCACATATGATTTCCGTTCTCGCCCGGCTTGAGACTCTTGATGGTTCCTTTTTTATGGTCCTTGACTGACTTCAAATATGGATAGTCTTTGCCTGGATATTTAACCGTTTTTCCGTTCGTATAGGAACAATATGGCGTGAGCGCCACATCGCCTTTGTATTTCACAATCCCTCCGCCGGTTTCTTCGGCCGCTTCCCTCACTTTCGGATATGTTTTCTCCCTATCGGATCCGACATATATTTGGGAGCCTGAATCGGATCGGATCTTGAATCCCATCGGCTTGTATTTCGTCGCGTTGTCAATATACCACTGGCCATAGGTCCGGAAGATGGTTGCCATCACCCGCACATGATCAGGATCCCCCGTTCCGGTTGTTTCTCCCATTCCCCAAACATACTGCTCGAGCGGAAGCTTGTTGATGACCCAAATCTGGGTGGTCGAGCTGGAATTGCCATTATACACATCGTCACCGTGATAATAGTTCACTTCTATCTTGTTTCTAAAATGATCGTATCCGTCATAATTGACATCCCGGTGGACATCGAAAATGATCGAGGAATTGTCTCCATCGGCCGCGTCGAAAGTCACATTGTCATCAACGAGCGTATCGGCAATGGAGCTGTATACTTTCAATTTTCCGTCATCATCGTATTTCACTCTAGTCGTGGAATCTCCCGCAACCTGAGCAATGACGTTATTGTTTTTGTCCCTGATGTTATACGTCTTGTTGGCATCAATCTTGAAAATGTCGTCTTTTGAATTGTACCAAAGTCCGACCGAGATTTCCGGTCCGAGAGAACCGCTGCTCGAGCTGGTCGCTGAAGATGTTGAAGCGCCTGCAGCCCAGGCTTTTTTGACCTTGTTGTATTCTTTGCGGTTCACTTTCGGAAGACAACCTTCCCAATAGGAGCGATCAATTCCGGCCTCCTCAAGTTTCCTTTGCCACTTGGTTCCCGAAGAAGTCGCACTTGTACTGGTCAAGGTCGATCCTTGAGAATAATTCTTTTTCACCTTGTTGTATTCACTTCGAGTCACCTTCGGAAGACAACCTTCCCAATAGGAGCTGGGAATACCGGCCTCTTCAAGCATTTTTTGCCATTTGGTCACGGAAGATTTTGCTTCGGCAACATTTGGAGAAAAAGAAAATTCCCCAATCGCGAAAACAAAGATCGCGAGAAAGAAGGATATATATGCAATTTTATTTATTTTTTCTTTTTGCATTAGCGTAAATTATATTTTATCACATTTTGAAAAAAAAGTCCAACTTTTTTTGGAGGTCAACTGCGGGAAGGCCTGGTTTTCTTCTTCGCCATGATATCCCGGACAAGACGGCGGTTCCCTTTAACCGCGCCTTTTTCTAAAAGTTCGGTGGCAAGAAACAGCCACTTGGCAGCATTGGAAGCCGTGAAAAAATCTTTCTTGAGACGGCTTGCAGCATTTTTTGATATTTCACAATATTTTTCTTTGTCCACGAAAAGCTCGAAAAGATATTTGGCCACTTGGTCGGTGTTTCCCGTTTTCACGAGATATCCGGTGACACCGTGATCGATCTGAAGCGGAATTCCTCCCGTGCGATAGGCCACCACCGGCTTTCCTTTATGAAGAGCCTCAGTCACCTTGAATTCAAATCCTTCCTTATGGGAAAGCTGAACAGTGACAGTGCTTTCGCTGAGAAGAGCGTTCAGAATTTGATCGCTATCCGAAACCTTGGCAACCTTGATATCCTCCGCGATGTCTTTGTAGGTATCCATCTCAAGAAGACTGATGGTTGAAGCGAAGATGGAATCCCCTTCCGGATCATCGACTGCTCCATGTCCGGCGATCACAAGCTGGGGAATTTTCTTTTTCGGCATACCTGCGGCATCCATTTTTTTCCGGAGCTTGCGATATGATTCAACAACGTCGTTTATACCCTTGGACGGATCAAAGCGGGCAATTTGGATGATATACGGTCTTTTCGTGTCGAGCGGAGAACCTTTTATCTGCTGGTTAAAAAGATTGATGTAGAATTTGAGCTGCGCGGGAGTGAGTTTTTTGTTGAGTCCGTCGAGTTTGTCGGTCGAAGGCGCCATCAGCACCGTTTTTTCTCGCGGAACATCGGGCGGGATGAATTTTTCGATTGGATGACTCACAAAAATGTCGGCAAAACGGATATTTTTCCAAAGGTATTCCCAAATCTTGCTTTGGATCGTTCCTTTCTCTTTGATGAGTTCCGCTTCGATTTGAATGTGGGAGCGGTATATAATCCTAACATCGGGATTGATTTTTTTGATGCGCGGGATCATTCCCGACGGCTGATAGTCATCAATGACGATCACTTTCGCCCGCTTGAAAATTGGCTCGAACTTGCATGCGTTCTTTTCCGACCAGCTTGAAAGTATTTTTTTGTCGCTTTCCAAAAGACGGGTATCGGGCGGAGCGACATTTTGAAGAACATTGTGAAATTTCCTTTTCGTCACTTCGAACACTTCTTTTTTCGAACTCAAAACATACCAGTTAGCGTCTACTCCCAGAAGCCGGAAGAGCCTGATGATAGCATGGCGCATGATGGCAACTCCTCCACCGCGAGGAGTGGAGCTGAAAAAGTACAGTTTTCCTTCCTGCTGTTTGAATTTTTCGGCCAAATCGCGAAGCTCAAGAAATTCTTCTCTCCCGATCGATCTTTTGAGGTCATGAAGATCGGCCAGACGCACTGTGCGAACCCGCCGCTCGGGATCAAAAGAGACATCGACAATATGATCGTGCCCAAATTTTTTGGCCACTTCGGCAGCGGCGCTTCGGGCTTTTTTCTCTGGATTTTTTGAATGGATATCGAAAACATAGGGCACGATATCCTGCTTGAGCCAAAGATCAGAAGTGAGTTCGTCGACTTTTTTCGATGTTTCTCCAGTCGCCAATCCGCACCCGACGATTTTCATTTCATTCTTGGCAGAAAATTTTTCAAGCCAAGAGAAAATTTTTCGGTCGATGTTTTTGGCCGGACATTTCACGAACTCGGCGTTTGCAATCTTTTTTCCGTTTTGGACTGCCGCGAAAAAACCTCCCTCGCCGGCGCAAATTCCGGCATAGGCGATGGGAAAGGAATATTTTCGATAGTGCGTTGTTTTTGTCGGCATAGATTTTTTAATAAAATTTAATCAAAAAGAAAAACAACGCTCCTACTGTTTTTCAAGCTATCTTCTTGTTGTCATTCTATCAGAAATGTTCTTCCAAAATCAATACTATGCTATACTGAAATTGAAATTTTTGCGAAGGGTTTTTCAAAAAGGTCGGCTCTTCGCGCTTTATCAAAATTAAAAAGCCAAAATCGAATGATTTCAAAAAATTTTGCCTGGACAATGTTCGTTGCTTTCGCGATCGCCGTTGCGTTTTTTCTCTATGTGAATATTTCCCAGACAAACAACTTTGCGACTCCTTCAGCAAAAGCGCCCTCTTCCGTTTCCGAAGAAAAAGATCTTCCCGCGCCGACTGGAAATGTTGACGATCTCACAAAAGATCTTTTGAATAGCGCTGAGAGCGAACAAGCGCTGACCGTCCAGGAAGACAACGACAAAACGCTCATCGATGCCGATGTGAAAATATTCGACGAATTTGGCCAATCTTACAATGAATCTGAATTATAGGAAAACAACCATTCTTGCCGGCCTCGTTTTATTTTTTGCAGGAGCACTGATCGTCTCGGCGCAGATGGAGACAAAGCCTCCTGGGAAAAACAAGGATATCCCGCGTGGCGCTCAGAGGCAAAGTGACGCAGAAGAGAATTCTATGCAAGCTGGGAAAAAAACCTGCGAAAGATTTTCTTCACTCGACTCAAAGATTGGTCAGAATATGACCGAAAGGATGAAAAAAATTCAGTCCCGGATCGAAACAAGAACCGGAGACCTGAACAAACGGCGCGACACTCGCGAGAATGATTTGGTGGAGCTTCGCAAGACGCAGGATGAGAGAAGAAATGAATATTACAAAAAACTGGAGGAGCGCGCCAAGACAGCGGAGCAAAAGAGCGCTGTTTCAAAACTCCAGTCCCAAATTGAAGCGGCCGTGAAGACCAGAAGATCGGCCATTGACGCCGCCGTCACCGCTTTTCAAAAAGGAATGGACGAGGCGATGGTTGGAAAAACCGCCAATGCCCAAAAAGCGGCGGTTGCCTTCCAAGCGGCAGTCAAAACCGCTCTCTCACAGGCCCAGTCGGACTGCGAAAGCGGAACGGATCCCAATACTGTCAGAACAACCTTGCGCGCCAGAATGAAAAGCGCCCAGGATGCCTTCCAGACCGCCAAAAAGGGATATGAAGACACGAAAAGCACCGTTGATTCTTTGAGTGCCGCAAGAAAACAATCCATCCAAAAAGCGATTGACGATTTCAAATCCGCAATTGAAAAAGCCAAGACGGAATTCCAAGAGTCCTTTTCTGATTCGAGCGAATAGGCTATCCGAATATCAAAAAACAGTCTCGATATCTTATCGGGGCTGTTTTGTTTTGTGAATTTTTATATAGTTAAATAGATTTGCTAAATACAGAGCCAATCGGAAACACCTTCCTATGGTTTGAGCATAATTTTGTAATCGCTCGGCTTGTAAGCACAAGCGATATTCGGCCATTCGTCCGGATCGGGACAACAATCCTCATCCACGTGGTTGCCCTTGTTCGGGCTTCTCATCGGCTTTCGATTGGGATGCGGACAAACCAGCTTCCCTCCCTTGGAGACAGCCCCTGTCAACTTTCCGCGCCTTCCGACGGCCGGTGCCGGCTTTGGCGGTACGGCTGGTGGCGCAGATTTTGACACGACAGGTTTTGGCGGAGCAGGAACTTTGAGAGACGAATCATACTGAAATGTTTTTCCCGCTTCATCGAATTCACGATTCACTTTTTTGACAAGATTCGAATCGACGCCATCGGGAGCGATATATGGTACAAGCGTATATGTATAGGCTATACTTGAAAATTCCAGAATTTTTTCCCGATTTGGCGTTTCCAGGGCGGACGAAGAAATTTTTGTGGCACAGCCTGAAGACCCGTCTTGCCCGTTCGCTTGTCCTGCTGAAACTGCGCATTTTCCGGTTTGAAAAACATAGACGCTAAAACCCTCAAAATTTTCGCCGCTGAGCGTATCCGCCGTGCCAAACAACACTTGATATTCATAATCAAAATCCGGATCAGTGATCTTTTTAGCTTCCGGAGATGCCCACCCTTCGGGGTATTTGATCAAAAAATGATAGACCGGATCGCGGTATGTTTTCCAGCCCGACGTGTCCACAGCCACCTCGATAGGGATATTTTCAGTTGGTGCATTCTGGCTTGTTCCGCTCACGCTGTCATTTGGCGGAGCCAACGCAGGAGACGGCTTTAATTTCGGCAAAAAAAAGCTGGCCGCAATCAGAAGAAGGGCAAATGCCGCTCCGATAATCATCAAAAAATGAGAAGCTTGTTTGCTGCGTCTTGGCATGATCGTATTTGAAAAGTGAGAAATTATCTTTCATCCAGGCTAGCAAATTCAAACTCAAAATGCAATTTCAAACAAAAACAACCCCGATTTGCATCGGGGCTGTTTGAAATCGTCAGAAATAAATTTCTGTGATTAGACTCTTTCGACTTTGGTCGCGTTCGGGCCTTTGGGGCCTTCGCCAACTTCGAACGTGACTGCATCGCCTTCCTTGAGGTCGTTGAAATCAACGCCAACAAGCTCGCTTGAGTGGAAGAAAAGATCCTTGTCGCTATCTTGCTGAGCGATGAATCCAAATCCACGGTCCGTGAGTCTCTTGATTGTTCCTTGTGCCATTTCTATTTGGAAATTACTTAAATTCACATTTTTTGTATTGCAAAATGAGTTCGACGACGCTGCCTTTGCATACTCCTGTGATGTGATAAGTATAGCATTTATGGGGATTTTGTCAAGCAAGCGACAAAAAATGGCATACGAAGCACCAGCCCTTCGAGAAACACGATGACTGGTAAACTTGTATCAACTATATATAAAGTGAAATGATCAACCTAAAATCTCTTTCAAACAAATACGCCACCTCCGCCAATAAAACATTTCCAGGCAATGGAATAATGTTTTTTCTATAACTTTTTATTATTTTTATATCTATATTTCTGCAAGAGGAAGACACTATCATAAAAATATCAACTGAAAAAATAATCTCCCGAATCATCGGGGAATGCCAGCGTATTGTGCTGGCAAGGAATACAACGCGGTCCTATCTTTGCCCCATATCTATCGACGATGGCCTTGCTCGCCAAATATGCCTTTTCCAAATCTTCAATTGTCGGGGGCGAAAAATTTGAAAGTTGAGTCCTCTTCCCCGGAATAAAAGGACTTAGCACAGGATCGCATCCAATCTTCGCCAAAGCTTCCACGCCTTGCAGAGTCTCTTCCAACGGCTCCAGGCCGACAATCAACAATGATCTTACTTTCCCGCATCCAAATACCTCAACCGCTCTCTTGATAAAATCAAAATAAAAATCTCTTGAAGTAGCGGCTTTTTGAGGATTAAGCTCTTTCGCAATTTTCTCATTATATATCTCAAGATTTATTGCCAATGCATTCACGCCATAGTCTTTCAGCTCTTTCAGGAATCCCCGTTCTTTTCTGGGCGCTAGCATTATATCCACTGGAATATTCTTTTTCTTCAAATATATTGTGACTTCTTCATAAACCTTATCCAGATATTCCCTGTCAGCGGCAATCGGGCTGCCGCCGCTGATCAAAAGATGCTTTGGCTTGATATTCTTATCCTCCAGTGCAACATCAATGGCTTCCAAAATTCTTTCCAGTGGGAATTTTTTATACTCCAGGCGATGCATATCGCAATATTTACACCGGAAAGAACAGCCCACAATAGGGTTTATCCTCATTCTGTCCGCATGAGATATCACGATTTCTTTGTAATAAAATCCGTCTTTATTTTTTTTATCAAAATAGCTTGGCAGCGGTATAACCTCTGCAACGCATGAGGCTCTCCCATCCTTTATGAAATATTTTCCTGCTGAATAGTCCAGAGTTAATTTTGAGTTTCCAAACTTTTCAGAAAAATGCGCATTGACATATATATCACCAGAAAGAACTAGGGATATTCCCGCCGTGGTTGGATATTCAAATAGAGATAATGGAACGCTTCCTGACTTGGTTAAGATATTTTTTGCTGATTCGCTTATTTTAATCCCTCCAGACATTATCCTTATTTTGAGCTTTTGGACTTGGTTTAGCATATAAAAAGACACACCTACTGCCTAAATTAACGTTAAAGTTTTGCGTTAATTATAGTGGCTTTAATCAGCAAAAACAAATTCATTTGTTGAATTCCGGGAAAAAAGTTCTGATCACGCCTCCTCTTCTTCCCCAATGAAAGTCATAAAAAGCGTCGGAACGAGGAAAAGGGTGAGAAATGACGAGAGCAAAAGACCGAAAATCACAGCCGAGCCGAGCGCTCGCCAAAGTTCATTTGAGAGAGTGATCGGGATAATGCCGAAAATCGTGCAAATTGAGGTGATGAAAATGGCTTCGAGCCGCGATTTTCCAGCATCAACGACCGCGTCCTGAAACGGTATCTTACTTTTGATATTGAGATTGATTTTGTCGATGAGAATGATGGCGTTTTTCACGACGATCCCAAAAAGAGCCAATATCCCGATCAGCCCCGGGAAACTTAAACTGATGCCGAAAATAGCAAGACCGAAGAAGGTCCCAATGAGGGCGAGCGGCAAAGTCACCAGAACGATTGCCGCTTTTTTGAATGAGTTGAACTGGACCACCATCGTGGAAACGATGAGAAGCGCCGCGATGACCATCGCCTGAAGAATGGATTGCACTGATTGCGTGTTTTGTTCGTTTTGTCCTCCATAGGTAAGCGCGTAGCCGACCGGCAGTTGATAGCTCGAAGCCAGCTTGCTTTGAAATTGAGAGAGTACTTGATTGGCATTTGTTGTTCCGCTCACATCGGCAGTAAGAAGAACTGTGCGTTTTTGATCAATGCGTTCAATTGACTCAACCGACGGCACCAATTCTATGTTCGCCACATCCTTGATATATACCGCCTGCTTGCCGGTATTCAAAATTTGCAAATTCTGGATCGACTCAAGAGACGGAATTTTGTCTTTTTCAAATTTCGCTACAACATCCACACTTTTGTTTCCAAGAATGACTGTTGATATTTTCGTACCCGAAATCGCGGTGCGGAGCGTGTTTCCAACCACCGAAGCGTTGAGACTATACAATTCCATGGCCGCCGGATCAAGTTGAAAGGTATACTCGGCCGGCGCCTCTTTGAGAGAAATGTCACTGTTCACCGTTCCCGGAATTGAATCAAGAATCGGCTTGAGGCTGTTCGCGATCTTGTCGAGTGTTTGCAAATCCTCGCCCGTGATCTGCGCCTGAAAAGCCGCGCCACCTGGCGGCCCTCCGCTCGGCGCGCTCACGCTGATCGTCGCGCCTCTGATATCCTTGAGATCGTCGCGAATTTGATCGGCCAGCGTGTATGATGGAATCCGCTTGGCAGTCGTCGGCGTAAGCTGAATGGAAATTGAAGCGGTATTTGAAGTATTTTGCGAAACTCCGATGTCAGAACCTCCTCCGTTTCCCGGATTTCCGACCAAGGTCGTAAAACTCACAATTTCCGGATACTTGATCAGACGTTTTTCGATCTGAGCCGTGATCGCATCCATCTGACTCAAGGCAAGTCCGGACGGAGCGCGCAAACCGACCGAGATGATGTTCATATTCGATGCCGGAAAAAATTCCGTTTTGAGAATCCCCGTCGCAGGAAGTGCCACTGCCGCAAGAAAAAGAACGACAACTGCTGATATGAAGGCAACGCGCCGTTTTTTTGTGCGCAAAATACTGCGCAAATGTTTTTCATAGACCGGAAGCAGTCGGTCAAAATGGATGATTCCATGAATAAGCCGACTCCCAAAAGTGGCGCCGTCCAGGCTGCCTTGCGTCAATAATTTTTGTTTGATAAGATCATCATCTTTCCACTCCTTGTCCGTGAGTATTTTGTTTTCCGCGAGTTTTCTTTTCCCCGGACCGAAAAACCAAGCGAGCATCCAGAGTATGACCGCAAAAAACAAAGCGGTCGCGATATATCCATATATGGTATGAGACACAATTCCCACAATCGCCACTGCAAGAACCAACGCCACAATCAGAAAAAAGAATTTTTTAGTGAGACGAATTCGCTCGAGCACCGCCGCGAGCGGATGGTTGATCATAAGCGCGATAAGAAGAGAAGCGATCAGTGTGACGGAAACAGTGATTGGAATGGACTTGATGAATTGTCCGATGATTCCGGTTGCCATCAAAAGAGGCAAAAAAGCCCACACGGTCGCAAGCGTTGTCGTCGTAAGAACAATCTTGAAGTCACTGAGAACAAGAAGGACGGCTTCTTCGGGAGTATATTTTCCCGTTTTCATATATTGTTTCGTTGCCGACACAACGACGATCGCATCATCAACCAAAAGTCCAAGTGCGAGAAGCAAGGAAAAAATCGAAAGGAAATTGAGACTGGTTCCGGTGAGGATCATCACGCCGAAAGTCGCAAAAAACACGAGTGGAATGGCCAAGCCTGCCACAAAAGCTTCTTTGAGTCCGACGATAAGCAAGAGCACGCCTACCACCAAGACCAGCGTGATGAAAAAATCACGAGTCAGCTCGTCAAAAGAGGTTCTGATTTCATCCGCTTGATTGAGCGTCGTGGCCGCGACAACACCTGCGGGAAAAGTCTGGATCTGATCATTGACTGTTTTTTGGGCCGCATCGATCGTGTCAAGAATTGAACTGCCGGCTCGCTTCACAACCTGGATGGAAACGGAGTTGCTGGGAGGACCGCCGTTTTTCGAAAACCGTGAAAGCACAGTTTTTTCAATCGCGGTTTCCTGAACATTGGCAACATTCTTGAGAAAAACAATGGCGCCGCTGTCCGTGTGCAAAATCGGAATATTGCCAAGTGCCGTCGCGTCGAAAAAACGAGCATCAGCACGGACAGGATAGTTGAACTCGGCTCCCTCGAAATTTCCCGCCGGAATGGCATGGTTTGTGGCGGACACCGCTTGATTCGACTGATCAATGGTGATGTTGTAGAAAGTCAGTTTTTGCGGATCGTAGGCGATGTCAAATTCCCGCTGATCGCCGCCCGAAACGTCAACTTGACGCACGCCGGGAATTTTTTCCAATTCGTCCTGGATATTTTCGGCATATGCCCGCAGGGTGAAACCGTCATAGGGACCGGTGAGTTCAAATGTCACGACTGGAGTATTGTCGAAAGAAATCTGGATCACTTGCGGATCATTGGCTTCCGCCGGAATATCATTGCGAATCACCGAGAGCTGATCGCGAAGGCGCCGGACGGAATCATCGATATTCTGATTGGCGTCGAATTCAACGGAAACTGTCGAAAAAGAGTTCGCCGAGGTTGAAGTGATTTTGTTTATTCCCTGGACTCCCGAAATGTCCGTTTCAATTTTTTTCGTCACGAGCTCCTCGACATCAGCGGGTGATGCTCCCGGAAATATATCCGTGATCACCGCCACCGGAATTTTCACCTCAGGATTTGACTCCAGGGGCAGATTGAGATATGAGTATATTCCCCAACCGGAGAGAAGTATGATCATCAAAATGACCACTCGAAAATTGACGATGAAAAAATTGAACCAGGTTTTGCGAAGCTCTGGCCGAAACTCAAGTTGCTCGAGATATTTGAAATCGGACGATTTCGATTTGTGATCTTCTTGGTTGTCCATGAAAAAAATATTTTTCAGTTGTTGATTTGAATTTGAGCACCATCACTCAACAGCTTGCTTCCATTTATGATAATTTTGGCGTCTGCGGGGATATCCGCTTTCACCTCGGCGAATTCGCCCTGGACGTTCGAGATCGTCACGTCCGTTTTTTTGGCCACATTATTTTCCGCCAAAAAGATATAGTTCTCGTTTTGTCCGACAGTGATCGCTGAAAGCGGCAAAAGCAAGCCACCCTCGGTGGACGCGCTTCGAACCGCTTCGAAAGAAACAGAAATCACCGTTCCGATCACGAGAGTCTCTCCGCTCGTTGGTTTCGCCTCAACCAAAAATCTTTTCGTTGTTGGGTCGGCTTGCGGGGCAAGGCGGATCACAACTGCCGGAATGTCTTTGCTGTCTTCCGTGATGATCACCTTTGTTCCGGCCTGAAAATTCGAAAGCTCTTCTTTCGCAACGAAAAATTGAACTTTTGTGAGCGCCGTTTTCGAAATCATCGCCAACTCTTGACCGGCAGAAATCGAATCGCCCACGTCAACAAACTTTGAAGTTATGGTTCCCGTGATGGGACTGGTCACAAGGTGATCGTCCAGCGTTCCTTTGAGCCCGACTTTCGTACTGTCGAGCGCAATTTGATCAATATCGATCTGCTCATTGGCGGCATCCACCTGCGCCTTCGTCACCGTCTTGACGAGCGTCGCATTTTTTTTCTCCTGATCATATACTTTTTTGAGATTCTTATAGAATTTTTTGTCTTTTTCCAAAGTTTCTTGAGCCTGCTGCTTTGAAAGAGTGGACTGCTGAACGTCACTTGAGCGAAACCCCTTATCACCCACATTCAAGTTGTTCCCCGTATCGTCGATTTTGACCAGAAGCGCGCCGAGTGCAATCTTCGATCCCAACTCGAAATTGACAACCGCCGCATTGCCCGCTGATTTTGCGGTAACTGTGATCTCATCCTCCCCGGCCACGACGGCGGGATATTGAATGGATTGCTTGAGTGTCGCAGAGTCAGCCGCGCTTTGAACGCTCACCAGCTGCGGCGCATTGGAGGCAGGCGGCGCTTCAACTGGCTGTTTTTTTGAAAGCTGGCTGGCCAAAGCAAAAACAACAACGAGGAAAATGGCCGCGAGGAGAAGTTTTTTATTTTTTTTCCAAATTATATTTGCCATAATTTCTTTATTCTTAAGTGTTTTATCGGTAAATTGAGTTTTCTGGAAAAATCCAGCCATTCTTCAGGCTACTATATTATGGCCGAACAGTCAATCTTTTTCACGAAAGAAAATTCCTGCCATAAATTGACAGGAATCAAGAACGAAAAGGATATCATGGCTTTATTGCAAAATCTTGCCAATCGCACTCTCATCTTTGCAAGAATAAGCATCCGATGGGGAATAGAATCTTTTCTTGGGACCGAAGCACCCGCCGTTCCCAGTGTCGAGGACGCCGAAATATGGCATGAGAAAGCCCATATTCTTCTGTTTGAAAAAATTGTAGAGATTTTGGAGGGTTGCCGCTCTTTTTTGAGAACTCATCCGCGCAAAGATATCAAGGTCGTCCGACGGGATTCCGGTCCAGTCAAGATGCAGCAATATATTTTTGGCTTTCGAGGCATACGCTTTGTTCCAAAGAAGAGCCCAGCAACTGCCTCTCGTTGAAAGACACGGGCCGTTTTCAATGTCGCCGCTCGCATTGATTCCCACTCCCCCCTCGATATAGTCGAAGAGGTTGAGATATTTTGCATCGGTGATTGATCCTGTTTGCGCGCCAATTACCACATCGACCTTTTTTTTCTTGGCATAGTCGCGTATATCTTTCACAACGCGCGGCGCATAGTTTCTCGTGTCGCTTTCCTGCATATATATTTGCCCGAACGTGAAACTCTGAACGCCAAGGTCAATCGCCTTGCGAGTGGTGTACTCAAGATATTTTTGATATTCCTTTGAAGAAAAAGTCGGCTTGCAAGTGTGCTCGCCCCAGTCGTTGAGCGATTCATCGTGGCACATCGCCCCGAAATCGAAAACGTGCCCGGTATCTTCGTTTTTGTATCCGTCTTTCGTGCCGATTGCTTCAGCGATAAACATCCCATACACAACATCCCGCTTCGCGACTTGATCCATATTTTTCTTGATCACTTCGAAATCGGGCGGGTTGCGCCAAGTCTCGATCGCCCGATGAAGATAGTAACAGTTCGAGCGATTGATGAGGCTGATAAACTCTCCCTGATCCGGATTGTATTCAGTCAGAAGTCCGTCGGCAACGCATCCTTGCGCTTTGAGACGATCCATATCCACCGGTGGAGGTGGAGGTTTCGGCGGCTGGACAATTGTTCCGGCAAAAGATTCCGCGGCTGCCTCAACCACCGGCGGTATATTTTCCGCCACGCTATCTTCTTGTTTTTTTTCTTCGAGCTTCAAATCATTTTTTTGCCACAGCCAAAAACCGCCGGCCGCAATACCTGCCAAAACCAAAACACTTACCCAAAAATATATTTTTTCGCGGCGATATGTCATTTTTAATGCTTATTTAAATACGTATTTCCGTACTTACCTTATTATTACGCATACGCAAAAATTTGTCTTGCTTCGTGTTTTTTTCGAAACAAAAAACCCTTATGCAAAGGTCGCTTCGAAAATGTTTCTCGCCTATAAATTGTCATCCTGAGCAGAGGACAACAGGCCGATGGGAAGGATCCCGTATTTATTCCTGGACATAACGAGATTCTTCGTTCCGACAAAATGTCGAAACATCAGGATGACACTTTCATCAGCTCTCCGAACTTTTCCCGCAGTTTCGCGACTTTCGGGGAGATATGAAATTGGCAATAGGGCTTCAATGCATTGTATTCAAAATATTTCTGGTGATAGTTTTCCGCGGGATAGAAAACATCTAGCGGTTTGATTTCGGTGACAATCGGATTATCAAAAATTTTATCTGAATTTAATTTTTCCACAAATTCTTTGGCTTCTTTTTTTTGCTTTTCACTGGAGTACAAAATTATTGACCGATATTGTGTTCCCGAATCTGCGCCTTGGCGATTGAGCGTCGTCGGATTGTGCATCGCGAAAAATACCGTGAGAAGATCTTGGAAAGAAATAACATTCGGATCATATTCAATCTTCGTAACTTCTGCATGGCCGGTTTTTCCAGAACAAACTTCTTCGGAGGTCGGGTTGTTCTTTGCCCCACCCGCATATCCGGAAACGACAGATCGCGCGCCTTTCAGCTTCACAAACACCGCTTCCAAACACCAAAAACACCCGCCCCCAAGGACAGCTGTTTCGAACTCATTTTTTTCAGATTTATTTCTCATTTTTTTTCGGAACAAACTTGAGCGCCACTGAATTGATACAATATCTTTTTCCGCTAGGTAGCGGACCGTCATCAAAAACGTGGCCCAAATGCGATTCGCACCGGGCACAGCGTACTTCCGTGCGGCGCATTCCGTGGGAATCATCCTCGATATATTCAAGATGACTCGGATCAATCGGATCGAAATAGCTCGGCCAGCCGGTTCCGGATTCGAACTTGGCATCCGCTTTGAAAAGGGGCAGGCCGCAGGCAGTGCAATGATATTCTCCTTCCCCCAATTTTCCCCACTTGCAAAAAAAAGGCGCTTCCGTCCTGCGACCGCGCATCACCTCGAACTGCTGGGGAGTGAGAATTTTTTTCCACTCTTTTTCGGTTTTGTGAATTTTTTCAATCATATTTTTCAGAGAAGAGCGGACAAACTTATGATTATCACAAAAAAGACAGCTAAAACGAACAAATTTTTCTTATTATTAATATTGGAATCCATAAATTTATAACATCAAGAGTTTCACTTGATGTTACAATTTCAAATCCGCTTTATTTCAACCGGAACAAAATATTTTCCCGGAAACTTTTCCCCACGACCACTCCGATCACAGAGCCAAAAATAATCCCAGCCGCGAAGTCAGAAAACCAATGAATGGTCACTGAAGCACTGACGCCGATATAGAGAGCGTATATGATCGAAGCAAACCGAACAAACTTATTGTGGCGATACAAAATGAAAAGCGTAACCACCATCGCAAACGCCACCGTCGTGTGCGAAGACGGCCAGCCGAAAAAAATACCGCCCTGCAAAATACCAAAGCGAAAAATATGACTCGTGTCGGTGATGGTTGGATTGCCAAAGATATCCGGCGGTCCCGGACGGCCAGTGAAAAATTTGTAAAAGTCCGACGTAAGAAGCCCGAAGAGCGCCGCTTGTCCGAGCGCAAGTGCCGTAGCAATGAGCTTTGCATTTCTCTTGAAAGTGCTAAAAGCGAAAAATATCAAAATCCCGATAAGAGGAATGATAGCCCCCAGGGGAACTGCCGGCCAAAGCACTGCTTGCAAAGCCGGGCTGCGAGTCGCCTGAAAATATGCCCAATCGAAGCCAGAGACAATCAAAGTATATGTCAGAGCGATCGCCAAGAGATGCCAGAGCAAATTCTTGCCCCAAAATATCTTCTTTATATTCCCAAAAAAATTGTGAAAAAATCCGCGCATAGACTTAGATTATTGTTTGTATCTATTCATTATTACAAATACCCTATCCTACTTGCGAATACTTCCACTCATGAGCACCCAAAAAGATTTGGCTTCTAATCTCCTTCCCTTAGGCTATGCATCATCGAAGGAACAATTGATCCTGCATAAATTTTTTTCATTTCTTCCAAAGGATTCATGACTCGATTGCCATCAATTGTGATTATCACTCCGTCAGCCCCGTACAGAGAAAATGGGAAGAAATCAATTTTTTTGCCTTGCGTCACCAAAGATGTATGCTGTTTTGCCGTTTTGTTTTCGTTAAAGTATCCCCTGACCAGAAGCTGGCACAATTTGTCCGCCTGCATCTCCGGCAAAGACTCTATTTTTCTCAAAAATTCATTTGCATCCTTGAAAGCAGCCGGCATTTTTTCGGCGCTCAAATATGAAAGATAGCGATCAACTTCCGGATTTCCTGAATCTTTGCCATCAAAGGTTTTTCCTTCAAGTTCTTTTTCGTATAGCATAGAGACGTCTGTTTCAACGATAGCTTCGGCAGAAGCTGTGCGAATTCTTCCAGTGTTTTTTATAAACATATCCAGCATTGGATCAAGAGAAAATTTGTAGGACGATTTTTCGAATCTTACCAGGTCATTCATGATCACTTGGCCAACTGCCTCGTTTTCATCATTGCCTATTCTTTTCAGCATTTCAATCAGATTCATTTGCGCAAATTCGTTGAAACCCTTCCAGTCATCTAGCATCTCAAGCCGGTCTTTCGCTAAAAGCAGTCCGAATGCCTGAATGAGTGAAGGAGTAATCTCGAAATTTTCTCTGGCAGAAGATGCGCCCATTTTTCTCTCAATCAAACTTATCGAACTCTCAAAACCAGTAATTTCTCCCTCAAGCTTTCCTGAAAGAAGAGCGCTTTTCAATACATGCAAAAAATCGGATAAATCTTGATTATTGAGAGAATTATCTGATAATTTTCGACTAAAGTGATTGTTGAGATAGTCCGCCAAATATACCTTGTGGGAATGAGTAAGAACTGAATCAAGCGATAAAACATCATTTTTGACGTCTCCACCAGCCAGGGAAGCTAATTCCAAAAGTGATTCCTTTAAAGAGGCTATTTCTGTTAAAAATATAATGATATTTTTGCCATTCTCTGTATTCATCTTGTTCGAAAGAATTTCTTTCAAACGAGAAAAATCTCCAAGTAGTTTTTGTCGCAAATCGACGTGATCTTGAAGATTCGCCAATCGGCAAATTTGTTCGACCGAATTTGCAAGCTGAATGATTTTTTCTGTGCTTATCTCATAGTACCCCTCTGTTAAAGTTACAAGTTTTTCGATCTCAGGCATAGCAGACTCAAGAGCAGATCTGTTTTCAGCGCTGAAAAAATTCTCAGGGGGACGAGAATCAGGTGTATATCGTGAGGCAATGGCTCTCAATTTTGTTTCTTGATCGCTACCACCTTCTTTCGCATAATCTCTCAGAGCTCGCATATACTCCGGGGCTTGCGGAAGAACATAGTTGTGAATAGCTTGATGCACCCAACCAAGCGTATTTGAGCTACAAGCTTCGACAACAAGTGCTTGGTTTCTCATGTCCTCTCTCACCCTTTCATCTGTTGCAAATGGCAACTGTTTCTTGAGCAAATTCCAAGTCCTCTTTTCATAATCATCCATATCCTTCCGGTATAAACTGCAAAAGGCCACCTGCATACCATTGAGCGATTCCACCTCTGTCCTACTGGTGAGAGGAGACACACTCAAGGCTTCTGCAATACGAAGATAAGCTTCTGCTTTGATCAGATGATCGTCAACTCTTTCCAACTCCTGAAATACTTGAGTAAGCGTTTCCCAGCGCCTGATTCTCTCTGGTTGCACAATCCTGTCCATTATGAATTCACTATATGTGTTTTCGAAATTTTCTGGTTTTTCATAAAAATTGGCAACAGATTTTGCTTTTTCCAGCAGCCATGACCGGTAGTCTCTGTTGCCCTGTCGCACAAAATATTCCCAGAAATTTTGCTTTTCCGGTGGAAAGGTGGAGATCGCTTCACTCGTCAGTAAAGATTCTGCTATTTCTGTCCTGACAAGCGATGAAGCAAGGAATATTTCGAAAAAATCAGTGGTCAGATTCCCGTTTTTATAAAATTTTCCAAAATCAGCTTCTCGGTCGAGAAGCCATTTGCCCAAATAGAGTCTGTCTGGCTGCGAAATTGCTTGGTTCTGAAAAAGATTGATTATTCCAGAGCACAGATCGTTCGGCGAAGCATTGAGCCGATTGAATGTTTCTATCTCCATGAAATAAGGATGATTGCTGGCTTCATCAAAAAGTGCGTTTTTGAGATCTTCCGGAGATTTGCTGCGCAAAAAATCGCAATTTGACTTGCAAGATGGATCTTCATCCTGGCCGAAGGCTTCAAGGTATAGTTTGTATCCACCCCTTGAGAAAATAATCCAATCCCATACCAACTTGTTGCTTCCTCCAATCCCATAATCGCGGGAAATGTCGGCAATATTCTTTTGAAAATCATCAATTGATAAACCAACACTGTTGATGCCACGCAGAGTTTCCAAAATTCCATTCAAGGCAGGCCCATACGCATTTTTGTTTTTTTCAGGATTCAACTCGGGCAAAGCCTCATATACAGAATGTAACAAATTGAGTCCTTCAGTGCTGAGAAGTGCCAAGTCCTTGGGATCCAATTTGCGAAAATCACCAAAGTTGATGAACTGATAGCTGTTTTGTTGGTTGCCAATGAGACTTTTTATGCATTGCGCCTGCTCAAAGCTGATTTTGGAAATAAATTTTATATTTTCGTCATCAGTCTTTGAAAAAGGAACTTCTTTCAAAAGGATAAGATTTCTGATGCCGATTGCACCCAAGGCGTTGAGTATGCCCGGACGAGATTTATAGAATTCCAGATCTTCAGGCGCTGAATTGCAAACCTCGCCCAAAGCATCAAGACCCTGCGCATTCAGCTGATTCAGAACTTCAGCATTATTTTCCAAAAAATAAAACTTTTGAGCACTTGTTTTTTTTAGGATTAATCTCGCGGCCTCCCTTCCTATAGGGGTTATTTTTTTCACTTGCTCTCCAAAGCCGATCAACTGGGAGCAAACCGACAATTTATGTTCGTGGCCCAAGTCTCCGAATATCTCGCCGAAAGCTTGAATATCCTCGACGCTGAATTTTTTTTGATATTCTCTCAAGTCAATGAAATGTAAATCCAAAGTGACACCAAGCTTCCTGAGATCGGACAGCTCCTGCAATATTTCTGGATCAAATTCATTGTACTCTGATGCAGATTCGTATCCGCTGGTGCTCAATTCAAGCTTTCTGACGAGATCCAGGTTGAGTCGTCCCTGCTCTGTGATTTGCCTGTCAAATTCCAGTTTTTTTGCAAAAGATTCGTTGTGGTATTCCCCGTAATCCTGCGAATCCAATTTTGTCAAAAATTCTTCCACATCCTCACCGCTTTGACGCTTCGCATGCAGAAAATTGAGGCATTCAATCGCATCAAAAATATCGTCGAAATTATGTATCCCTAAGTTTGTTTTTTGCACAATCGATTTTACCCATTCAGTATTGTCACCAATCATTGGAAAATCCAAAGAAAAAAGGCTTTTTTGAAAAAAATCCTCTCGCATGCTTTTTATATCTTCCTTATCTATCTCAGAAGCTGATTCGTCTTCAGCTATCTCCCTAATTTCCTTTGCCAATCCGACAAAAACTTCTTCAATCTCCGTTGGAAAAATGACTTCGAGCTGCTGAATACCTTTTTGTTTTCGAAAATAATTCTCAAAGAAATCCGACATCCAGGCAGCAATGAATTTTGGTTCTACTTTCGTTTTCGCGCGCTCAAAATCAGCCAGTTCACCGAGCTTGGCTTTGATGGCCTCTCCTGACCCTTTTTCTCCCTCGGGTGAAGTTGAAGGAACTTGCAAATCGACAACCGCTTTTGGCATAATTTGCGGAACACACATTTCCTTTTTATCGGCGGACGCCGTTTCGATGTCTGGCATATGTTAAAATAAATAATCTTTATTTGTATTATATCATATTTAATCAGGAAACGAGCCGTTCAAAAGACAAGGCCGGTGAGGGACGCTATATTGAACCTGAGGATATCCAGATTATTCTTAAATATTACCCGCCGCCCTTTGCCTCCTCACCAAATTCACTGGCAAGCATGTTGTATTTCAAAGGTAAATTTACATAATTAGCAAAATTTGGTGTGAATCGCGGAGTTAACATGGCCTTGATTTTGTGGTATAATGTAAACACAAATCGAAGAGTTTTTTGCTTGTTTATTGAGCCCAATTTAAAATGAAAAAAATAAGAGTTATTCCCTTCTTGTGGTTGGCCGCATTTTTCGCGATTTTCCCGTGGAACTGTCTTGCCATTGATTCTTGGCCCGCCGGCGCGGGAACCACGATCGCCACCTTGTCGGACGCAAGCGGCGCGATTTGGCATGAGGAGAGACAATCGCTTTTTGTCGTTCAAAACAGCGGAACACTCGTTGAACTTGACTCAAACGGGACAGGAAAAGATTCCTGGACAATCACCGGCGATCTCGAAGGGATCACTCTCGCCGAAAACAATCGCTACTTGTACATCGGCATTGAAAATCCGGACAGCATCGTGGAATTTGACCTTCAGACGGAAATGCTCACAGGAAAAGCTTGGGACCTCACTCCTTGGATGGCAAGCGTCGACCCCAATCAGGGACTTGAGGGTCTCGCCTATCGAAACGGATATTTTCTGGCCGGACTCCAATCGGACGGCAAGATATATGTCTTTGACGTGAATCTGAATGCGAGCGGCGATGTCAGTTCCTCGGGTCCCGCCATCACACCATATGCGGGCTACACGGATATTTCCGGCCTTGATTATAGTTCGGACACCGGAATCGCCTACGCCATATTCGATTCGGCGAACGCGCTGATCGAGCTCAATGCCGAGAACGACATAGTCAATCACTATTCTCTCTCGGGCACCGCGCAAGAAGGCTTCGCGATGAAAACAAGCTGCCTTTCCCGAACGGCTGATGTTTTTGTCGCCAACGACGATACCGGAATAATCGTGAAATACACAGGATACCCAATCACCTGTCTTGATGCCGATTCCGACGGCGCAAGTTATGCCTCTGATTGCAACGATTATGACGCCGCAATTTCTTCCAATCGAAACTATTTTCGTGATGCCGATGGAGATGGGCTGGGCGCCAGCGTGGCAACTTCTTTTTGTTCCCTCACCGCGCCGGCGGGATACGTGACGAACAACACCGACCAGAATGACAATGATTTCGACAACGACGGATCTCCGACCGGATCCGACTGCAATGATTCGAACAATTCGATCTCTCAAAACCAAACCTATTTTCGAGACGCGGACAACGACGGATTGGGGGACGCTTTCACAACCGATCAAGTCTGCTCCCTGACTGCCTCCGAAGGCTACGTAACAAACAACACCGACCCGGCCGATCTTTCTTCAAACGTCCGCTATATAAATGTCAACGGGATCAATTTGGACCTTTTTGGAACCAATGTCACGAGCGTCCAATATGCCGACCTGAATTTTTTCAGCGATGACTATCACGAGATTATCGCCGTGGGAATCATCAATAAAAAAGCCTATGTCACAGTCGCGCGCGTGAAGGGAAGCGACGTGTCAATCGCCAAAAGACGGATGATCAAGATAAAGAAAAAGCACACGTCAGCGAGCATCACGACGCAACTTTCAAAAAACAAATTCACCGTCCGCTTCAGCCGCGGCAAAAAATATGCTTGGAAAGTGAAGGGCTCGGGTTTGTTCAAATAACCGCACGCCCTCCACCCCTGCACCAAAATTGCCATTTTTGGTGTGAGGCCTTTACAAATATATACAATCAGTGTATACTTAACAGACTGTCCAAAAAACAGCCTTTACTATTGATAAATTATATGAGAAATACAAAATCAGCTCATCGATCTTCGCGACCGAGCTTTTCGTCCGGACGTGGAAGAAGCAATCAATCAAGCGCGCGCGGACGCTCTTTTGGCTCTGGCCAACGCTCAAGCGGTCGATATTCCGGGGGAGGGAGAAGTCAGTCGCGGGGAAATTCGAGATTCAAATTGTCGCCACTCGACCTTTCAACTTTCATCAACAAAGCCGCGTTCATCACGGAAAAAGTAGAGCATTTCATTCCCGAACATCAATTTGCCGATTTCAAACTCAACCCCACGATTCTTGAGACTCTGGAAAAAAGCGGGTACAAACAGCCGACTCCCATTCAGGACAAAATTATCCTTCATATTCTCAACGGCCGGGACGTCGTAGGACTCGCCAACACCGGAACTGGAAAAACGGCTGCTTTTCTCATTCCGCTCATTCACAAAATTGCGGACAAAAAGCACAAACAGATCCTCATTATGTCCCCAACCCGCGAACTGGCACTCCAGATCGACCAGGAATTTCGCATTTTTTCCAAGGGCCTCAGCCTCTATTCCGTCTGCTGCGTTGGCGGCGCCAACATCAATATGCAAATCCGCGACCTCCGATATAAAAATCACCTAATCATCGGCACGCCCGGGCGGATGCTCGACCTTATCAATCGAAGAGTCTTGAAGCTCGGAGAAGTTGAAACAATCGTTCTCGACGAAGCTGACCAGATGCTTGATATGGGATTCGTGAACGACATCAAGCAGATCATGTCCAATGTCCCGGCCGAACGGCACACGCTCTGTTTCGCCGCCACTATGTCCCCCACCATCGAAAGTCTGATCGGAAAATTTCTCAAAGACCCAATCACCATCTCCGTCAAGACGCAGGCCACTTCCAAAAACGTTGAGCAGGACATCGTGAAGATCAAGGGCATGGACAAAGTCGACATTTTGCACGACATTTTGAACAATCCCGATTTCAAAAAAGTACTCGTCTTCGGCCGGACCAAGCACGGCGTGGAAAAACTTTCCAAAAAGCTTGCTTCTCGCGGTTTCAAAACCGAGTCCATTCACGGCAACAAGTCGCAAGGCCAGCGCCAGCGCGCTCTCAAAAAGTTCAAGGACAATTTCGTCCAGGTTCTGGTCGCCACCGACGTCGCCGCCAGAGGCCTCGATATAGACAATGTTTCTCACGTCATCAATTTTGACCTTCCCGCGACATATGACGACTATATCCACCGCATCGGCCGCACCGGAAGAGGTTCCAAAAAAGGCAAAGCTTTAACGTTTATCGAATAGATTAGCTTGCATAAAAAAGAACAGCGGCCATTTGGTCGCTGTTTTTGGTTTCTGCTATTGCTTGTGTAATCAAAAAATTGTCACAAATACGGCTCCTGCGACCATGAAGGCAGTGGCAATTATCTTCTTCCTTAATTCGCTTCGTTCTTTGAAGTAGAACAGGCCGATCAGAAAGGCAAAAAGAGGCATGATTCTTTTTATCGCCATCACGCTTGCAACGGGTGCCATCCCAAGCGCGGTATTTACAGCTCCATTTTCCACAAATATAATGAACCCCACAACGATCATGCCAATCAACAGCGGGTTTAGTTCAGGTTTTTCGATAGCTTCTCTAATTTTCCCAAATTCTCTAAACACAATCAGCATCAAAAGAAAACCGGCTCCTATCAGCAAATGTACTATAAGTGATGAAAAAAGTACCGATGACGCCAGAATTGTTACTTTTGCTAACGTTGTTGTGAAAGTAAAACAAATTGCCGTTATGATGAAATAAAGTGTTCCCTTTCTGTTGTTTTTTCGCTGTTGATCATCGACGGCTTTTCTGGATCTGCTTTTTTTGAAGTTGATTATTATGGCGCCGGCCACAATAAGAATAATCCCGAAAAAACTGGCGACGGTGGGGATCTCACCAAGAACGAATATGGGCGGAATTATTACAGAGATGCTGACCAGCGCCATGAAAGGCATGAGATGATTGAATTCCGCCAGATTCAAAGCGCGATACAGAAACCAATGTGCCAAAACGTTAAGTCCTGCATACCAAACCATCGCCTCCCAAAAAAGTTCGGAAAGATTATCGTAGCTAAATGTTTCTGTTGAGAAAAAATATAGGAGCAAAAACAGCAAGCCTGCGACTGTGAAAGTAACAAAGCCGACAAGATTATTCATGCCTGACTTTTGCAGTGATTTCTTGTTGATCGCGGCGCCAAGAGCTTGAAATAAGGCGCCACACATTGATAACATTACAGCCAATGTTGACATTGGTATTTTTTGATATTATTCAGATTAAATATCCACTCCAAATATCATTGATATTTGCAAATCTCTATTTTCTTCCCATCGATGGCGATGTAGGTTGAAGGAATTTCCGTCCAGCAGCCGGAATTGTAATAATGAATTTTACCCCTTCTCTCCTCCATCGCTTTGTGGGTATGTCCGCAGAAAATATAGTCAAACCCCCGAAGGCGCGCATAGAAGAATGCGCGCGCCGCGACTTTTTCCGAATTGCGCATCCAAAGCTTGCTTTCCCTTTTGATATATCGGCTGATCCGCTTGTCCGAGAAATCAAGGAGCTGGATGAAATTGTATATTTGGGGAGCTATCAAGCTCAAAAAGGGATTGTCAGTGAGAAAGTTGTCGAACTGATGACCATGGATGGCCACGAATTTTTTTCCTCCATATCGCCATGTATAGACCTTGTATGCTTTCGCTCCGGTGAGCGCGGCCAAAATCTTTGCAAGATCCTTGTCATGGTTTCCCATGACCCAACGGACTTTTCTTGTTTTGGAAAATTTCGTGACGAGAGCAAGAAATTTCCAATCGTCGCTGCGCAGACGGTTGAAATTGAGATCCTCAAAAATATCTCCGAGCAAGATCAATTTTTTGAACTCGAAATTTTTCAAAAATTCCGTCGCTTCCCTGGCGCGGCTCACCCGCGATCCCAGATGCAGATCGGAAATGATGAGCGCGTGGGATTTGTTTTTATTTTTGGTTTTTGCGATCATATTATATTTTATTTTACCACAAAGAAGCGACAGACGCATTCCGCAAAAATCAGCACCCGGTATGGAGAATGTTGAAAATTTGATGAAAATATGCAAACATGCTAAATTGCAATGTCCGCTCTCGGACATATTCTGGCTTTGCGGTGTGCCAAAAAACACTGCCCGGCTCCTTTGGGAGCCTTCTCGGAGGGAAAAATGCTGAATCAAGACTTGCTCTTTTGTTTCGGTGCGTCAGATGGCATCTCCAGTAGCAAAGCTCAATCGGCCAAGAAGAAAGCAGTGAAGAGCCTTGCGGCACCTGCCCGCGTGGGACGTCATTGCGAAATAAACCGAAAAACGAAATTTTTCGAATTCGGCCGGCCTCGTTTTCTGACTGATCATTCGAAAACGCCGTGGGAAGAAGGTATCTGCGCCGTGAATGAGACATGGAGCATGCTTTTGCCAGAACTGCAGGTGAAGCATATCCGTTGCAATTTCAGGTCGGACGCTCGTTTGCCCTGGCCGGAAAAACCCGAAGGATACGAGACAATTTACCGGGAAGGAGTTTTTAGGCTCCAGACTGAACCGGGTATTGATCTCAAGCTAATCTGTGCTCCAGATTACAAATCCGCAGATCTCTTTATGGACATCGGAAATCGGTATGAATATGACGAATACCGGCAGATTTTCATAAGGGCTATGGATTTAATCGCTGGCGTAATGGAAACTACATATTATGCCCGCCTAGCACTTATGGCCGCCAGGAAAAAACCACCAAACAAGGGCTACGTCGATAGGTCCTTTGGTGACCTTTTTAGGAAAATCGGCGCCATTTTGCCCATAACCCCCGCGGATTAATCTATGCCGCGAACAGGCCCCCTGCACAATAGTGCCGGGGGCCACTTATTTCATATAACTTTTCCAAATTCAAAATTTTTGTCCAATCCACGGAAAATTAATTGTTATATTTGACTACTTGCTTTGTTGCTCAGCTTGATGCGCAACATCGCTTCAGAGAAAAAACATAGCCGAGGAACATGGCTGTATTTTGAGGTATAATTTTTCTTCACCCTAGCGTCCAATGAAATTGCTCACGGCCAGGCCGATAAAGTACGGCCAGAGGACAATCGCGATCACGCCCTTCCAAAAAGCGAGATGCAAAAATCCTATAGTGAACAGCCACCCTGCAAACCAGGAAAAAGCCGAGAAACTGTGGTTTTCGATTTTTATCTTTTCCATATGATTATTTTATTAATAAATAATAGTCTGCCGCATCCAAAGCTAATGCAGCGGAGCGACAGGGACGCACTGCCTTTCTTGAACCTCAATCGGAGCACTCGAGATATTCACTCCTGCCGGCATGAGATAAAGATTTTGAATAGTTTTTATCCCGTCAAAAATCCCGCGAAAACCGGCGTCGAAGTTGGGCATCCCCACAGCTTGACCGACGATGCTCATTGTATTTTCTCCATGAGCGGTTCCGACAAAGGATCCTCCGCCCGAAGGAAGACTGAATTGACCCGTTCCATCGATTTCATGGACGGTTACATACGGACCGCTGAGTCTATAAATTTCATGGGCGGTCCACTCGTCATCAATATATCCGCAGACAGTCGCGTCAAAGGAAGAAAATATTGTCACATCAGCATTTGATTCCGGATTGATCCCTTCCCCGCCGAAGCGATATCTCGCCTGGCACTGGTTCATGAGACTTTCGATGACCGAGGCGGCCTCGGCATCGAAGCGGCGCGCGATGGCGAGGCGCTGCTCAAAATGCGTCCGCCTCAATTTCGCCGGGTCGTTCACACACAGATTGTTGAGCCACTCCGTGTTGAGACAGTCTTGAATGGCGGCCTGAGCGGCACTTGACCCCGCTCCGCCAGCCTGCGAGGCATTCGCCATTGCTTGCATAAATTCGGGAGAGCAAGTTCCGCCGGAATTAGCTGCCGCGTTGTCGGCCAGATCTTCGGATTCATCTTCGTCCGGATCATCCGCTGACGTTCCACCGGTTTCATCAATCGGTCCAGTGATCGAATCGTCCTCTTCCGAATGTTCGGTGGGAACAGTGCTCACTCCGCCATTGTATCCAGTAAAAATAATGACCGACGTGTCTGGTAATCGCGAGGAGTCTTCGCCGGATTCACTTGAGCTGCCGCTTCCGGCGCCTCGGTCATTTCTGCGGGTGCCAGCATTTTCGGTCGTCCCGCTTTCCTGACCAGATGGAGTCCCCGGCGGAACCGACATCGATGCATTGCCGCCCAAAATTCCGGACAGATCTCCGAGGCTCGGAATATCCCCGGAAGCTCCGGGGGGTGTGGCCGTGTCACCATCCGAATTCGTCCCCGGATCGGCGCCGGGGTTGTCCGGCTCCGGAGCGGGAGGATCTTCGGAAACAGTCACGGTCGAGCCGTTGCCAAGATTGGTTCCGGGCGGGCCGATGATTACGCCCGGATCGGATGGATTGGGATAGCCTTCGATTGGCGATTCGTTAATCGGCGTGAGCGTGATGTCCGTATCCTTTTCTAGCGAACCGGGAGCAATATTCAAAGTGAAATACGCTCCGCTGGCTGTTTGCACCGTGATCTGTCCGCCGTTTTTGGCGGAAATTCTTTTCGTGACGGTTTTTGAGGGATCGATAAGTCCCGCCAAATTTTTTCCCTGCAAAGTGCCTTTTTGTGATGAGCCGGAATTGTCCGTGATGCTTTTCAGCCCCTTGAATTGGCTCAAAAAACCGAAAAAGAAAGTGGGTGGAAACCAAAAGCTCAAGATGCTGATCCCGATGAATCCGACAATAATCAAGACAACAACGACAGCCGCAACGATCCCACAAGTGAGACAGCCTTTGCCTTTCGATTTTTCGACTTGCCCACCGCCATCTGGTTGATTTACCACATTGTCCGTCCCGATTGACGCTTCAGCGCTCTTTGATTCCTTGGCTTTTTTGTTTTTTTCCTTTGGCATTTTTTTGTTTTCAAATTTTATTCTAGCTTGTTGAAATTCAACGAACACCGCAGCCGGCGGCCGAAAGATTCTGTTTCGTGCGCGTGTCCCGAGATATTTTCCCGAGAAAGTCGGCCAGGTCTCCGTCTTCACTCACATTTTTTCCATTTTTCATGTGAGCTTTGAGCGCGGCGAAAAATGATCCGAATTGTTTTTTGAAATCGCCCTTAGCGAGATAACTGTTCCACTCCGTGATGATTGAGAGCTTGCATTTTTGGTCGGCATTCGGCTGAAACGAAGAAATATCCGCCGGTGGATAAACAGAGTTGAATTCTACAAGGCTCGAGGAACCGCCGCTTTTGGTTCTGAAATTTGAAACGGTTCCCTCCCCGCAAACGATATTTGATCCCAAAATTCCAACCAGTCCCGCCTGATGCTCATTGAAAAATTGCGGCGACACGAATACCGTCGGGAGATTGTGGATGCGATGGCCATAGTGCAGAACGTGCGCGATTTCGTGGATCATAGTCTTGTCCGCGTAGCAATTTTTCGGCCACTTGAAATCGTAGGCAAGATAATCCTTTTTCCCGTCCGATCCGTCCTCGATGCGCCAAACCTTCTGATTGGAGAGCGAGATTGGCTCTCCAAGAATATGTTGAGGAACAACTGTCTCCCACATCCCAAGCGCACATCCGGCCGGAATGGATTCAGCATCGTCGCGATGACAGAGTTTTTTGATTTCCTCGCCGCTGGAAAGGCGGAAATAGAGAGCAGAATAAGGAAACATTTTTTTCGAGGTAAGCTTGTTCACAAAATCCAGATTGTCCCATCCATAAAGATCCATCAGGCGGGGCAGAGTTATCTGGTCGTTGAAACGCGCGCTGTCATATACCCGCTGGCCGAAATCAGAACCGGAAATTCCTTCCATGGACGAAGGTGCGTCCCAAATTATATATTCTCCGTATACTATCACCCGGTCGTGTTTCCCTTCGGATATCTTCCGGCTTATTTCTTCGGGGCTCGTTCGGTAGAGATTGAGGCAAAGAGGATTGGCGGACGGTGCCATTCCCTTCATTCCCGTGATGATTTCAAGACCTTTGCAATCGATCGTCCGTTTTGCAGCCGCAAGAGCTGGATCGTGAAATTCGTATTTCCGCTCAGGTGCAGGTTTTGACATCTCGGTTATCTTGTCAAGCATTGCGTCAGTGTTTTCCTGACCTCTCAGCGCGAAAAAAAAGTCCCTCGCAAAAGGCACAAGAGACAAAACGGCCAACAAGCCGATGATCACGGCAAAGCAACCGATACCCAGACAGCATCCCCATCGAAATCCTGATTTTTGATTTTGGTTTTTAACCTCCGTATTTTTCATTTGCGCTTATTATACACCAAAAGAGAAAAAAGGAGAATTGGAGAAAAATAACCAAGTTATCGTCCCACAAAGATTCGCGCGCTCATATTTTGCTTGACCTTTTGTCTTTTTGCTGTAATATGAAACTGCTCTTTGATATTGGCAAGCCAATGCGTCGGAAAGGATCCGCAAATTGGCCTAAATATTAACTCTTTGGCAAAACAGGAGGATGTTATGTTCAAAGAAATCAAATTGAGGGATATTATTGGCGAGGGTGTCCACGGGAAAATCATTCAGGATGAAGGCAGAATGAATTTCCTCGTAACTTTCAAAACACATGCCTATGAGCAGGGGCATGTGAATTGGCTTTCCCGGAATTTAGAAGTATGGGCGAAAGAAACCAAACAAGCTTCAGGCATTTCGGTTATCAATATGACCATTCGGAAAGCACCTAAAAAAGGCAGCGAAGGATCCATTGAGGTGGGCATGGAAATTTCTGGAACCATTCTTATGCTGCCTTTTCGAAACTCCAGATTTCATGCAAACCTGGTGAGCACAATAAGAAAAACCCTGGCAGAAACTATCCTTTGCGATTACGCCCCGAAGTTTGATGTCAAAAATCCTCTCTTCGACGCTTTGCATGTCTACAATTACACCTTCACGGTTGCCTACAGCTGTAGGGAGACCGAAGGGCACAAAGAAAAAATCGAGAGACTGATCGAAAACAGTATCAACCTTGCAATCGTGATCGAGAAATGTGGCGCATTGTTCCATGGAATCCAATATGACGCCGACAATGAGTTGATCTCAATGGCGCTGAAGTGGAGACAGCACGCTACGGAAGAAAAACGTGAAGTGTTGGAAAACACTTTCCGAGCATTTTTTCTCGGCATGGGCATTGATTGTTTCAATCTCAAGATCCAACCGCAATAACTTGCAACAAAACACCCGCACTTCCTTTGGTTGTGCGGGTGTTCTTTTTTTCTAATCAATACGCCCTGAATTTTTTGATCCTTTCTATTTTCACTCACCCCAATTCAATGTCAGGCTGGAATAAACAATTTCAAGATGAAAAATCAAAAAAGCACCATCGCAAAAAACAAAAAGTCTTGTGATACGTATAACCTATGGAGCATCTGAATTTCTTAAAAATCCAATTCGTGATAAATTAGGCATATGGATCAAATACTGAAAATTCTTATTTGCGTTTAATGATTCACTATACACTTCAGCCGATTTGCGTCAGTCCGATTCATTTGGTAAAATTTCAACGTGCGCGACATCATATACACTCCCAAAAGATTCAAACCCGATCCGCCTAAGCGAAAACCAAAATATGGTTTTCTTTTGTGGTTGTTTGTCGCAATCATTCTGGTGGACGGATACTACATGCTCAAAAAATATTCCGAGTCGCGTCTAAATCCTGTCCAACTGGTTGAAGATCAAAGCGCCATTCCCCCAGTAGAGGCAAAAAAACCCGACCCGATCAAAGCCCAGGCTTCCGACAATCCCGAATATCAGCCGGTGCGCAACGATGAAGTTCCAAATCTCGTGATCCCAACCGCCCACGCTTTCGTGGTGATTGACGCCGACACCGGACAAGTTCTGGCGGGAAATCACGAAACGGACCAAAAACAAATCGCCTCGCTCACAAAAATGATGACGGCCATTCTGGTGATGGAAAGAATCGAAGATCTTGAAGAACCGGTCGAAGTCGGCGAAGAAGAAGTGTATATTGAAGGGACAAAGATCGGCTGTCCGCGCAGCGGATATTGCATCAGCCCGCGGCTCAAGATTGGTGAAAAAATTACCGCGAAAAGCCTTCTTCAGGCGATGCTGATCAATAGTGCCAACGACGCGGCAGCGGCCCTCGGCAAGCACATTTCCGGATCCCAGGAAAAATTCGCCGATCTCATGAACCAAAAGGCGGAGCTTATGGAACTGACTGACACGCATTTTTGCACGCCTTCAGGGCTCGAACCGGACGGCCGCGAAAGCGAATGCTATTCTTCCGCATCCGACATTGCCCGCATAGCCGCCTATTCGATGAGATACAACGAAATTTGGAATATGTTCGACTACCCGAACAACTGCGAAATCACTTCCTGCGACGGACAAATTTCCCACACCCTTCTCAACACCGATGTAGCCATGAGCGATATTCCGGGCGCCATGGGCGCCAAAACCGGCTTCACTCCGGCGGCCGGATATTCTCTTCTTCTCGGAGCGTCGGACGCGACAAAACTGCACCGCGTCGTCGTCGTTGTCCTTGACGATCCCTATCGCTGGCAAGACATCCGCACGGCAATCAACTGGACGTTTGAGGCCTATTCATGGGAAAAGAAAAAAAAATAATACTTACTTCGGTAAGTATTTCGGTACATATACTTCCGCTAAAACAAAAAACCGCTCTCATCATGAGGCGGATTTTTTGAATATAACATTAGCATATGGTGGTCAGAAACCACACATTCGGGGAATTACAAAAAGGGTGTTTATATAGAGAAATTATAGTTTATTTTGCACCTAAAGTAAAAAAGAGTGCCCCCGCGGATAGATCCACGAGAGGCACTCGGTTGACTGAACTTTATTCAGCCCGTTTGACTTCCAACCACCCGGCGAAGTGGCGCCCGATTAATCCCTCCGGATATTCCCTGGAGAGGATACGGCCGTCGTTGGCCAGATAGGTGAGCATTTTGGTACGGTCAGTCTTATTGGCAAAAGTAATCGAAACGCTCAAAACCTTTTGGCAATCCTCCGGAAGCTGAAGGTTTACAGCCGTCCCAGTCCACCGGGAGATGGCTCTGGTCTGGATGATGGACTCTTCTTGACCGGCCGGAACCCAGCGGATGACGCCTTGCAGTGGGGAGATGTCTTTGAATTCCTGGGTGTAGATATAACCGTCGTCGGCCAGGAAAGTTACATCCTTCACTGTGGAGGTTTCCCGCCAGTCATAGCTGAGACTGATGAATTGCTTCATGTGCTTCACATTGAGCACTTGGCGGTGATCCTTTCCCAGATACCGCGAGGGTGTCCGACCGCAAGCCAGGGTAAGGAGGCAGGTGAATAGCAAAGCGATAACAAACCAGGTTCCAATGCGCAAATTTTTCATTATGCCACTCCCTTTTTTGAATCAAAGTTATCAGCAAGCCGGTAGCCGCTGAATTAGTGAACCACTACTCTACTTTGGCCGCTTTCTCGTTGCCGAATTCTTCCAGTTGCCTTTCCAGATAACAAAATCCTGCTCTGGCCGCTGGCCTCACCCTCGAAATCGTGGCAATTGCCATTGATGGTGATATGGCTCTGTCCGCTCGCATCAGCATCCACCTCATTTAGGTCCCCTTGGATATCGATGGATGATTGACCTGCGGTAACGAGTTTCGCATCACCAGAAACCGCAGTGATGTCACAACTGGACTGACCACTGCATTTCATTTTAAGTCCATTAACATCCGATGCGTGAATACTTCCCTGACCACTCACATGTGAAGAGAGGCTTCCTTTTAAGCCGCAAGCCTTGACCCTTTCTACGTCGTAGGATTCAAGATTTGTTCCTTTGGGGACCGCCACTTTAATCTTGGGAATATCTCCGCCTTCGATGACGTTGACGTTTCCATCCCCTGAAATAGATTTTCCATTGACGACGATATTGCCTCCTCCAACGATAATACATCCGCCCCGTAAGCTTGAGACGGAAACATATCCGCGTCCACCGCTAGAAATAACTGTGACGCTATTTCCTTGGAGATTGGAGCCAGCCCCTTCAATCTGGAGCAATTTCGGATTAGGTTGGGTTACGTGGATGTCTTTGAGAAACTTCTCGTCACCCGAGATTTCCACAGTAGCCTTGCCTTCCTCGCCGACTGAGATATTGACCTCTGCCCAAAGTTTTTCAATAAAAAGGCAAAGACCAGGAGCGACTTCGTGCGTTGAGGTAATTTCTTTTTTATCCATATAGGAAGCTCCTTTTTCTAAAATGAATAGCAGGAGGAAATTAATCCCGATATACCACAACCACAGGCCAGATCCAAACCCCCACTCCCAAAGCATAGAGGAACCAGTAATTGGCCCACAACCAACTGAGGGCGGGATTGTGAAGTTCTCGCACGGTGCCGCGAAGGTCATTGAGCGCGACCTGATAAGCCGTTTCGTTCTTGGGAAGGCTCTTGATACTATCCAAACGCTCAATGATGCGATTCACCGCTTTGTAATGAAGTGCCGAATCGTTGGCTGGAGTCTTGAAGATAAGGACAAAATGACCCTGAGTCATGCCCCACTTCTCCATGTTCGTTTTTAGAGTCTGGAGATAGCCAAGCATATCTTCCCGATCGGCGGCCACCTGAGCGCGATCAATCACAGCATCAATATCGCGCACGGCACCGTACCCAGTGATAACCAGGAAAGTTGCGCATGCCAATGTTATGATGCAAGCAAAAATCAGGTAAGTTTTCATGCAATATTCTCCTTTTAAAGGACTGAAATATTGAACAAATTTTGCCCATTTCGGACTTATCACATTAGCATTTTTTGATAAATATGTCAATATATCCAAGCCAACAAAAAAACACCTCAAAACAAAGTGTTTTTTGCAATCAAGAAATTATCTCTCCAACTCTATATTATAGTAAGTATTTTTTCTGAAATAACGGATCCGCTGTCCCATCCTTTGCGGTATTTTGTTTTTCCTTTGCTGGTTGTATAGGGAACTTTTGTCTGGTTTTTGTATGTCATGGTCGAGCTATAGTTTCCGACCGACCATTTTCTGAAGCTGAAGTATATCCTCACAATAGAATTGTTTCCGCTCCTTCTGACGCTTTGGACTTTCACTTTTCTGCCATTCAGACTCACTCTCACCCATTTCTTTTTTGTGAGCGCCAAATCTTTGAACGTCAGATTTATTTTTCTCTTCGCTTTTTTGCTTGTGCTGTATCCCAGCGTCGGAGTATCCGTGTTCACTTTGATGACATACGCTTCGGTCATCGCGGTGCTGTCGGCCATCCCTGATTTCACGGAAATAGCTTTCACGGTTGTATCGGTTGAGATCGACAAGCCGGAAGAATACGAGGCCGAAGAAGCAGTCGGCGTTGATCCATCGGTAGTATAGTGGATTGTAGCTCCGCTTGTTGCAGTGGAAAGCGTGACCGATTGGAAAGAATTATACGATCCGCCGGTGGGAGAGGCCGAAGGGACAGCCGCTTGTATAACATACGCCGCACTCGCCACGGCACTGTTTGTCATTCCGGCTTTCACAGCGATGGCTTTCACTGTGGTGTTTTGCGAAACGCTGATAGCTCCTGTGTATCGGGTTGAAGATGTGGTCGGAGTTGATCCGTTGGTCGTATAGTATATTGTCGCTCCGCTAGTCGAAGTCGAAAGCGTAACGGATTGAGCAGAAGAATACGTTCCGGCAACAGGAGAGGCAGAGGGTGTGGAAACCTGCAAGAGATTGATAACATACGCCGCGCTCGCCACGGCACTGTTTGTCATTCCGGCTTTCACAGCGATGGCTTTCACTGTGGTGTTTTGAGAAACGCTGATGGCTCCGGTATATCGGGTTGAAGAAGTGGTCGGGGTTGAACCGTTGGTTGTGTAGTATATTGAAGCTCCCGCGGTCGCAGTCGAGAGGGTCACGGATTGATATGTATTGTATGTACCGGCGGCAGGAGAAGCAGAGGGTGTGGAAACGTTTTCGGTGGAAAGAGCATAGACTCTGATGTCCAGATCAATAAGATCCGCTGTTCCTGTCCCGACCGCGTCCCAACTGCCATTGCTTCCGGTATCGCTCACCCAATTTTTTCCGGTTTCAATGGTCGGATCGGCATAATCTACATAAGCTTCTTCAGCCGGAATAGGAAAATTGTATCCCGGAGTGTTGTAGGTGACTTTCACGAAGAAATCGTCGCCGTTTGAGATTGAAATCGGAGAAGACAGATCAAAAGTATGGTAGCCATAATAATCAGCCGACTGGCCATGCAATGAGCCAAGTACGTTTGAAAGAGTCGTTCCGTCGAAATCATCATATACGTCAAAACTGACCGAAGATCCATTATGCGTGATCCAGGTTCCGACTTTTGTAATCTGCTGGTTGCCGGTAGCAGTGAATTTGGTCAAACCATAATCGGTTTCATCGGACCAGCCATAGGCATTGATCATGCCTATTTCGTCATACATATAGATGGTCTTGGCATTGGTATAGTCGATTTTGGACGTCCAGGCGGTGACATCCTCGTTTATTTTTGTGTCGGCGTAGGAAACATAGAAATATCCGCCATCTCCCCAGTCAGCTGCCCAGCTGTTTTTCAATATCCAGGCGCCAGTTCCTCCAGCAGTCACTTTGTTGTCGTCCCATCCGACCAGCGTGATGGCATGATTGCCGTCTCCTGCTCCGCTATAATAGTAGGTATAATCACTTGAATTATATGACGCATTCTCCCAGCGCATCGTGGTATAGAGAGCGCCATAGTCAATGAGATATTGCTTGATCACATCCGAATCCTTGGGAAGAAAACGGGCATCTGCAGCGTAGGCAACCGGATAAAGTCCGGTATGACAGCTACCCGACTCAGCCTGATAGGGATCATCCGCCTCCGACATCGGGCCCTGATTTTTGCTCAGATAGGAAGAGGCCATATCCCTGTTTCCTCCGTCGCAAGGCACCCATTCAAAGTTGTGGCATTCGTTCAGGTTGTTTTCCGACAAATTGGACTCGGATTCTCCCAAAACAAGCCAATGGGATTCCAATGATCCCATTGTGGCAAAAGCCCAGCAAGATCCACAAGTACCCTGGTCTTTCACCGAGGAAACTTTGCCAAGCGTTCTCAAATCATAACTGGCTGCAAATTCCTCTCCGCTAACTTTCTTTTTTTCCAGGGAATCGTTGACTGCCTCCGCATTCTTTTCAGGTTTGTATGGAGACGGGATCAATCCCAACGCGTGTTTTTCCGGAGCATCCATTTGCAATCTTCCCATTTTTTTGAGAGCGAAATATCTTTCAAATTCCGGATTCACGGGAGCTTTTTGAAGCTTCTTTTCTTCTTTTGCTAATGATGGGGGCGAGGAAAAACTTGTGAATGCCACGGCCAAAAAGACCAGACACGCTCCCAAAAGCAAAAAGACTGGTTTTTTGATGTGTTTCATATTTTTGTTTTTGTTTAAAAAAGCAAAAATTCTTTACTTTTATAGTATCACAAAAATGCGCTTCCGTCTCCACCTCAAAGGAAAAGCGACCTCTTGCGACGATTGCTCTTTTTTACAAGCAAAATTGAAAACTATTTCTCGAGATCCAGCGTTTCATCGATGCGAATCTGTTCGACGAATTCGGGGACGTGGCTCACAAGAACCATAGCGCCTTTGTATGCGTCCAGAGCCTTGGCGATGACTGGCAGATGGCGAAAGTTGATGTGATTGGTTGGTTCGTCCAAAATGAGAAGTCCCGGCTCTTCAAGTACGAGACGCGCAAAAGAAACAAGTCCCTTTTGTCCTTCCGAAAGAGCGCCGATCTTGACGCCAATCATGGTTTTGTCGATCAAAAATCCGGCCGCAACCGAGCGCAGCTTTTCTTCATCATTATCAAGCATGGCGCTGGCCAGTGAATCATGAATAGTATCTTCAAAGTCGAGTGTGGAAAAATCCTGGCGATAGTATCCCACCCGGACGCCTTCCGCAATATTCGCGCCCATGGCTTTGCCAGAGGCAAGAGATTCGAGCAGAGTCGTTTTTCCAATTCCGTTGGGACCCGAGAGAAATAGGTGATTGTTTTTCTTGAGAGACACTTTAGCTTCTTTTTCCTCCGGCTCGTGATTTTTCATCACAGTGAGCCGCGTGATGCTCAAAATTTCTCCAATGAGCTCCTCTTGCGCGGGAATGACGAAACTGCGAATAGCCTTGTCTTCTTTTCTCACGTCAACTTTAGCTTCTTCCATTTCCGCCGCTTTGTTTCTCATTTTTCTCGCCACGAGGCGCATTTTTCCGCCTTTGTTCGCGAAAAAGTTGGCTTTTTCTTTGTTGGCGATGATTTCTTTTTCATATTGGGCGTTTTTTCTTTTTTCTTTTTCGATCCGATCGGCGATTTCCGCCACCACGACATAATAGTCGCCGAGATATTGCTCGACTTTGTGCGTAAAAACATCGAGGTAGAGCACCCCGTCCGTGAAACAGTTCAAAAAGTTCGCGTCGTGGGATATGACGATGCAAGTTTTTTTGTAGTCCATCAAAAATTCCGTGAGATGCGCGATCCCCGCCGCGTCCAGATTGTTCGTCGGTTCGTCCAAGATGAGAAGATCGGGATCCTGGATCAATGCCGAGGCCAAAAGAATCCGCGACTGCTGTCCACCGGAAAAATCTTTGATCTTTTTTTCGTGTGGCGCGTTCAAATTCACCAGTTTGAAAACCTCGTCGATTTTCGGATCGATGTTATACACTTTACCGTCAAAAAATTGTTCAAAATATTCTCGAGCCGTGAACTCCATCTGCTCTCGCGGAATGACCTGCTTCGCGTAGGCGATCTTGAGTCGCGGATCGACATAGATCGAGCCATCGCCCTCTTTGAGCGCGCCAGTGACCAAATTTAGAATCGTACTTTTCCCCGCGCCATTTTGTCCCATGATTGTGAATTTTGTTCCCCGCCGCAGCGCAAAAGAAACCTCATCCAAAATGGGTCTGTTGTGTCCGTATTCAAAAGAAACTTTGTTGAACCTCACTGCAACGTCGTCTTTGGCCATAACTTTTTCGAGTTAAGCACTGAATTCCAATTGTACAATACATTTCCGGATTTGAAAAGACCAAAACCGCCGAAATGGACGGTTTTCAAAAAACCAAAAAATTAGCCAAAAATCATTTTCCCAAAACAAGATTGAACAAATATCCAGTGAAAAGTATGCCGATTCCGACAATACCGGCAAAAATCACAATCAGCTTCGCTTTCATCACTTTCTTGAGAATCATGAACTCTGGAAGTGATAGCCCGGTAACCGCCATCATGAAGGCCAGAGTTGTTCCCAAAGCAACGCCTTTTTCCGTGAGCGCGCTGACCAAAGGAATGACGCCGGCCGCATTGGAATATAGCGGGATGCCGATGAGAACTGACAGCGGCACGGCGTACCATTTGTCCGCCCCGGCATATTGCGCCAGGAAATCGGTCGGAACGTAGCCGTGAATCCACGCGCCAACCCCGACTCCAATGACAATATAAGGCCAGACCTTTTTTATAATATCAAACGTATAACTTTTGGCGTACTTCACTCGTTCTTTCCAAGATATTTCCGGCAGCTGCAAATGTCCATTGAATTTGTTTTTGTAGACAAATTCTTCCACCAAATTTTCCACTTTCAATTTCCCGATCACGATTCCGGAAAGAATAGAGATGACGAGTCCGCTCGCAATATATAACAAAGCGATTTTCCAGCCGAATAATCCAAAGAGCAGGACCAAGGCGACCTCATTGATCATCGGCGACGCGACCAGAAAAGAGAATGTCGTTCCAAGCGGAACTCCCGCCTGCACGAATCCAAGAAACAATGGTACGGCCGAACAAGAACAAAAGGGCGTTATGATTCCCAGGAATGATGCGAGAATATTGCCGACATATTTATTTTTTTGCGAAAGAATACTTCTTATTTTCTCCGGCGGAAGAAATGACCGGATTATTGAAACAGCAAAAATAATGACGGCTAATAGTATAGATATCTTTATCGTGTCGAAAATAAAGAAATTTACTGCTGAAGCCAAAAGTGTCTCTTCGGCAATGCCGAAAACAGAATACGTCAGCCAGTCGGCAAAAATTTGAATAGGATAAAATATGCTCATATTTCTTTAGAGGTTGATTATATATTTAACCAGATACTGGAGATAATAAATTCCAGTTACAAGAAAAATGGTCGCCACGGAGTATCGCATTATTTTTTCAATCTTTCTCATTGCATCATACATCTTGCCAATTTTACCCACACTAAACGCCAAGATGAAAGAAAAGACGATTACCGGCAAGCCTGTTCCCAATGCGAATAGCGGAGGCAAAAGCAGGCTTTCAGTTGATGAAAGAACCAACGGAACGAGTATTCCAAAAAACAGGACTCCACTGTATGGACAAAATGCCAAAGCGAACAGGACTCCCAAAAGCAAGGTTCCGATGTGTCCCTTGGCTGCCAACCACTCTTTGGCTTTTTCCACCTTCTCGCTTTTTGATCCGAAATTTATCCTTATCACCCCGAACATCACCAAAGAAATCAAAATCAAAACAATTCCCAACACCTTATCTCCCCAACCCTGAAAAATACTGGCAACTCTAAAAGCCGAAAAACCAAAATATATCAGCGTTGCCAAAAGCATATAGCTGATTCCTCTCCCTAGCGTATAAATCAGACCGCTCATGAGGGTGTGCTTGGCGGTTTTGATGTCTTTGGAAATATAGGCGATAGCGGTGATGTTGGTCGCCAAGGGACAAGGGCTGATGGAGGTCATGATGCCCAAGACAAAAGCGGAAAGCAGCGGAAAATTATATTGATCAATTAGCGTATTGAGAAAATCCATTTTATTTTTCTTGCGCCGAAGCATCGCTGCCCAGCATCCCCTTTAACTTATCAGAAAGATAGTTCATGAAGGCCTGCCTGTTCGAAACCAATTGCCAAACTCGCACGTCATTCTGAATGCTATCCTCCCCATCAACAATCGAATTGATGAAAAGCAATGATCCTGTCGCCTTGAATTTTTCCGCAATTTCCTTATTCTCAGGAAGATCGATGTTTATTTCCCTAAATTCTATTTTCCCCGATTTCAATTCTTCGGAAAATTTTTGCTCTACCGTTTCTTTGGCGAATTTTCCGATTGTAATACAGGAATAGCATCTCTGCGTTTCGTGAAAAAGGAATACCTGAATCTTCTGAGCAGGTTTGAAGTCTTGAACTTTTTCCGCGCTGGAATTATTTTCTTGAATGCCGGCGTTAATATCGCTTGATTCGGTTTTTTTGCCGGAACTGAAACTCATATACACAAGCGCAACGGCAAAAACCAATGCGCCCCCATAAAGCAAATATGTTCCTAGTTTTTTCATGATATTTTTTATTTTAATGATTGTTTAGAAAGTATTTTTTTATTTCTTCGACATCGGGAATTCTTCCCGACACTTTCACTTTTTCATCAACCACCAAGGCTGGCAAACCCATGACACCATATCTCATAATGTCCTGAATTTCAGTAACTTTCGCTATATCCGCTTCCATTTTCAATTCTTCCAACGCCTGCCTCGTGTTGGCTTCCAGTTTCTGGCAATTAGGGCAGCCCGTCCCCAAAATTTTGATTTTCATAGGTTATCGTAAAATATAAAAAATTATTTAAAGGAAACGGCTTTGAGTCCCGCTTCAACAATCAGTGCGGCAGGAATTGTCTCATAGCTTTTATCCCCCGCCTCCATGGTCCGGCATTCTTCGTCTCCGCAAACATCGCAGCATTTACTTTGTCCTGTTTTGGCGTCGAGCAAATCTTCAAGCCGCTGATTATTCAGCATGATCTGATTCGATCTTAGGGGACTTTGCTTGAATTCCTCCAATGTCAACTCCCGCTTATCCAAAACTATTTCAATTCCCTGCAACTGTAATTTTTTCTTGAGTCGCGCGACGGCTTTCCTCAACTCGTCTTCAGTCGATCCGCATCGCGGGCAAGTGCCTCCGTCCGAGACAAGCCTTTGCCAAGAAATAACAAGCCTCTTTGCTGTTTTTTTCATTTTATTATTTTATTAAGTAAAGATTTATAAATCCGGATTGCTTTTCGGTCTAAGGAATAACGAATAAAGTTCCCTTCCCGTTTCTCGGTCAAAAGTCCCAGACTTTTCAGCTGCTTGAGATGATGGGAAGCGAGTTTCATTGATATTCCCACTGCGGGGACGATCTCACAGACGCATTTCGGTCCGCCTCGCAGGACGCAGAGGATCTTCAGCCGGTTGGAGTCGGAAACGGCGCGCAGAAAAGTGTATGTTTTTTCGACATTTTCGGCTTCCGCGGAATTTTTCGCGCAGCATTTGAATTCCATAACGAAAAAACTATTCCAATTTATATTAGAATAGTATATCATGCGACAATTGCTGTCAAAAAAATCCGAAATCCATCTGAAGCATTAAATCAATTCGCTCCGCGTCTTTTTCTCACCGGTTCAGCATCCAGATCGAATAATTGAGATGCGCAATGTATTTTTTGAGGACATGAAGACTTTCTAGCTATTCCAGATTAAAAGAAATTCACACCCTGCGCGGCCGGCTTTGAGAAAATGTTTCGAGCCTTTTTTGTTTGTGATCAGATCTCCTTTGCTGTATTTTGTATTTTCGTCAGACATGCTTCCTTTCAAGATATAGTTATACCTTGTGTCCGCGTGCACATGCCGCGGAATTTTTTTGTTGGGTTTGATTTTGAGAATGGAAATTTTCAGCCCGCTTTTGCCAGTCAGGCACTCCTTCTCAAAAACATCTTCTTGTATTTCTTTCCATTTGATGTTCGTTGTTTTTATATACTTGTCTTTCATTTTTTTGATATGCTTAATTTTCCGGTCAATTTTATTTAAGCCTCCTCAATCTCTAAACTTTTTCAAAATATTCATTGTACTTCTGCTCGATCACGCTATAAGCGTCATCACCAACAGTAGCTATGACATCAGCATGATTCAAGGCTTTGAGTATTCGGATTGCGCGCAGATCGTTCAATGAAGAATGACTATGTTGCTTAGAGGCCTCTACAGAAGCTTCTATTTTATTTTCTTCGTCAAATCATCAACCATTCCGTTTAGCATCTTTTTTCCCAATTTGAGTGATGCTTTCTTTCTCGGATCATATCCCATGTATTTGAAATAATCATCGTCGCTTCCTATCTTCATCCTCCGACTTTTGACTTCCTCTTCGGGATAGCATGCCCAGAAAAGAGAAGTTTCGTACTCATCTGCGTGCCTGACGCTCAATCCTTTCTGCTCCAGGATGTCATACGGGTTCATGCAGACCAAATTTTTCAACTTTTTCCTTGCTAGAAAGAAAGCTTTTTCCTGCCCCTTGCTCCAATGACCGGAGACTATATAAATTTTTGAAAATCCTTGCTTCAGCAGATTGCCGCCCAAGTTCACAAGAATTTCAGAAAATAATTTTGGTTCCAAAAAATATAGTTCGCCAGCCAATTCCTTTTTGAGACGCCGCCCCATTCCGATGAACAGCTTTCCCTTTATCTTTTGCTTGGTCCCAGAACCAACATATATCGGTGGCAAAACATAGCCTGGAGTTTTTTTGGAAACAATTTCACAAATTCGCTGCGCCACCAAAAAATCGGTTTCGATCGGCAAATGATTTCCGTGCCACTCCAGAGTTCCCACTGGAATGAAAGCAACTTTTTTCGTTGAATAGCCGACAAATTCCTTGAGGTACGTAGTTTTCATATGTTTATAATATTTTCTGATTAATTTATTTTTTTCGCCAATCGCTGAATTTCCCTGTTAAATTTGCCAAAGGCAAACCGCGTTTCACGCGGTATTTAACAGGGTGAATGAGTTTGTGAACGTTTTTTTGCTCGGTCATAAGTTTCTTGCCCCGTTAAATTGCTTGCACCATTTAACCGGGATTTATTTTATTTCCTTAGAGGCCTCTATAGAAACTTCTATTTTATTGTAATACAGACCCGCAAAAAAAGAAAAACGAGTCAGTTGTATATTTTTTGTTGCGCGACACAAAATCCTAGAGTTTAACTTCAGACAGATTTGATATTTAAGAAAAAAAGCCGGATTCATTCCCCTTCGAGAATGCGCCCGGCTAAAAGAGTTGGTTATTGAGCTTATCACTCGGTTATCAGCGCCATGTCCTTCCAATGACAAATGGTGAACGTAGGATGGTCTTCCCCGATGGCCTCGAGCACCTCTTTCGTATCGGCCAGCCAGCGCGGATCGCAAGGCTTGAGATCCGAAAAGACGAAGCACTCCCGCGCCTTCTCTTCGGTGAGGAAAAGGGCGACGATGTCAGACGTTTTGCCCAGATGATACTGCGTGTTCACCTTGTCTACCCTGCGCTCGATACCCGTCACGGGTGATACTGCGCCGTATTTTTCCGGGATGAAGAGTTGGAGATACTTACAGACAGCCAACAAATCGCCGGTCATTGTCCGCCCGACAGGGATCTGGCTTTCTTCGTGCAGATCGATCTTGCGAACATAGGGATAGCCGTCTTCGCCTTTGGCTATGGCTTCATAAAGCGACGTCATCGTGACGGCAAAGAATTTTTCCAACATGGCATAGTCCTCCTTTCTTTCGATTGAAACGCTGAAAAAAATTATGCCGGATTATTTATCATCCGTGGAATCCGGTTGACCATTTGCAACAAATCGTCGTTGCTGAAAACCGGCCGCTTGAGCTCTTCCCACTCGTTATTGGAAAGGGACAAATCCCAGGGACAAATCGAGCGTTTCCAGTTGAGGTATTTCTCGATTTTCCCGGTACGCGGATTAATCCTCGAATAATGGACTACCTGCCCGTTGTGGGTTTTATCTCGATTATCCTTCGAGCAGAGAAGCAAGTTGCAATCATAAGGATTCAATCTTTTGATGCACGCGTCGGCTGCGACCATAACCTCACCGTGACACACAAGCAATACGTCCTTTTCATTGCATTCTCGATGTAGGGTGGCAAAAACTCCCCTGTCGATCCTAAATCGCAAGAAGTCCATAGATTCGCCGCGGGGCGGACGCCAGAACCATCTCTCAATATCGCGACGTTCGAAATCGCGTTTGAAGATTTCATCACCCTCTTCCCATGGCACATCTTCAATCGCTCCCCAATTCCTTTCATGCAAATAAGGATGAAGAAACCAGCGAGCTTTTGGGAGCGCAAGATGACCGGCAGTTTCAATGGCCCGAATATAGGAAGAAGAGTAATATCGGAAAAATGTCAGGCCCATGTTTTCCCTAATCCATTTTCCGGCAGCTTGCGCCTGACATATTCCATTATCAGTAAGACGCCAGGTTGATCCATGGCGCTTCCTGAATTCGGGCGTGTAGAGATCTTTACCATGATCTCTTCTCATCCTGATGACATGGTTTCCTTCTGATTCACCATGCCGCACAAAGACCAAGTTATTCGGCATAGCCATGGTATTCATTTCTCCTTTTTTCGATATTGGTCTTGAGTTTAAGTTTGGGTATATTTTCAGTTGTAAAATAACTAGTTAATTAGATTAGCATACAATGCTGAATATGCAATATATGAAGCTTTGGGTTGTCAGTCTGGGGATATTTGGAATATAAAATCAAAACACCCCGACATCAATGTTGGAGTGTAATTATAGGTTGCAATTATTTATTCCGCCAATCGCGGATTTCGATCGTGCCGCGGCCTCCTTCAATGGCTTTTGAGATAAGAAACGGCCTCCTCTATGGTCTTGAAAACGGGAATCTTATTTTCTTTCGCCAATTTTTTCATATAGTTCCGATGTTTTATCAATTGTCCAAAAGCATCACTCTTTGCACCTCCGTCATAGCCTGTTTTTTCACGATGAATGATATACTTCTTGTTCGTTTTCAAATCTGGCAACACAATCGCATCCGGCATCAACCAGAAGTTTGATGCTCCGATTATCCAAAGACCGTTTTTTTTCGCTTGTTTCGTGATCACATCGCATCTCTGTTCAACTTCATTTATAACCTCGAGACCTTGCGTCCACCAGGCGTCCTCGGGTTGGGCGTTTGTCGCCATCCACAACTCATCTCCGTCTATCCAATCCTTTTTCTTCTGGTTTTTCACAAAATATGTCTTTCCGCACCCTGATGGCCCCAGGATGAAAAAGCCTTTCTTATGGACAACATATTTCTTTTGGAATTTTTTCAAAACTTTCTCTCCATCACAAAAAATTTGAAACATAAATTATTTTTTAATTTTATATTCATGACCTCCGATTTCGCCCTTCATTTCTCCCTCTTTATCAATCCGAATCGTGAAGCCTGCACCATAATCGACCGGAAGATGTTCGTTTGGGTCGGAGCCAAAAACTTTGTTTTTCGCATAGGGGCTAATGGTATCATAATGGGAAACCGTCCAGATCAAGAGCCGCTTTCCGGGATTTTTTTTATGATAATGTGCAGAAAAATTGTTCAGGATTTCGATGAACTTGGAATACCTTTTCAGTAATTCGGGCGGGCCTTCCGCTCCCATTCCTTCACGTACTTCTTTTTCCCAGTCTTCTTCAAAAGCCTGCCAGAATTTTTGGGATTGGCCTTCATATTTTTCTTTTAAATATGCAACAAACTCCGGCGATTCTTCAAACATTCTTGGCTCCTGAATAATCCTATTTCTGGAAGGGAGCACCCCTTCATTCTTCTGGCTTATCGCCGTCCCGGAGTTCAGCAATTGTTTTCCGTCCAGTCCATATTTCCTCAATATTTCCTGCACACCATTCACAACTTCGGCAGCGGTTTCAAAACTGCGCATTCCTTTCGCTTTGCCATATTCCGTATTGCTTGCAATCACCAAAATGGTCACATTTTTTCGCTCTTCATCCGAAAGGTCTTCGAACATGTCTTCCAGAATCTCGACCGCCTGATTCAAAGCTTTTTGAGCATCTTCAGGCTCAAGGCTGCCCGACCGCTCATCTTCAGCATCGCGGATATATTTCTCGTGCCTCTGCATGATAATCCCAGTTTCACCAACGCCGGGCATCTCTCTGGAAATGTCCTGCCTTGTGATCTTTTCAACTGGCATTTGGTTGAATTGTTCGAGCATAATATTTGGCTATGACTTGTACGTAATTATATCACACTCTCCAATCAGCATGCGAAGGAAATACGGAATAAATCAAGTCTTTGTTCTGCCTGCTTGAAGGTAAACTGCTGCTGCGGAAGATGTGGATTATTTCCCCCGCCAGTCGCTGAATTTCCCTGTTAAATTTGCCAAAGGCAAACCGCGTTTCACGCGGTATTTAACAGGGTGAATGAGTTTGTGAACGTTTTTTTGCTCGGTCATAATTTTTCTTGCCCCGTTGAATTGCGATTCTGTCGCATTATTCAACTGGGGTTAATTTTATTTCCTTAGAGGCCTCTATAGAAGCTTCTATTCCTCAATTCTATCACTCCTATTTGTCGTGGCAAGTCCGGGGATGAAAATATAATTTTGGCAAAGTAAAAGGCAGGAGAGAGCTATGCTCGCCTGCCTTTCATCATGTCGCCTTCAAGTTTGAGACATTAGCCTCACTTGAAAAGCCGGAATTTACCAGAGGCTATGAGCGCTTGGGCTTCCGCTTCGGTGATAACCCACGCCTCATAGATGTACGCGTACTCTTTGCTCTTGACCTGGCCAATCCGCACGATGACAACATCACCCTTCTTTAAACCTAAAGTGAAGCTTGCCCTCACAGCGGATTCGGATCCGTCATCGTTGTAGGTACCCTCGACAGACACGAGGTTGCCCCCTATATAGATAGGGTCTTTGGTGATGGTATACCCAAAAAGACTGTTGTCCGAGATGCTGTCAATCGCGGCTATGGGGTGCCTCTCCTTATATGCGACTGGAGTCGGATCAACCGCGGAAGTGTTTGTGGTGAATTCCCACCTTTTTTCTTTTTGAATCGCACTGTTAGCAGCAACAAGCCACACCAACAGCGAGATAAAAACGAGGAATCCGAGAATGAGGGAGACATTGAATCCGCGATTCCCACCATACCAATACCACGCGGTCAGCTTTCTCCACATGCCGACGAAAAAGGCCGGTTTATGGTCGCGTAGATATTTCCTGGCCTCTTCTGGAGTGAAGAACTGGAAAAATTTCTTTTGCTCTTCAATCGTCATCTGCCGGCTTGAGACATGAGGGACGAACAGGGATGGTTCCGACTCATCATTGAGGTTGCCGAGGATATCATACATTTCACTGCTGTCGCCCAGCATCAGACTTTTGTCGGCCCAGGTATCGCCATATTTGTCCCAAAACACAAAGGCGTTTTTGGTCTTGACCATCTCACCCGGCTTTGTGTTGCGTTTTTCCTCAAGAAAATCATCACGCAAAGCTACGACAATGACCCCATTGTGCTCATTGCGCACAAATTCACTTTGGCCATATTTTTCCAGCAAACGCCTGAGAACCAACCAGGCTCCAAGAGAAACCACCAAAATCAAGCACACCCAAAAAGATACCGTTGCCAACATGTTACCTCCCTGTGCCATTTCTTGTCCTCTCAACAACAATGCGAAATTGGAGGTGGAGACCCAAGTCTCTTTTCCTCTTCTTCGCTGCATTGGATGAGAGGTGGAATATGGGTTGACCTATTTTGCCGATCAACGGGCAGTTTTTAAAAAACCATAGTATAATAGCAAGAAAAATTAAAATTGTCAATATTAAAATAAGGCTTATACAAGCCTTATCGACAATTAATTATTGCTCTTATAGAAGCCTCCATAGAGACCCCTGCTCTTTCTTTAAACCTATCGCTCCTGTTTTTCAGAACCCGAATTCTTTGAACTCATTTTCCAAAGGATTGCCTTGGCAATAAAAAGCTTTTCGATTTTTTGTGTCGAAAATGAAAGCGGAATGAGTGAAACATTCAACCTCTTTTTTTGTCAGGCAGATAGCTGTCTGTTTCTCTGCGTTTTTTCGATCGCTCAGAAGTTGTTGGAAATCTTCAAGGCTACTGGCTGTCGAAATCATTTCCGCTGCTCTGTCATAGTGATCATGCGACCATTGTTTGAAATGAGGGTCAGTGGCAAAGCCTAGATTTTCATTCGGCAGACTGACAAAATGATTTGTCTTCACGGCTGGATCAGATATTTTTTCAACGAAATATTTTTCGGGAACGCCTTCAATTCCATAGCATTCAGCGGAATCGGCAACAAACATATTTCCGCCAATATGAGGATTGAAATTCTTGATGATCTCAACAGCCTCTTTTGCCGAACCGGCATTCAAGATCAGACGGACATAGGGTCTTCGAATATATGAAATTTGATTTTCAGAAACTTTGACGAATGTAGCGACAAAAGCCACTCCTTTCTCATTGATTCCGCCATAAAATCCGTCCTCGTTCGGATTGGGATTTTGAATGATAAGTTTTTTGTATTTATCATCTTTGGAATCGAAAAGTTTGATTTCATCATCCCATCTCATCCAGGGAACAGGGTCTCTCGTCTTGAGCAAAAACCAACTGTCCTTCAAATGTTTTGCTGCTGTTGTGCACATACTGTTAGAAATTTAGAATTAACTTGGTTTTAATAAGCCGCCCTTTTTCAACTCCTCAATCGCATCCACGGGTTTGAGATCTTTCACGGCTTCAATTACCCGAGCGGCCAGTTTATCTGCGGCCTCCAAACGATTCGGATGGCTTTCATATCTTGGACCCACTCTCATTACGGAGCTGAGCATTGATCTTGTCACGCACGCCCTATAATCCAAAACCAAACGATCAAAAGGATAACTGGCTCGTATCGGATTAGGTAGTAAGTCATAATATTCCTTCAGTAGCATGTCTTCGTGCTTCCGTCTTTGTTCCGTTGAAAGGCTTTTTATCAAGAAATATGCCAAATCAAAAGGAAGCACTCTCTGAGCGGCAAGTTGCCAATCGATTAATATCGGCTTGTCACTCCCGTCATTTGAAAATAGCAGGTTTGAAACGTTGACATCCCCATGACTCAAAGTGGTAGGGCTGGAGTTATAATGACGTGCAACAGTTTCGGGATTCTCGAGCATCCACTCGAATGCATCCGCTTCTTTTCCCAATTGCTCTTGATATCTTTTTTTGAAAATATCCCAACTTTGTCCCATATTGATGTTGATTGAATTGACATAATGAGTCAGATCATATTTGGAAACGCGAGAATCATTCCAAAATCTGCTCTGAACATCAGCAAGAACTGAGATTATACTTCGTACTTGGTCAATCGTAAGATCGTTTTCTGGTACCGAATGAGTAGAAGACAAATCCTCCATAACCAAATTTCCATTTCCAAATGTGGCAAATATGCGCGGAATGAAAGGCATCTTAGCTTCTGACAGCAGTTGATATATTTCACCTTCTCTTTTTGGTTCAGAAGTGCTGACCTGAAATTTCACAATCACTGATTTCGGTTCACTGCCTGCCGTTGAATAATCAAGTTTCACTCTGACTGCCTTTCCCAACAAACTCCAAGGTCCGAAATTTTTGTCTATTTCTGCAGAAACAATTTTATTTTTGGCGACTTCTGTAACAAGCACATCATTCAGCCACTCAGCCGTTATGTCCGCTGGAGATTTTGGTTCATCCATATTTTTTGAAAATTTTTCTATAGTTTAAAAATCTCTCACCTCTTCCGCCAATCGCTGATCTAAACTTTACCATATTCAAGCCTTTCAATTTATCGGTATTCGGCAACTTCTTTTCTCAAAAGTAAATATTCCTCGGATTTTCCTGCTTCCGCAACGCATCCCATTTTTTTGCAGAGAGAAATCGATGCCACATTGTCTTTATGAACATCGGCGACAAAATCCATCCTTTTTCCAGAAATTGTCTTAATTCGTCTCAGCGTTTCCATCATGCTCTCGAATAATTTTTCTGCAACGCCGTATTTACGATAGGTCTTGTCAACCATTACCCATGAACCCAGCCATTCCTCGCAATCGGGTTTTTCAGTTCTGCTTTCTTGCCGAAATTTGATCATTCCTGCCATTTTTTTCCCCACCAAGGCGGTTATAAAAAAATTGCCGTTTTTTACCTGCTCAATAATTTTTTTCGGAGTATCATTTCTTGAGAAATCATACCTCCTAAGTTCGTCTGGATAAATCTCCGGATAATTGTTCAGAAAGAGTGTGGAAATTTCTCCCGCAGCCTTTTCATCGGGAACATTCTCGGTCGAAAAAAATTCGGTATTTATATCCGGCTTTGTTTCACGCTCTCTCGGATTTATTTCCATGTCTGCCATAGAATCATGCTATCAAAAAAAATGCGAAAATACTACATTGGACACAAAAGCCAGCAGGCTCGGACGGGGGTTTGGGGCGCAAGTCATTTCTTCCGCCAATCGCTGATTTCGACTTTGCCCTGACCCTTGTCTCTTCGCCAAGGTCGAATCCAAACAAAACTTAACCTATTTGTTTTTGTCAAAAATCATTTTTCCTATCTCAACGGCATTATCCGGAGTCTTCATTATTGTCCCCCCTATTTCCATTTTCGTGAAAGTTGTGTGCGATCTAAGAGAGTCCATTTCCTCTTGGGCGACCCTTCTTGCTTCTGGCGGATCTTCCCTGAAAAAATAATTTTGATAATGAGACTCAAGGCTGACGTCCGATGCCAGTTTATCTAAATCAGATTTTTTGATCTTAACAAAATACATTTCTCCCTTACTGCCTGCCGAGTATCTAAAACTGTAATAAGGGTTTGTGCTCCACCAATGGCCGATTTTCCCCTCGCGGCTCTTGCCGATACCTCGGTACAACAAAATTTCCGGTTCACCTTCCTTTTGTTCTGATATTATATCCGGCAATTCCTGGCTCATATTTATATTCAATTAGTAATTGGTTTTTGCTGGCGGTAATTCGATCACGATTATTTCTTCCGCCAATCATGGATTTCCAGCCTAACTACCCTTTTTCTTGCACGTTATTATCGTATATGGAATTTTCCAAGCATAGGGGTCTTCTTTTCTGACCAAGGCTTCACCTAATTCTTCGATATTTTCACTTATGTATTTTTTTGCCTTCCTAATCTGCTCTTGAGAAGCGTTCACACGAGCGGTGAAAAATTCATCAAATGTTTCATGGAGCGTCGGCCCATCGGAAATTCGAGAAATTTCGTCAAAGATTTGTTTGTGCAATGCTATGCACTCCTCTTTTCCGGAAAAAGAAACTTCTCTTTGGGAAAAGCCAAATATTCCATTGAAAGCCTCAGCTTGTTTTTTGTCTTCGAACGATCCAAACTGGCTAACCAAAATTCCTCCGGGTTTGAGAATGCGCTAAATTTGTTTGAGAATTTCAGCTTGATCTTTTTTCTCAACATATTGCAATACGCTTCGCAAAATCACTATATCAGCCGATTCATCACACAGCGGATTTTCCACCAAGTTGCCGACGACCTTATCCGCTTGAACCGGGCTTTGCTCCATCGCCACCTTGTTCAGATCAACCATCACAAGTTTTGCCTTTTTACCGCCTGCAATGAATTTTTCTCTGATATAGTTTCCCAATATTCCTTGGCTTGAGCCTGCGTCAACTATGGTTGGATTTTCCAATTTCAAAATTTCAGATGGAATATTTTCAGCAAAAATTTCGCAGTTTTTCCTACTACCGAAAAAACCGCCATAGAGCTTCTCCAGTGCTTTGCCCTTGCCAGCCGCAGCCCGTTTGGCAGTTTCAATATCTTGCTTTATGGCTGAATGCATATTTTGTTTTGCGATCAAATCGTTCATAGTTTACTTCTTCCGCCAATCACTGATCTCAACTTTGCCCTGGCCTTTGTCTTTGACAACCAGCTTTTGCTTCTCGCGCCATTTGTATTTTGCGACGATTTCTTTGGGGATAGTCACGGAAAAACTATACGCGCTGGATTTTTTGAGCTTGTGAACGTTTTTTTCTTCGGTCATAGAAATATATTTTAATTTTTATTTAGAGGACTCTATAGAAGCTTCTATTTTTATTTTAACAGAGTCATGGAAAAAGAAAAACAGACAATCAGCCTGCTTTTTTTGCCATTCCTTGATTTAAGCTTTCGGAAATAATAAACTTGCTTATTTAATTAAGTTTTTCAAACATATCATTGCCCAATTTGGGGTTGTTAATCTGCACTAAATAAGTCCCCACTCTTTTTCTCTCGCCCCGAACTCTTACTTGTCCTATAATTTCAAGACCCCTTGTGCATTCATAATCTTTATTCCTTTCTTGAAATAGCTTGATGGCATCATTAATAAATTTTTTACTTTCGCTTGACGAACTACCAATTACATAGATATTCTCAATTCCTCTTTTTACTGCCTTTTCCATTCTTTCTACGGGAGTAATCATTTTATTTTGTTCTCTCACCCACCTCGAAGCAATGATTTTTATTGCACATTTAGTATAATTACCAAAAAACTCATCGGGTGTTTCGGTATCACCGACTTCCCTAAGTGAAAAATTATTAAGAAATTCTATTAGATTTTTAACTTCTTTTATTATTTCAGGGTTACCCCTCTCTAGAAGAATTTTATTTCCCAAATTATTCAATTCCTTGATCAAAACTGGGAAAAAGGCACCGATTCGATCTATATCAATGCATTTTCTGATTATTTCTCTAACTTCTTCACTTTTCTCAATTTCGGGTTCAAGATAATCATTTATGAATTGCTTTAATGCGAATTTATTTTCGTCTTCGATTATCTTCTTAGTCGCAAATAGATCGAGTGATCTTTTTTGCATAAATGAAAGATGCTTTTTTGATTTTCTTAGTAGGGTTTCGGAAGTGAATAAATAAGCAGCATTTACGAAGTTTTTGTTTTTACTTTTTCTGTCTTTCATAACCAAAATTATTTCAAAGTCCTCAAATATAATTTCCTCCTTCCCTTGTGCGATCCATTTCACGGAAACTCTTTCGAATTGTTCGTTAGTATTTTGTTCCATCTTTCTTACGAAAGAATTTACCCTTGATTGTACATCATGCTTGATAGCGTAATAATCTGCTTTTTTATAAACGTAAGAAAAAATCCATGCAAATATACTGGCCCATTTCTCAATTTTTTCTGGATTTGTAAATACAATGTATGCGAAAACAGCAGCGAATGTGAGGCCGCCGCCGAGATAAACAAAAATGGAAGGGAGGAAATCTTTTATTGTATCATTCATGGCCAAACATCTATCCTTTTACTTTTTTAGTCTTTTCTGAGATGTATGAAATAATTTTTAATATACAGTCGCGTCTATCACAGACCAAATGCGCAGTCCCCGATTCTGGTAATAAAGAATAGAGATTATCTTTTGTAATTGGTGTATCGCAAAATTTGCACTTAATTTTTCCGTTCTCGAATCTTTCTTTAATATTCAACCTCTCCAGAAGCCTATCAAGATCTCTTTCGTGAATGGTATTCAATTGTTTCTTTCCTATTTTCATTTTTAATAAAAATTATTTAATCACTTCAAAGTTGAACTTTGGGAGAGGCTTTCATTTGTTAACTTTGGACTATTTTCATATAACTAGTCGCTCAAAGTAAAGTCCTCACCTTCTTCAAAAAAATTGTATGTTGTTATTCCTGCTCCGATACAAAGTGCTACTGCCGCGAGAAGTGGCCAGACCCATCCCTCATCTCTAAGTAAGAAGCCAAGAAACATGAAAACAGCCAGAATAATAGAAACTGCAAGCAAGACAAGAGATAAAATTTTTCGACTTGATGGTACTGTTTTTGTTCCCCAATAAACACCCAGGAGTCCGCTCACTAATGGTGAAAATATCCAATAACTTGTTTTGTACCACATGCCATCTGTTGTTCCCCCGATCCACCAAATATTAATTTTAGTAATTATGACAACAATAATCGCTCCGACTAATATTCCACCAATATAAGAAAATGGGAACGCGACCCATCTTAATGTTTTTTTAAAATTATTCATATTGTTGAAAATTAAATTTTATTTTTTTAATAACACTTCGCCAAGGCCAAATTATAGCTAAGAAAAAAGCATTCATAAAGTATTATTTTTCTCGACAAATTAAGCGTTCTTTGAGCAGGTTAGTATATGCTTTTATCTTTTCGTCAGAATAATCGTTGCAGTAATATTCCGGATTTGAATATACCTGATCAAAGGCTATATCCTCTGGAGTTTTCTGCTCTGATTGATTGTCCGTTCGTCCATCGTCATATCCATCATCATATCCGACATCATATCCATCATCATAAGTCGGTTTAGACGAGCAACCGGATAACAAAAAAACAGCCAAAAAAATGACTGCTAAAAGATAATGATGCTTTGCTCGATTGTGGAATCGCCCAAACATAACTTCAGGCTCTAAATGTTAATCCTATATCAAACATATTACCTTTTGCTTAAATATGCAAATTACCCTCGATTTAGCGCTCGCGAAAGTAGAGCCTTATCGAAGAAATCAACTACTTACTGACACTCATTATCACAGGCCACCCCGTCGTGGTCGGCGTCGCGGACGGTGCAGCCGCAGACGTTGAGCTGGTATTGCGCTTCTTCACAAGTTTTGATGTTCGGACAGGTTTTGCCGCAATCGCAAGTGAATTTGTTTTCTTCCGTATCGATATTCTTCATATCCGGCAGCATTGTATAGACAAAATATCCGATCTGGTTGACATCCATCTTATCACCAACCATTCCAACTATATCCTTTATCAATCTTTCCCGAAAGCCATCGTGGTTTTTTGAATAATCATTTTTCGCCAAATTAATTTTTTCTTTGATACGATCGTCAACGGTCGTATCCATTTTCGTAGTCTTCATCGAAGTGTTTGTTGGCGTTGGCGTCACGGGTACTGGTGTTGGTTTTGGTTTCGACGCGGGAGCAGGAATTGTAGGCCCGCCGTGGCAATGCCGTTCTCCTGCAGGCACGCCCCATTTTGCACAATTTGTTCTGCAATAGTGGCAGCCATCAGCCGCCGTGTTTCCGGGGTGGGCAAAAACGGCGCCGGAGGACAAAAAAACAGCCAAAAGAACGGCTGCCGACGCGATGCCCATAATCCCGAGTTTTTTCGACTCAAACATGGGTTTAAGCTTATTATTTATGAGTATTTCAAAGTACTCTCTTTGTAAAAAAAGCGCAAGTCTTTGAGTTCTGGAAAACTTCCTTCTGTTTTTTCAGGCAAGCCCGGGGATGAAATATAACTCCAGTAAAAGAAAAACGGCGGCTTCCATGAGGAAGCGCGCCGTCCTTTTTTCTTGGCCAGTAGCCAGTTTTTTAATTTTGCACGAAATGAACAAATCACGCAGAGCTTAAATGGGCGATCCACCTCCCTTATCTTCGATGCTGGCGAATCCCTGCTCATAGAGATTCAGATTGCGCTTGAGTGAATGAACCTCGTTCCTGGAAAGACCTTTCTCTTTGGCCAGTTTTTCCACCCAATGCTCCGTGACGCCGATGAAAGCAAAAGCATTGAGATTCCAGATTGTAAAGTTGGTTTCATTGTAAGCTCGGGCCAGGACTTCCATGGCCAGCCAGTCCTTTGCCCGATACGCGGCTTCCATGGCTTTTTCGAATATGGGAGCTGCGTATTTCCTCTTCTCTGCCACGAGTAATTGCAAGGTTTCCACTAGACTCCTCCTTTGGGAGTGAATATTGGGTACAATTGTGGTTTTTTTACCAACGAATCATATTAGCAGAAAATCATGATTTTGTCAACACAAAAATAAGGCCTGTATAAGCCTTAAATTAATAAAATCAACTCGCTAAGACTGGCAGAGGATAAAGATTAAAAGTCTCTGATTCTCCATTTATCCTATCACTCCTCAATTTTCAGGCAAGTCTGGACTTGAAATTGACTTTCGCGGGATTTGTTGCTATTTTGAAACACCGAACAAAGCAAATATCTGTCGGTAAAAAATACAAACATTCAGGAGGATTGGACCTTGAAAGTACTACATATCGGCGACAAGGATACATACGCGTTGGTTTCGGATGTGGGCGGAACGGTGTTGGAATGGGTCTGCGAGGGCGAGAAGCTCATCTTCCCGGAGCACAAAGTGGGCGAGAAGTCGCGGGGCGGGAGCCCCATCTGCTTTCCGTTCTTTGGCCCGAGCCCCTTTGAAGGAATCCCGCAGCATGGATGGCTCCGGCATCAAACATTGACCGTGTTTGGGGAAACTGAGAATAGTGTCGTCCTTATCGGGAAAAACGACAGGTTGCCGTCCTTCAAATGGCTTCTTGATTACAGAATCATTATTGGTATCGGTCCGACGGGACGTCTGATAATGAGACTGAAAGCAGAGCGCTTGGAAGACGGCGAATATTTGGACCTGCCGGTCAATCCCGGATTCCATCCGTATTTTATCAGCGATCCGGCCAAGTTCGCCATTGCACAATGCTTGGCCCGGGTCGGTGAGAATGTCGTCAGCAACTTTCCCAAGAAATCAGTGCGAATCAACGTCGCTGACCCGCTCTTGGTGAAGTCCGGGAAGAGGACAGTTCTGATAAAGCTGGGCGGAGATTACACCGTTGAGTCGTGCCTGACTCTTTGGAGCGACGACCCGGAGAAATATTTCTGCCTGGAGCCGGTTTTGAAATATCCTGCCACATTGATGGATCCTGATCGCGGAAGATTCCTCAAGCCCGGGGAAAAGTTGGAAATGATATGCAGTTTTGAAGTTGTCGGCTAGAAGGCAAAAGCTGTCTCTGGCGTTTCCAACCGCAGAATACAAAGACAGCTCATTGCCTGAACGGGTACAATGAGCTGTTTTCTTTCCATAGCGAGGAATCAATATGTTTTATAGAGGCTTTCGCGGAAGTCTCTATTTTTTCTGTTTTCACACCCGGCCTTGCGCGTTTGCATTACTACGAGGCGGCTTTTTCGAGATCCGCAATCACGATCTTTTTCATTTCCAAAAATACTTTCATCACTCTTTCAACTTTTTCCGGATCGGGATCGGCCAGCAATTCAGCCAATCTGTTCGGCACAACTTGCCAGGACACACCGAATTTGTCTTTCAGCCAACCGCAAACCTGCGATTTTTCATCGCCTCCAACCGTTAGTTTATCCCAATAATAGTCGACTTCCTCCTGGCCATCGCAGCTGATGACGAAAGAAACGGCTTCGCTCAATTTGAATTGCGGACCGCCATTGAGAGCGACAAAGTCCTGCCCTTCGATTTGAAATGCAACCGTCATCACACTCCCGGCTTTTTTTCCGGAAACTTCTTCCGCGGCTTTCGGATAGGGCATAATCTGGCTTATCTTCGAGTTTTTGAAAACCGAGACATAGAACTTGGCAGCATCTTCCGCCTGCGAGTCGAACCATAGGTTTGGAGTGATTTTCTGTTTCATAATGTATATTTTTACAAATTAAGAGCTTGAAATCCTGCGCCACAATGTTTTCCAGTTGAAAATAATCATGCTCCGGCTATATGTTAATACAACCTGATGACAATTTTATGCCAACCGGAGTTGGAGTGATTTTTCGGGCAAAGTCGGGAAAATCGCCATCCCTGGCAGAGGATTTCATGTTTAAGTTAACTTATCTTCTTCGCCGCGCCCAAAGAACGACAGTGGTATGCAAAACAAGAAGCGCGAGAAATGGAATAGCCAAGTGCGAGTGAAGTGAAAAAGAAAGTGGTTTAGTGAGCAATCCGAAGGTCAGCTTCTCGATCGCTTGGTAGTTGCTGATCCCAAATCCGCTGATGATGAGCGCGAGAGAAACGAGCAGTAGTAGCCAATGAATGGTTTTAGCCAAATACCTGAAGTTCATTTGCTTTCCAAAAAATTTTTATCCAAATCTCCGTCATTTGAATATCCCCGGCTTTCCCAATATCCGCGATAGTTGCTGTCCCGCGAGAATTCGATTTCCGTTATCCATTTGATCCATTTATATCCCCATTTATCCTCGGCGACAAGCTGGAAAGGGAAACCCCGTTCTGGCAGCAGCTCCGCCTCATTCATTTTATAGGCCAGAAGGATATCCTTATCCATGATATAGCCGACGGGAAAGGAAGTGGAGTATCCGTCCGCGGCTCGCAATATCACGGTATTCGTGTCACCCGGAATTTCGTTTTTTGCAATAAGGTCTTTTGCCAAAATCCCTTCCCACAATATTGAAACGCTCCAGCCTTCCACGCAGTCGAGAGTCACCACTTTTTTGTAGCTCTGGTAATTTTCCAATATTTCGTCATATTTGAGGAACTTTTCTCCACTAGAAAGGCCGGAAATTTTCAGCCTGTAGTCTTTTCGGTCGATATGTTGCGGACCTTTGATTGAATTTTCCCGAAAATCTTCCACGGAAGACAAATTTTTGCCTTCATACTCCCGCACCTCGACCGGCGCCAGTTCTTTGGGCGTTGCCGGATCGTTTGTCTGGAGAACAAAAAACAATCCCGCGGCCAAGACGGCAGCGATCAAAAACCCTATCAAAAATTTCACAGATCTATTTTCCATTCAATAAATATATCACAATAAAGCAATATTCATAAAGTTCAATAACCTTTCAGAAATTCATGCATGCTCGAGGCGGTTGCAGCTTTTCCAGGGAAGCGGTCCAGTCCCAAAAGTTCCGATACGAAACGCAGGGTGTTTTCATGCTGAAAGAAAGTATCGGATGCGTAACCGTTTTTTATGTCCGGTCCGACGGCAATCCAAAAAGTGTGTCCGCCTCCCCGGGAATGGTCGGCTTTCGATCCTTCGTCAGCCGTGATGATGAGCAAACCTCCGCCTGGCTGACTGAAACTCGGGCTGGCAAGCAGAGGACCGATATTTTTCTTGAGCCATTGATCTGCCGTGGCTCTTTTTTCGCCGCTGGTGCAAAATACTCCCGTCGGACAGTTGTGGGTGTTGTTCCGATTGTCGGGAACGATCAGAGCAAAGTCCGGCAGATTGTTGCTGCGGATGTCGGCTGATAATTCTTCAAGAGGAACAAGGTTTTTTCTTTGCGACGAATCATTTCGCACGTCGGAGAAATACGAAAAAGGGTTATGATGCCGGCGATAAAAATCCGCATCAGGTCCGACATATCCCGCAGCCGGAAGGCTTTCCGAGTATTCCTTCCAGTTTTTTCCCGCGGCGGCCAGGATTCTGGCGAGATTGTCTGCGTCCACGGTATCTTCGAAATCGTTGTCATTTGAAATAGTCTGTCCTGTGGTCAGAATAAAATAGTTGCTGATGGACGGATGTTTATTGGCGAAATAATTTTTTGCATAGGCATAGGAGCTAGCAAGCGAATTGAGATACGGCATGTCACGCTCGTTACCAATCACGTTTTCATACCGCAGGTTTTCCAGCACGACGATTGCAACGTGGCTGACTCTGGGGCTGGAAGACCGAACAGATTCTTGGGACAAGTCGGCATTTTGGACGGGCGAGGGAAAATTCTGTTTTTGTGAACTTGAAAAAATAGCTATACCGGTTAAAAAAAGAATAGCCACGCCCACAAATATATACTTCGTAAAAACAGGACGAAGCTTTATAAAGTTATTTTTCATGGGATCAAATGTTGCTTATGCCTCTAAAAAAACGCGTATTGTCATTTCTTGCGTCAAATACTTTCCGACATTCGGCACTTGGAAAATGTCCGAGATAGATTCAAGAAAGCTACTCCACCAAAATTGCTCCCTTCATCACGCTCGCGTGGGCGCTGCAGTGATAAGGGTATATTCCAGGCTGGTCGAAAACAACCGAGAAGGTGTCTCCCGGTTTCAGTCCCCGGGAATTTTGCGGTGGAAAATAGGTGTGGGCTGGATGAGCTTCCGTATTCACAAAATGTTCGGCGCTGTCTTCCTGGATCCAGGTAATTTTAGCGCCCCGGATCACGCGAATTTCTTTGGGATCAAAGGCGATATCTTTCATTTTGACCTCAACTTCACCTTGATCTCGCCGGTCAGTGAAATTTTCCGCCAGCGTTCGGTCGATTGCAAACTGGAACTTGCCATCATGGCACGACCCGTCCGGCCAGCAAGCGTTATATACAACATCATAAAGTCCGTCGGGAGAGCCGGGATCCATTTTTTTTCTCATAGCCAATTTGTTCCCGTCGATCAGGGTATTTCCGGTGCTATATTCTTTCCCATTCATTTTTACAGATATTTCGGAAGGCGGCGCCAGGTCGAAGTTGAAATCAATGACGACATTAATTGGCACCCCGGCAAGCGTTGCGCCGTGAGCCGGAGTGTTGCTTTCATAATGAGCGGATTTTTTCGGATTTTCGAAGCGAGTCGATTTTTCTTCGTCCGTAGCATCGTCTTCAATTCCAATCATTTTCGGTGCGGCTGGCTGTTTTTTTGCAGTGCGGTCACTATTTTTGAAAATGAAATAGGCTCCCGCGAGTACCGCGAGGATAATAAGGATTGCAATCAGCCAGTGATAATATTTCGCATCGGACTCTGTGCCCGTCGGCAGGTTTTGTTTTTTTTCGTTCATAAACATTGCCAAAGAGTTATATACACTAATACATCGCGGAAACCAGAATATTTCTTTATCTAAACACCCCTAACACTCAATATCGGGATGTCTATCTTTTCCGCCAGTCGCAAATCTCTACTCTCCCATTTCCCTTGTCTTTGACGACCAATTTTTGCTTCTCGCGCCAACTGTATTTTTCGACAATTTCCTTGGGGATAGTCACGGAAAAACTATAGGCGCTGGATTATTTCCCTGTTAAATAAGATTTGATCCTATTTTTTATAAACATCTTGCCATGATATGTTTTCAGATATTTTTCTCTGTGGGTTGCATCCTGCTGATTCAGACAAGCTTCGTAATAAATTAGCTTCAAAGGACTTCTGTTTTTTGTTGATTCGACTCTACCTTTTTTATGTTGCTCAAATCTTAATTTTAAATTTTCTGTATAGCCAACATAGTTTTTATTATCCTTCTCGCTTTTTAAAACATAACAGTAGAACATCTGTCTGCGATAAAAATTTAAAATTATTTAACAGGGTGAATGAGTTTGTGGACATTTTTTTCTTCAGGCATATTTTTATTTAAATTTTTAGAGGCCCCTATGGAAGCTTCTATTTCCTCCTTTAATCTTATCACTCCTGTTTTTTGAGGCAAGCTCGGGACTGAAAACAGAGAAAAATAAAAAAGCCCGCAAGGTTTTCTCCTTGAACGGGCTTTGATTTTTCCGCTACTCGCCGAATCTGATCGATTCGAAAACAAGACGAAAAGGTTCTTCCTTCTTTCTTAGGGAACGATTGAAAACGGTGTAATTTTCATAGGGCACATCATATATCGCACCCAGCCCTGCGGCGACACTCGAACTCACCGCCGACGGATACTGCCGTCGCCATTCTTGGTGTTCCTTTTCCAGGTGCAAGCCGACGTACCCTCCCCAGAATTTTTTGTTGACCTTCTTTAGCATTTTTTTTGGAAGATGAAATTCCCAAGTGGCGATCTGACTTTGCAGCTCAGGGGAAAAACGCGACATCACGGCATCCCGACCGGACCAAGCAGCAAACAAGAAACATCCACCGGCCAAATAAACATTGCCATAGTATTGCTGAGGCACTAGTCTGATCGGGAAAAGATTCATATCTTTCAGGGACGTGAACTGCTCCAAAACATCGAGGGTATAGGCCGCCACGAGATCAGGGCCACAATATGCGCCGCTTGGCTCGATCTGGAGATAGCCTTGCACGGCCTTTTCCAATGAAGGAAAGGCCTCAAACATCTCTTTCGTGATCCGATATAAATTGGACGGGAAAAGGCCATCAGCGAATATCTGGGAATAATCGAGATCCCACTTCTCCATTTGTCCATCCAAGAACTCGACCAAACTGACATGGAATGCAGCTTTCATGATCCAGTAAATCATTTTCATGGTCCTTTTCGGATCAAACATCACCAAAGTTAACGGCACAGTTTTTTTCGCAACTCGCTTCATAACCTACTCCTTTTTCCATTTAATTGTTGTCAAAGAGCTTATCTCCGATGAGGCTATTTTTCAAACAGCCTCAATGAGAGAGGCAAGAGAAGAATTTTCTCCTCTTGCCTTACTTTTATCAACACCCTGTCGCTTAATACCAGTTAGAGTTGCCGAGCATGATATCGAGCAACTTTCCCCAGTTTTTCCCTTTGGCTCCTTTTTTACTCTTCGCGAAGCAGTTCATCGAGGATGTCGCCCCAGTCCTTTCCTTTTCTTTCATAAATCATTCCGGTACCGGAGCAATCCCAGCATTCGCACTCCCGCCCGTCCTGGCGATTATATTTCCCGGCACCCTGGCATTTAGGGCAAGGGCTTCCGGTTCCTTCAATTCCGACAAGTCTCACGATGTTGGTGAAAAGCGCCTTGGCGCCTTCGATTTGGATGACGCCATGGCTGATCCGGTCGAGCATGGCGCTGGCCGGATGATCGTGATGGCTAAGGTCTGATACGACGGCTACATACTTTGCGCCACGCTTGGCGGCAACGAGCGCGAGAGACCAGCCGACCGGCATTTCCTGACCGACATACTGATCGCCCTTGCTGCCTTGTCTATCTTGGCCGGCAGGCATCAGAAGATCACAGAAGACCGCGTCCCAATAGGGCATTTTTTGAGAACCTTTTTTGGGATAATCGTGAATTTCACCCTTTTCGTCCCTGAATTTTTCTTCGAGCAACTCAAGGGCCTCATCATAGGATTTGCAGGTCGTAACTTCGTGACCAGAAAGAGTTTGCAGAGCGGCATCCAAATGATTTTGATTGTCGTCGATAACCAGGATCTTCATTTTGATCTCCTTTTGAGTTGAGCTAGTGGTTTTTGAAAGATCTTGCTGAGGTCTGCTTGGGTCCTTCACCTCAACAAACCAGTATACCTCAACTGAAAAGAACAGTCAATAATAATATTCAATTCATTGCAACTATTTTATATTTTGCTTTATATTAAGCTTTTTTTCATGTCATTTTGTTGAATAATTTTGTTGACAAATATTCAATTTGGTGCTAGAATAGTATCATAACCAGTCAAAAAACCTATGGAAAAGATCAATGAAATACTCAAAAACTTCTCTTTCAGCCAACCCGAATCGGAGGTATATATCGCCGCATTGGGGCTTGGAAAAGGCACTGTGTCGGAAATTGCCCAAAAAGCCGGCGTTGGCCGGACCGTCGCGTATTTCCATATCAAGAATCTCTTGAAGCGCAATTTTTTGAGGCAACTGAAAAGCGGGAAAAAATTGATCATCTCTCCCGTTCCCCCGTCCGAGCTAGCCGGACGCCTAGGAACAAGTCGGGAGCCTCAAATCGCTCATTCCCCAGCTTGAAGCGCTGAGCACCGCCGAAAAAGAAATACCAGAAATTGAAATTCAAGAATCGAGCATCGCTTTTCAAAAAATATATGACGAAGTGACTCACATGCCGGTCGGATCAAGCTGGAAAGTGATCGAAGACCAGCGCGGCGCGGAGGCGGAACTCAAACTTTTGAACAACAAATTCTGGAACGAGTTTTTCACCCGCATGACAGAGCGCCAGATCACGACCAAGGCTATCTTCACCCAGGAACTGCTTTCCAGCATCAACAAATCAATCACACCCAAAAACTACGAAATCCTCAAAAAAAGGAAATGGGACATCCATACCATCTCGGAAAACAAGCTGCCGATCAAAAACTTTGTCGTTCTCTACAACAACAAACTCTCTTTCATGTTCCCCGAGATATCGATGACCATCACCATCCGGCACTCAATGCTCTTCCATGTCGTCAACACTTTGTTTGAAACGATATTCCTCCTCACACAGCCGGCCACCGATCCCTGGAACTCAAAAAGATCCGTTTGAAAATGATCCTTCCAGCTTTGACCAAACAAAATAGAGGCCTCTATAGAGGCCTCTATTTCTTACAACAAGCCCGGTTTGAAATAAAGGTCGACTCTCGACGTACTAATAAGTACAACACATACAAGTACTTGTAAGATATGCACCATGACAATCGACAAAAAACAACGAGTAACCCTCTTTCTTGACCCAAACCTGCTGAAACAGGCCAAAATGCAAGCTCTGGTTGAAGACGAAAGCTTGTCCGCTTTAATAGAGAAAGCTTTGGCCAAATATTTGCCCAAAGAAACTATAATTATCAAAAAAGAAAAGGAGGTGAAAAAACATGACTGAAATTGAAAAAGAAACAATCACTACGCCGGAAAACAGTGGCAACCGGATGGCAAATGATCCGGCTCCGCAAAAAGCGACCAGCTCGCAGACGACTGAATATTTGGTCTACTATTTCTTCGGCGCGTTGGAAATCCTTCTAATCTTCCGCTTTGTGCTCAAATTGGCGGGAGCCAGCTTGGGAAACGCCTTTGTAGGCTTCATCTATGGCGTGTCCGGAATTTTCGTTTCGCCTTTCGCAGGAATTTTCCGCAGAGGATTCACCCAGGGTGTGGAAACAACTTCTGTTTTCGAACCCTCAACCCTGATCGCCATTCTTGTGTACGCCGTGTTGGCTTGGGGAATCGTGAAACTCGTGAGAATCTCCTCGGGCGAAAAACAAGCTTAGTCACTTAAGAGCATATTGAAAAATATTAATCAATAAATCAAATATATGTGGACAATAATTGTCATTTTGATCATTCTCTGGGCCTTGGGACTTTTCACCTCTGTCACACTCGGCGGACTGATTCACGCTCTCTTGGTCATCGCGCTCATCTTGATCGTCGTCCGATTGCTCCAAGGACGCAGCGCTTTATAACGCCAAGTAATCATTAAAATAAATATATGTTTGGAATTGTCAGGACATTGGTGAGCCTTGTGGTCGGAGTGATTGAATTTTTGCTGCTGCTCCGATTCATCTTCAAGTTTTTTGCCGCCAATGTGGGCACTCCCTTCGTGTCTTGGGTCTATAGCACCACGGCTTCCTTGGTAAGTCCCTTCGCGAAAATCGTTCCGGATCTGAAATTGGGACAGTTTGTGGTCGATTTTTCCACGCTGGTCGCGCTCATCGTCTATGTCTTCGTCGGCTACCTAATCTTGCGGGCGTTTTCCTACGTCAGTCCAAGATATCATAGTCGGGATGACGGAGAATATCAGGGTTGAGAAAAACATATACGAAAGGGCAGCGGTATGGTATACTACATCTATGGATACATTGGCAAAGGCGGATATTTTCTTTTTCATATCTTCCATCGCGACCGTGGTGATCGCGGCGCTCCTTTCCATTGTCCTTTTTTATTTCATCAAAGCGGGAAAAAATCTCTATCATATTTCCCAAAAACTCCAGGAACATTTTCATGAATCAGAAGAATTTGTGCTTGACCTCAAAGAAAGACTCGAGGACAATATGATTTTCCGGCTGTTCTTTCCGCCGGCGCGCAGCCGCAGCCGAGACAAGAAAAAATAAATCGGCATTGGCCGTTTTGATGTCTGCGCTTGCTCGGAAATAAAAACGAGTTTCAATTTCCCTCGCTTCGCTTGACAATAATTTTTAGTTATAAAATCATGCAAAAAAAACCAAGTAAATCAAATGCAGTGAAGTACGCAGTGATCGGAGCCAGTCTCGCCGGTCTTGCCGCGACGGCCTATTTTTTCTTCGGGCCGAAAGGCAAAAAACGCCGAGAGCATGCCAAAGCCTGGGCCATCAAAATGAAGGGTGAGGTTGTGGAAAAACTGGAAAAAGCGCGAGAGATCACGGAACCCGTTTATCGGGAGATCATTGACACCGTGGCCAAAGAATACAAAAAAGGAAAGAAAGCCGGCCAGCCGGAAATCGAAGCCTTGGCGACTGACCTCAAAAAACACTGGAAGTCGATGAGTGCGCTCGCCATCGCCGCCAAGCAAGAAGTCGCCAAAGATGCCGTGCGCGTGGCCAAGACAGCCAAAAAAAGCGCCCGCCGAAAAGCCTAGGAGTTGAAAAAAATGCATATTTAAAAAAACAATCCCGCTAAAACGGGGTTGTTTTTATGCCTGTATTTAAGACGAACAGCTAGCCATCCGCTGCATATGTTCCTGCCGTGTATCCGGTGCTCCAACAGATTTGAAGGTTATATCCACCTGTCGGTCCGTCCACGTCCAAAATTTCTCCGGCGAAAAACAGGTTATCGACAATTCGGGATCGCATAGTTTTGGAATCCACTTCCTTGAGGCTCACTCCTCCGCTTGTGATGACCGCTTGATCAAATCCAGCTACACCGTCAAACGTCAAACGCAAATCTTTGAGAAGCACCGCTAATTTTCTCCGCTCCGCGCCCGTGACCACGTTGATCTTTTTGCGCGGGTCAATGCCGGTCAATTTAATCATTGTCGATATCATTTTTTGCGGCAAAAGTTCCGGCAAATAGTTGATAAAGTCTTTTTTTCCGTTGCTGCCAAAATCTCTTCGGAGCCGCGCATCGAGCTGCTCAGCACTCAAAGCCGGTTTGAGATCGATCGAGACCGCGACCTCACCTTTGACTGCCAGCTCTCCCACCTTTTTGCTGATGTCGAGAACAATCGGCCCGCTCAAACCAAAATGGGTGAAAAGCATCTCACCGAATCTTGAATCTTTTTTCTTTCCGTTTTGGACCAAACTGATTTCCACGTTTTTCAAACTCAGACCTTGCATTTCTTTGACCCAGGTTTCTTTGATTTTGATCGGGACCAAGGCCGGCGCGGTCTTGATGATTGTGTGTCCCAAGTCTTTCGCCCATTGATATCCGTCTCCAGTCGATCCGGTAGTTGGATAGGATTTTCCTCCTGTGCACAAAATGAATTTGTCCGCCGAAACTGTTTTTTGGCCCGGCTTGCCTTTTTCATGTTTCAATTTCACGCTCCTTATTTTTTTTCCGTCGCTGACGAACCCGACAATTTCACTGCCAAAGAATATCTTCACTTTGTTTTTTTCCAAATATTTTTCCATCACCCGCAAAGCGTCGTGCGATTTGTTTGAAACGGGGAAAACCCTTCCGCCTCTTTCAATTTTGACGGGCAATTTTCTGTCCTCAAAAAATTTCATCACATCTCTGGGCCCGAATTCCGCTAGTGAGGAAAACAAGAACTTGCCGTTTTTTCCAAATTGGGCAACCATTTCCTTGAGATCAAAACTCGCTTGCGTCAGATTGCAACGACCTTTTCCGGTGATCAAAAGTTTTTTGCCAAGGCTCTCGTTTTTTTCCAAAAGCACCACCCGCGCGCCCAACTGAGCCACCCGGCCCGCCGCCATCATGCCCGCCGGCCCGCCGCCAATGACTACCACATCAAATTTTTCCGGTTGGTTTTTCATGCAAGAATGGTAGCATGTTTCGCCCTTCCGTCCAATCTCGCTTTGTGATAGGATAACGATTGTTGTTAATTTTTTTGAAAAATAGAAACCTATGCAGAATATGCAAGAAGTCTTCGACAAGATTCAAGAGCAAAAACAAACGCGAAAAGAGATCGGCCGGGAATATCGGGATGCCCTTGCGCAAACTAACAGCTATGTCGATCTGAAAGAAGAAATAAAAAAAATGCGCGACAAGAAAAAATCAATAGAGTCCGCAGTGCAAGCAGAAATGGGATCACGCTTTGAAGAATTTGAAAAATCCAGCCGGGAAATCGAAAACCTGGAGCAAATGCTCACTGACATTGCAATGACGAATCTCATGAACGGAGAAAGCATCAACCTCAAAGACAAAAACAACGCGGAATATGAGCCGTCGTACAAAATCACTTTTAAAAAGATAAATTGAGCAATTTTCTAGCTACAAAAAATCCCGCCGAAGCGGGATTTTTTATTGATGAATATCTTATTGAATCGAGACCACTTCAATTTCGAAAATGAGCGTTGCGTTTGGCGGGATCACTCCGCCCGCGCCAGCCGCGCCGTATCCAAGATCAGGCGGAATCGTGAGCGTTCGTTTTTCTCCGACTTTCGCTCCCAAGAGTCCTTGATCCCATCCTTGGATCACCTGCCGAGCTCCAACTTTGAAGCTGAAGGGTTGCCCGCCGTGATCGTAGCTCGAATCAAATTTTGTTCCGTCGGTCAATTTTCCTGTGTATTGAACAGAAACAGTATCTCCCTCTTTGACCGTTTGATCTCCTCTCCCAGCTTCAGTTGTTTCAATTTTGAGTTCCATAGAATTGTTTGAGTTAGGATTATTCTTTTTATATTTCTCTCCGCTCCACAATGATTGTTTGCTGCTTTCAATGATCCGATCAATCGTCCCGTCGGATTTATATTTTTCCAAGAGAGCGTTGATCTGCGGCAGAAGAGACCCGAATGGTGATTTTTTGGAAATAGTAAGATAGAAATTTTCCGAGCTGACATATTTGGGAATGATCTCGAACTGGTCAGAAACTTTTTGCTGGAAAAAATAGTTCTCAGCCGAATAGAGTGCATAGACGAAATAGTCCGCCTCCCCTTTGTCCAACATGGCAAAAGCTTCCGTGGGCGTCGCAACCTCTTGAACCGTCAGTTTGCCTTTGAGAAAAGTATCAAAGTCCTGACCGTAGCTGTCCCCTGCCGTCACCACTCCCTTTTTGCCGACAAGATCGTCCCACTTGTCAAAGGAAAAAACTTTTCCCTTCTTGGTCACCAAAACCACCGGGTCAACCGTGTATGGAATGGAATAGTCCATATATTTCTCCCGCTCAGGTGTTTTGTAGGCAGCCACCAGAACATCAACCGTTCCATCTTTGGCCTTGTTTTGAACTTCGTCCCAAAGACCTTCGTATTTTGAATCAACTTTGACGCCCAAGTCCCCAAAAACTTTGGCAACGATCTCCGGACCGGCACCGACGATCTTGTCTCCTTGCTGATACATGATCGGCGGCCATTGCGGATGCCCGGAAGCCACAAGCTCACTTGGAAATTTGTTTTTGGAAAGGCGCGGAGCCAAGAAGGTACCCAGAAACAAAATTGCCGCTGCAAACACCAGCCAGATTGTCCTTTTGCTCATTGTTTTTTTGTTTAATTTTTCTATTTTTATTTTATCACAAAAGTTTTTGATATCCTATCCGGTTATCAAAAACGGGCTTTGCGTGAGAAATAAAAAAGGACCCCTGTCAAAAGCAGTGAGTCCTGTTGCCCGATGCGCAAAGCATGATTCATGCTTGCAACTGTTCGGGCCTCCAACCGTAGCCATGTTCTTCTTCGCCGAGGCTCCCGTCTGGCAAAATTTCCTTCCAGGTCCAATGATTGGAAACGCCATGGGTGCCCATGAATTGCCCGTCCACGATTCTCACTATCCGGCTGCTGGGATGCTTGACCTCGTCTCCAACTTTGAACGGCGCACCGCCGAAAACCTCCTCCACGATTTCTCTTACTATCTCGCCAATCATATGGCCTCCCCTTAAAGTAGGAACACGCGGACTTCCAGTATGACACTTTCCCGCGCGTTCATTTTGCCGGTATTTTTCACCTCTTCCACCCTAGCCTTATATCTTCTCCCGGGCTGCAAGTCAACTTTTTTCCCCACCGGCTTGAAGATTCTCATGGACGGCTTGCCACCAGCCGCTTCGTCGGCACCGCGGTACTCGGGAACAAATTGCCAGCCGCCGTACTTGCGATCGGACTGAACCTGGAGATCCAGCAATTCATGTTTTTCAGGAAGAGCTTCTTTGAGGTTCACTCTCTCAAGAATATCCCCCAGGGTCGCCTCTCCTTCTTTATTTGCGCCAACGCCACGATACTTAAAATCCATATAATGCAAGATGTTTCCAGCCTCAAGCATCGCGTAGCAGGTGTGATAGATGGTATTTTCAAAAGTGAATCTGCCTGTTTTTGTTTGATTCACAATACACTCGTAATCCCTCCCTATTTCCGGCTGAAAGCCCGAAGGGAAAATGATTTTCGGCAGCTCCCACGAATATCTCGCTTTTGCGAAAGCCGCGAATCTATCATCATAGAGATGACGGAAATTCAAAGTCATTTTCTCTGGCAACATATCTTCCTTCCTCCTGATTTATGGGATTATTTTTTCAGGTACAACAACATCGCATTATAACGACAAATTATTTTTTTGTCAATAGACGACTCTCTATCCTAAAAATTTCTTTATACAAAACATAAAAGCAGTATTATGAAATAAATAGGCTCCACAAAAAAACAGAAAACCCACCAAAGCGGAGGATTTTCCGTTAGTGGGCTTGTATAAATATTTTTGCCTGATGGCACCCTATGGCCGTTCGGCCAAACCGCGATTCTTGTATTCTTTGACGCCGGTGACCTCCTCAACTTCCCAGCCAGGAGGAAATTCAATATTTTCACCGATCTTTGGGATTTCAGCCTCGACGATAACCAGACCAACTATGCTCTTCGGCGCTTCATAGATATCTACCTCGAGTTTTCTCCCTGCGAAAAAGAAGCAGCTGCGTTTTTTCCTGATCGTGTTGAGGGCTGGATCCCGCTCAGCGAGAAGTTCTTTGTATCTTTGTTCGGTGATCAAAAAATCATTCTCGTGCCGAGCTTCCGGATCGCCTGTTTCAACCTTCTCGGTATAATAGTGGCTTTGCTGACCATAGAGCTCGGATATTCTCACGCGACGCTCCACTTCACCGTCGCTGATGAGATAGTCCTGGGTGATGTTCAAAACCACCGCGTCTGCCGGAATGAATCCGGAGCAAAAATTGAGAACCCTGAACTTGCGTTCAATCTCCAAAGGTTTAGGCATATTGAGTACCCTCGCAAAAGACTGGAGCGCGCGAAGCATCTTGGCGTCGAATCCAGTTTGGTTGTCAACAATGATGTGATGGGGATGCCCCAACCAGACCTGACAGGTCTTGGCATCGAGCCTCTGCGCCTCTTCGATGCTTTCCGTACGAGCCGTGTTGTTGCTCAGCGTATAGGATTCTTCAGATCCCAATGCCGCAGTCACCAAATGAATGACCAACTTGTAGCGATTCATGAGATCCCGGAGAGTATAATCCAATCTTCCCGCGATCATGGCAAACACATCTTTTTCAATGTATGCTGCGCAATCAAGCGCGCCCCGATCGCACAAAATGACGACCTGTCTTCCTCCCTCAGTCCGTCGAGCGGCCGAAAGATATCTTTCTTCCCGCTCAAGCTGATAGCCAAGAAGAGTTTCTTCGAACGCCTCTAGCCCCAAAAGATCAATAGTGATCCCGGCATTGATGAGCTCCGTCGCCGTTTCCGTGATGACGATGGACTGAATCCCATAACTTTGCAACCAGTCATGCACCTTGGCCAAAAAAGTCGACTTTCCGCCGCACGGACCGCCAGTGATGGCGATCAAAAAAATTTCATTATTTTGCATCACCAGCCTCCTTGGATGTATTATTATCTTTTTTTAGGAACAGCCTGATATAAGAAAATAGCAGTTGCGTCCAGAAACGTCAAATGAAAAAGCCAGTCTGACGCGCAAACTGGCTTTTGCTTTGGATCGGATTACCGATCGACGGCCTGCGTGAAGGTCTTCGCCTTCTTGGCCGCTTGTTTGGGAACGACGAAAAACTCATCGTCCTGCACATAGCTGACTCCGGCAATCACGAGACGATCGGCCAAAAGAGCCTGGCGGTCGATCTCTTCCACGACCCGGACATACCCATCATTTCCAGAGGCCTTGAGCCAAGCGATCATTTGCTCCTCGGTCCCGCTCACTTCGACCCGCGGGGTCGTCCAGCGCCAACCAAAGGAACCGTTGCCGAGCACAGTGGACCGCGCTTTGCGAGTCAGCTCGGCTTTGCGGGGATTGGCAAAGGCGAACAGGGCATTGATATCGTTCGCACGCTTCTGGATCAGGGGCTGGAGTTCTTTTTCCGCTTCAGCCTTCAGTGCGGCGATCTTCCCCGCGAGAGCCATCTGAACGGCGTTGATGGCATCCTGAGCCTGACCCATTTTCGCCAAGAGCGCATCAGCTTGAGAAAGGGTCCTGGGAACGGAAGTTTGGGTCTTTTTTACCCGAGTGACTGCTTTTGCCATTTTTTTATCCTCCTTGGGATATTTGCGGCCGGCATATGATATATGCGCGCCCTTTTCAATGAACTGTCTGCACTCTAGCGCAAACGATATGTATGTGTTAAACTGTCGTCGACATCCGACAAAGAGGCTAAATATTGATAAAAGATGATATGGAAAATATCAAAGAAACTTTGTCCGCAATCGGAGTTCCCTATCCAGCTCAAAAGGCGTACATCTCTCTCCTCGAAAAAGGAAAGACCACTGCCCGAACCCTGTCTCTGCGAACAGGGATCACCCGAACAACCATATATGATCACCTGAAAATACTGCGGGACAAAGGACTGATTGTTGAGCGAGCCATCGAAGGAACGACTCTTTTTGAAGTTGGTGACGCGCGCCAGCTTTCCATTCTTTTGGATGACCAAGTCTCGAAATTGAACGCTCAGCAAGAATATCTTGCCAAAAATCTGAAATCCCTTCTCAGTAAATCCCAATCCGCCCAACCGAAGATCCGCTTTTTTGAAGGACCTGACGGCGCGAAACAACTCCTCAAAGATATTTTGTGGCACGACAATATCACGCTCTTTATCTATTGGCCATACAAACATATGCTCAGCTTTCTCGGAGAAGACTTTCTTCTCTGGTTTGATGAAAAAAGAAAATCCCGCGACATTCCCCTCAAAACGATCTGGGGACATTCCGCAGGAAAAATGAAAGAGCACATTTTCTCGGGCGACGGGCCGGATGTCGAGCGCCGATTTCTCACACAAAAAAATATCCCTTCAATGGGATATATCATATATGACAAAAAAGTCGCCTTCATCAGCTCACACAAAGAATCATTCGGCTTCATCGTCGAAAGCGTGGAATTCGCCAGTCTTCAAAAAATGCAGTTCGACGCACTTTGGAACATGGCAAAGAAAAAATAAAAAGGCGCCATGGTGATAATAACCACAGCGCCTTAGCATACTTATCAAGGTACTACTTCAGCCATCAGCTCCTCCGGGCTAATCGCCTTTTTTCTTTTTCTCCGCCAGCTGTTGTTCGATCTGACGAACCCAGGTGTTTGGCCCGGAATGCAGCCAGAATACATCATCCGTGTCAGCGTCGACGACGGCAAGCTCCGGCGTACTTCCGGTCAAAAAATCTTTCTTGTTTTTCTCGTCCACCGTGACAACGGTAGTGAGCCAAAAGAACCGTTGTTCCCCATTGATCATCTTGATGTAGGAACGGAACTCGACTGGCTTCACCGACTGCCAGGTATAGTTCTTTCTGGTGTCCTGAATCTTGCTGGCAGCAGCGCTAACACCGGTCATCCGCTCTCCGAAAAGATAGTGCTTCCGTACGAAGATCGGCCCTTGCCCGTCGCCAGGACAGAGCATACTGGTGTTGAGTCCGCGCTTGGTCGGATCGTACGGCTCCAGAGAAAAATAGTCGTACAGCTTTGACCGATCCGGCGAGGCAGGAAACCGAAAAAATGTGGTGAAAGGCTGATCATTCACGTCTTCCGGTAAATCCGGAATCCTCACATCACCTCGATGATAGAACGGAGCCGGGGCCCAGAATCCGCTGTGAAAGCGGAAACTATTAGCATTGAACCGCTGAACCTCCGCCGGCACGATGCTTTGCCCTTTGAGAAAAGGATATTTGGGAATATCCCCAGGCGGGATCCACTTCCCAATTCCCAATACCCAGAGCCTGACTTTGTCAAACAAGGACAATCTGTCAGCCGAAGGGATAATGTGCACACCTCCAAACTCTGGCCAGGGGAAGAGGATGCCATTCCACCTGATGAGCATCACTACTTGCACCCAGTTGCCCTCGTCGTCCATGGTAGGAAACATTTCCGCCGGCTGATAACTGAGAAATCGCCATGAGAGGAAAGTTTTGATCGTGTTGGTAAACACGTTCTTTCCCAGCTTTAGCAATTCGCCGGTTTCAAAGCTGGCCAAGACCAGGCTGTCATCGCCGGCAAAACTGGGTGACGGATCTTCTCCAGCGATATTCAGTACTCCTTCAGTATTTCCCCAGAGTTGTCCGAGTCCGGTGGGCGGTTCGATGCTCATGGTCCAATTGTACTGGTTGCCCACACGAGTATAATGGGGCAAGTTGAAATTCAGATTGTCAGGCAGCTTTGTTTTCGCCTGAGTGAAAATCGACCGCCGCGGCTGAGTCCTTTCATGGTCAGTGAAAGGCATCTTATTCAGCTCAACGATATCAAGAGTCTTGTAGCGAAGGTAAAGCGACAAGTACTCATGAATATCGAATCCGTTGTGACTGGCATAAAGGTAGCCAGTAACCAGGAGAAGGGCCAGCGCGGTAATGATTGCACTGGCAAGTCTTCCAGAAAAAATCTTCTTCAGCAAACGGGTCGCGATGTATAACGCACCGAGAGCCAACACCACCCACAGGTGGTTTCTCATCCAGATCAGCTCGGGCTGCCAAAGACCACGAAGGCCGACAATCGCTCCCAGGATGATAACCAGGGTGGTCAGGAATTTTTTTCGGTTATTTTTCAGCCGATTCCTGATTCCTCGCCTGATATTGCGAAACAGGTAGTACAGTTTCCCGTGTCGCTCTTTCTGGAGAGGACTTTCAATGATTTCGTGTTCCATTATTTCACCCTTCCGTGCCTTTCGCTGTACTCCCGAAATATGTCATCTGGAGTCTTTCCGGGAGTCTCTTGATCCACTTCCGGTTGGCCGGCTTTATCGGCAGGCGCAACACCGTCAGGCGACTTCACGGTTTCGGGTGGCCGCTTTTTGAAGAAAGATAGGCCACCCACCAATCCTCCGCAAAGCCGTTGCCACAAGTTATATTTCCCGCCTTCGACTTCCTCGACCCACTCAAAGAGGTCATCTCGCTTGGTCCAGTGGCGGTAGGCCCCAGGAGCCAGATAAAATCCCACAATGATCGCCACGATCTCAAGTGGCACGGTCAAGAGTTCAAACAAAGCATTAACCGGACCGTACCTGACCGACGCAATGCTCTGCAGAAGGCAAATGATCACCGCTGCGAACAGCTTCCGCTTAGTGGGCTGCTTGTGGATGAAGCCTTCAGTTTCTTCAGCGGAGATCTGCTCCTCATCAGAATGAGTCAGATTGTGCCACCAGGCACGAAATCTCGACCCATATTCCCAATCGACGATATAGACGCCGATACCAATTGCGATAAAGATGATGCTGCTGAAAATCTCATATGCAACCATCGGGGAATGCCTCCTTGTTATTGTTCGTTTTCCATGCGGGGGTGATACCGCTGGGACACCACATTGATCGCCCAGCTTTTCTTTCCCTGTGGCCAACCCTGGTAGTCCTTGAAGAACTTCCGTTTGTTGTACACATAGAGGGTGAATATATCGACCGGGCACAGCCTAGTGATGAGATGATAAAGCACCTCTCTGACCATTTTGGGCAGATTGATACTCGGATAAACGATGTATTTGCTCACTTCCGGAGAAAACTCCAATGAGATAGGGACACGCCCGTGCTTGATCATGCTGATCAGGCGCTCCAACTGGAAGAATTCTTCAGAAAAGTTTCCCTCCAAATCCTGGAGGTGTTTTTTTCTTTGGCCAACGCTGAGGAGTGAGTAGTCGACCTCCGGCCGATGATCCGCCAGCATATCGACGACGATCAGCTCCTTCTTGATCTCCAGAAGGCCAAGATTGTTTTGATAGTAGGTCAAATCGTTCGTCAACAGTTTCTCTTCAGACAGCATATCCATGAGATTGGGATCCGCAATCGAATACAGAAAATCGATACTGGTTCCCAGCTGCTTGGCCAACTCGTCTTCTTGCAAAATCACCAAAGCTTGCTGACCCGAAGCCAGAACATCCCTGATCACATACGCCCCTCCGAAAGCCTGCGTATGAAACGTACGCGTGTCATTGAAATCGACACTGGGAATAACCAAGCTGCGGTAGCGCAAGTCTCCATAGGTCTTGATACTGGCCAAAAGCTTGTCGCGAAACAAACTGTCAAACCAGGTATCATCCCTTTGATTGAATTTCATCACCAGTCCACGCTGCTCTTTGGCCGCTTCCATCAGCCCGTTTGTAGCAAAGGCATGGACTGCAATGTTTTCAATCATGAGAAGATCCAAGGGAGAACGATAGCAGGTCAGCGCCTGATCAAAATCCAGCCACAGAACCGAATCCTTGGTGATATCGACGATTTGGTTCATGTAGCGCTTGAATACGTCCTGGAGCAAATGCCAGGTGTAGGAATTGAATGGATAATAGACCGGCATCCGTTTCTGTTTCGGAGTCAGGATAATCGCAAATTGATTGGCATCACCATGAGAGAGATAGCTGTTGTTCTTCTTCTCAACGGCAATTTCCGGACTCCATCCGGATCCGTCAATTGAAAACTTCTCCAGATTTGTTGGCTCTTCGCCGATTTCGGCAAGACAAGTGTTGTAGCGGGCCACCATTGCTGGCGAGCTGACTACAAACAGTCCGCGGCCGAACAGGCGACTTTCCACAAGTTGCCTCATGGGGTCCTCCCCTTTCTATTGTTCTTCGGCAATTCGTCCTGCCAGCCGTTTTTGAGCGGAAACGTTTATTTCCATCCGCTCCATAGCCTCTTTGATAGCCCGTTCCTTCCCTTGTTCCTGAATCAAGACCAAGGTGTCCAAATAGCGCAAGGTCTCCTGCAAGCGTATCGTGGCAAAGGAGATATGCTGCATATTTTCGAGCATCAGGTCGACTATCATGACCCTCTTGCGCTCGTAGTCCTGGCGATAGAAGACTTCGGGGTTTTCCAGCCACACTTCGGGGAAATCAAAATCCAATACACGGTCATCTATCAGCCGCTGGATATTTTTGACATCCCTGGACCCAAACAAGGGAAACACTTTTTTTACTTGCACGAAAAGTTCGGCAAAAAATCCGTGCTCTTCAACCGAGTACTGTTTCATTACCCGGTGGTAGATGGACAATATCCTCTGGTCATTGGGCTCCTGTCCAACTTCGTATGTTTGGGACAGGCTTGTCAGAAGTTTCTGGGCGACCAGAGGCACATAGATCGACGGATCAGGAATTTTCATGTTGACGAACTTCGGATCCATTTTCTGGTATCGACTCCACCAGTTGAAATCTTGGTCCATGAAGTCAACCCAGTTGACCGCTCCATCGATGGAAAACTTCTCTTGCATACGAGACAGAACAGCCGGATCAATGATCTCCAAAAGATTCGTGAAGAGCTCCAAAACCGCATTGCCGTGCCAAATGGCCGTTGGGCCTTCGATTGCCGGCAGAAAAGCCGACATGATTCCTTGCGACCCTTCGGAATTGTTCTGCCTGGTTCGGTTTTGGAAATGCTGTTCGGCGTCATCAATCACGCCATACACAATCGCGCCAGGATCTTGAAGCACCGACAGATAATCGCGCATCCGTTCGGTAGATTGACCCTGAAAGCTGGAAACCATTGCCGGCGGCATAGGGTGAAACCGATACCGCAAACCGATGATTTCACATCGCTCTTCAAAACGGGTCGAAGTATAGGAGATCTGCAACCCTTTCCCGGTTCCCGGAATTCCGAATCCAGCCCTCAAAATGGGCAAGCCACCGAGGTCCTTCATAGGATTGCGCTTGGTTGCCGGATCGAAAGCGGTTGCCCGATCCACCATTATGTTTGCTTTGCGCTTGGGCCCACGGTTTCCCACAATTTCATCGGCCCGTACGCGATTGAACTGAACGATGCTCACCGTCGGACCAATATCGGCGCTGAATCCGTCGATCCGGAATTCTGTGCCTTCAAGTTGGTATTTTTTGTCGGTGAACACTTCAGTGAATTTCAAGGCACCCAGCCGGTTTCTGATCTCACTGACCATAGCCTGAAAGAAAAGCTGGGTCATCTTGAGAAAGTCATACTGGTTCTGAACCAGCTCCAGTTGCAGGCTCTTGACGTAATGAAAAGTCATGCAACGGAAGGCCCGCACGGGATCAAGCAGAAATACCTCTGGGATTCCCTCGAACTCCAGGTTGATGCCGTCCACCTTGTCCCTGCGATAGGAGGATAGGTCCCAAAGGACATAGTAGGCAGTCACGAACAGAGCGATCGCGCTCTGAGTTTCCTGCTTCTGTTGGAACTCTCCTTTGAGATCGGAGGGCAATAAACCGGTTTTATTCATGTCCATGAGCGCCCGCAGGCCGGAGTAATCTTCGTAAAGTTCGGCCACGTGCGATCCAAGGCGAAACGCCTGCCAGACGGTTTGCAGACAATGGTTTATGCCTTCGGAAAGCAGCAGGTCTGTCCCGCTCACGTCCTTGGAAATCCCCATCAGCGAAACCTTTTCTTCAGAAGTCTTTTCGGACAAGAACCGAATATCTCTTCCAATCGCCTTTGTGAGGGCAAATTTTTCGGCCTTGTCGGTCTTGGGCTGCCAGGTCACGGAGTTCAAAAGACCATCAGCCATCTTGCTCTGCTTTTCAAGCTGGGACTGATCGATCTTCAGATGCGACGGTGCATTCATAGATTCCCCCTTCCATATCATATGGTATCATTATTTTCCGACGATAAGCATAACGCTGTTCATCAGTCATATTTTGCAGCAGGTAGTGCGGCAATATCATGTACTGACTCACCACAGAGGCCTGCCTTTGGTAACACTCCATGTCCGCTCCCGGAACAGAGAAGATTTCACGGACTTTCCCCTTGCCCAACTGAAGCATCCCTTTGACGATACGTTGGCTCGAGGAAATAATGATCTCTTCCTCAAATGGAATTACGAAGTCTTGCTCCGTTTCCCCATGCTCCTTGAGGAGCTCACAGATATCCTCTGGCTTTTTGGAAAACCCCAGAGTGCAAAGCGGTCCGACACAAATCCTTTTCAGCTCTTTTGGATGAATGTCCTCAAAAGCTTGATCAATGGCCAGAGCCACTATTTTGATTGAAGGCGCCCGGGATCCTTCCGCTTTCACTACTCCCAGAAAGTCTCGATAATTTTCAGCCCTGTTCTCCAGCGGTTCCGAATCGATATCCTGATCGAAAACCATCATCCAGATATAGGGCCTGTTGGTTTCGGAATTGTAGCAAGCCCAGGAAATGGTGTAGGTCCGATGGGTTTCATTTTCCTTGATCAATTCCAGGATTCCCGGCGTGAAAGTGAGCATCAGCTTGGTATAGTCAAGCGTTCGGTAATATGCCCTTTCACTGGCTCTCCACAAAAGATCCTCGGATTCTTCTCCGTGCTCAAACATATAGTCGAGCAGTTTTTGTTTCAGAGTCGCTATGGGAGATGAATTTGCCAGATAGTCATCCCGGAGACGAAGATCTGTCATCAAGCCTTCGATGTCGATATAGCTCGGAAAGCCTGACTCATCCAAATCAACTTTCATTCCCAAATGAGGATTGTAGGTATATTTCAACCTAAGCACTCTGATGGTGTAGAGCATCTTCTCCAGAAACATTGCGATGGTCTGCATTTCGTGACTGGGACGCGACGATTGAATAGCACGATTGGTAAACACTTCAAGCAACCGGCCAAAAACCAGGCATAGTTGATTGAAATAGAACGCGTACGTATCCTCGCTTTTCAGCGGCTCGAACACGCCAAATTGTTCAGGACCGATTTTTTTCACTTGTAGTCTGCATTCCATGGTTCCGATTCTCCTGTTTTTGCCCACATTTGAGAAAAAGGGGCGAACACCATCGGCGTCCGCCCCTTATTTGGTCTTGCAACAGACGGGCGTTATACGGACTTGCCCCTCTCATATTGATCCTGCAAATAGCTGTTATCGAGCTCGTTCATCCCGTATTTCCTGTCGATGTCGGCCAAAATTGCCGTGAACGCTTGGCCGGATTTCTCGATGTGCTCAGCCATAGCTGCTGTCACTTCGTGAATATCCTTCATCCGTTGGGGATGCACTTGCAGCTTCTTGATGCGCAGATCTCCGCTGGCCACCATGGCTCCGGCACACCCTTCCAGCAGAGACTGGTCAGTCTCGGCGCCGATCATATCAACGGTATTCGCCATCTTGAGATCAGCCATGTTCTTGGCGATCTGCAGATAGGTCTGGAAAGAGACTTGCCGGTCCTGGGTCTCGGCCTGGATAGACTTAATATACATTTCCAGATCGTCCCGTTGACTGATGAGGGCAATGACGCCTGCCTGCAGAATGGCCGTGAATTTTTCGCGGGCTTCATACTCCGTTACGGCAAGCAGCTGAAGTCCGTTCAGCTCCTTGGCCAGCGTCCGAAGATCGCTGACCTTGATTTCCTGCACGGTATGTTCTTCAGTGCCACTGGACATGCCGGCCAGGATCCTTTCCTCTTCGCCGAGCTCGGCTTCCGTCCTCTTCAGATTGTCACTGGCCTCTTGCTTTTGTCGACTAGCTTCCTGTTTCATCCGGAAGCTGTGCTCGAGCTTGGCTTCTGCCGCTTCGATTTGGGCATTAGCGCCCACCACGTCGTCTTGCATCAGGCGGACGCACTGGGAGGATATCAGAAGCAGGTTTTGGAGGTTTCTCTCAATGTCCAATTCCTTCAGTTTTTCCCGGGCATTGATCTCTGCCCGGGACCGCGCTTCTTTCAGAGCGGCCTCTGTCGTTTCGATTTCAAACAAGGCCTCCTCTTTGGCGCTCTCGCGCCGGGACCGAAACCAGAGATTGCCGGCATTGGCCAACTTCGCCTGTGCCTCTTCCAGGGCATTTTCCAGTTTGGTTATATTTCGCTGATCCTCGTCTGACACCCGGAGCAGCTTGGTCTGGTCAATCTTTAGCCCCAGGTCCTTTACCTGTTGGGCCATGGCAGCCATCACAGTACCCAGATCCCGAGTCCGATTTTTCCCGCTCTGGAGAAAGGAATCGATATCCGTCTCGAGAATTTCGACCCTTATCCGGCTCTCTTCTCCTCTGACCGAGTCCAGTTCACTGGCCCCGGTCATGACTTTGTCCCAAACTCCGGAGACTTGCCCCTTGGTCTGGCGCAAGCGCTTGATGGTTTCAGCCGTCTCATCGACCATGGTCGCCGCCGCATTGACAGCGGCAGATAGGCTCTGACGTTGCTGGCCAATCACTCCGTCGTGAGCATCGGCTTCCGGGGCGACATTTCCTCTTCCGCTTCTACGAGTCGATCTTTCTTCAGCCATCTTCGGGCTCCTTTTTCCATTTAGGATTGAATTTTTGATTGCTTTATTTTTTGTTATTTATTGAACAAATTGTCAACGAGCGGCAAAAACCAACCTCCTTCTCTTGTTATTATTGATTTTTACGCTTCAATAAGCCAAATTTTGCCTTTTTGCTGAAGCCTAACAATCAACTGCCTAGACCCATTACTATAGCAAAAAGATTTAATTTGTCAAGTAAAGAAGGGCGGCAAAAAACAGTTTCTAGAAAATATATCATCTATATCAAAAATCTCTAAAATCCAGCTAAAATACAAAAAACCTGCGCGGCTTGTCGGAATTTGACTAGAGGCCTCTATAGAAGCCTCTAGTCTGACTTCACCATCGTTGGCATATTTTTTGCAATATAGCGCCTGGAGTCCAAAATTGAACCTTGGAAATACTTAGCACCGCTCCAAACAAAAAAGAGAGGTGCGCGCCTCTCTCTCTTTTTTTTCGTTCTTATTGTCGATTGTCACAGGTGCCGTCTCCATCTTTGTCGACGAAATTGGTCCCGTTTCCTCCCCGATGCATTCCTTGTCCGTTTCCTTGTCCGAGCCCAAGCTCTGCCCGGATCTTGTTGGCTTCGTCATATTTCTTTTCAAGCATCAGCTTACGCATTTCCACGAAGCGAGAGAAATTTTGTTCGTTGACGACTTCCGTCACTCTTCCTCGCCCGTTCATTTGCTCTTTCCAAGCATTGAAGTCGTTGCTGCTAAACGCCTTTTGCATTTCCGCGTGCCTTTCCGGGCTATAATTGGGACCAGTTTGCTCCGGATTGCCCCGATAGGCAAGCGCCGCTTGAGAGATGGTGAAAGCTCCAATGGCTCCCGCGACTACGATCGCACCCATTGCGATATATTTGTTCTTCATGGTTTTTTTCTTAATGATTATTGGCCGGCTCTGGTATATAGAACGAAAACTTTGTGAATTGTTTTCAAATCAATTCTATTTTCCTTTTGCCATCCCTCTCGACCATCCCGAATTGTTTGTATTTTCAAGCTTTGCGCCCGCGTCCCTTCTCATTTGTCCCCTGCCCTGCCAGGGACGGATCTCATCCGCTTTGAATATCTGGTCGTTTTTGACTTGGCCGATTGTCTTTATCATCTCGCCTGACTCAAGAGTCACGGATGGACGCACGACGGTTTTCTCGTCGATCAGAATTTGCCAGTCCTTTCCTGAAAGATCCCGAAGGTCGAACGAATTTTCCGAAACAGAGTTGATTGTCCCGGCCAGCAAACCTTTTTCCGGTTGGGACCACTGGGATTCTTTTGTAGCAACCAATCTGCCATAGCCCGAAAAGCCGTGCAGCATCGCTCCGTTTATTCTCCTTCCAAAACCGGCCCATGATGTCAGAATCCCGAACAGCAATATCATCCCCAGGGCGACTGCAACCATTTTCAAAAAATTATACCGGTATCCATTTTCCGTTTTTCGAAGACTGAAAAAAGAAAAGAACCCCAGGACAGCAAGCGGTATTATCCAGATATAGGGAACGAGGGATAGATAATAGAAAAAAGAGAGGCGATGCATAGCGGCATATATATCCCAATCCAACTGTGAGATGAGAAAATATGCAACTGACAAAGCGGCGGCGGCGAAAACGGCGGCGGCGAAAAAGGACAGCCAAACCGAATATTTTTTCGCCAAATATTTCCAGCGCGGCTCGGGCTGTATCTTCTCTTTTTTGATCTTCTCGATTGTATCCGCGATAATACTGCGCATAATGTTATTTCTCAAGGCAATCATTGCCTTCCTTTTTCATGTTGGCCGAAAGCATTTCCCTGCCACGGACGATCAGCGTCGCGACTGTGCCTTTGGGTTTTCGCAAAATATCCATGATCTCTTCATAATTTTTTTCTTCAAGAAAGCGGAGCACCAAAACTTCCTTATATTTGAGTGGCAGTTTTTCCAGGCAAACTTTCATTTTTTCCAAACAGTCTTTCGATCCGAGATCCTTGGCTACATCCGTTTCCGATTTCAAAAGTTTTTCCAGATCATAATCTTCCAGAGAATTGGTCTTGGGCCTGGCGCCAACTTTTCGAAAAAAATCCACGATATGATTGTGCGCAATGCGATAGGCCCAGCTGGAAAACTTCAAAAGCTCGTTATATTCGTTCAATTTTTGATAGATCTTGATGAAGACTTCCTGCAACAGATCTTCAACATCTTCTTTGGGAAGCTGTGTGAGGCGGCGAATATAATGAAACAGCGGAATCTGATACCGCTCCATGAGAAGACCGAAGAACTCGGGATCGGCTTTCGCCAACTCGATCAGCTCAACATCAGATTTTCCGTTTTCTGCGGTGATCAGATGATTTCCAAAAATTATACAAATTAGCGCTGCAACAAGATAATACGAATATCAATTCATTTGTTTTCGAAATACTGTTTTGGACAAAAAAACCAGCCTACTGAGACTACTGGTTGAAAATTTATTTTAGAGGCTTCTGCAGAAGCCTCTATTTATAAAATAAGCCCGGTGCAGGTGACTGCACTGGGCTTTGAAATATAGGTTTACCGCCCCAAGAATATTTCAAGTGGGGCATTTGCAAAGGCAGATAGCATCCTCTTTCCGTGGCTCCTCCTTCACAGGCGGATCAAGATGCACCTTACAGCAATTGAACAGTTTCATCAGATCAGCCAAGGTTCCGTGGCGGATAATTCCGCCTTTTCTGTTATGCTTCTTTTTTTCCTCTGCAAGGCCCCTGGAGGAAAACAGAAGCAGGAGTCCGTCATCGCTGGCAAGCTGAACATCTGGCTGTTTCGGATGCTCAATATAACAGTAGCGTTTTGGCGGCATAGACCAGTTCTCCTTGAATTGAGTATTTCAAGCGAATAATTTTCCCGGGGACTAAAATTCGAATTCCACCCTAGAAAGCCTCCTGACAACCTCATTGATCACAGCCTTTTCATCCGGCAGGTCGCACATAGGCACCGGCTTGATGGTAACGGCCCAGCGTAGCCAGGGGTGTTCGCCTACCATATACGGCATGATCGATATGCGCAGCTCCCGCCTAAACCAGTTCGCACATTCATATACATCGGCAAACTGCCGCCCATTGGCTGACCGCGGAGCCGGAGTGAACTGGCACAGGCCGGCATCAGGCATCGAAGACGAGAATCCCGCTATTGAAAGTCCGCCATGAAGGTTTTTGTGGAGCCCGAGATAATTTGCCCTCGTATTTTCGGCCAGCTTGGGATTCTGGATAAGAGCCAGACCGGCAGCGATGCTGGGACCGAACAAGCCGGAATCTTTAACGTCCGTAACTTTGCGAAGCGCCTTAATGAGAGTGGGATGGGCTATCATCCAGCCGAAGCGGAGGCCGGTAGCGTTCCACCCCTTGCTCACGCTCTGGAGAACCACACAGCATTCCTCCCAACCCTGAACGGTGAGGACGCTGACGCAATCAGGATCATAGCAAAGGTCAATGTAGGCTTCGTCCACGATCAGCGTCACGCCTTGTCGCATTGCCCACGCGAGAATATTCTCCCAATCCTCCTTGCGGAAACCGGTTCCGGTCGGATTATGGGGAATATTCACATACATAAAGAACTTTCTGAAGCGAGTGTTGTCGAAGAGGGAATCCATGAGACCGAACTGATAGCCCCATCTCCCCTCCCGAAAGCTCATCACCGAGTCCACTGACACGGCGTTTCGGCGATTCATGTCACTTTTGATGACCGGATAACCCGGAGTTGGGAAAAAGAGCAGGCTCTGGTTATCAAAGAAGAGCGTCGGTATATATTCCGCCAAGGCCCGCTTGATGGCACCGGGAGAATACTGAACGCACTCCTCCGAAAAAAAGACACTGCCTCGGGGAAAGCGTTCCAAAAGATATCCCGCAATCAGGGTATTGGTGCTGTAATAAATATCTGCCTGATGACATTCCTGGGCACCATGATTATCAGTATATCTGGTCGCGTCCGGACAATTCTGATAGTACGCCAACGAGGCCAGCATGGCCTCATAGGACATCTTCCAGGTCGGATCCGCGATGGAAAGTTTGAGGAGCGCCGATGACGGATCCCCGCAAACATTGTTCTCCTCCAGCGCCCTTTCTTCAGCCAGAACGGTTGAAAACGCGTATCCTCCGCCGGGAGCATCAAAACTAGCTCCACCGCAACGTTGGGCAATCAAGCCTCTCCAATTGCTTTCCATATTACGCATGCGATTCCTTTCCTCCCGTAATGATAGTACTGGGTTTGAAATTGAAAGTCCGAAAATAATCCTCGGAAGTCTCCGCCCGTCGGATCAATTCCACTGTTCCGTCACTCCGGAGCATCAGCTCTTTCGGCCGAAGCCGGCCGTTATATTGGAAGCCCATGGCATAGCCATGCGCTCCCGTATCATGGATCAGGAGAATATCACCTTCGCCAAACTTGGGCAGCTCGCGCTGCTTTGCAAACTTGTCGTTGTTCTCGCAGAGAGAGCCGACGACATCAACAATCTCGGTGCCCTTCGGGTCCCCGTCCAAAACCGTGATGTGATGATAAGCGTCATACATTGCCGGACGCATCAGTGAGGACATGCAGGCGTCGACGCCACGGTATTCCCGGTATATATGTTTCTGGTTGATGCAAGTAGTAACGAGAACCCCATGGGGTCCAGCTACGTAACGTCCGCTTTCCATAAAAAGCTTGGGCTTGTAGCCCTCGCCTTTTGTGAAAGCATTGAGATTGGCGGCGATTTCTTTTCCCACCCGCTCAATATCCACTTCCTCGTCTTCCGGCCGGTAGGGAATTCCGATCCCTCCGCCCATGTTGATAAACTCGAAACGGATTCCCAGCTCACGGCTTATCATCTGGGCGACAAGAAGAAGCATGATTACCGTGTCGATCAGGTATTGGAAGTTTCTCTCGTTTGAGGCCACCATGGTATGAAGCCCAAAGCGCTTGGCACCTTTTTTCATTGCCTCATGATAGGCCGATATCAGCTGATCATGAGACACGCCATATTTTGCTTCAACGGGATTTCCAATGATGCTGTTGCCGGTCCGTCTCGGTCCTGGATTGTAGCGGAAAGAGATGGTATCTGGAAATTCTCCGGGCACCTTTGGGATGAGCGTGATGTCGTCCAGGTTCAGGATACAATCATCCCCCTCCAGAGCTTCCCGGAATTCCTCTTGGGAAGTATTGTTGGAAGTAAAGATGATGTCATCCGGACCGGTGCCCCTCATTTTTGCCAGAATCAACTCTGGAACAGAACTGCAGTCAAAGCCGAATCCGCTTTTTTTCATCAATTTCAAAATCTCCGGATTCGGATTGGCCTTGACCGCAAAATATTCCCTGAAACCGTAACAACCAGCAAAGGCTTTTTTCAGCCTCCTGCCGGTTTCCAGAATACCCACCTCGTCATAGATGTGAAAAGGCGTACCGAAATAATCCACAATTTTTCTCAAATGCGGTAAAAGACGATTCTGAAAGCTTTCTGACATCGGCATGAGGACCCTCCTTCGCTCCTATAGTTAGGATGATTTTTTCATTAACTTGTTAAAAAACAGTGGCCTTATCGCAATTTTGCGATTAAGATATTAAAGCACGCTGATTGGATATTGTAAAGATAAAAAACTTAGACAATCTCCGATCGCTCACTTCGACCTTGCCGTGGCCTTTGTCTTTGACGACTAGCTTTTGCTTTTCGCACCATTTGTATTTTTCGACGATTTCACTGGTATGGTCACCGACCTGTTTTTTCAGACAAGTCAGGGCGTGAAAATGTAATTAAGGAAAAATGAAAGCCCCACTTCTTGTTAGAAGTGGGGCCACTGAAATAAAGGTCCCTCAAATAATGATTTTTTCAACTCTCGGATCAGATCCATAAAAGCGACCAAGGAGAAAAAAGAAAACAATGGCCATGGCCAACAATCCGAAGCCGCTGGCGAGTAGCGCGAAGAAAATACTGACTTTCTCCGCCACCAGCGCAGCAAGATAATTGCCCGCGCCCATGCCCGCCAGGAATACCAGCATGGTTATACTTGTCACTCGCCCTCTCATTTCTTTGGCTGCGAGAGACATGATCTCTGCCCTCGATGTCGAGATGGTCAATGTCATGCCGATTCCCGAGAGAACAAACAGAGCGCAGGCAATGACAAAATTGCTGACATTGGAAAGAAGCGCCACGGTGGAGCCGGTCAGGATCATACCACTCATGACATAACTTCTGAATGGTATCTCTTTCTTGACCCGAGCAGAGACAAACACTGACCCGATCCAAGCCCCCAGTCCGGTGAGTGACATAAACAGGCCAAAGGCTGTTGGTCCTGAGTGAAAAATCTCCTTGGCCATTGCAGGCATGATTGACCGGTAGGAAAAACCGAACATGATTGCAACGCCGCCCAAGATGATACTGAGAAAAATTTTGCTGTCACTCGCTGTGTACCAAATCCCCTCTCGAAACATTTTCAGTATCGGCTGTTTTTTTCTTTCAATCGGACTTATTTTCATCATAGCCAAAGTGATGACGACCGCCAGGAAACTTATTCCGTTCAAAATATAAGTTCCACCAAAGCCAATGACTGCGATGAGCCATCCGCCCAAACCAGGTCCCAAAATCATGGAGGCGGTGGTTATGGTCGTATTGAGGCTTGCCGCTGCAGGGATATCCTTCTCCTCAAGAAAATCCGTGAAAAAACTTTGCCGAATAGGCGTTTCCAGCGAAGTGACAATTCCAAGAAAAACGGTCAAACTGAGAATCCACCAAAGCGGCATAAATCCGATGATGGTACTCGTCGCCAAGGCAAAAGCTTGAATCATGCCCAGAGACTGGGTCAGCACGAATGTTTTTCTTTTGTCGAGGTGGTCCGCAAGAGCCCCTGCAGGAAGAACAAGCCCAATTGAAATGACAAAAGGCAATGCCATGATTACGCCGACCCAATATATCGAGCCGGTCAATATTTGCACTTGCCAGCCCAAAACAATGGTTTGCATCCAAGATCCCACGAGCGAAATCATCAGGCCAAAAAAATACAGCCTGTAGTTTCGAATGAGAAATATTGGATATGCTTTTGTGATCGACGCAATTATCTTCTTCAAGACATCCTCCGTTTTTGACGATTGATTTGTAATCAGGCTATATTCATAGACTGAATTGGTTGTAAAACAACTAGTTTATCAGATTAGCACAAAATGCTTAACATGCAATACGCGAAAGAAGACAAGGTTTACAAAGGCCTTAAGATAATTTGGCTCGCTTGACTGGAGAATATCTGAAATCATACTTGGAAGGATACAAAAAATGTCATATCATTTTCAAGAAAACTCCTGAAATTTTCCCCGGCGCCGCTGCATGCTTTCCTAAAAAATCCCGATGTTGTAAAATTCAATCAAATCGCTAATCAATCTTTGCCCGGTGGCTTTGTGCAATTGGGCGCAAACTTATGGATGAGATATCAAAACAAAATGATCCGGCAAAGCAGCTGGATGAGATCAAGGAGCTCTTGCAACTGATAAACACAAAAGTCGACAAGCAGGATGCAAGGATAATGTCCCTGGAAAAGAAAGTCGGTCAGCCCGAAACCTTTCAAGAAAAGCCGCAATCTGCCACGGCAGAAGAAAGATATCGAATTGAGAATTTGTCAGAAGCGGAGAAAAAGTATCTCGCATCGATCAACGATACTGAATATCAAAGCCTGGCATCAGAGCCAGAATCAAAAACAAAGCCAGAGCCCTCCATGGAATTTGAAGAAAGAATCGGCGCGAACCTTTTTGCAAAAATCGGCGTCATAGCGCTTGTTTTGGGGGTGGCGTTTTTTCTGAAATACGCTTTTGACAACAATTGGATAAGTGAAGCGGGACGGGTGATGATCGGCATCATTTCCGGACTCGTTCTTTTGGGGGTTGGAGAAAAAACTATTCGCAAATACAAAACCTATGGCCAGGTGGTCTCAGGCGGAGGACTCGCAGTTCTCTATCTTTCAATTTATGCAGCTTTGAATTTCTATGGCTTGATTTCTGACATACCGGCTTTCGTTTTGATGGCTCTTGTCACAGCGGTCGGCATCGCCCTCAGCTTGCGATATGAATCGGTGGCGCTCATCGGCTTTTCGCTTTTGGGAGGATTTTCCACCCCCTTTCTCATTTCAAGCGACACAAATCAGCAATTTCAATTGTTCAGCTATATCCTGATACTGGATCTTGCCATATTTTTCATTTCATATTTGAGGAAATGGAGGGAATTGAACCTGATTGGCTTTATCGGAACAGCCCTTGTTTATGTTTCCTGGTACGGAAATTATTATACTGAGAATCAGATGTTTTCAACTTTCGCTTTCCTCATTTTATTCTTCGTTGTATATTCTGTTTCAGCCTTGCTGTTCAACTTGGCCAAAAAAGAATCCTCTTCGGGAATTGAACAAGCGCTTGCTTTTCTGACCGCTGTTGGTTTCTTCGCGGCTTCTTATGTCCTTTTGATCAATGACATTGAATTGGCAAGAGCTATTCTGGCCTTAGCACTGGCCATCTATTATCTATGTTTAGCATATTTGGTGGGCCAAATCACTCCTGGAGACAAAAAACTTTATTCTTTTCTGGCTTTTCTTGCGATTGCTTTCGTCACAGTCGCTATTCCAATACAATTCGACAAAAACATCGTCACGCTGATTTGGGCGGTTGAAGCCTTGGTCCTGCTCTACATCAATATCCAGACAAAAAATCGGGTCTCCTTGCTGTCCGGCATGGCCGTTTATGTTTTTGTCCTGATACATCTGCTGGTCATTGATTCGCAGATGAGATCAGCCAATGAAATATTTCTGCTAAACGAAAGATTTTTTACCTACCTTGCAATCGTTGTCATCTCTTATGCAGCCGCTTATTTGATGCATGCCTTCAAAAATGACGTGCCTCCCGAACAAAAAGTTGATTATCAAAATACATTTGCCATATTGATTATCATCGCCAATCTATTGACCATATTTTCCGTCAGTCAGGAAATTGTCATATCGTATGGCACCCAGATGAACAAAGCTTCATTGGCTCAATCCAATTATGACAGAGCGCAATTTCGACAATCCCCAAACACCTATCAATATCCGGCATATGGACAACAATATCAGGAAAATGTTGACCTGATTGAAAAAATCGGGAACAAGAGGGATATTGCTCTTTCCCTGTTTTGGATGGCCTATGCTATCGCTATCTTGGTTGTTGGATTTGCTGGAAAATATAAAATTGTCCGGATTGGCGGAATCCTCCTTTTGCTTTTGGCTATTTCCAAGCTGTTCTTCTATGACCTCTGGAGCCTGGGAACTCTTTATCGAATAATTTCTTCGATCAGCCTGGGCATTGTGCTTCTGGCAATTTCATTCGCGTATCAAAGATATAAGGACAAAATAAAGGAAATTATTGTTGAATAGCCAGAGTGTCGGTTCCAGCGCTTTGGCTGAAAAAATATTTCTCAAAAGATAATTTTCTCCTATTGGAATGAATTGGTAGTGAAGGACAGCCTACTTCTTTTTAGCCATTCCAATAATTCAAAAAACATGCTCAACCAGATAATGCTGCGCTTTTTCAGCCAGAAGACCAAAAGAGGCTGTTTTTCTTGTCGGGCTAGACCAATTGTGGAAAGACGAGGACGGCATTCGGAAACTGCGAAGCAAGCTTGAAGAACAGTCGGCCCTAAAAACTTGGCATAGAATAACAAAGATATGCGGAAGCTCAATTCAATCCAAAATCCAGATCATTGCCACAACTGGATAGGCTAGACAGGAGCTTTTGAGCCGCTAAAATCCAGCGAATAGCTGTGTGAAGAATTGTAAAGAGAAATTATTGGTATGAAAAATAAAAATTATATATCATCATTGACTTCTTTGAGAGGAATTGCTGCATTGTTAGTAATTTTTTTTCATATTGATTTGATTTGCTTTCGCCTAGCTGATCCAGAAGCCCATTTTTTTATAAGAAAGGGATATTTGTGGGTTGATTTCTTTTTTATTTTAAGCGGTTTTATAATGGTTCATGTATATGGAAAATACTTTTCAAAAAAATTAAGCTTTAACAACTTCAAAGAATTTATAAAAGCTAGGTTTGCCCGAATTTATCCTCTCCACCTATTTGCCTTCTTGTGCATGATATTACTTTTTTTGTGGTATAGAACAAATAATGAAATAAATGTCATAAATGTTCATATATTCAGCCTAAAAGCTATCCCCACAAATTTATTATTGCTACAATCAATGGGGTTTCATGATTACTTAAACTGGAATACTCCCTCTTGGTCAATAAGCACTGAATGGTGGGTTTATACTATTTTCCCGGTCTTAATGTCGCTGTATAGCAATTTTATAATTAAAAATAAAACATTGACTTTTTTGGGAATAATTGCTGGCTACCTTTTTATATTTTTTTATCTTCACCCAGTTTCTAATGCAAGTTCACCATTCCCGAGTGTTAACGGGATATATTCTCTTGATGTTACATATGATTATGGCTTTTTGCGGTGCTTGCTTGGTTTTTCTTTTGGCATGCTAGTATATGAACTTTATAAAACAGCTTGGCTAAAAGCAGCGCTAGAAAACACAAAGATATTGCTCATTTTAACCTTTCTGACTTTAGTACTTTTGAGCTTTGATGCTGCTGATCTTTTTGCAGTCGTGCTGTTTGCATTGATTTTGCTTGCGTGCGCTTTTAACGAGGGATCAGGAAAATCTTTTTTAAATTCTAGGCCACTTTTATTTCTCGGGAATATTTCATATTCGCTATATTTGATGCAAATGCTGGTCATCTTTTTTGTTATTATCCTTGCTCGCACATATTCTTTTATGATGCCAGGGAGGAATGCAAGCTGGATAGTTTTGTGGTCTTATTGTCTTTTGTATGTTCTTGCAATAATTCTAGTTTCAAAATTCACATATAGTTTTATTGAAGTTCCTTTCAGGAAAAAATTAAATCGTAAAAAATGAAAAGAATTTAGTTGCGATAATATTATCGCTTATTTTTGTACCAGCTGCTTCTTTTGCTGGATATTCTCTTGCAAAAAAACAAATGATCAGTAAAAAAACTTAATCAAATTGTTTTTGGAGAAAGAGAGAAATATGACAATAACCAAATTCCTGAACTCGAGAAAAATGAAATGGTCCTTGAAGAATTCGACAGATGGAGAAAGCTAGGACCTATCTAATTCCGGAGGCGAAAAACTATTCCCCGATCCATTCGACGAGATAGATGACTCCCGCCTTGTCGTCGGAAACATATATTTTTCCGTCAGGAGTGGAAAGAATGCCGGCCGGGCGTCCAAGAGCGCTGCCACCATCCAGCCAGCCTGTGATGAAATCATCGACGCCGAGATATTTCCCATCCGCATCAAATTTGTGCCGGGCTATTTTATATCCCGTCGGAGAACTGCGATTCCAGGATCCATGATAGGAAACGAGCAGATCGTTTTGATATTCCGCCGGCCAGGAATTGTTTGCGACAAACGCCAACCCCAGGGGCGCTGAATGGGCGGGAATGTCAATCACGGACGGTTCGGATGCAGAGCAAAAATCATTTTGCGCGCCTGACGAGTCGAATTGAGAGTCGTGAACTTGTTTCCCGTAGCAATATGGCCAGCCATAATTCCTGCCTTCTTTGATTATATTTATTTCATCCGGCGGCAAATTGTCGCCCAAAAAATCGCGTCCCATCTCCGTCGCCCAGATTTCATTTGTCTTTGGATGAGCAACCAGAAAAACCGAGTTGCGCAGTCCGGAAGCGAATTCTTTGAAATCTGATCCGTCGCCATTCAGCGAGTATATCGCTGCTCTCCTTGGGTCTTTTTCGACGCAAACATTGCAGGATGATCCGATGGAAACAAGGAGTTTTTTGTCCGATCCAAAGAGAATCGTCCTCGTGGAATGTCCGCCGCCCGAGGGAAGGTCGGCGATTTTTTGGTAATCGCCTTCGGTATAGAGAGGAACTTTAGTGATTTTATTTTCTTCGGCGATATAGAGGAGAAAAGATTCGTCCGGATCAAAAGCCAGTCCGTGCGGATGATCGAGTCCAACAAGGGTGTCGTTCTGGCTCGTCACTTTTCCATCTTGAATTTCGAGCAGAGTCACGACGTTGGCGCTTGGTCGGCTCACCCACATGTTTCCCAGATTATCGAGAGCCATGACGCGCGCATCGGGAAGATTTTTGGCAAAAATTGAAATGCGGAATCCGGGCGAAAGTTTGAGGGGAAGACTGGTCATATTCTCAGCCGGAGAAATATTCTGCGATGCCGTTTCATTTCGCGCTTCTTCAGTTGATGGAATCAAATCCGCAATATTTTGCTTCGGATCTGAAAAAGCGGGTACCACTCCGCGAAAATTTTTCCAAGCGAAAATTCCGATCAAAATCACTATTCCTGATCCGATAAGATATTTTTTCATAATTTTTCGGTTAATATTGATTTCGCAATTTTTCAGATCATGAAATACAAGCCGGCCAGCCAATCGCCGAACAAATTCAGGATAAGGACGTGAAAAACAAATCCAACGGAAATAGCCAAAGCGAACTTTTTGAAGCTGATGCCCGAAAGGCCGAAGGCCCCGCTCATGATATCAAGGGGGAAAACCGGAAAAATATAGAGGAAAAGCAGGAAATTTTCACGGCGGGAAATCATTTGCTCGTATTTTTTCAATTTTTCATCGCCGAATAACTTTTCGGCAATTGCTCGGCCGAATTTTCTCGAAAGCCAAAAGACCAGAAAAGATCCCAGCACATTGCCCGTATAAGTGTATATTGAGCCATAAAAGGCGCCGAATAGAAAACCGGCGGTAATGGCCGGAATGAATCCGGGGAGGGGGGCCAGAATGACTTCAACAATAATCACGGCTATAATCGCGAGAGGCGCGAAAATTCCAAAACTCCTGATGAGCTGTTCAAAGCTGTCTCTGTCGCTCAAGACGCCGAATCTGTCCCGAAAACCAATCAGAAAAATGGCAAAGGCCAGCAAAATCAAACCAATGACCAAGTCATATCTGTATTTCTGGATGAATTTCATGATATTATAATAATATCAATTTTTCGTAAACACAATGAAGGACAAAAAAACAGTCTAAAAATTCTCTAAGATGATGCGCGCATGAAAAGAATCCTCAAAATCATTCCCAAGGGAAGCGTCGTGCTCGCCGCGATGAGCTTTGTTTCATATCTTTTGGGCCTCGCGCGAGACCATTTTTTCGCCCAAACATTCGGCGCGTCGCGGGCGCTTGACGCCTACAATGCGGCTTTTCTTTTCCCCGACCTTTTGTTCAATATTCTCATTGCTGGCGGAATCGCCGCCGCCTTCGTTCCCATTTTCACCGGTCTTTTGAAAAAAAATGAATCCGAAGCGGATCAATACGCGAGTTCCGTCATCACCGCCGCCACCGCGACAATGTTTCTGACCGCCGTTTTTGTCATCATATTCGCTTCGCCCGTGAGTAAACTGGCCGCGCCGGGTTTCAGTCCGGAAGACAGACTGCTGGTCGTGAGAATTCTTCGCATACTGGCGCTTTCCCCTATTTTGTTCGCGGCTTCGAACGCGCTTGGGGCGATGCTCGTCGCCAAAAGAAGATTTCTTTTCTACGGTCTTTCTCCCGTTGTCTATAATATCGGAATTATCGGAGGGACGCTTTTTCTCGTTCCATATTTTGGAATCATGGGAATTGCGTTTGGCACTTTGGCGGGAGCGCTTCTGCATCTTCTGGCGAGAATTTTTGACATCTGGCGGAGCGGTTTCCGTTTCCGGCCGAATTTTTCTTTCGGGACGGCGGAGTTCCGGCGCACGATCCGCTTGATGCTCCCCAAAATGCTGGGACATCCGATTGAGCTCGCCACTTTTTGGGGATTCACCGCCATAGCCTCGACGCTTGTTCCGGGATCCATCGTTGTCTTGAGTTTCGCCCGCAATTTCCAAAGCGTTCCGGTGAGCCTCATCGGCATCACCATCGCGACGACCAGTTTTCCGCTTCTCGCCAAAGCGGCTAGCGACCGGGAAACGGAAAAATTCCGGGCCTCGCTCAAACATTCTTTTTTGCTGATCGGAACATTGAGCGTTTTGGCGGCCATTTTCATATTCATCATCCGCGAGCCGCTCATCCGAATGCTTCTCGGAGGCGGAGAGTTTCAATCCGACGATATCGATCGGACAGCTGCGGCTCTCGGGATATTTTGCCTCAGCATCCCAACCGAGGCCCTCATTCATCTTTTGGCGAGGGCATATTATGCCACAAAAAACACGGCCATTCCGGTTGCCGTGAGTGTCGCGGGAATCGCGATTGCCATTCCCGTAGGATATTCTTTGGGCCAGTCCTGGGGAGTGATCGCTCTGCCGTTTGCTTTTTTTGCGGGCAGCGCGCTCGAACTTGTGATTCTTCTGATTCTCCTTCCGAGCCGTATCAGAAAAATCTAGCCCACGATTATCGCCGCTTTTTTTCCTTTATAGACGTCGCCATTGTTCCAGTCGTGGATGGCATTGAGAAGAATTGAAGGCTGATAGACATAGTCGGCGCCGTTTCGGGTTCCAGGATCATTGGTGATGAAGTCGCCCGCCCGGGTATAGCCCTTCACAACCAGCATGTGAAAGAGCGGACCGGGACGTTTGTAATGCGGATTTCCCAGTTCGCGTCCGGCAAGAGGAACAATCACCGCTTTCCCTCCGGCGAGCGCTCTCTTGATGGTTTCCTCTGTCGGGTCTGATATGACTTCAATTTTGGAAAAACCGAAATATTCCTTGAGGATCACAGCCGTTTCTTCGGCGGTCGTGTCTTTGTAAAAACCCAGCTTTTTTTCTTCGAAATCCTTGATGGCGAGCATTTTTTTGTCCGCATCATCGGGACCGGAAATTGTTTCACCTCGAACGAAACTGGCTGCCATCAAGACTGAAGCTTCTTCGCAAAATTCCTGATAGGGCAAGTCCCAGTTTTGGTGCGGCGCCTGCGAAGTGAAAGGAATAGCCAAATTCACTTCATTGGGAAGGATCGCGCTGGAATTTTCCTGTTCCGGATTGTTTGTTTGGGGCGCGGGCGCAGCACTGTAGCTTGTCGCGGGTGGCAAAGGAACGGAACTTGTTTCGTTTTTTTTCATCGCAAAAAAGAATATCCCAGCGAGGGACAAAATTGCGAGCCCTATCAAAAATATTCGAAATTTTCGCATAACGCAGGTCGATTATTTTCAAAAGCCAACCCAACCCGGAAACAGTCCGGCACAAGCTTCCACTATTATAGCAGATGACGTACTTTTTTCTTAGGCTTCGACGATCGCTTCAAATCCTCCGTAGGCCATCCGCTTCATGTCAAACGGCATCACTATATCCTTGTTCTTGGGATCACTCATCATCGCCTTCATCACTTTGGCATTCACCTGGTCGCGATGCGCGCGGGATTTGTAAACGATGAATGAGAAAACCACCGTCTCTCCGGGCTTCATTTTGGCCAACTTCGAAAAGGTGAGAAATTTCATCCCCATTGATTCGGGATTGAGGTCGTCGCCAACCGCTTCGATGTATTCGAGCGCGCCGTACTTTTTCCAAATTTTCGCTCCCTCTTTGGCCATCTTGCGATAGTCCGCGATTTTGTTCTTTGAGACCGGGAGAACAAACCCGTCAACATACTTTGCCATATAGTTATTTTAAAAAATTATCTGTGATAAATAATACAAAAAAACACGAATATTATTTCGCAGTTTTTTTATGTGCTTGTCATAACCTGGTTTAGCCAAAATCTTTCTTCTTGCCCATTACCACACTCACGATTCCGGTGATAACTGCCAAGAGCCCAAGTAGTTGACCCCCGGGGCTGTCGTCAATCTCGCCATATACAAACAAAAATACCCCGAATATCATTGCAAGAATGGAATATATTATTCTCCGTTTATTCATACAAAAATCACATCTCAACTATATATTTTATCGCTTTTTGGTGGATTTATATTGCAGTAAACGAAAAATCCCCTTGGACGGTTTATAGACCTTGTCGGGAAATCTTTCGACAAGTTTCCAGACGCATCCATTGACCGTTTTCGGATGAAAGCTGGGATCGGATGCTTTGATTTTTGAGAGCAGTTCTGACCAACGCAAACCTTCCGGATATTGTCCGAGCAACTCCAACAATTTGGCGTTTATGCGCCCTGTGACCCTGGATTTATCCATGATGATGAAGACGAATTTACTATTGTTTCATTGGAGCAGGCTGAAGCATGCCGACCCGGTTCCCCTCGGTATCCTTGAACATCACAAAATCACCGATACCAGGTATATTCATAGGCTTGCCTATCACTTCGCCACCTGACTTTTCGACCGATTCCATACTATTTTTGAGATTATCCACCGAGATTACGATATGAGTATCCATGCCCTCCTTGCCTTTTTGATAGAATCCGCCATTGATGGCTCCTTTTTCTATGTGCATATTTTTTTCGTCCAAAGGAGAAGTCGCTGCCAAAAGATAGTTTTCCATCTCCGGTCCGAGCTGGGTCATTTTCCAGCTAAAGACATCTTCATAGAATTTCTTCACCCGGACTTTATCTTCCGCCGGCATCTCAAAGTGGACTACTGGATTCATTTTTTTCATCTGTTTATATATGGTTAAAAATTAAGTTTCTCGAATTATTTTACTAATAGATATGTTATATATTGTACTACACTCGCCAAACAAAAAAATTACGTATTTAATTACGTAATTTATAAGGCTCGCTTGACAAGCCAGCTTCCGAACCTTTGAGTGGGAAAAGGTTTTTCCTGATCCCGCAATAGTGATCAATCAGACGAGACGACTTTTGGCGCTTGTTTAAGATAACAAAAAACCTGATAAGCTTACCAGGTTGAAACAAAAAAACAAAATAAAAGAGCTGAAAGAGCATCCTGGTGAGCACGAGCCTAAAGCCCAAGCTCACCAGGAAATTTTGGTCGGCCCCCGACAAGTGCGAAACTTTACAACGATCCCAGGATTCTGAATCGCACTCCGGCCTAGGCGGCCCCAAGAGGCTAGGACACCGTGCCATTATTGCCTAATGGGACGCTTATAACCCGGTGCTAGTTGTCGGCGGCTTCTGCATGGTTGGAGTTGGCGGCCTCGGTCCCTTTGGGCTTCTGCAGGGCCAAATTCCACATGTCCTTCCGTTTCCACTTCATGATCGTCTCTCCTCTTGTCGGCGCCACTATTCGTGTGCGCCAGTTGTCCGTTGATGGTCGAGGCTAACCCTTATCCAAATAAACACCATGTTTTTTGAATAAATGGCAGATACCCGCGGCATCCAAACCAACAAGTCAGACCTCGCGACCAAATTTATATCAATAATAATATTTTTAGCGATTGCTGTCAATAAACCTCATTTAAGTCACAATTCATTGTAACATTTTTTCAAAAGGTTTGAATCCCGCTTGGGACAACAAAAATCAGGCTTTATACAAGCCTGAAAAACGTGGCTCCCAGAGCAAGAAATCGAACGTCACTCTGCTCCTTGAAACCTTACAGTTTCAATACTCCCACCGCGGAAAAACTCACTTTTTCCCGATCCTGTGATGGTTGTAAACCAAATAATGCAACTTCTAGCACTTACTCATTATTGGAGAAGATTGTCGGAAAAAATGGATTGAAGAAAATTGTTGTATAGGAAATTTAAGAAATTAGAAAAAACCCGCACCAGACATCCCATACCTTGATAAACATTCGTTATTTGTTTCACGTTGAAAATTTATTGATTGCTCATCAATCATAGTCTTTGGGTATCCTTTATCCTTTAGATCATTTTCAATTCTTTGACTTCCACTCCAGGCTTCCTTAAAACAGTTTTGCCTTATACTTTGAGCTCTCGTATATCCGGAAATAAACCAAACAATGACTGCCAATATTAATAATATTACCGCTATTAACACTATTATAATTCTCTTCATAAAAATATAATAAATGATTAGATTTATAAATAAATTATCTATTATTAAATTATACCATAAAAGTTCTAACGTCCCATCTGGGGTATAAAAAACAGGACTTGTATATGCCCTATTTTTCTTTGCTCCCTCTAGTGAATGAACTTGGAACTTTGGATTGGGGAGAAATTATGAAGTCATTGGAAAAAGTTGCTGTATTCGTAAAATAAAGGAAAGGCCCACCTGCTGTACAGATGGGCCGACTGGTCAAATGATTGTTCTCGCTCTGCATATTTGCTTAAGTCGCGTATGGATTATTTATGCTCCTCAACTGCTCTTGAATCTGGTACTTAATCCGACTCAGCGCCAGATCCTGGGAATAGATGACGCCCATCAACTGCGAAAAGGCCTGGGCAACTTTGGGAATTTCACCTCCTGCCCCCGACAGTTCTTCTGTGAGTTCCTTGACGTCGACCCACTTACCCGCCAGAAGCGTTTCGGTGAAGATGTGTACAATTTCCTCTTCCGATGGAAGTGATGTCATTATTTCTCCATGCACAGCCACGATGTCAACACCCTCTGCGGCCATCTTTTTTAAAGGCTCGAGTTCTGAAAGCCAGGCGAGGTAAGCCGTGCCATCTGTATGCTTATCAAATTTCGGAAGAAGTTTAAATACTCGCCATGCCTTAATGATAGGCATTGAGCCAACAACAGTGCCCGTGCAATTCGAAATTGCATGTTCGCCGTTCTCATCGAGATACCCCACCCCCGCGAATCCTCGAAAAAATCCCAGAAACGGCGTGGCACTGAACTCACATTCCGGATTAAATGCGCTTCGTGCCCGAAGTGGTTCGCCTTTAAGGATAACGATTAGCTCGTCCATTTTTGACTCCTCTCAAGATTTTATCGTTTTAAAATTTACTTCAGCTGAAGTGAAAAATTAAGATGCATTCGTGATATTAACACTTATCGCGCCAGAGCTGATCCTTGTATGTGCGCAGTTTTTCCGGCGGGACAATTGAAGGAGACACGGGCACGTCTTCCCAGTCATCCTTCTGACTATTCCAGCGAACCCAGACTTGAGGATCTTCGCCTGGGATAGGGACATTGTCAGGACAATTGTAACGCCTCAGCGCACACTCCTTGTCGTTTTCGAGCGCGAGTATCCCCTGCCAGACATTGCGCACAGCTTCTTCCGGTGTGGAGCCGCTATCGCAGTTGCCAGTGATGGAAGAGATACTTCCGCCAGTATTAGGAAATGACACATCCACCCCGGAGAGAACGACGTACCACTTTGAAGGACCAGAGGGAAAATCCGGCCGAGTTCTCAAACTGCAATTGCGGCGACGGCAGATCCTTGCCATCCGATCCATCATTTCCTCGGTCGACAAAGTTTTTGCGACTTGCATAATATGCCCCTTTTTTCGAAGGATTAAAAAATCGGTTGTAAAGAAACCATAGTAGGATAGCAAGAAATTAAAGAATTGTCAACACTAAAAAGAGACTTATACAAGCCTTAAAATAAAACTGCTCCCTCTAGCGGACAAACTTAGAACTTTGGATTGGGGAGAAATAGAAAAGTTGTTGGAGAATATTGTTGTATTCGTAAAATAAAGGAAAGGCCCACCTGCTGTACAGATGGGCCGACTGGCCATTGGTCAATGATTGTTCTCGCCCTGCGCTGTAGATTGATTGGCGGACTAAACGTCCACCTCTTGGTAGTCGCGACAAGCGAAGATTTGCAAGCCGCTGCCGTTGAGTTTCGCCATGCCCTCGGCAAGGATGGCCTCGATGTCAGCGTCGGTGGAACTGGGATTGTGATGCGTGAGCCCCAGCACCTTGGCGCCAACTTCTTCCGCTACCCGGACGCAGTAGTCAGCGGTTCCGTGACCGAAGCCCGCCGTGCGCTCGTTGTACATGAGCCTGGTATATTGGGCGTCCATCACCAGAAGGTCAGCATTCTGCAAGTGAGCTTTGAAACTCATAGGAATGCCATCTTCATTTTCGTGATCCGTGAGGAACACGAAAACTTTGCCGGTCGGCTTTTCTTCAAACCGATAGGAGATGGTGGATTCCGGATGGCGAGCCTTGTACATCGTCACCACCAGGCACTCGTTCACCGGGTATTTCCCGTTGCCGATAGGAATGGTTTTCCCGGCGGTCAGGAGCTTCTCATACTCTTCCACGTTCATTGCCTTCATTCCACCCTTGGGATGGAAAAGACAGACCCAGTTCCGCTGAAAGTCAAAACCCTTGCAGGTAATATGGCTTCCCACTTCCTTGTAGTCGACGGGAAAGTACGGCGATCTCATGAGAGCCCTCATCATCTCTTCAGGGCCCACATTCGCTTCAATGGGACCAAAGAGCCGCAACCGAATGGCCTTGGTGAAAAGAATGGGACTTAAGAAAATTCCCTGCGTGTGATCGGGATGATAATGCGAAAACAGCACGGATACTTCCTTGACGCCTTCTTTCAAAAGGTCAAAGGAAAGCGGCACGAAACCGGTCCCGGCATCCACTACCAGAGCAAACCTCTGCGGCAGGCATTCAGAAACGATCCGCACGCAGGTGGTGTTGCCTCCGTAGTTGACACTTTGGGGATTGGCGATAGGCACCGATCCCCTCGTTCCTGCGAATACTGCTTTCATAGCTTTCTCCTTCCGTCTTATAGACGAGGCAAGAGCATTTTTTAATGACCAGTCATTATTGGCATATCATTTTATCATTTTTAAGTCAAATTCATGCGTCGATCAATACTAAAATAAGGCTCATACAAGCCTTAAAATAAAACTGCTCCCTCTAGCAGACGAACTTGGAACTTTGGATTGGTTAGAAATTATAGAAAACTTAAAAGAATTTGAGTTTGCCTTTGCATAAAAAAAGAAAACCCACCAAGTGATGCAGATGAGTTCTCTGCTTGGTGGGTTTGATGGACGTAATTCATGCCGCCCATTTGTTGCCATTGTTCATGATGAACCCCTTTTTTATTTCGGATCTTGGTAGTTGAATTTCCCTGCCTGCGCCCAGGGGAGACTGGCATCCGCTGGAATTTCCTCGACGTGGCCCACGAGGCGCAAATACTTCACTTCACTTACCTCGACGTTATCCGCGCCGTACTTGACGACGGCGTCCGCGTATTCACGAAGCACGTCATTCCAGCAAAATGTCTTCGGCTGCCCAACATAGCTAGCATCGGTTCTAGCTTTTAGGACAAAGCCTATCTCTTTTTTCTCGCGTATAGCGATGTAGTACTGCGGCGGATTTTCTTGAGCCATGGATCTTTCCTCCTTATCCTTAGTTATTTATTCCTAAACGCTACAAACATGCCCCATTTCGGCAAACGTACGATTAGTAAATAGCCATCACTTGAGGTTATCGTAAAGTAATCTAGCCTAATTCCGGAACTGATCGATTTCGGCTTGATACTCACTTTTCCCAGGATCTCAACGTGAATCGTTGGACCTTCGGGGTAAACATTGTTGAAAGGGTATTGGCCTGCGTTCTTGCACGTCCAACCTAAATCTTCCCCTTCAGCGTACATCACTTTCACTGAAACGTCTTGACCATTCACGGCGGAGAAGTTGAATCCGCGATTGATTTCTTGGGCAGCCCAATGAAGCCATTTTTCCGCTTTTTGGATTGCGGCCTCCACGTCTTCGCTGGAGACTGGATCAGTGCAGAATTTTTGCTCGTCCTCGAGCATCCGACGGATTTCTGCTTCGTTTGGCTTCGTATCATCAAAGTATGCTACTGCTTGTATATTGTTCATGTGCTGTCCCCCTATTCGAAATGGTATTTTTTCAAATCCATAACATTGAATGCTAGCACATAATAAAGATTAAGTCAATAGCACCGTAGCATAGCATATAAGAAAAATAAGGCTTATACAAGCCTTAAAATAAAGTTGCTCCCCCTATGGGATGAACTTAGAACTTTGGATTGGAGTGTAATTAAGCAAAACTTGGCTATTTTGCAACACCATTTTGTATTTTGAAAATAAAAAGAAAAGGGGCGGTTACCTTTTGGCAACAACCCCTTTTTGATTCACCTAATTTCAGGCAGCTTCCGGCATTTTAATGCCAGCCTGATCCAAGATTTTTAGCACCATTGGGATGATTTGGTCATCTGAGCTTAGCAGACCTTCATCCCAATTGTGGAACAGATCGCACTTCGGCAAGAAGTGGGGCCGACAGGAAGAACCATAGCCACCATGATCAACGAATCCAAACTGATCACGTATTTCTGTTGGTTCACATTCGTTCGCAGCGAAGCACAGACGACGAAGAACGGCTGGATGCAAGAACATAAATGCGAGCGTATCAAGATTGATCGGATCACCAGCATGGAGAATAGGCATATACTGTTCGAGCTGATAAATTCCTCTTTCACAAGCAAACATGACCATCATCTCAACTGTAAAGCCGAGAATGATCAGAGTCTCCATTGCAGTCAGTAAGGCTACTCCCCGCCTGACAATTCGATCGCTCGACACACCGGCATTAGCCGTCCGATTCAGAATAAAACGCATGACTTTTCCGTATTGTGGCCGGATAGCCTCATGCAACGTCACCATATGTTCCGGCTCGCCTTGTAGGAAAAGATCCACATCCGGTTCATCACCCGCCAAATCAACTTGACGGACAATGCGTTGGGACTGTGGCGGAAGTTTTTCAATTTGCATCCGCCTCTGCGCCTCACGTACCTGTTCCCGACCTTCGGGCCAACCCTGAAAGGCAAGCTTTATCGCTTGGGGAAGATCATTTGTTCCGGACCAACTTTCATTACCCTCGCTTAAGCTGGCACAACTCATGCCATTGAAGGTTCCTTTTTTTTGTCCACGAAGCACCTTTTCGGCGCAAGAGAGGAAATCTATCCAGTCATCGTAATAGCGCAAGTAGTAGACACGCTCATCTTTTTCTTTTGTTTCTTTTCTCATAGCGCACCTCCTAATTCCTTGCAGCCATACATTCCTGAATCTTGCGCTTGTCGGTTTCGCGGATGCCTTTCCAAACACACATATCTTCGAGATGCTTTCGTCCCACACCAACAGCTGTGAGCCGCTGACCATAGATCAATGCGCGAGGTGAGACGATATGTTCAATGCCGAGGTCGCGGCAGACATAGCGCACCTTGCGCGCAAATTCGCACCACTCTTTGGCACCAACTTTTCCGCCCTCACCTATGTCAACGACCACACTATAATCATACGCGATGCCACAAAGAGCGTTTTCGAGATTTTCGTCGATATCCATTCGAACAAAGACAAAACGATCAAGTGTAGTAGCGTCGAGTGCGTTTCTGCCAATGTAGCGCACATCCGCGCCCCGACCGATAGTATTGGCCGCAGACACGAAGAGCGCTTCTCTGTGCCTGCTGATGTTTCCGTCAGGAAAGGCACAACAATCATTGGCTAGCGCCGTATTCAGAACCGAAAGAATCGACGGATTGCCGTTGTCGATCTCATCAATCAGAAATACGCCACCGTTTCCAAATACTTCCCGAAAAGCGGTGGAATGGTATTGACCCATCGCATCCCGGTAGCCGAAGAACTCCGATTTGGTTGTCGTCGGACAAACTGAGATGAACCGAAATGGAAGTTCCAATGAACCTGCTACAAAGGAAGCAGCAATCGTTTTTCCGCTACCAGCATCTCCGTGCAGCCACACGGGAACACGGGCTTGCATGGCCGCCATGAGAAGCGGCGTGTTCTTGTGTTGAGCGGATTCACTTGCGATGATTTTATTCAGGAGGGGTAGATCGTGACGATTGCCGTCCGAAGACAGAATTTCACGAATCACATCCTGAACAATCGCACGATCCGAACTTGCAAGCTGTTCCAAACGTTTCAAAGTTTTTCCAGAGACAAGATCTCCGATTGCTTCCATAATACCCATGATATTTTCCTCCCTCACCTCTACCAAGCATGACACTTTGGAGAGATTTTTGCCGGAGGAAATTTTTTCACTCCGGCTGTTCATTATTGAGCGCTGACGATAACCAGCTCAAAACGAACAGCCTGACGGGGTATTTGAAACGTTTCAGTTGGAAGTAAAAATTTCCTGAAGATGACAACGAGGATGACCGCGAAAAGGACGATTTGATGAAATAGAAGCACCGCCCAGTTTGCGGCGATATCTCGGTCACTCGAGAAATCCTGTCCATCAATTTGTGACTTGTACTTATCGATGCTCATCCTTGGCAAACTTGATTTTGCTATCTGCTCAAGAACGACGCTCTGAATGCAACCTGGCCCGACTTTCTTTGCTTCAACTTCCTTTGGTCTCGGCATCATCAAGAAAACGAATGTTACCACTAAAGCTAGCGCCAACCCGTGGCGGGGCTTTAGTCCAGACTTGGCCAGTTGCATTTTCCAATGGGAGAAAGAGAGGCTGCTGTTTGCAAAGCCCTTAACTCTTGTCAGTTCCTCATCAGAAAGATAGGTGAATAGTTGCTTTTTGGTTCGCCGAAGTTCTGCTTCGGCATAGAGTTCGCGACCTTCTTTACGCAACCAGCACCAAACTGTCCGGCTGATGATGATTGGATACAAGACCAGCGCAAGCAGGAATCTCAGGGGCCTTGGGAATTTGAACCCCCCATTCTCTTCCCGGATCCACACGAGATACAAGATCAGCGCCAGGGGCAGGTTCTTTAAGTAGAAAATGATTAACCAAAGGAGAACTCCTAAGAACCCCATTTCCCTAAGCTTACTCTTGGTCTTCTCTCGACCTTCTGCTGCGCCGCTTCGGAAATCCTTGTATTCGTTTGAAGCCCGATACATGTCTTCCTCGGTGTATCCATGCTTAAGGCTTTTCATTGCCAATTCGCGCAACCTGAAAATCAATCCCTCATTAAGGGGAACTCCATTATCCGCCGCGTGTTTTATCGCGTCGATCTTTTGGATATCCCCAAAATAATCAGTTGGCGAATATACCTGACCGCGTGAATACTTGGCTTCCGCCTGCTTCACGAGTTCCTCGATAAGTGTATTGAACTCGTGCTGGTGCATGAGCCTTTCCTGGATAGGCATGTTTGCATGGTTGCCGTCCGCTTTAAGTGAGGCAACCATGTTCTTTAGCCCGTCGGTACCAACCAGATTGAAAAAAAACGCCAAAATGAGCATGAATCTGATCATGCTCGGCCGAAAGAAAAATCTCCATGCATTCATGAGCATGATCTCCTTTTAATCGATATAAACAGACACAAAAATGCTGTTTTTTGTCAAACAACAAAGACCTTATTTAATAGCATTTGAAAATATTTTTGTCAAATAATAAACAAAAATAATCGCTGATATAAGCGATTATTCTACATTTGCTCCGAGGGTGGGATTCGAACCCACGACCAAGGGATTAACAGTCCCCTGCGCTGCCGCTGCGCCACCTCGGAATATCAAAACGCTCCTGCATTATATGCCGGAAAGGGCACTTCGTCAAACGTGACCCTCAGTCGAAATTGTGATATTATCAAAAAAAGTAGATAAACAAAAAAAACCGAAAGGAGGTGACTCTATGGATCCAACAATATATACTTCAAACTACCAAGGCAATATTTCACCGGAAGCGGCCGCGGGATTTGCGGCGTTCGGATTAGGAGTGCTGATTATTGTCATCGTAATCGCCGCCATTTTTTACGTACTCATCGCGTATTCACTCATGAAAATTGCCCAGCGGACAAACACCGACAACGCCTGGTTTGCCTGGATTCCCATTTTGAATTTGATTTTGATGCTTCAAATTACCAAGCGCCCGATGTGGTGGCTTGTTTTCTTTCTCGTACCGTTCATCAATATCGTCGGCTTCGTCCTTCAGTTCGTCATTTGGGTTGACATTGCCAAGCTTCTCGGAAAATCAGCCGCGATTGGAATTCTCGCCGGACTCATTCCGATTATCTTTGTTCCCTATCTCGCCTTTTCCGATGGCAGCAATCAGGCCGTAAGCGCATAGAATATTTCTTCAACGCAAGAGCCCCGAATAACGGGGCTCTTTTTGCAAACTATATTTGCACGAAAAATCAGTTTTCGATTATTTCCACCGCTTCAATTTTCACAGGACTCACTGGTTGGGATTTTTCGCCGGATCCGTTGTTAACCGTTTCGGCGGTCGCGATCTTGTCGACAATCTCCATTCCGCTTGAAACATGGCCGAAGATCACATATTTGCTGGGAAGATCGTAATCCTGATGAATGATGAAAAACTGACTGCCATTCGTATCGGGACCGGAGTTGGCCATTGCCACTGTTCCACGCTTGTATTTTCCTTCAAGTTTTTCGTCGGCAAATTTGTATCCCGGACCTCCGCTTCCGTCTCCCTTGGGATCGCCGCCCTGGATCATGAAATCTTTCATGACGCGGTGAAAAACAAGACCGTTGTAGAAACTTTCTCTCGCCAGCACAACGAAATTATTCACGGTGATCGGCGTCTTTTTTGCGGTGAGATCAATTGTGATGCTTCCTTCTCCGGTTTTCACAATGGCTGAATATTTTTTGGTTTGGTCGATCTGCATCGTCGGCGGCTGCTTTGTTTCCTCTTGGCTTTTTTCATTTTGCGCCTCGGAGCCTTGCTCCCCTTCGGACGAGCCGCTCTGAGGAGCACTCACTGAGAGACGGTGCGCGGCAGGAGAACTGTCGGGTTGGCGTTCTTGATAGCCCCGGATGTCATACTGCTCGGCGCTTCGAAGCACCTGCTGCTGAGACTTGTTGTCGTAGCATCCAGAAAGAAACAGTGCCAGCGACAGAGCAAGCAACCCAAATAGTGTGTTTTTTGCGTTCTTTTTCATGATGATTGCGATATTCCAATGTTTTGATTATTATCTCTCCTGTTTTTCATTCTAACAAATTTTTTCATCTTTGCCACCATCAAGAACACCTGCCCTGTTTTTTGTTGAAAAAATACTATAAGCTATGAAGTAACAATCAGATAGACACCCGCAAATACCAAGCCAATGAAAAAAATCATACTTATCATAGTTATCACCGCAATCGTGATTTTGGGATTTCTTTTTTTCCAAAAAAAACATACCGTGAAGAATTCCCCTTCCTCGCAGCCTGAAATTGAAAATTCCATTGATTCGGAATCTCTTTCCTCTTTTCGCGGAGCTTTGCAAGGCATATTGAAAGAAGCCAGAGATATCGCTGCGAAAGTCGCCAGTCCCTTTGCCGGATCAAAAAAAGCGCCTGTCTCACAGCAAGCAGGCGAAAATAGCTTTTCTTTCGCCATCATGGGCGATACGCAATATTTCAAAACCGCCAATTCGAGCGGATATTTTCAAACAGTGGTTGAAGATATCACAGCTATGAATCCTGATTTGGTAATCGCGACCGGAGATTTGGTCGGGTCGAGCGAAAATTATGGCGAGTATGCCAAAAAATTCTCCGATTGGAAAAAAATTGACGCGCCACTTCTTTCGAAAACATACGCCGCAGTCGGAAATCACGACAATATTAAAAACAAGGGCGAGAAGGCTTGGCAGGACGCTTTCAATTTTCCGCCCAATGGGCCAAGCGACTATTCGGAAACGGTCTATTCATTTGACTTCAAAAATTCGCACTTTGTATTTCTCAATAGCAACCACGGAAAAGAACATATTGTGAATGGCGACCAGCGAAACTGGCTTGAGCAGGATCTTGCCAAAAGCAAAAAAGAAAATATTTTTGTGATTGTCCATGAGCCGGCCTATCCGGTAAGTTCCAAAATGATGGAGAGTCTCGACAAAAACCCTTCAGAACGCGATGCCCTTTGGCAGATTTTGAAAAAATACGACGTTACGGCTGTTTTCAGCGGACACGAACATATCGTGAGCCGCCGCAAAATCGGAAATATATATCAATTCGTCTTCGGAAGCACCGACGCTTTTGATCACGACCTTCCCGCAGCTGGAGTCGCCGAATATGCGGTTCAGGGCCAAGGTCGCTTTGGCATCGTCCAAGTGGACGGCAAAGAAATCATCGTGAAAACATATTCCGCTGAGAACAAAGAGCTCAACTCTTTTACTTTTTAAAAATAATGGATATAATTGCGATATGATTGATCAATTCGCTTATTCTATGCATTTCGGTCTCCCTATAGTGGCTTACGCCGGAATAGTTACCCTTCTTCTTCTCTTGACTACGGCTGCGCTCGGGTATCTTTCTCTTCATGGAAAAATCCAAAACGGCTTCAAATATCACTATTTCTTCGCGCGAACTACTATAATTTTTGCGATAATCCACGCTATACTGGCCAGCTCAGCTTATCTCAATTTCTGATTTTCTGGCAGAGAATATGACTTATGAAATAAGAATCGTCGTTTTTTGTAATAATTTTTATAAGAAAGTTTGCCTTTTAAGCGTTGGGACATTGCCAATGTTATAAAAATTAAGAAAAAAATATGGACGAGAAAAAGAAAGAACCGCAAGAATCTATTCCTGCTAGCAATCCTAGAAAAAGCAACGCATCTGCATGGATCGCAATAGTCGTGGTAGCAGTTATTATTGGTGCGGCTGTTCTTTTTCGCGGAGAAAAGAAATCGGCACAACCTGAAATCAAGTCCCCTGTTTCAAACTCCTCCGAATCCAGCATCGAGATCCCCTCCACAAACGACACCGCTGTCAAAACCTTCGACATTTCCGCGAAACCATTCGAGTTTTCGATGAAAGAAATTCGAGTGAAAAAAGGAAACAAAATAAGAATCAACTTGACCTCAACGGCTGGAATGCACGATTGGGTAATTGATGAGTTCAGCGCCAGAACAAAAATAATCCAGGCGGAACAAAGCGACTCGGTCGAATTTATTGCCGACAAATCCGGGACATTCGAATATTATTGCAGCGTTCCAACGCATCGGCAACAAGGCATGGTTGGCAAGTTGATCGTGGAATAGTCGCACATCCCCACTGGAGACTCAAATTTTTTATTCTAACAATATGCCAAAGGTTCCAAATACCCTCGAGAACGAAGCCAGGTGCGTTTGTCCCCGCTGCCCTACCTGGCTATCAAACGAATGTCCTGCGGAAAAAAAGGAGCTGCTCTATTGCGCCAAGGGAAAAACCGCCTGCGATCTTTCAGAGGCCGGTTGCATCTGCGGAACTTGCCCCAATTGGGAGACATACAATCTTTCCAAGGGATATTTCTGTTTCAATGGAGTGGCAGAAGACAACCTATAGATCTTTTTTCATCTCGACCAGATCATCGATAGATAATTTTTTCACATCATTTTTTCCGACAATGCGTGTGAGCTCCGCAATTTCTTCGGTCGATATTTTGATGAAGTTTTTTAGCTTGCGAACACCTTCTTCAACATTGAGCTGCTTTGTGAGATCCGGATTATGCGTCGTCATCCCCGTCGGGCAAAGCCCAGTGTGACAAATGCGATACTGCTGACAGTTGATGGCAATCAACGCCGCCGTGCCGATATAGACCGCATCGGCCCCAAGCGCAAGGCATTTTGCAAAATCGGCAGAAGTGCGGAGGCCTCCCGCTGCGATAAGAGAAATTTTTTCTTTTGCTCCTGAGTCTTTTAGTGTTTTATAGGCTCGTGGCAAGGCAGAGACAATTGAAATGCCGACATTATCTTTCACATAGGCGTCTGTCGCTCCGGTTCCTCCGCCAAAGCCGTCAATGGCGATATAGTCCACTTTAGCGCCTGCCAAAACTTTCACATCTTCTTCAATATTGCCGCATCCAATCTTTGCGCCAATCGGAACTCCGCCAGTTAGTTCGCGAAGCCATTTTACTTTGTCCGCGATTTCTTCCGGTGTTCTCATGTCGTGATGATGCGCTGGGGAATAGGCTGGCTCACCTGTTTTGAGACCCCGCAGATTCGCCACTTCCTCTGTCATTTTTTTAGCCGGAAGATAGCTCCCCTTTCCTGGATAGGCACCCTGACCGAAACGAATTTCGACTGCTGCGACTTTCTTGATCACGTCTTCATTGATTCCGAATCTTCCAGTTGCATATTGGCCAATCAAAAAATCCTTCGACTCGAAAAGTTCGTCGAGTATCCCTCCCTCTCCTGAGTTGAAAGCGATTTTCAAATCTTTTGCTGCTTTTGAGATCACGAGATGTACGTTTTTTGAAGTCGAACCAAAACTCATCCCAGAAATCATAATCGGAGACGAAACTTTGAGAGGTTTTTTTGCATTCGGCCCGATCACGATTTCAGTATTCACTTTTTCTTCGCGATCGAGCGGAATTTTCGCCACCTGCACCGGAACAAAATTAAAATTATGAAGCGAAAAATCGCAGGCCGGTTTTTTAAGCGATCCCATTGGACGCACAATACTCTCGCCAGTTTCAGCCAGCGTTTTTATGTCCGAGAGAGTCTGATAGAATTCTTCGCTCTCATCTGATCTTTTTTTCCGCATCACAATTTTTGCCTCTCCGACAACATCCCGCGTGCAATAATATATTCCTGATAGATTGTTTTCCCGCCAAACCGCGCAGCCCGGGCAATAGCATCCCTTGGCATCAATATCGCATTGGCTATGCCCTACCTCTTCGGAGCAATACAAAGCCTCTCCCTTGCAGTCATGCGGGTAACTGGGACAGCTTGGGCAAAGACACTTTTTCCGGTTTTCCTTGGAATTTTGAACTGGCATATTATTTATAACTATAACCTAATACAACCACAAATGGCAAAATTATTATTTTTTTCTTCTTTTTAAAAATTGTCCACATTTTCCGCTTGACAGGCTTTTTGTTTGTAGTAAAATATAGTTAATCGATGAGCTGGGAGAGAAGTAGGAAACAAAGCTGCAACGCAGCAAAAAAAGAAACACCCAACGCCGACGTGCTGCCCCAAAAGCAGCAACCACCAAAATCCAACGTAATAACCCTCTCTCTCTTTCCCAGCCCCCGCCCTTAGCCTCCCCTAAGGGCTTTTTTTATCTCAAAAATACTTCTATACTTTATACATGCTGCTCAATACCTATCAACACATCCCTGAAAAATTGAATCCGATTGCTTTCGATTTTGGCCCGATACAAATTTCGTGGTACGGGATTATGTACCTCATCGCTTTTGCGGTTGTATATTTTTTGGTTCGCTATCGAATCAAAACAGAAAAACTGAATATTTCCCTTGAAACCGTCCAAGAATTTTTTCCGTGGGCGATTGTCGGACTTCTGCTTGGCGCGCGGCTCGGAGATGTTTTCATCTACGACTGGGGATATTTTCAAAACCATATGGCGCAAATTTTTCTGCCTTTTGATATTTTCGACCATTGGAAGTATATCGGAATATATGGAATGTCATATTTCGGCGGGCTTGTTGGGATCGTAATTGCTTTTTATATTTTCTGCCGCATCAAGAGAATTCCGCTTGTGGAATTTTCCGACCTCTTTGTCCCTGCCGTTCCTCTCGCCTACGCTTTCGGCCGGCTGGGAAATTTCCTGAACAGCGAACTATATGGTCGCATCACGACAAAATTTTGGGGAATGTATTTCCCCACCGATATCTTCGGCCAGCTCCGCCATCCTTCGCAACTATATGAATTGTTTTTGGAAGGAATCCTATTGTTTGCTATTTTATGGCCATTGCGAAAATACAAATTTCCGGTTGGATATCTGACTGCTTTTTATTTGATCGGCTACGGCATTGCCCGTTTCGTGTCTGAATTCTTCCGCCAACCGGACAACAACTGGTTTTTCCTCTCACTTACGATTGGACAGTGGTTTTCAGCGGGAATAATTTTGTTAGGAATAATAACTATATTTAAGAAAAGAGGATTTAAGCTCGAACAGCTTGACGTAAACACAAATTAGTATTCAAAAGTCCCGAAACTTGAAGTCACAATAACTTTATTTTTATCCTCCTCATTCTTTTTACATTCTCCTAGCTCATAGGCTGCAACTTTTGTTTTCTTTGAGACGACATCAATAGCGCTTTTCAATATTCCGCCTTCACTTGAGCCGACGATTTCGAGGCCGATTCCCATATTGAATGCCACACACATATTTTCCCAGCTTTCCCCGCTTTCATTTTGGATCAGTTTGAAGAGCGGCGGCGGATCGGGGATATGTTTTTCGTAGCTTATTCCCTGTCCCAAATTTCTTATTTTAGTAAGTCCACCTCCTGTATTGATCGACATGCCGTGAAGCACTGAAAAATTTTTACGGTTTTTAAGCTCATCAATCAGCATTTTTATGATAATCACCCACTGGCGCATGGGAGAAAGAATAGCTTCACCAACTGTCATTCCCAGCTCTTCGAGATAATCTCCAACTTTATATTTTCCGGTATATTTGTTTTTGCCAAACAGGAACGGGTATTTTTTGTTGTAATCCGCATGCATCAAGACGGTTCTGGTAAAGGTGAGACCGTTCGTCATCTGTCCTGAATTGGGTTTTTCTTCCCATTCGGCCTGGCCTGCGCTCGAAAATCCGAAAATCACGTCTTCCACTGCCACGTTGCCTGTCACGATATTTTTTTCATCCGTTTCGGCGCGGATATCCATGTCGATTGCATATGAATTCACCTGGTCCGGCAAATCCGCGGTTTCCCCCCCCAGAAATTCAATATCTATCCCAAAGCGTTTGTACAGTTCAATATTTTTTTCAATTCCCATTCCCAATTGCTTGAGAATAATATCCTTGGGAACATTTTTGGAGTTGATGTTCACAACATCCGTGAGTTCAAAATTTTCGATGAATCCGCTCGCTGCAATATCCGAAGCGTTGGATGAAAGCGCGTCATCAATATCACCCTGAAAAATTGTTTCATCGCCTGTTTCGAAGTAATGAAGACACCTTTGAACACTCTTGCTGCCGCTCCCGTCGGAATGTTTCACCTTTACAAAACCATGTTTTTTTCTGTCGCGCACCATTGGACAAAAAGCTCCGAGAAAATCGTTCTGCACGATATTCTCGAACACGCTTTTCACAGAATCTTTGTGAGGATCCACCCCCAATTTTTCATAAATTCCCTTTTTTTTCATTTTTTTATAAATTTTTCAAAATTAAATCGATTCTTTCTTCATTATTCTTAATTGCCGGAATTTTAACAATCTCATAGCCGAGTTTTGAATAACTATCTTCAAGCAAGCGATGAATCTTTTGTGCATCTTCTTTTGATTGTATCCTCGCGTAATCATTTTTATAATCGTACATATCGCACAGGAAAATTTTTTTATAAGAGCAATCGTCCGCAACTTTCACAAGATAGGGATCCTCCGGTGAAAGTCCCGCCATTTCATAGTATGTTATGCTGTCCGGAATACCAAGATCAAAAAAAATAATTTCATCTTTTGGCAACTTATTCTCCAGATCAACTTTCAGCTTCAGAATTTTTTTTTGGAATTTTCCCTCGTCCTTTCTTTCTTTTTTAGCTGTGCTGCCCTCGGCTATTTTTTTGTCGACATATATTCTAGCCATTTCATACTGTACTCTATGGCCACGCTTTTCCAGACCTTTCACGGCGGTGGTTTTGCCCGAGCATGGGCCACCCGTGACAACATACCATTTTCTTTTTGCCTTTTTTCGCATTGTCTTATCAATTTATCGAAAATATTTAACTGCGTTTTGAAATATTTTTATTCCCGCGCCGTCTTCTGGTATCGGCTTTCCCTCACGTTTGTATTTCTCTTTGAGATATGGCCAGTGAGGGAGTTGATGAAAAAACATCGCTCTTTCCGGATGCGGCATCATTCCCAGCACCCTTCCATCGAATCCCAAAACTCCCGCCACATCCTCCAGCGATCCATTGGGATTGACTGGAAGGCTTTGATAGCGGCAAATTTCACCGCTTACATATTTTGCGGCAATCATCTTGTCCTTTTTAAGCTTATTGAGTGTTTTTTTATCGGCATAATATTTTCCCTCGCCATGAGCGACCGGAATCATCAGTGAATCTATGTCTTCGAGCCAGGGACTTTCCCCCTCAATTTTGATGTCTACCCAACGGTCAACGTAGCGAGCCGAATCGTTGAATGTGAGCGCACCGGGTAAAAGACCGAGGTTGGTTATAATTTGAAAACCATTGCAAATACCTATCACCAATTTGTCTTCTTCGATGAAACGGTCCAATTCTTCCATGAGATGGTTTTTCATTTTATTTGCATATGCCTTGCCTGACCCCGTATCATCTCCAAAGGAAAATCCGCCGGGAAATGACAATATCTGATATTTTCTTAACAATTTTTTATTCGTAACAAGATCATTGATATGAACAATATCAGCCTGTGCACCTGCCTTTTCGAAAGCAAATTTTGTTTCTTCCTCGCAATTCAGACCGTAGCCCGAAAGAACCAACACTTTAGGATTTCTCATGTTAAAAATTCTTAAAATTTGATCTATATGCCTCAAGAGCGGAGTCCATCGAAAAATTTGCGATTCTTTTCCCAAATTCGTTTTTTATACCGATCATGCTTTTTTTGTTGACTTTCCCCATGAGAGCAAATGAATTTTTTTTCAGGACTTTTTCAAATTTATTTTTATTTTCAGGAGCAACCGAAGCTACAATCCGTCCCTGGCTTTCTGAAAAAAGAGCTATTTCGTCACGACTTATTTTTCCTGGCAAATGCGCGAGAGAAACATCCATCCCCAAATTCCCTGCCATCGCCATCTTGGCAAGTGCGACAGCGAGACCGCCGCGACCGACACTGATTGCTGAAGAAACCAATTCTTTTTGCGCAGCCTCATAGAAATCTTTGTACAATTTTCTGTTTTTTACGGCGTCAACACAGGGAACGTTATTACCGAGATAATCTTTCTGCTCCTCTTCTGAGATCATGGAATGATATTCCGAAGCTCCCAACTCATCTTTCGTCTCACCCAATATATACACCAGGTCTCCGGAATATTTGAGATCAATGGAAACAGATTTCAGCGCGTCCGGAATGACACCGACAGCTGAAATAAGAAGTGTTGGTGGCACAGAAATTTTGATCGGCTGACCGCTATCATCGAAACCCTTGAAATCATTGAACATGCTGTCTTTCCCTGAAATAAAAGGGGTTTCGTACGCAACAGCGCAATCATAGCAAGCCTTGACAGCGCGCTTCAGTTGATAAAGTCTTTTTGGATCGTTGGAGCTGCACCAGCAAAAATTGTCGAGTAGCGCGATGCTTTCGATATTGGCTCCTCCGGCGACCGCCCCACGAACAGCGGAGTCGATTGCGCAAGCCGCCATATGGTATGTATCGATATCGGAATAATTCGGATTAATACCATAGGACAAAATCACTCCTTTTTTGGAATTCAGAAGTGGTTTTATCACCGCCGCATCTGCATTAACTCTCCCCCGACCTTGAACCGGCTTCAGCACAGAGCCTCCTTGAACTTCGTGGTCATACTGCTTGGAAATGAAATCATAGCTCGAAAGATTCAGCCGGCGAAGCATTCTTTCAATTGTCTTGCTCCAGTCATTTTTATCCGCTACAGGTGGTTCCTCGTGAATCAATTCAATTTTTTTGGTCTTAATTTCTTTTTTCGGCAAACCGTCATGCAAAAATTCCATATCAACATCCATGACGGTCTGTCTTTTGTTTTTGACCACGCATTTTCCTGATCGATTGAATTTCCCAATCACAGTCGCTTCAACCCCGCGATCCTCCATTAACTTTTTAAATTCAGTCCATTTCATTTTCGGCACGGAGAGTGTCATCCTTTCCTGCGACTCAGATATCCAAATCTTCCAGGGCTCGAGTCCTGGATATTTAATAGGGACTTTGTCGAGCTCCACAAAACAGCCACCGGATTCTTTTGCCATTTCCGCAACGGAGCATGACAGACCGCCCGCGCCATTGTCAGTGATACTTGTATAAAGACCTCTGTCTCTCGCCTCTTTCACGATGGCATCGCTCATTTTTTTCTGCGTGATCGGATCTCCTATTTGAACAGCCGTCGCAGGACTGCCGCTATCCATAGCCTCTGAAGAAAAAGTTGCTCCATGAATGCCATCCTGGCCAACCCGTCCCCCTGCCATAACGACCAGGTCTCCCGGAGAAGCTTTTTTTTCAAAAGATTTCCGCCCTTTGGATTTTTTTGGGATCAATCCAACCGTTCCAACGAAAACCAAAGGTTTGCCGCGATACCTTTCGTCAAAAAACAAAAATCCTTGAGCAGTAGGGATACCAGAGCAATTGCCACCGACGTTCACGCCCTGCACCACCCCTTCCATGATTCTTTTCGGCGAAAGCATCTTTTGCTTTTTGGCAGCGTCCCGATAAAGTGCACGCTTTTCCTTGGGATCAGCAAGACAAAAGCCATAAATATTCGCAACGGGTTTCGCACCTAAGCCAAATCCAATCGTATCTCGATTCACACCCACAATTCCCGTAATAGAGCCCCCGAAAGGATCAAGTGCTGAAGGGCTATTATGTGTTTCCGCCTTGTGTGTCAGCAAGTATTCATCGTCAAATTCAATTGCTCCAGAATTATCCGTGAAAACTGAGACGCAAAAATCCTTTTTCCCTTTTTTCTTTCTCACTACTCTAGTTGCTTTTTTGATGAAAAAATTATAAAGACCGTCCCTTATTTCATCCATAGGATCAGCAAAAATCGTGTGTTTGCAATGCTCCGACCATGTTTGCGCGATTGATTCAAGCTCCACATCCGTCGGCTGGCGTCCGATTTTATTGAAATATTTTCTGATGGCATGCAAATAATCAAGATCAAGTGCCAATGGCCCTCTTCGCGATCCGTCCTGATTCTTTATGCCTTGCTTTCCTATGAGCGCCAGCTCTTCATCAGGAATATTCAAATCCACGATGGAAACCGTGAGATTCGCATCAAGCTTCACTTTCGGAACCGTGATACCCATGCCACGATCCTTTTTGTACTGTAGCCAGTCTTTGATTTTTGCTCTCTGGATAAGCGGATTGTACAAGCTATCGGCAATTTTTTGCACATCCTTTTCGCTTAATTTTCCCGAAATAAAAAAAACAAGCGATGAATATATCCCTTCGCCGCTTTTGAATTTTTTCTTGAGCAAATCCTCAATAGTTTTCCCTGCCGTATTTCCAATATTATCCGTCACGCCAGGTAAATTTCCAATCTCAATTGCCCAATCGAATTTTTTTTGCGTTTCAAACCCATTTACGATAGCCTGCTCAAGCAGAGGATTCGCAAGAATTTCTGCCGCTTTTTTGAGTTCACTTGCGCTAATTGCCGCATCAATAGTATAGCAATCTCTCATCTCGACTGATTTTATTTTCCCCAAAAATCCCAATCTTTCGAACTGCTTTTGCTTCACTCTTGCCCTTGCATCCTGAATTATGTATTTTATTTCAATTCTTGCTTGCATAATTTTGATTTATCGGGTTTGTACCATTTAATTATATCAAAATAGCGCAAAAAAACAATAAGTTGACAACTCCAGAGAAGACTTTATATTTAGCATAGATAACAGTACCTGAAAAATCGATCAACTGCTGAAAGATTGCTTTGCAAATCATACAAGGAGGTGACCCGGATGCAAAATTTACCCAATCTTTTACTTGTTTGTGATTTTGACCAAACTATTGCTGGAACGTTCGTTTCGAGCCCAAATGGCATCGGGGTCCAAGAATCATATCGGTTCGCAATTTGCCAAACTTTCGGCGAAGACTCCTTATCGATCTATGATGACCTTGGAGGGTTGAGGAATCAAGCTCCAAGTGAGCTGGTTCATGCCATGCTTTCCCGAAACAATGAGTTGTTGAAAAAAGCCTTGAAGATTTATCAACATCTCGCGTCATCACCGGTCTTATCCGGACTGGAATGGCAGCCCGCTGTTCCATCTGCATCCATATCAGAGATGCTAGTCAGGTTCAAAATGCATTATCTGATGGAAGAAATCTGCGATCGTTGGCCTCTTCCCTGCACAGGATTTCCATATTTGATGAATACACTGGAATTTCTGCGAAACGACATCAATATTGAGCTGGGCATATTATCATCGGGCCACGAAAAATTCATCCGGAAAACTTTTTCTACCTGGGGAATTCCCTGCCCCGGCGTTTTGGTAACGGAAGACGATATCCGAAACAGGAAATATCCAGCAGATATCAAGCAACGCGTAAAGCCGTCTTCTTTTCCCCTGGCGCTGTTTTTTCACAAATGGTTCAAGCTGCATGGAAAGACATTCTCCATGCATCAAGCGCTAGGGCTGAAAAAAAGAATGATCTATTTTGGCGATGACCCTATCAAAGATGGGAACCTTGCCAAGCGTGTTGGAATTCCTTTCGGCTGGTACCGGGAAAATGCAAAGATCGCTCCAGAAATTTCCATGAATACATTTTCCAATGGATCATTTCATTTTTCGGACTGGTCTTCACTGGGAAGTTTTCTGGAAAAAGTTTTCGTGAAGGAGATGATCCAGCGCAACCTGCCACTCACAGAGATTTTAGCTCGCTTTCAATAACTGAAAACCGGGAAACTTCTTCGGGGGACGAGAAAAAATTTATTCTCGGCCCCTTTTAATTTTGGGAAAATAATCGCAAGTTCGCCCAGATTGACATTTTCTCCAGTTTGGTGTAATATTATATGCAGTAATCGAATTAGGCGCAGTATAAAAGTATTTCAAATATACGGCATACAAAAAAAGTCGTCGCCTAAGTGAGAACTATTCCGGAAGGATTGTTCCGGGATTATTAACAAATTAGGCGAAACGAAAAATGGACTATCAAAATCGTCCTCAACGGCAGATGCATGATGTAACCGAGCTCGGTCTCAAATGTACCGAATGCGGAGTTGACATCAAAGAACTGCCTTTTCAGCCGACCAAACGCGATGATGACACTTATGGCAGAATATACTGCCAAGAGTGCAACCGAAATCGTCGCAAGAGCTTCGGTGGAGACAGAGGTGGATTCGGTGGCGGCGGTCAACGCCGGTACTAAGCAAGCCAAAAAAAGAATCTCGCGCAAGTGGGGTTCTTTTTTTGTGAAAAGAAAAAACCTCGCCGCTACCGTTCGGTTGAACAGCGTTGGCGAGGTTGAATTTGCAAAAACTTAATTCTTATTCCAATCCCAGCGCTTGTTGGCGACAGGTTGAAAAAAGAGGATGAGGTACAAGAGAACAAGAGCGGACAATGCCTCTCCGCTCCCGACAAGGAAAAAAATTGCGACACCGGAAATTACTGCTGTTATTTGCTCCCGCGCGGGAACTTTGAAAATCATCCGAAAGTGATACCATCGAGCAAAGAAGGCCACTTCAAGCGTAGCCAATACCATTGCGATGATCGCGATTGTCTCGGGCGGGATTGAATGTTCCCAAAACAAAAAACTGCCAAAAAAAATTGCGGCGGCTGGTGAAGGCACGCCTTGAAAAACTCCAGAAACTCCTCTTCTCCTTATACCCTGATAGGTGAAAAATATCAGGCGCGTGATCGTTGCCACCAAATATATCACCGCAGCAACAGGTTTGTCCAGAAAATAAAGAATAGCCGCCGGAGCCACAGCGAAAGAAACAAAATCACCGACATCATCGGCAATGTCCCCGAATGTCAGTCCAGTTTTTTCCTTGAGTGGTTTTGTCTTTCTGGCGATTAGCCCGTCTGCCATATCCAAACCACCGGCAATGAGAATCAACCCCACGGAATTTTTGAAATCCCCCGCCCAGGCGAAAAGTATGGCAAGAGAACCACAAAAAAGGTTTCCTAGACTCACCACGTCGGCCGCATATCTCTCGCGTTCCGGATAGAGCCGGAAAACGATCGAGAAAATCGACAACGTGAGTGCCGCGACCAAAAAGAGGGAGATCCAAATCGGCCACCAGGGCCAACCCGGGAAGATGAAAACAGACAGCCAAAGCGCGACAACAAGAATCACCTGTACACCGAATTTCCACTTGCCGTACAGTATGGCGTGAAGATGGGTTTCTTTGTTGAACCTTTTACTGAGTGGCATGAAGATTCGACTGAATTCTGAAGCAACCATCAGCAGAAAAAGAGTCGGCACTATCACTTTCCAGTGCGAATGGCACTGAGAAAGAAACATCCAAACGAGGAGTCCCGTTGTAGGATGCACCAGAAATTTGTCAGCCGTTCCATCAAGGATCCCGCCATTGGCGGTTACCTGTTCCCTGATGCGAGCTGACTTTCCGTCCGCCCAATCTGTCAGAATGAAAAAAAGAAAAGAAAACAAAGCCGAAACAAAAAAACCACTATACACAAGCCAAAAAGTTATCGCTCCTCCTGGAATTCTCGCCAGCGTCCACACATTGGGTGGGAGAATACCAAAAAAGCGCATGACCGGTTGCATCCAAATCTGTTGTTCTTGGAACTCGGGGTCGGTGACAAATTTCCACCAATACCCGATAAAACCATCCTTATACATGACGAAACCCTCCCTATGATCGGCAAAAGCCGTTATTTTTTTGTTGTCGAAGAGCTGGCTCCAATTGTACTCCGCACATTCGTTTTTGGTCAAATAAATTCGTTGATATGTCGCTGAAATTGACTTGAAGCACGGATGGTATAAGATTAGTGAAACTGAAGAGATATTATGCGAAGAACAATCAAAATATTGGTTTGGATCGCGGTCATTGCCGGTATAATCTCCGTATCGGAATTTTCTTATTTTCGAAAGGAGTCCGACCAGACTGTTACTCAGGTGCAAAATGAGGCTGCTCCCGCGATTGAGACGCCAATTTCGAAAACCGAAACTGCAGGCGCTCCTGATCCTTTGCCCAATCTGCCACCCGAACCGGCATCACCTGTTCCTTCTCCGGAATTGACGCCGGAAAAATTTCTTCTTCAGATGCCTTTCTACTCCCAGGCACCTTTTGGCAACTGGGACAAAGTGCATGAAGAAATGTGCGAGGAAGCTTCGGTGCTGAACGGTGGGTTATATTTGCTGAACAAAAAAATTTCCAAAGACACTTTTGAAAAAGAATTGATGGCTTTTAAAAAGCTCGAAGAAAGAGAGCTGGGAGAATACAAGAGCAACACGATTGCCGAAATCAAAAAAGTGACTGATCTATATTTCTCTGGAAAGATAATATCGAAGGTAATCATCGATCCGACGATCAAAGACATTGAAAATGAGCTTGCCGCGGATCATCCCGTGGTCGTTCCACTTGCCGGACGCGATATCGGCAATCCCAATTTCACTCCGCCAGGTCCCGTCTATCACATGCTGGTCATCAAAGGATATGACGCGCAAAATTTCATCACCAATGATGTTGGCACGCGCAAAGGCGAATCCTACGCATACAAAAAAGAAACTATCATGAAAAATATACACGATTGGAATCCACAGGATATCCACTTGGGCACGAAAAAAGTGCTTGTTTTGTATAAATAGGCTGTGAAATTCGATGCTAAATTGTATTTGCATGAATACCTTCTTCCATCTATAATAATATAAGTTAAACGCTTAAAACGAATACCAAATGTTCTGTTTCGTCGACTTTCGCAATCGGCCGCAATACAAATACACATTTCATTCCCGCGAAAAGGCCCGGGAATACCTTCAGAAAATACAAAACAATTCTCTCGGAGCAACGATCATTCACGCTGATGGACGGCGGGAATATTTTGCATCGGGCGTTCCGGCCAACTTACTGAAATCACAAAGCAAATTTCGAATCAAAAGAGGCTGTCATGTGAAATACAGCATCCGCCCGCTCGCAGTTCTTGATGGAATAGCTCCAAAAGCAAGGAAAGAAAAATCTTCAAACATTTCCAACTGGAAAAGCCGCTTGTCTTCTCCTCTCTTTATGATCGGAAATTTGAAATTTTCCGCCTGTCTTCTTCTCATCTCGATGGCCGCTTTTTCATTTTCCTATATCTTCCAGAAAAATCTTGGCCGGTCAGCTGCTGCCCAAGGTTTGAAAAATTCGGGTGGGATTGTTTTGGGAGTCATGAATGAAAGAACCGATCAAATGGCAGTTGAAGGCAACGAGGATGATACTTCCCTTCAACTCGCCGATGAGGACATTATCATGAACCTCATCGCAAGAATAGACGATGAAAAGAACATGGACTTCACCAAAGAAATTTTGCCTTATGTTAAAGGTAAACCCATGGAAGATATGGCGCCATACATCGCCAAGCAGCCACGCATCGTTGCTGCGTTCATTGTCGGCATTGCCATGAAAGAGAGTAAGTTCGGGGTCTATGCTCCCCACGATGCCAATGGAAATGATTGCCACAACTATTGGGGATATCGTGGACCGGAAAATACAACTGCTTCGGGATATTCCTGCTTCACTTCCCCAGAACATGCCATCCAAGTCGTCGGGAAAAAGATCAACAAGCTCGTCGCACAGGGCATTTCAAACCCGGCCGAAATGATCTCCTGGAAATGCGGCTCCAGTTGCGCCGGTCATGGAGCAGAAAACGTTCGCAAATGGATCGCCGACGTGGGAATCAATTTCTATAAGCTAAATTCCAAGCAAAGTTCATAGGGAATATTTAGATTTTCACAAAGACGTTCATCTAGAGCGTCTTTTTTTGAAATAAAAAGCCTTTTTTGTCAATCCTTGACAGGGTTTGAGGGTATGCTAGGATAGCTCTTGTGCAGTGAGAAAGGGGTATATGTGATACGCCTTTTTATATTGCCTGCCCTGTCGAATATTGAGGGATATTAAAACCGGGCTTCAAGCTATTTTTGGCTTATATAAGGTCAATTTAGCCCAAGCTAAACTTTGAAAAAATGCCAATGAGTAACTGGAGTAAATCCGTGATTTATGGAGGGATTTACCCGAAAACTCAATCGCAAATCGATTGCCTGCAATGTGACCGAAAAAACGCTTGCAAGTACAAAGAATTTACCGACCAACTTGGGAAATACCAGGAAATCGCAAGAAAAAGCTGGAAGAAGACAAGAAGCATACAACTTTCAATAAAAAGGAGCCTAAAAAGTCATATTTCGAAGAAACAAGAGCTCTATTGGCCTGTCTTGATTGCCATAACTCTCTTGCTTTTTGTCTTTGCCTCGAAAATCGCTTTTGCGAGAGAAGCTGGCTCGCCGAACAATCTGCCGATCGAGAGCAATTCGAAGCTCAATATTGTCGGTTTTCAAAAAAAGGCTATTCAGCCGAATGTAATCGCAATCAAAGAGAATAAGAATGAAAACGAGGATCTCAAAAGCGACGTTACCGACATCGTAGAAAATACTCCGATGGCCGCGATGATCGACTCGATTTCAGAAAAAGACCGCACAGTTGCTGCGTTCATTGTCGGCATTGCCATGAAAGAGAGTAAGTTCGGGGTTTATGCCCCGCATATTGGCGGACGTGACTGCTACAACTATTGGGGACTTAAAGCCGGCGGGAAAACAACTTCGGGTGGATATACCTGCTTCAGCTCTCCTGAAGCCGCCGTGAAGGGCGTAAGCAAGACGATCGAAAGAATGGTTGCCAAGGGAGTCCAAACCCCGGCTCAAGCCATTGGATGGAAATGCGGATCATCTTGTGCCGGCCACGGAGCGGCCAACGTCCAGAAATGGATCTCGGACGTGGCGATAAACTTTAATAAGATCAATTCAAAGAAAAATTCATAACGATAGTACCGCAGAAAAACAGCCTTTGGGCTGTTTTTCTTTTATTCCATGTTGCATGTTTTGTGTTACATGATCTAGTAATCCTTCAGCTTACCCACCATTCCGCTTTCGCGGATCTTGTCGAGAGCTTTGGCTTCGATCTGGCGGATACGCTCGCGCGTGACGCCGAATTCGTGCCCGACTTCTTCGAGAGTGTGGGTCACCCCATCTTCAAGACCAAAGCGGATCTTTAAAATTTTCTGCTCGCGAGGCGTGAGGTCCTTCAAAATGTCGACAATATGATCTGTGAGAAGTTTTCGCGCCGCGTTCTGGTGCGGCATTATTGCTTCTGTGTCCTCAATGAAATCCCCGAGAATCGAATCATCTTCACTGTCTCCAACTGGAGTCTCAATAGAAACGGTTTCCTGTGAGATTTTCATAATATGGCGCACTTTCTCCACCTCGAGTCCCATCTCCGCCGCTACTTCTTCGGGAAGCGGATCGCGTCCAAGATCCTGAACCAGCCGCCGTGTAGCTTGAGTATATTTGTTGATCGTTTCGACCATATGCACAGGAATGCGAATCGTTCGGGATTGGTCAGCAAGTGCTCGCGTGATAGCTTGGCGAATCCACCAAGTTGCATAGGTTGAAAATTTGTATCCTTTTCGATAGTCGAATTTTTCCACCGCCCGGAAAAGACCTATATTTCCTTCTTGAATTAAATCCAAAAGGGACAGGTTCGCGCTTCGTCCGACATATTTTTTGGCTATCGAAACCACTAAGCGCAAGTTCGCTTCGGTCAATTTCTGCTTCGCCATCAAATCTCCTTTCTCGATTCTTTTGGCCAAACTCACCTCTTCTTCTCCTTTGAGGAGCGGCACCCGGCCAATCTCGCGAAGATACATCTGGACCGAATCAGAAGAAACATCATCAAGATCAAGTGGAATATCCATCGCGTCCGGCTTTTTTTCTCTTTTCTCTGCTTCTTTTTCGATCTCTGTTTTGATTACTTCATCCGAACTCACGATCTTCACGCCAGTCAACTCCAACTTTTCATAAAGCTGTTCAAGTCCCGAAAGATCTTTTTCCACTTCTGGAATGACATGGAGTATCTCGTCTTCCGTCACAAAGCCTCTCTGCTTTCCAATTGCCACCAAATCATCAATTCGACTTTTTTCTTTTTCCTGCGCCGTCTTTTTTTGCTCGGAAACTACTTTTTTCTTTTCTTTCGATGCGGCTTTTTTGGCGACGAATCTCTTTTCCGTTTTTTTCCTTGCAACTTTCTTTGGCTTTCTCACAACCTTTTTTTTCACATATTTTTTTCTCGCAACCTTTTTCACAGCCTTTTTTTTGGGCTTTTTTGCAACTTTTTTTCCAACTTTCACTTTTCTCTTTTTGATTGGCTTCTTTTTTGGCATAATTCAGATTATTAGATAAGATAGCTAAGAACTTTAAATTTTCGCAGAAATTTTTGCTTGAGAAGTTTATTTTCAAGAAAATTTGGATTCCTTAGCGACTTTGGACAGATACCCTAGCTGCTTTCTCTCATGCTTTCCATAAGTTTTTGAAATTTTTCTATCAAAAGCTTTGCTTCAGCTTTGTCGGAGCTCGCTTCAGCTGACCGGATATCTTGCGTAATACGGGAAATATCCTCCTTGATCCTTTTTTCTTTGAGACGCTTTCTATATCTTTCAAATTCTCCGGCTGGATCGATTTGCTTGCCACTCAATTCTTGGCCAAATCCCGCTTCCGCTTCGAAAACGGCTTCCGCCAGAAATTTCCCCGTTTCATAATCAGAAAAAAGAGCCTTCACTCTCTCAAGGCTGAAATTTTCTTTGTCTTTTTTGATTGCTTCAATTATAGCTCTTTCTTTCTCATTTTGGAAGTCCCCCACATTGATCTTGGAAAGTTGGCTCCGGCATTCATCCGGAAAAGCAAGAATGATCCCCAGGATGTTTTTTTCAATGCCTTTTCCAAGGCCGATATTTTCTCCAAAATTATTCGAATAAACCCGACCTTCTTCCCCTGCCTGTCCTGTCTCGCCGACAGATGCACGATGAGATGGGTTTGATTTTGCCTTTTTCAAAACGTCCAACAAAATTTTTTCGTCCGTTCCAATCTTTCCCGAAAGAATTTTGATCCAATGCGTCTGCTCAACCGGATTGGATATGTCCTTGATGACATTCAGAATTTCTTGAGCAATCTTTTTTTTGTCCGTCGGGTTTTTGGGATCCAGACGTGAAAACGTTTCCCGAAAAAAATATTCCATGATCCCTTCGGCGCTTTCAATTGCTTTTTTCCATACGTGGGGATTTTCCTTGAGACAATCCGCTGCATCTTTTCCGGACGACAGAGAGATGATTTTGACATTCAGATCGTTCTCGAGGCAAATCTTGATACTCCGGCGGGCAGCTGTTTGTCCGGCCGCATCCATGTCAAATCCCATCTTGAGATTTTCCGAATATCTTTTGAGGATTTTGATTTGATCTTCAGTGAGCGCCGTCCCCGACACAGCAATCGTATTCTCAAATCCCGCTTGGTGCGAAGCGATCACATCCGTGTTTCCTTCCACTAAAACTGCCTCGTTTCTTTTCTTTATCTCGACTTTGGCAAAATTGAGACCGTACAAAATTTTTCCCTTGTCATAGAGCGCCGTCTGGGGAGTATTGACGTATTTCGCGCTTTTTTCATCCCCGCCGGGAGCAACACGGGCGCTATACCCGACCACCCGGCCCAAAACATCTTGTATGGGAAACATGATACGGTCGCGAAACCGATCATATCGATCCCCGTCTGATTCTTTTTCGACCAAAATTCCGGTCTTACTTATTTCATCAACGCTGTGACCTCTCTTGGTCAAAAATTCCAAAATGTTCCGCCAGCCATCCGGCGCATATCCCAGGCGAAATTTTTTGATGCTTTTGTCGCTCAAACCCCGCTCTCGCAAATATCCCAAAATTTTTTCCTTTCCTTTTCCTTCCCAAAGATTTTTTTCGTACCATTTTGTAGCCAGCTCCAAAATTTTGAACAGCTCTTTTTTGTCATCCCGTTCTTCACTTGCTGCTTTCCAATTTTCATTTCGCTTGAGCTCCACTCCCGCTTTAGCTGCCAGTTGCTCAAGCGCTTCGCGAAATCCAATCCCCTCAAGCTCCATCACGAACGAAAACACGTCTCCGCCTTTTCCGCATCCGAAACAGTGCCAACTTCCCCGCTCTTCGCTCACCATGAATGACGGGCTTTTCTCATTATGAAAAGGACAGAGAGCCTTCCAAGCGCTCCCTGCTTTCGTCAGTCTTATATACTCGCCGACCACTTCCGCAATATTCAGGCGATTTTTGATTTCCTCAATTTCCGGAGAAGACATTTACGCCTATCATATTAGCAAAATTTTCAAAATAGGCAAATTTTTTTATTTTTTCCATAATCCGTGAATATTGCAATATTCACGAACTGAGACGATCTCTGAAAATGGGACGTTGAACTGGGCTTCGGGAGCATCTCCGGCTTTCAGAAATTTGCGGCAAGTTTTCTCGCCAGCCAAAACCTCTATCCATTCAATATAGTGCGCTTCTTCCATAGGATGCGCAACGGATCCAACCTTGACCTTCACACCGTTTTCCGTTTTTTCAACCACCGGAACATGCTTTTCCTGCACCACACCGGTCGTGTTCTCCTTTTGCTGCATCATTGGTTGACTACAACAAACCAGCTGTCCCACTCCGGCATGCACCACTTCCACAATATTCCCGCAAACATCACATTTATATATTTGGTTTATTTCAGTCATATAACTCTTAGCTATTGATATCTGCTTAATAGGTTGTACTACCCGCAGACTGCTATTATTTCATCGCTATTTTTAAGACCGACTCCAGCACAATCGGCAATTCTCTCACTTCATCCTCCTCCGTGAAGTGGCTTTTTTTCTCCTCTATAATTATCTCTGCTTCCAATTCTTCAGAAAACATACCCTGATTTTCTTTTGGAACATAAGGATCGTTGTCGGAAAATACGCAAATCAATTTTTTCGCCTGCATTCTCACTTTTTCGAAATCAATAGGCGTGTTGATCCAAGGACTTGATACTATTCTTTCTTCCTCCTCTTTAAGCCCAGTGAGAGTCAGCCACGGCGCGACAAAGACCGCTCCGCCTGCTTTTTCATCATTGGACAATTTTTCCAAATATCGCATGATCGCCTGACAACCAATGCTGTGCCCGACAAAAAACGTGTTCTCATCGCACCTTCCGACGACCTTTCGAATATGATCCGTCCAGGATTCAATTTTCGGATTGTCCGTATCCGGCATTTCGGGAGTCTCAACCAAAAATTTCTGCTCTCTCAAATTTTTCGCCAGCCAAGCATACCATCCACTACCCGGATTCATAGACCAACCATGGATAATGAAGACTCTTTTTTTCATATGTATATTTTATCCTGTTAAATGCCGCGAAGCGGCAATTTCGCGAAGCGAAATTATTTAACAGGGTGAACATCAATCACTGTAAAGTCCGTGTCAAGTCCCTCGCGCACATTGATCCTTTCCACGCGACTGTTTGGAAAATACTGGCGAAGCTGGCTAATATAGCCTTCATCCGCGTTCATCAAAAATATTTTCGACGGAATTTTGACCGCCATCGGATCAAATTCCGGTTCAACAAAAATCACATTGGCTGCTTTTTCGAATGTGAACAATTTTATCACTTCTGAGGATGTCTGGAGTCCGTCTTCCATCTCAATTCCCGGTCCATTGTCAATCACAAATTTCGGCAATGCCGCTGGTAAGCTGTTGATATAACTCGACATGTTCATATATTTCTCGTCGAACGCTCCATGGACGTCTGCGCTCCCTCCCCAATCGACAAAATATTGTTTCACTGACCAAATTCCGCTTCCGATAATGAGAACAATCAAGATTGTCCAAATTGCCTCTTTATATTTTGCATATTTCGCCCGCTCCGCCCATTTGAAAACCGCTTCAAGGGAAAAGGTGGCCAAGAGAAGCGCCACCGGCATCGTCCCGATGCTCCGCAAAGCATGCGGGAGACCCTCAAAACTGATGGCCGAAGGAAGAATCATCACAAAAAACCAGGAAAGAAGCAGTGTGACCAAAATGAAGCGCTCACTTCTCTCGCCTGCCCGGATCCGCCGCCAAAGAAGCCAGAAAAATTCCCAGATAAAATAGGCGATCCCGACAAGAAAAAATATTCCGATCGTCGGAAAAATTTCCGGCCAGGGAGGAAGATTGTGTCGCCAGTTCTGGTCGCCGAAAAAATTGAATTGAGCGAAAGACAGTCCAAAACTCTTTCCCAGGGTGAGAGGCAGATTTCCCTGGTTGACCGCCGGGTTGAAAACGGAAACCTGATTCGTCCTCCCGCTGAAATGATCAGGATGACGATAGAAATCAAGAAGCATTGGGAGGGCGACGACCACTGCTGCCACGCAAAAAGCGAGGATCTCCTTCCAATGGGTCGCCAAGAATCGCTTGCGACTTATGATAAAGGCAACCAGTAGCGCGACAAGAATAAGAGGCGCGATGCGAAAAGAAATATAGGTATGCAAGCCCAGTCCAAAGAACATCCCTGCGAGTATATAGTCCAGAATTTTTTTCTTTTGGATTCCACGAATAAGAAAAAAGATTGTGAAGACCAGAACGAATGGCAGCATAATGGCTCGAAAACCGATTCGGCTGAAATTGATCGCCCAAAAAGAGGTGGCTGTGAGAAATCCGGCAATGAGTCCCGCCCGCCGGCTTTTGAGAAGTTCTTCGCCAAGCAAAATCACGCCCAAAACCGTGAGAGTTCCAAAGAGCACCGACCACATTTTGAGCGTGACTACGCTGATGCCGAAAAGGCTGAAGCCCAAGGCGATGAGATTCATGAACAAACCTTCCCGCCCATTATTGTTGGTGTAGAATGATTGCCAATTATGCATGGCGTTGGCCGTTATCGCGTCCACGCCGTTGACCGCTTCGTCGGGATACACTCCCGGCGGAAGCGTGCCAAGCTTATATGTCCGCAAAAAAAGCGCTCCAAACACAATCAGTACAGCGAGTATCACATACAGTTTGAAGCTGATGTTTTTTTTCACTTCTTTCTCCGCCGGATTTTTTTCAATCACTGTTTTTATCGCTGGCGGCTTGCTTTTGGCTTTCGTTTTGACAACCGATTTTCTTTTTTCTTTTTTTGTTTTTATTTCTTTCACCATTTTTTACTTCTGAATATTATTTCTTCTCTAATAATATTCTAATTGACCCCTTTTGCCAAATTTAATTTTCCTAACCTTAAATGCTAGTAAAATGTTGTTACATTATCACATCCCAAGTTTATCGCTGATCCCCTGAAGGGCCGTAAGCCCGACTTCAAAGAATGTGTCGAGTGGAATTCCGGATTTTTCGCATTCGCGGATCAGCTCCCGATCGCACTTTGCGGCAAAAGATTTATTCTTAAATTTCTTCTTGAGTGACGAAATCTTCACACTTGAGAGTTTTTTGTCAGGCTGTATCAAAGCCGAAGCGATAATTATCCCCGTGAGTGTTTCCGAGGCCACGAGACAATGCTCGATTTTTGAGATACGCTCTTTGTCCATCAGATCCGGAATCATTTCGTTGCCGTATCCGTGCGACTGGATCATTTCAATGAGATATTCGCTCGCCCCGGCATTTCGCAAAATTTCGGCTGCTTTCACGCAATGATTTTTTTGGTCATTTTTCGTGAGATCCCAATCTATGTCATGCAGAAGCCCAATGATTCCCCATTCATCCTCATTCTCGCCAAGATGCTTCGCCACCGCCCGCATAATCGCCTCCGATTCCAGAAGATGCAGACCAGTCACCGGGTCTTTGATATGTTCTTCGACTAGCTTATCTGCTTGTTCTTTTGTGATTCCAAGTTCATTCATGTTATTTATTTTATCATCTTCAATATTTTCTTGATTTCCTTGTTATATTTTTTGAGAAGATAAAAAAGATCCCAAGTGAAAATATCGGGATGCGCCCTCATCTCTCTCTCCAAAACTTTCGGGTCATAGAATAGAACTCCGCTTGCTTCTTTGTCAACCGGTTTTATTGATCCGTTATAGAGACCGATAAAAAAATTATATTTGTATGTGATATTCACTTTTTTCCCACCAATCACCCTCTCCAAAGGCATAATCTTCGTATCAATATATTTCACCAAAGCTACGCTTTCCGTGTATTTTTTCATTAGTTTGAAAGCTTTTTTGAATTCCTCTTCTGTTTTCAGAACAATCGACGGCACCTTGAGTTCCTGAACTGTTTCAAACATAACGGTATAAAAGGGAGCGTCTCCAAATGTTACGTGCCCGCCGATCGCTTTGTCGATGAGAGATGCATTGTGGTTTTTGCGGTGCGATCTTTTTTGGAGAAGCAGTTCCCCGTCCAGATTGAAAAGAAGAACCATGATAGTTTCAACCGCCCGTGTCGGTTTTCCTGTTTTTTTGAAGGATTTCACTTGCTCCGCATAAAATTTGTCGCGATCCATCGGCACCGCCACATCCTGCTTCTTGAGATCATAGGTTGTAATTTGCTCGCCCATTTGTTCGAAATTGATAAATTACTGTATATAAAACTTTAACCTCTCATCAATCCTTCGCAATCAACCCGATTTTTTGAAAATATTCTTTTCCCCCGGGGATTTGTTTCACATTTAGCAGCTCTTCCGGACCGAACCATCTAATTTCCACCAGATCATCGGAAAGATTCGTTTCAATTTCGCCTGCAAGCTTATCACCAATATCAACCCTAAATATATTGAATTCCATTTTGCACAAAACTTTCTCGCCCGAGGGCAAAGTTTTTTCCGCAACACCGCTTCCCTTTTCCGAAATCAAAACGAGATTATAGGAAGAGATATCAATGCCGACTTCTTCTTTGACTTCCCTCTCGACAGCTTGCTCCAGCGATTCCCCTTCATTCAGTCCTCCGCCGGGGATGTGCCAACAGTCCAAATATACGCCGCCCTTCGCCGGGTCTTTTTTTCCCATGAGAAGCTTCCCATCCTTTGAAAAAATCAGGGCCGAAGCGATTGTTCTTTGAATTTCTCTCATTTGATCTCATTACTCCCTTGCAGGCATTTTAGGCCGATTTTGACGGTTTGTCGAGTTTTAAACGAATAATTTGTACTCGACTGCGCTTGACAGCCTGAATTTTTTCTTGCCCGTTGGCCGTATATTTTGTAGAATACACTTTGTGGAGGTCGCTAACTTAAATATTAAAGAAAAAACATGCTTTCGAGTCGCAGCAAGACAGGGATCGGATCAAGTAAAAAAAGGTTTTACAAAACGAAGAAGTTCAAGATTTTCGCAGTCGTGTTGGTTCTCATTCTGGCGGTTGGAGGATATCTCGCCTGGAAAACCGGATTCGTTCTCAACAAAATTTCCGGCTCTCAAGGCTCCTCTTTTGCCAGCCTTTTAAGCTCAGGTACCGCCCTCGAGGAACAGGAGGGACGAGTGAACATTTTGCTCCTTGGGATGAGAGGCGCGAATATGCCCGGAGGAGGGCTTCTCGCGGATTCCATCATCGTCGCGTCATTTGATACCATAAATAAAAAAGTGGCTATGATTTCCGTCCCGCGAGATCTTTATGTCCAAATTCCAGGAACAAACGAGCACGGAAAAATCAACTCGGTATATTCCCATTGGGAAAGCGGCGGCCAGGGTCAGGGAATGCAGAAAATGGAAGAGATGATGCAAACAATCACCGGCCTCAAAATCGATCATGCTGTTGTCATCAACTTCGCCGGATTTCAAAAACTCATTGACGCGGTGGGTGGCGTTGATGTGAGAATGCCTAAGGGATTTGCTGAAACGCAGCAATTCGTGGAAGGGAACGAGTGCGGAGGCTCATTCACGCTGCCGGTCGGCACTAACCATTTGAACGGAGAAAAAGCTCTTTGCTATGCCCGCGCGCGCGTGCAAACCAACGACTTTGACCGCTCCAAGCGCCAGCAAGTGATTTTGAAGGCTCTCAAAGACAAAATGATTTCCTTGGGAACACTCGCCGATTTCAACAAAGTGAACAATATCCTCACGATCATTGGAGACAATGTTAAAACCGATATGACACCCGAAGAAATGAAGGGCTTCTATGAACAATACAGCAATATGAAAGACGCCGACATCGTCCAGCGTGTGTTCGAAAATTCTGAAAAGGGTTTGCTAAAAGTCCCAGCTGCCAATTCAGGACTGGGCTATATTTTGTTCCCAATTGCGGGACAAGACAACTATTCCCAACTTCAAGACGCCAGCAAAAATGTCTTCACGGAGGAAGCGCAATAAAGATATTTACAACTGTTACGCAGCTTGTACGTAACACCAATTTTTCAATTTTATTGCTCCCAAAAAGCGCTTAGTGCAATTCAAAAAACAAGACTCCATGCGAGTCTTGTTTTGTATGTCATTGCTGGCGGAAGAGGAGGGAGTCGAACCCTCGATACCTTGCGGTATACCCGCTTTCCAAGCGAGCGCACTAGGCCACTATGCGACTCTTCCGGGCGTTTACAGGATAGCCCATCACAAAGCTAAAATCAAGCTTTCCGGCTTGATTTTAGTTAATTCTATTTTTTGAATTTTATTTCTCCATCTTTCCGATTTCCATTGTCGTCTTGATAACCGTGTCCGGATTAAGGGAAATCGAATCGATTTTTTCTTCAACGAGAAATTTGGCGAAATCGAGAAAATCTGACGGCGCTTGGCCGCAGATACCGACTTTGCGCCGAGCTTTGTGCGCCTTGAATATAACTTGCCGGATGAGTTCTTTTACAGCTTCGTTTCTCTCGTCATATACGTGCGCCACTTTCGCGCTGTCGCGGTCTACACCAAGCGTGAGCTGAGTGAGGTCATTCGAGCCAATGGAAAATCCGTCAAAGATTTTGGAAAATTCACTCGCGAGAATCACGTTCGACGGAATTTCGCACATGACGTAGACTTGGAGCCCGTTTTTGCCCCGTTCCAGGCCGTATTTTTCCATCTCGGAGAGCACTTTTTTTCCTTCTTCGACCGTCCGGCAAAATGGGATCATCGCTTTGAGATTGGTGAGCCCCATCACTTCTCGCACTTTCTCGAAAGCCAGACACTCAAGCCGAAATCCCTCCCTGTAGTCATCGTCATAATATCTTGATGCTCCTCGCCAGCCGATCATCGGATTTTCTTCAGCCGGTTCAAAATATTTTCCACCGATCAAGGTCGCATATTCGTTCGTTTTGAAATCGCTCATCCGCACAATCACGTCTTTCGGGAAAAAAGCGGCGCAAATTCTCCCGATCCCTTCTGCCAACTTTTCCACAAAAAAGTCCTCTTTGCTTTTGTATCCTTGCGTCATTTCGTTGATCTTTTTCTTTTCCTCCTTGTCCTTCACTCGGTCGAAATGGACCAATGCCATCGGATGAACCTTGATATATTCCGTAATGATAAATTCTTCGCGCGCGAGCCCCACTCCGTCGTTAGGAATAAAAGAAAGATTAAAAGCCTGATCTGGATTGCCGACGTTCATCATGATTTTGGTCTTGGTTTTTTTCAGATTTTTGAGATTGGTCGTTTTGATTTCAAATTTCAAAATTCCTTCATATACTTTGCCCTCTTCTCCTTCAGCGCAACTCACCGTCACCGGTTTTTTATCTTTGATAGCAGCCGTCGCGTTTCCCGTCCCGACAATGCACGGGATTCCAAGTTCCCTCGAGACGATTGCCGCGTGTGAAGTTCGTCCACCGCTATTTGTGACGATCGCCGAGGCAATCTTCATGATCGGCTCCCAATCCGGATCGGTCATTTCCGTGACAAGTACTTCTCCTTTTTGAAAATCGGCGATCTGGGCAACATCTTTGATGACATTAGCTTTCCCCTGCCCGATTTTTCCACCAACAGCCGCTCCAACACACAAAATTTTGCTCTCACTTTTCAAGATATATTCTTCAAGCACATTTTTTTTCTTTTGCGATTGCACTGTTTCCGGTCGCGCCTGAACGATATACAATTTTCCATCCCGTCCATCTTTGGCCCATTCAATGTCCATCGGTTTTTTGTAGCGATCTTCAATCAAAAGCCCCCAGCGCGCGAGCTCCAGCACCTCTTCGTCCGTGAGACAGAATTTTTTCCTGTCTTCTTGGGAAACAATTGCGTTTTGAGTCGTCGATGTTCCCCCGACGCTGTATATCAATTTATTTTCCTTACTTCCCATTTTTTTTCCGATAATCGATTTGAAACCCTTGGTGAGCGTCGGCTTGTGAATGATGAACTCATCCGGATTCACTTTTCCTTTCACGATATTTTCCCCAAGGCCAAACGAACCATTGATGATGATTGCACCTTCAAATCCTGATTCCGTGTCGATTGTGAACATCACACCGCTTGTCGCTTCATCTGAACGCACCATTTTTTGCACGCCAACGGAAAGCGCAATGGAGAGCTGGTCGAAACCCTTGTCCACACGATACGAAATCGCCCGGTCGGTGAAAAGTGAAGAAAAACATTTTTTGATTGATTCAAGGAGCTGATATTCTCCCGTCACATTAAGATATGATTCCTGCTGCCCCGCGAATGACGCATCCACCAGATCCTCGGCAGTCGCGCTCGATCTCACCGCCACGTCCACACCGCCCGCAAAATGATTCGTATGGTCTTCCTTATCCCAGTTTATCCTGAAACTTTTGCGCGGGCTGTAGGCTCTGGAAAGCTTTGAATAGGCATCAATGATCTGATTACGAAGATCAAGAGGAAACTCGGCCGAAAGGATCGCCTCGCGAACCCGGTACCCCCGCTCGGCAAGATTGCGCATATTCCCCGTATCAAGCCCTTTCAAAATATTTTTTATTTCCCCGTCGAGCTTGTTTTGAGTGATGAAATAGCGAAAAGCCTCGGCCGTCACCGAAAAACCGTCCGGCACCCGGATGCCTTTTTTGCGAAGATTCACAAACATCTCCCCAAGCGACGCATTCTTCCCGCCGACAAGTTCGATGTCTTTGATCCCTGTTTCTTTGAACCAGAGAATGTACTTTGTTTTCATTTTTTTATTTTATTTTATTTTTTTTAACTCAAAAGAATTATTTCTGCAGTGATTATAGCATAAAAAAAAGAATGCCAGAAGCATCCTTTCAAAATACTAAAGCCAGATACTATTTATTGAATGCTATTGGATTTCTTCCACCTTCACCAAACTCATGTGTTCTTTTTTTACGTGCGGACGACCGGCGACGATCACAACTTTATCTTTCTTTTTTAACAATTTATTTTTTCTTATAACTTCGATCGATTTGTCGATGAGCTCATCGAGATCTTTGCAATCAGGCAGAACAAAGCTGCGTGCTCCCCAAACAAGTGCCAATTGATTGTGGGTTTTTTCATTGTTCGTCATCACAAAAATTTTTTGCTCCGGACGATGCCGAGCAATCATCCTCGCCGTGAAGCCGCTCATGCTCGCCACCACTATGGCTTTCGCTTCGGCATCTTTCAATAGCTCATGGGCTGACTGGGCGATTGCCGCCGAAACTGATTCCTTTTGATCGCCCAAAAATCCGTGATCGAGGTTATCAAAGGGAGATTTTTCCGTCCGCCGGATGATCTGACTCATTGTCTGCACAGCTTCTATCGGATATTTCCCGCTGGCTGTTTCTCCAGAAAGCATCAATGCGTCGGCATGATCAATGACTGCATTGGAAACATCCGTCACCTCGGCTCGCGTGGGTCTGGGATTGCGGATCATTGAGTCAAGCATCTGCGTTGCCACGATCACTGGTTTTCCTACCCGCAAACATTTGGCGCAAATTTCTTTTTGGAGGATCGGGAGATCAGCTTGCGGCATTTCGATCCCAAGATCGCCACGAGCGACCATCACCGCATCCGTCGCTTCAAGGATTTTTCCGAAATTTTTGATAGCTTCTTTCCTTTCTATCTTGGCGATCACCTGAGCAAGGCCATTTTTATTCTTTGAATTCAGTTTAATCAATTTTTTGAGATATTTGATCTCATCGGCCGTTCTCACAAATGACATAGCCACAAAATCAACGTTTTGACCAAGGGCAAATTTAAGCACTTCTTTATCTCTCGCCGTGATTGCTCCCAATTTAGCAGATATTCCGGGAATATTCACTCCTTTTCTCGGTTTTATCGTCCCGCTGTTCACTACCCGGCACAAAAGCTTGCCCTTTTTTCGCTGCAATACTTTTATTTTTATCAATCCGTCTTCGATTAATATCCCTGCACCCGGTTTCACCATTCTCACAATCCCTTTCAAATCCAACTTGAGAGTTCCTTGTTTGTCTGCAGCTTCTGATATTCTCAATTTGTTGATAATTTTTTTCAAAGGGTTGATTTTCACCGGAATCAATTCTTCCACCACCTGAATAATTTCGTTTTTTGAAACAACAAGTTCTTTTTCATTGCTCACTCTGATCCTAGGTCCTTGCAAATCAGCTATGATGCCCACTGGAATACCTTTTTTTTTGCTAATTTTTCTGACAAGTTTTATGTTTTTTTTATGCGATGAAAAATCTCCGTGGGAAAAATTGAGACGGGCGACATTCATGCCATACTTCACCATTGCAGACAATGTTTTTTCGTTTTCCGACGCCGGACCGATCGTGCAAATTACTTTGGTGTTTTTCATCCTTTTAAAAATTTATAATTTTATAAAAACCCGCTATATTTTTTGTCTAACATAATTTCTAACAAGATTCATAAATATATTATACACCAAAAAGCAGGCAACTCCAAAAGAGTCGCCTGCTTTCAAAATACTATTGCGCAATGGTACTTTAGTTTATCAACTTGAATCCGCCGATGAGCGGCAATTCTTTCATCTCGCCTTTCGCGGCGTTGATGATTCCCATAATCGCAACGACGATCAGGAATATCGAGCCAAGCGGCAAAATGATGAACCAGCCAATGAAAGGAATGATTCCTCCAACGACATTCACAACGATTGCCGCAAGCAGAAGATTCAACTGCTGATTGGCGTGGAATTTCGCGAACGGACTGTTTTTCGCGTCAGAAATAAGTGGGATGAAAAACAAAATCGGAATGATGTATCCCACGATTCCCATCGCTTTGTTTTTCTCCGCATCTGACGAACTAGTTTTTTCTTCGTGTTTTTGCTCTTCCATATATTCACCTCGCTTTCTGTTTTAAAGTTTTTATTTCCTCGAATTTATAATACCCAATTTGGCCAAAAAAGACAAATTTTTTATTATAACTCTAATTCCCGCAAAATTTCCTCCGGGATCGGATCGCGTTTTGGACTCACCCCCGGATAGCGCCACGCGCTGATGATACGCAATTTTTGCTGTCCAATAGTTTTGAGATTTGAGATTTTTTTGGAAATTGGAAATTGGGATTTGGAAATTGCTCCGCTCCGGCGGAGCTGGTACATCGCCCAAATTTCTTGCGACCAAATTCTTTTCCCCTCTTTCGTGCGAAGCGAAGCTGGTTGCATCACCGCAATCGTATTTTTCACGATGCCTTCTTCCGTCCTTTGTGGATTTTTCACCACGCGCAAGATTCTTTGGGAGGTGAGGCCATACTGCTTCATTTTGAACGCGGCATGCTGCGTCCATTCGTATTTTTCCGTGTTTTTCGGAACCTTGAATTGCATAAAAAAATCCCAAGGCGAGAACTTGGGAAAAATTATATATCCATTCCCCTGAGGCGCTTCACGCGCTCGGCAATGGGCGGGTGAGTTTGAAAAAGGTTTGATACTTTCTTTCCTTTGAAAGGATTGGCAATGAAAAGATGGACTGTTGCACGGTTAGCGTGACGCATAGGCGCTGGATCGGCAGAAATTTTTTCGAGCGCGCTGGCAAGTCCTTCTGGATATCGCGTGAGCAGCGCACCGTCTGCATCAGCGAGAAATTCACGTTTTCTTGAAATGGCAAGCTGAATAAGCATTGCGACGATGGGAGCGATAATCGAAAGAATAATTGCAATGACTAAAAATATCGGATTCTTCCCATCGTCATCATCTCCTCCGAACCACATCCAGCTGCGGAAAAAATCAGCCAAAAGAGCGACGAGTCCTACCAAGATCACAATAGCAGTTGAAAGAAGAATATCCCGATTTCCGACATGCGACAGCTCGTGGGCAATCACGCCTTCGAGTTCCGGCTTGTCGAGTTTTTCGATGATCCCCGTCGTGAGGCAAATGACCGCGTGCTCCGGATCGCGCCCAGTCGCAAACGCATTCGGCGAAGGATCCTGGATGATATATATTTTTGGCGTCGGAAGTCCGGCTGTGATGCAAAGATTTTCGACGATGTGATATATTTCTTTGGCGTTCTCATGCGTCACCTCTTTGGCTCCACTCATCGCGAGCACAATTTTGTCGCTCCACCAATATGAAGAAAAACTCATCGCCACGCTAAAGACAACTGCTGCTATCAAAATGATTGGATTATGCATCGCTTCTGCGAAAACATATCCCACTCCAATTACAAAAAGTAAAAAACCTGTGATATATATCCAGGTAAGGCGGGTATTTTTATCAGCTTGGTTATAAATAGTAGTCATCTAGCAAAATATTCTAGTATTATTACTAGTTTATTGGAAATTCTTTTTCATATGGAAGAAGTTTAGAACTCGACCTTAACCGGCTCCTTTTCCTCTCCGGCCGCTTCGAAAAACTCGCGAGCAGAAAATCCCAGCATACCGGCAAAGATATTATTTGGGAAGACTTGAATTTTCGTATTGAAATCGCGGACATTACCGTTATAGAAGCGGCGCGAGGCCTGAACTTTGTCCTCTGTATCTGTGAGTTCGCGCTGAAGTTCCAAAAAGTTCTGATTGGCTTTGAGATCGGGATAGGCTTCTGCCACTGCAAAGAGGCTTTTGAGTGTCTGCGAAAGGGCATTCTCTGCTTGTGCCTTGTCGCCAGCTGACTGTGCGCCCATCGCCTTTGTCCGAGCCTCCGTTACCTTTTCGAAAACTTCTTTTTCGTGCGCTGCGTATCCTTTCACTGTGTTTACCAGATTTGGAATGAGATCATATCGTCTTTTGAGCTGGACATCAATATCCGACCAGGCTTCGTCGACCCGATTCTTAAGCCGAATCAGACCGTTGTAAATCGCAACTCCCCAAATAGCCAAAACGGCGATGATCCCCAATATTACCCACATAATCATATGTTTTTTATTAATTAATTATTATTATCCACTAATTGTTGCTCACTATTCACTAATTTTTCTTTTGCCGCTTGCACCGCTACCTTCGAAATAGACAGCGCTTCTTTCATTTTATTTCCCGCATTAGAAAGAAAATATTCTCCTCCAGAATTGATACTCAAAAATTCTTCTGTTCTTTCATCGCTCGCTCCAGCCACCATTCCATTTTTGGATATTCCGTCAGAAAAAACAAAATATACCGAGGCTGCAATGAGGAGAAGCATTATAGCAAAACTAGCCGCAAATACAAGCTTTGGAAAAAAGATTGAGCGCACTCCTTCACTCATCTCGCTCACTCCAAGGACAGGTGAGAATACATCTTTATTTTCCCGAAATTTGATTTCTTTGTATGGCAGAGGATTTTCATTTTTTTTCTGAACTGAAATAATCTGCGGCAATTTCATTTTTTTCTCTTCCCTTCGCATGTTCCAAGCATTTCGAACATTACTGTTCACAGCAATTTTTTTCGGCGCTTTTTGATTCATCACTATTGGCGCTGCCGTGACATCCATTTTTTGCTCACGCCTTTTTATGAACACCTGTCGCTGAAACTGATTGAAATCAATTTTTTTCGGCTGAAGATTCACCTTCAGACTTTGGGAATCGCTTGCTCTCGCTTCAGGGAAATCTTCGCTGACAACAACTTCAGACTTTGTCGTTCCAGAAATTTCGCTCGAAATATTTTTCGCTTTTGGCACATCATAGACCGACTCTCTCTCGGGAAAAAATACCGGCGCACTTATCTTGACTTGCTCCACTTTCTTTTCAAGTGAAACAATTATTTTTGACTCCTCTTTTATCGGCTTGTCCACCAAAGTTTCAACGACAGCGGATGCTGCAAATTGCACTTCACTTGCAGCTTCTTTTTTCTTTTGCAAGTTTTCCAAAAATTCTTCGAACCACGCCCACGTCGTATACCAGCGCTTCCCGATTCGAATTGAACCAATATCACCGCGGCGCGCCAAAAGTCCCATATACTCCTGGGCGTACATTTTTTCCTTGGCAACTTTCGAAAGCAATATGAAATTTTTTTGGATATCCTCCTGCATCCCGTAAGACATTCTAAATTATAATACTTCCCGTCTAGCATTTCAGAAAAGATTGAAGGACGAAATGTTCAATGAGACGAGTATAGATATATAATACACCAGAATCTAAAATGATGTCTATAGTAAATATCGGATATTGCGCTTGACAGTGATTTTGACCATGATAGAATTTTGTCAGAGAGGGAAAGAATCCTAAGCAGAGTGCCCCAATAGGGAATGGATTCGAGAGGAAGAGATCGCGAACCAATTGCGTTATTGATGGAGGCACCATTGCCCATCAGTACTCTTCTAGCAGACCGACAGCTATGGTTCCCAAATTCGTCCATATGGCGCCAAGTATTGTGAAGCAAAAGCGCTATGATGCGGGAGCAAAGGGCGATACCGAAGCTTCGGGTGAGGCCACTGACTATCCGTCGGTGTAAATTGAACCCCTCGCGGTACCTCTTTTCCTTCGGGTTGCTCATCTGGGCAACCCTTTTTCTTTGCAAAGAAATTGTGTATAATGGAAATATGATCGAAATCTCGAAATATTATTCCTTCCTTCTGCCAATAGTAATTTGGTTTTTTATTCTTTTGATAAAAATTGCTATCTATTCCCTAAAACACGGTTGGGATATCAGAAGCACGCTCAAACATGTCGGCCATGGTCATATGCCATCGGCTCATACCGGCTTCATCGTTTCTTTGGTGACGGCCATAGGCTATTATGACGGAATAGACTCACCAGCTTTCGCGGTTGCTTTCGTGCTGGCTATCATCACTATCGACGACGCCGTTCGACTTCGAATGTATATGGGTGATCAAGGTCGATATCTGAACAAAATAATTGAGAATCTCAGTCTGGAAGAAAAATATCCCAAGCTGAAAGAAAGAATGGGACACAGAATCAGAGAAGTTATTGTCGGGGGGCTGATCGGATTTTTGTTTACTCTCGTTCTCGCAAAACTTCTCGAATCACTTTAGGATCATTCCACGAAATTCTTTTGTCTTCAACCGCCATGACCTCTTCCGCTCCTTTCCCTGTCACAACAACAATGTCTCCCGGCCCCGCAAGTGCGAGGGCTTTTTTAATGGCTTCTCTCCTGTCTAAAATTCGCCAAGCATTTTCGTTTTCGGTTTTTATTTTTGATACGCCCGCAAAAACCTCGTCGATTATTTGCATCGGATCTTCGTGATACGGATCCTCATTTGTCACAATGCAATAATCTGCGTGACGCGCCACAATCTCGCCCATGATGGGACGCTTGCCTCGATCCCGCTCACCGCACGAACCAAAAACAGCAATTATTTTCGACCCTTCTTTTTTAATTCCATTGAGATAATTGTATAGCTTTTCAAGCGAGTCCGGCGTCACGGCATAATCGACGATTATATCCAAATCTCTATTATTCTCAATTTTTTCCATTCTCCCCGGCACACCCTTGATCTTCGCGAGCGCCGCGGATATTTTTTCGAGCACGATATCTTGCGACAACCCGACGCAAGCTGCCGCCAGCGCGTTTTCGATGTTGAATTCTCCGGGCATATTCACTTGAAATTTTTCTCCGTTGACCAAAAATTCCGAGCCATTGGAAGAATTTTTTATATCCCTCGCGACCTCCAACTGTATGCCGCTATCAAGCACGCAATTTGGATTTTTCGATTCAAGAAAATAGCCGTATTTTTTATCCGTCGAATATTTGAGGAAATTTTTTGCGAATTCTGAATTTAAATTTACCACACTTGTCCCCTTTTTATTTTTCGATATCATCGCGAACAGCTTTTCTTTCGCCTTCGCGTATTCTTCCATTGTTTCATGATAGTCGAGATGCTCGCGCGTCACGTTCGTGATCACCGCCACATCAAAATCCACCCCCCAGGTGCGGCTTTGGTCGAGCGAATGTGAGGATACTTCGAGAACGACGTACTCACGCTTGGCCACCACAGCCTCGCGCAAAAACTTTTGTAGCGCCCAACTGGAAAGCGTCGTAAGCTTGCTCTTGTTCACCCATTCTTTTTTGCCAACCTTGAAGTTTATCGTCGAAGTGACGGCAATCTTGAAACCAACATCTTCCAAGACCTTCGCAATCATCTGCACCGTCGTCGTTTTTCCGTTCGTCCCCGTCACCCCGATCACTTTCAATTTTCTGGATGGAAACCCATACCGAACATTCGCGAAAACCGCTTGCAGAAGATGATATATGTTTTTGATAGATTGGGGGATGAGTTTTTTCATATGTATTAATATGCTACCTTTTATTCGCCCAATTTTCAAGTTTTTTTTGTTTATGGTAGAATAATAAAAAATGAGAGTGAGGAGATGCCAATGTGCGGTGATCTAGTTGGAAAATTATTCCCGAAAGATAAGAAAGTTGCAGGGGTAATTATCCGTGGAAATACCGGTCATGTTTTTTATCCGGCCAATGAAGGCGACCTTGCTGTCGCTCGTTTCATGTCAAAAAATCTGGCTTTGTCCGGAGCTCGGATAGTAACGGTGTACTCTGGTCTGCCTGACCAACTCAGCAAGGCACTCCGTGGCCTAAACGGCATTGAGGGTCTTCCTGGATTTGACTCCTGCAAAGAATTTTTTCCTTATCCTCCCGAAGGAACAGCTTCCCACTTATTCTCCTAAATTAGGGCACCAAACACTTTACTTGTTAACATACAAGAAAGGGTTGGTGCCCTTTACTCTATTCTCATGAAGAAGAAAAAAGTCCATATCTTCGGCAATCCTCTTTTGGATTTTGATAATTTGCCGATCAAGCTTTCGCCGAAACTCGAAAAATTATTTCCCGAATTAAATTTTGTCATCGCCGATCCTTCGGAGAATCTTGAACCGATCAATAAAGAGTTGATAATAATAGACACGGTTGAAAATATAAAAAATGTCATCCTGATTGATGACATTGAAAAACTGAAAACATCAAAAATATATTCTCTTCACGATTTCGATCTCGCTTTCAATTTGAAACTCCTCAAAAAAATCGGGAAACTCAAAAAGGTAAACATTTTTGGAGTTCCAATGAGTGGTAACGAGAGGGAAATTTTAGAGCAATTGGAAAAGTTAATTAAAAGCGAAATATAGAGTTCCAGAAAGCCAATAAAAGAAATTCTAACAGAAATTATTTTATTGGCGATTATTCCTAAGTCCATCTCACCCGCAAAAAGTGCGACGCGCAGCTCATACATGGGTCATAGGCGCGGATGAGCTTCGAAACTTCAAAGATAATATGTTTTTCCAGTTCTTCTTTGCCGATATCCGTCGCGCAGAGGCCGGAGACGATCTGCTCGACATCTTTTTTCATATTCACCAGGTTCTGCGCCGTCGGGATAACTAGCTTCAGCTCTTTCACTTTCCCCTCTTCAATTTCGAGGGCATAATAGAGTGTTCCACGGGGAGCTTCAATCGCCCCGGCACCCTGGCCGGTCAGTCTTTCCGGTTTCGCTGGTTCTTCTTTTTGGAACCTCGTATTTTCCAGAATCTCAATGGAGTGATCGACAGAGTGCAGAATTTCAATCGCTTGTGCGAGATTATTGTCAAAGACATTTTCCGACGGAAATCTGGAAATATATTTTGCCGCGTCTTTTTTTGTATTTGGGTGAAGATTGCCTTTGTTGAGATTGAACCGTGCAAGCGAACCGACCATATATTCTTTCCCTTCAAATTCAAACCCAGTTGCTTGCGAATACGGCAACACGACATTGTGAAGATGATCCCAATAATCTTTTTCTTCAATCTCCAAACCGTGCATATCTTTTATTTTCCCCTCCAAAAATGAAAAATCGTCTGTCACGAGCGCGACAAAATTTGTTTTGCGCTCAAATTTCCAATTGCACTCGGCAAAAATATCAATCAGTTTCAAAACCGTCGGGCGAATTTTTTTGAGTTCTTTGATCATTTGCGGAATTTTTTTCTCGTCGATCTCATGGCTGAACCCGCCCACTTGCTCGAACGGCGCGTGAACAGCCCGACCGGCGATGAGTTCGGACAGATTGTTGCCAACTTCCTTCACTGCCAATGCATCATGAATAAGATCGTGTTTTTCTTCCGGTACGTCGAGGAGAGAATCAACCCCGAGCATATCCGGCATGGCGAAAAAATACAAATGCAAAGCGTGGTCGCGGATCATCATACTGTATACCGTGAGTTTTCGAAGAATCATTGTCTGTTCGCTTGGCACAATCCCCAGCGTTTTTTCCACCGCTTCGATGCATCCCGTAAGATGCGCAATCGAGCATGTTCCGCAAATCCGCGAAACAAGCTGCGGCACAGCGGCGTATGATTGCCCTTTCACCGCTTGATTGAAGAACCGCAAATTCTCCATGACTTTAAGATTCACTTCTTCCAGCTTCCCGTCCCGGATCTTGATATCCAGATCCGCATGACCTTCAATCTTTGAGAGCTTGCTGATTTCAACGTCGAGATTACATGAATGCATATTTTTATAGATATTTCTCAAAAACTTCAATAAACTTCCCCTCGTTGATCGGACAGCCGGCAATATTGTCATCGACTTTCACCGCGTCTTTGAGCGCCAGAGCTTTGGAAAGAAAATTGTATTTTTCCAAATGTTCCTCGATTTCCTTGAGCTGGCTGATGTTGAAATTGTTGCGCTGCCCTGACGGAAGTGCCGTCATCGCGCAAGTTCCCATCGCGATCAAAACATGTGTATTTGCCCGGATTTTTTCAATGTCTTCTTTGTCTCTTTCGCTCGTCACCACGCCTTCCACAAGCGCAATATCCAAATCTTTGAGCTCAACTTTGTCCTTGATTGACAAAAAATACACAAGCTCCATTTTCTCAAGCCAGGAAATTAGTTTTTGGTTGAATATTTCCGTGAGAAAGATACTGCACCCTTCGTCACACGTGAGCGAAAATATACCAACTCGCTTTTTATTTTTTTTAAGCATTTCTATTATACTCTTTTTATTGTCGAACGAAGCGAGAGAAATTAAAATTATTTAATTTCCGAGCGAGTGATGACATCAAAGCGACGTAAGTCGCTTTATTTTTTGCAAAGCGCGGTACAAATTGTATTTGCCAGGCCTGAGTATTATATCATAAGATCCGGGAAGTTTCGTTGTTTCTGCGCTTGGCGCAAATCCCGTCTTAAATTTTGTTATGCCTGACCAGCTGTTGTTTCCTGCGCCTGTCTTCACTCCTCCAAAATCATACCTCTCACACCCCGCTTTTTTCGCATCCAATATCTGATACCATTGCAAAAGATAAGGCGCCATAGCACTCCGATGTTCATTGTCTGACGCTCCATGCATATATGTCGCCATTTTCCCGAAAAACAAAACCAAATTGGCTGCGATTATTTTTTCTTCATATTCCGCAACGTATAATTTCAAAATATCCCCAGGAATTATTTCAAACATCTTGCGATAATAGCCTTCTGGATGCGTCGTTATCTTATCCCTCTTCGCTGTGATATTAACAAGCCGCAAAAATTCTTCGACGCACTTTTCTTCTCGCGAATTATATATCTTCACTCCCTTTTTTTCCGCTAATTTTATATTATAGCGGGTTTTTTGCTTCATCCCGGCCAAAATTTCTTCCTCACTTTTCAAAATATCCAGAATTAATATTTCCCTCGGCTGCATATCCACGGAAGATTTTTTTATTTTGTATTTATCTGGAAAATTGTTCTTTATAAATTCCAACTCTTCTGCACTATTTGGTTCGACCCTGATCCAGCCAACTCTTTTTTCTTGAGTCAAACTGATTAAATTATTTAAAAATTTTTGAATTTTGTCATTTGTATTTGATTTGAAATTTTCGACAACCGGTCCTCTCGGAACATAAAAATAGTCCCCAGCTATTGGCAATTTATGCGTAATTATATTTGCATATGCAATTAGCTCGCCGTCATCGCCGCTAGTCGAAACATTATATGTCTTCCTCCCCCACGATTCCTGAAACTTGCGCCAATAAACCGACTGCAAAAAGCCCCCATCGGGGGAATTAGACTGGATAAAGTTGTTAAGCTTGTCTTCCATATTCATTTCCCAAGACTCTTGAGCGCCGCTCGCACTCTTTCTGAAACATCCTTCACACTTTCCGACACCGCTTTCAAAGCTTCACGCGCCTCGGAAACGGAATATCCAAGTGAAGCGAGCGCTTCGATCGCTTCGGAATCGGCACGCGCCATCCCCTGATCTTCCCCGGGCAACTCTGCGATTTTGTTTGAGAGCTCGAGAATAACTCTTTCAGCGGTTTTCTTTCCGACGCCGGAAACACGAGTGAGAATCGAAGAGTCTCCTGAGATGATGGCCGTGCGGATGGTCTTAGGCTCCGCAATGGTCAAAATTCCGATGGCTGCTTTGGGTCCGATTCCCGAAATCGATATCAGGAGTTCAAACATCTCCAGTTCATCCAAAGTCAGAAATCCATATAGTGACAGCGTATCTTCGCGGACATAGGTGTGCGTGAAAAGCTCGATTTCTTCTTTTCCTGCGATTTTTCCCATCGCAAAATCCGTCACGAATATCTTGTATCCGACCCCATTCACATCCACCACGGCATAATGGTCCCGCAAAAACGCAATTTTCCCTTTGATTCTCGCTATCATTGGTTTAAGTATAAAGTATTTCGTATAAAGTATAAAGTGTAGTATGAAATTGCCCAGTATTTACAAAAATAGCCGGCTGTGTTAGAAATATAAGGCGTTATTAACAAATTATTAATTTTCAATTGTCATTTTGCATTTCATTTTTGCATTTTGATTTTGAACGAAGTGAATTATGCCGATTAAGAAATCTGCCAAAAAATATCTTAGCGCTTCCAAGAAACGCGCTGCTCAAAATTCAAAGATTAAAAAGAGCTTCCGCGAAGCGGTGAAAAAAGTTCGCGAGTTTGCCGCGAGCGAGAAAACTGACGACGCAAAAAAGGCCTTTCCGGCCATGCAAAAAGCGATCGACAAAGCGGCCAAATCCGGCGTCATCACAAAACGCGCTGCTGCGAGAAAAAAATCCCGACTCGTGAAGATGATCAAAAAAACTTCAAAGTAATATTTCTTCCAAATAAAATGAACCGCTTTGATTTCACGTCGAGGCGGTTTTTGATGTCTACATCCCTGCCACGAATTTGTCTAGAGCGAGCTGAGTGTCCGTTTTTCCGGTTTTGGAATCAAAGTCTATCTCGCAAAGAGAATTGTATAAAGCTTTTAGTTTTTTCCACGAGAAATTTCTTGCCTGTTCGAGGCTTTTTCGCGCAACAAACGGGTGCATTTTGAGCTTCGCTGAAATATTTTGAGACGATAGATTTTTTTCCGCGAGCGGTTTCACTTTCACCAGATTTCTGAATTGATAAAAATACATTGAAAGCAAGTAGAAAGGATCCTCGCCGTCTTCGAGATGATCATGGAGCATTTTGAGGGCTGTTTTTTTATCGCCCCTCGCAAGAGCGTCCACCGTCTTGAAAATATCCGTATCAATTTTTGATCTTATGAGCAGGTCGATATCCGCGTCCGAAATTTCTCCTTTACTTTTGTATGCAGACAGTTTTTCAATTTCCCTTGAGAGCAAATTCAAATCATTTCCGACAAAAACAATCAATTTTTCAACCGCCGCCGGGTTGATCGCGACATTGTTTTCTTTAAACTTGTTCACTATCCAATCTTTGAGTTTCACCCCTTCCAGAAGTTCAAAGTCCTGACACTTAGCAACTTTTTGGAGCAGCTTGTATGGTTTGCTGCTCTTTTTGACTTTCCCGCTCTCCCAAAATATTAGGATTAAATCCGATTTTTCTTTTCTTGCTTCGACTTTCAAAAACTTCTCAAAAGCATCGTCTGAAAATTCTTTTTTTACGGTAAGAATGTTTTTTATGATCACTAGCTTTTTGGAAGAAAACAAGCTGCCCGAATAAACATTCATAATAATTTCCCCAATATTCCAATCTTTTTCAGCGAAATCAAACAACCCCGACGAGACGTCGGGGTTATTTTTTTCCAGAAATTTGTTTTTTATCTCGGCGAGTTTTTCATTTGATCGAAAAACGTCATCGCCGAAAAGAAAGATGATCATATATGCAATCTAGGGAATAGGTGTCCATTTGAGTCCCTGCCCCGGCTCAAGAACTTCAACCCACATCTGGCCCGGCACGAATTTCATTTCTTCTCCCTTGTCATCATAGAGAAAAAGCTTGCTTGCCCAACTCGATTTGTCTTTTTTCCATCGACCTGCATATTCTTGTCCGTTGAAATAGTAGTGGGCTTCGCCTTCCATGACAGTGTCAAACTGCGGGTCGCCGATTTGGACATTATTGTATTGTCCTTCGATCTGCTCAGAAGAAGCAATCACAACAATCACGTTTTTCGGCGCATTTCTTTTCCCGTTGTTCGCGTCAACATCCGCCACCCCGCCCCAGGTTCGAAGATATGTGTTAGTTGCCGGGTCATAGTCGTAGTTCACATCATATGGCTTGGCAAACGCAACACGAAGCTGTCCGCCCTTTGTCCGTTGATCCGCAGGCGCTTCAGCCTGGTGCGGATATCCAGAAAATTTGTTAGTCATGTCATAGCCCGCCTTTTTGGCGCATTCAAGAAGCGTTGAAAATTTGGCAAATCCATTGTCAGGCGCGGGAATTCCTTCTTTTCGAAATCCACATTCTGGCGCTTTGTGCCCCATGCTTCCATTGAGATCAAGGTTGTCAATTGCGCCCTTGTTGAGAATATCCGCCGCGAAATGGGAACCGCCCCAATGTACGAGAATTGCGTTCCATCCGGTCGCAAGAGCAATATAGTCGTGTCTCGTCGAGCGGATCGACCCAACTTCAGGCGGATCACTACAGACGTAAATAGACATCAAACGCGTGATACTGGCCGTGATTGCCGGCATTTCAAGAACAAGATCCGCATCGGAAAATCCGCTGTCCGGACGCACGCTAAGATCGGATGCCTCCATCACCGCAATCGGCCGACGATTCCAGTTGGCGCAAGGAAGACCCGAAAACGGACTCACCTCTCCTGAGTTCACCGGCGCTCCCATATCGATATTCCCCTTCATTGAATCCAAATTCAGCCGATTGACTCCATTTTTACCGCCAAACCATCCGCGCCAATATCCAACTGCGGCAATCAAAATCACCACCACGACTACGATGATAATTTTCTTTTTTTTAGACATCTCCTTAATTCTGTCCAACATATTTTTTTGTAAATTATTATTTTTGACAAACCGGACAGAAAAATGTTCCTCTCTGTCCAAGCTTGATCCTTTCGATTATTGTACCACATTTCGCGCATTTTTTGCCAGCCCGGCGATACACTTTCAGTACTTCCTGAAATTTTCCGGGAGCGCCAGCCGTATCGCGATAGTCGCTGTCGGATGTTCCTCGCAACTTTATCCCTTTTTCAAGCACTTTTTTGATCGAGTTAAATAATTTTTTTCTTTCTTCCGCGTTGACTTTTCCGGCTGGGCGAGTGGGAAGTATTCCGGCTTCATATAATATTTCACTTGCATATATATTCCCAATTCCGGATATTTTGCTCTGGTCCATCAAAAGAAGCTTGATTTTGGTCATTTTTTTGTCGAGGATTTCGTCAAATTTTTCAAGGGTGAATTCTTTGTTCATCGCATCGATTCCCAGAGATTTGATCTCACTTATCTCTCCGACTTTATCCGTATCCTCCAAAATTATTTTCCCGAATTTTCGCAGATCGGAAAACTCCAATGTCCGCCCGGACTTGAGATAGAAAATATGATGGATATATTGATTGACTTTATCTGAAAAATAATCTTTCTCATCCGCTTTTTTCTTTTTGCTTTTTGCTTTTAGTTTTACCAATAAGTGTCCTGTCATCTTCAAATGAATATATATCGTCTTCCCACCAGAAAGATTCAAAAAAATGTTCTTTCCAATCCGGCTAGCGCTCAATATTTCTTTGCCTTTGATTTCCTTTTCGAATCTTTCGACCGGCATCCTCACTGACTTTTCCCAATCACTCCAAAAGCTGGTGATTGTATCACCTTTTATTTTCCGATTTAAGTCATCAATAATTGTTTGAACTTCTGGAAGTTCCGGCATAATAAATAAGCTAAAAAATTAAAATTTTATTTCCCCTCATCTTTCTTGAGAAAAACAATCACAAAATTGTCCTCAAAGACTTTTCTCCAATCTTTGTTCTCCCTGATCAATTTCAAAAAGGTCACTCCCCAAGGCGTGATGTCATTTCGGGAAAAAACGATTGCTTGGAAACCGTACTCCTGGTCGATCTTTTCAAAAATTTCCGGATTTTCCTGCATCGGCTTGTATATCTGGCTGAAAAATGAATCCGGATAGGCCTCCGGCCGGTTGTCGACGAAAACTTTTTCGTTTTTCAGCCCGCCTGCATCGCTATGCAAAGCATTGCGGGCAGGAAGACTCCAAATGAGATATCCGCCAATATCATAGTTGTTGAAGATCGGACCGGAAAAATTCTCGTTTTTCAAAAATTCCGCCGCCGCCTCATTTCCCTGCAAAAGACCAATTCCGCGCCCGCCTAAATGAAGAGAAATGAATTTATAATTGGCAAAAATGGCAATCACGGCGATCGTAATGAATATCACCGCGATACCATTTTCCTTGACAGGCAAATTGTCTTTTCTGCCCGGAGTAAAAATGTTTTCAAAATTCAAAGCCAGGATCGGAAGCGCAAAAAATCCAAGCAAAGTGAAATTGCGGATGGCCAGCCAGCCTATCGTTCCAAAAAAAATGGCAAATATGAGATAGGGAACGGATATTTTTTTTCTGTTTATTGCGAACATCAAAACGAAACTTAAAATCATCAGAATCAAAACTGCTTTTATCAGCATGAAATTCGAGTTTACTATTCCGTAATTTTCAACGAACCAAACGGACTTATTTTCGACAATGGTATATCCATAATTTTTGAATATCTCGAGAGGATACACGAGTCCTTTCCAACCAAAAGGATTGACCAGCGCGGCAAAGATTGACAGCACAAGCACGACCGTCAGATTTTTCGCGCCTCTCACCTTTTCCAAAAATTCTTCATCGCTGAGTTTTGCAAAAAGAAATTGTGCCAATTCAACGATCCAATAGATTCCGATCAAAAATAACCCAAGGAAAAAATATACATGGGAATTCACCCACAAGATCATGAGCAGCGGCAGCACATAAAGGCGGCTCGGCTCCAACTCTTTTTTCTGCCAACTCCAAAGTGCCCAGAGAAAAAATGCCGCAAAAAAACAGCTGAACACTTCCGGACGTATTTCCCGCCGCTCAGCCATGAGCGGAATAAGCAAAACCGAAATGACAGTCGCCACAGTGAAATTCGATTCGCGCTTCGCAACAACAAAAAAGATGCAAAAAATCAGGATGGAAAAGAAAATATAAAAAATAGAAAGTCCGGAAAATCCCGCCAGCTTATATACCCAAAAGAAGATCACTCCTGATCCCCAGTGATGGTTCACAACCGGGAAATCCGCGTTGGTATAAGAATAGAAATTTTCGTGAACGGGAGAATTTTTTTCGGAAAGGTTGAAATGATTTTCCACGACCCATTTTCCATTTTGAAGATGCCGCCCCAGATCCGCCGTCGCAAGGTCAATCTTTTCAGCCATCAAAAAACCAAACCATGCAAGAAGCAAAATAAAAACTCCAAGCTTTATCAATTTTTTGCTTATTTCACTCATATCGAGAGTCTTTTGTCCCTTAAGTCAATCTTATTTTTTGAAAAATATTCAAAATTTTACGCTCTTCACACCTCTCCCCAGTTGTCTCCCACCTTCACGTCCGCGATGAGGGGAACTGACAACTTATATACGCTTTCCATTTCGATTTTGATGTCCCGCGCGAATTTTTCAACCTCTTTTTCGGGAACCTCGAACAAAAGCTCGTCGTGGATTTGAAGAACCATTTTCACTTCAGGATATTTTTTGGAAATCAGTTCGTCCGCCGCGAGCATCGCCAATTTAATTATATCGGCGGCGAGACCCTGAATAGGCATATTGACCGCCATCCGGTCCGCTTGGTTGCGAAGCATCGCGTTCGACGAGTTTATTTCCGGAATATACCGGCGACGGCCCATTTCTGTTTCAACAAATCCTTTTTCGCGAGCGGAAATTTTCACCGCATCAAGAAACTGCGCCACTTGAGGATAGTTGGAAAAATATTTCCGGATGAACTCGCGTGCTTCTTCCTGGTCAACGCCCGCCGATTGCGCAAAACCGTATGTGCTCATTCCGTATATGATCCCAAAATTCAAAGCTTTGGCAGAAGATCGCATTTTTTTGGTCACCTTTTCAAGATCAACCTTGTTCACTCTCGCCGCCGTCGCCGTATGGATATCTTCGCCGCTCAAAAAAGTAGTAATCATTCGCACATCGCCCGAAAGATGAGCTGCAATGCGAAGCTCAATCTGGGAATAGTCCGCGCTCACCAGCCGGCATCCGGCTTTGGCTTCAAAAGCCGTGCGGATGATTTGCCCCAGCTCAGTACGGATAGGAATATTTTGTAAATTTGGTTCGGATGATGACAATCTCCCCGTCGTGGTCACCGCTTGATTGAAAGTTGTATGCAAGCGCGAATTTTTGTCCGTCATATTCGGCAAGGTATCAAGATAGGTCGTTTTCAGTTTGAATAGTTCTCGGTATTCCTCGATCTTCTCAATGATCGGATGATCGATTCTTATTTTTTGCAGTTCCGGCGAGGCCGTCGAATACCCTGTTTTTCCTTTTTTTATGTCCTTGGTAGGAAGTTGGAGTTTTTCAAAAAGAATTTCTCGCAGCTGCGCGGACGAATTCACATTGAATTCAACTCCTGCCATTTTTTGAATTTCTTTTTCCAGTTTTTCAACCCGCTTGTCGAGTTTTTCTGAAATTCCCCGCAGAACTGTTTTATTGATCTTAATCCCGACTTTCTCCATTCGCGCCAAAATTTCTATCAAGGGCATTTCCAGATTTTCGAAAAGATCTTTAATCGTCTTCTCCCGGCCTTCTTCCATCTGCTCGGAACTGATCTCTTCAAGTCTTTTTTCCAATTTTTCTTTGAGCGCGAAGTTGAGAGCGGATCGGCGGCACAATTTTTCAACTTCTCCTTCTTCCTCCTGAAAAACAAGCGCGGCTTGTCCTGGTTTTTTGTCTTCTTTTTCAATCATCACGCCAAGCTCCTGCATGACAAGATCTTCCCATGACAAATTTGATCCGGATTTGAGAAGATAGGCTGCCAGCTGCACGTCAAACCCCGCCACCGCCAAATTTTCTCCTATTTTTTCAAAAATTTTCCATTCTTTTTTGAGATCAAAACCGATCTTTTTCACTTTTTCGTCAGAAATAATTTTTTTGATCTTTTCATTGAATCCGGGAAGATAAAAAGAATTGTTTGGATCCACTGCCAAAGCCATTCCTTTCAAATTTTCACCCGAATCGACATCGGAAGCGATGGATATCTCTTTTTTAACCTCTGGAAATTCCCTTGGACTTATCTTCTCCCATTTTATTTCCCCGCCGTCTCCGGCATTCGAAGTTTTTTCTTCTTGAATATCCTTCATATGTTCTTCATATCCGGGCAAACGGCGCAACAGACTAAAAAACTCCAAATCGCGGAAAAGATTGATCACTTTTACCCGAGAAAAATCCTCCGCCCGAGCTTTTTCCAAGTCAAAATTGACAGGGACATTGTCAACCAAAGTCGCAAGTCGCTTGGAAAAGTATGCCTGCACTTTGTCTTTCTCGAGTTTCTTGCGAATTCCTTCTTTGATTTCCGGCAGATTTTTATATATGCCTTCAAGTGTTTCGTATTTTTGAAGAAGCTGCGCCGCTGTTTTCTCTCCCACGCCTTTCACGCCCGGCAAATTGTCCGATGGATCGCCGCGAAGGCCTTTGTAGTCATTCATCTGGTCTGGCTTGAGTCCATATCGCTCAAAGATCGCCTTTTCGTCGTATAAAACTGAGTCGCTCATCCCGCGGCGCAAAGCAAAAACTTTTGTCTGATCATTCACGAGCTGAAGCGTGTCGAGATCTCCCGTGACCACGATCACTTCAACTTCCGGATGGATCTTTTCCGTCTTTCGCGCAAAAGTGGCAAGAAGGTCATCAGCCTCATATCCTTCTTTTTCGGCAATGGGGATATTGAAAGATTCAACCAATTCCTTCACTCGCGGAATCTGCGAATAAAGATCATCCGGTGCTTTTGCTCTTGTCGCTTTGTAGCCCGCGAACTCTTTGTGCCGGAAAGTCGGCTCCTTGAGATCGAAAGCCGCCACGATATATTCCGGTTTGAAGCGCGCGAGCACGTTCAAAAGAACAGAAGCGTAGCCATACACCGCGTTCACAAGCTCTCCCTTTTTGGTCGTAAGGGGAGGAATAGCATGATAGGCGCGATGAATGAGAGCATTGGAGTCTATGAGAACTAATTTTTTCTTTGTGGCCATAGAAAATTACTTTATAGATATTTTTCTCTCTTTTTTGTTCATGTGTTCAAATTTCAGCCAAAGAGCATTTTGGGGAATTATATTTTTTATTCTTTCCGCCCACTCGACAATTATAATATTATTTTTCTTTGCAATAATTTCTTCCCAACCCAGATCAAGAATATCTTTCGGCTCCACCCTGTATGCATCCACATGATAAATGTTTTCCAGCTTTGATTTTCTCGTTGTTGCTTTTTGCTTGTAATGTTTCATCACCACAAAAGTCGGACTCGTGTATGGCTTCTTCGCTCCTAATCCACTTAATACACCTTGAGCGAAAGTTGTTTTCCCTGATCCCAATTCGCCTGAAAGACATACAATCTCTCCCCCTTTCAACTCTTTCGCCAAAATTTCACCCAATTTTTGGGTTTGCTTATAGCTATTTGTAGTGAAAATATTCGTATCGATCATTGTTTTTATTGTCGCACAAATCCCATTTTTGGCAAAGAAAAAAGCCGGAGGATCTGTGAACACTCCGGCTTTTTGGCAATTCCGCCCGTGGGCAGAATCGCGAGATTAATTGCGGTGATGGCCGCCGCCCCGTTGGGATGAAGAAGCAGACCGAGGCTGATGACGCGGTTGGTATCGCTGCTGGACCTGCGGTTGGTACCGAGGCTGATGCGGCGGTTGATACCGCTGCTGGTACCGAGGCTGATGCGGCGGTTGGTACCGAGATTGATGCGACGGTTGATACCGAGGCTGATGCGGCGGTTGGTATCGCTGCTGGACCTGCGGTTGGTACCGAGGCTGATGCGGCGGTTGGTACCGAGATTGATACTCTTGCCTGACATGATGCCGCCAAACATTATGAGTATGAACCCAAGAAGGCGGCGGACCCCAAGAAGGCGGGATACGCCAATCGACAGGCGGAACCCACCAACTGGGAAATGCCCACGAAGGCGGAGGACCCCACTCAATTGGCGGCACCCAGCCCGGAGGAGCAACCCAACCCGGAGCAAATACCCAAGGCCGTACGCAGACTACAGTCGGCTGCGTAGGTACGGGCAAAAACTCTCCTGCGGGCGGAGCAACATATTGCTGCTGCTCTTGCTCGCGAAGCATCTGCTCCCGCTCGTTCTGCTTGCGTTCCCGCTCGTTCTGAGAGTCATATTGCCTCTCCAGATCGTTGTGCAAACGATCCAGATACCGGCGTTCTTTCTCCTGCGGAGTTTCGCACTCTTGAGCAAGAACGGGGATCGCCACAAAGGCGATAGCGATAGCCACAAAAAGCACCATTATCTTTCTTAGCATCCTTTTTCTCCTCAAAGGGAATCTTTATGAGCCGCACCAAGGGTGGGCTTTTTTGCAGGTACTGATTTTTGTTTTCAACTCCCTATTTTACTCCCAAAATGGACAAAAGTCAAGGCCCATGTAAAACAAACCCTGGCAGGCTTATTTCAAGCCAAAATACGATGTTTCACAAAAAAAGGAATATTTCGTCAATTGACACCTCTCGCGCCATTTGATATTCTACAAAACCAAACAACTTCACAAAACAAAATCCACTAAATTTCTAGCCCGCAAAAATCCACATGGCCCTTTCTCCTCAAGACCAATTAAAAAGCCAGATCGAATCCGCCAAGAATATTTTGATACTCACAGCCGAGAAGCCGTCCCTCGACACAATTGCTGCAAGCTGGGCGCTTTCTCATCTTCTCAAAAGTCTTGGAAAATCCCCGGTGGTTTTGCAGCAAAAATCCGACACCAATCCTTTTTCTTTTCTCACACCCCCGGAAAAAACAGAGTCCGAGATCAAGGGTGCGCGCGATTTCGTGCTTTCTTTCGACACAAAGCGCAATAAAATAACCGACTTTCGCACAGAGAACAAGATTGATTCGTTTGACATATATATAACCCCTGAAAAGGCGGCCATTGACCCTCGGGATTTTTCTTTTATTCCTGCAAAATTCAAATATGATCTTGTTATTGTCCTCGGCTGTCAAAGCTTGGAAAGCCTTGGGGACTTGAGCGAAAAAAACAGCGACCTTTTTTTCGAAGTTCCGGTCGTGAACATCGACAATTCAGGCGCGAACGAAAATTTCGGCCAGATTAATCTCGTCGACATCACCAGCTCGTCCGCCTCAGAGATCCTCGCCGGAATTTTCAAAAATATATGGAGCAATCAGGCGGATAAAGATATCGCTCAGTGCCTTTTGGCCGGACTCATTGCAGCCACGCATAATTTCCAGAGCAAAAAAACCACGCCCCAGACATTCCTCGCCGCTTCATGGCTTATCGAGAAAGGCGCTGACCAGCAAGAGGTGGTGAGAAATATTTTCAAGACTCATTCTTTCTCTTTTATGAAGCTTTGGGGGCGGGTTATGGCACGCCTCCAATGGGACGAGAAACTCAAAATCGCCTGGTCGACCCTTTCGCTTGAAGATTTTGTCCAAAGCCGGACCAAGCCTGAAGAATTGCCTCTGATTCTTGAAAAGGTAAAAGACAATTTCTCAGCCGGAAAGTATTTCGCGATTCTCTATTCCGAAACACTCGGCCGCAGCGTTGCCCTGGTGCGAAACAATGATTCCGAATCGCTGAAAGGCATCCAGAAATTGTTAGGAGGCGAGATAAAGAACAATTATCTGGAAATAGCCTTCGAGGGGGAAAATATTCTCGAAGCGGAAAAAGATTTACTGAAGAAGCTAAAGCAATAAACGCTTCATCACAAGGAGGTAACACCATGGCCGAAGCTGTGATAATTCTTTTTCGCAATGATGGAACAGTTGCCATCGGGCACACGGAAAAAGTCGCATGCCTGCATATGACAAATTTCCAGACGTCATTATGGCGTCCAACCGATGCGTCAATTATGGAGAAAGTTGGGGAGGTGCTTCCAAAAGTGAAGCGCAAGAAGCGCTAGAAGTGAGATTGAGTCGGTCGGCCAATCCCCTAAAAGGGACTGGCCGCTTTTTTATTCTAACAAGTTTGTTTTTTTATATTAAATAGCCTAAAATAAAAGCATCAAATAGCCTATGCCCGTAGACAAAAATCAAAATTCACAATTTCACGAGATTCATGGTGCGCATGAAGAAGAAGTGCGAAGAGTCCTCGCGAAAATGAAACATGAGTCCGAAGAACAGCAAGCGGCTGTTTTTGGCGCTGTTTTGAGCTTGCCATACATCGATCTCAACATCTTCCCGATCGATCCCGAGACTTTGCGCACGTTAAAAAAAGAAGATGCTCAAAAATATAGCGTCGTCTGTCTTCAGCGCGCCGGAAAAAACGTGAGTCTGGCCTCTCCCAATCCGGAAAATACCGAGCTGCAAGAATTTTTTGAAAAATTGAAAAAAGATGAGGGCTTCATAATCAAGATTTTTGTCTGTTCCCGAAGCGGTCTTCAAAAGTCGATTGAAAAATACAAACACATCGCGCTCATTGAAAGCCTGGAGGAATTGCGCCTCACTTTGACAGGCGCCGACCTCGAAGAGTTTGAGAAAAAGCTCAAGGACGTCATTGATCTCAAAAAAAGAATCACCGAAATTCCAACTACAGAGGTTTTGAACATCATTGTTGCAGGAGCGGTAAAAATGGAAGCCAGCGACATTCACTTTGAGCCTCAGCAGGACGGAATCAGACTTCGCTACCGAATCGACGGAGTCCTTCAAAACATCACCGTCATTCCGGCGCAATCATATCATTTCATCATGTCACGCGTGAAAGTTCTTTCGGGAATGAAGATCAACATTCGCGATATCTCCCAAGACGGAAGATTCTCGATCAATTTGGACGGAAAAGAAATTGATGTCCGTGTTTCAATTCTTCCCGGAAACTTCGGGGAAAACATCGTGATGCGTCTTCTCAATCAGGAATCCGTCGCCTTGAATTTTGAGGATCTGGGATTGCGCGGACTTGCCTACGACAAGCTGATCGAAGAAATGAAGGACCCGAACGGAATGATCCTCAACACCGGACCAACGGGAAGCGGAAAAACAACCACCCTCTATGCGGCGATAAACCAGCTCAATACGCCAGAGACAAAGATTATCACCGTTGAGGACCCGATCGAATACAAGATCAAGGGAATATCCCAAACGCAAGTTTCAAAGTCCCGGGGATATACTTTCGCCAACGCTCTGCGCGCTATCGTCCGCCAGGATCCGGATGTCATTTTGGTCGGTGAGATCCGCGATGATGAGACTGCTTCCATTGCTATCCATGCTTCGCTCACGGGACACTTGGTCCTTTCCACAATTCACGCAAACAGCTCGATTGAAGCCATTCCCCGAATGGTTGATATGGGGATCAAGCCATCCCTCATTCCCGCCGCCGTGAATGCAATCATTGCCCAGCGCCTGGTGCGAAAACTTTGCCCGCATTGCAAAGAAAAATATGTTCCAGCACGCGAGTCGATCGAGAGCATCAAAAAAATACTGGCTGTCATATCTCCAAAAGCCAAACTCACGATTCCAAAAGATATAGATTCATTCTATCGCGCGAAAGGTTGCGCAAAATGCCACGGACTCGGCTACAAAGGACGGGTCGGAATCTTTGAAATTTTCACAATGAACGAAGAAATTTCCACAAAGATCATTGAGATGGCTCCGGAAGAAGAAATTTTGGCACTTTCTCTTGAAGCCGGCATGATTACTATGCTTCAGGACGGAATCTTGAAATCCCTTGAAGGCATCACCTCTCTCGAAGAAGTTCAAAGAGTGACTGGTGAGGGAAAATTCTTGGAAGAACTTTATGAAAAAATAATCAGCCAGCTGCTTTTGCGGTCCGTTGTGATCACTGCAGAAGATTCCACGATTATTTCAGAAACCACGAAAGACTTTTCCGCTCTCGGAGAGTTGATTGCCGGAGCTTCAATGGAAAACGCCCTGCGATATATTCTTGCCGTTGGTCTTTGGCTGGACGCTGGAGACATCCACATCGAACCAGAAGAGGCTTCAGTCAAAATCCGCTACCGAATTGACGGAATATTGCAAGACTTTGCCTCGCTTCCCATGAATGAATACCCGCATTTTTTGGGTAACATTAAAATCTTGAGCGGATTCAAAGCAACAGACGTCGAACAAGGCGTGAAAGACAGCCGGTTCGGGATTCAACTCGATGAAGGGGCGCTTGAAGAAGTGAAAGACCGAGAAGTGGACGTTCGTGTTTCCATTATCTTGGGCGGATATGGAGAAACTGTCGTGATGCGGCTTCTCAATCAGTCGGCCGGAGCACTTGATTTGGAAAAATTGGGAATTCGAAAACAAAACCTCGATCTGCTTCTTGCTGAATCTAAAAAACCAAACGGCGTGATCCTCAACACCGGACCAACGGGAAGCGGAAAAACAACAACACTCTATTCCCTACTGGCTATTCTAAACAAGCCGGGCGTAAAAATCATTACCGTCGAAGACCCGATCGAATACCGTCTCAAGGGAATTTTGCAAACCCAAACCGACGACAAAAAGGGGTATAGTTTTCCAAAAGCTTTGCGCGCTCTTCTTCGCCAAAATCCGGACATAATGATGATTGGTGAAATTCGCGACGATGAAACGGCGCAAATCGCCGTACAGGCTTCACTCACCGGACACTTAGTGCTTTCCACCCTTCACACAAACAATGCCTCTGGATCCGTTCAGCGCCTCATTAATATGGGCGTCTCAGCGACTGATATTGCTTCCTCGGTGAATGCCTTCATGGCACAGCGCTTGGTCCGCGTTTTGTGTTCCGATTGCAAGAAAAAAATCACGCCCACTCCGGAAGTGAAAACGCATATTGAAAAAATACTAAAGGGTATTTCGCCCAAATCAGCAATTGATGCGCCAAAAGAAATTGGAGATATTTTCGAAGCTGTCGGGTGCTCCAAATGCAACAACATCGGATACAAAGGACGCACAACCGTTAGTGAAGTTCTGTCGATAACTAAAGAAATGGAGGGTCTGATAACAAAACAGCCAACCACTTCGGAAGTGGAAGAGCTGGCCATTTCGCAAGGCATGATCACCATGCCTCAAGACGGAATTTTGAAAGTCCTCGAAGGCATCACAACAATGGATGAAGTGGAACGAGTAACAGAAGAATAGGTAACAAAAAAACCCTCTGGTATGCAGGCAAGTTCCCGCAACTAGGGAATCGCGGGGTAGGAACAGTGCCGAGGAGAAGTTCAGCCGAAACCGAACAATCCGTGTCTGGGCAAGAAAGTTCCCGGTAGGAAAGTTACGAGCTCCCCATATTATGCCTGCAAATCAGAAGGTTCAAGTGAAAATTGTGCTTTTTTATGCGCCTCTTTCAGGATTTTATAGCTTATCACAGGCTATTTTTTTTGTCAAGAGGACCAAAGTGAGCTATACTAACATCAATGATCACCTCTTCAAACGAACAAATTGACGACACAAAGCTGGACATCACTCTTCGACCGCAAAGTTTCGGAGAATATTTCGGGCAAGGCAAAACAAAGAAAAACCTGAGGATTTTGATCGACGCCGCCAAAAAAAGAAAGGAGCCGATTGAGCATGTTCTGCTCTATGGACCAGCGGGACTCGGAAAGACAACCCTTGCTCACATCATTGCCAACGAAATGGGAGCAAATATCCGCGTGACATCAGGTCCGGCCATCGAAAAAGTAGGCGATCTTGGGTCAATTCTCACCAATCTCGGCGATGGAGACATTCTTTTCATTGACGAAATACATCGCCTCAACAAACTGATTGAAGAAGTTCTCTATCCTGCCATGGAAGATTTTAAACTGGACATCATCATCGGCAAAGGCCCTTCCGCCAAAACGCTGCAGCTTGATCTCCCCCGCTTTACCCTTATAGGAGCTACTACGCGCCTGGGCGCGATTTCTTCCCCCCTTCGCAACCGCTTCGGCGTCATCAACCGGCTCGATTTCTATGAAAACGACGAGATTGAAAGCATCGTGCACCGATCATCAAAAATTCTTTCCGCTCCAATCGACAGCGCCGGGGCAAAAACCGTTTCCCAGTCGAGCCGCCGCACACCGCGAGTCGCCAACCGGCTTTTGAAGCGCGTGCGCGATTTCACACAAGTGAATGACAGCCCCACCATCACAGAAGATCTTTGCCGGCGAGCATTTGAAAATCTTGAAATTGACGACCTGGGGCTTGAACCGACAGACAGGCAGATTTTGCGGACAATCATCGAAAAATTCAACGGCGGACCGGTTGGAATTTCAACCATCGCCGCCGCCACAAGCGAAGAAATAGAAACGATCGAAGACGTCTATGAGCCCTTTCTTCTCCAGATTGGTTTTCTCACCCGCACTCCCCGAGGCCGCATGGCAACCGAAGCGGCTTACAAACATATGGGCTTGAAGTATAATAAAGAGCAGGATAAGTTGTTTTAGCTAATTTGTATGGATATAAAAAACATTTTCAAGCGTGGTAAGAAAATTTCAAAATTTGATTTCCGTAAGAATTATGTCAAATCAAAAACAACTCAAGGGTTTTTTGAAAATGAAAAAATATCCCAAATTTTTGATCGAAGAGCAGAAAAAGACGAGCTTAATCAAGCTTTATATGAAAAATCAAAAGGAGGTCTGACCAAAACAGAAATGAAGGAAGTCATTGGGGGACTGAAAACGCTAACAGAGAGAGAACGATATGAGTTTGCAAAAGCAGTTTTTCCAAGCGCGCCTAGCGGGAAAAGGTTTATTCGGCCATCCAAAAACACAAATCAAAACAATCCCTCCAAAAGTGCGACCTATGGAACTTTTAGATCCTCTTCAAAAAGCGCCGAATACAAAACCGCCAAACCAAATTCCGTGCCGGCTGCCACCACATCAACTAGCAATACACAAATGACGCCTATGAAAATGGCAATGATTTTGAATAGAGCCAGGGACATTTCCGCAAATTTACCGGGTTCTGAAAATGACAGTGATTCGACAAAGAAAAGAGAAGGAGGTTTTTTAGGAGCATTGGATGCGGTAGCAAGAAACAAACACAATTAGAATTTTAGTCTCTCATCTTAAAAATAAAAACTAATAAACAACTATGTTCGGAAACATCAACATCGCCACCATCGTCCTCACCGTCACAGGTCTTTGTCTTTTTGAAATAGTTTCAAGCATTGACAACGCCGTCATCAATGCTGAAGTTCTTTCGACTATGTCCAAAAAATCCCGGAAATGGTTTTTGCTTTGGGGGATTTTGTTCGCGGTGATTGTTGTTCGCGGACTTTTGCCGTGGATGATCGTTTGGGCGACGAATTCGTCGCTCGGACCAATCGGCGCGCTCACGGCCACTTTCAGCAATGATCCTTCGGTCAAAGAAGCAATCGATTCTTCGGCGCCGATTCTTCTGGCCGGCGGCGGAACATTTCTTGTTTTTCTTTTTTTTCACTGGCTCTTCATTGAACCAAAAAAATATGGACTGCGCGGAGAAAAATTTTTTCATTCGCAGGGAATTTGGTTTTTCGCGATAGTTTCAATATTTCTCGCAATCATCGTTTGGTCAGCTCTGAAAATAAACCCGATGATGGCCTTTGGAGCGGTGATTGGCTCAACCGCCTTTTTCATCACGCACGGATTCAAGCAAAATGCGGAGCAACAGGAAAAAAGACTAACCTCGGGCAAGAGCAATCTGTCGGATACGAGCAAAATTTTGTATCTCGAAGTCATTGATACGACTTTTTCCATTGATGGCGTCCTGGGAGCCTTTGCTTTCACACTTTCGGTTCCCTTGATCTTGATCGGCAATGGAATAGGCGCCCTTGTTTTGCGACAACTCACGGTCGGAAACATCGACCGAATCAAAAAATATGTTTTTCTCAAAAACGGCGCAATGTACTCGATCCTTTGTCTGGGACTCATTATGATCCTCGATAGTTTCGGATTTCATGTTCCCAGCTGGCTTTCGCCGGTCGTAACCTTCGCAATTATTGGATACTTTTTCTTTCTTTCGAAAAGAGAATTGCAAGCTGCCAGGCGTTAATATTATAATTGATCTATGTTCTTGATCATCCTCCTTTTCTATTCCGTTCTCGTCATCATTTTTCTCGCTTTCGGAGCGGCGATTGTTTTTCATTTGCTCCGCTACAGGATCAACCGCCAGGTTTCCGGAGCTATGTCACTCATCTATGTCATCGGCGCGGCTTTGCTTTTGATTTCTAATTTCGTTTTGTTCCGGCAAGTGAACTGGGAACAATTTTTTTCAGGGTTTAATCTATAATATATGTTCGGAGAAATAAACTTTCCGGGACAACACGATGATGAACAAGTGATTCTTTTCCTGCGCCGGCACTGGTTCGTCTTTTTGATGCGCCTACTCCTCATCATCACCGCCATCATCGGCCTCATATTAATATATGTTCTTTTCAATCTCTTCACAGATGATTTTTTGAAAAACGATTTTTCCAGCCTTCTTCTTTTTGGCGAAAGCCTCGGGACACTTTTCATTTGGAATTTGTTTTTCATTTTTTGGATCGATTTTTATCTTGATGCCTGGATTGTCACCAATGAGAGAATCATCAATATCAATCAAAAAGGCTTTTTCAATCGCGATATTTCAGAGTTGAAGCTGACTAAAATTCAGGATGTTACTTCGGAGATTTTCGGCGTGATTCCCACTCTCTTGAGTTACGGCAATATCTATGTCCAAACCGCCGCCGAAAAAGAACGTTTTACTTTTTTTCAAATTCCAAATCCCAATGAAGTGAAAAATATGATCGTTCAACTTCAGGAAAAAGAGCGGCATCACGAAGAAAGAGAGATGGGACAAGCTATTAGAGGAGAACTAAAAAGAAATGATTTTCAAACATAGGTATTTCAAACTGGACGCTGTTTGCAAAAGGGTGTTCGACAAAAACAACAAGGAGCTGGCGCTGACAGGAAACGCTTATCGTTTGCTTGTTTTTTTATGCAACAAGAAAAACGCGACAATAAGCGACATAAACGACTTCTTCGACCCGGCGGGAGCCAAAGAATATACCGAAAACCACGTTAGACAATACAGGCATAAAATAAATTCCCTCATCGGCTATAATGCGGTCGTATACAAAAACAATATATATTCAATAGACGGCCCGATATCAACTGAGAAGCTTGAGAGAAAATGGAAAAAATTTTCGAAAAAAGAAAAAATTGTTATTTCATCATCGATAATATTGCTCATAATCTATGGCATATTCACCCTTGGCAATAAAAAAAGTGCGGCTGATCCAGTTGCCGAGAAAAGTTCGCCCGAGCAAACTCCCGAAAATTCCGCTCCAAAGCCCCAGGATGATATGGTTCTGATCCCGCAAGGTGCTTTTTTTATGGGCAGCACTTTGCAGGAGGTTGTCGATACCTGGCATCAAAACGATGGAGGATGGGGAAAAGAGGATTATACTTCGTCATATCCCCAGCGTTCAATCACTCTCGATGATTTCTATATTAGCAAGAAAGAAGTTTCAAATGGCGATTACAAAATGTTCGTTGAGGCGACCGGGCGCACCGCTCCATCGATCTGGGATGACCATACGCTCAATTTGCCAAGCCAACCTGTAGTCGGAGTTGATTGGAGCGACGCCGACGCCTATTGCCGCTGGCTAGGCAAGAGATTGCCCACCGAAGCCGAGTGGGAAAAAGCGGCACGTGGGACAGATGGAAGAATCTGGCCATGGGGAAATATCTGGGATCCGACAAAAGACAACCACGGAAAGGGTACGGGCGACGGATATGATGAAATCGACGGCTGGAAATATACGGCGCCCGTCGGAACGGAGCTCGGCGTGAGTCCCTATGGAGTGTTGAATATGGCAGGTAATGTCTATGAATGGACAGCCGATGATTTCAACGCCTATCCAGAAAATGATAAATACATTCAGGAAGATTTCGAGCAGGGCTTCAAAACGTTGCGAGGGGGAGCCTACGACGACGGAATAAGTGAGCAACGCGTGTCCACAAGATGCGGCTTTCGGAAAGATTATAAAGACGTGGACGTTGGATTCCGCTGCGTACAGGAAAAATAAAGAGTCTACTTGAAACTTTTGCTGATATTTCAGACCGTAATACGGATTTATTACGGTCTTTTTTTGTATAATGTGCGTGGAATTTAATTTTTTAACAAAAATTCTATGCGCAACAAAAAAATCACCAACTTGGTTCCCGCTATCGCAGTCACCATCACCGCTATTTTTTGGGCAAATTTCGCTTACGCAGAGACAAACTCCGTGATAATAAGTGAAGCTCTTATAAATGGACCAAATGGAATAGAGTTCATAGAACTGTATAATCCGACTAATGAAGCCATTGATATGAGTAGTTGGGTTTTGAACTATTATTCCAAGGATCGCGACTGGAACAGTCCTTATCGCAAAAAGTTTTTTCCCGTTGATTCCGTTCTGGGTCCAAATGAATTTTTCCTTATTTCAATCAAAACGGGAGAATATTCCGAGGAAAGTGCTTGGAACCTAGGCTATTCAAGTTATCAATTAAACAATACTGATGGAGCACTGGTAATTTTTCCTGATGAAAATTTTTTCAAGGAAAACGCCTTGGATGTTCTGAGCTGGGGCAAAACTAAGGTCGATTTATTCGAAGAACTTTCGGCTCCCACAGACAAAAGTTTGGAAAAAATAGATTTGTTGGCTGAGAATGAAAAAGAAAACTGGCAGGAAAGTTGCGAAGACGGTGGTACACCCGGCGAAAATCCGGAAATATGCAAGGAAAAACCTGATTTTCCGGAGAAAGCTTATTCAAAAAACATAAAGTTAAGCGAATTGTTGCCAAACCCTTCCAACGACGAGGATTCTAATGAATTTACGGAGCTTTACAATGCTGACCCGGAAGAAACCACGGAACTATCCGGATGGACTCTTGAAGACAAAGCTGGAAACTCCTATTCCCTTCCCGATATGTCAATAAGTCCCGGAGAATATCTTGCTTTCCATAGGAATAGTTCCGCATTTTCGCTCAATAACACCGGCGAAGAAACAGTTTTTCTGAAAAATCCGCTTGGCGAAATCGTTGATCGCGCGTCATATTCCGAAACCGTGAAAGAAGGTTTTGCATACGCTCTTTCAGATGAATATTTTCAATGGACGTCCACTCCCACACCTGGAGAGAGAAACGTTTTTGATTCTCCTGTCATAGAAGCCTCAGTAGAGGATTCTATAGAGACCTCTATGGATAGCAATAACGAAACCAATGCTTCAGAAAAAGTGTTTTTGAATGAAATTCTTCCCAACCCGAAGGGCGACGAAGAAAAGGAATTCATCGAAATCGTGAATGGCGACAGCAAATCAGTTGACCTTTTCGGTTGGACGATCCGCGATGGATCAAAAACGGGAAAATATGTTTTCAAAGACCACACGCAAATCGCAAATGGAGAATATCTTGCCATATACCGATCTGATTCCAACATCACACTCAACAATTCATCTGAATCAGTGACTTTGTATGATCCCCAAGGGGAAATCACTTCAAGTATCTCGTATGTCAAATCACTCGAAGGCGCATCATACAGTTTCGATGGAAAAAAATGGCCCGCCAGCAACGCTTTGCGTAGCAATGCGGGCTGGAAATGGAGCAAATACCTCACTCCTGGTAAGAAAAACAAATTTGATTCCCAGCCTAGTGTGAAAATCGCAAAGCCCAAGCGCGCCTACAAGGGGCTCCTCACGGAATTTGACGTCAAAGCCAAAGACAAGGAAACAAAAAAGCTCAAATATGCCTGGGATTTTGGCGATGGAAAGAAAAGCTATCTCGCAAAAACTACGCATAAATACCAGGGCACCGGAAAATATACCGTGACGCTTTCTGTCATGGACGATTCGCAGACAGTCGAGAAAAGTTTTTCGCTCCAGGTGAAAAAATATCCCCGACCCGACATTGAGATTGTGCGAATCGTTCCCAATCCCACCGGAAAAGATTCCGACGGTGAAATTGTAGATGTCAAAAACAACTCAAAAAAGAAAATTGACCTTGCAGGATGGAAAATAGCAACCGGCGCGGGAGAAAACATATACAATCACCCAGTCATCGGCGAAATCAGCCTCGCGCCGGGAGAAACAGAAACGATCAATCGGGAAATTTGCAAATTTTCTTTGAACAACAAGGCCGGAAGAGTTTCCCTCGTCATGCCTGATAGTAAAGTGACAGATGTCGTTGAATACGAAAAAGAAAAAATTTCCGAGAATGAAACTTATGCAAAAATTGACGGCGAATGGCAATGGATCGAAGCGGACGAAAAAGATGGGATTAGCAATTCAGAAAATAAGGCTGTCGATGAGGACGCCCCAATAAGCGAAAACGAAAATACGGGAGTTACCCTTGGCGCAACGACTGAAAACATATCCTTTTCTTCAAACTACCATTCTCACTTCACTTCCGAAGATGCCTATATCTTTTTGAGCAAAATCGATTTCGCAAGAACAGTAAAGAGAGAAATGACCTACCGCCCCGCGAACAACCCGTCTTCCAACATCGCTTACCTTATTGCTTCTCTGATATAGCAAAGCACCGAGTGAATGAATCGTTTGATAGGACAAAGAAAAAAGTATTCAAAAAAATTGGCTGGACATAATTACAACGTTGTTATCGGCCTTGATTGCACGACATAAAATTTCCCCTTTTCAAGTGCCCACTCAATATCTTGCGGCTTTTTATAATGTTTTTCAATGCTTTGGCACGTTTCAGTCAACGTTAAAATTTGTTGATCACCTAGCTTTTGCTTGTTTTGCCTTTCCTTCGGAACGACCGTTTCTTTTGTTCCCTTCAGACTCCTGATAATCATCATTCTTTGCTCGGAAATATTTTTGTCTAGTATCGTTTTGTTCTTTTTATTGATAACGTACGTGTCGGGAGTAACCATGCCGCCAACAATTGACTCGCCCAATCCGAAACCGGCTTCAATAACCATTTGATCTTTGTCCTTAGTAACCGGATGAACCGTAAAAGTAATGCCTGAAATTTCCGACTGGATCATTTTTTGCACAACCACTGCCACGGAAACTTTTTGATCATGCAAGCCTTTTTCAAATCGGTAAAAGATAGCTCTGGGCGTAAATAACGATGCCCAGCATTTCTTTATTGATTCCAGTAAGTTTTTTTCTGAAACATTCAGATAGCTTTCCAACTCTCCCGCCCAAGAGGCAACAGCGGAATCTTCCGCCGTCGCGCTTGAACGGACAGCAACAAACGGAGATTTTAAATCGGCAAATTTTTTTTGTGTCTCGATTGCAATATCCCCTGGAAATTCAGCATCCTTGATTAAATCTCGGATTTTCCCAGATGCCTTCTCCGTTGAATTGATATCATTTTGCTTAGCTTCTTTCAAAATTGATTCGACTTCGACGTCCAAATCGGTTTCTTCCAAAAACCGGTCGAAAGCTTTTGCCAAGACCACGAACCCAGGTGGCACCGAAACTCCACTCTGAGTCATTTCGCCGAGCGAAGCACCCTTCCCGCCGGCAATAGAGATATCATTTTTTGATAATTCATTGAAATTTTCTGTATACATCAGGCCAACTAATAAATTTTTAGAATATCTTGGCTAACCTAGTTTCGGCTATTTCTTTGAATTCCTTATAAAAAAACAAATCCAAAAAATTTTTCAAAATTTGCTCTACTTCTTTTTTATCTTTGTAGACATTCCTGATATTTTTCAGTCTCTTCTCCGTGTAGCGGTCCATTGAGTCAACATCATGGAAAATCTTTTTATTTTTTGTATTATATATTTTCTTGATATCGACTCCCTGCAACTGATCGGAATCATGCATACTCACGATATCCACAATTTCTGCAATCTTTGCCTTATTATAACCCACCAAATTAAGAATGTCCCATGCAATTTTCGCTCCAGCCAGCATATGAACCAGCTTTCCGTTAATCAGCTTCTTGGGTCCCGTAATCATGCTGAAATGTTCTGGAAGAATTGCGGCGTGACCAATATCATGAAGCATGGCTGCCGGAATCAGTACATCTTGATCAAGAGCTTCTTTCCCTTGATAATTCAGAATCAACTCAACAACTTCAATGGCGTGATCGACGTCTCCTCGTCGCGCCTTTTTGAGAACTGCTTCGCACTTGGCCCACAACTTTTGATATTTTCCTGGAAGATTTTCAACTTTCATAACATTATCTTAGGATTCTTACTGTTCCATGATTCGCTCTAACTTCCACTAGATCGCCGTTTTTGATAACTTCGGTCGCAAATTTGGTCCCGATAATACAAGGCTTTCCAAGTTCCCTCGAAACAATAGCCGCATGACAGGTTATTCCGCCCTCGTTTGTCACAATAGCCGCCGCCTTTTTCATAAGTGGAACGAATTCTGGTCGCGTCATTCCTGTGATCAATATATCCCCCTCTTCGAATTTGTTGAAATCTTTCTTGTCGATAATGATCTTAGCTATCCCTTTGGCATATCCCTGCGAAGCCACTTTCCCTGCGATTATATCCTGGCTTTTCTCATTGCCAAGTTTCTCTTCCAGCTCTTCTCGAAGCGATTCGGCCTCCTGGTCTTCTATAATCTTGTAATTACCATCTTCCGGCAATATGATGACCATCCCTTTATCCCGCCTCTTCTTCAAAACATCTATGCTCATCAAGCCCTTAAGAGTAATATCAAATTCATCAAAGCTTAGGTACGCCAAGTATTTTTTCGGAATACCAGTCCTCAATTCAATTGAATCAAGTATGGCATTGAGCACATGGATGGACATCAGGTTTATCTTTTTACGATGTTCCCTCCAATAAGTTAGTTTGGCAAAAAAATAGAGCGGATTTGATTTGAGCTTGCGCGCCTTCAATATTTTCGCAACTTTCTTTTTTTGATCCTTCGAATAGTTTGATAGTTTCTTGTATTCTTCATTAAAGAGTTCCGGGCTGGCAAGATATTTTTTTATTTCCTGGATAATTTCCGGATCCTCGATATGCTCAACGTGAGCATAATTTGACTTATAGTAATCAAAATCAAGCTTGTATTTTTCAATTTGAGGATTGTTTTTCACAAAGCCGGACAATATCGCATCTATATCCTTTTTGCCGATTTTTTTTCTTTTCAATTTTTTCACGATTTCAAGCAAAGCCGAGACTCTTTCATTTCCGAAAGTCATTTCATAAGGCGTCGTAAGAATACTAATTTCGTCCGTATTGAATTTATTCTTTTTGGAAACTTCTTGGATCTTTTCATAGTCAACACCTATATCGAAACCATCAATGAAGATGCTGTAATGCCAAAATTTTCGGAACGTGTTTGTGATCCCATGAAAATAGAATTTCAATTCTTCACTGTTCATTTCAGAAATCTTTTTTGCACTATGTGTGAAATAAATATTCTCAACATCCCGGGCGTATTCGAGATACATCTTGTAGAGATTATCGATGTTTTTTGGCTGGTAATTCTTTTCCATCACGTAGTTAGCGATGGTGTTCATTCCATCATAATTCCAATAGGCAAACATGTAGTCCTTTTTGCAATACAAATAGCTTTTTCCAACGTTCCCGCCAAAGTTCTTAGGCACTTCATTGATGGCAAAAAAGGGCGGCCATCCAGTAAACGGAACCATCGCTCCTTCTTGGCGATACAATTTTTGCCCCGCTTTCTTTTCTTTTTCCTCCGCGATTTCAATCAACTCATTGATTGAAACCTTGAAGACGGAGCACAGCTTTTCAAGCGTTTCAAATTTGATCCCCTCCACGTTGTCGTGAAACAAAGCCGTGACAGTGTTGCGATTTAGCCCTGTTTCTCGCGATATATCTGAAATTGTTTTGTTTTGTCTTTTGGCCAATTCCTTGATTTTCAGCTTGATCATAAATGTGACTTATCCTGATTAATGACAGAAATATATCATATCTGGATATTTTGTCAAATATTAGTCAATTAGTTGCCTAGTATACTAATCATATATTGAATAACTTGACTATATTTTTCAAATAGCTTATATTTCCCTGTCAGGCTGCAAAATAACGTTTAGCCTGAAAAATATCAAAAATGCACACCCCAGGAGGGACTGTACATGAAAAAACTGCGTTATTTCCGGCATTCTGATCGCAATGGCCAGTTCGTCACCCCCGCCGGCCTCAAAAGGGCCAAGCGGGAATTGCCCATCGAACCCTACACTGACGGCTTCTATGGCCCGCTCATCCGCACCGCGCAAACTCTGCTCGCTTTTGCCGAAGCTTTGAACTGGAACATCCGAGTTCACGAACCCATTCCGGAAGTTTGTTCAGAATCAATGGAAACAGAGGCGGATACACCGGAATTCAATGCGGCAATTGAAAGCGGCCTAAGCAATTTTGACGCGGTCATTTCAGTCTTCCCGCGCAAAATTATTCTCGGGTGGGAATATACCGCCGCTGTAGCGGTTATCGGAATGTTTTCACGGATGAAAGATGGGGGCTATGGCATTGCTGTTGGCCATGATCCGCTGATCTCCCTTGCTGCTCATTATTGTGGATGGGGAAAAGCCCACAGCCTGAAGACCTTGCAATATGTAGACCTCGTGCAGGATCAAAACGGCCAGGAAATTTCTTTTGTCACCGTCGGTCCCTAACTCTAAACCGACGAAAACCAAACAGGCATGTACCGCATGCCTGTTTTTTTATAAAAATCTTGAAACAATCTCAAATGCGGGTTAGTATTAATTTAGCTAACACTTATCTATTTCACTATGTCCGGACATTCGCATTGGGCAGGAATAAAACACAAAAAAGGTGTAGCCGACGCCAAGCGCGCCGGTGTTTTCACAAAAGTCGCCCGAATCGTGACTCTGGCCGCCAAAGAAGGCGGGGGCAATCCCGATATGAATTTCAAATTGCGTATCGCCATTGATCAGGCGCGCTCCGTCAATATGCCCAAAGACAATATCGATCGCGCGATCAAGCGCGGCACAGGCGAGCTCAAAGACGCAGCACAGATTGAAGAAATGACCTATGAAGCTATGGCGCCGGGAAACATTGCAATGCTCGTGAAAACCGCCACGGACAACAAAAACCGTACTGTTTCAAATCTCAAAGCGATTTTCAACAAAACCAACGTCAAAATGGTTCCCGCCGGAAGTTTCAAACATCTTTTCAAACAAGTCGGCGTGATATATGTGAACACGCAAGACAAAAACGCCGACGAACTCGAAATGGCGGCCATTGACGCCGGGGCTGTCGATACACTTTTTCAAAGCGAACTACTCCAGATCTATACAGAACCGAAAGAGCTGATGAGAGTTAAAGACGCTTTGGAGAAATCGGACGTTGGAATCGAAAACGCTAGTATCGTCTTTCATCCCCTCGACCCGATAAAAATCGACGAACACACAAAAATCGACTACGCATCTCTACTGGAAAAATTGGACGAGCTGGATGACGTGCAGGAGATATACGACAATTTATAATCGCGCAACTCGAAACGCATAACACAAAACGTAATATTGAAATTAAAAAAGCCGGGCTGGAGTACAGCTCGGCTTTTTGGTTTATTGCCCTTCCGAAGGAGATAGTTAGAAATGTTCTTTCTCCTCCGCCCATCTTCTCATCTTGCCTTTGAATTCTCCTAGTGCAAATCTATGTAGAAGCGATTTTAGTTCTTCGACGCTGTTCAGATAGATTTTGCACGCGCCATTGAACGGTGGTGCATCAACCCACACGACGTCGGGGTTGGGAATATCCCCATCGTTGACATACAACTTGATTCTGCCCTCCCCAATACGCTGCATGATGGCTACGCCGAAATTTTCTCGCTTCGCCCACATTCTAAAGTAATACGTTCCGTCACAGCCCCGGAGGTCCTCAAAGACTACTTCGAAACCGATTTTCCAAAAGATGTGTCGAGCTTCATGATCTGAAAAGTACATGGTTTTTCTCCTTTTTTGAAGAGCTAATTTTTTTATTTTCCTAAATCCACCAAAGTTTGATGAATTTGGGAAATTGGGCGAGGTCTATTTTATAGATCCTCGCCCGGTGAAACATGATGCAAGAACTTCTTTGCCTCGCCTCCTCCGATGGCCTTTGTAATTTTTATTTTATTTTCTTTCCAACAACGAAGAGGCCGCATCTGGAAAAGTTGAGATTCGCACGATTAATCACCAATCGGCCATTCCTGACGTGCACATCAAATTTTCCAACCTGATATTCCCTATACCCTCCCTCGTGAAGAATTTTTGTGTATGAGTATGCCCACATCACCTGCGACATGTTTGCGGCGTAAAAGTCTTTCCCCACACTGCGCGCGCCGTCTTTGCAAATTGCCAACCAGCTTCCGCCAACACCGTCTTGACCCTCGAGACATGCTCTCGGACAAAAGGCTATATCGCTGTCTTGGGAAAATTTTTCCCTCACATGATTGCTAAGAATGCTCTCCGCACGATATGCAAATTGCCTATCATGCGGATCGCCCGCCACCAGAACAAAATTATGATCGCGGAACCAAAGCAGCTCATTCACCGATGGCAGACTCTTGGCCAGGCCCTTAAAATAACTTTCGTCAAAGCCTTCGTGGCTTCTCCTTAAAATATCCCCGGGCGACGCAAAGTCATTTCCCAGGATTTTACGAGCGCGGGCAAATTCTTCCTTATCCCAAGCAAGGATCCTTTTCTCCCACTCTTCATAAACACCCATAGGAGCGTAGCAATCAACGGACATGTAATCATTGGTGCCCACTACTTTTTTCTCGGCTTCGTTATATGTCGGGAACGGTTTCATTGTCTTCTCCAACTCCCTGCCTTTCTGATCTTTTCGCCAAGGGCGAAGTTGAAGAGATAAGGACTTACAGGATGCATATTGGGTGGTGCGAGGTTTTCAAGGTACTGCGTTAAGCCTTGTTTTGAAAGTTCAGCTTAACAGACTATTATATATCAAACGGACAATACGGTCAACAATCCGATTTAAAAAATCAATAATAATGATATATATAAGCCTTTATAATCTGTTGACAATACTTCAACAAAATGCTAGAATATAGCCATATGATCCAAGAAACCTTGCAAAAACTGGGATTCAATGAGAAAGAGGCGGAAATATACCTCGAAATCTTGAAATTGGGTCGAGCCACGCCGGCTCGAATCGCCCTGAATACGGGGATAAACCGAACTACTGTATACAGCTCATATAAAAGCCTTTTGAAAAAGAAAGTGATTGTTGAGGATTTAGGACACAAATACACCTACCTCGCCGCTCTCCCCCCGGAAAACCTGGACGTGCTTTTGGAAAAACAGAAGAAACAGCTTCATGAGGAGGAAAAACTGGTGAAACAAGCGATGGATGAACTTTCTGATCTGCCGACGAACACCCAATATTCCGTCCCGAAAATCCGCTTTGTCGAAGAATTGGATCTTGAGGATTTTCTCTATAAGCAAAGCGAGGTCTGGAACAAAAACGTGAAACAGCACGACAGCACTTGGTGGGGATTTCAGGATCACACACTCATTGAACACTACAAGAAATGGGCACACGACTATTGGCACAAAATGGAATCCACGAAAGGCATCTTGGAAAAAGTGATCAGCAACCCGTCGGAGACTGAAAAACAAATGGCCGGAGAGGCGATCAGGGACAGAGAAATCGCTTTCTGGAAAAACGCCGCTTTTTCTTCTTCCTTCTGGGTCGGCGGAGATTATATCATCATGGTCTATACCGCCAACCGACCCTTCTATCTCATCGAGATCCACAATCCGGTGATGGCGGAAAACCTGCGCCATCTTTTCAAGAACTTATGGAGTGAACTGAAGAAATAATTTATGTCAACCCTTCTTTTGTCGTTGTTATTCAGTTCCCCAATTTGTCCTAAGCAATAGACAAGACGAAGCTAAACAGCGCAATCAGTATCAAAACAAATGTTATCATGGCTCCCATTCTACTCATTGGCTCATCGTAATGCTTGCTATAGATATTATTCATGGTTTTTTTATTAATTCTTTCTTAAAAACCCACTTTCACAAATGAGTTTTATAGAAAGGCGCTTTTTGACATTGCAGGACAAGCGCCGAACCTTTTGGTTGTTATTTTTTTGTTTTTTGTACTTTCTTCCCTCTGCCGTTGGAGCCCAGATTAGCGGCTGCCATTTTTATCACCTCCCTTTCGACAATTTTGGCGTAGTGTAAAATTCTCTTGGCCTATATTTTGAGGATAACCCTCTTGTTTTCCCGCGTCCTCCGGCGGCGGGGGAATTACGTGGAGATTATATTTTCCACGAAAGGAGTTTCTTCTATGAGACGGCGCGCCTCCGTTTTGAAATGGCCACCTTTCAAAGCGCTTATATCCAGTCGATACCACCCTTCAACTTTGTCCGCTTCCGATCTCAGGAATTGACCTTGGCATGTGACATGGATAATTAGAGACACCTTGCTACAACATGGACAAGGAATGAACGAGGAAACCACCGTCTTCTCGGTTATCGACCAGCTTTTTGATGATGGGATCAAGGCGCTGATGATTTTTCCCACCTCCTCCTTTGTTAACCGCCGTGTCCCACGCGTATACTCGGAGGCGGTGCTGGCGAACCATCCCTTGAGCCACGTGGTGGTAAACAGTTTGTCGGTGTCCGCGCGCATAACGTGCGGAATGTTTGGGTCACCAGGGTTTTCCTCAAACAGAATGTATTCGCCCCGGTTTCTTTTAATCTCACTGAGTCTGATTTCCATTATTTTCTCCTTTCTCCGCCTTTCTTTTCAGATAAGGGCTTATGAGATATTCGGATTTCAAAGTGCTTTGCTAAGATGTTTCTCTTTTGACTTTTTCATCTTAACAGCCCAGTATACATTGTTTTAAAAATATAGTCAATAATAGGGATTAAATATATTAACGTTATTTGCTTTATATATAGCATAATTATATATATTTGCTTATTATCATCATAAATATTGACTATCATCTTTATCCGTGCTACAATTGGAATATGGATGTGATCGAATCTTTGAAAAGCTTCGGGCTCAACGAAAAGGAAGCCAAAATATATTTGGCACTTTTGCAGTTGGGAAAAACAACGGCCTATGCCGTTTCAACCCGTAGCGGCCTGAAAAAACCGACCACTTATGTTATTTTGGATCAACTGATCAAGAAGGGATTCGCTTTTCAGATCCCCCGCGAGAGGAAGCACCTGTTTTTTGCCGAGTCGCCGGACAAGTGTTTTGCAATTGCCCGTGAGAAGTTGTCATTGGCACAGGATTCGCTGCCGGAGCTGATGGCAGCTAAAAAGGGCAATGCGGAGAAAGTCAATGTTTCCCATTTTGAAGGTATCGACGGAATAAAAGAGATTTACAATAAATTGATTGATAAGCTCAAAAAAAACCCCGAACAAGAACGGGGCATTGTCGGATTCTATGCTCATACCAAAGACACGCCCGAAGAGCTAAAAAAATATTGGATCGAATTGGCTGATGATTTCAAGCAAAACAAAATCACAAGAAAAGGATTGACCCCAAAAGACGAATCTTTGCAGTGGTATTTTGAAAATGCAAAAGATTTTGGCATTGATTTGCTGGGTCTGCCTGTTGAAAAATACGACAGTAATGTTTCCTTTGAAATCTATGATAAATATGTTCAGATCGTCTCTCATCGTCATCTTCAAGGAACGCTAATTGAGAATCGGGATGTTGCGATTGCCTTGAAACAAATATTTGATATGATGTGGGAGGCATACAAGAAGAAATAAATAACATCCTTATGAAAATACTTGGAATCGATCCCGGAACAGCCACAACCGGCTGGGCGGTGGTTGAAGAAAAAAATAAGAATCCAAAACTGATCGCTTGCGGATGCGTGAATACTTCGAAATTCCATTCCGATGAAGAGCGGCTGGTTGAAATTGGACGCGACATCGCTTTGCTCATCAAAAAATACAAACCTGATGAAGCCGCCATTGAAGATCTTTTCTTTTTCAAAAACCTCAAAACCGCCATCACGGTCGCTCAAGCCCGCGGAGTGATTTTGTATGAAATCAAAAAAAGCAAAACTCCCCTTTTCTCATATACTCCGCTTCAGGTCAAGCAGGCTCTCACGGGATATGGCCGGGCGGACAAAAAACAGATCCAATTGATGGTGAAAAACATTTTGAAGCTCAAATGCATCCCCAAACCTGACGATGCAGCCGATGCGGTGGCCATCTCAATTTGCCATCTCAACACACGCATCAAACGAATGCTGACACGGACGTAGCGAGAGTTTCGTTGTGATTCGTTTTTATTCCTTCGCATTTGTGTTTTTTCATTGACAAACCCGCCAAAAACAAGTAAGATAAAGCCAATTAGAGGGGCTTTTTTATTTGTAAGCAAGAACAAATTTTATGAATCCATTCATTTCACTCGCCCTTTCCAACGGCGTACCGCTCGACACGCTCGTTTTGGTGCTCATTTTGCCGATTATTGTGACTCTCATAGCTTTTTTTCGCCAAGTAATTGGAATCAAAGCTTTTGGAATATATACTCCCGCGATCATCACCTTCGCCTTTCTCGCAACAAACGAGATCCGCTATGGAATTGCCATCTTCATCACCGTCATCGCAATCGGAACCTTTGTTCGTTTTCTTTTGAAGCAATTCCGCCTGCTCTATCTTCCGCGCGTCGCCATCATGATCACCATTGTCGGGTTTGCCATTCTCGCCCTTCTCATCATTGGAGGGATATACAACCGCACCGGACTGGCCGGCGTGTCGATTTTCCCGATCCTTATCATGATCACACTGGTCGAGAAGTTTGTGGCCGTCCAAATTGAAAAAGGAGAGCGCGCCGCTATTATCCTTTCCATTGAAACTCTTGTCATCTCCGTCATTGGATATTATATAGCCAGCTGGCCCACGCTTATCAGCTTCATTTTGGTATATCCCTGGATCAGCCTCTTCACTATCCCTATCAACATCTTCCTCGGTAAATGGACAGGACTTCGCGTTTCCGAATATTTTCGGTTTCGTCAAATATTGAAATCCAAATAATGTCGCTCTTCAAGAACAGCAAAAAAATTCTTGGGATGAATGCCCGCAATTTGAAGTTCATTCGTCCCAACAATCTCCGCCGCGCCAAGCGTCTTGCCGACGACAAGCTTTTGAGCAAGCGAGTTCTCAAAAAAGCGGATCTGCCCGTTCCAAGTCTTCTCGCGAAGATTCGAAACGCGGAAGAGCTTGAGCATTTCGACTGGGGATCGCTTCCTGATTCGTGGGTTTTGAAGCCCAACCGCGGGTTTGGCGGCGAGGGAATTTTGGTCGTATACGGAAAGAAAAAAAATCACGTTGACACTTGGATCAAGGCAGATGGATCGCTGGTCTTGGCTGGTGATATTAAGGCGCATATTTCAAACATTCTGGACGGAAGCTTTTCTCTTTCGGGGATACCAGACATCGCTTTTTTTGAAGAGCGACTGACCCTTTTGAAGCTTTTCAAGCCTTATGCCTTCAAGGGAATTCCCGATATAAGGATTATTATGTACAATAAAGTACCAGTCATGGCGATGCTGCGCCTTCCCACGAAAGAGTCGGGCGGAAAAGCCAATCTTCAGCAGGGTGGTGTTGGTGTGGGAATCGATATGGCTTCCGGCGTGACAACCACGGCTGTTTTTCGAAAAAACACGATCGTCGAATATCTTCCCGGCACACGACTCGTTCTTTCCGGAATCAGAATCCCCTATTGGAAAACAATTTTGAATTTAGCCGTGCAGGCGCAGGAAGTTTCGGGACTTGGCTTTCTTGGCGCCGACATCGCCATAGACCGCGACCGTGGACCCGTATTTTTGGAACTCAACGCCCGCCCCGGACTCTCAATCCAGATTGCCAATCTCGACGGACTTTTGGGACGTCTCCAGCGCGTTGAGGGACTCAAGATAAAAACAGTCGAAAAAGGCATCTCCGTCGGAATGAACCTTTTCGGAGGAGAGATTGAAGAAGAGATTGAAGACATCTCGGGAAAGAAGATCATCGGCACGGTTGAAAAAGTAAAATTGATTTCAAGAGATGGAAAAGAAATTGAAATTGAGGCGAAAATTGATACGGGTGCAGGGTTTTCATCGATCAGCGCGGAACTTGCCAAGCAGCTTGGATATGAAAATGTTTTGGAATATTTCAGCAAGCTCGAAATTCCAACCGAATTCAAGCGCGAAGAAGGAAGGGGTATTTTGGAGGATTTACGAAAAAAATATTTGTCCGGCCATGAAGATTTGGAAGATATTGATATTATTTATTCTTCCAGCGGAACAACTATCCGACCCAAAGTCAGAATAGAATTTGTAATGAACGGAGAAAACATTCTGTCAAAATCAAACATCGTCGAAAGAACCGGACTGAAGTATCCAATGATAATCGGAAGAAAAGATATGAAGAGATTTTTAATTGAAGTAAAATAATATTAAATTTTATGAAAAAATTGAACGCGAAAGATATTGAAATTTATAGATCTGGAACCAAGTCCATCCTCAGGGCAGCTCATCGAAGAAATATAGGAATTTACAAGCTTTTCGAAAATGAGCGGGTTTTCATTTTGAAGAAAAGCGGGAAGGTTTTTTGGTTCAGAGGACCACGCACATCCATTTCAAATCCCGTTTCTCTTTGGATCATCAAGGATAAGCATCTGACAAAAGAAATTCTCGAGCAAATAAATTTTCCCTATCCGAAAGGATACTCCGTATCTACAGTTAAGGAAGCGCTGGTCGCTGCCAAGAAACTTGGTTTTCCGCTAGTTATAAAACCAAGAAGTTATGAAGGCGGCATGGGAGTTTTTTTGAATGTGAATTCAATGGCGAAAGTTGAAGATTTTTTTAAGAGCGCCTCAAAATTTGACAAGGATGTTTTGCTTGAAAAGCAAATCGAAGGAAAATACTATCGCATTACGCTGGTCGGTCATAAAATTGCTGGTATCCTAGAGACCCGCGGAATATTGCTAACTGGAGACGGAAAAAGTACGGTTGAAACATTGGTTAAGGATTACAATGATATTGCCACGAAGCCTTTTCGACTAACTAAGAAGACCAGGGATATCCTTCTTTTCCAAGATCTTAATCCAGGCAGCGTCCCCAAAAAGGGCAAAGAATTCATATTGGGATTCAGCGGCTCTGGCGGAGGAGATTGGATTGACCGAACGGATTTGATTTGCAAGACAAACAAAAACCTCATTGAAAAGCTTTCAAAATACCTGGACCTTAAAGTTGTGAGTATCGACCTGATCGCAAAAGATATCGCCCTGCCCATCACTTCGGCAAAGTCCCCTGGTTCTCTTTTGGAAATCAATGGCGCACCCGAGTTCATGTATCATTTGTATCCGACTGAGGGCAAGCCTCGGGATATCGGAGAGAAAATAATTCAAATGCTTTTCGATTAAAAAATAATAATTATAGTTTTTTCCAATGAAAATCTGTATTATAGCCCTGAATAAGAATGATTACGCTCCGCAAAGAATTTTTGAAAGCGGAAAAAAATCAGGGCACACAGTACATCTTGCGACCTGGAACGAAGTTTCCCTTGAATTTGAAAAGGGGAAGACCAGCTTTATGGCCGGGAAAAAGCGACTTGATCAATTTGATGCAATAATTTCCCGAAATTGTAAAACAATCATCAAATTCAGGCAGAAAAAAACAACCTTGCACCGCGAAACACTCCTTAGTCTCCTGACTGAATTCTCGCGGGACAATGGAATATTTTTTCTCAATCAGAAATATCTCTCTGGCTACCAGAGCCAAGACAAATTGTCGCAGCAGTATTTTCTTTTTCAAAACGATTTACCTGGAATTCCGTCTTTCTATTTTTATGACGGAGAGAAAAGGCCTCCCCACTCCTTTCCAATCGTTAGCAAAATTGCAGATGGCAGCCTTGGGAAACAAGTTTCGAAAATAAAAAACCCAAAAGAGCTAGACGGATTCTTCAGGGAGCGAATGAGAGACGGAGAGTTTTTTCTGTTTCAAAAATTTTGCCCCATAGAACACGATTACCGAATACTCGTTATTGGCGGAAAGGTATTGGGGATTATGAAGCGTACCGCCCAAAAAGGTGAATGGAGAACCAATTTTTCCCTTGGCGGAACCACCGAAAAAGTTGGCCGCGACCCGCACCTGGAAAATTTAGCGCTTACCACGGCAAAAAAAATGAAGTTGGATTATGCCGGAATTGACATACTGGAATACAAAAAAAAGCTTCTCGTAATAGAAATCAATTCATTTGCTCAATTTAAGGGTTTTGAAAAAACCTTTCCAAATGTTGATGTTGCCAAAGAAATAATCAAACTCACGGAAAAAAGGGTTCGGATATTAAAAAGAACTAGGAGCTAGCTTAACGGACATCCATATGTCTAAGAAAATAATCCTACAGAAATATTTAAATCGGGTTAGAAATAAGAAGCGAAAAAACTTCCTTCTGACCGCGCTCAAAATGGGAGTGAATATTGATGTCATTTCTGCAGATTTTAGACTCCTGAGACTTTCTTGGAGAGGAAAAAGCAAAGTACTATTCAGAAGCAAAGCTCACTTCAACAAAAAGCCCAGCACCTTTTTTACTCACAATAAAGAAATCACGAAAATATTATTGCAGGAAGCGGGCATCAGCGTTCCGCTTGGGATATTTTCCAGAAACTTTTCAGGAGCATTGCGTCAAATGAACAGGAAGAAGCTGCCTTTCCCCGTTGTTGCCAAACCTATCGACGCCTCGGAGGGCTTCTGCGTGACAGTTGGCATAAGGGATAAGAAAGAATTGGCCACCGCTATAAATGAAATTATGCGCTTAAAAGTTAAGTACCCTAGGCCGCTTTCAGACTTATTTATGGTAGAAAGACTCGTTTCAGGAAATGATTTTCGCATCCTAACCCTCAACAAAAAAATTATTGCTTGTGCGCAAAGAGTTCCAGCTCATATTGTCGGGGACGGAAAAACAAAAATCAAAGACCTGATAAAAAATTTTAATAGCAAAAGAGTTTCTCTCTACCAGATAAAAGTTGACTCTTCATTGTCCCTGGAATTGAAAAAACGCAACTTAAACCTAAATTCCATCATCTCGAGAGGCCAATACCTGCAACTTAGAAAAAATGCTAATATATGCACAGGCGGAAGGGCTATCGACAAAACAGGCCAAGTTAGCAAAAGATTTGAAAAAATTGCGCTAAAGTGCATGGAAGCTTTGGGGCTCAATTATGGCGGTATTGATATTATGACGGACGACATCTCGTCCAATAACCCAAGTCAGCCATATTATATAATTGAAATTAATGCTGATCCCGATTTTGAGCCCCACGAAAAACCGATTATAGAAGGAAAAGGAGTCAAAGTTGGCGAAATATTAGTCAAAGAATTCATGAACCAGAGATGAAGAAAAGAATAATTCCTTAATTTCGTACTAAAACCCAATGAAAACATTCGTCGATAATACAAAAAATGCCTTAAAAAAGCCAAAAAAACGTTGGATTCGGCGACTCTTGAAGATCGCCGGTTGGGGATTGGCGGCTTTTTTGCTTTTTGCAATCGGGGTTTTTGCCTATTATGCCAAGGACCTTCCCAGCCCGAGCAAGCTGAACCAACGGCAAGTTGTCGAGTCAACAAAAATATACGACCGGACAGGGGAACATCTTCTCTATGAAATTCACGGCGAAGAAAAACGAACGAGTATTGCCCTCGATCAGATGAGTGAAATTGAACGCGCGGCAACAATTGCCGCTGAAGACCAAACTTTTTATCAGCATCATGGCATCCAGTTCAAGGCCGTCGCCCGCGCAGCGATATATGATATTCTTGGACGAGCAGCGAGTCAGGGTGGATCAACCATCACTCAGCAGCTCATTAAAAATACGGTTCTCACAAATGAAAAAACTTTCACCCGAAAAGTGAAAGAGGTGATTTTGTCCGTCGAACTTGAACAAAAATTTTCCAAAGATGAAATTCTCGAGATGTATCTCAATGAAATTCCCTATGGCTCCAACGCCTATGGTATTCAAGCAGCTTCGCAAACTTTTTTTGGAAAGGACGCAAAAGATTTGAAACTCGCCGAGTCTGCGCTTGTCGCTTCGCTTCCAAAAGCTCCGACATATTTTTCTCCGTACGGATCACACCAAGATGAACTCAAATACCGGCAGGAATATGTTCTCGACCAAATGGCAAAACTTGGATATATCAGTGCGAACCAGGCCAAGGAAGCAAAGGATTTCGACGTCCTGGCTGAGATCCGGCCATTTCAAGAAAACATTTCCGCTCCGCATTTTGTGATGTATGTCAAAGAACAACTCGTGAACCAATATGGAGAAAAGCAGGTTGAAGAAGGTGGGATGAAAGTCTATACGACACTTGACTGGGAGAAACAGGTTGCCGCAGAAGATGCCATTAAAAAAGGCGTTGCCGCAAATATCACGAAATACAAAGCAACAAACGCCGCTCTTGTTGCCATTGATCCAAAAACTGGTCAAATTCTTGCCATGGTAGGCTCGCGTGACTATTTTGACAAATCAATTGACGGAAATGTGAACGTCGCCATTCGCGACCGCCAGCCTGGATCATCCTTCAAGCCATATGTCTATGCGACGGCCTTCAAAAAAGGATATACGCCGGACACCATTGTTTTCGATGCAGAAACAAATTTTGGGACAAAGGAGAAGCCGTATGAACCACAAAACTATTCGAACACTTTCCGCGGCGCCGTCAAAATGAAAGACGCCCTCGCGATGTCGCTCAACATCCCGGCCGTAAAGACCCTATACTTGGCCGGCGTGAACAACTCTATCAACACAGCCAAGTCAATGGGGATTACAACACTCTTGAATCCAAGCCGCTACGGACTCGCCCTGGTGCTTGGAGGCGGTGAAGTAAAGTTGGTTGACCATGTGGGCGCCTTTGGAACATTTGCAACCGCTGGAGTGCGCCACGATAAGACAGCGATATTAAAGATTCTTGATGGACAAGGAAAAACTCTTCAGGAATATCAAAACTCTCCGGGAGAAAAAGTGCTCGACGCAGAGGTTTGCGCCCAAATTGACGCAATTCTCTCCGACAACCACCTGCGCGCGCCGGTTTTTGGAACCAACACGCCTTTGCGCTTTGAAGACCGCCCCGTCGCCGCAAAAACCGGAACGACCAATGAGTGGCGAGATGCCTGGACCGTCGGCTATACCCCCGGACTCGTCGCGGGCGTATGGACAGGGAACAACAACAACTCCCCAATGGCTGACGGAGCAGATGGAGTTTTCACCGCTGCTCCGATTTGGCGAGACTTCATGGACCGGGCGCTTGCCAACACTGCTATTGAAAAATTTCCCGAAGCCAAAACCGAAAAAACCGGGAAACCGGTTCTTGATGGAACGGTGAATGGCGAGCAAAAAAGCACCACTATCTGCAAGATAAAAAAAGACAAATATTGCCTTCCAAGCGGAGACAGTTGTCCGGATGGAACTGACAAAAAGAAAAAGAAGCTCTTCAGCGCCCACGACATTCTTTATTGGGTGGACAAGGATGATCCGCGCGGAGCTATTCCCAAAAGCCCACAAAGCGATCCACAATTTAACGCCTGGGAAAAAGGAGTTGAAAAATGGGGAGCAAAAAATGATCTTGACGTATCTGATAACATCGAGCAATGCAACTAGATAATTATTTTTTCGATCATTTTTTTTCCCGTTATTTTATTTCCCCTACTTAAGACATTTTCTCTTCGCAAGAATAGCTCGCTCGAAATCACCGGGTGAGCTGTTTTAATATAAAGAATTTTTTCTTTCACTTTCATTTCGAGGATATCCGCGTCTTCAAGGTTTTTGACTTCCTCCTTTGCTGCTTCCAAAAAAACCCGAATAATTGTTTTTTCATCAAGCTCTTTCGCGCCTACATACCCTTTTCGGGAAATATTTCTTTTGAGAATATCTTGAATTTTTTTCATGATACGGATTTATACCTAGCTCCGGATAGGCATAATGATGTGGAAATAGTCGAACTGGGGCTTGCCGGCCGCTACTTCGCGAAGCATTACCGGCCCGAACGCATCATTCGCGCCGATGTATATATCCTCGCTCGAAATTGAATTGAGGCCATCCAAAAGAAAACGGTTGTTGAATGCAACTTCCAAATTACTTTTTGTGTCGGACTGAAAATCAACACCCCAGGCTCCTTCTCCAGATTCAACTGATTCGGCAAAGACCATGATTTTTCCTTTTCCACCGTCAATTTTGAGACGCACTTCCCTACTCTTGGAATCGGAAAAAACACCAGCAAGGCGCGCCGCCTTAAGAAGATCTTCTTTCTTCGCAATCATATTTAATGAAAACTCTTTAGGAACCACCTGCTTGTATTCCGGATATTTTCCGTCAATAAGCCGAGAAACAAAGAGTGTGTCAATCGTTTCAAAAAAAATTTGATTTTCAGTCAGATACACTTTCACATTTTCGTCTTCAGTGGATACCGAGCGAACAACCTCGGAAAGCGTACGGGCAGGAACAATCACCGCGCTATTCTTGGCCAAATATTTTTTGTAATCCTCTGTTATTTTCGTCTTATCAAGTTTAATCACAGCTTCAGAAAGACGAAAGCTATCCGTAGCCGCCAATATTATTTTTGTTTCTCCAAACTCAAGATAGGCACCCGTAAGCTCTTGCCTCGTATCTGAAGTAGCAGCCGCTATCAAAACATTTCCAGCTTTTTTTTGTATTTCAGCCGCGCTAATTTCAAAAAGAAATTTTGATTCCGGTTTAGGGATAATTGGAAAATCCTTCGCGTCCATTCCTTTTATTGCCGCTGAATTTCCATTATAGTCTATTTTTAGGATACCGTTTTTTTCTTCGAGAGTGATTTGGCTTCCATCCCCCAATTGAGATAAAATGCCTCCAATAATTCTTCCTGGAATTGCAATCTTTCCCTCTTTTTCAATTTTCGCCCGAACTTTTACAATAAGGCCAATTTCTAAATTTGTTGCGGAAACCTTAAGTCCTCCCTTTCCCGCTTCTAAAAGAATATTTGAAAGAATAGGTAGTGTGAGATTTTTTCCTAATATTTTTTCAGCTACAAGTATTCCTCTCTTTAGATTTTCAGTAGTGCAAATTGCTTTCATATATATTAATTAATTTGTTATTTTTAAATTGTTGTTTATTATTATGTTTTTAATTTCTGTGGATAAGTGATTATAGCGCTTATAATCACTGGATGAATTAACTGGCTTAAGCTGTGTGTGATGGGAGGAGTAGGTGGTGAAAATGGGGTGGATAAAAAAGTTTTTATTTTTTTTAATTTTTTATCCAAATTTTATCCACTAAAATATCGGGGTTTAGCAAGTGGGTTGTTGATAATTTTGACGCAGCTTATCAACAGCTTAGGCGCTGTATAATTTGCTTTTTATAATATTTATATCTTGCTCAAGGGTGTCGTTTTGCTCAAGCTCTTTTGAAATTTTTTCATGTGCATGCATTGCGGTTGTGTGGTCTCTTCCTCCAAGCTGCTCGCCTATTCCAGGGTATGATGCCTGAAGCTCAGCTCGCATCAAATACATGGCGATCTGGCGCGGCCTCACGATGTCGCGGCGGCGGCAGCGGTTCACAAGATCTTGAGAGGCGATGTCATAATACTCCGCCACACCATCAATAATTTGTTTAAAAGTGATGCCTCTTTTCTTTCCGGAATGGATAATATCCCCCAGGATCTTTTTGACATTCACAAGATTGGGTTCAGCCTGGCTCAGCTCGCAGGCAGCAATTACGCGGTTCAGCGCGCCCTCAAGTTCACGAATATTATGCTGGATGTTGGTGGCGATATAATTCAAAACTTCTTGGTCTATCTCCATCTCTATTTTTTTGTCCGCCAGTTTGTTTTGCAAAATAGCAATTCTGGTTTCAACGTCGGGCCGGGAAACATCAGCAATCATTCCGCCTTCAAAGCGAGAGCGCAAGCGGTCTTCAAGCATTGCAATCGCCTTGGGTGGCCGGTCGCTCGTAAGTACGATTTGCTTGTTGGTTTGATGAAGAGTATTGAAAACGTGAAAAAATTCTTCCTGGGTTTTTTCTTTCCCTCCAATAAATTGGATATCATCAATAAGAAGCAAATCAGCGCTGATATAGGCGCGCTTGAACTCATGCGCTTGATTATTTTTCACCATATCGACATATTGATTAGTGAAATACTCAGCCGTAGCATAAAGAATCTTTGTGTCAGGATCACGTATAAGGAGTGCGTTTCCAACAGACTGAAGAAGATGTGTTTTTCCAAGTCCGACTCCGCCATATATAAAAAGCGGGTTATATGTGTTGCCGGGTGATTTGGCAATTGCTTCACAAGCGGCGTGAGCCAATTCATTGTTTGCTCCCACGACGAAATTTTCAAAAATATAGCGTGGATTGAGGTTGGCGCGCAAGCTCAAGCTCTCGTGGTTCAATTTTCCCAAGCTGGACACTTGGGGTGAAGAGGATGAAATAGCTGAATCAAGTTCCTTCTTTGGCTCAGCTTCGGGACTAGCGATCACAGAGCATGAAATTTCCTTCGTGTCTTCAATAAAGTTGCGAAGAGCGGTGATGATATATCGATTATATTTGTTTTCAAGCCATTCTTTAGCAAATCCGTTCGGAACACGGATATTCACCCGCCCATCTTCAATGGAAAGGATGGACGTATTTTTGAACCAGGTGACGAAATTGGCCGGCGAAACCGCCAGTTCGACCTCCCCCAAAACAGCCTGCCATATTTCTTCTTTTGTCATTTTTTCCATAAGTGAATCTATTATAGCACGGGACAAAATTGTCCGATTTTTTGTCTGTTAATATCCCTGGGGATAACCTGTTGACAGCATAAAAGATTTTGGAGCAGTCGGCAAGAGATGGGTAAATTGACCGCTTTGATTAAAGCTGATACAATCAAGAGAGTCTAATAGCCAAATTATCGTCAAAAGTATGCCAAAAAGAACATATCAGCCCAAGAAAAAAAGAAGAGCGACGCGACACGGATTTCGCAAGCGCATGAGCACAAGTGATGGACAGGAAGTATTGAAGCGTCGGCGTCGCAAAGGCCGCAAAAAATTGTCGGTATAATCTTTCGATATGCTACCCATTTCCCATCGTCTCAAGGGAAGAAAAGTTTTCAATGATGTTTTTCGGATTGGAAAAACATTTTCAAGTGATGTGATGGTGATGAGGGTGATTTCCGGGGGAAAAGGTCAGCCATCTAGGTTTGGATTCGCGGCTAGCCTTAAATTTTCCAAAAAAGCGGTTGAAAGGAATCGGGTGAAACGATGGATGCGTGAATCTGTGCAGGCGAAATTGGGGAGCGTTCAGCCGGAAAAGGAGGTCATTTTTTTGATCAACCCAAAAACACCAAAAAAGGAATTGAATTCGCTTTTGATTCAAAAAAACATCGAAAAATTGCTTAAACAAGCTAAAATATTATGACACAGTTATTTCATTCAATCATATATCAGCCAATCTACAACGCGTTGATTTTTTTGTACGACGTAGTTCCCGGGCACGATCTGGGGGTGGCAATCATACTTCTCACGGTTATTATTCGAGTCATTCTCTATCCCTTGGCGAAAAAGCAGATCGAATCACAAAAGAGAATGCAGGAAATTCAGCCGGAAATAAAGAAATTGCAGGACAAATACAAGGGCGACAAGGAAAAGCAGGGCAAAGAGCTCATGAAGTTTTATAAGGAAAAAAAAGTTAATCCGGCTTCGGGGTGCCTGCCCCTCGTCGTGCAAATCGTTTTTATTATTGCACTCTATCGAGCGCTTGATGCGGGACTCAAGTTTTCCGAATGCAAGGATCTTTATTCTTTTGTCGCCTGTCCCGCAACAATCAAAACTGGGTTTTTGGGAATACTTGACCTTGCTAAACCAAGTATCGTTCTGGCGATTCTCACGGCGGCGGCACAGTTTGTGCAAACAAAAATGATGATGGGAACGGTCAAAAGTGCGCCGGAAAGTGGCAAAGGCGATTTTGCTCAGACAATGAATAAGCAGATGCTCTATCTCGGGCCGATTCTTACGCTTTTCATCGGTGCCAGATTTCCAGCCGGACTGCCTCTTTATTGGCTGGTGATGACGCTTTTTATGATCGGACAGCAATATTGGGTGATGGGGCGCGTTGTTGAAAAGGAGCAAATAACCAGTTGAATATATCAATACTATGAATAGCCAGGAAAAAGAAGAATTGCTCAAAAAAATAACTACAGAGCTTCTCCAAAAAATGACCATCGAAGACGTCAAGATGGTGGTTGAAGGCAAGGGTGACGAAGAAGGAGAAGGCTTTATTATTAACGTAGAGACATCAGAGTCCAACCTTTTAATTGGACAATATGGAGCGACACTTGCCGCCCTTCAACATGTTTTGCGCCTCATGGTCCGTCGTGAGACGGAGGACAAATTCAAATTCTTGGTGGATGTGAACCACTATCTTCAGGCAAAAACTGAAACACTCGCGGGAATTGCTCGCGATTCAGCTAGGCAAGCCATAAGCGAAAGAAAGCCGGTAATTTTGCGTCCAATGAGTGCTTATGAAAGGCGCCTCGTTCACGTGGAGCTTGCCGGAAATGAGAATATTAAAACGGAAAGTATCGGCGAAGGAGATGATAGGAAAGTGGTAATCAAACCGATAGGCGATCTCGAAAAGCTTGGCGAAGAAATTTAGACAATTTTGCGCTTTTAGTTTTTGAACTTCTTATTGTGTCTACTCCTCGAAAAATCGCTTATAATGTCGTATTCTCCGCGGCGGCCAAAATGGTTGGGACGGTGCTGGCGCTTGTTGGCATAGGGTTTATTACGCGCTATCTTGGAAAAGATGGTTTTGGCGACTATTCAACCGTACTTGCCTTTTTCTTTTTCTTTGGTGCGCTTGCGGATTTGGGACTTTATTCGATCTCAACAAGGGAAATCTCCCGTCCGGAAAGCAATGAAAAAGAAATCCTCGGGAATGTTTTTTCCATCCGTCTCGCCTCATCGCTTGTCATCGTCGTCGTTGCGCTTCTTCTCGCTTTTTTTCTCCCCTACTCTTCCGCCGTCAAAATAGGAATCGTCATTTCCGCTCTTGCCTATGTTTTTTCTTCAGGATATTCGGTGCTCATTGGTCTTTTCCAAAAAAGGCTAGCAATGGACAAGGTGGCCGTTGGAGAGCTTGTGGGGAAGATTTTTCAGGTTGCGTCGATCATTCTGGCTGTGAAACTGGAATTGGGATTTTTGGCGATCATCTGGACGCTTTTTCTCAATATGATTGTGAGTTTTTTGATCGTTATTTTCTGGTCACGCCGATATATTAAATTTAGGCCGGCCTTTAATTTCGCGGTTTGGAAAAAGTTTCTCAAAGAATCATATCCGGTCGGCATTTCAGCGGTCATCGTGTTCGCTTATTTCAAGCTTGATACAATTCTTCTTTCGATTCTCAAGACGAGCGCTGATGTTGGGACATACAACGCGGCATACAAAGTTCTCGAAAATATTGCTTTTTTTCCGGCAATGTTTTTGGGGCTTGTGATGCCCATCATGTCCCGCTATATTTTTCACGATCGGAAAAAATTTGAATTGGTGGCCGACAAAACGTTCAAGGTTTTTCTCGTTCTCACCGTTCCATTGTTCATTGGAACGGTTTTTTTGGCGGGAGGAGTGATTCAGCTTATAGGCGGGGCGGGCTTTTCCGACTCAGTTCCCGTCCTTCAGCTTCTTGCGGCGGCGATGGTTTTCATATTCTTCGGAAACTTTTTCACAAATGTGATTATTGCCGGAAATCTTCAAAAAAAACTGATGGGCATACTTCTTTTTTGTGCGATCTTCAATGTGTCGCTCAACCTCATCCTGATTCCACGGTTTTCGTATATTGGAGCGGCGATCACTTCAAGCCTCACAGAGGGGCTTGTAGTGGCACTCTCCTGCTTTATTGCCTGGAAAAATCTCAAATATTTTCCTTCATTTACAAAGATTCTTCCAATCCTCATTTCTGGAGCAGGAATGGCATTGGTCTTTTTCTTTTTCCAATCCTTAAACTTTCTTTTACTTGCTGCGGCAGGCGTTTTCACCTACGTGCTGCTTTTGTGGCTTTTCCAGGCAGTGAGTTTTGAGGAGGTGGAGAGTCTCATCAGCAAAAAGAGCGGCGAACCGGTGGAATTCGAGCCTATCGCATGAAAATAATGAAACTTTCGATTCAAATTGTGAATTTCAGCAGCCGGCACTATCTTCGGAAGTGCCTTTTTTCGATCAGTGAAAATCTGCCCGCCATTCTTCGTTCAGAAGTTATGATTATCAACAACGACGAAAAACCACTCGATAGGGCGATAGCTGATATTGGGGGCGGATTGACCGTTCAAATATTCGAAGTAGGAAAAAACGTCGGTTTTGGGAAAGCACACAATGCCGGTTTTCAAAAGTCGCAAGGAGAATTCGTCCTTTTTCTCAACCCAGATACACAAATCCTTCCTGGAGCTTTGCAATTACTTCTGGATATTCTTGAAAAAAACAAACAAATTGACATTGCTGGACCGCTTCTTGTTGACTCGGCGGGAAAGATCCAGCCGGATTGTTTTGGATCTCGTCACACTCCCCTCTCAACGATTAAAAGAAAAATATTCAAGCAAAGCAAGCAAAAGGAACTTGCTCACGGAGAAATTTTTGAAACCGACTGGATAAGTGGCGGAGCAATGCTGGTGCGAAGGAATGTTTTTGAAGAAATGGGTGGATTCGATGAAAATTATTTTATGTATTTTGAGGATGCTGATCTTTGCCTTCGGGCGAAAAAACGAGGATCAAAAATAGCAATCATTCCAGGTGCCCTTGTCTTTCATGAAAGCGGGAAAAGTTTTGCGAGCGAACGAGAGAAAAAGAAGCGCTATTATGCTTCGCAGGACTATTATACAAAAAAACATTTTGGAGCTGCTGCAGCTTGGCTTGTAAAATTTATACGGCTTCCATACTATGCGAAAAACGTTTATTTCGGTCGCTAAAAGATTTCATTGAATGCTAAAATATTTTCTTATAGCTATAATCTTTTTTCTCCCCATTCAATTCGCGCTAAATATCAGCGAAAATGTCGATCTTGTGACAACGCGAATTCTAGTGCCGGTTCTTTTTTTGGTCTGGATTGCAAAGGGTTTGGCGCAAAAGAAACTCTGGATTCCAAATAAGGCGGAGATGTGGTTGATGACCGCTTTTATTTTTTTGTCAGCGCTTTCTCTTTTCCTTGGGCGGGATGCGAGTGCTGGATGGCGCAAACTGCTCTATTTTCTCACAATATTCCCCATCTTTTTTGTGGCTGCAGATATTTTTCAAAGCCAAAAATGGCGAGAGAAGGGGTTGACGGTGATTATATTTGGCGGGTCATTAGCGGCGACAATTGGACTTTTGCAATTCTCGTTCTCCTTTTTCATGGGTATCAACAGGTCGATCAAAATATGGGAGGGTTTGGCGCCATATTTTTTGGGAAATTCGTTTGGAAAAATGGTCGCGGCCAATTCAAGCTGGCTCGTAAATATCGACGGAGAAACTCGAATGCGGGCGTTTGGAATTTTCCCTGATCCGCACAATTTTGCTTTTTTTGTGGATCTTTGCTTGTTTGTAGGATTGGGATATGTTTTCTCCAAAAAGAAGAGCGGCATGAATTTGCTGATTTGGATTGGTGTGATTTTGATGATAACAGCGATCAATCTGTCTTTTTCAAGAGGTGCTTATCTTGGACTGATTACAGGGAGTCTTTTCTTTACAGGGATGTTTCTCAAAAAGTCAGGCGTGCTGGGAAAAGTGCTTGTGGCAAGTGTAGCGATATTTGTAACTATCTTTATATTCAATTCAAGCTCTGTGACACAGCGACTTGGCTCCTCTTTCAATTTGAAGGAGGGTTCAAACGCGGAGCGCTACAAAAATTGGGTTCAAGCGGTGAATATAATTCAAAACCATCCCCTGGGTGGTGTCGGACTTGGGAACTATGCTCGCACAGTTGATCCGACGGAGTCCACTCGATCATCAATCTATGCTCACAATCTCTTTCTCGACATTGCGGCTGAAACGGGCATATTGAACGCAATTGTTTTTTTGCTTTTGATCACATTTGCGGTTTGGAGAAATGTTAAAAACAATAATATGATAGGTTCGGGTCTGGCGGCAGGACTTGTGGCTTTTCTTGTTCACTCACTTTTTGACACAGCGATCTATTCCCCTCAAGTGCTGACTATGTTTTTAATAATAATTGCGTTAGGGCTATCCTCCGAACTAAAATATAAAAGAGAAAATGGAAAAGCTACAAACTAAAATTCAAAACTATTTAATTTTAACGATTTTATTTTTGTTGCCGGTTTATCTTGTTAAAATAAGATTCGGCTGGATATCTTTCAATGCACTTGAGTTGCTAATTGCGTCTTTATTTATTCTATGGATATTCAACAAGGATGCTAAGCATCAAATACTAGATAAAAAATACAAAATACCAATTTTTTTGATATTTATTGGGCTATTTCTATCGACTATCTCCGGCAAAGACTATTACACCAGCCTCGGTGCGATCAAGGGATGGTTCATTTTTCCAATTATTTTTGGAATTGTCTTTTTTGACGCGCTGAAAAAAGATGAAACTATTTTGAAAAAATCTTTACTCACTTTGTTTTTTTCTGGAACAGCTGTTTCTGCGATAGGAATTGTTTTCAAGTTTTTTGGCAACTTAACCTTTGACGGCCGTCTCAAAATTTTTTGGGACTCTCCGAATCAGTTGGCGATGTTTCTGGCAATTCCCTTTTTGATCGGACTGTTTTTCACTTGGAAAGAAAAAAAAGAGAAGAGAAAAAAGCTTTATATTTTGTGCCTGGCCTTAATTGGCTTGAGCTTGCTTTGCACTTTTTCATACGGCGCTTGGCTGGCAATTGGGATGGCAATAATTGTAATAACTGGGCTTGAATATGGAAAAATAATACAAAAAAAATATCTGGCAATTTTTCTGTTAATTCTCCTTATTTTTCTGGGCTGGGCGATTTTTAGCAAATATAAAAGTGTGCAAAATACGGGAGAAAGGTCATCTCTGGCTTCGCGTTTCATGATTTGGAAATCATCCGGGCGGATGATCGAGAGCAGTCCTTTTTTTGGGATCGGACCGGGAAATTTTCAAGAAAAATATCTGGAATATCAAAAGTATTTCCCGCCGTATCTGGAATGGTCGGCTCCCCAGCCGCACAATATATTTTTAGCTTTTTGGCTTGAGTCGGGACTGGCTGGACTTATTGGATTTGTGTGTCTTCTGATCTTGTTTTTTCGAGATAATAAAATCGCGATCAAAAATAATCGCGATCTCGGAATATTATTTCTAGCAATAATGATCTATGTCCTTATTCATGGATTGGTCGACACGACATATTGGCGAAATGATCTGGCGGTTGTGTTTTGGGTGGTAATTTTGGCGAATTATTTTTTCGTTGAAAAAAACAGTTAGGCTATATTCTTGGTTGTGATTTGGCTAGGGCTGCTACAGTCAAATTGATACCATTTTCCATTGAGCGGATGCTTGTACCCAACGATGTTCATTATTCCATTGATGATGATCCATGCAATCAGCGCAAGAAGAAATCCTTTAAGAGAATTGGAAAAAACGTTTTTGGCGAAAGCGAGAAGCTTTGGAAAAGCGCCGGAAACCATATAGGACAGCCCGGCGATGATGATTCCCAAAAGAAAAACAGTTATGAGAAGTGCTCCCATCAGCCACTGGAAAATATTTAAAATTCCAACGATCAAGTAGCATAGATTGCAATCATTGGTGCAAGGAACAATTCCGGCGGCGCAAGCCGACTGAGAAAAATAGCAAACAAAAAAAATAGCAGCTAACAGAAAAATCATTCTAGCACTCCTTCTTCGGAAAATATTTGATCCGCTAAAAAAAACCATTTTTCAAAGTTATTTTATAAAGGCTACAGTTCCAATTTATACAATTTTCCGTCCGCCTTATTCACAAAGAATAAGGTTTTTTCATCTTGAGAAAGAAAAGGATTCAAGACATCGAATGATCCATTGATTTTATCGGCTTCGACTAGGCGATCTTTTTTCCCGGTGGCGATTTCAATTTTCCAGAAAGTGTCGGTGGTTTGGACTACTCCCTTTTGCCAGTCGTTGGGAAGAATCGAAGACTCAGGAATGTTTCCCGGCATGGCGCAAAAAAGGAATTTTGAATCAGCTGACCAGGTGCATTTTTTTGCAAAGGTTGGGAAATCAAGAGAGCGGAATTGTCCGCCGTCGGAATTCATAACAGCAAGAGCTGTTTTTTTACCGCCCTTTTGGTCGGTGGAGCTCACGGCCGCTGTTTTCCCATCCGGCGACCAAAGAAGGTCTACGCCGAAACGATCTTTCAGCAGTTCCTTCCTGTTTTCGCCGCTAAATCCAACGAGATTGACTAATGAAGAAACAAATGCGTCGGGAGACGGCCAAAAAGAAATATCAGAGCTGCCGGGAATAGCGCTGATTTCAACATTAAAATAGCCCATATCTGTGAGTTTGCGCCAGTTGCTTCCATTCGGATCAGAGATGCTTATCTCGCGCTTTCGAGTTCTTGAATCATAGTATTTGTATATTATTTTATCTCCCAGTCCGGACCAAGCGACAGAATCAATATCGTCTTTGAGAGGAACAACGGTTTTTTGCGTGAGATCAAGAAGGAGAAACTTTGATTTTCCGGGGACATTTTCTCGACGGACAATCACTCGGTTTTTCAACTTGTTCCAGAGGATGCCTTGAATGCCTTCAAATTTTTCGGTCGAGATGACTTTTTGCAGCTTTCCATTGAAATCGACTTGGTTAAGCTGTCCGTTTTCATTTGCAAAAAGGTATATGGTGTTTCCACCTGGCGCGAGCGTAGCGCCGAAAACTTTGCCATCAGAAATGGCGGCTATCGCATCGCTAGCTTGCTTCGGCGTGCTCTGGTTTGTTGCGGGGAGATCACTGGATTTTCCTTCTTCGACTATCTTTGGCGCGGTTACTGGAGAAGTTGGTTTCTTGAACGCGAAGTTGTACACAAAAATGGCTCCAACAAGGAGAACAAGGGCAAGTGTTGAAATTGTGAATATTTTTTTATTCATCTTATATTAAGAGGGATGCTAATTGACTGGTAAGGGCCTTCCGTCCGGACAAAAACTTAAGCCATAGTTTTTCCCGGCTACGCTTGCATTGGATTCAGGAGAGACCGCCAGGGTTATCTTGAGTTTGCAAGCTGCATCTTTTTTTATGTTTAGTGATTCGAGGAAAGCTTGCTCGGCCATGTTCCTTGAATCATTCAAATTGGCGCCATATAAAGTGATCACAAAGCTCTTGAGCTCTCCCAAATAGACAATCACGTAAGAGTCAGTGTTTAACAGTTCGGCGTTTCCACTGACTACTTTCAAAGCTTTCTTATATGGATCATTGATTATTACGTCTCCCTGGGCAGTGGGTATGGATGTCTGACCATTTTCAGCCAACTCTGTTGAAGGTGGTAAATTTGGAATTTCAGGGGAAACTGCTTGGGGAGCTTCTGGAGAAACCCTTTTGTTGCTAGAGGCCACAATCAAAGCGATGCTTACCACGACAAGCATGCCGGCTACTATGTAAATTATTTTTTTCATAATATGGTACGAGTTAATATATATAGTACAACTACAACCCGCATTTTTTTACGGTATTTTTCCAATCGCCAAAACTCCCCCGACTTTTATATAGCTGACAAGCATAGGATATGCTGTAGCTTGGATCTTGAGCTTTGGCTACGCATTTTTCATAAAGAGCTTGGTTCACAACGGTGGCATTATAGTTTTTTCCTGAAAAAGCGGAAGTGCATCCCATTCCCAAATCATGCACGGTCAGATTAATTTGGAATAATCCAACCGAAAAAGATTTTCCGTCCCTAGTTATGTCTGTTTTACTCAAAGCCATCGGGTTTCCTCCCCCGCTTTCATAGCCGCATATTTGAGAGGCTGCACTGGCAGCAGAACCAAAACAAGAAAGATTGGATGATTGACATGATCCCTGATCGGGGTCACATGATCCATTGCCTATTCCTGGCGTGCCCGGTGGCGTGACTGGTGGAGTGCCTGGTGGCGTGACAGGCGTTGCTACTCCCTCGATCTTTGTGATTTCACGCATAGCCACCAAATCAGGATTGATCTTATTGAGAATGATCCAGGAGCAAAGTCCGAGTATAAGCCCCAGAAGAGCCGATGATATGGTTTCTTTGGCCGCATCCGCCTTTCCGCTTCCAACAGCCATCAGATATTGATAAGCTCCGATGATAAGCATCAAAAGAGCCAAAATTCCAATGATCGCAAATCCAAAATTAATAATGTCTTTGAGATATGGAATGAACTCCGATTGTTCTTGGGTCGCTCCCGGAATCTTTTCCTGATTTGTATATGAAGCAGAGAATACCGGATGAAGAGAAGAAAAAATGGTCAGAAAAATCACGGAGGAGATAAAAATGGCTTTGATTATGTTTTTGTTTTTCATCAAAATGACCCATTTAGATTATCAGTTTTTTTAAGTGCCAGAGAGGCCCGTTTTATTTGCTGCTATAGAGAAAAATTCGAGATATTCTTTGGAACCAGCACAATTTTCTGCCGAGCGATCCGGCCAATACCATTTGTTCCACGCTTCAAGCGGTGTGGAGTTTTTTTTCAATAGTCTGCCCATATTCGCTATGTTTGCCTTAATCCCTTCCTCGGGAGTGCTATAGCTGATATATTTTCCTCCCTTCATCATGCAACCGGGATTATTGTATCCGGAGCATCCCTTCGTGCCTTCAGAGAACATGCTTGATTCCTTGGCAAATGTTCCTATCATGTACCAATATGGGACATTGTTGTCCTTGCAAGCCTGATATATCGTATCTGAATATTTCACTAGGCCATTGTTGTTTTTCCGGAAGCTTGTTAAAGCGCTTTCAAGATCTTGCGCGCTTTTGATATTCTCGCCGGATAAGTCTGAAGAACCCTTGTTCATGAATCCAGTATAATCGCGCACTGTATCGCATTTTACTTTAGAAATATCACTAGAAGTACTTGGAGTTCCTGGTGCTTCCGGCGTGACTGGTGGAGTGCCTGGTGGCGTGACAGGCGTTGCTACTCCCTCGATCTTTGTGATTTCACGCATAGCCACCAAATCAGGATTGATCTTATTGAGAATGATCCAGGAGCAAAGTCCGAG
>Ga0265297_10000134_pt1 | contig 245100 bp, 227 predicted proteins | sample Munlanlwell13791_FD_192502 | JGI IMG/M metagenome (GOLD analysis project Ga0265297, IMG submission 192502) | Leachate microbial communities from a municipal landfill in Southern Ontario, Canada - Leachate well 137-91 | ecosystem: Engineered > Solid waste > Landfill > Unclassified | place...
GAATAGCAAGCATAAGAGTATCGTCTTGTCGTACACGTTCAAGTAAAGACTTGAGCAATCCTCCCTTTAAGTCGTCAATAAAATTCTCTGACAGAGCTCTCATTTATACCTCCCAGCATTCGTCATCATAGTGCAATTCCACATTGGGAAAAAGCTCCGAATATCGTTCGGGCATGAAAGTGTGAATCGGAACAACTTTCCCAGGGTTAAGTGCTGTGACAAATCTCTTCAAATCTTGTGGACTAGCATGGCCCGAAGTATGTATGCTTACCTTGAAAATACCATGTTTCATCAACCATTCACGTAAGTAAGCATATGGCTCCTTTTCCCAATATCCCTCCCATTGTGAATAGATATACACGGCTTCCTTTATACAATCAGCTTTTTCAAGATCATTAATATGTAAAGGACGAAAAAGTAATACAGATTTATTTGCGATGCCCCGTAAATCTTCAATGAATATTCTATTCTTTGAGTGTCTCTTCAAGGGCTCAAAATACTCAAGTTTTTTTATCTTGATACGTTGGGAGTTGGGAACATAAAGAGATATCTCCGGCCAATCAGACTGAGGCAAGTTAAGATTACCGGTAGCTTCAAGTACTACAGCTGTATAGAGATCAATTATCAGCCTTCTCCCCGTCTTCTTGCATGCCCGGAAAACAGATACAATGCGGTCAATGTTTTGAGATGAGGCATGAACCATTACCAGGCCAGTGCTTTCTTTAAATGTGTTTACTAAAGACTGCTCTACATCGGATTCGCTGGGGAAACTATCGTCATATTCCAGCCTGCCGAGAGAAGAACCCTCAAGTAACATAGCATCGATATGCGCTGGCGGATTCGACATTAGCCGCTCAAGCAACTTAGATTTTCTTCCGTGCATCCTAAAATCACCGCTGTAAAAAAGCCTCTTACCATCAGCATCTACCATCAGAGCATAAGCATCGTAGGCGGCGTGATCTACGAGAAATGGAGTGATAGTAAACGGGCCCAATTCCATTGGTGTCTCGTTTCTAAAATCTCCTCCGATAGAAGGCACGGTCCAGTTACCCGGAAGAAACGGAGAGGCGGCTTCTATGATATGACGTGCATCAGCACCCATATAAACAGGTATGCTTTTATTGACGTGTTCGAGCAGTCCGAAGTGATCCAGGTGTGAATGCGAGATAAGTATAGACAGCAGAGATTCATCGCCTCCAGCCAGGCCGCAAATTGACGGAAGATACTTCTTATCGTTGTCTTCTGCATCCAGGGGCAATCCGATATCCAGAATGAGCCGTTTACCGCTGGACTCTATTTCCACACAGCTTCCGCCTATTTCATGTGTGCCGCGATGAATGGTTAGTTTCATTTAGCCTATTCCCACTTGCCGATTGGGCGGAAGGTCATCTTTCGCATCCTCCCCCGGCCATCGAATTCCCATCCCCACGCGTTTCCATCGCCTTCTATGCTATGGAGCACTATACGTCCGCCCTTCTCAGAATACTGCTTGAGCCAGCCGGCGATCTGCTCTGCTTCATGCCACTTTCCATATAGAGCAGGCACTGTTCCGTCATCCGTATCTGGTACATACGGATCCAAGCCATCATCACTCGATTTAAATACAAGAAAACCATCGCTGTTGAGCACAGCTCTTTCCAGAAAATACCGAATGGGAGCCAGACCGCGTCCGCTCCGTGTTTTTAGCACTCGGCTTACTTCCGCTGCTGACTCGGCTTTAATCTTCACGTCTATCAAGTGCAATGAACTTTCATAGCCCATGGAATGCTCCTATCTCTTATAGCCGTTGATTCAGTGCCCATTTTCTAAGTCTATTATCCTGATCTTTGTAAACTTTCCGGTTGACATTATATGTTCTCATATGAACACAGGGTAGACATATGAGCGGGTCATTATCAAGAACTATTTCTATTCCTGTAGCAAATACTTCTCTTATGGGATGGAAAGTTACCCCTGCTTTCCTTTGCAAGAATTGGAAAACCGGCTGTCCAAGCGTGATTACATATTTCGGTTTATATTTACTCAACTTCTCTTTAAAATCATCATAGCTCAACTCCGCAAGTCCATTGACCAAGTCATCAAATGGTATGCTCTCCCACTTCGCTATTCTCGCAAGGGATGTATTAAAACTCAAATTGACTAAATTTAAGGCTATGATTTGATCGACAGTTAGATTGAGGGGAGATAGAATATGCTGTGAGACGTACTTATACAACGATGAGTCCTCATCATCAAGCATCAAGACTTTTCTCACAATGCTCTTTGTAGTTATGCCCCCATCCTGTCCAACTATTACCAACCCGCCCTTTTTATAGTCAGTCCCTCGGAAATCCGGTGGGTATGCTTTCCGAGCTTGGTATTTTTCTTTGAGGTTTCTATAAGATTCCTTCATAGTATCTACCATCTTTAATTCCTGTAGCGCTCGCTTGCCAGATGGGCTACCGATTAGTCCCTCAGTGGCTAGCTTGTCATAGAATGCTTCTTCACTCACACAATCATAGCTATCTCTCATAGTCACATATCCTCCGAATCGATAACGGCGCCAACACTTAATCCCGTCAATAAATACAGGATTATCACCGCAGTCATCCATAGAGTCCCAATTTGGAGTTTCACCGGTTTCTGTGACTGCTTTTGCATTACAAATACGGCATACGCGGTTAGGCCAGCCTATATCACGCATTAGACTAGAATCAGACTGATGACAGATACTGCATTCATTTTTCATTACATCATCACCTCAATCATCTTCTTATCTAATCAAATGTTCTGAGCACTACTTTTGAGAGTATGGTTCAATATATTCTTCCTATGCCGCCCGATGGTAAGTCCTTCAAACAGGTAGAAGTTCTATCTATTGGAAAAAATTTGGTGGACCCGGGGGGATTCGAACCCCCTACCTCTTGAATGCAAATCAAGCGTTCTCCCAAATGAACTACGGGCCCGTAATGGTATACCTCTGGGAAGAGGTCTAACCCCCTGCCCCGATATAATCGGGACACATCTTGTCGACGTGTTAAATGGTGGGCGGTATAGGACTTGAACCTATGGCCTTCTGCGTGTAAAGCAGACGCTCTAGCCAACTGAGCTAACCGCCCACATGGCGCGCTTGGTGGGGCTCGAACCCACGACCTCAGCCTCCGCAGGGCTGCGCTCTAATCCTATTGAGCTACAAGCGCGTATTATAAAGTGCCGAAGGAGGGACTCGAACCCACATGTCCGTTTCGGACACTACGCCCTGAACGTAGCGCGTCTACCATTCCGCCACTTCGGCAAATCCCGGCCTTCACAGAAAAATGGGCGATACTGGACTTGAACCAGTGACCTCTTGCGTGTGAAGCAAGCGCTCTAACCAGCTGAGCTAACCGCCCCCGAGAGCACATCTAATTTTAGCCATCGCAGTTATATTTGTAAAGACAGGCTTCCGGACGTGAATTTATGGACGTCGGATGGGAAAGCCTTTGGGGAGCTTTTCTTCGTCTGGATTGACATTAAGTCGTTTTAACAATATGCTAGATGCATCTTTGGGCAGATATATTTTACCTGTAGAGGTTGTCTCGATGGCGAAGAAAGCACAGGACACGAAGATACTGGTGACCGGCGGCGCGGGCTACGTCGGCAGCGTGGTCACGGAGGAGCTTCTTGCCAGCGGCAGGAAGGTGGTGGTGGTTGATGACCTGCGTCAGGGGCACAGAGATGCTGTTGCAAAAGAGGCGGAACTGGTCATGGGAGATATCCGTGACGAGATGCTGCTCGAAGATATTTTCAAGAGCTCCAAGATCGAAGCCGTGGTTCATCTGGCTGCGGACAGCATTATCGGGACTTCCATGACCGATCCCAGGCTTTGTCTGGAAAACAACGTTATCGGCGGGATGACGATCTTGAAGCAGATGTTGAAACACAAGGTCACGAACCTCGTCTTCTCCTCGAGCGCGGCGGTGTACGGCGAGCCCAGGAGCGTCCCTATCGACGAAAATCATCCAACGGAGCCGATCAATACATATGGTGAGTCCAAGCTCTTGTTCGAGCGCATGCTGTTCTGGTACGGGCGGGCATACGGTTTGAAGTATGTCTCCCTGCGTTATTTCAATGCCGCCGGAGCCAGCGAGCGCTTCGGCGAGGATCATCGTCCCGAGTCGCATCTGGTTCCCTGTGTCCTTGCCGCCGCCAGAGGCAAGGTTGCTTCTATGGCCGTGTTCGGCAATGATTATCCTACCAAGGACGGCAGTTGCGTTCGGGATTACATCCATGTCGTGGACATAGCCCAGGCACATATACTGGCCTTGAAGAAGTTGAAGACGTTGAGCGGAAGGGCGTATAACCTTGGCAGCGGGAGCGGCTGCTCGGTGCTGCAGGTGATTAAAGCGGCGCGCAAGATAACCGGCGCGGACATTCCTGTTCAATTCCATGCCCGCCGTACCGGGGACCCGGCAGTTTTGGTTGCCAGTTGCGACCTGGCCAAGAAAGAACTCGGCTGGCAGCCGGCATACACGAAAATCGAGGATATAATCGAGAGCGCGTGGCGCTGGAGGTGCAACTATCCCGACGGCTATCGCAAATAAGAGGATCTGCTTGATAGATTCAGGTTGTTTAATTAATAGATCGGGCAGTTACTCCAGGGGGGGAGCGCTGTGAGCATATATATGAATTACTACGTTCTGTCTCCGCAGGGACGGAAGAAGTTTGAGGATTGGCAGCAGATGGGCATCACCACGGGTCCTCAGTATCAGGTTGTCGAGTACCTGTATAAGAAGAACGCCGCCACTATTGCCCAGATTGCTCAGGGAACGAAGCTCTCGCCCAAGGAAGTCGCATCTCAAATAGAGTTCTTCTCTCAGGCCGGCTACCTCATGACCGTCGAGATGTAGTTTCGTCTGGTTAAGGTATATAGAAAAAGCGGCTGTGACTATCAGCCGCTTATGTTTTGGTCAAGTGTGAACGGGGTAATTCAGCTAATCAACTCCCTGATATCCCCCCAATATTTCGGTCATCGTGTAGAGACGCAACATTTTGCGTCTCTACGGGACACCCTTAATCCTTCCATATACCTCAATATCATGGAAGGACACGCCGAGCAATGAAAAAAGAATCAGCAACGCCGAAAAACAAAAAACTGGTAGCGGCTAGATTCGAACTAGCGACCAAGGGCTTATGAGTCCCCTGCTCTACCTCTGAGCTACGCTACCAAAAGCACGAACAAGGATAACATGCTCCGGCTTTGGGAGTCAATAAGATAGTGATAAGGATACTCCCTGAAATCCCCCTTGAAAGGGGGAAACAATAACCGAATCCCCTGTTAGTCCCCCATACGTTGGGGGACGTAAAAAAATCTGGGGGACACCCCCAGTTCCCCCGGAAGGAGCTTCTCCTTCACCTCTATATCACGGGATGTCATTGCGAGGAGTCCTTCCGTACACCCTAATTATGGAAGGACGACGTGGCAATCTCGTCTTTTTGTGCGGCAGCGTAGGGGCACAGCATGCTGTGCCCCTACATTTCGACGCATGGGACGCATAAAATAAAAACCCCCTCTTTCATAAAGAGGGGGCTAATAAAAAGGGGAGTTCGAAAAATATCTATGGCCAGTAGAGCTTTTTGGCCTCTTTCCACAGCTCCTCGCGGAAGTTGGGGTGCGCAATGTTGATGAGCTGCTCGCAACGCTGGCGCAGGGTCTTGTGCCGCAGGTTGGCCACGCCATACTCGGTGACGATGAGGTCGGCGATGTTGCGCTGCAGGGTGATCGCGGTTCCCTCGGGCAGCAGCGGCATGATGCGGGAGACCTTGCCGTCCTGCGCCGTCGATGGCAGCACGGTTATCGACCTGCCGCCTTTCGAAAGCAGCGCACCCAGGGCGAATGGTATCTGGCCGCCGGCGACGGACATGAGCTTGGGGCCGATGCTCTCGGCAGTTATCTGCCCCGTCATGTCGATGGCCAGGGCGTTGTTGATTGAAACCATGTTATCGTTCTGGGCGATGACGCGGATGTCCTCCAGCCAAAGCAGATCGACGAGGTAGAACATGGGGTTTCCGTTGCACCACTCCATCTCCTCCTTCGATCCGCCGCCTATCGACGTGACCACCACGCGCTCGGGCAGAAGGGTCTTGCGCTTGCCGTTGATGACGCCGCTTCTCACCAGCGAGATGATGCCGGGAGGAGTGGCCTCGGAGTGCACGCCGATGTCGTTCCTGCCGTCGAAGAGTCCCATCTTGACCAGCGGCTCGGTGGTGCGGCCCACGCCTATCTGTATCGTGTCCCCGTCCTTAATCAAAGAGGCCACGTTCTTGACGATCTCTTTCTGGTAGGCGGGCGGCTCCTTGACGGCGCGGCCGCCCAGGCTGCCCGTGCCCGGCGTGCCGGAGCGCGATTCATGGATGACGAAATAGTCGATCTCGGAGACGTGTACATAGTTTTCGCCGTGGGTGCGGATAAGACGGTCGTTGACCTCGGCGATCGTCAGTTTTGCATGCTTTATCTGCTGGCGCTTGCTCCACAGCGACGCGCCGAAGCTGCAGAAGCCGCGCTCGTCGGGAGGGGTCACTTCGGTGAGCAGCACGTCGGGGGGCTCGCCCTCGGTGGAGAAGGGGATGATGAGGGGCAGGTTCACGTCGCAACGCTTCTGGTCCAGCATATCCTGAACGGTGGCCGTAGGCCAAGATATCGTAATCTCGAAGGCCGAGTCCCAGCCCTCATCGTACCAGCCGAAATCGTAGCCCGGCGAGGGCACGGCGACCTTGACGCCCTGCAGCTCGCCCAGCCGCGCGGCGATGGACATGCCCACGGTCAGGGCCTCGCGCCCGGCGGTGAAAGCCACGTTGTCGCCCGATTTCACCTTGCTCGCGGCTTCCTCGGCCGATATCAGCTTACGTTTATATTCATCCTGCCAGTTCTGCATCAGGCACCCCTTATTTCTTCTTCTTAGCTTCACTATCTGCCGCGGCCTTGGCTTGCGGAGTGGCCGTTTCGGCGCGATCCTTGAGGAAGCCCTTGAGCCCCTTGTCGCGCTTTTCCTTGTACAAGTTCACTTCCTCGGGGCGGAAGCGCACGTACTGCAGGCCGGTGTGGGCGTGGTAGTGCGCGCGCTGCGTGCCGCCCATACCCATGATGTCCTCCATGCCGCTTATCCACTCCTTGGTCACGGCCACGCCCTCGCTGGGAAGATTGGCTAAAACTTCAGCCCAGCGCAACGTCTCGGCCTCCAGCTTGTCCAGCGGCACGGACTTGTTAGCGAAACCGCGGTCGGCGGCCTCCTTGCCCGACATCTCGGTGACGGCGCGTCCGGCGTAGGCCATGTTGGACCACATGGGCCACAGCGGGTACTCGGTCAGGCCGTGAAGCTGGCTGCCGAAGCCCCTGATGCCGAACTGCGCGTCGTCGGCGGCGACGATGATGTCGCACGCGGCGGCGAATATCTGGCTGGCGCCGATGCACTTGCCATGCACCTGCGCGATCGTGATTTTGGGGTACTCCATGACATCGTTGTACTTATAGCAGCGGCGCCGCTCGAAGCCGTAGTAATCCTGCATTGTAGGGTTCACATTAGGGTGCACCGGGGGCGACTCCTCGCCCTCGGGGGAGCTCAGGTCGTGGCCGGCGCCGAAGTGGTTGCCGGCGCCCCTGATTATCACGACCCTAACGTCGGGGTCGGCGTTGGCCTTGTTCATGGCCGCTGACAGGTCCTCGAACATGCGGTCGTTGAAGGCGTTCCTCTTGTCCGGGCGATTGAGGGTGATTCTGGCCACGCGTTCGTTGACCTTCTCGTAGATCGCGGTCTGGAAATCCCACTCGCGGTAGTCATTGTGCTCGTAGAAGCACTCTTTGTATTGCGTTTTAAATTCCCATCCAAATCCGGTCGGCATATTATCTCTCCTCGCAGAACTTCTTGAACGGGGCGTCGCGCCGTTCTATGGCCACCTTGAGTCCCTTCTTCTCCCTCTCGGCGAAGAAGTCGTACTCCTCCGGCAGCATGGTGCGCTGCTGCATTACGAGCTGCATATCGTTGGTGAAGCGCCAGCAGGCGCCCAGGCCGCGCGCCTCCATGACCGAGTTGATGGCATCCTTGGCCGGGGCCAGCGCGTCGCAGTGCATGAGCGCCATTCCCTTTGCCATGTTCTCCACCTCGGCCTCGAGTTCGTCGCGGGGCACGGCCTTGTTTATCAATCCGATCTTCTCAGCCTCGATGCCGTCTATGTAGCATCCGGTGAGGAGCAGCTCGCGCGTCTTCTTCATTCCGACGAGATAGAGCCACAGCGGCATGTGCGGCAGCAGCCCCATGCGAAGCAGCGGGTCGCCGAACTGCGCGTCCTCGGCGGCGATGGTGATATCGCATACCATGGACAGGTAGCACCCCGTGCCCAGGCAGTGGCCGTGCACCTGCGCGATGGTCGGTTTGGCCAGGTTGAAGATGTATTCCCACCTGCGGTTGCGGCGTCTCTCCGCCTCCATGCGCTTCTTGATGGTCATATGTTCGCCCGGCTCGGATAACACTTCGTAGGTCTTGACCCCGGTGAGGTCCTGTCCGGCGCAGAAATCCTTGCCCGCGCCGCGGAATATCACAACCTTGACGTCGAGATCCATCTCGACCTGCGGCAGCAGCCTGTCGAGCTCGGCCAGCATCTCATCGTTCATGGCGTTAAGCTCCTCAGGTCGGTTGAGCGTTATATATCCTATACCGTCTTTCTTCTCGTATAATATCGTGCTCATCGTTATTTCCTCGCCTTCGGTTTGGGCTCGGGGAAGTGCTTGCGGAAGGGGGCGTCCCGGCCCTCGATGGCGGCCTTAAGCCCTTTTTCCTCGCGCACCTGGTAGAAATCGTAGCCGCCGCGGTCGATAAGTGTGCGGTGCGGCCGCTGAATCGAGCTCATGACATTAACATTGGCGGTCATCTGACGCGCCGCAGCCATTCCGGACAGTTGCATGATGGACATCCAAGAGCTCCAGAAGACGCCCTGCTGGTCCCAGCCGCCGATGCCTGATGAGCGGGCGAAACCGTCGGTCTCAACAGCCATTACTTCTTCCATCTGATCGGCGGGAACGGCCTTCATGACAAGGCCGATCTTCTCCGCTTCCACGCCGTCGATATACTTTCCGGTAAGCAGCATCTCTTTGGTCTTCTTGAGTCCGATGCGGAAGGTCCACAGAGGGTTCGCCGACGCGATGCCCATCCGAACCGACGGATCGCCGAAGACGGCATCCTCGGTGCAGATTACGGCGCGGCAGTGCATGGCCAGGTCCAGTCCCATGCCCAGGCAATAGCCGTGCACCTGCGCCACAGTTATCTTAGGGTACTCGAAGATGTACTGCCACAGGTTCTGATTCTTGAGCCCCTGCGCGTACATGTCGAACAGGTATGTTTTCTCCCGTGGATTGGGCGGCATGACCTCGTCGGTGCCTTCGCCGCTCAGGTCCTGTCCTGCGCAGAATGACGTGCCGGCGCCCTTTATCACTACTACGAGAGACTCGTAGTCCTTGCGTACCTTCTCCAGGGCCTTGATCAGGTCGCGCATCATGCCATCGTTGATGGCGTTGAGCTTCTCAGGCCGGTTCAAGGTAATAGTCGCTATCCTGCCGTCCAGCTTGAGAAGTACGTTCTGGTATTTCATGCGGATACCTCTCTTTCAAAATGGGTGCACTACATTTTAGCCTAAAACGATGGTGAATGACAACTTTTGTAGCTGAGGTGAATCCCCTGCTCTACCCCTTCGGAAGGGGGAAATAATATCCGAACCCCCTGTCAGTCCCCCTTACGTCATTCCGGTGAAAACCGGAATCCATAACGCGGGCGAACACAGGGGTTCGCCCCTACATTTATCGTCATTGCTAGTACTTCCCTCTGGGAAGCATTCCAGGATAAAGCTGGCTGGAAGAGTGACGCGGCAATCTCGTCGTAATTACTGAATATAGTGGCAGCGGCGGCGGTCGATGAATTGGCAATCTTTTTGACTTCTTGTATAATACGGCAACAACTCAGCGGAGGTGAGATATGTCGGCTTCAGGAACCTTCAGCTCCAGATACGGCCCGTGGGCGCTGGTGACCGGCGCGGCTCGCGGGCTCGGCGCCGAGTACTCGCGTCAGATCGCATCCAGGGGAATCAACGTCGTGATGGTCGACCTTCTGACCGATGAGTTGGAGCGTACGGCAGAGGAGGTCCGCAAAGCGAGCGGTCGTGACGTAGTGACGATAGCCGCCGACCTTTCACGGCCGGATTTCATCGAAACGATTCTCAAGCGCGTCGAGGGACTTGAGGTCGGCTTGCTAGTGTCGAACGCCGCCTACGGTCCTGTGGGGATGTTTCTAGAGCGGGGGTTGGAGGAGAAGTTGAGGGTATTGGACATAAACGTGCGGGCGCCGTTGACGCTGGTACACGAGTTCGCAATCAAGATGGCGGCGCGCGGGCGCGGCGGGATAATCATGATGTCATCGGCTTCGGCTATGCAGGGGACGCCTTATGTGGCCAACTACGCCGCGACCAAGGCCTACAACCTGATACTGGCGGAAGGCCTCTGGGTCGAGCTGCGGCGGAAAGGCGTCGACGTGCTCGGTTTCATGCCGGGAACTACGCGCACGCCGGGATATTTTGAGTCGGGAGCGCAAATCGGAAAGGCAAAAATGGTGAAGGTCATGGAGCCCGGTCCCACCGTGACCGAGGCGCTGGACGCCCTGGGGAGGAGGCCGAGCCACATCGCGGGGAGGGGTAATCGGATAACGTTTTTCATATCGGGGAAGCTGATGCCGCGCAAAGCGGCGATAGGGCTCGCGGCCAATATACTGGACAAGATGTACAGCGGCAAATAATCGCCGCATATAGGAAAGGGGTCGACGGAGGTTGAGTTATGGAGCAGAAGAAAAACGAAGTGAAGATATACGAGCAGGGGATCGAGGAGTTCGGGTGGGGCTCTATAATCTTCGGCAACCTGGCCATGCTGATATGGATCGCGCTCGGCACGGCCTGCTGCTGGTTCTTCCATCCCGTCGCTTCCTGGGTCTACTTGCCGGCGTCGGTTCTTATGGTCTTCGTCGTGCTTCGCAGGCTGGTGTGTGTCAACTGCTACTACTACGGCAAGCGCTGTCCCATCGGGTGGGGAAAGCTGGCTGCCCTCATGTTCAAGCGGGGCAGCATGGATAAGTTCGCTACGAGTATCGGCGTCAAGCTTGCGCCTGCCACCTACGGCCTGCTGAGCCTGATACCGATGGGATTCTGCATCGCGGCCATGGTGCAGGAATTCGAAGTGGCGCAGCCTATCGTGTTGGTACTATTACTGGCCATATCCGCATACAGCGGCGCGGCCAGCAGGAAGAAGTCCTGCATGAACTGCAAGATGAGATATGCCTGCCCGGGCTGCGCGATAAAGGAGAAGCAGCCGTAGGGGCGAGGTCATCTCGCCCTGATATGTGGTCGGACAATAAATCAGGAGGTGTGATATGAAACCCAGAGGACCTTTGATGATCGAGCACAGGCTCATCGAGAAGATGATCGCTGTTATAAAGGATCAGATGTCGGTTATGCGCGAGCAGAAACGGGTCGACCCGGTTTTCATCGATGCGGCGGTCGATTTCATCAGGATATATGCCGATAAGACGCACCACGGCAAGGAGGAGGACATACTTTTCCGCGACCTGGACAAGAAAAACATGTCGGATGAAGATAAAAAAGGCATGCAGGAACTGGTGGATGAGCACGTATTCGCCAGGAAGAAGGTGGCCGAGCTGGTTCAGGCCAAAGAAGATTACGTCGCAGGGCACAAGGAGGCGCTGGATACCGTATTGGACAGGCTTACAACCCTGGTCGAGTTCTACCCGGAGCATATCAGGAGGGAGGATGAGGTATTCTTCCCGGATACCGAGAAATACTTCACGCGAGATGAACTCGATGCCATGCTTGCCGAGTTCTGGGAGTTCGACAAGAAGATGATCCACGAGAAATACAAGGCCGTGGTCGAACAGTGGAAGGGGAAGGTATAGACGATTTGAAAACATACACGGGGCGGTTCAATGGGTTTTAGCAAGCCCGTGACCGATGTGATTCGGGAACGCTGTTCCTGGCGATCGTACGACGGCAAGGCGCTTGATGAAAAGGTCAGGGCGGAACTGGAGGGCCGTCTCTCCCGCCTCGATAAGGGCCCATTCGGAGTGCCGGTGAGAATCCAGCTTATGGACAGGGCTGGGCCGTCATGGCGGACAAGGGCTTTCGGCACATATGGTTTTATCAGCGGGGCAAAGCATTTCCTGGCCGGCGCCGTCGAGAAGGCCGATAAAGACTTGGAGAACTACGGATACGTTTTCGAGGAGGCTATACTCCATGCCACGGACCTGGGGCTGGGTACCTGCTGGCTCGGCGGAACGTTCAATAGAAGCAGCTTCGCCCGCGCGATACGTCTGCGCGATGACGAGATACTACCCGCAGTCAGCCCAATAGGATATAAGCGAAACAGGAAAGGCGTCCTGGATTCGACCATGCACCGAACCGTAGGTTCCGCCAATAGAAGGCCGTGGCGAGAGCTCTTTTTCAATAGTAATCTCGATACACCTGTCGTCGAGGCCGAAGCCGGAAGATACACTGTTCCCCTGGAGATGGTAAGGCTCGCTCCATCGTCGGTCAACGGCCAGCCGTGGAGAATTATCAGGATAGAAGGCTCGGATTCATTTCACTTCTATCTTAAACGTACGGGGCTGAGCACAAGGACGGCCGATATATTCATGCCGCTGTATCTGCAGCGGATAGATATAGGAATTGCCATGTGCCATTTTGAAATTGCTGCGCGGGAGTTGAAGATTGAGGGCAGGTGGGAGGTATTGAATCCCGGCATCGGCCCTCTGCCCGGCGAGGTGGAGTATGTGGTTAGCTGGGTGGGATTGCCGGAATTCTAGGTTCAGCCGCTTGCATTTATTCCGATTGTATCGTACCATTAACTCAGAGTCTTGCTCATGGTTGCCAGTTCTACGGGCAACCCCTTAGAGTTCCCCCGAAAGAGGTCTCTTCAAGGCAAAGTTCCTTTAGAGTATCGGATGACCTGTGTTCATACAGTGTTTGAAGAAAGGATGTCATCCTGTGAGTTTAGCAGATAAAAAACTGAAATGTGTCGACTGCGGAGCCATGTTCACCTTCCGTGCCAGTGAGCAGAAGTTCTACGCCAGCAAAGGATTTACCAGAGAGCCGAAGCGTTGCACGACATGCCGCGCGGCAAAGAATCAGGTGCGAGGTGTCAACCGCGCTGGCGTAAGCAGCATCTCCCGCAGGAGTTTGTATCCTGCTGTCTGTGTCCAGTGCGGCGCTCACACCGAGGTTCCGTTCTCGCCTAATGGCGGCAAGCCGGTTTATTGCAGCCAGTGCCGCAGTCTTCAGGGATCCAAACGCAGATAATAACTTTCGATATGATAGAAGGTGGAAGAAATCGCCGCCTTGCCATTACGATGTAAATCTCTGCCCCTTGCTTTTACTTTAATTGTAGCGTATGCTTGACTTAGTGGCTTGATCAAAGGTTACCAGTTCTACCAGCAACCCCTTAGAGTTCCCCAATTAAAGGTCTCTCAGAGGCAAAGTACTCCAAGTATTGGATGACCGAAGTTCAGCACAGTAATTGAAGAAAGGAGGTCATCCAATGAGTTACACTGACAAAGAACTGCAATGCAACGATTGCGGGAAGACTTTTACCTTCGGTGCCGAGGAGCAGGAGTTCTTCGCACAGAAGGGCTACACCAACGAGCCGAAGCGCTGTCCGGAGTGCCGGGCGGCGAAGAAGCAGGAAAGCGGCGGACGCGGCGGTTATGGCACGCGCAGACAGATGTACCCTGCGGTATGCGCCACATGCAACAAGGCTACAGAAGTTCCCTTTGAGCCTCGTGGTGACAGACCGGTATATTGCAGCGCATGCTACAATGCATCCGGCGGCGGTTCCAGCAGAAACAGGCGATAACCTTAATACAGTAGGTTAATAAAGAGGCCGTGATTCTATCACGGCCTCTTTTTGTTGCATCTGCCAGATTCGCTCTCGTCCATCTGGATATTCTTGAGTGAGTGGGGTTTTGGTTGTATCCTGTAGGGGAGATGCATGAATCGCCAGCTCTGGATTCCCTGATCAAGTCAGGGAATGACAGCCCAAAACAGAGGTATCCCGATGAATCAGGACGGGGGTCTTAGGGGTGTCCCCTATTCTTTTTTAAAGATCCCCCAAGACTGGGGGATACAGGGGGTTGACAATGAAGCCATTCGACAAAGTCCATTTCTTAGATCACGAGCTTTGCCCCTGGTGGTTCGCCTATACGTTCGATAATCCTGTTCGTCGCCTGCTGCACAGTCCGGAAAAAGTCCTCGGCACATATGTTAAAGAAGGGATGACCGTTGTAGACATCGGCTGCGGCATTGGGCACTTCTCCATAGGCATGGCCCGGCTGGTCGGCCCGAAAGGCAGGGTGATCTCCATCGACCTTCAGCAGAAGATGCTGGACAGGGTGAAAGAACGCGCGGTGCGAGCCAATGTAGACGATCGTATATCGCTGCGATTGTGCATAGCGGGCGATATCGGCGTGGCGGAACCGGTAGACTTCGTGCTCACGTTCTGGATGGCGCACGAGGTTCCCGATGTCGAGGCAATGTTCGGGCAGATACATGCGATATTGAAGGGCGGCGGGAGGTGGCTGCTGGCCGAGCCCAGGCTGCACACGTCGCTCGATCGCTTTGAGGATATAGTGTCGTCAGCTGTTGATTGCGGTTTCACGGTTGTCGAAAAACCGTCCGTCGTAATGAGCTATGCCGCGGTACTGGAGCCGGTCAAGAGACATCAGTTTGCATAAAAGTATATATTACCCTATTGCATTTGTTGAAATCTTGTATTATCATCGTGCCAGTGGCTTGATCAAGGTTACCAAGTTCGACCGGCAACCCCGCAAATTCTCTCTTCAGACCATCTCTTGAAGTCAGGGTTTAGCACAGTACATTGGATGACCAAGTTCAGCACAGTAATTGAAGAAAGGAGGTCATCCAATGAGCTTCACCGACAAAGAGTTGCAGTGTAACGATTGCGGCCGCACCTTCACCTTCGGTGCCGAGGAGCAGGAGTTCTTCGCACAGAAAGGTTACACCAACGAGCCCAAGCGTTGCCCGGAGTGCCGTGCTGCAAAGAAGCAGGAGCGTGGTGGTGGACGCGGCGGTTTTGGTGGCGCCAGAAGGCAGATGTTCCCTGCTGTTTGTGCACAGTGTGGCATAACCACAGAGGTTCCCTTCGAGCCTCGCGGCGACAGGCCGGTATATTGCAGCAAGTGCTATACCGCCAACAATCCTACCAGAAGGCGGTAAACCTGCTGTAGTAGCAAGGAAAAACGAGAGGCCGGGACATGTTCCCGGTCTCTTTTTTTGTTTGATCCTTAGATCGATGAAGCGTTTTACTGTTTGGCGGGTTCGAGATTCTTCATCATTCCATGCGAGAATTCAAAATGACAAACATGAGATAAGTGCCCTCACCCTGACCCTCTCCCTGCGGAGGGAGAGGGAAGATAATTATAAGGAAACACCCCCTAGCCCCCTCTTCTAAAAAGAGGGGGAACAGGTACGTCTTGGATTTTATCCAAATGCCCAGCACAGCTCTCTCACCGGCCGGTGAGAGATTAGCTTATAAGAGTGGTGCAGGAGAGATCTCTCTCCTGCTGGGGTATTAGGGGTGTCCCCTATCTTTTTTTCAATTCCCCCAAGATTGGGGGATAGCAGGGGGTTGACCCTCCAGACACCTTTAAAAATTGACAGCCATAGCCGATTCTAGCTATAATCTGGCGGGTAAGCCGAGCAAATTGAAGGGGGAATTTAAAGAGAATGGGTAAAGTTGATATCAAGATACTGGGCCTTTCGGCGACGCCGGTACTGAACGGCAACTGCGACACATTCGTCAAGGAAGCCCTGAAGGCCGCCGAGGCCATGTCAAGCGACCTGGGCAAGGTCGAGGTCGAGTTCGTCACGCTGGCCGATAAGGACATCACCATGTGCAAGAACTGCCAGTGGTGCATCCAGAACAAGAAGCCCTGCAAGATCAAGGACGACGCGCATGACGTATACGAGAAGCTGGTCAAGGCCGATGGTTATATCTTCGGCGCGCCGGCATGGGGGCTGACGCTCTCGCCGCCGCTGACCATCCTCTGGTCGCGCGTGCGCTACTACGCTATATTCACTCAATTACTAAAGAACAAGGTCGCCGGATACCTCACCGTCGGCTTCTTCGGTCTCGGTTTCGACGCCTGCCTGGACCAGATGGAGAACCTGATGAAGCGCATGATGATCCCCGTCGCCCGCGGCTGGGCCGTGACCAGCACCATCTACCAGGGCGAGCGGCCGAGTTACCTGGAGCACGGCGTGCTCGACGACAAGCGCGGCATGGTCATGGCCAACCAGGTCGGCGTCAGGGTCGTTGAGATAACACGCATGATAAAATACGCCACGCAGCAGGGCGTAACCCTGCCCGATGATTATAAGACCACCGTCTTCGGCGGGCACTGGGAGAAGAAGCGCAAGAAGGTATACGTGGACGGCGTATGGAGGGAAGCGGGCAGTGGGGACTAGAGCTCAGCGCAGGGTCAGCGCGGAAGAAGCCATCGCGGCGATCAAGCCCGGCGATATGGTCTTCATCGAAGGCACCAGCGGTGAGCCCAGAACGCTCGTCGATGCTCTGGCCGCCGATCACGTAAGGCTCAAAGGGACGCACATCCTGGACAGCCGCGTCATACCAAACTCGCCGTATGCCAAATTGCTCGACTATTTCCACGTGATAACGATGCACGTAAACCCGGACTACCGCGATCCCGTGAAGAACGGCACGGCCGATTTCCTTCCCGTCGCACTCACGCAAACGCCGAAACTGTTCACGACCACGGTGCCGCTCGATGTGGCGCTGGTGCACGTATCGCCTCCCGACGAGAACGGCAAAGTCAGCTTCGGCTGCGTGCCCGGCTTCAACCGCGATGCCGCGAAGCACGCAAAGGTCGTTATCGCGCAGATGAACAAGAGCATGCCCTATACCTACGGCGACAGCCTCATGCCGCTGAGCGATATCGACTACATCGTCGAGGTCGACCGCCCCGTTCAGCCGTGGCCGGACCCGACCATCGGACCCGAGGAGGAGGCAGTAGCACGCGTCGTCAGCGATCGCATCAATGACGGCGACACGGTGTGCATCGGCGTGGGCGCGATACCGGAGGCGCTGGTTAAAATCTTAAAGACGCGCAAGAACCTTGGCATGCACACCGGCATGATTAGCGACAGCACCGTGGACCTCATGGAGAGCGGCGTAGTCACCAACGAGCGCAAGGCGCACGACAGGGGCGTGACCGTGAGCGGCGCGGCGGTGGGCAGCGAGAAGCTGTTCAAGTTCATACATAAGAACCCTAAAGTCGGATTGTATCCGTATACATACACCCACGATCCCAACATCATCAGCAAGTTCGATAACTTCATAACTATCGTATCAGCCATCGAGGTCGATCTCGCAGGGCAGGTTAACGCCGAGACCATCAAGGGATTGCAGATCAGCGCCGTGGGCGGGCAGGGGGAGTGGCTGCGCGGGGCGGCGGTGGCCCCCAACGGCCGGTCAATAATCGCCTTCAACTCGTCCATCAGGGGCAAGACCTCCAACGTCTCCCGCATCGTGGCCAAACTGGGCGAGGGCACCATCACCAGCGTCTCCCGCTACGATGTGGACATGGTGGCCACGGAGTACGGCATCGCCGAGCTCAAGGGCAGGACCATAGCCCAGCGCGCCAAGGCACTGATAGCGATAGCGCACCCCGATTTCCGTGAAGGGCTGGAGAAGGCCTGGCGCGGGATAAAGTAAGTTCAGTGCTGGCGAAGGTGGCACTCACCTTCGCCAGTTTCTTTGTAACTTCAGCATAGATTAGAAAATAAGAATGACTACATTTAACAAAGTCGTTTTCAATCTAAACATCATTTTGATGGCAGTTGTAATGCTACTAATGGTGACTGCTTGCAATACTGAGACGCAGAAGACAGCAGAAGACTACGTAAATCTTGGGAAAGAAGCCCTATCGGAAAACAGCTTCAATGAAGCGATAGGCTTCTGTAACCAGTCTATAGCACTTAATCCTAATAATGTGTCAGTCTACTGTGTCCGTGGAACAGCTTATGTTGGCTTGAGAGACTTCGATACTGCCATAGCTGATTTTAGTCAGGCTATAAACCTCAATCCCAACGAGTCTGTAGCGTATTGTCTTCGTGGTATAGCCTATGAAGCGATGGAGAATTGGGATAATGCTATAGACGACTATAGTCAAGCCATAGTGCTTTATCCAGAATACGCTTCAGCTTACCGTTATCTTGGAAACGTCTACACAGAGATGAGTAACTGGGAACAGGCCCTAGAGAACTACAACCGATCTATTGAAATAGACCCGGGATATGCTCCCGCTTATTGTGACCGAGGCTTGCTCTATATTGATCTTTATGAGCTTGACATGGCTGAAACTGATCTCAACCGTGCTATTGAGCTAGATCCCTATCTTGATACCGCTTATAGTGGTCGTGGGTTTATATTCTTTATGTCACTCGATATGAACAACGCCCTACTCGATTTTAATCATGCCATTGAACTTAATCCAAATAACGCCTTAGCATACCGCGGCCGCGCGATAACATACTCCACACTTGACGATCAAGATAGAGCCCTTGCTGATGCAAATCGTGCAATTGAACTAGACCCTAATAGCGCTGAAGCTTATTTTGGCCGAGGAGTAATTCGGAAGCGCCTTGGAAATGTAGAAGGGGCTATAGCTGACTTCCAAAAGTGTCTGACTCTAAATCCAGATGCGGACACCAAAGAAGAAGCTGAAGAATATTTAGAAGAGCTTGGAGTTGCACCATAGTCGTAGCATGGGCAGTGCCCACCGCCTACCTGCTGAGCTTTGCGCTGACAAGCCGGTTCAAGCTCACGTGAGACTCGGCAGCCTCTATCGCCAGCTTGCGGTGCACCTCCGGCGGGACACGCACCTGGAACTTGCCGCTGTATTTCCCCAGCGCTATCGGAGTCGGGATCGTTTCCTTTGCAGTTTTCATGTCATCAATGACCTCTGCCACCAGCTCCCTGATACCTTTGAGCGCCTTCTCCGGCTCATCGGCCAGCCAGCTCAGGCTGGGGAACTCGGCGCACAGCCCCACATACTCCTGATCTTCCTCCGACCAGATAACACGATATGTATATTTATCATTTACCGCTGACATCTTAGTTACCATCTCCCGCCTCCAATCTCTCGACAGCCTTGAGCACCTGCTTCACCTGATACGCTTTAGCCATCCCTTTGTCGTCCTGAATATTCAAACGCGGGTCGTCCTTGAACGGAGTTTTGTAGATTCGATGGCTGGAGGCCTTCTGTCTGGGCTGGCCAAAGTAGTGGTCACACACTTTGCACAGATCATCGAATCTCACCCCTTTCGCATTCTGCCGCATCAAGGCTAGGATTTTATCGGTTTTCACAGCTGTATAGTATCATTATTGATATCATCTGTCAATACGTTTGTACCGCTAATTTGTCATTGCGAGGAGCCGAAGGCGACGTGGCAATCCCATAATCTTTGCAGACATACGTAGGGGAAGTTCGCGAACCGCCTCTACCCACGCAAAAGATGTGTCCCTAAATAATTCACCGTTGCATTTGGGCAGACACGCAGGTCTGCCCCTACATCAATCGACCGGGCAATGATAAGGTGACACGAACTCCCCCGTGTCCCCCTCTTTGATTAAAGAGGGGGAAGCAATACAGCCGAGGGGGCGTTCGAAAATCAAAGAGCCCCCCATATCGGAGGGCTCTTTTTTATCGGTTAAATATTCGTACGGCTATCTCTTTTTCTTAGCCGCTGGTTTCTTTGCTGCCGCCTTCTTGGCTGCGGGTTTCTTGGCCCCCTTTTTGATATCCTCGGGGCGCCAGTTCTGATCTTTGTAGGTCTTGTCCCTGTCCGCGTACATGCCCTTGCGGCCTTTTGTCTTGAGCTCCTTCATCAGGTTGAACTCGTTCTCCCCGAACTTGAGGTTGCTCAGGAGGGTGTGGGAAAGGCTGGCCATATCGTAGCCGGCGGAGAAGCCCATCATGTCCATGGACATGAGGAAGTGCTTCTTGCCCATCACTATGCCGTCAAGCGGGCGCGTGGCGATGAGGTTGGCGATCTTGGTGACCTCGGCCTCGAGCTTGGCGTGAGGCACTACCTTGTTCACCAGGCCCATGTCACATGCCTCTTCAGCCTTCAGCGGGTTGCCCAGGAGCATCATCTCCTTCACCTTGCGCCAGCCGATCATGTAAACATACAGCGGAATCGGGCCCTCGATGCCGAGGTAGGTGTAGCCCGGGTGCGTGTAAATGGCGTTGTCGCTGGAGATGGCCAGGTCGCAGGCGCACATGATCTCGAAGTGGCCTCCGTAGCAATAGCCATGCACCTGAGCGATGGTCACCTTGTCGCAGGTAAGGATCGCCTGCAGGATGCCGCGGCGTCCCCACCACTCGTCGACGCCCCAGTAGCGCCGTCTCTGCGGCGGGCGCTTGGCCTCATCGAGCCCGCGCCGAGAGCGCACGGCGTCGATGTCGTAGCCCGCGCCGAAGGCCCTGCCGGAGCCCTTGAGCACGACCACAGCCACGTTGTCGTCCCTGCTGGCATCGTACAGCCGCGCGATGACCTCCTCCAGATCCTTCATCGGAACCAGAGCATGCAATTTCTCCGGCTTGTCGAAGGTCAGGGTGGCCACCCTGGTTTTCTTGTTGACCTCATACTTACAGTAACTCAATCGTTCCTCCTTTGAACGTTTTCTATTGTATTTATTACGCTTTCGCGCTTACAACCCGAACATCTTTTTGGCCGCGGCTTTCAGCTCGTCGCGGAACTTGGGATGGGCCACGTTGATGAGCGCCTCCGCCTTCTGCCGCTGGCTGCGTCCGCGCAGCTCGGCGATGCCGTACTCGGTGATGATGCGGTCGCTCAGGTTCTTGTGTATTGTAACATTTGTGCCCTCCGGCAGCAGCGGCACTATGCGCGATATCTTATCGTTCGACGCCGTTGACGGAACCACTGTTATGGCGCGGCCGCCTTTCGACAGGAGAGCGCCGATCTGGAACGGCACCTGTCCTCCGGCCCCGCTGTACAGCTCCGGCCCGATGCCTTCAGCCGACGACTGTCCGAAGAGGTCGACGATCAGCGTCTGGTTGATGCAGACCATATTATCCATCGACGCGATGGTGCGGATGTCTTCCAGATAATCCACATCTACCAGCTCGAACAGCGGGTTCATATTGACCCACTGCATCTCCTCGCGCGTGTCCCCGCCCACGGATGTGATGACGGCCTTGCCCGGTTTCTCCGTCTTGTACTTGCCGGTGATGATGCCCTCGCGTACGCGGCGGATGATGCCCGGCACGGTGGCCTCTGATTGATATCCTATATCGTTCCTGTTGTCGATGATGCCTAATTGCACAAGCTGCTCGGTGCAGCGGCCCACGCCGATCTGCAGGCAGTCGCCGTCTTTGATGAGCGAGCCGACGAACTTGGCCATCTGCTTCATGCCCTCGTCGGTCTCTTTCTTAGCTTTCTTGCCCAGAAGGCTGCCGCTGCCCATTACCTGGGTCGATTGCGACTTATGTTCCACGAAGTAGTCGATATCGGAGACATGCACATAGTTGTCGCCGTAGGTGCGTATCAGCTTGTCGTTGACCTCGGCGATGACCAGCCTGGCCTCCTGCACCTGGCGTTTCTTGTTCCACAGCGAGGCGCCGAAGCTGCAAAAGCCCTTCTCGTCGGGCGATGAAATCTCGGTGAGGAGGACATCCATGCCCTCTCTAAAATATTGCAGGTCGAAGGGGAAGAGCGAACCGAAGGCTACATCGCAGCGACGCTCCTTTACCATCTGCTCGTTTATGCCCAGCGGGAAGGAGCATGTTATCTTGAACGACTCGTCCCATCCCGGGTCGTACCACCCGAAGTCATATCCGGGTGTCGGCACGTATACGTTAACGTTCTGCAGCTCGCCCAGCCGCGCCGCTATCGCCAGCCCTATGGTGTGTGACTCCCGTCCAACCGTAAAGCCGATTCGGTCGCCTGATTTGACCATGCTGGCGGCCTTCTCGGCGGTAATTGTCCTTTCCTGATAATACTGCTGCCAGTCCTTCATCATTAGCGGAAGACTTCCTCCTTGTTTGTATGCAAAACCGTGTTCAATTATCCTCTTTGAACGGCAAAGTTGTCAAGGATGAGGGTATTTTTTTGCCTCGCGCCCGACGTAGCACCAGATAGGTACCTAATAGTGGGGGAACTACAGCTTCAACTTCTGCTGTGGCTGATTGTGGCTGATATAATTCTTACTCGACTGTCTTTGATGCACCATTTCCAGATAGTTCTCTCTATCGACGATGATAAGAACCAACGGTACACATACTACTGGCAGGAGAATAGAACCGTAGAAGAAGTAACCTCCCCAAAAATAGAATGACGCGATTAGGGATGCCAGAGCAATAAATGAAAGTAATACTACAGCAGACATGTATGCCCATTTCTTTCTAAATAATAGTAATATACATGGCAGAATCCATAGAAACGCTATCGGCACTGTTATTAGAAATAGTATGCCAACTATTTGATTCCGTTCCTGATAGTCAGTAAAACCAATTAGCGGCAATTGAGGTCCAACAATTATAATAATTCCCGATATAACCAGCCATATCATTGATATCTTGGTTTTTAACGGGAACCTCGCTTGCTCTGAGTGCTCTTTTTGTTCTTCATTCATATGGTTGACACTAAATCTGTGACTAATTAGCTATAACTTAATCACTCTCTTGGGCAACAATGTAACCCATAACATAGCTGATGTCAAGAATAAAGGGTGTTTTTCGCCTCGCCTCCGCATCATCAACCGGCCGTAGGGGCGATCCTTGTGATCGCCAGACGTGGGCGAATCTCGTATTCGCCCCTACAAATGTCGACCTCGACGAGATTGCCGCGTCGTCCTGAAGGACTCCTCGCAATGACAATCCAAGATAAGAGATGCCCCGATACATCGGGGCCGGGGTTCTAGGGGTGTCCCCTAGATTTATTTAAGTCCCCCAAAGTATGGGGGACTACAGGGGGTTTGGAGATCATCTCATACCTCAACCCCTAATCGACGTCGTAAACACCCGCCAAAACCGCATCGAAGTTTGCAAAAAAGCATTCGTATATGGTAAACTTTCTACGCAAAATATCTGCTTGGAGGTAAGACTTGAGCGAGCACTTAAAAGGAAGAAATGCGATAGTCACCGGCGCCGCCGGTGGTCTGGGAAAAGAAGTTTGTTTAGCCCTGGCGCGTGAAGGCGCCAATATACTATGCAACGACATCGGCGCCGACAGATCCGGCGCAGGCGCCGAGAAAACCACCGTCGACAAGATCGTCGATGAGGTGAAGGCCCTCGGCGTGAAGGCCGTCGCCAACTACGATTCGGTGACCGATTTCGACGCCGCCGAGAAGATGGTCAAGGCATGTGTTTCAGAGTTCGGCAGGCTCGATATCCTGGTCAACTGCCACGGCAACCTGCGCGACAGGATGATCTTTAACATGACCAAGGAAGAGTGGGACAACGTGATAAACGTCCATCTGAACGGCTGTTTTAACACCTGTCGCCATGCCTGCGTGGTCATGCGCGAGCAGAAGTACGGCCGCATCATCAACGTCACATCCGATGCCTGGCGCGGCACCCTGGGCCATGTAAACTACGGCGCCGCCAAGGGCGGCATCGTGAGCCTGACCCGCGCCATCGCGCGTGAGATGGGGAAATCCAACGTAACCGCCAACTGCTTCGCCCCCATCGCCGCCACCAGAATGACGCTGAACGACGATGTTAAAAAGAGGACATTGAAGGCCGTCGAGCTCGGCCAGACGACCAAAGAAGAAGCGGATTACCTGCTGAACATGCCGGGGCCCGAGCACGTCCCGCCCATCATCGTATACCTGGCCACCGACAAGGCCTGGGACATCAACGGACAGGTCTTCCATGCCGAGGGCGGCAGGGTCGGCATCTACAGCGAGCCCATCGAGGTAAAAGCGATATATAAGGACATTAAAGACGGGCCGTTAACAACCGACGAACTGATAAACATGGTTCCCAAGATACTCATGCAGGGCTACAAGAACCCGGCGCCGCCGGTACCGGAAGCAAAGAAATAACGTTTATTGGAGTAGGGGCGTCCTTCCATAGAAGGATCGCCCCTACGATTAATCGAATATCGACGTACACGAAGGATAGACCGGGCCTCGATAAGAGGTTTCATGAGTTTCGAAGTCCAGCACCTTCATAGAACGGGGGTTCAATGATCGGAATAGTATCATACGGGGCGTACGTCCCCATTTATCGCCTCAAACGTGACGAGATAGGCCGGGCGTGGAGCCGCGGCTCGGGGGGCGGGGAGAGATCGGTGGCCAACTACGATGAGGACAGCGCCACCATGGCCGTGGAGGCCGTCATCGATTGTCTCAAAGGCTTTGAGCGAGAGACCGTGGACGGCCTTTATTTTGCCTCCACGACACCGCCTTACAAAGAGAAGCAGACCGCCAGCCTTGTGGCCCAGGCCTGCGACCTGAGACGGCACATGTTCGCCGCCGATTTCAGCGATTCGGTGAGGTCGGGAACTATGGCGCTGAGGGCCGCCCATGACGCAGTCAAGAGCGGCTCGGCCAAGCACGTCGTGGTCGCCGCCGCCGATATGCGCTCGGCCCAGCCGCAGTCCGGCAACGAGCAGGAGTTCGGCGACGGCTCTGCCGCGCTGCTCATCGGCCGAGAGAACGTGATCTGCGAGATCGAGGAGATTTTCACCCACACCGACGACATCGTCGACACATGGCGCAATGAGAACGATATCTTCGTGCGCGGCTGGGAGGACCGTTTCGTCCTCACCGAGGGCTACACACGCAACATCATCGAGGCCGTGAAAGGCCTTATGAAGAAGTGCAGCCTGAAGCCCGCGGACATCAGCAAGGTGGTGCTGTACGCCCCGGATGCGCGGCGCGCCGCCGAGATAGCCAAGCCGCTCGGCTTCGACGCCAAGACGCAGATGCAGGATGCCATGTTCAAGCAGATGGGTAACACGGGCGCGGCCTTCGCCATGATGATACTTGTGGCCGCGCTGGAGGGCGCCAAGCCGGGCGACCGCATTATAATGGCCAACTACGGCGATGGCGCCGACGCTATACTGCTCAAAGTGACCGACGAGATAACCAAACTGGCCAAGCGCCGCGGCATGAAGACGCACCTGGCGTCGAAACTCGAACTGTCCACGTACGAGAAGTACGTGCGCTTCCGCAAGATCATGGCGCTGGAATCACAGGCGCGCGAGGGGGCCAACGCCTTCCCGCCGGTGGCGTGGAGGGAGCGCGAGCAGCTCACCAGCCTGCACGGCTCAAAGTGCAAGAAGTGCGGCCGCACCTTCCACCCGATGCAGCGGGTCTGCATCTACTGCGGCGCCAAGGACCAGTTCGAGGGCGTCAGGCTTTCCGACAGGAAGGCCACGCTTTATACATACTGCATCGACAACCTGGCTTTGAGCGGAGACCCGCCGACGATAGTGACCAAGGTGCATATCGAGGACAAGGCCGGCAACATCGGAATCTACTGCCAGATGACTGACCGGGACCAGGACAAGGTTCAGCCGGACATACCGGTGGAGATGACGTTCCGCAAGATGCACGACGCCGGCAATATGCACACATATTACTGGAAGTGCCGCATTCCGCGGGAAGCCTAGAGAAACGAGGGAAATGGGAATGGGAACCATTAAGGATAAGGTAGCAATAATCGGCATGGGGTGCTGCAAGTTCGGAGAGAACTGGGATAAAGGCGCCGACGACATGATCATCGACGCGGCCTACGAGGCCTACGAGGACGCCGGCATTGAGAAGAAGGACATCCAGGCGTGCTGGTGCGGCACGGCTTTCTCCGGCATCGGGGGCATCAGCGTCGCCGGGCCGCTCAAGCTGGACCGCATCCCAATAACACGGCTTGAGAACTTCTGCGCCACCGGCATGGAGACCATCAGGAACGCGAGCTACGCCATCGCCGCCGGCATCTACGATATCGTGCTTTGTGTCGGCTTCGAGAAGCTCAAGGACAGCGGTCTGGCCGGGCTCCCGGCGGGCTATATCCACCCCGCCCTGGGCGTGAACGTCACCGCTCCCGGCAGGTGGGCCATGGCCGCTACCAGGTATTTCCGACACTACGGCATAGCGCCGCAGGAAGGGCGGGAGACGCTGGGGCGCATCTCGGTGAAGAACCACTACAACGGCGCGCGCCACCCCAAGGCGCACCTGCGCCGCGAGGTCACGCTGGAACAGGTGCTCAGCGCCCCCATCATCGCCTGGCCGCTGGGGCTATTCGACTGCTGCGGCAACACCGACGGGGCCGCCGCGGCCATACTGTGCCGCGCCGACCTGGCCAAGAAGTTCCGCAACGACTACGTGCTGATAAAGGGCATCGGCCTGGCCATCGGGCCGGGCCTGGGCAAAGAGGATGCCGATTACGATTATATACACCTTGAGGAAACTATAACCGCCGCCCAGCAGGCCTACAAAGAGGCCGGTATCAAGAACCCGCGCAAGGAGTTGAACTTACTGGAACTTCACGACTGCTTTACCATCAGCGAGCTGATGACGATCGAGGCGCTGGGCGTGTGCAAACAGGGCCACGCCAAGGAGGATATCGACGCCGGGTTCTTCACCCTGGCCGGAGGAGGCCTGCCCTCCAACACCGACGGCGGGCTGAAATCATTCGGGCATCCCATCGGCGCCAGCGGCGTGCGCGAGTGCTACGAGGTCTACAAGCAGATACAGGGCAAGGCGCAGCTGCCGGAGCGCCAGCTCAAGGACGTGAAGATGGGGCTGTCCCATAACCAGGGCGGGCACCCGGGGAGCCTGCTGCCCATAATCACGATACTCGGTGCGGCGGGATAGAGGCTTCCTCCCAAGTCGATTTCAATTCAGACGATGGAACAGGCTGTAGCAACACTACAGCCTGTTTTGCTTCAATACCAGGATTGCAGAGATGGCATGAAATGACCCGGCATATCTGCTTGTTCTAATAATAGGATTCTTAAAGCGGAGTCAGGTGATGCAGAGTGAGGCAGCGAGATTCCAGAGTGAAAAAGACAAGGTGAGGGGACGTCTGCTGAAGTATTCGAGGAAGGCATTCAGGATGCTTCCGCGATTAGACAAGCCGAAGATCCTGGACATAGGGTGCGGATCGGGGGTTGCCACCCTGGAGCTGGCCAGGTTGAGCAATGGAGGTGTGATCGGTCTGGACATCGACGGTGGCATGCTCGATGTGCTTCGCAGAAACATCGATAAAGCAAGGTTGTCACACAGGGTCAGCGTCGTGAATCATTCGCTAATGGATATGGAGTTCCCGGACGAGAGCTTCGATATCATCTGGGCTGAGGGGTCCATATATGCTATCGGTTTTGAAAAGGGTCTTAAGGAATGGAAGCGCTTCCTTAAGCCGCACGGCTTCATGATGGTTCATGACGAAAAAGGAAATGTCGATGAAAAGATCCGGATGATCTCCGCCTGCGGCTACGAGTTGATAGGTCACTTTGAAATCGATGTGGCAAAATGGCGGGATGAATACTTCGTTCCTATGGAGAAACTGGTTTCCCAAGATCGCTGGAAAAACAGCGATGACCCCGATGTGAAAAAGGCTGTTAGAAATGCGCTGTGGGAGTTAGACATGTTCAGGAAAGAACCCGAGCGCAACAGCTCGGTTTGCTTCGTCATGAGGAAGAGATGAAGGAGAGCGGGAATGACGTATCAGATCGGTTCGTCTCTGCTCGCCTAGACTTTCGATTCTAAATGCTTCGCCAAGCGCTTGGCTAACACGACGACGGTAAGCGCGGGCGGCCGTCCCGGCGCTTTAGGGAATGCGCTGGTATCGCAGCAGTACAGGTTTTTAATCTTGGTCTCAAGATTTGTATCGAGAAGAACGCCTACCTTAACCGTACTGCTGGGGTGTCCCAGAACGAAATTGGCGTGGTGCAGGTCGTTGGGGTCGCAGCCCGCCTTCACCAGTATCTTCTCGGCGGTATTCCGGGCATGTTTAAATACCTTCCAGTCCTTATCCGTAAATGTCTTGCTGATCTTGCCGTTTGGATGACATGTGCCCTGGCCTTCATCGGACACCTTTTCGAATACACTCAGCACTTTTTTATATTTGCCAATCCTGACCAGGTATCTAAACAGCTCATCCTGAAGGAACTGCATATGCCAGGATATCGCCGGTGCGGCCATGGCGCAGTATACGACTCCGTTCTCCTCGTCGTGCCAGCCTACAGCCATGCTGTGCTCATGGGCATTGCCTTTTTCTTCTTTCAAAAATCCGAAGGAGAACGTCGTCGGGTCACCGGTGAACCAGCCTCCGGCGTCCTTGATTCCGATCCTCTGCAGTAATTCAGCGGTATGAACGCCGCCGCAGGCGCATATAGTTGCCTTGGCGTTTATGCGATACTCTTTGCCGCCGCCCTTGGCCTTCAATCCCCCGGCGACACCATTCTCAACTATGATATCTGTTACCTTGGTACTGGTTAGTAGTGTAGCTCCGTTCTTTACGGCCTCGTCGGCGTATTCCATGGCCGTCCATTTTGCATCTCGGGGGCAGCCCATGACGCAGAGGTCGCAGCCGATCTTGCACTTGCTGAAATCGACATGGCGTGCCACCTTCTCGAAGGGGATGCCAAGCTCATTTGCTGCTTGCATGATGCGGCGGGAACCCTGCCCGACAAACTCATCCGGCGGCATAGCGTACCATGTCTCACGGGCCGCCTCGTCGACCGTATCCTTGTCGAATACGATACCGTATTCTTTCCAGTACTCCTCGCCGGGAAGGAACGCCGAGCCGGCGTAAAGCAGCGAGCCGCCGCCCACGCCGCGACCCAGAATCACGGAATAACCTTCAGTCGTCCTTCTCGTAGGAAACAGGTGCGGCGATTTCTCCATGCGGTATACGATACCCATGGGATTGCCGAAAAATATCTTGCTGTTGATTCCCTGCTCAACTAGGACTACTTTCTTACCCTTGCGCGAAAGCTCCCTGGCGAGCGTACACCCGGCTGGACCGGCGCCGGCGATCGCCACATCGGATTCTAACAATGTATATTTAGCCATCCTTTTATCTCCTATGGTCATATCGGCGCACTGCCGATTATTCTAGAAGCCGCAAGGGGTGTCTATACAAATTATTAGCATATAAATAGTTCGTATACGAACTATATACCAGATTTCAATTGTTTGTCAAGTACAAATCGCTCTCCGACATCCGATGTAATTATCCAGGTATGATATAATTCTCTCGGTTTGTAGAGCTAACAACTTTCTATAAAGAATAAACTATTGCAGATACGGAGTTGGACATGTCTAAGGGATTCAATAGGGAAGAACAAACAAAATACAAAGAATACGCTCCGTTTATGAACAGCAGCTACAACATGTATGTGCATATACATATGACACAGAAGGCTCTGTTAAATGCAAGATACAGCGAGGTAAAAGCATTCGGAATAACAATTATGGAGCTAGCTCTTCTCACGATAGTGAAGGGGCACGGTGGAGAGGCGACACCTGCACAGATAGCCCGGTTGATTATGCGAAGGCGATCCACGGTATCCGGGCTTCTAAATCGCATGGAACGCAACGGATTGATTAGACGCTCCGAATATAAAAACAATAAAAGGCTTAGGAAAGTGACACTGACGGATAAAGGGAAAAAAGTTCTGGAGCAAACCTGGGAAGTGGATAACATACATGATATAGTTGGCTCGCTGTCCGATGAAGAGTTCAAACAGCTATGGACGCTGTTAGAGAAACTTCAAAACCTGGCGCTGAAGCATACCAAGTAAAAAAGACTAAGGTCCGGTCTCTTTTTTATTAACCTCCAGGATTGACCTCCTGGAGGTTTTCTTTTATACTATCTTAATGATAATAGTTATCAATAGCATTAAATGAAGGAGGCTGGGATATGTTGCAGCCACAGAAATTAAGAGGTCATCGCATAACGCTCCAGCGCAAGCTGCTATTTGACCTTTTAGCCGAGAGCGGGGGGCATGTTGATGCCGGAGAGCTCTATGTCAGGGCCAGGGAGCGGGATCCGCGTATCAGCCTGGCAACGGTATATCGTAATCTCAGCGTTTTTAAACAGGCCGGGCTGGTGAAAGAACATACCTTTGCCGAAGGACATCACCACTATGAAGTAAAGGGCAAGAAGGGGCATCAGCACCTCGTGTGTCTGGGATGCGGCAAGGTTATGGAATTCGAATCACCGCTTGTGACTAAGATTAAGGAGGAAGCGGGAAGGGCGAACGGCTTCGATGTAACGGACGTCACAGTTTATCTGGAAGGCTATTGTGCCGATTGTCGCGGGAAATAAGAGCGGGTATATTAGATTAATTTTTAAGGATTAATATGACCGACAAGAAAAGTATCTCAATATGCGAGTTGCGGCAGGGACAATCCGCAAAGATCGTTGAAATACTGGGGGGCCAGGCGATCGCGAGCCGCCTCCATGCAATGGGTGTAAGGCCCGGCAAGAAAATCACCAAAGTCAGCGCCGCGTTTTTAAGGGGTCCGGTGACGATCAGCGTCGACCGCTGTCAGATCGCCATAGGCTGGGGCATGGCGCAGAAAGTAATGGTTGAGGTAATTTAATGCGCATCCTGCTCATGGGCAATCCCAATGTGGGCAAGAGCGCGCTGTTCTCCCGCGTAACAGGTACAAAAGCCGTCGTCTCCAACTATGCCGGCACCACCGTCGGCTTCACTAAAGGCTCGATGAAGCTCGGTGACGAAGAGGTCGAGGTCATCGATGTGCCCGGAACATATACCCTTGAGCCCACTTCGAAGGCGGAAGAAGTGGCCTCCAAGATGTTGCTGGAGGGCGACGTTGTTATAAATGTCGTCGACGCGACCAACCTGGAACGCAACCTTTACCTGACACTGGAACTGCTTGAGACCGGGCTCCCTGTCGTAGTCGCTCTCAACATGTGGGATGATACAAAGCATCGCGGGATAAATATAGATCTGGATAAACTGGTGAAGCTGCTCGGGGTCCCGGTTGTGCCCACTGTCGCGGTATCCGGGCAGGGGATCAAGGAACTGGTCGAGCATATATCCGTGGCCACTGCGCCCAAGTTACACAGCCGCACACCGGACGAGCGCTGGGTTGTCGTAGGCAACATAGTTAGAGAGGCTCAGACCTTAACACATCGCCACCACACATGGCTGGAACGGCTGCAGGACGCCTCGCTTAAGCCCAGGACCGGGATCCCAATCGCCATCCTGGCTCTGGCGGCGGCGTTCTTCGCGGTGCGCGGCGTCGGAGAAGCGATTATCAACTACATCACCGATCCGATCTTTCACAGGCTGTGGGAGCCTTTGATGATGCGCCTTAGCGATGTGCTGGGTGGTGGTGGCTTCTGGCACGACGTGCTCGTCGGCAGACTGATTTACGGAACTTTAGACTTCGAACAGTCCATGGGCGTGCTCACGACCGGGCTGTATATAGAGTTCGGCATCGTTCTGCCGTATATATTTATATTCTATCTGGTTCTGGGGCTGATGGAGGATATCGGCTATTTGCCTCGTTTAGCCGTGCTCCTCGACAGCGTTATGCACCGACTGGGCATGCACGGCTACGCCATCATCCCGAGCATGCTGGGCATGGGATGCGCCGTGCCCGCGCTTATGGCCACCCGCATACTGGAGAGCAAGCGGGAGCGATTCATCGTGGCCACGCTTATCTGTATCGCCATCCCATGCGCGGCGTCCCAGGCCATGATCTTCGGACTGGTGGGAGCGGAGGGCTGGCAGTATGTATTGATCGTGTTCGGCGTGCTCTTCCTGGTCTGGCTGGTGATGGGATTTATCCTGAATCGCGTCGTGAAGGGCTTCAGCCCCGAGCTGCTTATCGAAATCCCCCCGTATCGTTTGCCGTCACTGCGCAGTGTTTCTACAAAGCTGTGGGCAAGGGTCTGGGGATTTATCAAAGAGGCGCTGCCTATCATCACGGGCGCGATATTCGTCGTCAGCGTACTGTACTATTTGGGCGTTTTCGATGCCATCGCCAACTTCACCGCGCCGCTGGTGAGCGGTATCTTCGGCCTGCCCAAGGAGGCGGTTGTTGCCATCATCGTTGGCTTCATGCGCAAGGATATCGCCATCGGCATGCTGGCCCCGCTCGGGCTCACCGCGGGACAGCTGGTTGTCGGCTCCGTTGTGCTGACCATGTTCTTCCCCTGCGTCGCAGCCTTCGTCATGTTCGCCAAGGAGCTCGGTTTCAAGAAGCTGCTGGCCGCTCTCGGAATAATGATTATCGCTACGATAATCGTGGGCGGGCTGTTGAACCTGGTCTTATAGCATTTCCTCCACACATCGGAATTCAAGTAATGTGTTGACAAATCTCGGCATCGGTTGTATTATCATAATGAGCATATGCTCATAATAGACATTTAAAAAGAGGACAGAATGCCGAGACCGATGAAATGGCGCCGCGTCGCTTACATGCCTCAGTTCACTTATTTCAAGCCTGCCGGTATACCGCTCCGTGAGTTAGAAGAGGTCGTGGTCTCTGTAGACGAGATAGAGGCCATACGTTTGAAGGACATCGAGGGTTTGGAGCAGGAGCAGGGCGCCGTAAAAATGAATATCTCCCGACCTACTTTTCAGAGGATGCTGACCTCGGCTAGGGGCAAGATCGCCGACGCCCTGATAAACGGCAAGGCAATACGAATCGAGGGCGGCAGTTTCGATGTGGCACATCGCCGCTTCCGCTGCGCAAAGGATGGACAGGAGTGGGAAGTGCCATCCGAGGAGATAGCATCGGGCCAGCCGCAGTGCTGTCCGAAATGCGATACGCCGCAGGAGTCGCCGGTCGCACCGCCCTGGTGTCGTGGTCGCGGCAGGGGACGCGGGCGTTGTCAAGGACGCAGCGATTGGTAGTAATCGATTAATACAAACTTTTGTAAAGGAGGTTTAAGATGCCAGGATATGATGGAACAGGACCGAGGGGCATGGGCCCCATGACAGGAGGAGGCAGGGGATATTGTGCTGTAGCTTTAAATGGCGCAGGGAGACGGCCTTTGGGGAGGCGCGGTTTTTACGGCAGAGGCGGAGGACGCGGCTTCAGAAACTGCTGGTCCGCTGCAAGCTTTCCCGGATGGGGAGTATCCGGAGAGGATGAAGTAACAGCGCTTAAAGATCAGGCTGATTTACTGAAGCTGCAGCTTGAGGATATCGAGGCGCGTCTTCACGCAATGGAAGCCTCGCGTGAATCGGATAAGAAATAACACACGCTTATATTAAGGAAAGTGAGGTCAGTCTCAATGAGGGTTGGAGTGGTACTGGAGGATAAAAACGGAGTCCAGGGTAATGTATGCGCGCACTTCGGGCAGTGTAAGTTTTTCCTTCTCGCGGATATCGATAAGGATATGAAGAAGATCACAGACACAAAGATTGTGCCTAACACCGCAGCGCATGGAGGCGGCGGGTGTGTAGCGGTGGATGAGATCCTCAAGCACAAGGTGACGCATGTTATCGCCGGCGGGATGGGAATGGGCGCACAGCAGAAATTTGCTAATGCAGGTGTACAAATATTCGGCTATTCCGGCAAAGTGCAAAACGCCCTTGATGATTTTATGAACAACGCCCTGGGAGGGTTGGATGTTTGTAAGGAGCACGGCGAAGGCGGCAGTTGTCATTAAGGAGGAATGAACATGAAGATTTGCATCAGTTCAGAAGGAAAGGATATCAGCGCCTCTGTCGACTCTCGCTTCGGCAGGTGTCAGTACTTCGCGGTTGGCGACACGGATACTATGAAGTTCGAGTTTATCGAGAACGCCGGTATTGTTGCTGGAGGCGGCGCGGGAATATCGGCCGCTCAAACGATCGTCGATAAGGGTGTTAAAGCGATGCTAACCGGAAACTGCGGGCCTAACGCTTATCAGGTGCTTGAGGCTGCGGGGATTCAGGTAATAACCGGCGTCTCCGGAACTGTGAAGCAGGCCGTCGATGATTTCAAAGCGGGAAAGCTTAAAGCCGCCTCGGAACCCAGCGTCAAAGCCCATCACGGCATGGGCGGAACGAGATAAGGAGGTGCGAAATGCCCAGAGGTGATGGAACAGGACCGATCGGCGGCGGCAGGGGAACTGGCCGTGGCGCGGGCCGCGGCGGCGGTCGAGGGATGATGGGCGGAAATCGCCCGGGGGCGGGGCCCGGAGGCGACTGCGTCTGCCCCAAGTGCGGAGCAAAGGCGCCGCACAGCGTCGGACAGCCGTGCTATGAGATAGCCTGCCCCAAGTGCGGCACCAAGATGGTGAGGGGTAAATGATAATATCCGTTGCCAGCGGCAAAGGCGGCACGGGAAAGACGCTGGTATCGACGAGCCTCGCGCTGTCCGTCGGCAAAAACGTTCAGATTATAGACTGCGATGTCGAGGAGCCCAACTCGCATATTTTCATAAAGCCGACAATCGATAAGAGCGAACCGGCATCCATACCCGTGCCTCAGGTAAATGAGGCCAAGTGCACGTTCTGCGGTAAGTGCAAAGAAGTATGCGCCTTCAATGCCATCGCCGTTATCGCCGATCACGTGCTGGTTTTCACCGAGCTGTGTCACGGCTGCGGCGCATGTTCTTACCTCTGTCCCGAGAAGGCTATTTCCGAAGTAGATCGCCAGATCGGGGTCGTTGAATGCGGCAAGGCCGGAGACATCGATTTTGTGCACGGCAGGCTCAATATAGGCGAGGCCATGGCTCCGCCTCTGATAAGAGCGGTAAAGAAGCACATCGACCGCAGCAAGACCGTGATAATCGACGTGCCGCCGGGAACATCATGCCCGGTTGTAGAGTCGATCGAAGGCAGCGACTATTGCATACTCGTGACCGAGCCGACGCCTTTCGGACTGAACGATTTAATACTTGCCGTCGAGGTAGTGAGGAAACTCGGCATACCTTTCGGCATAGTCGTCAATCGAGACGGATTCGGCGATAGCAAAACAGAGGAATACTGCAAAACAAACGGTATTCCGATACTGATGCGGATACCCCTCGATACCGAGATCGCCAAAGCATATTCGCGCGGGATACCGCTGGTGCAGGCCATGGCCGAGTGGCGTCCCAGGTTTCAGCAGCTATACGGCGATATCGTAAATCAGGCAGGGATCAAAACATGAAGGAACTTTTAGTTCTCAGCGGCAAGGGAGGAACAGGCAAGACCACAGTGGTCGCCTCGCTGGCCGCATTGGCGAAGGATAAGGTGCTTACCGACTGCGATGTCGATGCCGCCGACCTGCACCTGCTGCTTCAGTCTGAGATAGTATCGAGCAATGAGTTCTGGAGCGGCAAGACGGCGGTTATCGATACCAGGCTCTGCACCGAGTGCGGTTTGTGTACCGATATATGCCGCTACGGTGCGATTTCGGAAGAATATGATGTCGACCCGATATCATGCGAAGGCTGCGGTTTCTGCTTTAACATCTGTCCCGTCCAGGCGATAGAGATGAAAGAGAATATGGCGGGTCACTGGTTCGTGTCGAATACAAAGTATGGGCCGCTGGTGCACGCTAAGCTTGGCATCGCGCAGGAGAACTCGGGGAAGCTGGTGGCCACGGTGAGGCGGAACGCTAGGGAACTGGCGCAGGAAAAGAACATCGACTTGATCATCAGCGACGGGCCTCCCGGGATCGGCTGCCCGGTGATTTCATCGCTCTCGGGCGCGAACCTGGCGCTGCTCGTTACCGAGCCGACGCTTTCAGGCATACACGACCTGGAACGTGTCATCGGCACGTGTCAGCACTTCGGAGTGCCGGCGCTGGTATGCATTAATAAATACGATATCAATGAGGAAAACTCGCGTACCATCGAGGAAAATTGCAAACGCGTGAAAGCAGAAGTGATCTCAAAAATACCCTTCGATAATGTGGTCACCGAGGCGCTGGTTCATGGAGTGCCCATCGTCGAGTACAGCGATGGCAAGGTGTCGAAAGAAATAGCGAAGCTGTGGGATTCATTATCATCAATGCTAGGTGTATAGATTATAAAACCGCAACGGCAAATGAATTACATCGAAAGAAGAGGAAGCTAAATGACTACACAGAAGGAAATAACGGCGAATCTGGAAACGATCATAATACCGGGTTCCACGCGCAGCCTGGTGCAAGCGAACCTGGTGCGCGATATCAATGTCGCTGACGGCAAAGTCGAATTAAAGCTATCATCGGCGGCGCTGGCGCCGGGCGTTCAGGAGTGGCTCGCTGACAGGATAAAGGAGGAAGTCGGCACCCTGCCCGATGTGAAAGACGTCGAAGTTGCCTTCACCGATGAAAAACCAAAGGACGTTAACGAGATAGGCAACATCATCGCCATTATGAGCGGCAAGGGTGGCGTGGGCAAATCCCTTGTATCCGCGCTCACGGCAATGGCGCTAAGACGGCAGGGATATGAAGTCGGCATTCTGGACGCCGACATCACCGGCCCCAGCATCCCCAAGATGTTCGGCATCACGGAGAGGCCCGGGGGCAGCGAAACGGGCATTCTGCCCGTATCATCGGGTACGGGGATACAGGTGATGTCGATAAACCTGCTGCTGCCCAATCAGGATGACGCCGTCATCTGGCGCGGACCGCTCATCGGCAAGGCCATAACCCAGTTCTGGGAGGAAACGCTCTGGGGGAAACTCGATTACCTTATCGTCGATTTGCCGCCGGGCACTGCCGACGCCCCGCTCACCGTGCTGCAGACGCTTCCGGTGTCCGGCATCGTCATCGTGTTCACGCCGCAGGAACTGACGGCCATGGTCGTGCGCAAGGCGGTCGATATGGCCAAACAGATGAAGAAAAACATCGTTGGCGTGGTTGAGAACATGAGCTACCTGTACGTGGCTGAGATCGATAAAAAGATCGAGCTTTTCGGCAGGAGCCGCGGCGAAGAGATGGCCAAGGCCGCCGGCGCTCCGCTGCTGGGGCAATTGCCCATAGACCCGGAGCTGGCCGTACTGTGCGACGAGGGAAAGATCGAAGGGTACGAATCGAAGTCTTTCTCGGACTTCGCCCAAAGCGCGCTTAAGGCACTGTCACACGGCTAAGTCGAAACGTCGTGTGAATATTAGTAAGCCTTGTAATCGAGAAAGGACGCTATCGTGCTCTATAAATTCGACGGCAAACAACCTGTTATAGGGAAAGAGACCTACGTGAGCGAGACGGCGACGGTCATCGGGGACGTGGTCATCGGCGATAACTGCTACATCGGGCACGGCGCCATCATAAGGGGCGACTACGGCCGGATCGAGATCGGCGATGGTACCGCGGTCGAGGAAGGCGTCATCATCCACTGCCCGCCTAACGAGGTGCACAGCATCGGCAGGAGCGTGACCATCGGCCACGGCGCCATGGTTCACGGCAAGCGCATCGGGGACAGCGCTGTGATCGGGCTGGGGGCCTCGGTGAGCATCTGGTCCGAGGTCGGTGAATGGGCCATCGTCGCCGAGGGGGCCGTCGTTAAGATGAAGCAGGTAGTTCCTGCAGGTACGGTCGTTGCCGGCAACCCCGCCCGCGCCGCGCGCAAGGTCAGCGCGGAGGACAAGAAACTGTGGAACCTGGGAAAGTGGGTCTACGTTGAGCTGGCGAAGAAGTATGTAAAGGAAGGCATGCAGCCTGTGGAATAGTGGTTTCTACTGATTACCGGCAAGCACGTCGCAGGCCGGCGGAAGGGAGATAATCAATGGAGATCAAGCTGACTACGCTAACTGAAAATACGGCTAATTACGGTTTCATCGGCGAGTGGGGACTGAGTATTCTGGTAGAGGCGGAAGGGAAAAGGATATTAATGGATACCGGGCTCGGCTTTTCGCCGGTACACAACGCTCAGCTGATGGGCGTCGACCTTGCAACCATCGACCTTGCAACCATCGACCGCATAGCGCTGAGCCATGGCCACGCCGACCACACCGGCGGCCTGCGCGACGTGCTGAAGGTGAAGGGCGGCGTTGAGATCGTAGCACACCCCGACATGTGGGATTCAAAGTACGCACAGCGCGGGCCGGAATCGTTCCAGTACATCGGCGTGCCGTTCGCGAGGGAGGAACTGGAGAGCCGCGGCGCACTCTTCAACCTGTCGAAAGAGCCCGTCCGCATAATGGAACACATCATGACCAGCGGCGAGATTCCCATGACCTCCGGTTACGAGGAAATCGATAAGAACCTCTTCGTGAAAAAGGACGGCGTGCTACAGCCCGATCCCCTGGCCGACGACCTGGCGCTCATTATCGACACCGATTTCGGTCTTGTGGTCATATTCGGCTGCGGCCACCGCGGAGTGGTGAACACGCTGCGCCACGCCCAGAAGCTGACCGGCAAGGAGATGATATACGCCGTCATCGGCGGGATTCACCTGTTTCGCGCTCCCGATGAACAGTTGGAGCTGACCATAGCCGAGCTGCAGACGATGGGCATCCAGAGGCTGGGTGTTTCCCACTGCACCGGTTTCAGGGCCTCGGCGCGGCTGGCGCAGGAGTTCCCGGAGGCCTTCTTCCAGAACAATGCCGGGACGCGCATCGAATTGCCGTAGCCGTTCGGCTCCACAGCTTGTCGCATGACGAGCTTAATTGCTATACTGACACGGGATTTGACATGACCGGAAAGACGCGAAAATCGACCAAATCGCAATCGGCTACCAAATCGGCGCTGGGCGGCGTGAAGATACTGGAGCTATGTCAGATGGTCGCCGGACCATATTGCGCAAAGCTCATGGCGGACCTGGGGGCCGAGGTGATAAAAGTAGAGACGCCGTCATACGGAGACGCCGCGAGAAGATCGCCCCCGTTCTATAAAGATAAACCGGATTCGGAAGGGAGCGGCCTCTTCCTCTATCTCAACACCAACAAGCTCGGCGTAACGCTCGATGTCGCAACGACGACCGGACGAGATATCTTCATCGAACTGGCCAAAGACGCCGATATCATCGTCGAGGACAACGCGCCGGGATGGATGGATCAGCACCGTATCGGGTATGACGAATTAAAGTCGATAAATCCTGACATCATAATGACATCGATAACGCCGTTCGGGCAGACGGGGCCGTATCGCGATTACAAGGCTTATCCTCTTAATTCTTTCCAGAGCAGCGGCGAGGGCTATCTCACGCCGGGCGGCATCGAGAACATGGGGAGGCCGCCGCTTCGACTCGGCACCTTCGTCGGCGAGTACGACAGCGGGCTCAACGCGGCCAACGCCACACTGGGCGCGCTATTCGTTAAACGCCGTACAGGCCGCGGCCAGCACGTCGACATCTCCAAGCAGGAATCGATAATGGCGCTTAACCGCCTCGATATGGCTCGTTTCGCCAACCATGGAGAAGTCATGACGCGGGCCAGGCTCGGCGCTCCGTACGGCGGCATCCTGCCGTGCAAGGACGGCTACACCGTCTTCATCACGTGGGAGCCGGAGCAGTGGGACAAGCTGGTGCGCTTCATGGGCGACCCGGACTGGGCCAAAGACGAGCAGTTCAGGGATTACGCCGACCGCCATAAGTACGGGGAGGTCATCAACGCACTGATCACGGAATGGACCATGCAGCACACCAAAGAGGAGTTGTATCACTGCGGCCAGGAGGCCGGCATAGCCTTCGGCATGGTGTTCACGCCCAAAGATTTAGTCGAATCGGAACACCTCAAAGCGAGGGAGTATTTCGTCGAGGTCGATCATCCCAGTACCGGGCCGATAAAGTATCCCGGGGTACCATACAAATTCTCGGAGACGCCTGCTCGCATCGAGCGCCCCGCGCCCATGCTGGGCCAGCATAATGTTGAGATATTTGTCGAGAGATTGGGACATAGCAAGGACGAGATGAGGAAGTGGGGTTCTGCGGGTATAATATGATTCGTAGGGGCGAACCCCTGTGTTCGCCCGCTGTCATTGCGAGCGGAGCGAAGCAATCTAATGACGAGATTGCCACGTCGTCCTTCCGCAGTTCGGAAGGACTCCTCGCAATGACAAGTTCTAGAAGAGTAGTACAGGAGAGAATTCTCTCCTGACGGGGTATTAGGGGTGTCCCCTATCTTTAAAAATCCCCCAAGAGTGGGGGATAACAGGGGGTTGATAGCTTGTAGCTAAAGGTTTTTTTATGCAGATACTTGAAGGAATAAGGATAGTCGATTTCACACGCTATGCGGCCGGGCCGCAGATAACGCTAACGCTGGCATTCATGGGCGCCGAGGTCATCAGGATAGAGAGCAATGCCGAACTCGACCACTTCCGGCGCCCTGAATCGGCGGTGAGCTACGGCTCGACGCGCGCCAGCCACGACAGCTTCAACACGCTGAATTTAAATAAGCTGAGCGTGACGCTGAACCTCAAAACAGAGGGCGGCATCGAGCTGTCCAAAAAGCTCATTGCCAAGAGCGACGTGGTCGTGGACAACTTCCGCCCCGGCGTCATGTACCGGCTCGGCCTCGGCTACGATGCGTTAAAACAAATAAAACCCGACATTATCATGCTCTCAGCATCGAGCCATGGGGCGGTCGGGCCGGAGAAGCAGTACTCGGCCTACGCCGTGACCTTCGGGCCCATCGGCGGGGTCTCGCACCTCACCGGCTATGAGGACGGCAGCCCCGCCGTGACCCGCAGCAGCGCCGACCTCAGGCCGGGAACCGCCGCCGCCTTCGCCGTCCTCGCCGCGCTGAACTACCGCGAAGTGAGCGGCGAGGGGCAGTTCATCGACCTCTCGGCGCGCGAGGCCATAAGCTGCGAGATCGGCGAGGCGATCATGGACTATACAATGAACGGTAGAGTACGCACCCGCCGCGGCAACCGCGATGATATCCTGGCTCCCAACAACTGCTACCGCTGCAAGGGCGATGACAAGTGGATAAGCATTTCAATCGCGAACGACGCTGAGTGGAAGGCGCTTGTCGCAGCTATGGGCAATCCCACGTGGACTGACGACGAGCGTTTTGCCGATCAGTTCCGCAGGTGGCACAACCAGGACGAGATCGATAAGCACATCTCGGAGTGGACGTCCCAACACAGCGACTACGAGATTATGGACTTGCTGCAGCGTATGGGAGTGGCTGCGGTTCCCGCCTTCGACAGCGAGGAGCTTTTTACCGATCCGCACTGCAAGGGGAGGAACGTCTTCGTCCCTACGGAAACCGCCGCTGAAGGTCGATTGTACGCCGTGGCCCCGCCCTGGAAATTCCCGGAGACCCCGGCCCGCGTTACCAGGGCCGCTCCAGAGCTGGGACAGGATAACGACTACGTCCTGCGTAAGCTGCTCGGGCTCTCGCAGAAAGAGATCGATAAACTCATCGAGGATAAGATTCTCTACTAGCAGCCGTCATCGCGGGGCTTTCCCGCAGGCCAAAAAAGGAAGGACGACGCGATCTCCTGTTGCCCCCGATAAAACAAACAATGAGATTGTCGCATCGTCCTTCCACAACTAAGCGCGTACAAAAGATCATCGCTATGACGCGTCTCATGAAATCAATCGATATATGGGCGGATGGCTATATCTAATCGGCAGTAATCGTTCCGCTTACGTTGTCTTATATGACCTTGCGATAGAGGAGCCCTCGATGCGCCTTCCGCCGGGAGCGGTAACGAAGCGTATCTGCGGGCCGGGAAGGGTACCAGACGATCTAAAAGGTGGGATAGGGGCGGCATTGGGAATAGATTTAGGATTTACATTGGGATGAGTGACAATGCGCATATGCTGACTGGAGCCAGAGGAAGGTGGTTTTGATGAGTAGATATGATCGGATTCAGTCTTGTATACAAGCGTCTCTTCATGCGCAATGGTCTTGCCACATATGATGCAAGTATCCGTTCCCTGTACTAGAAGGCCCCCGCATTTTGTGCAATACCTTGCCATTGCAATCCCCCATAAATTTATTTAGATAATAATATATTCTATTATATTATTACATAGTTATTATATATTATTTTATCCATGTTGTCAAGCCTTTTAGCTTGGTAAAAGTAATAGTTATGGCGGCCGATTTTCCCGGCGCTACTTTCTACATGTGCGACAGCGTCGAAATCCGACACCTTGTCGCATAAACGCTATTATTATTGCGCCGCCGCTGAAATCGCCGTATAATTTCGGCGCTGGGAGGTTATACGATGAAAGTTCTTGTTACATATCATTCCGTCAGCGGCAACACAAAGAAGGTCGCAGATGCTATCTTTAAGGAGATCAAGGCCGATAAAGAGATATTGCCTTTGAATGAGGTGAGAGACCTTAAGGGCTACGACCTCAGCTTCATCGGCTTCCCCATACACGCCTACGGCCCGTCCAAGGATGCCAAGGAATTCCTTGAGAAGAAGGTTACGGGCAAGGATATAGCTCTGTTCATTACACACTCAGCGCCCGAGGACGAGCCGCTGGTACCGAGTTGGCTTGCAGCCTGCAAGATAGCCGCCTCCGGAGCCAACCTTGTCGGGATATTCGATTGCCAGGGTGAGCTGGCGCAGAATGTTAAAGAGATGATGCTTGGCAGCAAGGACCCGCAGCTCATCGCATGGGCCGAGCGCAGCGGCGAGGCGCTGGGCCAGCCGGATAAGACCAGGCTCAAGAAGGCGAGCAAGTTCGCCAAGGACGTGATGGGGAGGTATAAAAAATCAGCCCTCTGATATCCTCATAATATTTCGGTCATCGTGTAGAGACGTCTCTACCTTCATAAATCGCAACGACATAAAACCGTAGGGGCATCCTTCCTTGGAAGGACTGTGCCCCTACTACGTTAATCGGCAATATTAATTTATCGTTCCAGAGCTATTGCCATGCCCTGGCCGCCGCCCACGCAGAGCGAGGCCAGGCCGCGCTTGAGATTGCTGCGTTCCATCTCGTGCATCAGCGTGACCACCAGGCGCGCGCCGGTGCAGCCGATGGGATGTCCCAGCGAGATTCCGCTGCCGTGGATATTTGTCTTGTCCATGTTCACTTTCAGCTCGCGTATGCAGCCGATGGCCTGCGCCGCAAAGGCCTCATTGAGCTCGATGTTATCGAAATCGTCCAGCTTGAGTCCGGTCTTATCCAGCAGTTTGCGCACGGCTGGGATCGGGCCCAATCCCATGTAAGCCGGGTTCAGCGCGACGGACGTGAAGGCCGTTATCTTGGCCATAGGTTTTATACCCAGTTCCTTGGCCTTCTCCGCCGACATCAGCACCACCGCCGCCGCCGCGTCGTTGACGCCGGATGCGTTGCCCGCGGTGACCGTTCCGTCCTTCTTGAACATAGTGGGCAGCTTGGCCATCTTCTCAAGGCTTGTATCCATAGGGCGCTCGTCGGTATCGAAAGCGACGGGATCGCCCTTCTTCTGCGGAACCATGACCGGCACGATCTCCTTCTTGAAGATGCCCTCGGCGATAGCTTGCCGCGCGCGGTTGTGGCTCATCAGGCCCAGCTCGTCCTGTTCCTTGCGCGTAATGCCGTACTTGGCGGCGATGTTCTCGGCAGTGACGCCCATATGGTAATCGTAAAATGTCTCCAGCAGGGCGTCCCAGAGCAGCAGGTCGTTCATCTCGCCGTGGCCGTCGAGGTCCATGCGGTATCCCCATCGCGCCTTGGGCAGCGAGTAAGGCACTCCGCTCATGCTTTCCATGCCGCCGGCGACCACGACATCGGCCTCGCCCATCATTATCGACTGCGCACCCAGTGCTATCGCCTTCATGCCGGAGGCGCACAGCTTGTTCAGGGTGAAGGCCGGCGTCTCTTTGGGCAGGCCGGCGTATACGGAAGCCAGCCGCGCCGGGTTCTGGCGCTGCCCGGCGAAGAGCACCAGGCCCATGATGACCTCATCGATCTGAACCGGCTTGAGCTTCTCGTCCCATTTCATATGCTTCTGCTCAAGATCGATAAAACGCTCGTCCTTGAGCCCGTCGGGCCCGAAATCAAGCAATTTTTTACCCGTCTCGGGGCGGATGCCGGCGCGCAGCATCGCCTCCCTGATCACGGTGGTTCCAAGTTTCACAACCGGGATGTTCTGCAGCGTGCCGCCGTAGTTTCCTATGGCCGTGCGCGCGCCGCTTACAAATACTACTTCTCGCATTGAAAAAGTCTCCTTACCTTTTTTACAAACCAAAGCCTGACTCCGGCGGGAATCAGGCCTGTCACATTAAATCGACCGCGAATGCATGACGGTTATAATTATAGTCCTATCAGTCGAGATGTTTCAATGTTGCGATGAGCCGACCGTATGTACACCGCCGAATATTTCGATCATCGTGTAGTAGGGGCAATTCATGAATTGCCCCTACGGGAACCATCCTGGTGGGCACAGCCTACCATACATCTGTCATTCTGAGCAATGCGAAGAATCTCGTATATCTCGAACTCCAAGAGGCGCAGCCGAAGGAGGCGTTCGTAAATCGTGTCATTATCCGATTGTCATTGCGAGTAGTCCTTCCATACACTTAAATCATGGAAGGACGACGTGGCAATCTCTACATCTGGAGACACAATATAAACGAGATTGCTTCGCCATTCAGGTAAAAGGCTCGCAATGACAGAGGGTGCAGGGAGAGTCCTTCCATATACCCCAATGTCATGGAAGGAAGGGTGAGGGCCATATGAATCTTTGCACAGATGGCAGTTGGTCGCCTGAAACTGTTATAATGAAATACCCATGTTTACCCACCTTCACGTTCATACCGAATACAGCCTTCTCGACGGATTGTGCCGCATTCCGCAGCTCGTGGCCCGGGCTAAAGAGCTGGGCATGAACAGCGTGGCTATTACCGACCACGGCGTGATGCACGGCGTTATCCAGTTCTACCGTGCCGCCCGCGATGCCGGCATCAAGCCCATCATAGGCTGCGAGATGTATGTGGCGCCGCGCGGACGCGAGCAGAAGGACATCGCGGACAAGAACCCGTATCATGTGACGCTTCTGGCCAGGAATGAGGCCGGCTATCACAACCTGACCCAGCTCAACTCCAAGGCGCACCTGGAGGGCTTCTATTACAAGCCTCGAGTGGATCGTGATCTGCTGGTCAAGCACCGCGAAGGCATCATCGCGCTCTCCGGCTGCCTGCAGGGAGAGGTGCCGCGCCTGCTGCTGGATGGGCGCACCAACGAGGCGCGGGAGGCGGCGCTGTGGTACAAGGAGACCTTCGGCGATTTCTACTTCGAGATACAAAGGCATCCCATAGCCGAACTCGACAAGGTAAATCCGCTGCTCATCGAGCTGGGCCAGGAGCTTGAGATACCGCTCGTGGCCACCAACGACGTGCATTACACGCTCAAGGAGGACTTCCGAGCCCACGACCTCCTGCTCTGCGTGCAGCGCAACACCACTATGTACGATGCCGGCAGATATTCCATGGGGCAGTCGTTCTATTTCACCAGCGAGGAGGAGATGCGGCAGCTCTTCGCCGACATTCCGGAAGCCGTCGACAACACCCAACTCGTGGCCGACAAGTGCAGCCTGGAGCTGGAGTTCGGCCGTCAGCTGCTCCCCGAGGTGGAGTTGCCCCGTGGCATGACCGCCGACACATACCTCGAAAAGCTGTGCCGCGATGGTCTGGCTAAGCGCTACGGCACGCCGTCGCCGCAGCTTACCGAGCGTCTTGAGTATGAGCTGCATGTCATCAAGGAAACTAATTTCGCCAACTACTTCCTCGTCGTCGGCGATCTCGTGTCGTATGCCAGGAATCGCGGCATCCTGGTCGGCGTGCGCGGCAGCGCGGCGGCTAGCCTGGTGCTGTACGCCCTGGGCATCACCGACATAGATCCAGTGGAGCACAAGCTGGTCTTCGAGCGCTTCCTCAACGTCGAGCGCAGGGAGATGCCGGATATAGACCTCGATTTCCAGGACGACCGCCGCGACGAGGTCATCACCTACGCTGCGCAGAAGTGGGGCGCCGAGTGCGTGGCGCAGATAATCACTTTCGGCACCTTCGGGGCGCGCGCCGCGGTGCGGGATGTGGGCCGCGCGCTGGGCATGTCCTACGGCGATGTGGATCGCGTGGCCAAGCTGATACCGGCGACACCCAACGTCAAGCTCGACGGCGCGCTGGAGGAGAACCCGGAGCTGGCGCAGCTTTACGCCGCCGATGACGCGGTCAAGATGCTCATCGACGACGCGAAACGGATCGAGGGCATCTCCCGTCACGCGTCGACGCACGCCGCCGGCATCGTCATCTCGAAGGAGCCGCTGACAAGGTACGTTCCGTTGCAGCGCCCGACACGGTCCACCGAAGACGCTATCGCCATGACGCAGTTCTCCATGGACGATATCGCCAAGATCGGCCTCTTGAAGATGGATATACTGGGCCTCATCAACCTGACCGTGCTGGCCAAAACCGTCGAATTGATCGCCGCCAACAAGGGCGTCAAGGTCGATATGAACAATCTCCCGCTCGATGATACGAAGACGTTCGAATTGCTGGCCGCGGGCGAGACCACGGGCGTGTTCCAGCTGGAGGGCAGCGGCATGCGCGCCTTCGTGAAAGACCTCAAGCCGTCGACCTTCGGCGACATCGCGGCCATGATCGCGCTCTACCGCCCGGGCCCGATGCAGCACATCCCGCGCTTCATCAAGGCCAAGCAAGGTCTGGAACCCGTCGCTTTCCCCCATCCCGACCTGGCCAACATTCTGCGCGACACCTACGGCATCATCGTCTACCAGGACCAGGTGCTGTTCATAGTGCAGGCCTTCGCCGGCTACAGCCTGGGCGCCGCCGACATCTTCCGCAAGGCCATGGGCAAGAAGATACCGGAGGTCATGAAAAAGGAGCGGGAGAACTTCATAGCCGGAGCCAAAAGGAAGGGCTTCTCGCAGAAGCTGGCCGAGCAGGTCTTCGAGCTCATCGAGCCCTTCGCCGGATACGCCTTCAACAAGGCGCACAGCACCAGCTACGCCATGATCGCTTACCAGACGGCCTATTTCAAAGCCAACTACCCTGTAGAATTTATGTGCGCGCTGATGGCCATGCACATGGGAAACCCGGAGAAGATACGCTCGGCCGTGACCGACTGCAACCGCATGGGTATAAAGGTCCTTCCCCCCGATATCAACAGGAGCCGCGTCGAGTTCTCAATCGAGAAGACCGATGACGGCGACGCCATACGCTTCGGGCTGAACGCCATCAAGAACGTGGGCGCGGGCGCCGTGGAGCCCATCATCAAGGCGCGCGAGGAGGGCGAGTTCCAGTCCATAGCCGACCTGTGCCGCCGCGCCGACATGCGCTCGGTGAACAAGAAGGTCATGGAGAGCCTGATAAAGGTCGGCGCCCTCGATAAGCTGGGCCTGCGTGGCGTGCTGCTGGCCAACATCGACCGCATCCTCTCGCTGGCGCAGAGGGAACGGCGTTTACAGGAGACGGGCCAGACCACCATGTTCGACCTCTTCGGCGACAGCGTGCAGACGCCTCTTCCCGAGCTTCAGCTCGAGGGCAGGGACGACGCGCCGCTGCAGGAGAAACTGTCGTGGGAGCGCGAGCTCACCGGCCTGTACCTTTCGGAGCATCCGCTTTCCAGCGCCACGCGCAAGCTGGCGGCCATGCACACCACGCTCTGCGGCCAGATCGATGAAACCATGGTCGGAAAAACGATTACCATCGCCGGCATGGTTTCCAGCCCGCGCCATCTCTTCACGAGGGATAACAAGCCTTTCGTGGCCACGTCTCTGGAAGACTTGGACGGCACCGTTCCCATAAACGTCTGGCCCGAGGTCTACCAGCGCACCAAGGACCTCTGGGTGGAAGGCAACATAGTACTTATCGACGGCAAAGTGCAGAACCGCCGCGACCAGATACAGGTCAGCGTGGACAACGCCCGCCTCTACCTGCCTGACGACGAGCCCGAGCCGCCCCCGCCGCCCGTTCCGAAACGTAAAATCCGCATCACCGTGACCGAGAGCGAGAGCAAGGAAGCCGACCTCGAGCGGTTAAAGAGTTTGGTCGGCCTGGTCAGGCAGTACCCGGGCAAGGACGACGTGCTCCTGCGCGTGGAGGTTTCCAACGGCGGCGACACCGTGCGTTTGTCTCCCGCGGCCTACACCCCGGAGCTGCACGAACGCCTCGTGGAGATAGTGGGCGAGGGTAATGTGGTTGTCGAATAGCGTCGACCGCAGTTAAATTCTCTTACTTCTTGTGTTGATAACGGCTGTACAACAGTGTAAGATAAAGCCACGGAGGAATCAGGGGAGGTTAACGATGGAATGGCAAAAGTACATTACCGTTGATCCGAAAGTTTGCCACGGGAAGGCCTGTATCAAGGGAACCCGCGTCATGGTGTCCGTTATCCTCGATAACCTGGCCGCCGGTCTCACCCCTGAGGAGATCGTCCGAAACTACCCCTCCATAAGCGTCAAAGCTGTAAATGCCGCCATCGTCTATGCGGCGGAGCTTGCCAAAGAGCGCGTCGTTTCCATGCCGTCTTAAAGGGGACTGATGGAGTTCAAGGTTGACGAGAATCTGCCGATAGAGGCCGCGGAGCTGCTCCGCGAGGCGGGTTATGATGCGGCTACGGTGCTGGAGCAAGGGTTGGGTGGCGGAGATGATGCTGAAGTCGCAGCCCTGTGTAAGAAAGAAAAACGCGCCTTAATAACCCTCGACGTCGATTTCTCTGATATTCGCAGCTATCCTCCCAAGGATTATCACGGTCTGGTCGTGCTGCGACTCAAGTATCTCGATAAAGCCCATGTTCTTGACGCACTCAAAATGGTGGTGCCCAAGTTTGCCAAGGAGCCGCTTGCGCATCATATGTGGATTGTGGAGGAAGGGCGCATCAGAATCAGGGATTGAATCTTGGTCTTATGGCTGAATCTGATATCGTATACGTTGCAGTGATTCCTCAGGATTACCCTTCCATAAACCTGTCTAAAGCCGTGTCCGAGATCATCGGCAAGGATGCCTACCAGACGCGGCTGCTGCTGGCGGGCAGCATACCGCGGATCGTGGCCCGCTGCGTTGGGGCGGGGTCAGCCGAGGCGACGGCGCGCAAGCTGAGGGAGGCGGGGTTGACCACTATAGTGTGCAGCGACGCCGAGCTGCGCAAGCCGTTCGGCGGAGTAAGGGCCAAGACGATAGTCTTTGGAGACAAAGAGGCTACGTTCCGGCAGGAGGACGAGAAAGAGACGACAATGGACGCCATCTTCCTGATTATCAAGGGGACCAGGCAATTTGTGCCGGAGGTTAAGGAAGAGGATAAGACTCCGGTTAAGACCAGGTATAAGCTGGATATGGGTAAATCTCTGCTGCTGGGGGGGGTTCCTGTTGTCAAGCGTGTCAGCGAGAAACCCAAATCGGAATCCTCTCAGCCCGAGTGGTTCTTAAGGCTCTACGAGCGCCGGTCGCCTGATGCTACGGTGGAAATCCTGCAATACGACATGGATTATACATTCCTGGGGGAGGAGACGTCGCTTTCGTCCACGGCCAATTTCTTGAATGTCGTCAAGAGATTGCGCGGGATTTATCCGCAGGCGATTTACGACGAGCGGTTGATGAAAACCTCCGTGACGGATATTCCGGGAACTACTCCCGACGAGGACATCGACATCAACTGCAGACTGATATATTATCAGCATTTACCTTAGTCAGTAGTAGGGGCGTATCGCGATACGCCCTATATGGATTCCGGTTTTCACCGGAATGACGGATTCGAGAAGAGGTATCCTTCCATGACATTTAGGTATATGGAAGGATGGGGGTATCTAGTAGTGCCTGCCCGTTGTGGGCGACCACGAGGGTCGCCCCTACACGATGACCGAAATATGGGGGGGATTCCAGGGGGCCTCAACTATATAGTGACGGCGGCGCGGCTTCTCTTAACCGGAGATGCGATCTTAGCTTTCACAAGAGCCAGTTCCTCTAGCTCCTTCTGTATATTATCCAGCACGCGGCTTTGCAGCTTCACAGTGGTATCAACCTCTTGACCTTTCTTCCAGCTGATACGCATAACATCCCCGTCGATAGCGACCACCGTATATTTTCCCTTCCTGTTGCTGTACGTTTGCCCGACCTCAAAAGTCTCTTTCTTTATCATGGCGACTCCTTTCCCGGATAGGCTTATTGCTGTCTCAAAGATGCTATATCGCGTGCGATAGGTTTCGCCAACCGCTTGCCGTGTATATCTCCGTCGACTTATCTTTAGCCGAATTGGTTCCTTTCGATGGCAGGAAGCGGCGGCTCGACGGCACGCGCCGCGATTTCATGTTCGTAAAAGACGGCTTGGCCGCTGTCGGCTCATCGTATTTGAATCCCGTTATCAGCTGCTGCGGAAGCTCCTGGCTCATGATCTTCTCAAGCTCTCGTACCATCGCGTTGTCCTCGGGCGTAACGAGCGTGAACGCGTCGCCGCTGCGTTCGGCGCGGCCGGTGCGCCCGATGCGGTGGATGTAGGCGTCGGCGGTATCGGGCATGTCGTAGTTGATTACGTGCGAGATATGCTCCACGTCCAGGCCGCGCGCGGCGATGTCGGTGGCCACCATGATCTGATACGCGCCGTCCTTGAATCCGTTGAGCGCGGACTGGCGCTGGCCCTGCGAGCGGTTGCCGTGCAGGCTGGTCACTTTGTAGCCGGAGCGCTCTATCTGCTCCGCGAGCCGGCTGGCGCGCTGCTTGGTGCGTGTGAAGATAAGCACCGATTCGGTGTCGGTCTGCTTTAATATAGCCAGCAGCAGCCTGGTTTTCAGGTTGCTCGTCACCGGGTACAGTGCGTGCGAGACCGTGCGCGCCGGGCACGTGAGCCCGACCGCGATGCGCTGCGGGCGGTTCAAAATCTGCGCCGCCAGCTGCTCCACCTCACTCGGGAATGTAGCGGAGAACAGCATCGTCTGCCGCTGCCTTGGAACATAGCTGATGATGCGACGTATATCGGGCAGGAATCCCATATCGAACATCCTGTCGGCCTCGTCCAGCACCAGCACTTCGACGCCGCTAAGCTGAGCGAAGCGCTGTCCGATGAGGTCCAGCAGCCGTCCCGGGCAGGCCACGATGACCTCGGTTCCGTTTTGCAGCGCCTTGATCTGCGACGCGGCTCCCACGCCTCCGTAAACGGTGGCGCTGCGTATGCCGGTGCCGGCCGCGAAGTCGCGAAACGTTTCGTGTATCTGCTCGGCCAGCTCGCGCGTTGGCGCGATGATGAGCGCGCGGGTGCGGTTGCGCGGCCCGCCGAGAAGTTTTTGCAGTATCGGCAGGACGAACGCAGCCGTCTTGCCGGTTCCTGTCTGCGCCGTGCCGATCATGTCGTGTCCGGCCAGCGCCGGGGGGATAGCCGCCTCTTGCACGGGGGTCGGCGCGGTATATCCGGCGCGTTCGACCGCCGCCGTCAGGCGCGGGTCCAGTTTGAATTGTGCGAAGTTCACTAAGTCTCCTTGTCTTTCTAAGTCAGGCCAATGTCAGCGGATCGAGCGAGGCTTGAGCTGTTGATAACGTTCTCCGTCCCGGATATCGGGACATCGCCGCAATGGTAACAGGCCAGGGTCTTTTCGATAAAGCTCATCGGATGACCTTCTATAATAAATTGTGAACTGAATTCCGGTCATCCAATACGTTTGAGTAACTTGGCCTTGAAGAGAGATTCTTTCTCAGGGAGATCAAGGGGGTCGCAGAAGGACTGGCAACCTTAATTAATTCACTATATGTCAAGTATACATGACAATCTGAGTAAATACAAGGATGGGAAGATTCAACCCCCTAACCCCCAGTCTTGGGGGAATTTTATTAGAATGGGGGACACCCCCAAATCCCCCGTCAGGAGACTCTGTCTCCTGTACCTCTTTTTATATGTCATTGCGAGGAGTCCTTCCATGATATTGTGGTATGTGGAAAGGCGACGCGGCAATCTCATCGTTTGTGGGGCATGAGATGTCGGGCGATTCATGAATCGCCCCTACGGTGATTCCGACCACTCCACCGTGAACTGCTCGCCTTTGTTGGCGCCGAACAACAGCCTGGAAGGAAGCTCCGTGCAGTAGAGGTAGTAGCTCATTTCCGGCGTGGCCTCGTTATCCGCGAAACAGAAAGCCCAGTCATCGGTGAAGCCTTCTCCTGCCCCATTGAGCACGCCGCCGGACGGGGGGTTCCCGGGAGCGCCGGGGAGGATGCGCAGGTTGACTTTGAGCTTGTCCGTCAGGGGCACCGCCGCGACGAAAGGCGTCCACGACCCTGCCGCGGGACGCACCTCGACGATATATCCTTTCGATGGCAGTTGCTGCCTGTGAACGGTGAGGTGAAACGGTTCTTCCGCGGGCTGCTTTACGTCATCGTCGCGATTACGGTCCAAAACACACTTCCTTAGCTATTCTCGTCACACGTCCGATAAAACTGCTGTTGCACCGGAGAGAGATATTCATGTGCTGTGCTGCAGCTGCTGTTCCTTGTTCTTCTTAGCCGCCTTGGCCTCGTATCTGAAGTAAAGGTAGACTATCAGGCTCAGTATCGCGGCGTAGAAGCACCACAGCGAGGGGAAGGTGTTGCAGCAGGACATGTAAGCCGCCGTTCCGCAGGCTACAAGGAGTGCGAATCCCAGTATGGCCAGACGCTTGTTGCTGGCGACGAGGAAAGGTATAGATACGGCTATGAGGTAGGGGGCCAGCGCCATGGGTGGAGCGGTGACGTGGTAAGTGATACTGCTGCTCATCATTGTCGCTTCCACAGGATGTCTGATCATGCCGACGAGACAAGCGATCCCGATGTACAGCCCCGCTAGCTGGCAGAGAAGGATGATCTTACGCCGCATGCGACCGGTCTCTATCATGTACATCGAGAAAGGCACGAATATGGGCCATAGGACGAAGGCGATAAAGGCATAGGCGTAAATGGCTCCGGCTCTATACGTGTCCGAGATGACGCCTGTGAGGCTCAGCCAAAGGATTCCCTCGGTGAGCTGGTGTGCAGCGAAGATTATTGGGAACAGGGAGAGCGGTATATCGGCTTTTCTCTTTTGCAATCTAAGAGTAGCTATGCCTCCGATGGCAAGCGCGCCGCTGGCTGCAAGGCTGGCCGGTGCGGAAAAACACATCGCTCTTTTACCTTTCCTTGACCTTTTGTCAGTTTAAACATGTTAGCAAGATATGCTAATAGAGTCAAGCAATCCAGTTTGTTCGGCACGATGCTGAATCTCCAACCCCCATAAATCCCCCACCTCGGTCATCGTGTAAGGGCTTGATTAATCAAGCCCCTACGGAATATGGATTCCGGTTTTCACCGGAATGACGGATGTAGGGGCAGACCTGCGTGTCTACCCACTGCGGGCGAACACATAGGTTCGCCCCTACCCGGTAACCAACGTATGGCAGGGGGTTGAATCTGCGAATCAAGCATCCCATCATTGCAATCTCATACCATTCTCTGTTATCCTTACTTACTTCTCACTGATTCCATAGTGCGACATGCTGTTCGGTTGAGGAAAACGTCGTTATTCTTCGTTAAGGAGGTAGCTATGCCGTCCAAATATGATGTCATCGTTATCGGAGCCGGGCCCGGCGGTATCACCTGCGCCGCGTTACTGGCAAAGAAAGGCTTGAGCGTGCTGGTTCTCGATAAGAACCGGGACGTTGGCGGCAAGCAGATGTCTGTCTCGGCAAAAGGGTACCATGCCGAGCTGTGGCCCACCGGAGGGCTGCCGGTGCAAGGCGGTTCCTGGCTGGAGGCCTTCAAAGCGCTGGGCATAGAGTCCAAGTTCAGGGTTTCCGTGAAGGATATCGAGATGCTGTACAGGCGTTCCGGAGGGAAGTGGCAGCACACGGTAACGAAGATGGACCCGTACGTTCTGCCGGATCCCAACGCAATGTTCGACCAGTGGGGTCTGAACGATAAACAGCGCGAGTTCGCCTTGAAGCTGCTGGCCGAGATCGCGTTAATGCCTTCCAACCAGATAAACGATCTGGATGATACAACCGTCCGCGAATATCTGGAGCAGTATCCCGACATGCCGCGAGCGTTGTACGGGTATTTTGCCTTCCTTACGCACGCATTTAACGTCGGGTTGATCGACCTGGTGCCGATGTCGGAGGTTATAAAGGCCTTTCAGCGGCTTATGGCTCAGCCGCTCGCATATCCCATCGGCGGCTACGGACGCATGTCTCAGAATATCGCCGGGGTATTGAAAGATTGCGGCGGTCATATAAAGAATAAGACACGCGTCGAGAAGATACTGATAGAGGACGGGCGCGCGGTCGGAGTCGTCGCAAAAGATGCCGTATACAGGGCGCCGATCATCGTGAGCGGCGCCGGTTTGCAGCCGACGGTGCTCAAGCTGGTCGGGGAGCGTTATTACGACAAAAGCTACATCGATTATATAAAGAACCTCCTGCCCAGCAACGGGTTCACCGGCTGCCATTATGTTCTGAGCAAGCCCGTGCTCAAATACGGACTGTACCAGGTATGGTCGGAAGATGCCTGGTGGGACATGGAGCGCCAGGACGCGGTGAGGAGCGGCAAGATGCCCGCCGACCTGGTAGTTACCGTGATCGTGCCTACTAATTATGACCCGGCTATGGGGCCGGAGGGCAAGCAGGTCGTTGTATTCGGCACGCCGTGCTCTCCCGACCCGTCGGATAAAACCATAGCCGCTCTGTGGAAAAAGAACGATCAGCAGATGGCCGAGATGTTCCCGGAGATCGTGCCGTTCATCGAATCGAAGGGCCCTTATTCGGGCCCGGCGCAGGTATCAGCCATGAGCCGCGACCAGGTTCTGCCGGCGCAGGGAGGGGAGGCGTGCGGCCTGTGCGTGACGATAGGCCAGTGCGGCAAGTACAAGCCTTCGGCTAAATCGCCGATACCGGGGTTGTTCTACGTTGGCTTCGACGCGGGTAGCACAGCCTTCATGGGCTCGCAGCAGGCCGTCGATTCGGCATTAAGGGTGGCGCCGCTTATTTACCGACAGCACCTGGAGGACAGGCAGGCGGGGAGGGGGTAGGGAACCCTAGTGAATAGTGAGTAGCGTGTAGGGGCGAGGTCGTCTCGCCCTCCATGGGTTCCGGCCTTCGCCGGAATGACGATCAAAAGAGAAGGGGCGAACCATTGGTTCGCCCCTTTGCCATTTAGTTATACGATAAGTCGATTTTATTTAGCCTGCTGTTTTGCCGCATGGTTGCCGGCGCGGCGTCCCGCGAACACGCAGTCCGCTATGGATGAGCCGCTGGCGAAGTAGTAGTTTGAGCAGAGCCCTACCGCGTTGCGCCCGGCGGCGTACAATCCTTCTATAGATGAACCGTCCGCTTTCTTGACCTGTCCCGTCTGCTCGTTGACAACGAGTCCTCCCAGCGTAATTGCTGCAGTTGGAATGCCGCCCTTGGTGAGCGTGGCCGAGAAACCGGAAAGGGAGCAGTCCAGCGCGTAGAACGGAGGCGTGTCCTGCGGCACGAAACGCTTCTGCAGCTTACCCAGCGGATCCGGATCGCCCTTCTTCGCGGTCTCGTTATACTGTTTCATCGTGGCCGCAAGTCCTTCCGCGGATACGCCAAGCTTCTTTGCCAGTTTCTCAAATGAATGAGCCTTCTTGCGGCTCATGAGCAGCATGGGCATCATGGTCAGCTTCTGGAAGAAGGCGCACTGATCGCCGAAATGGCTCTTGGCTTCCTTGAAGGTTTTACTGTCGATGATTAGGTATGCCTTGCCGCAGCCTTTGGTCACTATGTAATCGCCCTGCTTGCCGCCATAGAGGTCCTCGCTGCAGATGCGCTCCCCCTGCTTGTTGACCAGCACCCCCTGCATCAGCGCCTCCGGGGGCACGTAGAATCGCCATGCCGACATCCTGTCCATGTGCGATGTTATCCCACCCACGCTCTCTCCGAGCGCGATACCGGAGCCGTCGTCGGCGTAGGTGCCTAAAGGCAGGCATTGGCAGAAGATATCGTTGCACTCATGAACCCTGTTTTTATTGAAAATGAAACCACCTGCAGACAGGATCACGCCCTTGCGCGCAAGAGCTCGGTAGGGGCGTGCGCGCAACTTCATAATGCCGTTGGCCAGACCATTAAGCAGGCTCGCCAGCGGCGGCATATAAGTGTTGAGCTTGGCGTTGATCCAGGTGATGCCGCCATGAAATCTTCTCAATATGATAGAGCTTGACGGTATGGAGCGGCCTTCTACTCCGATGACACGTCCGTCCTCCGCCTGGATGAGCTTCAAAATCTGGGTCTGGCAGCGCACCTGAACCTTATCGCTCTTGCGCACTGCTTTCTCCATGCTATGGAACAGCGTCAGGCCGGATATTCCCGGCCCTTTGGCGCGGTGGCCGCGCGGCGCGGGCTTTGCTTTGGCCTTGTAGGCGCCGTTGTTCTCGCTCCCGGAGAAGTACAGGTAATACTTATCGGTGGGATAGGAGGTTTTAAACGGGCACATCGATCCTTCAAAGGGGACGCCGGCATCGGCGAGCCACTGAAGGTCAGCCGCGGAGTTCTCGCAGAGACGCCGCAGCGTCTCGTCCGACATGACGCCCTCGCCGACCTCCTGCTTCAGGTACTTATACATCTCATCAACTGTATCCTCGAAGCCCGCCGCCTTCTGGTAAGGCGTGCCGCCCCCGGCGTATATGATGGCGCCGCTGGCGGCGGTGGCTCCGCCTCCGTGAAAGCGGTCCAGCACCAGCACCGAGGATCCCTGCTGTGCGGCCTCCAGCGCGGCGCAGGCGCCCGCTCCGCCAAAGCCGACTACAATAACGTCTACTTCAGCATCCCATCGCTCATTACCTTTCTTTGAAGCCATTTATCCTCCTTTGGAAGGGCAAGCCCCGTGCACTCGGCCGAAAAAAGCGAGGCCAGCCTCAACATTACGCAAGGTATTCTAGCCATTATCTGACAAATTGGCAAGCACTATATAAAGATAACATAAAATTACTCATATAGGTGATAATGAAATTGAATCGCTGCTGAGGAACCGCTCTTCTGGAATGTAGGTGCGTAATCATTTATCGGACTCGATTTTGCTTCTAGACTTCGATTCGATAGCTAAGCCGGGGTTCTTTTAGCTTTTCAATATGTATTCGCTCATTGTCGAGGAACGTATCTTGGAAATTTCAAGGAAGGACGAAACGCTGCGCAGCATGCGGTACATGTTCGCGGCCAGCTTGAAGACGTTCGATTTTCCGGCGCCGTAGAACAGTAACGGGTTGGTGTAGTGCTTAACGGATGGCCATGCCTCTTCAACTATGCCCTCGAACGGCGGCGCGTCGGGAGTCAGTGCTTTCAGGACGACATTGCGGATGTAGCGGGCGCGCGGCTGCATGGCCTCCGATACGGGCGACTGCGTGCCGTGCCAGCGTTTTATCCACTCTTCGCGCGGCAGCTTTTTGGGACGCTCCATCAGCGTTATGGCCATGAGAACCGGCGACCTCTGCCCGTCGGGCCAGTCGCGTTTGCGGAAGTGCTTGTTTCCGCCGTACTCCGTATAGATAGATTCTTCCACCTCATATGCCGCATACGTGAAAAAGCCCGACTGAAGTATCATCTCGATATCCTGATGCCGCGCGATATCATCGACCCACAGGGACAGCTCGGCGCTTATCTCAGGCCCCTTATAGAGTTTCGGCGCGGAGGAGCGCACGTTGGAGAACTCGTCGGCGATGTACATGGTGAGCTTTTTCACGCCGGCATCGTAGAGCCTGGGCTGAATCTTTTCCAGCAGAAGCTCTCTTGTTATTTGCCTGGGCTGGCCTTTGGGTGTCCACAGGATATAAATGATTTTTACCATGGGCGACCTCTAGCTAAAGTTTTTCTACTCTATATGAATATCGGGCGCGTGTCAATCCGTTTTTCATTCTCGCTGAAATATCGATTGAGCAAAGTCAATATCCGTAGATTCGCACAACGGTTTTCATCCCATCAAATACGATGCTACTGCGGAAGCTGGATTGTGTGGCGGCGCTTACAGCGGTACGGTGGTGCCCGGCGTTGGCGGCAGCTCCGTATCCCGTTCCGGCATCTGGCCCGGCAGCGGCGCGTGGACTATCTTCAGTCGCAGCTGGCACTGCATGCAGCGTCCGGCCTCGGTTACGGCCTGATCGAGGGTGAGGCTGCCTTCCTCTTGAATGAATCCGCGCAGGCGTTCTTTTGCCGGCGTCACCGGCCTCTCCACGCGCTTCTTGTAGGCGAAACCTTCTTCGCGTCCCAGGCAGGAGAAGTTGTTGTCGGAAGGGGCCAGCTTCTGGTCGATCTTGCCCTTGCCGCCCAGGTATTTATCGATTGAGGCGGCGGCTATCCTGCCCGCTTGAATGGCCTCGATGACGGAGGCCGGCCCGCTAACGATATCGCCGCCGGCGAAAACGTCCTTCCGCGACGAGACCAGCGTTTTTTCGTCCGCGACGATGCAGCCCTTCTTCATTGCTATAGAGAAGCCCATTGGCACGTCGGACGCCTGGCCGATGGCTGCTATCAACCTGTCAACCTCAATGACGAACTCGCTTCCTTCGATGGGTATCGGCCGCGCACGGCCGCTGGCGTCGGGCTCGCCCAGCTTCATGCGGATGCACTCCACGGAGAGCTTATCGCCGCCGGACAGCACCTTCTGCGGCGCCACCAGGTAGCTGATCTTTATGCCCTCGCTCACGGCTTCCGCGATCTCCTCGTCATTGGCCGGCATCTCGCTGCGCGTGCGGCGGTAGAGCATGGTGACCTTCTTCACGCCGATCCTCAGCGCGCACCTGGCGACATCGATTGCGACGTTGCCGCCGCCGACAACGGCGATCTCCTCGCCCAGGTCGACCTTGTCCTTCAGATTTATCGCCTTCAGCACGGATATGCCGTCGAGAACGCGCGGGTCTTCCTCGCCGGCGATGCCCATCTTTGTGCCGTTGGGGGCGCCCATGGCCAGAAAAACGGCGTGGAATCCTTTATCGAAAAGGCTGTCTATCGATCTGACCTTGGTATTAAGCTGAATGTTCACACCGATGTCCTCGATAGCCTTTATCTCACCGTCGAGGATGTTTCGCGGCAGGCGGTATTCCGGTATTCCGGTGCGCATCATGCCTCCGGCTGCGGGCAGCCTCTCGAATACGGTTACTTCATGACCCAGGGTGCGCAGGAACCAGGCCGCGGTCAGGCCGGCGGGGCCTGATCCGACTATCGCAACTTTCTTTCCGGTATCGGGCGCTATCTTGACCTTGGAGCGCCAGCGCCCGCTGTCCTGCTCGGCGGCAAAACGTTTCAACGCCCTGATTGCTATCGGATTGTTCAGCTCGCATCTGCGGCAGACCTCCTCGCAGGGGTGGTGGCAGACGCAGCCCAGAGTGTGGGGGAAGGGCACCGTTTCGCGGATGACCTCAAGCGCATCCTGGAACCGGCCCTCGGCGATGAGTCTGACGTAGCGCGGGATGTCTATACCTGCGGGGCAGGTGTTGCTGCAAGGAAGCAAAACCTTCTCGCGGTCGTCTGCGCTGAAATGTTTCTTGTCTTTGAGCGCTCCCGATGGGCAGACCTCCACGCAGGCCTCGCAGAACCTGCACGCGGCGTCCTCCAGCCTCTGTCCGTATGATGTGCCCACGTAGGTGTCGATGCCGCGGTTGATGAGCCCGATGGCCCCCACGCCGCGCACCTCCTGGCACATGCGGATGCAGCGCTCGCACAGGATACACAGGTTGGGATCGCGTATGAACAGCGGCTCGTCGAGCGTTATCTTGAACCGGCCCGGCTGCGGCTTGAATACGGGGAACAGGTCGCTCACGCCCACGTAATCAACGACCTTTTTTAGCGGCGAGCCCTCCTCCAGTTCCCCCCGGTATTCGCTCAATATCAGCCAGATGATATCCTTCCTCAGGTGTCGCAGTTTAGGCGTGTTTGTCTGGACTATCATGCCCTCCTGGGCCTTGGTGGTGCATGCGGGGTGGTATCCCGGGATGTGCTCTATCTCTACCAGGCACAGGCGGCAGGCGCCGAGGGGGGGCAGCTCGGGGTGGTAGCACAGGTTGGGAATGTAGATGCCGGCCTTGAATGCGGCCTCAAGTATGGTCTTGCCCTCGGCCACCTTTACTTCGGTTCCGTCTATGAATAATTTGATCATTCTATAGCCTTGAAATCGCAGGCATCGATGCATGCCTTGCATTTGATACATTTATCGTTATCGATACGGGCGAACTCCTTCTTCTGCCACCGGATCGCTCCCGCGGGACAGACCCTGGAGCACTGGCCGCACTTGGTACAGGCCTCTTCAATTACCTTGAATTTCGTCAGCGCCGTGCACACATGCGCCGGGCACCTGTGGTCGCGGATATGCTCAAGGTATTCGTCCATGAAATACCGTATTGTGGTCAAGGCGGGGTTCGGGGCGCTGTTGCCCAGGCCGCAGAGCGCCGACTCTTTGATGCTGGTTCCCATCTCCCTGAGGAAGGTGATGTGTTCCTCCTTGCCGCGGCCCTCCGTGATTTCCTCCAGCACCTCCAGTAATCGCTTTAGCCCCACGCGGCAGGGGACGCATTTTCCGCAGGACTCGGCCACGGTGAACGAGAGGAAATAGCGCGCGATGTCAACCATGCAGGTCTTCTCGTCCATGACGACGAAGCCGCCCGAGCCCATGATGGCGCCGGTCTGAGTTATCGTCACGTAATCGATGGGCGTATCGAGGAGCGATGCCGGTATGCATCCTCCCGAAGGGCCGCCTATCTGCACCGCCTTGAGCGGCACCTTTTTCTTGAGCATGCCGCCGCCCGCACCGTAAATTAGATCGTGTATCGGCGTGCCCATGGGCACCTCGACAAGCCCGGTGTTTTTCACCTTGCCGGCCAGGGCGAAAACCTTGGTACCCTTGCTGTACTGCGTTCCTATTGAGCTGAACCACTCCGCCCCTTTATTAATTATGTGGCTTATGTTGGCCAGCGTCTCCACGTTATTTATCACGGTGGGCTTGTCCCACAAGCCTTTCTCAACGGGGAAAGGCGGCCTTGGCCGCGGCATTCCTCTGTGCCCCTCGATCGAGGCGATCAATGCCGTCTCCTCGCCGCAGACGAAGGCTCCGGCGCCGCGCTTGACCGTGATATCGAACGAGTGTTTTGTGTTTAGAATGTTCTTCCCCAGATAGCCTTTCTGCCTGGCCTGCGCGATGGAGATATCCAGCCGTTCCAGCGCCAGCGGGTATTCCTCGCGGCAGTAGATAAAGCCCTGCGATGCGCCGATGGCGTAAGCGGCTATGATCATTCCCTCGATGACCGCCTGCGGGTCGCCCTCGAGTATGCTGCGGTCCATGAATGCGCCCGGGTCGCCCTCGTCCGCGTTGCATATCAGGTACTTCTCATTGCCCTTGGCGCTCCTGGCGAAGTCCCACTTTCTGCCCGTGGGGAATCCGGCGCCGCCCCTGCCGCGAAGACCCGAGTTCTTGATCTCTTCTATCACCTGCTCCGGCGTCATATTGACAGCCTTCTTGAGCGCCATGTATCCGCCGTGCGCTATGTAGTCGTCTATATCCTCAGGGTCGATCTCGCCGCAGTTCTTCAGAACGATACGCATCTGCCTGGCGAAGAACTGTTCGTAGTCACTGCCCGCAAGGAGCGTATGTACAGGATCGCTGTTAAGAAGGTGGTTCTCGACTATAAACGGCACGTCCTTGGGCTTGATGCATTCATAGGTCAGCCTGCCCAGTTCGGGGGTGATGATATCGACCAGCACGTCGCGAAACAGGCCCCGGTCACCGGTCTTGATTATCTTACATTTCTCGCTCAGGTTGTGGCGTTCCAGCTCTTTCCTGAACAGCTCCGCCACCTCGCGGGCGCCGGCCGAGATGCCGCTGGTTCCCATGCATATGAGAATTTTTGTGCTCATTATTTGGTCACCGCTTGCCGATACTTATCGATAAGTTTCTCCACGCTCTGAATCGTACAGCCGCCGTAAAATTCGTTGTCGATCATCACCACCGGGGCCATGCCGCAGCAGCCGAGGCAGGCCACTCGTTCCAGAGTGAACATGCCGTCCTTCGTCGTCTCTCCCACGGTCACGTCCAGCAGACCGGCGATGTAGTCGAGTATGGCCTTTCCGCCCATCACGTGGCAGGCCGTTCCCTGACACACCGTGATGATATGCTTGCCGCGCGGGGTGAGATGAAACTGCGCGTAGAAGGTAAGCACTCCGTAAATATCGATGGGGTAAATCGACAACTCTTCCGCTATCAGCGATACTGCTTCGCCCGGCACGTAGCCGTACTTGGCCTGTATGTCCTGCAGAACCGGTATAAGGATGCCCTTCTTATCGGGGTATTTACTTATCTCTTTCTTTATGTCCGATGCGCTAACTTTCATAAAGGCCTCTTAAAGGGACAAAACAAAAAAGTAGACGCAAGCGTCTACCCCAACTTATATGTTATATCGTCCGGAACTGCCGCAACCGCTACATGAACGCTCAGTTCATCCTTATACATTTCATTCCATTACATCAGTGAATTGTTACGGGATTATTACGATAGAAACGGGATAGGCAAATTGTACACTTTTATCGTCACATTAGCAAGGGGCCGACGGCAAACCCCAATGTGGTAAAAGGGTTGTTTTTCCTATCGGCGTTTTATGTAGGGGCGTATCGCGATACGCCCACGGCGGGCGGTCACAAGGATCGCCCCTACCCAGTGAATAAACCCCCCTTTACGAAAGGGGGACTAAGGGGGATTGTACCAGACAGGGGGTTGATCCCTGCATCTATTTCTTGACAACGATGCTATAATATCCCCCATGACTTACCGCGAGGCCCTGAAATACATCCTCAGCTTTACCGACTACGAGAAGCTCCCCGCCTCATCCTACACCGCCGCCAACTTCGACCTGCGGCGCGTGGAGGAGCTTCTGCGCCGCCTGGGCGATCCGCACCTGGGCCCGCGCACGGTGCATATCGCCGGCACCAAGGGCAAGGGAAGTACCTCTGCAATGATCGCTTTCGCGCTGACCGCCGCGGGCCGCCGCACCGGGCTCTACACCTCGCCGCACCTGCACACCTTCCGCGAGCGTATCCGTATCGACGGAGAGATGATAAGCGAAGACGATTTCGCATCGACGATCGAAGCTATCAAGCCGCACGCGGACGAGGTCAACAACCAGTCGACTTTTGGAAGACTGACCACATTCGAGGTGCTGACCGTCGCGGCCTTTGTATATTTCAAGAAACGTAATGTCGATTTCCTGGTGCTGGAGACCGGGCTCGGCGGACGCCTCGATGCGACCAACGTCGCCAGACCCGAGGTCTGCGTCATCACTCCGATAAGCATGGACCACACCGAGATACTGGGCCGCACCGTGGCCGAGATAGCGCGGGAGAAGGCCGGCATCATCAAGCCGGGCGCCATCGTCATCAGCGCGCCGCAGAACCCCAACGCCGCGGCGGTGATAAAGGAAACGGCAGCGCGGCTCAGGAACAGGCTCATAAACACGGGCGGCGACGTGAAATGGCGCAGGCTCGATTTCAACACCAGAGGCCAGGAGTTCGAGGTCACGACTCCCAAGGGCTCTCTTCGATATGGCATCTCGCTGCTGGGCAACCACCAGATTGAGAACGCGGCCGTGGCGGTAACCGCGCTGGAAGTCATGGGCGTTGACTACGAGTCGATATTCAGGGGGCTGGCCAACGTGCGCTGGCCGGGGCGGCTGGAGATTATTAAGGACGAGCCCATCGTCCTCGTCGACGGAGCGCACAACGCGGACTCGGCGCGGCGCCTGCGCGAGGCGATAGAGGAATACATACGCTACGACGATATGATACTGGTCATCGGGGCTTCATCCGATAAGGACATCGACGGCATGCTGCTGGAGCTTATGCCTCTGGCGAACAAGATAATCGCCACTAAATCGATGCATCCCCGCGCCCTGCCCGTGAACACCATCCTCAACGAGATAGAGAAGCTGGATCGCAAGGCTTCTTATTTCTCGAACGTGACGGATGCCGTCGGTCAGGCGCTGCAAAACGCGTGGCCGCACGACCTGATATGCGTGACCGGCTCGCTCTTCGTCGTCGCCGAGGCCATCGAGTATATCAAGGGCGTCAAGCGCGACAACCTATAAATCGTGTGGGGTGGGTTTAACGAAGTGTAACCCGCTACTTGCTATCTCCGATCAGAACGCGTTAATTACCCAGAGAACCCCTATGACAATAAAGTAGATGCCCACCACCCAGGCGATTATCTTCGGCTTCACTATAACCAGTATGCCGAACAGGATGCTGAGAATACCGATTACGAGGGTCCAAATATTAATGTCGTCCACGATACGCCCCCTTTCTCAAACTAATCTACGGCAGATGGTTTAAATCATTCTACAGGCATTTAAATCTTTGTCAAGTCGCGTATCCGAGAGTTGACACCCCCATTTACGTCGTGCTAAAATCACGGCGGTTTATTAAAAAGCTATCCGAGTTGCCCGGCCTAAACCGATAGAAAGGCACGGCAGGCGACCGATACGGCGCAGATGGAAACGTCTGCACCCCCCATTGCGGAAAGGAGAGCTGCCGATACTTTTATTTGTATTTGAGCGCCTCATCCCAATGAGGCGCTTTTTAATTTGGCCAAAATTGAATATGGACCCTTATAAACCTGCCGTTGAAGGCGGAAGCTTGCCCTGCTTTCCGCCTTCAACCATTTTAGCTTCCAAAATTGACTCTAGTCCTCAGTTCATGTTAAAATTATGAAAGTTTATTACAAAGCAATCCGAGTTGTCTGTACTAAACCGTTAAGCGGCATGGCAGACAGCCATTCGGTGCAGATGGAAACGCTTGCACCCCCCGTTGTGGAAAGGAAGGCTGAGTTTTGTTTTTGTTGTTATATAGCGCCTCTTTAAAATGAGGTGCTTTTTTTATTCCAATTGCAACTACCTCGATTTAGGAGATTCAAAGGAACTTTTTCAGGATCGATGCATTGGAATAGACATTATCTGTCATCGCGATAGTAAGATGATATCCGATAATTCAACGACAACGATGTATTTCCTGATTTAGTGCCAACGGCAGTCAGAACTGTTAAGGAGAGTAGATATATCATGATAGCTAAGCAGGCAGTAAACGAAATCGAAAGGCTGAAGGAGAGCTATCCCAGCAAATATTCGGCGCTCTTGCCGGCGTTGAGCCTGGTTCAGCGGAATCACGGCAATGTGCTAAACATGAAGGACATTCATGACGTTGCGGCACTGTTTGATGTCCCTGTCGGCAAGGTCTATGGTGTAGCGACTTACTATTCGATGTTCAACGTCGATAAAAAAATCGGGAAATATCACCTGCAGGTTGATACCAATATACCGGGCGTATTAGCAGGTGCAAAAGACATTTTAGCCCATCTCGAAAAAGTCCTTGGAATTAAAGCCGGTGAAACTACCGATGACGGATTATTCACTATTAGCGAGGTTGAGTGTCTGGGATCATGCGGTACCTGTCCCGTGATTCAGGTCAACGACGTGTACTATGAGAACATGACTACCACAAAGGTGGACCAGCTTATCAAATCATTACGCAAAGATGTGATGCCGGAACGGAAGGATGATTCGCACTTCGGGACGGTTTGCAACGTTCTTCTGAAGAACAGGGGTGTAAAAGACGCCACCTCGATAAAAACGGCTAAAGCCAATGGCGCATATCAAACCCTGGCCAAGGCAAAGAAGATGAAGCCGGAGGATATCCTTAAAGAGGTTAAGGACGCCGGTTTGCGGGGGCGCGGCGGCGCCGGATTCCCGGCGGGAATGAAGTGGAGCTTCCTGGCGAAAGATACAGGCAAGCCCGTATATCTTATCTGCAATGCCGACGAAGGGGAGCCGGGGACGTTTAAAGACAGACAGATCATGGAATACGATCCCCATCTGCTAATCGAGGGTATGGCGATTTCGGCGCTGGCCATCGGCGCAAAAACAGCCTTTATCTATATACGCGGTGAGTTCGGATGGATTGCCGATATCCTGGAGAAGGCGATTGCGGAGGCCAAGAAAGACGGCCAGCTTTCCGATTTAAATATAATCGTGCATCGAGGCGCGGGTTCGTATGTCTGCGGTGAAGAGACGGCGCTTATCGAATCCCTGGAAGGCAAGCGCGGACAGCCCCGCATACGTCCTCCCTTCCCCGCAGTCTCGGGTGTATATAATTCTCCCACCATAGTTAACAATGTTGAGACGCTGGCAAGCGTTCCGTTTATCGTGGATAAAGGGGCCGCGGAATTCAAGAAATTGGGATCCGAAAATAATTACGGATTTAAGCTGTTCGGCATCAGCGGGTGCGTGAACAAACCGGGCGTTTACGAGTATCCCATGGGGGTTTCTTTCAATGAACTCATTAAAGCCGCCGGCGGCGTCAAAGGAACACTGAAAGCCGCTATAGTAGGCGGACTGTCGGTCGCGATCATGAAGGCGGAAGAGCTAAAAGATTTGAAGATGGATTTTGATTCCTGCGCCAAGAAAGGCACCGGCCTTGGCTCGGGCGGGATCATGGTTATCAGCGATGATTTCTCTATTCCAGAGCTAGCCCTCCGTACGGCGAAGTTCTATGCGCATGAGTCGTGCGGCAAGTGCGTGCCGTGCAAGGAAGGTTCGTACATGCTGGTGAAAATACTGAAGAAGATACTTGCCGGCAACGGGACATCTAAGGATATCGATAACATCATCAAGATAACCAATACGGTGCGGGGAGGATTAAGCCTCTGTCCTACCGGCGAGGCATTCTCTGTTCCGATTGGCGCGATGGTTACTAAATTCCGCGACGAGTTCGAAGCGCTGATTTAAAGATTAGCGCGAATTGAGTTTATTTATCATATAGCGAGGAGAATAAACGATGAAGATCACAATCAATGGGATAACTTGTGAAGCAAAGGAAGGACAGACGGTGCTTCAGGCGGCCAGGGACAACGGGATTTATATCCCATCTCTGTGCTACCACGAAAGGACCGGCGTTGCCGGCAAGTGCCGTGTATGCGTTGCCGAGATTGAGGGCATGCGTGGATTACAGACTACCTGTTCCGTTGAGGCGAAGGACGGCATGAAGGTTGTAACCAACTCGGAGACCGTATTGAACGCCCAGCGTCTGGTCGTCGACCTGCTCTTATCCACAGGCAAACACGATTGTATTTCATGCGAAAAGAACGGCAATTGCGAATTGCAGAATGCGGCTTACTATCTGCATATCGAGCATCCGAGCATCCAGTATGCCGATATAGTGACGGATACGGACGATAGCTCGGCCTTTATTCAGGTGGAACGCAGCAAATGTATCTCATGCGGGCGCTGCGTCGCCGGATGCAACAATACCGTTGTTAACGAGGTGCTCGATTTCGGCAGCCGCGGGCATGGAACCGCCATCGTATTTGATACGAACAAACCCATGGGCGAGTCGACATGCGTGCAGTGCGGCGAATGCGTTCAGATGTGCCCGGTGGGCGCGCTCATCGAGAAGAAGTCTATCGGTAAGGCGCGGGCATGGGAGATCAAGAAGATACGCACCACCTGCCCCTACTGCGGAGTCGGGTGTCAACTTGACCTGCATACCAAAGGCGAGCAGATCGTTAAGGTCACCGGTGTGGAGGATGGCTCTCCAAACAAGGGTCAGCTTTGCGTTAAAGGGCGCTTCGGCTACGACTTCATTTATTCAGAGGACAGGTTAACGTCTCCCTTGGTTAAAGAAAACGGTAAATTCAGGGAGGCTGCCTGGGAAGAAGCCCTCGATATCGTAGCTAATAAGTTTAAGGAGATAATAAAGGAATCGGGCCCGGACGCCATAGCCGGAGTGAGCTGCGCCAGAAGCATCAATGAAGATTCTTATCAAATGCAGAAGCTCTTCCGATCGGTTATCGGCACTAATAACATCGATCATTGCGCACGTACCTGACACGCCCCTACGGTCGCCGGTCTGGCGGCCGCGTTCGGCTCAGGCGCAATGACCAACTCATTCAACGAGCTTGAAAGAGCAAAACTGATATTCTGCATCGGCACCAATATGACGGAAGCACACCCGGTTGCATCGTACTTCCTCAAGCGCGGGGTCAAGAAAGGCGCCAAGTTAATAGTGGCCGACCCGCGCAAACAGCCTCTGGCGGACAGGGCCGATATCTATGCCCAGATAAAGGTTGGTTCGGATGTGGCCTTCCTTAACGGTCTAATGAATGTTCTTATCGCGGAGGACCTGTACGACAAGAAATTCGTTAGTGAGAACTGCGAGAATTTCGATGACCTGAAAGCCAAGGTCATGGAATATCCTGTTGAGCGTGCCTCCGAGATATCGGGTGTGCCTGTCGAGACTATTCAGGAAATCGCTCGTACGATGGCAAAGGTTAAGCCAGGCATGCTGTGCTATACGCTCGGTATAACCGAACATACCTGCGGCAAGAATAATGTTATGTCGACAGCCAACCTTCAGATGCTGCTGGGTAACATGGGGGTCGAGTGCGGCGGCGTCAACCCGCTGCGCGGACAGAACAACGTTCAGGGCGCGTGCGACATGGGCGCCCTGCCGGTGGTTTTCCCGGGATACCAGGGCGTCACGGACCCCGCGATAAGAGAGAAGTTCCAGAAAGCTTGGGGCGTTGCGTCCTTACCGGACAAGCCGGGGCTCATGATCCCGGATATGATGGCCGGACTACCCACGAAGAAGGTCAGGGCATTCTACATTTTCGGCGAGAACCTGGCGAACACGGAGCCGAATATAAAGCATGTAGAGCATGAGCTGGAGTCGGCGGAGTTCATAGTGTGTAACGATATCTTCCCGACGGAAACGACAAGGTTTGCCGACGTAATCTTCCCGGCGGCGGCATGGTCGGAGGACGATGGCACATTCACCAGCAGCGAGCGCAGGGTCAATCGCGTTCGCAAGGTCAAGAGCCCTCCGGGACAGGCTAAGCCGAATTGGTGGATATTCAAAGAGATAGCTAAGAGGATGGGTCACAATTGGGAGTCCAACAGCGCCCAGGAGATATGGGATAATGAAGTATCCGTCCTGGCTCCGGCATACGGCGGGATTAAGTACTCAAGGATTGAAGGTGACGGACTGCAGTGGCCCTGCCCCAATGTAGAACATCCGGGGACAAAGTTCCTGCACAAGGATGGAAAGTTCTCGCGCGGCAAGGGCGCTTTCAAGGGCATCGAGTGGACGCCGCCGGCCGAGGTTGAGGATAAAGAGTACCCGTTCGTGCTCAGCACGGGTAGAAGGCTCTATCATTATCATTCGCGTACGCAGACGATGCGCACCGGATTGGACAAGATACTTTCGGAGGAGACGGCTGATATCTCACCTGCCGACGCAGCGAAGCTAGGTGTGAAGAATAACGAGTATGTGATTGTCTCGTCACGACGCGGATCCGTAAAAGTAAAAGCAAGGGTGACGGAGCAGATTCCGCCGGGCCTAGTGTGGATGGCTTTCCATTTCCGCGACGGCAATGCGAATTGGCTGACGAACAATGTGTTCGATCCTGATACCAAGACCGCGGAATACAAAGCCTGCGCTGTTAAGGTGGAGAAAGCGAAGAAGTAGCGCAGCCATTTAAAAAATTCGATAAAGCGTGATTTATCCGGCGCCCAGCCTGTAACGACTGGACGCCGGATGGTATTTAAGAACTACATGGCAAAGGAGGAGGTTAATCATGAAAAGCAAACTTGGTGACATCATCGGAAAAGCCATCCAGAATGAAGAAGATGCTAGGCTGTTCTATACCGATCTCGCGAAAAAGGTGAAGGATAAAGAGGCCAAAGAAGCCCTGACTTTTATGGCAGGGGAGGAGAAGAAACACAAGGATTTTCTCGTTTCATATCGGGACGGAAAGAATAAGAGCGCGTTGAAAATGGAGGATACCGTCGATTACAAGGTGGCCGAATACAACGAAAAGCCGGATATTAAAGGCGATCTGAAATCCAAGGACGTGTATCTAATCGCCGCCCATCGCGAACTCAACTCACACAATTTCTATAACGCGCTTGCAGAAGCGCAGCCAAAAGGTGAGGTCAAGGACATGCTGCTTACAATGGCCCAAGAGGAGCTCAAACACAAGGAAAAGGTTGAATACCTGTACTCGAACACGGCTTTTACTGAGGCTTGGTAATTAGCTGCTGAAAGACAGGAGTTCTGCTTAACGCATTATTGAGAAGGGGGAAGCATTAATGCTTCCCCCTTTTTTACTCTTGATTTTCTTTCCGCCACCAGATGAGAGCCCATTTCGACTGCCCTTCGTGAGTAAAGACAGACGAGTCTTGTTCTTCGACGAATTTACTCTTCAGAAATTCTCGCAGCTTCTTTTTTTCATCGGTGCTAAAGGGATCGGTTCGCCATTGTAGATCATCTATAGCTTCTTCAACACTCGAGAACTGAGCTTTGACCTTGCAGTAGAGAATCTCGACGTTAGCTTGGATGCCCATCTGAAAAAGCATATTGTAAATGTAAATATATCGCGCATGCCCTTTACCGTATCTGCCTATTGCCTTATAGGCTTCCCAGTCAAAAGGAAGATGCACGATTGGGGAAGTGAGAAAAGCCGCCTGTCTAGTGATGGCAACTATATTTGATAGAGCTTCTTTCATATCACCCGAGCTCAGCGAGCGTGAAGCTACTACGACATCATGATTGCCTACCTGCTTGTTGGCAAAGGCGTCCTGCCAGGAAGAGTTCAGGTATTGGATGTTGCTTAAGCCGCTGCTTTCGGCATCGGACCTCAATCGTTTCAGCATCTCCGAAGAAATATCGAGTGCAGTGACACTCGCTGCCTTCTTCGCTAGAGGAATAGTGAGCGTACCCGGCCCGCAGCCGATATCAAGCACCGTCCACCCGGGCCTGATTTCAATTCGTTCCAGCATTTGGTAGATATAATCATCCTTATCCCTTGTCTCGCCATCCTTAACGTGGTTAACCTTTTTACCGAATCGATCCGCTCTCCTGTTCCATAGTTCCTGCTGTGACGAGTTGTCTTTCAGGTGAGAGTGTCTTGATTCTTGTTGCCACATGGCATTCCAATCTATCGACTTGAAGTCCATAGCTTTCTCCATAAAACGCTATATCGGCATGTTTCTTAAGTACTATTTGATAGTTCCATCCCATCATTACTTTTATTTTGATGAACGATTGTCAATGACCCATCAGTATCACAACTTGCTCAGGATCTCCGCCACCTTGACGGCCGTGGCTCCCGTAAGCTTGGCGCACTTCTCCCGGGTTTCCTCTCCTTTATTACTCATGTAGTGCGTGGCGACCTCGTTCATGTCGAACCAGTTAAGCCCTGTGATCTCGGAGCAGGTGTTGCTTTTAAACATCGACTTGAACCACTGTGCCAGCTCGTGGCACGGAGCAAAGGCAGGCAGGATAGCCTCCAGGCCCTGGTCGATGCTGGACCGCCCTGTTCTGGCGTTGATGAGTACAAAACCCATGGTCAGAGCGCCGCAGGTCAACCCACAGCCTCCCCCTCCCTGAAGCCCTCCCACGGCTTTGAACCAGAAGTCGTCCCTGATCTCGAGGACATCCTGGAAGGCCTGAAATATAGATTGAGAGCAGCCGAAGGATTTCCTATAGTAATCATATGCCAACTCGCCCAGCCGCTCCCGCTCCTCTTCCGAGGTGAGGATATCCTTGACTCTCTCGTCAAAGAGCGCGGAGAAATTGTGTTTGGGGTCAGGTTTATCAGGTGCCATTATTGTCCCCTTTCATCTTCTGTCAGCATCATTTATCGACTTGAGATTTCTTCCACACAGACAGGTAATATCCGATCCTCACGTTCCTGAGTTCGTTTTGTATGCTGCATGCTTTATCGCAAGAGCCCACCAGCGATTCCCAGAATATGCCCATCGATCCGTATTTAATTATAAGTCCGGCGACGAATTCTTTGTAAACCTGCGTCTCGTCCTGCCACTCGATGAGTTGAAATCCGGCCGCTGTGACTTCTTGAATCGTATTTTCCCTTGTGGTGATACCGTTGATGCACGTAGCTATAGGCAGGCCGGAGAATTCTCCCTTCTTATCTCTCAAGTACAGGTCGCTGATAATCAGTTTCCCTCTCTGGGCAAGCACCCGGTGCATCTGCGCCAGAGCTAACGTCCTATCTTCCAGAAGGTTGAAAACACACTCGCAGATTACACCATTCATCGAAGCATCGGCATAAGGAAGCCGGCAAACGTCTCCAATCACCACTTCCAGATTGCTGTTAAGCCTCTTCGCTTTGACAGCCAGGTGCTCGGATATATCGATGCCAGACGACTGCATACCAAGGACGTCTGTCAGGTATTCCACGGTCTTGCCGCAGCCGCTGCCGATGTCCAGGATGTGGCTCCCCTCGGCAAACCCCGCGATTTTCATGGCTTTCTTCGTCAGCTCCAGTCCGCCCGGACGCAGGGCTTCGTTAGCGGCCGTCTGAAAGCCCTCGTTTTCATATAGTCTGATAGCTTTCTTACTCATCTTGAGCCCCCGGCCTTCGGTCAGCGATTGTCCTTTTCGCGGTGCCCTTCGATATCGGCAGTTGAGTGTCGAGTATATTCACGGCAACTTTTACACGTCCTCCGTCCAGGCCCTCCGCAACGGCGGGTATCTGATAAAGGGCTCTCTGCACCTCCTGGCTCAGCGCATCTTTGCCCGTCGGGTTCCCTTCTGCGATTAGTACATCAACTGTCAGTATCTCTTCCCCGTCATCTTCCGATAGTTCGCACTGGAAATTCAATACACCTTCGACCTGAAAGATTGCCTCATCCAGTTCAGCTATGGTGAGAGGCCTCCCCACGAGCTTCTTCATACCAGATACCCTGCCCCTGACAATGTCCATCTGCCGCAGCGTTGAGCCGCAGGGACATGTACCGGGAACGAAACGGCTCAGGTCGCCGATGCGGTAGCGGATCAGCGGCATGCCCTGGCGGGTGAGCGTCGTGAATACTATCTCCCCCGTCTCGCCTTCGGGAAGCGGCCGCCCCGTCCCCGGGTCGATGATTTCAAAGTACAGATCGGCTTCTCTCATGTGATAACACGATCGTGCTGCGCACTGCACCCCGCCGCCAAGGCCCATCTCCGTAGTCCCGTAATGATTGAACACCTTGCAGCCCCATGCGTCCTCGACCGCTCTGGAGATAGAATCGGGCACATGATCCGTCGTCAGCAGGACGCTTTTCATCAGGCCTTTAAGTCTCCCGCCGCTTCGATTACGGGCCATACGCAGGACATGTGTCGGAATCCCAACCATCGAGGTCGCCTTTTGCTTTAAAGCGACGTCGATCGCATCGGCAGCATTGTAGACAGGGCCATAAGGGATTGGATGCGCGCCCATCCTTGTGAGCGCTATCTTTAACAAGTCTCCCACACTTCCCGGCAACTCCCACGGCAGCAGGATCATGATTCTGTCGGATGGCCCGACCAGATTGCGCATGCCATAGTCAAAGAAGTCTATCGTTAGCTCTTGATCTTCTTTAGTAAAATAAAAGCGTTTCGGTTCGCCGGTCGTGCCCGAAGACTGCAGACTGACGATTCGCTCGATCTCCGTCTGTGGAGTGCAAAGCAGTCCATACGGATTAGCTCTGATATCCTGCGGATTAGTGAACGGCAGTTCCGCGAAATGCGTAAAATTGACGATTCCGTCCGGATCGATCCCTGCCAATTGCGAACGATAGAAAGCGCTTCTTTCCTTAGCCAGCGCCACTGTTTTGCGGAGCCGGGCCAGCTGATAGCTCTCGATGGCCTGCCGGGGCAGCGCTCCGGGCGGCAGGCCGATCTTTGCGGCGATCCAGTCATCTAACGGCGTCTTTAACATGAAACACCTGAATATATCTCTAAGCGTAATCCTTGTCGCCTTCACAGTTGGCAGGGCCGTGATTGTGTGTGTCCGGGTCGTATACTTCCCCCTTAGGCACCCGGATGATATCCAGCTTATATGTATCCATAAGATTCAGCGCATCCGCTGCGCTGCGGTTTGCTCCCATGTAGCGGGTTATCTGAGCCGCAGCCAGTTCTTCAAAGGCTTCTTTCTCAATAACGCCGCAGATGACCGCTTCACAATCCTGCTTCAGGATTTCCCTTACCATTGCCATCCCGATGCTTTCCTGACCTTCCGGGTTTTTAAAAGTCTCAAAGCTTCCGTCATCTGTTTCTGCAATCAATAGAAAAGTGCTTTCTTCGAAATTGTCCGGAATCAGGCTATCCATTTTAGCTCCATTGGCCGCAATTGCGATCTTCATTGGTTACATCCCTTCTCTTCAGGGTGCTCTGTCCGGAAGCCGATTCTAGATATCTGTGCTTTTCCCCCGGTACAGAGAATGCCCGTCCCTGCTCGTGATATTATACGCACAAAAAGGTATCGTCTTACCTTTATCGATAATTGAAACGCAGCAGTATTGCAACCGTTCTATGTCCAGGTTTTCAGCATCCTGGAAGGCCATGCAGGTGATACTGAGCCGGTAGTTCCTGATCCTGTCCAGGACGTTGTCCCAGCTATCCTGTTTCTTCGCGCCGTTCTCCGAGCCGCAGCATGCGGGACTATTCAGGATTCGCCATCTGTTTCTTACAAAACTTCGCGATTTCAATACAGATTCCATCCGGTCGCTTCCTCGACCGTAACAGCATGTGTTTTGTTTCTTACTGGAAGGTGTCAGTTTGCCGTCTTTCATATAAATGAAATCCCCGTGGAAAGAACATACGGAGCTTTCACAGTCGGAGGGCGCGAAATCGGCTACCTTAAGCAGGCCGTCCGTCTGTTCTTCAAGCGCTCTGAGCACTTCCGGCAGCGTAAACCTGTCCTTGTCCTCGGGCGGAACCGGATATCTGCCAAAATAGCTGATCGGCTGGAAATGCACTCCCCTGATCACCGGCATCCCTTTCAGGGCATAACGCACGATGTCTCCGATATTATCGGTGTTGATCCCCGGCACAAGAGTCGGCACGAGTACGACCCCCAATTGCTGGCGACCGCAGGCCTCGATGGCTTTCTCTTTCGCTGCAAGCAAGCTCTTCCCGCGCAGATGCTGATATATCTCATCCTTCGTTCCGTCGAACTGTAGAAACACCCAGCTCAGGCCAGCTTCTTTCAAGGCTTGTACATAGTCGTGATCTTCGCCAAGCCTTATGCCGTTGGTATTCAACTGAAAGAACGTGTATCCCAGCGACCGCGCGGCCCTGATGATATCCGGCAGATCATCCCGCATAGTAGGCTCACCGCCGGAAAGCTGGATGTTGCTTTTGCCGGTCGTGTCCCGGACCATTTTCATCTGATCCATCAGCTCTTCTAAGGTAAGGTCTTTGACAGGGTCGTCGCTTACGGCATTGGCAAAGCAGATTGGACAACCGAGATTACAGCGCTGTGTAACTTCTAGTAAAGCGCAGCATATCTGCTGGTTGTGGCTCGGACATAAACCGCAGTCGTACGGGCATCCCTTATCGATCTCTGTCAGACATACATTCGGATGCTCCGGCATCTTGAGCTGCTGCCAGGCCAGATAGTCGGGTTCGCCGCGCCAGATAACGGTCTTGAAGTCTCCATGTTCTTTACAGGTCTTTCTCAGGTAGACGCAGCCGTGCTCCCTGACCCGCTCGGCAGGAATACGTTTCAAGCAGACCGGACAGACGCTCTGCGTCCGGCCGATTATCTCTTCCGTCTGCTGCTTCTTTATATCATGTACTGAAGTCATAACCTTAATCCTTACCGACTTTTTACAGACTCGATCAGCACACTCATGTCACCACCGCAGACCATTCCTTCATCGGCAATACAGCCATTCAAATCGAAGTTCTGGATCAGGTATCCTCCCTTTCTGATAATATCCCGTGCGCTTTGAATCACTTTGCCTTCAGCCAATCCACCGCCTACACTACCCAGGATTCTTCCGTCAGCCCACACCAGCATTTTGGCTCCAGCCCTACGCGGAGCGGACCCTCTCGTGGAGAGCACCGTTGCAAGCGCTCTTTCGCCATTTCTTCCAAGGCTCAATGCTTCTATGACGTCCCGGTCGAATTCCGTCCACATAATCCTGGCGGACTCCCGGCCCATTTTAGGGTTCTCAAGCCGGCGGTAGCTGATCACTTGCCCGAGGATTGATATCGCGAGCTCTCCCGGCGTTACAGCACCTATATCCAGTCCGATAGGTGCATTTACCTTCTCAAGGATTTCGCGGGGAGTTCCCTCGCTGATTAACTGTTCTTTTACACCCTCGACCCGCCGCCTTGCCCCGATCATCCCGGCATAGGCCCATGGCTTCTTGGCAACCTCACGCAGACAAATCAAATCATGCCGGTGTCCTCTGGTCACAATCACTACATAAGTATACGGATTGAACTGTAGAAGTTCGAAAGACTTTTCAAAGCTTTCGCAGATGACCTGATCCGCATCAGGAAAGCGCTCCGCATTCGCAAATTCAATCCTGTCGTCAACCACGGTAATAGAAAAACCGAGCTTTGCGCCAAATTCGCATAACGCTTTGCCGATATGTCCCCCTCCGAAGATGATCAGTCTTGGTTCAGGGAAGAAAGGCTCCGCCACCAGTAGTTTCTTATCCGATGTACTAACAATTTGCAGTTCGCCTGTAGCCAGGGCCTGTTGAATTAATTGCCTTGTTTCGAAGCTGACTCTGACATTGGAACGCGGCGTCTCTAGATCGGCTTCTGTATAATACGCCTTCTTCGACTGGCTCTTTCCACTCTGCTTGGAACCACCCAGTGTCGTTAACATTACAATCTTCTGACCTGTATTCAGCTTTTCGAGTATGTCCTTGTAAATACTCATGTCGAATTCCTCCGTTGTGGTGAGCGCCCGTTACGGCTATGATATCTTATCTCTCAGACTAGACATCAAGCTGCCTAAAGCCATGTTCACCGTGACCACACGATAACTTCCGTTGTTTTCTCGAATGATATTGACCGCGGCATGGTCCTGCGGGATGGAGAAAAGCTCTTCGAGCGGCCGCTGCATAAGGTGGCAGAGTATAACGCGGTTGACGCCGGCATGCGCCACGATCACGAGGTCGCCCTCCGTTTCCTCTGCGACTTTAGTGAAGGCGGGAAGCGCTCTCTTTTGCAGATCGGCGAAACTCTCGCCGCCCGGGGTCCGGTAGTTGGCGATATCCCTACCCCTCTGTTCGTATTCTTCCGGATGCTGGGCCTGGATTTCCTTAATAGCTCTCCCTTCCCATGTCCCCAGGTTTATTTCCCTGAACTCTTTTATCTTCTCGATCCGGCAATGATGGTCGTTGGCGATCAATGAAGCAGTGTTTACCGCCCTGACAAGATCGCTGGTAAAGACCGCTTTAATCGGAAAAGATGTGAATGCCATGCAGAGCTTCTGCGCCTGATTTATCCCGAGAGGGCTCAGGTCGGGATCCTGCTGCCCGAGGTAGCGTTTCTGCTGATCGATCCCGGCAGCTTCGGCATGTCTTACTAAAAAAATTCTCTTCTCCATCGGCGTTTATCTGTTTTCCTTTAAAATATCTTCGATCTTCAAGCCCAGGATGCTTTCGATCTGCTTCTGAAGCGCCATAGCCTGTCCGATTCGTTCCCTTGCGCCCTGCCGAGCGGCTTCTTCGTCAAATCCTTTTAAGCGAGACTCGAGTTTTTCATCGAGGGAAACGGGCCGGCGTCCTATCACCAGTTTATCCGCCAGATAGACGATCGATGTTTCGCTGATCTGGTTGCGGTGCTCAGGTGCAAGTATCATATGGGAGCCAATAACTGCTGCCACCTCGGGGTATCCCAGCCGGGCGACTAGTTGGCTGCCCTTGCTTGTGTGCTCCTTTTCTCCTTTGGCTATATCATGCAGCATGGAAGCCGCCATCACTATTCCTAAATGAAGCCTGTATCCTCTGCTGTTCAGATATTCGGCAATAGCGCAGGCTATTCCCGCAACGGCCTGGACATGTTCCAGAACAGGCTGAGGCGTCCGGTGTTCCCGCAGTATTTCTTGGCATTGCTTGCGGGTGGGGAAAGGCGGCATTATGCCCTTAATCGCTCTCTGATAATCTTCTTCCGAATCCAGGTCGATCAAAATACCCTCATCGTCGGCCTGAATCTCAGCGCTGTTAAGGGCTTCTCTTTCCAACAACTCTTTTAAGCCTCCTTCAGGTTCACATGCCAGGATGCGATCCCGCAGCTTAGCGGAGATTAGGGGCGGATGCCCTCTATTTTCACGATATACCGGATATATCACTTCGAACGAGCTTCCTTGATACGCTCGAAGCATATTGCGAACTGTCTCTGACGACAAAAAGGCATAGTCTGCCGGTAATAAAAAGAATGCTTCGACTTCGCTTTCCAGCGACCTTACTCCCGCTTGAACGGATGTGTACATACCCTGATCATAATCTGGATTCATGATTTTTTTTACGCCTAAGCTAGTAAGGACGGGTATCAGCAAATTCGCTCTATGTCCGACGACAACATGAATATCCTCTATGCCGGCCTGCCGAAATGTGTAAACGGATCTTTCGATTACTAGTGAAGAAGCTATTGGTAGAAGAGGCTTAAAGAAACCTGCTCTGGATGAATAACCAGCCGCAGGAATCAATGCTGCTATCTTCTTTAACTTCTGTTCCATTGTGCATGCTGTTTCGCGTCGATTTACTTGTCTTCCAGCTCAATTTCCAATTCATGCATTTTGCCCAATGCCAGATCCTCAGAAACGAAGGCCTGTCCGCACTTAGGGCATCTTAAAAGCTCGGCATCGAATTTAATACCCTGGTACATGAGCTTTGTCTTGGTCCTGGCAAGAGGAAGCTGACATTTTTCGCAGATAATCTTCTCATCGTCATTTTGTTTCATTATCGTCAGTTTCCTCTACAATCTGTATTCGGTGGCTGTACGTCTTATAAACCTTATAGCTGTCGCCGCTTTGCTCATATTCAACCCAGTATGTTACGTGGCCGATTTTGAGGTGGGCTAGACTGTGCCCGGCCCCTTTGTCAATGAACTTAACGCCGTTCGTCTCAGCGTGATGTATGACCTGTTTGATCTCGTTAAGGAGGATATACCGGTCATCCATCTTCTTTTCAACGTCATCGCCGAGTATCAGCTTGATTTTCTCATGTTCCTGTCTCTGACTTTCCATCTTTTCGCCCCAGAATGTTTCCATCATCGTAGCCTTAAGCTGTCTCCTGTTTTCAAGCCTTCCGGATCGGGTAGGCGGTGTCTTGATGGCGCCATCCGCGCTCCCCTCTCCAAATATCATGTCCAGAAGATGCCAGGTCGGCTTTCCATTACCGGCAAAGTCGTCACGGCAGTTCGGGCAATAGGTCACGTAATCTTTAGCGCTAGCGCTCACTCGCTCATCCCTTATCTCCTGAGCGAGCTTCGGATTCACCGTCGAGATCAGCCCGCCGTAGCTGCAGCACTGCGCATACCTTCCGTTCATCTTTAGCTCTTCTATGGCGTACCCCATGTTGGCGAGCAGATTCCTGACGCTCTTCTGCACATCCGGCACATAGCGGCTGGAACAGGGATCATATAAGGCCATCTCGACGCCATTCCCTTTGCGATACCCATCAGGAAGGCCCTGCTCGTTGATGATATCCCATAAGGACTTCACCGGGACATCGTCAAGATATTTAGTGAACATCTTGTGGCAAGTCGGACACGCGAGTATGACTTCAGGTTTGCCGTGACCTTCCCAATTCTCCCTGAACGTCCGGATATTCTTTTCCAGGATGTCGGTTCGTCCGGACCAATCCGCCGGCGCGCCGCAGCATCCCAGGTACAGCCCGACGCCATCCTTTACTCTTTCCGTGAGGTAGCGATAGGTATTCATCACATAGCTTGGGTCTGATGCGCCCAGCTGGCAGCCGGGGAAGAACCAGTACTTGCTTTTAGAGACGCCGGGTTGGCTTCTGACCAGAAAAAAGTCATCGCCGGCGGAAAACTCCATATCCCGCAGCCAGAAATCATGAAAAGCGGCAGGCATCCTGCCGTCGGCAACGACTAACTTCCTGAGTTCGGTACATACGAGTCCCATATCTAATTCGGTAGGACAAACCTCCTTGCATAGGCCGCATAGACTGCAGGCGTTCAGCTGGTGCTTCCTTCCATGTGCCAGGCGGCCGCCTCCGGCCCCATATGAAACCATAGGCATGGAATACCATTTGACGAATTCATCGATATATACTTTGGGATAGCTCCCGTAATTATTAAGATAGAGGCACTGTCTGTCACATTCCATGCACTCGCACAGCAGGCATCTGGAAGCCTCTTCATGCGCTTCCTCCTTGGTGTACCCCGATATCAGGTCGGAAGGAACAATGGCCTGTTTCTTCTTTTCCCCGGATGTGTTGGTATAGAGACAGGTATCTGTAGAGAGTTCGTTTTCCCTGTTGTGATACAGCGATGTATTTTTAAGATAACGTTCAATAGACCTGGAGGCCTGCAAACCCTGCAAAACCGCAACGATAGAGGAATATTTTTTATCGCTTGCAGCGGGGATGATGAATACACCTTTTTGCAGGGTTTCAAAAGTCACTTTGTACTCGGGGCGAGCTTCGTCTTTCGGGCGCAAACCTGCGAATTCGGCTGACTCGCTGCCCGCTGCTATGAAGATAGCAGCGAAGTCGAGATTATCCAGGCTTTTTATCTCGGTATTCGGGATTACCTCCACCTCTTCGTCATCAAGCCTGCGAATTTCCTCGTCCAGAATCTGCTTAGGCAGTATCGATGGATCAATATCCCTGAGCCTTCCACCAAGCTTTGAGGATTTCTCATACAGAGTCACCGGATATCCCCTGCGCGCGAGGTCGAGTGCGCAGCTCATTCCGCTCAAACCGCCGCCGATTACGCAAACCCTGTGTCTCTTCTTTACAGCCGCGTAACCACCCGCATCCTTCGATTCAGAATAGTCGACGACGGCTTTTTCCAGCAGCCGGATTGATAGAGGATCATCCAATTTTTTTCGGATGCAGCTTCCCTTGCATGGCTCATCGCACACTCTGGAGATAATGCCGGGGAACAGCACCTTCCTGGCATACATTCTGTAGGCTTTGTCGTAATCACCTTCGCGGATGTTCTGCATAAGAAAACGGACGTCAACATGAACCGGGCAAGCCGCTTGACAAAAAGGTGGCTCTTCCTGAATACACTTATCTTTGTATTTAGCTATCTCATCGATGTCCATATGACAAGTCCCCGATAATTACACTGGGAAACACCAACAATCAGACTGCAAGCGAACTCACAGTCTGATTGTTATAATAACGCGTAACTTTGATACGATAAGCTTCAGTGTAAGGAGTTCTATTCCTCTTTCCTGATTCCGCCCTCAACGCTGATGTCAAAGCCGGTCCCCTGCTTCGGGCGATCCGCCATATACTGCATCCTGTCCTTGAACTCCATTCCCAGCCAGTACTTCTTAGGTTTGCTCTCCTTGCCGGCCTCTTTATCCTGAAGAACCTTCAGTACCTTCGCAGGCTTAGCCGGAAGCTCTCTGATCCTGACTCCCGTTGCATTGTAAATGGCGTTAATAACTGAAGGGAATCCCGTTATGAAGCACTCCGCGCAGCCGCTGGAACCGAACGGGCCTTTCGGCCTCGGCGTCTCGATGAAGTTGAGCTCTATATCATCGGGGACGTCCTCAATGAAGGGGATGCCGAGTTTTACTATGTTGACGTCCTTGGCCGGATCGTCGAATCCTTCGGAAAGTGCGTGGCCGATGCCCTGCGCGATACCGCCGTAAGCCTGGCCCTCGACGGCCAGCCTGTTGCCGATGACGCCGACATCGAAACATCCTGTTACTTTGAGCACCTTCGTTTTGCCGGTTTTAACGTCCACTTCAACCTCTGACAGGTATACAGCATAGTTATACTCGGGATTGGGATCTCCCAGGCCGTTGTTCGGGTCTATGTCTACCGTTGTGCCGAGCGTAGGATAATTGCCGCGATATTTGGTTGGGATCCCTTCCTTCTTCATCTCGTCGTAGGTGCGGTAGGTCCCATCCGGCTTGCGCATGGCGTCCATCAGCTGTTTGGCCGCGTTGATGATGGCATTTCCTGCCATATAGTGCTGGGTGCTTCCGGCAGATGCTCCCGTGTTGGGGCACATTTTTGTATCGCTCATGACCAGTCTGATCTGGTCCGGCTTTATGCCAAGAGGCCTCAGCGCCTCATGCGTCAGCGCAACCGATCCGATGTCGCCGCCCTGGCCTTGATCCTCCCAGGCGTTATAGTTGGTGATGGTGCCGTCCGGATTCAGTTCCAGGTCCACATCGGACTGGTCGCCCATACCTCTGCCTACGCTGTATCCGCCGCAGTTGATGCCCACTCCGCGTTTCTTCTCGGCGGTGGATTCTTTCTTGGCCCTCTTGAGCGCTTCCTCATACTTGGGGCGCATCATATCCATCAGTTTGACCATCGGATATACCGACAGCTTATTACCGGTGATACCCAGGTCTCCCTCTCTGAAGACGTTCTTGTAACGGAATTCAAAGGGGTCTATTCCCGACTTTTCCGCAAGCTCCTCGACCAGTTGCTCGTGCGCGGCATATGCCTGCATGGCGCCGAATGCCCTGAAGGCTGTAGTAAACGCATGGTTGGAGCAGGTGCACATCGTTACTCCCTGTATGTTGGGAATCGAATACGGCCAGCCCATGAAACGTATGCCTTTTTCTATCAGAAGGCCGGCGACGTCGGCATAAGCGCCGTGGTCATAAAGCAGTTCATACTCCATGGCTGTTATCTTGCCGTCTTTATCGCACCCCATCTTAATATTGGTGAAGCCCGGGGCGCGTTTCCCCGTGCATACGGTGTGTTCGGCATAATCGAGATCTAGACAGACGGGGTAGCCGTCAACCGCCATTGTTGCGACGGTTATCCAGGCAATTGTATTCCCCGAGAGCGAGTAGCCGAAGGTGGCGCCTACGGGGTTGTTTAGGATTCTCATCGGGCCCAGGGGCAGACCCACGCCGCCCATACAGCAAGCCGCAGCGGCATGGACCAGCAGGCTCTTGCACTGAACGGTATAAACACCATCTTCATCTTTGTATGCAAGCAGCGTCTCCGGCTCCAGAACGGCATGAGGCTGGCGCGGGCTGTAGTAGCTGCCTTCAGCAACGAACGCGGCCGTCTTCATTGCATCTTCGGTCTTTCCTTTGATGATGGGCTGCATCACGTAGAGGTTGGGGAAACCTTCAAATATCTGCTTGGCATCCTCGGCAACCGCTTCCAGACCGGTCATGTATGCCGGCAGTTCCTCAAGGTCCACCTTGACCTTCTCGGCAGCGGCGCGGGCGTGCTTTCTGCTGTCGGCCAGGACGATGGCATAGACATCGCCGTACTGGTATACCCTGTCCTCCACCAGTATCGGACGCTCGAACATATTGCCTTCATAGCGGGCGGACATTATATTCAAGTTGAACATCTTGTTGTCGCCCTGGACGTCTTTGCGGGTGACAACCTTGACCACGCCCGGCATCTTCTCTGCCTCTGAAACGTCGATGTTATTAACCTTCGCGCTCGATACCTTCGCTATGGCTAATGCCGCGTGATAGGCGGTGCCCGGCGGCATCTTGTCATTAACATCCGATCCGTAATCGCAGGTGCCGGTGACCTTGGCCAGCGCCGTAGGCCTTGGATAAGCGGTACCATAGATACGGCCGTCGGCAGGTATCTTAAACTCAAGGTCTTTCATGGTCATTTCGCCGCGCAGCACCTTTGCGGCTGCCATGACCGCATCTACCAGGGGTTTGTAGCCGGTGCATCTGCATGCATTGCGGTTCTTCTGGAACCAGGCCCTGACCTCCTGCCTAGTCGGATTGGGGTTTGTGTAGAGCAGGGCCTTGGCGGAGACGATAAATCCGGGAGAACAGAAACCGCACTGCGCGCCGCCATAGACCATCCAGGCCAGCTGCAGAGGATGCAGATTGGTTGGCGTCCCAATTCCTTCAATGGTCACGATATCTGAAAATTCCTCAACCTTATCCATTTTCTTGGTGCAGGATTTTACAACTTTTCCATCAACGAGCACCGAGCAGGTGCCGCACTGGCCCACTCCGCAACCTATTTTCGTGCCCGTCAGTCCAAGGCCGCGCAGCATATCGGCCAGCGAATCGCCGGGTTCACATACTATCTGGCGTTCCGCTCCGTTGATCCTGAGTATCATTTTTCTTAGTGCCATGCTTTATCCTCCTTACAGATACTTACTTAGTTAAATAAAAAGCGCCTCCATGGAAGGAGGCGCTTAAACGCACACAAAGCTATTGCAGCTCTCCTTTCCACAATGGGGGGTGCAGGCGTTTCCATCTGCGCCGTATGGTTGCTCGCCATGCCTTCTTATATGGTTTAGGCGCGGCAACTCGGATAGCTTTTTAACAACTGTAATGAATTCTAGACTACTTCGTGAGTGCTGTCAACCAGCGTTGACTCAAATTACGCCCATGTGTTACATTGCAGTTCAGTGTTAAGATCGAAACTAGGGGACAACATGTCGGATATATCTGGAAACAATCTTTTATAGGAAGAATCCTTCGTTTTATTGCAAAAAACCTATGCATTTCGATGAATTGAAAATACTAAAAGTCATTGGTGGCAAAATAATATCACGATCGGATGCTGTTATTCGCGAATCTGAGGTTATTATAAAAATCGATGGCAGGATGCACCGGCAGTTGAGTTGTTTGATTGAGAATCTCGAAGAACTTACGCTGGGACATCTGTTTGCCGAAGGCATAGCCTCTCCGTCCGATATCGATATCACTGTTGATGGCAATACCATATCGGTATACCGTAAACGGTGTTCCAGGGCGCAGAAGCCGGCCATTATCGAATCTAGATTACAGGTTACCGATGACCAGATTCTGAGATGGATCAAAGAACTAGACCGGAACTGCCCACTGCATACAAGAACGGGGTGTACTCATATAGTTGGCATAGTTTACAACGATAGCATCTTTTTCGTCGAGGATATTAGCAGACACTGTGCTATAGATAAGGCCATTGGCGCGGCTGTTAGGAAAGGGATTGATCTTTCGGGTTGCGTGATCGTGACTTCCTGCCGCCAGACAATATCGACAATGAGAAAGGCGATAGCGGCAGGCATTCCGATAGTGGCCAGTCTCGCCGCGCCGACAACGCTGTCTGTTAATGAGGCTTTAAAATATGGTGTGACGTTAATCGGGTTCGCGCGCGGCAACGAATTCAACATATACTCTCATCCGGAACGAGTCGTTCCCTGTCGTCGTTGAGACTATGTAAATCAGAGGTTTTAACTTGCCAGGAAAACGTCTCATCACTCCGGTGTGCTGATAGTTGGAAACGTACAACCAATCCCCTTAATCATAGCTTGAGGTGTAAAGTTCATGAGTTCGCTAACGGATTTCTTGAAGGAAGCCTCTATAAAGTAAAAGCCTGATCCCTAAGCCTTATACACCCTGCACCTCTGCCCGCGCAGGATGAAGTTGCCGCTCACCGGGTCGCAGTAATCCGGATCGTCATCCGAGATGGCGTTTACATTCGAACGCCATATACTGTCGACCGACTCATCCTCGGGATACCACCAGCCATGTTCCGCCTGAACAACGTCCGGCTCTATGCCCTCGAAGAGTTTGCACTTGAAGGTAGCCCGGCCTATGGCCGTCTCGATCCACAGCCAGTCGCCGTCCGCGATGCCCATCTCCGCGCCCTTCCGCGGATTAAGCTGAGCCCTCGGCTCCGGCTCCTTCTTGCGGATTGCATCTATCTGGCGGCCCTGGGAATTGTAGTAGCGGCGGTTGCGCGTTCCCGCTATCAGCTTCATGGGATACTCCATCGCCGCCTTCTCCGCATCCATCGCCCCGACCTGCGGCTCCTTCCAGTAAGGAAGCGGGTCTTGGCCCATCCTCTCCAGTAACGTGCAGTACAGCTCGAACTTGCCGGTGGGCGTGCCGAAGCCTTTCGTCAGATATTTGCGCTCGCGCGGAGCCGGGTTGTCGTAACCCTTGCCCTCCATGAACCGGCCAAAGGTAACGCCCATGGGCTCCAGGCGATAGTCGTAGAACTCCTCGATCGTTGTCCAGGGCCAGTACTTCTCCTGCCCTAACCTCATACCGAGTTCGCGCCACATATAGTAGTCGGTCCTGCGCTCGAACAGCGGCTGCACTGCGGCCTCGCTGCCCTGCAGGGCCAGCGCATAGTTGCCGCCCTGCAAGCTGGCCTTTTCGAGCCAGCAGGCGGCCGGCAGCACGTAGTCGGCGAACCGGCACGTCGGCGACATGAACGTCTCCATGACGACATGCAGATCGAGGGCCATCATCCCTTTGGCGATCAGTCTGCCGTTGGGCATACTGAGCAGCGGGTTCTTGGCCAGGGTGATCAGAGCCTTTATCGGATACGGCTTCCCGCTGACCATGGCGCGGTACACCATCGGAGCGTGCGCCAGGCCGGTGACCCACGGCGTGGAGAGAGGCCGCTCCCGCACTCTGTTGATATTCTCCTCCATGGCCTCGAAGGTCGTCCACGAATACAGCTTGAAGCGCTCGCCCCCCATAAGCTTGGCCCTCTGCTGCGGCGAGAGCCGTATCTCTCGCTCCATATCGGCGTCGACGCGATACTTGGGATGAGGCTCCATCATACTGTCGCCACCCGCCACATCGATGTTGCCGGTTATCGCCGCCAGGATATACCTCGCCTGCAGGGCCGGGGTGCAGTTGGCCTGCTCCTCGAGTCCGGTGGTATGGAATATCTGGCTCGGCTTCACGGTGGCGTACATGCGGGCCGCCTCTCGTATCTTATCGGCGGGAACGCCAGTTATCGACTGCGCCCATTCGGGAGTGCAATCCTTCACCCGCTCGGCCACATTATCGAAGCCGTAGCACCACTCCTGCACGAATTCCTTATCGTACAATCCCTCCGCGATGATGTAATGTATCATGGCCATGAGCAGCGCGCCGTCCGTTCCCGGCCTGAGCTGCAGCCAGATATTGGCCTCCTCGGCCACGCCGGTGCGCCTGGGATCGATCACGATGAGCTTGAGCCAGACCTTGGTGGCCTCTTTGATCACGTGCCCCAGCATGGGGCCGGCCTGCGTCGGGTTGGCGCCGATGAGCATGAGGCACTTGGTCTCCGGGCGCAACGTCGGCATATATATCATCCATCCGGACATGAGATGGCTCAGCACCATGCCTATGCCGCAGCTATGCGGTCCGAGGAAGTTGGGGCTGCCGAACAGGTACTGAAATCGGGTACGGTACTCCTCCCCCGTATTCTGCTCGCCGGACGAGGTTATGGCCAGCGCCTCGGCCCCGTACTCCGAGCGGATCTTATCCAGCTTGGCGGCGATCTCGTCCAGAGCCTGCTCCCAGCTTATCCGCTCCCACTTCCCCTCGCCGCGCTCTCCGGCGCGCTTCAGCGGATAGTTGAGCCGGTCGGGGTGATAGAGATAGTCGGCGGCGGCGTTGGAGCGGGGACAACCTGCGATGACCGTATCCCGCATCTTGGCGAACAGGGAATCCTTTTTCACATCGCCGCGGTAGTAGCCTATGACCCTCCCATCCTCCACCTCAACCTTATACCGGCAGTGGCTGGCGCAGAAGCCGCAGACGACCTTCTTTATCTCCGTAACCATCTCACACCTCCGATTCGTCCGAACACCCTGAACGACCTATATTCACATTACTACCGTTGTAAAAACACGAGCCATCCATGTAATCGACGTCTTCAGCAACTATAGACTAACATAAAGTAGTTATGGAAAACAGTAGAATCACTGGTAGCACAATGACAATTTTCGTGAAATCAGACAGATAAGAGCAGCCTTTTGGGAATTGACATGAGCTTGATGAACAGATATATGGTCGACTAGCCGATCATTAAGTCTAGCGGGCGCTCAGTGTCCGAAGGTGCAGAAAGAATCGAGTCCAAGCAATTTGGCCGTCCCCGATATCGTAACGCCGTAGAAGATGACAGGTTTTTTCAGTCCCAGGAAGTTGCCGAGTGTGCCGTTCGCGGCGGTTGTTCCCGTCACGAGAGCGATGTCGCCCCATGCAAGATTATCATCCGTCTTCTCAGGCCCGTCGATTATGATGCCGAATTTCTCTTGCCGATGTTATCGGGATCCATATCCGTGACCTTCATCTCAAACTTTTCGGACAGGGCGCGTATCATCCCGGGCTGGAATCCTACGAAAGCTATCTTGGGACGTCCGTATCTCTCCTCGATCGTTTTCACCAGTTGAAGGCTGCAACGCTTGGGCTCATCGTCCCTGCAATGAACGGTCTTGTCTGCAAGACCCAGATGCCTCATCACGGCATTGAGCGTGGATATAAACACCGCCCGCCTGAAGTTATTGTTCAGTTCCATGGACATGATCTCATCCAGCGTTCCATGAAAGTTGCCTGCCATATCCGTGAAGGCGTGTCCGGACGAGTCCAAAAAGTCCGCCTGAATCATGACCTCCTTGCCTTTTAAAAGGGGGTAATCCTCATCTTCGGGGTTTCCGATGGCCTGTGAGGGACTGAGGGGATTCGCACGGATCAATACCGGCTGATTATTCAGCCCTTTTGACGCAATAATCTCGGAGAACTTCTCTCTGATTGTGTTGTAGAAATCTTCCATCGTCTATCTCTCGTTCGATGGTCAAAAACGCCAAGACATTCATCGTCCGAAAGCGCATTTAGGGAAGCGGCAGGTCTCACACTGCAGGCACAGCCCTCCGTGTCCCAGCGCTGCCAGGTCCAGTCGTGTGATGGACAGCCCAGCCAGAAGCCGCGGCAGCAGGACATCGAACGCCGTCGTTTTGAAATATAGGGCGCAAGCCGGCACCCCAAATACCTGCACCTCGCCGATGCGTCCCAGCAGTATCATGGCGCCCGGGATTACAGGAGAACCATATATCAGATCGGTCGCGCCAGCATCCACCAGTCCCTGTCTTGTGACGTCATCCGGGTCGACGGACAGACCTGCCGTCGTTATCAGCAGGTCGATCCCTTTGGCGCATAGTTCTTTTGTCCCTCTGCATATTTCGTCCCGGTCATCGGGCACGATGCGTGATTCCACGATCCGTCCCTGGTAGGCCTTTATCTTTGAAGAGATGATCGGGATGAACTTGTCCTCCGTGATGCCTTCAAATATCTCGGTGCCTGTGACCAGTATCCCCGCTTTAGATTTGCGCAGCGGGAGCACCTTGAAGAGAGAGTCCTCGGCCAGGATCGCCATGGCGGTGCGGAAATCGGAGGCTGGCAGATAAAGCGGGATGGCGCGCGTGCTGGCGACCTCCTCGCCCTTAGCCACAGGTGAAAAACCTTTCTGGGATGCACCCATTGCTCCCGGAACGTTATTGAATCGTTCTAAGCGCTCTTTGTCGACGATCAGCAGGCCGTTGCGGGCAGCGGTGATTCGAATCCTGCCCTCCCTTGGCGGTCCCTGGAAGGTTGTGCCCTCTCCCGCCATCGCCTTGGCAAACGCCATAGCCGCTTCGTTCTCGTGAACCCAATCCGCGCCTACTGCATTGTCTTCGATAACATAGATATTGCGGCGGCCCATCTGCTGCAAACGGCACATATCGCCTGCGCTGATCTCCTGGCCGCTCTTGAGGGCCGGGCCTTTGCTCTCACCGGGAATGATTTCGGTCATATCATGAAGAGCCGTCTTTCCTACGGCTTGTTCTATCGATACAGTCTTAAGGAGAGGTCCGCTGAAAATTGACGCGGGGTCGAATGCAACGGATTCGTACGGCGCTTCTCCCTGGCATCCCCGGCAGACTGCACCGTCCTGCACGGGATAGGCTTCTCCGCACGTACTGCAGATACCTATTATTCCCTTCGAGTGTTTTCCTAGATAAACGGACTTTATCTTTATGGGATGAAGCGTGTAGATACTGCGGCCCGCCAGCCGTATCTGCTCCTTGAGAATGGCGTCATTCTGCTCACGCTTTCCCTTGAGTTTCAGAAACCACGCTTGAATTTCTTTCCAGTCTTTCAGTTTGTCTGCATCGAGATAGACGCGAACGCCTTCGCCGGTGTACTTGTCGTAGAGGCTTATAGCATAGCGTCCCAGGTTGATTACCCTGAGCCAGCCGTTCCCTACGGTGCACGGTGTGAGAAGCTGGACCGAGTCCGGCAGACAGGAGAAAGTCTCGCAGACAACGTCGAACAGTACTCCCTTGGCGATTTTTTCCATGGCCATATCCACCATGATGCTGCCGATGATCACTCCCGGGGCCGCATAGCCGTGGAAGGATTTGATACGTTCGAGAAACTCTTCGAATGTATATTGTCCTACATGCTCGATGGGGGATGTGGCGTGTGTCTGCTTATTCTTTTTGTGGCCTTCCATCTCATTCTCCTGATTCAGTAACCATATTCCATGCGCAAACGGCGATCGGGGTGAATCCCTTGTCCTGCGCCAGTATGTCTAAGTATATCAGACCGGGGGCAACCGCCTCCGTAGCGGTCTCGGTACTTGCTCCAAGGTCCGTGCCAACGATGTATCTCTTACACTCGGGACAGGACTCGGCCCATTCCTTATTTCGGCCTTCAATATAGTCTAGCTGCTTTCCCTTCTTACCTTCGTAACCGCAATATGGACATTCCGTCCTCTTGAAGCGCCATTCATAACCGCAGAGAGAACATCTCAGCCACCTCTGGCCTTCTTTACCATGAAGGAAGCTTAATTCGGGAGACGACCCGCATATTGGACAGTAGCCCTTAAACCACGGCATTTCTTTGATAAGGTCATGGAATCTCTGAGCCCTTTTCTCGATGAAAGGTTTAGATATCTGAATCAGCAGGAATCGCAGCATATTGGGCTGAATGCCGAGCCGTGAAGCTGTACCATCCAACTCATTATCTTCACCCGTGAAAATCGCCAAAAGGCAATCCTTGACATCGATTTGGCCGGTATCCAGAGCTTGCGTCAGCTTTGTGATTTCCGGCCTTATTTTAGGAAAAGATCTCTCTAAAGCCGAGGCTGAACGCTTCATAGTCTCTCCCCATGTGTCGATAAGTGAGGCGATGGTTTCCGTTTTCAGCATCGGCTCTCCCTTAGCGAACTGCTCCTTGTCCGGCGCTGAAACATCGATATCAGTACGACTGGAAATCTCAGCCTTAATATATTCTCTTTCAATAAGGAGTTTTTTGAAAGGGTCCAGTATGGACTTCAGGGATGGAATCTCTTTAATCCTCTTATCAAAGACTTTTTCTATCCTTCTTACTGCTTCTTCCGGTTTGACCTCTTTGCCCATGAATATCTCCTGACCAGATAAAAGATGCCCCACTTCGTCGAAGTGGGGCATCTTCTTCATTTATTCGTAAACCCCGTACGGTGTGATTATATTTTTCTCACGTTTACCATGAAGGCTTTATACTCAGGGGTCTGTGCGTTTCCATCGCCGACGGTCGCCGTAAGCAGGTTGACGGAGTCGCCGCAGTTCTTCGGGAAAAGCCATCCGTAGTTGAATGGTATGCCTACCTGATGAACTACCTTGGCATTGCCGTTATGGTCCTTCATGTTGTGAGGCTTGAAGCGCTTGGTCACCATGGCCACGCATTCAAGGGAGCCGCGAATCGATTCTACGACTACCTTTTCACCGTTCTGGATGCCTTTCTCCTGCGCCAACTCTTCGCTCATCTCCACATAGACCTCCGGTTGAAGCTCTGTAAGGCGAGGCTGCCATCTTGTATATGCACCGCTACACCAGTGTTCGGTACAGGAGTACGAAGTAGCTACAATCGGGAAATCGGCACTTGCGCTGCGAATCTCATCCATATCGCTGGAGAATAGCTTGATTATCGGGCTGTTCTGCTGCGAGGACATGATATTCTGCTCCAACGGGCTCTCCCTGGGCTCATAGTGTTCAGGGAAAGGTCCGTCAGCCGGGCCATCGGGGCCATAAAGGGAGCCAACGCCGTCCGTCTTCATAATGAAGGGAAGCTTGCCGGCAGGGTCACCTGCAGGAGCTCCGCCGCCGTCCACGACATCGCCGACCCAGGCACTGCCGTTCCATTGCAGCAGGGGTCTGGCCGGGTTCCAGGGGTTGCCTGCGAGATCCACCGACGCGCGGTTGTATATTATGCGCCGGTTATACGGCCAGCAGAACGACCAGTTGGGATAGAGTCCGAGGCCCGTCGGGTCATCCAAACCCCTTCTTTCCATCAAGTTGGTGCCGTCCTTGGTGAAGGAGCCGCTGTAGAGCCACAGACCGCATGACGTCTTCCCTGAATCGTCGAGATTTCCGAAGCCCGGTACAAGCTCACCTGCTTTGTAAGTTGTGGTGCCGATAGTAGTGTCTTCCAGGAAAAATCCGTTCAGTTCATTTGCTGCCTTTAGGGGGCTCCATGAGCCGTTATCGTCATAAGCTTCCTTCATTCTGAGATTCTTTATGGGCTCCGGGAATGTGCCTCCCTCGCTTTCATACAGTTCCTGAAGTTTCAATATCAGCCTGTACATGATCTCTCCGGTATAGAGCGCATCCCCGGGAGGCGTAGCAGCCTGGTATTTCCATTGCATCCAGCGGCCGCTATTGGCCTGACTTCCTTCCTTCTCAACGGACGCCGCGGCGGGAAGCAGGAAGACCTCTGTCTTGACTTCGCTTGGGTCTACGTTGGGCCCCTTCCAGAAGGAGGCCGTCTCATTATCAAAGATATTAACGTGCATCAGCCAGTCAAGGTTCTTCAAAGCCGCACGTACCTTGTTGGAGTTGGGATTGCTGACCGCGGGGTCGGTGCCGACGGTAATGTAGCCTTTCACATTTCCTTTATACATCTCGTCGAACATGGTCATTGTAGATGCATCTTGGGAATCATCGACCTTGGGCACCCATGAGAAGGCGAAGTCATTGTCCGCAGTCGCGCTGGAGCCGAACCATGTCTTGAGCTGACTGACTATATACTTCTTATAGTTCTTCCACCAGTTGATGGATTTTGGCTCTCCCGTGACCGTGTAGCCCTTGGCAACATACTCGGCCAGTGTCTGCTGCCCGGCCTTAGGCGCCTTAAGATATCCCGGCAGATAGTGATACAGCAAAGCCATATCTGTAGATCCCTGAACGTTGGGCTCGCCTCGTAGAGCATTGACTCCGCCGCCGCAGATGCCGATGTTGCCAAGGAGTAACTGTATTATGCCGAAGCACCTGATATTCTGTACCCCTGTGGTATGCTGGGTCTGACCAAGGGCATAGCACATGGTTCCGGACTTGTCCCTGACGCTGGTAGAAGAGTACAGCTCGTAAACGGTGAGCAGGTCATCCTTTGATGTCCCGGTGATAGCCGAGACCGTGTCCAGATCGTAGCGGGAATAATGCTCCTTCAGCTTCTGGAATACCGAGTTGGGATCATCAAGGCTGGCGGCCTTCTCTGTGACGTTGTTGCCATCCCTGTGAATCTTCCACAAGGATGTGTCGTATTTCCTGGTGGCCGGATTATATCCGGCGAAGAGCCCGTCATTAAAGGTATATGTGTCGGGAACTTTGAAAAGGGCATTGGTGTAGTTCTCCACATACTCTTTGAAATACTTGTTGTTATCGATGATGTATTTGATCATCCCGCCGAGGAAGGCGATGTCGGTGCCCGATCGCAGCCGGCAATAGACATCCGCCTTAGCAGACGTTCTGGTGTATCTGGGATCGACATGGATTATCTTGCCGCCACGTTCCTGGGCCTTCAGCGCCCACTTCATGGCGACGGGATGATGTTCCGCCATGTTGCTTCCCTGGATCAGGATGACGTCTGAATTTCTCAGATCGATGTAGTGATTGGTCATCGCGCCGCGTCCGAACGACTCTGACAGAGCCGGTACAGTCGGGCCGTGTCAGACACGGGCTTGGTGGTCTATATACACCAAGCCCATGGCCCTCGCTAAGGTAACCATCATCCAGCACTCTTCTGTGTCTACGTTGGAGCTGCCGTGAAAAGCTACCGATTCAAGCCGATTTACCGTCTTGCCGTCACTATTGGTAGCGATGAAATCGGCATCTCGATTGTCTTTTATCTTTCGTGCTATCTGGGTAAGAGCCCAGTCCCAGTCCTTCTCTTCCCACTTATCGCTGTAGGCGGCGCGATATTGCACCTTTGTCAGCCGGTGTTCATTAGCTGCCGATGTCTCGTAGATGTTTGCGCCTTTGGGACAAAGGGTCCCCTCGCTGATGGGATGGTCCGCATCTCCCTCTACGTGGATAATCTTTCCATCCGAGTCCGTATAGCAGAGCACACCGCATCCCAATGAACAGTAGGAGCAGATTGACGTCGTCTGTTTGGCACTTTTTACCTTGTTGGCCCGCGTCATGTCCATGGCGTAGGCTTTAGCTGCACTGGCGTTAATGCCGAGGGATGCCAGCGTCAAGCCTCCGGCCACGGCGGCGCTGGACCCTTTTAAGAACTGCCGTCGTGTTACTTGCATTCATTCCCCCCTGTTTTTAATATGCTTAATATCATTGATTAAATGACAATTGACTTCACATTATTTCTTATGCTTGGTAACCTCGTCGTACCATTTTTTATGGTGCGATTCGGCGTAATGGGCGGATACTTTTCCGTTTACCATGGACCAGAAGATGCCGCGCATCTTGGGATGGAACACCGAGAGATAAACGTGAACCAGGGCCATGGCAAGCAGCACCACCATACCAAGGGCATGGAATGTGCCCGCCCACATAAAGGCTCCTGATGTCTTGAAGAACATCATGATTATCCCCGTGATAACCATAAGTGCGCCCGCTCCAAGCACCAGCACCCACCACATCTTCTGCCCGGTGTTCATATGATCCTGAGGAGGCATCTTGTCCTCTTTGCCGAAGAAGTAGTATCCCACCGCCGCCTTGGCCCATCCGATGTCGTCTTTGCCCCATTTAAAAGCGAACTTTATCCCTTCCATGGAGCCCTTGGGGTTGAGGACGAAGAATACGCCCGCCCATACGCAGACGATTATCGCAGCCCAGTGATGTAGAAGGGTGGTGATACTGCCCTCCGCCGCGCCGCTGAACGCGGGGACGAAGAGTATAAGTCCTGTAATGAACAATATGGTCCAGGTAATCGCCGTGACCCAGTGCAATATTCGAACCTGCTTGGAATATCGTGTCAGCACTTTCTCGCCTGAACCGGGTTTTGGCCCAAAAATAACTTCGGATGCGGGAGTTGAGCCGGGCTTTGCTTTAGCGCTAGTCGTCATTTTATTCCCCCTTGCTCTTCAGTTGAATCTTTCTCTTAGCAATGATGTAGTTGAGCCCCAGGCCCAGCACGGCAGCGCCGGCCACGGCCCATCCCAGAGGCCTTATAACGTCCTGCCATGCGGTGGCTGCCACGGTTATCTTCGGATCGACCGGCAGTCCGTAAACGCTGGGCTCATCTTCAAGGACATAAAGGACATGCAGTCCGCCGAGCTCGTTCTCGCCGTACAGGTTTGCTTTAGGAGACTTAGATTTGAGAGCGCTCACCCTTGCTTTGCCGAGCGCCAGCATCTCGCTGCGATCCCCGAATTGCAGCGCCCCTGAAAGACACGTCTTGACACAGGCAGGGAGATCTCCCTCCACTACGCGGTCCTGGCACATGGTGCACTTGGTTGTGTGCCTGATGCCTATTGGGCTGCCGCTGGGGCGGGGTACGTTGAACGGGCAAGCCGCCACGCAGTAGCCGCATCCGCTGCATTTGTCTTTATCATAGGCTACAAAACCCATGTCGTGATAATACAGCGCCTTCGTCGGGCAAACCTCAACGCAGCCGGCTTCGGTGCAGTGCATGCAGCTTTGCCGGCCGAACAGCCAACGGAAGTCCCCGTCGTCGCCCACTTCGATAAATCTCATCTTAAGCCAGGTGTTGGGAGATAGATCGGGTGGATTCTCGATGGTACCTCTATTCGTGGTTTTCTCGCCCGGGAGCTGATTCCACTCCTTGCAGGCAATCTGGCATCCACGACAGGCTGTGCATTTTGAGGCATCGTACAGAATAGCCTTTTCCGCCATTATTTCCCTCCGTTACTCTTTCTATATGACATAACCAGTCGTTCTAATTTCACAAAAAAAGCGCCCCTCTGGAAGGAGGCGCTTAAACGCACAAAAAGCTACAATAGCTCTCCTTTCCACAATGGGGGGTGCAGGCGTTTCCATCTGCGCCGTATGGTTGCTCGCCATGCCCTTTTATATGGTTTAGGCGCGGCAACTCGGACAGCTTTTTAATAAACCGCCTTAATCTTAACTCTAAGTTAAGGGTGGTGTCAATCTTAATTGAAGGATGGGATGTAAATTCAAACTTGTATTAATGCTGAAGGCGGAAGCCAGGGCAGACTTCCGCCTTCAACGGCAGGTTTAAGGGTCTTATTTAATTTGGTTAAAATAAAAAGCGCCCCGTTGCGGTAGGCGCTTAATAGTAAACGAAGCTACTAGCAAGCTCTCCTTTCCGCAATGGGGGGTGCAGGCGTTTCCACCTGCGCCGTATGGTTGCCCGCCATGCCTTTTTTGCGGTTTAGGCCGGGCAACTCGGATAGCTTTTTAATAAACCGCCGTGATTTTATCATGACAAAAGAGATGGTGTCAACCGTCGTCTACGCCGGATAGTGTAGTATCATAGTTTAAGGAAGATCTCTTGAATTTTTTCGATTGTCCCTCAAGTCAATTGATAGAAGATGCGTGATACCAACGCCATAGATAGAGCCTTTCGGGGGGGGCACCGCAGGACGAGACCGGTTAGTTGCTTCCAGCTATCTGCTAGTGTAGACCGTATAAGCTATTGAGCGATCATTTGAACGCTTCTCACTCTATTTTGTAGAATAGTGGTTCAGGTATAATCACAGGCACACAGATATTTTCCTAATTCTGGTAATTTAGCTCTGTGATTTGGTGCCAAACCTTGCATAATCACCTAAATACTTGGCACACTTATCTTGACGCTCTCCCTTGTTTATACAAGTTGACAATGCTTACAATGTCGTCTAGAATTTACCTCGGTTGTCTGTAAGCTATCCGAGTCGTTGCGCCTAAACCAAACGCGAAGGCATGGCAAGCGACCTATATGGTACAGATGGAAACGCCTGTGCCACCTGCTGGGAAGGAGAGCATACGGGCATGGCGTATTGCGTAAGCGCCTTTGTGAAAGGCGCTTTTTTTATTGGCATCGCTATGCTGTCGTAGGCGCCTCTCTTCCCGAGGCGCTTTTTTGTTGGCTTAAAAATTGAATATGACGCTCCGAGCCTCATCTCCTAACGGTTTACCCTATGGAGACCGGCCGATGGGTATCGATGGAAACGCCGATGCCTCCCGTGTTTTGGAAAGGAGGAGATAAACTTTTTACGAGCATTTTTATTGAAAGGCGCCCGTGATAAAGTGTCTTTTACTGTGGTTGTTTATTGATAAAAAAGAAAGAGAGCTAAAAATGGCTGTTATTAAAAAAACAAGCTTCATCCTGTCCTTATTGACAGCGTTGATGATATCAGCAGTAGCTTTAACGGGATGTTCGAGCACATCAAATACGGAGACCGAGCCGGTTACAATCAACCTGGCTGCAGCCGCCAGCCTTACCGATGTTATGGAAGAGGTTAATGCACTGTATATGCAACAAAATCCGCACGTGACAATCGTGCCCAGTTATGCCTCGTCCGGGACACTGCAGCAACAGATTGAGCAAGGAGCCCCTGTCGATATATTTATGTCGGCGGGCGCTTCTCAGATGAATACACTACAGAATAAGCAATTGATCGTCAATGATTCGCGCAGAGACCTTTTGAACAATACGATTGTCCTGGTCGTTCCCGATGAAAGCACGCTCGGCATCCACAGCTTCGATGATTTGCTCGGAGATGGCGTGAGTACAATAGCCATCGGTGATCCGGAGTTCGTGCCGGCGGGCAGATACGGCAAGCAGGCCCTGGAGTTCTACGATATGTATTCGCAAGTGCAGTCGAAGCTTGTTCTCTGTTCCGATGTGCGCCAGGTACTGACCTATGTGGAGAGCGGCAATGTCGATGTGGGCATAGTCTATGCGACGGATGCCATGATATCTGATACGGTCCATGTGGTCGCCAAGGGCCCCGATGAAGTGAACTCAACCATCGTTTACCCTGTGGCTCTCATTAAGGATTGTGAGAACCCCGACGCCGCCGAGGAATTCGAGGACTTCTTGTTCAGCGACGAGGCGGGAGAGATTTTTGAGGAGTATGGCTTCACACTGGTCGGAAATTAACTCTGGTTTGAAGTTTAGACAAAAGTTGTGAATGAATATCTAACGCCGCTGTGTGTATCTCTGAAGACGGTGTCCACCACGATGGTGGTTACCGTTATCCTAGGTATCCTGGCGGCGCGCTGGATGGCAAGATATCACGGTAGGCTGAAACCATTGATAGACGGCATCTTCATCCTTCCTCTGGTATTGCCGCCGACGGTGGTTGGGCTGGTTCTGTTGCTGACGTTCGGCAAGAACGGTCCCATGGGGCAACTGTTTTCTCTCCTCGATACGACCGTGGTCTTTTCATGGCCGGCTACCGTGATATCCGCCACGGTGGTGTCCTTCCCGCTGATGTACATGACGGCCAGGTCCGCTTTTGAACTGGTGGATCGTGATATTGAAGACGTCGCCCGCACCCTGGGCGCTGGCAAATGGCATGTCTTCCGCACGGTCACATTACCCCTGGCGCGACCGGGAATAATCGCAGGGGCAGTTCTGTGTTTCGCCCGGTCGCTCGGTGAGTTCGGCGCCACCCTGATGCTTGCCGGCAATATTCCCGGTAAGACGACGACGCTGCCCGTAGCTATTTACTTTGAAATCCAGGCCGGCCATATGGATCAAGCCCTGTATTTAACGGCTATAGTGATCTTCATAAGTTTTACCTCGCTTGTTTGCCTGGCTTACCTGAGGACACCGAGGCGAAAAACGAAAACTGTTCCGGAGATAGTTTAATCTAGATGAATAAGGTAGACGTTGGCAATACTTTTCAATCAGGTGGTGCATCTTGCTAGAAGTTAAAATAAAGAGGGCACTGCCAGGCTTCAGCCTGGACGTCGGTTTTTCCGTTGACGGAGATATACTCGGCATATTGGGGCCGTCCGGATCGGGAAAAACAATGACGTTGAAGTGCATTGCGGGGCTTATCCAACCGGATGAGGGTTTAATAAAACTAAATAACAGAGTTCTGTTCGATTCGTCAAAAAGTTTAAATTTGTCGCCGCAAGTTCGGAAGGTGGGTTTGGTATTGCAGAACTACGGTTTGTTCCCGCATCTTACAGCCTCCAAGAACATCGCCTACGGGATTAGAAATAGCACTCGTTCGGAAATAAACGATAGAGTCAGTGTATTGATAGAGAAAATGGGGTTGAACGGTCTCGAACATCGTTATCCAAGGCAGTTGTCCGCGGGTCAGCAGCAGCGTGTGGCTATAGCGCGCGCCCTGGCCCCCGGGCCCGAGGTGCTGCTTATGGATGAGCCGTTCTCCGCCTTGGATTCCGTAACGAAGGAACAAATGGAACTCGAGCTCCTGGGAATACGGGATTTCTACAAGGGCAGCATCATCTTGGTGACGCACAATCTCGCTGAGGCCTATCGTTTAAGCTCTAGGCTGGCGATATATGAATCGGGCAGGATAGCCCAGTGCGACCACAAGGAAAAAATCATCTGCAGCCCGGCAAGCCGCAAGGTGGCTAAGATGCTGAAGATAAGAAATTATCTGGATGGTTTCGTCAGCGACATAAGTGATTCCAGCGTATGGGTCACGATTCCTGAACTGAATACCAGGCTGATGGTATCAGCCAATGGACGTAATCGTCTAGCAGCGAACCAGCGAGTCACCATCGGCGTATTCCCGGACTATGTCCGCATTGAGGAAGGACCCGGACAAAATGCGCTGCTGAGCTCGCTTGACTATATGAACAATTCGGTCTCCACCGTCAACTACCGCTTCAGTTTGAAAACGGTTTCCGGCAGGGGTGTTTCTATCGAGACCGTGCTGCCGAAGTCGGAGGCACGATTCCTTTTGCCCGGACAGGAGTGCTATCTATATCTGCCGCCGGATCATGTCGCCGTCATAGACAGTTGACCCCCGTTCGATTTGCGGATTGACATCGTTCCACTGCCAGTCAATGTAGCACAGCAATTTAACGTTCGGACTTTCGTCATTTGGGAGCACCAATAAAAACATCAATCTTCGCTCAAGCTCCCGGGCAAACGGTTCGCCGAATCCCTTTACGACAGATATGCCTCGTTATATATGACGATCGGCAACACAAAGCAGTCGTCTGCCTTGTAACACGCCGCCCCTACGAAGAGCTGGGGTTATCCAAAGGGAGTGAAGCTTCCTAAACATTCAAGGCCTCTGCTGCACACGTATTCTAGGGCTCCATGCTGGTTTCTCTTAGTTACTTCATAATCAGACTGGTTTGACACTCATTTTACATACGTGTTAAAATCGCTTCGCATTTGCTCAACAAGCTCTCCGAGTTGGCGGCCTAAATCTTTAAGTGACATGGTCTCCAGCCGGCAGGCGCGAGCCTCGAGGGTGCGAAGGGAAACCTCCACACCTCCCGTTTTGGAAAGGAGGGTATATTATGGATAGTCTGTTGCATTCTACATAGGCTCCCCAGTTTCACGATATACCAGCACATTTTGTACAAGATGGAGGATAAATAATGAAAAGGTTTGCCATATATATACTCACAGTAGTGTTGATCGCGAGCGTAGCGGTGACCTGCTTCGCTTGCTCCAGCTCCACCGACACCGAAGATCAGAGCGGACAATTGCTGCCCAAGCAGGAAAGGTTCCGAGTGGCTACTACTACAAGCCTGTACGACACCGGCCTCTGGAGCCTGTTGGAGCCGCTGTTTGAAGAAGAATACAACGTAGAGATGGATGTTCTATACGCCGGCACCGGCATAGCTATTGCGTACGGGCAGAACGGCGACGTTGACGCCCTGACCGTGCACGATAAGTCCAGAGAACTGACGTTCGTCGCGGACGGCTACGGTGTCGAGCGCGTCCCGTTCGCTTACAACTACTTCCTTATCGTAGGGCCGGAGGACGACCCTGCGGGCATAGCCGGCATGTCGCCCGAGGAGGCATTTGCCACACTGGCCGAGTCACAGAGCGCCTCCTTTGTTTCCCGTGGCGATAACTCGGGCACGCATTCCAAGGAGAAGGCCATCTGGGCCTCCGCCGGATACACGTACAGCGACATTCAGGGCTCCGGATCCTGGTACATTGAGGCCGGGATCGGTATGGGCCCTACGCTTGCAATGGCCAGCGAGGAACAGGCCTATACTCTAAGCGATATGGGAACATACCTGGCTTACAAGGGCGATATCGAGCTGGTTCCGATAGTGGATAGCGGCAGCATCTTACTGAATGTCTACTCGGTTATCGCATGCACGGAAGCGACAAGCCCCACAATGGCGCAGAACCTGGTAGACTTCTTAACATCGGATGAGATTCAGCAGAAGATCGGCGAATACGGCACCGACGAATACGGCGACAGCCTGTTCACGCCGTGCGCCGGCAACGAGCCTAGCAACTAATGATCGGGAGACTCAGAATTATTGGATAGTATCTGGAACCAGTTAGTCTCTTTAGGCTCTGAGACATGGAGCGCAGCCGGGAGGTCGCTGTGGTTCGCAGCGACCTCCTGTGTCATCTCCGTTCTCATCTGCTTTCCTCTCGGAAGCCTTATCCATTTTCGAACATTCCGCGGCAAAGGTTTACTGGTAAGCGTACTGCAATCCCTGTACTGTATGCCGACCGTTCTCGTCGGCCTCATTATTTTTTCTCTGCTGTCGCGCGCCGGCCCACTCGGCGATCTCGGATGGCTCTTCAGCCCCAAGGCTATCATCTTCGGACAGGCTTTGCTCATATCTCCTATTATGATGGGCCTCGTAATCTCCGCGTACAGCGGCGTCGATAAATCGGTAACTGAGACAGCGACTTCTTTAGGCGCCTCAAGCATACAGATGGTCATAGTGGCGGTAAGAGAGGCAAAGTACGCCATGCTGACAATGGTAATAATAGGATTCAGTCGCGCTATATCCGAGTTGGGGATATCGATGATGGTGGGCGGAAACATTAATTTCTATACCAGAACCCTTACCACCGCTATCTCATTGGAAACACAGAAGGGTGAGATTGAAAAAGCCTGGGCTATGGGGATACTTCTGCTTCTGATCGCGCTCGTTATAAATATCACAATATATTCCTTGCAGAAAAGCGGGAGATTAAAGCGCTGGGGCGTATTCCGATTGCTTTTGGATAGAATCAGGGCCTGGGGAGGCTGATTTACTGTAATTTGTAAATTGTAGAGACGGGATTCATAAAAGATGACTTTTCTGCAAATCTCAGACCTATGTAAAACATATAATGAGCGCAGCATCCTGAGAGGCGTCAACCTGTCCATCGATAAGGGGTACGCCTACGCCGTTATCGGCCCGACCGGCGCCGGCAAGACCACGCTTATCAGGCTCATCGATCTGCTCGACACACCGTCGTCCGGCCGGATATTGTTCGACGGCGTCGATGTAACCCGTTCCGGTAAGTCCAGAAACAGCACACGCCGCAGGATGGCGCTGGTTCAGCAGAAGCCTATCGTTTTCAAAATGAACGTTTTCGGCAACATAGCCTGCGGTCTGAAGTGGAGGCGCGAACAAAAACACGCCATCCGAAGTAAAGTCGATGAGGTGCTGGGATTGGTCGGCATGGGAGACTATAGGGACAGGGACGCAAGGACGCTTTCAGGCGGCGAGATGCAGCGCGTGGCTATAGCACGGGCCCTTGTAATCGAGCCGGAGCTTCTCCTTCTGGATGAACCGACCGCCAACCTGGACCCTGTTTCGGTATCCAAGATCGAGGACGTATTGGCGCATATAATCAAGAAACGAAAGACCACCGTCCTGATGTCGACCCACGATATGCCGCAGGGACAGCGTCTGGCGGATAAGATCGCCGTGCTCATAAACGGCGAATTGCTGCAGGTCGGCAGCCCGAACGAGATATTTTGCCAGCCCGCCGACAGGAAGGTGGCCGAATTCGTAGGCGTCGAGAACATACTGCCAGGCACAGTCGCCGGAAAAGAAAACGAACTGGCGATTATCAACGTAAACGGAGAGGATATCCAGGCGATTACCGATTTGGCCTACGGTGAAAACGTCTTTGTTATGATACGTCCCGAGGATATTACTTTCACACGAACCAGGGATGCCTCCAGTGCGAGGAACGTCTTCGAAGGCAGGATCAACAAAATCGTGCCGCTCGGCCCGCTGACACGGATTGAGCTCGACTGCGGTATGCCGCTGCTGGGAGTCGTTACCACAAGGTCGGCAAGCGAGATGGAACTGACAATGGGTTCCAAGCTGTTCGCCAGCTTCAAGGCCACAGCCATCCACGTGATCAAGCGCGCGTAATTGTCCAATGTCCCATATCCATTGACATTATCACGCTTTGTGCTATCATAGTTTCCTCACAGTGGACAAGGAGGAAAGTCATGAAGATCAGCGCGCGCAACGTATTAAAGGGAAAAGTGAAACAGGTTAAGACGGGAGCGGTCAATTCCGAGGTTATTGTGAAGACGGCTAACGGCGACGAGATTGTATCTATAATAACCAACGAGTCGGCAAAGAACCTCAAGCTGGCCAAGGGCAAGGCGGTCTACGCCGTGATCAAGGCTTCAAACGTAATGATCATGACCGACTAGCTGCTGCCGAACTCAGAAACCCACCTATTCACCCACGATTTGCAGGATGATCTCCCGCGAGCGCGGGCGGTTATCGAAATCGACTACGATTATCTGCTGCCACGTGCCGAGCAGCAGCGCCCTGTTGGAGAAAGGAACGACGAGCGACGGCCCCAATGTCGACGCCCTTACGTGCGAGTAGCCGTTGCCGTCGCCCCAGCGCTCGTCGTGTTTATATTGCATATCACGAGGAACGATGCGCTCCCACATCCCCTTGAAATCGCTCACCACCCCCGGCTCATACTCGATGGTGGTCACCCCCGCCGTCGAGCCGCTGATGAAAACAGTCACTGTGCCGGATTCGACGCCAGCTTGAGAAACGATGCGTTCGACATCGGACGTGATATCGACGACGTCGAACTCGCCTTTCGTACGTATCGATATTCTCTCTGTTACGACCACTATCAACCCCCTGACCCCCAATCTTGGGGGAGGAAAAAACTGGGGGACACCCCCAGTTCCCCCGGCAGGAGCTTCTCCTGCACCTCTTTTTCAAAGGCTATTTAAAAAAGCAGCTCATCCAACTCGAACACAGGCCCCTCATCGCACACGCGCTTCATGCCGTGCCTGGTCTTTATCGAGCAGCCGTTGCACAAGCCGAATCCACACCCCATCCTGGCCTCCATGGACACCTGAATGCGCCTGCCTTTAAGGATTTTCATCTGCGACATGGCCTTATACATGTCCGCCGGACCGCAGGCGAATACCTGATCCGTATCATCGATCAATTCGCTCAACACATCGGTGACCATGCCCTTCTTCTCGATCAGGCCGTCCTGAGTCACGGGGATGAAATCGACACCCGCTGGGATAAGCTTTTTCGGATAGACCTGCTTCGCGGTCTTTGCGCCGAACAGGAGCGTCACTTGTCGACCATCGGATACGGAGCGCTCAGCGAGGAATATAAGCGGAGCTATGCCGACCCCGCCCGCCACCAGCAGCAGGCGCTTCGAGTCGACAGAGAAACCGCGCCCCATCGGGCCCAGGATATCGATGTGTTCGCCCTTCTTGCGCTGCGCCAGCCACTCCGTGCCCGCACCGACCACCTCGTACAACAGCGCGATCTCGCCCTTATCGTTCATGCGGTGGACGCCGAGAGGACGCCGTAATATCCTGTCGTTCGTCCCGCTGGCGCGTACCATGACGAACTGACCGGGCTGAGCCGCCTTTGCGACCGAGGGGGCTTTAGCCCAAAGCAGGTATATGTTAGGCATGACCTCGGCGTTCGATTTAACTACCGCATCGACGGGTTTCATTTGACCGCCTCGCGTTTCAGGTAGTCGCGCATGCGCTGAACCGAGAATGTCTGCTCTCCGTTCTGTATCGCGTTGACCACAGCCCGGATGGTATCCAGCGATGTGTAACAGGGGATGCGTTTCTCTATGGCCGTGCGTCTTATCTCGAACCCGTCGCTCTTGGGGCCGCGCTCGCCGGAATCCGTATTAACTATGCCGCGCAAGGTTCCGTCGCGGATGATATCGACGATATTGGGATACCCCTCGCTGAGCTTCTTGCTGATGAATGTCACAGGAATACCCACCGCCTTGAGCAGCGCAGCCGTCCCCTCCGTGGCGTAAAGCTTGAAGCCCAGCTTATGCAGGTCTTTGATTATCGGCAGCGCCTCCGGTTTGTCCTCGTCCGAGATGCTGACCAGCACCGCCTTCTCGGGCGGCAGCATCAGGTCCGCGGCCATCAGCGCCTTGGCCAGCGCCGCGGGAAACGCGTAATCCACCCCCATGACCTCGCCCGTCGATTTCATCTCAGGGCCGAGGTATCCGTCCACACCCCCGAGCTTGGACATGGAGAACACCGGCGCCTTCACCGCGAATAGCTTCTGTGTCGGCCATAAACCGCCCTCGTAGCCCTGCTCCTTGAGGCTCTGTCCCAGCATAACCCTGGTCCCCACCTTCACAATGGGAACGCCCGTGACCTTGCTGATGAAGGGCACGGTCCTGCTGGCGCGCATGTTGGCCTCAAGAACGTACACCGTCGAAGTGCCGTCCTCCTTGCGCATGATAACGAACTGTATGTTCACCATGCCCCTGACCTTGATGGCCAGGCATATCTCGGTGGTGTATCGTACGACTGTGTCTACCTCCTCTTGCGACAGGTTCAGGCCGGGATAGACCGCCATCGAATCGCCGCTGTGCACGCCGGCACGCTCGATGTGCTCCATGATACCGGGTATGAGCACCCGCTCCCCGTCCCCTATGGCATCGACCTCGCATTCCTTGCCTTCGAAATACTTGTCGATGAGCACCGGGCGCTTCGGGTCGACCTCGATGGCGCGGTTCATGTAATGGATAAGCTCCGTGGCGTTGTGCACGATCTCCATGGCCCTGCCGCCGAGGACATAGCTCGGGCGCACCAGCACCGGGTAGCCGACGGCCTTGGCCACGTTCAGCGCGCCCTCGACTGTTGTAGCCGTGCCGCCCGGCGGCTGCGGTATGCCGAGGCGCGCCATCAGGTCCTCGAAGTTGTGGCGGTTCTCGGCCTGATCTATAGCCTCGGCGCTGGAGCCGATTATGGGCATACCGGCGCGATGAAGAGGCTCCGCGAGATTAATCGCCGTCTGGCCGCCGAACTGGACGATGGTGGGAGGGGCCTTACCGTCGACGGTCTCATTCTCCAATATGTCCCTGACGCTCTCCTCATCCAGCGCTTCGAAGTAGAGACGCGTCGAGGTGTCGGAGTCGGTGGAGACGGTCTCCGGATTGGAATTGATGATGATGCTGCTGTATTTAGAATCCTGCAGGGCCCATGCCGCGTGCACGCTGCTGTAGTCGAACTCTATACCCTGACCGATGCGTATCGGCCCGGAGCCGATGACCACGGCCTTGTCGCCCTTTATCGGCTCGGCCTCGTTCTCCTGCTCATACGTGCTGTAGAAATAGGCGGTCTCGGCATCGAACTCGGCGGCGCATGTATCGACCATTTTGTACACGGGTGTTATCTTCCATTCATGGCGCTGGTCCCTTATCTGCTCCGGCAGCCTGTCGGCCAGCGTGCCGATCTGAACGTCCGAGAAGCCCGCGCGCTTGGCCTCGCGCATTATGGTCGGCGTGAGCGGCTCCGAGAGGAGACGTTTCTCCATGCGGATGATGTTCGCGAATTTATTGGTGAACCACGGGTCGATGGCCGTCTTGATCGAAAGTTCATCGGGGGTCATGCCCTTGCGCAGAGAGGCCATCATGGCCCACAGGCGCAGGTCGCCGGGCCAGAGCATATCGTCGCCCTTGCCCCAGTCGGGAGGTTCCCAGAGCAGCGACTTCCCGCCCACCTCGAGCGATCTCACCGCCTTCTGCAGCGCGGCCTCGAAGGTGCGCTCGATGGCCATGACCTCTCCCGTGGCCTTCATCTGGGTGCCTATCTTGCGGTCGCCGGCGGCGAACTTGTCGAAGGGCCAGCGCGGTATCTTGACCACGCAGTAGTCCAGCGCCGGCTCGAACGCCGCCATCGTTTTTCCGGTGACCCGGTTCGGTATCTCGTCCAGCGTCCTGCCCACCGCGATCTTGGCGGAGACGCGGGCGATGGGATATCCCGTGGCCTTGGATGCCAGCGCCGAGCTGCGGCTGACGCGCGGGTTGACCTCGATGACATAGTACGGGGGCAGGCCGCTGTCCAGCTTTTCGATAACTTCTTTGCTGCTGCCGCCCGGAGGCCAGTGCTTCGCCACCATCTTGTGCGGAGCCATGGCGAACTGGATGTTGCACCCGCCCTCGACGCCCAGCGCCTTGATTATCTTGATGCTCGCCGTGCGGAACATCTGGTGCTCCCTGTCGGTCAGGGTCTGCGTCGGCGCGACGACGATGCTGTCGCCCGTATGCACGCCCATCGGGTCGATATTCTCCATGTTGCAGACGGTGATGCAGTTGTCGTTCCCGTCCCGCATCATCTCGTATTCGATCTCTTTCCATCCCACCAGGCTCTTCTCGATGAGCACCTGGTGCACCGGGCTCACCGCCAGCCCGTTGGCCGCGATCGCCTTGAATTTCTCCATCGTCGAGGCGTGTCCGCCGCCGCTGCCGCCAAGCGTGAACGCGGGGCGTATCACCACCGGCAGGCCTATCCTCTCCACCGCCTCCGTCGCCTCTTTCAAGCTCTCGGCGATGATGCTCTCGGGAACGGGTTCGCCGATCTCCTCCAGCATTTCCTTGAACAGTTCGCGGTCCTCGGCTTTGCGTATGGTATCGATGGGCGTGCCGAGTGAGCGAACGTTATATTTATCCAGGATGCCGGCGTTGGCCAGATCGACCGCCATGTTGAGGCCGGTCTGCCCGCCCAGCGTCGGCAGCAGGCCGTCGGGGCGCTCCTTGGCTATGATGCGCTCGATGACCTCCACGGTTATCGGCTCGATATAAACGATATCCGCGATGCCCTCGTCAGTCATGATCGTGGCCGGGTTGGAGTTCACCAGGATCGATATCACGCCCTCCTCGCGCAGCGCCTTGCACGCCTGCGTGCCGGCGTAATCGAACTCCGCCGCTTGCCCGATGATGATGGGCCCCGAACCGATGACCAGCACCTTATTTACGTTCGCCATTCTTCCCCCAATTATTTTTCTTATCGACTATATATACGATCGTCGCCGCGTACTTTTTCGATATGAAATCCTTCTCACGATCCCTTTATCATCTTTACGAACTCCTCGAACAGGTTCACCGAGTCCATCGGGCCCGGCGAGGCCTCCGAGTGATACTGGATGGTGAATATGCGGTGTTCCTTGCTGCACAACCCCTCCACGGTGCCGTCGTTGATATTGATATGGCTCACCGTCAGCCCGCCCTTCACCGAATCGGCGTCGACGGCGTAGCCGTGGTTCTGCGCTGTAATGTGTATACGGCCCGTCTCCGTATCTTTCACGGGATGGTTGCCCCCCCTGTGTCCGAACTTCAGCTTGTAGGTCTTAGCCCCGAAGACGTGTCCCAGTATCTGGTGCCCCATGCAGATGCCCATTATCGGCTTCTTGCCGATCAGCGCGCCGACCGTTTTCTCCAGGTAGGGTCGGTCCGGAGCGCCGGGGCCGGGGGAGAGCAGTATGCCGTCGGGCTTTAGGCCAAGAATGTCCTCCGCCGATGTGTCGGAGGGCACGACGGTGCACTCGCAGCCCAGCGCGCTGAGGTGGCGCATGATGCTGTATTTGACGCCGCAGTCCACGACGACCACGTGGCAAACGGGTTTCCCTTTATACGAACCCTCCCACTTGTACTTTTTCTTGGCTCCGACGAGGCTCACGAAATCGCTCTTGTCGTACTTCGGCAGCTTCTTAATCTTTTTCAGCGCGCTGTCGGGAGATTCCGAAGTGATCATCCCCGGCATCACGCCCTTGTCCCGCAGGTGCCGCGTCAGCGAGCGCGTATCGAGATTGCATATGCCGGGTATGCCGCCGGCCTTGAGATAATCATGCAGGGTGGAGCCTATCTGCGAGTGGCTGGGGGTGTCGCACGGCTCGCGCACTACAAAGCCGGCCACCTTGATGCCATCCGACTGGAAATCCTCCCTGTTGATGCCGTAGTTGCCGATGATGGGATAGGTGCAGACGACGATCTGTCCGACATATGATGGGTCGGTGAGCATCTCCTGATAGCCCATCATGCCGGTATTGAAAACGACCTCGCCGTGCGCCGGCACATCCGCCCCGAACGACGTCCCCTCATAAACCGATCCGTCCTCAAGCACCAGGTTGATATTCTCGCTCACGCGCACCCCTTTCTATTTATGAACTTGCAGACCACTGATAGATTCAACCCCCTGTATCCCCCAATCTTGGGGGATTTTTAAAAAAGGATAGGGGACACCCCTAAAACCCCGTCAGGAGACGAGTCTCCTGTATCTCTCATCGAACACCCCCTCGGCTTTGTAGCTTCCCTCTCTTTACGAAAGAGAAGGCTAGGGTGAGTTCGAGGTGTCCCGTAGGGGCGCTGCTTGCTGCGCCCTCTTTATCGGGCAGGGCAAGCCCTGCCCCTACGGGTTCGTGTTCATTAGGGCGATCACATCCTTCCGGTTCCGGAAGGACGCCCCTACGCCTTAACAACGAACCCCTCATCTTTATAAACCACACGGCCGCCGTATACGGTGGCCATCACTTTTCCTTTCAATTTCTCGCCGGCGAGCGGCGTATTCCTGCCCTTCGATGCGAACTTCACCGGCTCGACAACCCATTCGGCATCCGGATCGAAGATGGTCACGTCGGCCGGGACGCCGACCTGCAAGGTGCCGATGTCGCCCCCCGCCAGCTGGCGGATGCGCGGCAGCGCCCGCGCCGGCCCCGACGTGAGCCTGGCCACCAGCGCCGGCAGGTCGATATCGCCGCGGTGCACCAGCGACATCGCGGAGCCGAGCGCCGTCTCCAGCCCGCTAATGCCGAACGCCGCCGTAGCGAAACCGCCCGACTTTTCGGACCTGGTATGCGGGGCGTGGTCAGTGGCCACGGCGTCGATAACGCCCTCCTTCAACGCGGCGACAAGGGCTTTAACGTCGCGTTCCTTCCGCAGCGGAGGGTTGACCTTGGCGTTGCTGTCGGCTTTCGCCTTGTTCGACGGTAACGCGACGCGCTCTTCGGTCAGCGTCAAATGGTGCGGCGTGGCCTCGGCCGTCACCGCGAACTTGCTGGCTTTGGCGCGGCGCATGAGGTAAACCGAGCCGTACGTGCTGACATGCGCTATGTGCACGTGCGCGCCTGTCATCTCCGACAGGGCTATGTCGCGCGCCACGATTATCTCCTCGGCGGTCTCCGGTATCCCCTTGAGCCCCAGCCTGTCCGCAAGCTCGCCCTCGTTCATCACGCCGCCCGCGCTCAGCTCGGCGTCCTCGCAGTGCTCGATAATCGTCAGGCCGCATTCGACGGCGGCTTCCAGCGCGGCGCGCAGCACCTTGTACTCGGGCACCGCGCTGCCGTCGTCGCTCAGCGCCACTACTCCGGCATCGGCCATCGCTTTAATGTCGACGATATCCTGTCCGGCGCGTTCCTTCGTTATGCAGCCGATGGGCAGCACGCGGACGACGCCGTCCTGCGCCGCCTTCCCGCGCACCAGTGCGACCATTTCCGCGCTGTCGATGGGCGGATTCGTATTGGGCATGGCGCACACCGTGGTGAACCCGCCCCTGGCCGCGGCGCGGGTGCCCGTAGCAATGGTCTCCTTCTTCTCGCCGCCCGGCTCGCGCAGGTGGCAGTGCAGGTCGATGAAGCCGGGACAGACGATAAGGCCTTTGGCATCGATGATTAAGTCAGCCCCGGTCGACGGTTCGGCGATACGGCTGCCGGCGATGAATATATCGCCCACCGCATCGACCCCGGATGCGGGGTCGATGATGCGCCCGCCTTTTATCAGTATCGACTCGGCCATAACTAACGCTTCTTGGCCTCCCTGAAGGCATACTGGCTGGGCGCGAAGCCCTGCGCTCGTGCCGCGGCCTCGGAGCCGAAGACCATCAGGTTCTCCGGCCTTATCTTGTCCAGCATATAGCTGTCCGAGCTGTAGTATTTCTTATGCTCGGCCGTGCCCTCGTGCCATTTGGCGCTGGCGATGTAAGGCGCCTGCGCCTCGTATTCGCAATAGACGCATCGTAATATCAGCGGACGCCCCTTCAGCACCCTGTACTTGTGATGGATATAGCCCTTTTCCGTCTTCTGGTTGGTGACGCACCTGTTATTGGTACAGTTGACATCGAAAACCTGGCCGTACGGTATCTCGACCGTCTTCGACCGGACATCCGTTCCCCCCTGAGGAACCTTGGCCGTCTTGGCCCCGAGCAAGAGCGATATCAGCGCCATCCTTATCGGCACGCCGCTGGCCACCTGCTTGAAATACATGCTGCGCGGGTCCTCATCGACCTCGTAGGCCAGCTCGTCGATGCGCGGCAGCGGGTGCATGACCAGCGCCTCCTTGAACTGCCTGTCCTTCAGCATCTTTTTATCGACGACGGGGTAATCCGAGTCCTTTCCCTCCGAGCCGTCCTCCAGCCGCTCCTTCTGCAGCCTGGTGATATACAGGGCGTCGATGCCCTTCTTCATTTCCACCTCCAGCCTGACGTCGGGCATATTGGTCAGCTGGTGCGGGTTGCTGGGGGTCACATATATGGCATCGAGACGCGAGTACTTATTCTTCACCTCTTTCGCCATGTCGTCGTAGCGCTCGAACACGCCGCCGTAATCGCAGGTCAGCTTGCGTATGACATGCTGCGGCAGGCTCAGTCCGGCCCCGGTGCGGAAGTGGATGCTGGCCCCGAAGCGCGCCAGCGCGTAGGACAGGGAATGCACCGTGCGCCCGTACTTCAGGTCGCCCCAGAGCGCAATCTTGAGCCCCTTCAGGCTCTTGCGCTGGCTTTTTATGGTGTACAGGTCGATGAGCGTCTGCGACGGGTGCTCGTGGCCGCCGTCGCCGGCGTTGATCACCGGCACCCCGGCGTAGTCCGCCACCACCCTGGCCGCCCCCTCCCACGGGTGCCGGATAGCGATGATATCGGCATAGCTGCCCACCACCCGCGCCATATCGGCGATGCTCTCCCCCTTGGAGAGCGACGTGTTGCCTATATCCATGACGGAGATGACCCTGCCGCCGAGGCGGTGCATGGCGGTCTCGAACGACATCCTCGTCCGTGTGCTGGGCTCAAAGAAGAGGCTGGCCAGTATCTTGCCCTGGCACAGGTGCGACTGCTCGCGCAGCGAGGCCGCCATCTCATCGGCGGTGGAAAAAACGGCCTCTATCTCACGGTTCGACAGATCATCGATGGTAATAAGACTCCTGTTCGCCAGGCTCATAGCCAACTCCTTTCGACGACGTACGGCCGCGCCACTCTATTCCTTGACCAGACCGTTCGTTACCAGCAGCACCGCATCGCTCCCGTCGATCTCCTTGAGCCGCACCAGCACCTTCTCTCCCGCGGCCGTCGGTATGTTCTTGCCCACGTAATCGGCGCGGATAGGCAGCTCCCTGTGGCCCCTGTCCACTAGTACGACGAGCTGGATCGACTGCGGGCGTCCGAAGTCTATCAGGGCATCCATGGCGGCCCTGACGGTCCGGCCCGTATAAAGGACATCATCGACGAGGATGATGCGTTTCTCTTCAAAATCCGGGGGTATATCGGTGGGGCGCAGGGGCGTTACGCTCTCGTGGAATGAGAGGTCGTCGCGGTGCAGCGTTATATCGAGTGCTCCGACGGTGCTTTCCTTGCACTCCAGTTTGCCGATGAAGGAGGCGATGCGCTTGGCTAAGGGCACACCGCGGGTGTGAACGCCGATGAAAAGTAAATCTTCGCAGCCGCGGTTCCTCTCCACTATCTCGTGCGAGATGCGGGTGACGGCGCGCCTGATGTCCTGCTCGTCCAGCAGTACTTTTTCAGGCATAAAAAATCCCCTCTGCCACGGATATGGTAAGGGGATATAAAGTTTTAGTTATATGGTTCACTGCGTACTCCCTTTCCAGTCTCACAGGGCTGGTATTAAAAGGTTAACCGCTAAATTTCAGGTAGTATATCACTTATTTACCGGGGGTGCAAGCGAATTTTGGCGGATCGACAGCCATTAGAAAAGAGGTACAGGATTCTTCCTGACGGGGTATTAGGGGTGTCCCCTAATTTAATAAATTTCCCCCAACGTATGGGGGACTAACAGGGGGTTCGGATATCACATCTCTTAAAATCATCTACCGGTTGGGCAGCAGCCCGACCACCTTATCCCAGATGATCCTCTCGATCACGTTCTTGGGAAGAGACCCGTCAACCACCATCCATAGATTGGGGTCGGCCTTAACCATCTCAAGGTATCCCTGCTTCACCCGCTGGTGAAAAACGAAATCCTCCAGCTCAAAGCGGTCCTTGTTGCGCTTGCGGGCCAGGGCCTGCCCCACATCCGTATCGAGGAATATTATCAGGTTCGGCTCCAGCCCGCCCGTGGCGATGTTATTAATCCTGTTTATCAGGTCGAAATCGAGGCCGCGGCCGTATCCCTGGTAGGCGATGGTCGAGTGGTAGAAACGGTCGCAGAGAACGACTTTGCCTTCTTTAAGCGACGGTCGGATGACATTGTTGACCAGCTGCACGCGCGAGGCGTTGAACAGCAATAGCTCGGCAACCGGATCGCTGTCCGCCTCGCCCTTGAGCCACTGCCGCACCTCGCGGCCAAGCGGCGTGCCGCCGGGCTCCTGCGTCAGGATGACCGGCACGCCGGAAGCGCGGATGTTCTTGAACAGCGCCCTGGACTGGGTGCTCTTGCCGCACCCTTCGCCGCCTTCAAATGTTATGAATAATGACAATTGCGACTCCTTTTTACATTGTCATTGTCCGACTTGGTCGGACAATCCAGAAAAGGCGAATGCCATTCGCCCTGATATGTTATCAACCCCCTGCATCCCCCATATTTACTACTGTCATTGCCCGACTTGATCGGGCAATCCAGGCTTCTGGATCATCCGGTCAAGCCGTATGATGACATAGGGGACACCCCTAATACCCCGGCAGGAGAGTATCTCCTGCACCTCTTTTCTTTTCCCCTCTCTTTACGAAAGAGAGGGTCAGGGTGAGGGACTACCCGTGATAAATTCTAACACGCCGGCGCGGCTCGCGGCCTGTGCTTTTCGACCTCAGATCGAACCTCTCGGCAAGCTGATGCTGCATCATCCTGATATAGGAATTCTGCGGGCTGAGCTCAACCTCCTCCTGCCTGCCCTGCGCCACCTGTGATATGGCCTCCTCCGCCTCCTTCATCGCCGGGCTGGAGGAATCCTCGGGCTGCCTGATATCGAATATGTTCATGAGAGACTGTTCCATCTGCGATATCCGGTTGTTCTTGAGAACGTATATCGATATGCCAAGCGCCTCCGCGTCGTGGAGCGGCTGGGGCTTCCTGCGATAGTAGCTCTTGGAGGTCATGACGAGCGTTGCATCCTTGACGCTGTTGGTGATCTCTACCTTGATGCCCAGCTTATCCAGCGTCTGCTCCAGCTTGCCGCGGTTGATGCCGAAGGGGTATATCCTGGCGTCGCTCTCGGTACGCTCCCTCCTGATTTCCTGCCTGGGCGCGACCGCCGCGGGCTTCGTCTGCTCGCGCCGCACCTCCTCGTTCTCATCCACCCAGCGCAGCTCCGGCAATATGGGCCGCCCGCGCAGCATTGAGTCGACAACTTCCGCCACGTCGGCATGAACCGCTACGTGATACCAGTCCTGGATCTCGACAACTATATCGAAGGTGGGAGGAGCCTTGCGCTCCAGTACGGACTTGCGCGTGCCGCGGCGACGCGCCTCCTCGTCGCCCAGCGTAACGCTCTGGATGCCGCCCACCAGGTCGGCCAGCGTGGGGTTCATGATCAAATTATCAAGGGTGTTGCCGTGGGCCGTAGCTACGAGCTGAACGCCGCGCTCGGCTATGGTGCGCGCCGCCTGCGCCTCCAGCTCGGTGCCTATCTCGTCGATGACGATGACCTGCGGCATGTGGTTCTCCACGGCCTCGATCATGACGGCGTGCTGCAGGCTGGGGGTTACCACCTGCATGCGGCGCGCGCTGCCTATGGCGGGGTGCGGTATGTCGCCGTCCCCGGCGATCTCGTTGGACGTATCGACGATGACGACGCGCTTTTTCAGGTCGTCGGCCAGGACGCGGGCCATCTCCCTGAGCATGGTGGTCTTGCCCACGCCGGGACGGCCCATGAGAAGGATGCTCTTGCCCGACTCGATCAGGTCGTCGATGAGCTTGATCGTGCCGTAGACCGCCCGCCCCACGCGGCAGGTGAGCCCCACTATGTTGCCGTCGCGGTTCCTGATGGCCGATATGCGGTGCAGCGTTCGCGCGATGCCGGCCCTGTTGTCGCCGCCGAAAGCCCCGATGCGGCTGACCACGTATTCGATATCCTCAACCGTGATCTCTCTATCGGTAAGCGTGACCTCGTCATCCGGGTAACGCGCCTGCGGAAGACGTCCCATGTCCATGATCACTTCCAGCAGGTCGCCGCGTTCCCTGCGCTTCTGTATCGGCTGCGCGACATTAGGAGGCAACCTGTCCAATAAAGCGTCAAGATCGTCGGTTATTCTCTGAAACATCCTTCACCTCACGCGCGCATGGGCATGAACCTTGGTTCTTCAACCCTGATCGCGTTCTCCCTAAACATCGTCTCGAATTTTATCTTCTGCTCGAACAGCGAGCCCTCCAGCAGGCCGCGCATCTGCCACTGTGCGACGGGGACTATACAGAATATCTGAGCCCTGCCTTCAAGCAAGTTTACAGCATGGCTGACCAGCCATTCCAGTCCCGCGCCCTCTATATGGCGGAAGATTATCTCGAAGCAGCCCGCCCGCCTGGAGACCGAGACCCGCAGGTAACCCTCGAGCGCGCTTTCCCTGTACACGACGAACTCCGTGCGGCGCTCAAACCACGAGCAGCGCCCCGACCTGTCCTGCCATTCTCCAAACGTTAACCCCTCCGCGCTCTTGACGGCGGGCGATGACACGGCGTTGTACAGGCTGTAAAGGGGGTTCTCCTCTCCCTCTGACAGAACGCGTATCGCGTACCGCTCCGGCGCCTGCACAGGACCGGGCACGGAACTGCCTACAAATTTATATATGTAGCAAGTATTATAAGAGCTGAACCCGGCGCGCCTGGCGACATCGATCAAGTTGCCGTTAACGGATAGGTTGATGAAAAGCTTGCGCACGCCCCGCTTCCCCGCCGCGGCGCTCACGTATTCCAGAAGGGCCTGGCAGTTCCTCTCGTCGCTCACCTGCAGATAGTCCACGTACCATATGCTCGACGACCTGTTGCTTTTAACCGATATCAGGCTGTCGATGCGTCCGTCCTCATCCGTGACCCAGGTGCGGCGCCGACCCTTGCCGGGAAGCCAGTGCTCCAGGAAGACCTCCGGCGAGAAGAATCCGCCCCTGCCCGGCACCTCGCGGGAGATGGCCTCGTTGGGACGCTCGAGCGGGGACGGGAACAGGCAGGACAGAACATCGGTACGATATATCGCTCGTATCATCGCTTCACGCTATTACGAACTATATCCAGAAAATAGTCATGTAATCGCAGATCACCGGTGAGCTCGGGGTGAAAGGACAGCGCTATCATATTGCCCTGTCTTGCCGCTACTGCGGTGCCGTCGGCCAGACGCGCCAGCACCTCGACGCCGGGGCCGGTTCGTTCGATGAACGGCGCCCGGATGAACACCCCGTGGTATGTTTCCTCCCCGATCGCAGGGATCGACAAGTCGGCCTCGAAACTGTCTATCTGCCTGCCGAAACCGTTGCGGCGGACATCTATGTCCATCACATCGAGCGCAGGGGCACCTAAATCGGCGGCCCCGCGGGACATGACTATCATTCCGGCGCAGGTTCCCATAACGGGAAGTCCGCTTCTTATGAGCTTTCGCAGCGGAGCGGTCAGGCCGTAATCCCTCATCAACCTCGCCATCGTAGTGCTCTCACCGCCGGGTATGACGAGCCCGCTGAGACCATCGAGCCCTTCCTGCAAACGCACCTCGCAGGGCTCAACCTTCAGGCGACTCAAGCAGGCGATATGCTCTTCGAAAGCCCCCTGAAGGGACAGCACCCCGATTTTGATTACTTTATCTTTCGGCAAAGGGCTCAAATTCTTATTACCGTCTCGATGGAATCGCTACCAGCCCCTGGTCGAAAGGAGGCTGTCCTCCGCTATTTTACCGATTTCCAGTCCGGGCATGGCTTCGCCCAGCCCTTTAGATACTTCGGCGATTATCTTCGCGTCCTGGAAATGGGTGGTAGCTTTTACTATGGCCTTGGCCCTTGCCTCGGGGTTGCTTGATTTGAATATCCCTGAGCCGACGAACACGCCCTCCGCCCCGAGCTGCATCATCAACGCCGCATCCGCAGGGGTCGCTATGCCGCCGGCGGCGAAATTCACGACCGGGAGTTTGCCTTCTTCCCTGACCTCCGTCACGAGAGACAGCGGCACCCTCATCGACTCCGCCTCCATCACAAGTTCATCTCTGGCCATATCCTTCAATCTGATGATGCCGTCCGTGACCGCCCGCATATGCCGCACCGCCTCCACGATGTTCCCTGTGCCAGCCTCGCCCTTGGTCCTTATCATGGCCGCGCCCTCGTTGATGCGGCGCAGGGCCTCGCCCAGTTCGCGGCACCCGCACACGAAAGGAACTTTGAAGTGATGCTTCCAGACGTGGTTACTCTCGTCAGCGGGCGTAAGCACCTCGGATTCGTCTATATAATCGACGCCGAGCGCCTCCAGCACCTGCGCCTCAACGAAATGCCCGATGCGGCACTTGGCCATCACCGGTATCGAGACCGCCTTCATTATGGCTTCTATAACCTGCGGATCGGACATGCGGGCCACGCCGCCCGCAGCTCGGATATCGGCGGGCACGCGCTCCAGCGCCATCACGGCGCAGGCCCCGGCCTCCTCGGCTATCTTTGCATGCTCCGGAGTCACGACGTCCATGATCACGCCGCCCTTGAGCATCCGGGCCAGGCCCGTCTTTACCTTCCAGGTTCCTTTTTCTGAATTGTTTTCCTTAGCTTTCACAAGGATATTCTACTATCAGGGATAGCGTAATGCAAATATCTCGGCATCAATTCAATAGATATCGAAAACAGATCGGCGAAAAAGAGGTGTCCTTCCGCGGAAGGGCTGGGGGAATCGGGGGTGTTGTAAGGGCTTGATTAATCAAGCCCTTACGTCTAAATCCCCCTTTATAAAAGGGGGACTAAGGGGGATTTGGGGTAAAGGGGGTTGATTAAGATTTTTTCAGCAGTCTCGAGAAAGGTAATACGCTATCCGATGTTCCACACAATCCTTTCAACATTCCGGGTTTGGAGGAAAGGCGATTATAAACTGTCTCTACTATACACACGCCCCTTTTTAAAGAAACATCAATTACTTGATTAATGCATAAAACGGAGAAATTTGCCGCTTACCATATTGACAAGTCATTGTAGACATGTGGTTTAATATGGGCAGCAAAAATATAAAAAGGGAGAAAGGAGCTGGCATGAGGATGAAGAGGTTCTCTTTGTTATTGCTTACGCTTGTTATGGTAGCAAGCTTTGCCGTAGTAGGCTGCGGCGGAGGCGGCAACGGGGAGCCGACGCCTACCGCAACCGCTACATCCACCTCGGAACCTACTGCTACGGCAACCGCCACTCAAACGTCTGAGAGCGGATATTGGGAGATAGACTATAAGGCGGTCGAGGGCTCCTACATAGTGCTGAACTACTCCGCCGCAGGCATAACCCCGGTGAAGAAAGTAATAGAATTCGACGAGTCCTTCGGGATCAGGTTCACCATGCAGATAAGTAAAACGGTTGTTGACGGCAAACGTGAGGTCACAATACAGGCAGCTGACTGGGTGTTCCCCGAGTTCGAAGTAGAAAGCATCATGACCGGAATTGACATGGACCTGCTTATGCCTCTGGATGAAGATGCCACGGGTTGGCTGTATGTAGAGGACGGCGCCGGTGATGTTGATATGAGTTCTGAAAGCACAGCCGGCGAAGAACCTATACAGGTGGATACCACCGGCGATGGAACCATGGACCCGGCAGGTTCAATGCTGATACCGCTGGTCCTTCTCGGCGTTTTTGACACATCGGTAGGCCAGGAAGGAGAGCTTCCCTTTGGCCTTATCTTCACTACAGGCCACAGTGACAGTATTGTTCACATAACAATGAATAAGAAGATGGATGGTGCGACTATTGAGAGCGACGGCGTCCCGTTTGAGAAGGACGGTGGTGTAGCTGATTATGTAGGCACTGCGGGTACCATCACAACCACAGGCACCGGCGAGTGTCTGGGGATAAGACTGGTGGGCGTCCGCATCGACTTCCAGACGGAGATCAAGCTGGTTATAGAGCCGGTCGACTAAACTAATCTGAGCTAATTTTGGTTTAAAACCGCCTCATCTATTATACGATGAGGCGGTTTTTTTATTGCTCTTGGGAGGCCGATTCACATACATCCAACTGATCGTTATCCATTCGTGCGCATTGACAAAGGAATAAAATTAATGCTTAACTAAACACACGATTTCACAAGAGGAGGCAGGATGAGGAGAAAGACTGTTCAACTGGTGCTGGCAATCGTTGTACTAACAAGTATAGCTATAGCCGGGTGCGGCGGCAGCGGCGGCGAAGCGGAGTTCGAGCTTTCCAGCCTGATAATCGCTCCCCCTTCCCCATTTGTTAATCAGGATATAATTGTATCTGTAGATATAACTAATACAGGCGAGGCAAGCGGAGATTACACGGCTATCCTCGTGATTAACAGTGACGCGATCGAGAGCAGGGAAATATCACTGGAACCGGATGAGAAACGAACGGTAACATTCACCTATACGCCTACGGTCGCCGGCTCATACTATATCAACATTGGAGGACTAAACGGCATACTGCAAGTACAGAATGAACCTGCAGGTTACTGGTCAACAAACTATAAAGTTACGGGCGGCAAGGTTGTACTCCTCTTTTCCTTATTCGGCGCAACGCCTGAACTCAGGGAAGTATCTTTATCCGAACCACACATCGGAACATTTACACTTTTGGTCAACATGAACTCAGACAACGGGAAACGTGAGGTTATAATTCCAAAAGACTCATGGTATTTCGAGCCCATCTTTGTGGAGAACTGCGTTACAGGCGTGGATATGACTGTAGATATTAGCTTGAGCGGCGACGGCTCAGGCTGGCTTTACACACAGGATAGTGTTGGAGATGTGGATGTAAGTTCGGAGAGTGTATCGGGAAGAGAGCCTGTCCAGGTGAATATTGTCGGTGACGGCACTATGGATTCCGCGGGGTCTATGCTCCTGAACATGCCGCTGCACGGATTTGCTGCGACAACGGCGGGACAGAGTGTAAACTTGCCGTTTGATCTGATATTTACTACAGGCAATATTTACAATAACGTATCCAGGCCCGGCAAAGGCATAGACGGCGCAGAGATGGAAAGCAGCGGCATTCCATTCACTGAAGACGGAGGGCCGTCTCCCTACGTTGGAACAAGCGGAACGATTACTACGACGGGCACGGGAGACTGCCTCAATTTGAAGTTGGCGGGATTTGAGACCGATTTTCAAGCGGAGATATACCTGGAATTGACGCCTGAATAACAAAATTACATCCTGAGAATAAAAAACCCTCCGCAAAACCGCGGAGGGTTTTTTAATTAACTTACATAATAAATAGTGCCTCTGCATAAATAAACCAATTTTTAAATTTTAATGCATAAACTATTGCTAAAATATTTATTATATAGTAAAATAACATACTATTAGGTAATTTTACCCATCATATTTGCCAGAAGCGAAGGAGGAATGCATCCGTGAAAGAGTTGCAGGAAGCAGTGGTTGTTGAGGCGGTTCGTACGCCCGTAGCAAAAGCCAATTGGAAACATAAGGGAACGGAAGGCGCATTCAGTGATGTATCATCTCATATTTTAATAAACTCCGTAGTGACCGCGCTGGTTGACCGTATAAAGCAAAAGAGCCCTAAATTCAATCCATCCGAGATCGAGGACTGCGCGGTCGGCTGCCACTCCGCCATCGGCGAACAAAGCGTTATCGGCAGGATGGCGGTTTTAATTTCCAACCTGCCGGAAGAAGTCTCCGGATGGACGGTGACCAGGTACGGATGTGAAGGCCTCCAGGCCATAATGTCCCAGGCGCAGGCTATAATGAGCGGCTGCGGCGATATCATGATAGCCGCGGGTGTGGAAAACATGAGCAGATATCCCCTGATGTCCCCCCTTGAGGCCGCGCTTAAGAGCGGCTACCCCATGAAGCCGCACCCCAACTTTGAGAAAAGGGGCGGATTCGTCATGATGGGCACTGCCGCCGAGATGATAGGCAACAAGTACAATATCCACAGGGAAGAGATGGATCGCTTCAGCCTGGCAAGCCACCAGAAGGCGGTCAAATCAATAAGAGAGACCAAGTGGTATGAAAAGAGGGTGGTGCCTATACACATCTCCCCTAATGGACACGCGGGCAGAACGGTGATATGCGACGAGGCGCCAAGGTCTCTGGCCATCGATGACCCGGAAACGGCCTGGCAGATGATGGAAGAGTTGCAGCCGCGTTTCAAGGACGGCGGGGAGATAACCGCGGCCAGTTCTGCGACCATGGCTGACGGCGCAGCAGCGGTCATGCTTATGTCAAAACAGAAGGCCAGCGAACTGGGTCTTCAGCCTATGGCCACTATACGTTCCATGGCCGTGGCCGGCAGCGACCCGCACTACCACCTGCTGGCGCCTATACCCGCAGCCAAGAAAGCCCTTAAACGCGCCGGAATCGAGATGGAAGATATCCAGGTGTTGGAAATACTTGAATCCTTCGCCGCGTCCGTACTCGCTTTCTGCAAGGAATTTGGCATCGCCTACGACGACCCGAGGCTGAATCCGACAGGCGGAGCCATCGCGCTGGGCAACCCGATAGGTTCCGGCGGCGTGCTGTACTTCACCGAGATGGTGCACTGGATGGTGCGCAACAACCTCAGGTGGGGACTGGAGTGTATCTCTGGCGTACACGGGGTCGGGGCCGCCGCCGTGGTGGAACGAGAAAGTTAATAGAAATAATCGACATATTCGGGGGTTGCGCTGGCGAGACAGGCAGCCCCTTTATTTTTTACTAATGAATCGATGAGACGAATTATCGACTATTGAAGCTTTACGCCTGTGATGTTACAATCATTTGCTGTGGGCCGCTAGCTCAGTTGGCAGAGCACCGCCCTTTTAAGGCGGGTGTCGGGGGTTCGAGCCCCCCGCGGCTCACCAAGTATTTCTGAAGCGATACAGCAGACTAACCGCAGAGCAACCTCACCGTGGCGATATTCCCCGGCATTAACAGATGTACGACGCCGTTTTCGACATCCAGTCGATTCAGATCACGCTCCCTTGCATCACACAGATACGCATCGACGGCCGTTCGATCCCGCATGCTTATCGCCACCTGCTTTCCGGTTCCCGCATATGTTATCAGACGCACGATAATGCCCTCGCCGCGCGAGGCGGGCTTTACGGCGGCGACAGTGACATCTTCACGGTCAGTCGTCATAAGTCCGTTCACCTGCGCCCGCAGCGAATTCATGTCATCGTCATTCGACACGCCTTGTGCCATCGACAGAACATCGATTCCGTTCTCGCGCCAATCGCCCGATACCGTGAAAAGCAGCGCGTACTCGAAAATGTAGCTGGAACGCTCGTGCCCGGTAGCCGGCATGGCGGGGATCGGTATCAGGCCGTACATCTTCTCACGCACAGCGTTGCGCAGCGCTATAACCTCCACACGTCCCGTCTCATCGCACGATACCGCCCCGGGCAGTGCCGGCAGCAAGGCGACACCGCTATCCGACACGCGGTCGCGCACGTGGACAAAGCGCTGCATCAGCCAAAAAGTGGGATCATACCATTTCTTAAGAGGACGATCTACGACACCGCCGGGAACATCCATCGTCAGCGAATCGGGTGAGAGGCCCGTGTCAAACCTGACGCAGGCCGTACGCTTCTCGGCAGCCCGGCCCTCTACACTCATCCGTATCACGGGCGAATCCTTGAGAAATAACATGCGGCGGCGGATGCTTTGTCCATCTAGATCGACCACGCAGGAAACATCCAACATGCCGTTATGCTCGCGGACATCGAGTTGTGTCGCGCTCCGGCTGGCCTTGCCGACTTCCTTGAACAAGCCGCCCCAGAACTCGTGCCCCATGCGCCACAGCCCGCCGCGGTCATTGTAGCTGATCAGGTCGTTCGAGGGGCCGGCAAGCAGCGGCCTCTGCGTATCCGGATGCCATGCGTCAACGATGCAGCCGCCCGCGTTTTCATCGAGTCTTACGACGTAATGTTTAGTGCGGATATCGAGGATACCGCCGTCCCTGATGTATTCAGGCAGCGACCCGCCCGCGATGGAAAACGTCGAGGACTGCTCCCCCGCCAACTTAGCGATAGCAGCCTTTGCTACACTAGCGACGTCACGGAGCCACGGCACCTGCTCGGCCTCGACGGTGGAATCGGGCGAAGTGCCCGTGATGAAATCGTGATGGTTGGAAGCAGCGATATGCCACCACGAAGCGTGCAGGTCGGATTCGATTGTATCGACCGCGCCGGCGTTACGCGGCAGCAGCGCCGCACCCTCGGCCAGACAGAGCATGTCGGCAGCATCATGGCAACGCTTCTTCAGCGTAGGCCGCGAAGAATAGAAACCCATCCAGTATGGATTCGGATCGAAATCTAATACGGGAAGGCGATCCCTGCAGCAATCGACCAGCGATAAATAGTCATCGAGCCCGGCGTTCAGCGCCCAGGTGCCCGTCGACGGGTAGTGCGCACGGTTGTAACGGTCGAGCAACGATACCAGCCCCGGGATCGGGCCTACGAAATCGCCGCCTACCGGGCAGCACAGATACGGAGTGCGGCCGCATGCGGAGAGGCGGGCGGCAAATCTGCCGATCTTGGATGCGACATTGCGGTCGGAACGATCGGGGAACGCCGTGGGGAAGATGTAGACGCGGGCCACCCCGCGATAGGACAGCATGTCCCCCTGCGAGTAGGTGAAAGCGTTCCAGTGGCACAGCACCTCGCTGCCGTCCGGACCGCGCCAGACGAAATCCAGCGTGCGCTCTTTGTTCATCAGCAGGTCGGCGCTGGAGCCGGGCCGCGGGAAATGCCCCGGAAGCTCTATATCGGCTCCCGGATAGAACATTCCGTCGATGCGCGTGACGGCTGCCATATCGAATCCGGCAGAACGGAGCAGTGAAGGCAACGCGGGCGAGTGCCCGAAGCTGTCCGGGAAATATGCCAGCTTCGGCTCCTGCGTCATGCCGTTCGTGCGCAGCCATTCCTGCCCCAGCAGGAAATCCCGCAGCAGGGCTTCGGTGCGGGGTATCATTGTATCGGCGGTGGTAACCCCGCTGTTGGTCAAGCGCAGGCGTCCCTCATTGACCAGCTTAACGATCGCCTCACGCTTATCCGGACAGTTGTCCCAGTACATACGCAGGAAGAACATGCACTCCACGGAGTAAATGCGGCTAGGCTCTTTCTGCAACTCCTCAAGCGCGCTATCCAGACTGCGCCGCACCAGCCGCTTGAAATACGTCCCCGATGTGAAGCGCCAGTTCGGGTCCCAGTGGCTGGACTCGGGGAAGAATATGACTTTCTCGGCGTCGGGCGGTATGCCGAGCCTGCGTCTCAGCGAAGCTTCGCGCTCTCCCGGGAGGTGTTGTCGAGTTTTTACTTCAGGCGGCATAGAATTTTTCTAAAAACAATACAATCGAATTTCCACATTATACACGCTATTTTTAAAAGGTGACACCCCCGATTCGTATCTGCTATTCTGAATCATCCTTCGTAAGGAAGAGGAATCTCGACGGGATATTTCAGCGTACGCCTCCGCACGACAAGCTGCGAAATAATCCCGCTACACTCGACAAAGTGCTTCCACTGAGGCTACAATTGTGCTATCATTCATTTTCCTCCAATAGATTCACGGCAGACAAATTATGGATAGAAAAACAAAAATAGTTTGCACAATAGGGCCTGCCAGCAGGTCACGTAAGACCATTGAGAAACTGGCGAAGGCCGGCATGAATATGGCCCGCATCAATCTCTCGCACGGGACGCTCGAAGAGCATGCCAAGGCCATCGGCGAGATCCGCAACGTGGCGCGCGAGTTGAGACTCCCCATCGCCGTTCTGCTGGACCTACCCGGCCCCAAGATAAGGACCGGCGCCCTGAAGAACGGCATGGTAACACTCAAAGAGAATAGCTCCTTCGCCCTGGTCAAGGAGAAAATAAAGGGCGATGAAACAAGGGTATCCGTGAACTCCCCGACCTTCTTTAAGGATGTCAGGGCGGGAAAATCGATCTTCGTGAACGACGGCGCTATCGAATTGAAGGTCGTGTCCGCTAACGCGAATAAGATACAGTGTAAGGTCATCGTGGGCGGAGAACTGACCGAGAACAAGGGCGTGAACCTGCCGGGCGTGAAGCTCAATTTGCCCTCGACCGTAAGCGCGAACCAGGAGCAGATGGCTTTCGGTGTGGAACATGGCGTTGATTTCTTCGCCGTCTCCTTCGTGTGCTCGCCCTCCGATATCGCGGAGCGCAGGCGCTTCCTGCACCGGATGGGTGTTAACGTCCCTCTCATCGCAAAGATCGAGAAACCTGAGGCCATAAAGAAGATCGACAGCATAATACGCGAGGCCGACGGCATCATGGTAGCGCGCGGCGATCTGGGTATCGAAATGCCTCTTGAGGAGGTGCCGGTAATCCAGAAATCGATAGTCCGCAAATGCAACAACATGGGTAAACCGGTGATCGTAGCCACACAGATGCTCGAAAGCATGATAGTTTCATCCCGGCCCACGCGCGCCGAGGTCAGCGATGTGGCCAACGCCATATTCGACGGCGCCGATGCGGTCATGCTCTCCGGCGAGACGGCGGTAGGCAAATACCCGGTCCAGGCCGCGGAGATGATGTCCAAAATAGCCGCCGAGACCGAGTGCGCTCTGCCGTACGAGCAGATACTGACGGAGAAGCGCAAACACGCCCAGGCCCAGACCGATGACGCAATAAGCTATGCCGCATGCGCCATATCGCAGCAGATCGGCGCAAAATGCATCGTGGCTTATACGCGCAGTGGCAGCACTGCTCTGCGCGTGTCGAAATACAAGCCGAAAGCTACGATACTGGCCATCACACCGGATGAGCGCACGTTCAGGAGACTGGCCCTGAGTTGGGGCATAGAGCCGTACTTGGACAGGGCGGCCAGGAACGTAGATGCGATGTTCCTTCAAGCGGCCAGGCTCTCGGTGAGCACCGGGCTGGCCAAAAGCGGAGACTTTATCGCCGTGACCGCCGGCATTCCCACGGGTGTTCCCGGCAGCACCAACATGATAAAGGTGCACCGGATCGAATGAAAAGAGGCTCTGGAGAAATTCTCCTGACGGGGTTGCGGGGTTGTAGGGGCAGACCTGTGTGTCTGCCCACAGCGGGCGAACACATAGGTTCGCCCCTACCCGGCGATCAACGTAAGGGGATACAGGGGGTTGATCCCCGGATTTTTTAAATAGGGAGCGACATGAGAGTTCTAGCCATAAACTGCGGAAGCTCAACAATTAAATTCGACCTTTTCCATTTCAGCGACAAACCGAACGGCATAGACCGGCGCATAGCCCACGGCATCGCGGCCGGCATCGGCTTTGGCGGGGCCATCAGCTTCACATCCTCATCGGACGTGCAGATCATAAAAAAAGTGAAACTGACCGATCACAGCGACGCCACGAAAAAGGTGATGTACCTGATGGCGCAGAACGGACTCACGACCTCCGGAAAACCCACCGCCATCGGACACAGGGTGGTGCACGGAGGAAACCGTTTCATAGATCCCGTACTCATCGACGACGATGTGATTAAGGCGATAGAGGATGTGAGCAGTCTGGCGCCCCTGCACAACGAGCCTTCGCTGATTACGATGAAGGCCATGAGGGCAAGAGTAAATCCCGCCGTCCCTCATGTAGCGGTCTTCGATACGGCCTTTCACCGCTCAATGCCGGAGCGCGCCTGGCGCTACGCCATACCGTATGACCTGGCGGACAGGCACGGCATACGGCGATACGGGTTCCACGGCCTGGCCCATCGCTACATGAGCGAGCGCTACGCCGCCATCGCGGGCATGCCGCCGGAATCGCTGAAGCTGATAACGCTCCAGCTGGGCAACGGCTGCTCGGCGGCGGCCATACAGGGAGGACGCCCCATCGATACCTCCATGGGATTCACCCCGCTGGAGGGTCTGGTCATGGGTACTCGCAGCGGAGATATAGACCCGTCGCTGGTTAACTATATAGCGCGATGCGAGAATATCAGCTGCGACCAGGTGGAGGATTTGCTCAACAAGAAGTCCGGCCTGCTTGGCATCTCAGGCAAATGGCGCGACATGCGCGAACTGCTGAGGGACGAGGAAAAAGGAGTCGCCGCCGCGGCTCTGGCCATCGACATCTTCTGTTACCGTGTGCGCAAGTACATCGGCTCCTACCTGGCCGCACTGGGCGGGGCCGACGCGGTAATCTTCGGGGGCGGCATCGGCGAGTTCGCGCTCTCGGTCAGGGCGCGCATCCTGGAAGGAATGGAATGGTGCGGACTGAAGCTCGACAATAAAAGCAATGAGGAAGCGGTCGCCGTAGAACGGTGCATCAGCGCCGGCGGTTCCGATATCAAGGCATTTGTTATTCCCGTCGACGAGGCATCAGTCATCGCCCGCGACACGATGGACTGTATAAAGCGAACAGCAGATGAGAAGTGAATATGTATAAACGGATATTGTTTCTTGACAGCAGGCTACCGTAGCAGAGGAGGATAGAATGAGCGCTGTAGGCAAAGGAAAGATACTTCTCATAGAAGATGATAGCGGATTCAGACGCACGTATACAGATGTGCTTGTGGCTGAGGGGTATACGGTGGTTACCGCCGAGGACGGCGAGCAGGGGCTGGCCATGGTCAGAACTGAAAAGCCCGATGTGGTTTTGCTGGACCTTATACTGCCCAAGCTCCCCGGATTCGAGGTGCTGAAGAGCATCCGGGCTGACGACGAGATCAAGGACACCATAGTTCTCATAATGTCCGTGCTGGGAGAACAGACTCAAATAAAAAAAGGCCTGGAGTTGGGCGCTAACGACTACACGGTTAAGGGTTTTTATAAACCAAATGAAATATTAGGGAAGCTCCAGACATTGCTTACACAGCCCGGCGCAAAACAGCAGGCCGACGTGTATAATCTCTTCGTCAAGGACAACAGGGGCGACGTGTCAAAGCTACGCGGTAATGTAGGCTGGTCCAAGCCGTTCACATGTGCGGTCTGTAATGAGGAGATGCAGCTGGTTCTTACCCCGGATTATGCGCGCTCCGACGCGCATTGGTTCTCCGCACATTTTTCATGCCCGGTATGCGGAAGGAAATTCTAACGCAGAGGCGTTTTCACTATAAAGTAACGGATAAAGCTGCCCTAAAAATCTGCCTGTTTATCTTCGCAAAGGAGGAGAAATGAGCTCCACCGGTAACTATAAGATACTCTTAATAGAAGACGACAGCGCATTAAGACAAACTTATTCAGATATGCTTGTGGCTGAGGGGTATACGGTGGTTACCGCCGAAGATGGCGAGCAGGGTTTGGCCATGGTAAGAATCGAAAAGCCCGATGTTGTCCTGCTGGACATTATCCTGCCAAAGCTCCCGGGGTTTGAAGTGCTGAAGAGCATCCGGGATGACGCCGGGACAAAGGATACGATTATTCTCGTCCTTTCGGTGATGGGAGAACAGAGGCATATACAAAAAGCCATAGACCTGGGGGCCAACGGCTACGCGATTAAAGGCTCCAATACACCTAGTGAAGTTCTGGAAAAAATACGGACATTGCTTGCGCCGCCGGAGATAAAGGAGCAAGTAAAGGAAGAAGTAAAGGAATATGCTAAGTCCTACAATGTCTTTGTTAAAGGAGATAGGGGTGATATGCTGGAGCTTGCGAAAGATATCGGCACTACCAGGCTGCTGGTATGCAAGTCCTGCGGGAGGGAGAGGCAGTTGGTTCTTACTCCGGATACTTCTCGCTCCGACGGGCACTGGTTCTCTGCGCATTTCGCCTGTCTCAATTGCGGCGAGGTGTTTTAAGAATTAGAGAGGTGCAGGATATGAATCTCCTGACGGGGGAACTGGGGATGTCCCGTAGGGGCGCCGCTTGCTGCGCCCTTCTATCGGGCAGGGCAAGCCCTGCCCCTACTAAGCCTAAATAACGATACAAAGTTGGAGATCCGCTGATGGTTAAGAACAAAAGCATCGCTATTATCACAGGAGGAGGAGACTGCCCAGCTACCAATGCAGTAATCCGGGCGGTTGCCAAGAAAGTCATATTGGAACACAAAATGGAGGTCATCGGCATCGAGGACGGCTACGAGGGCATGATCGAAAACCGCTTCCGAAAGCTTGAGTACGGCGATGTTTCGGGAATAGTCACGCTGGGGGGCACAATACTGGGGACATCGAACACAGCCAATCCGTATCGATATCCCGTAAAGTCAGGGAAACAGATGAAATTCAAAGACGTGTCGCGGGCGGCCATAGACAACCTTAAGAAGTTGAATGTGGAATGCCTTGTATGTATAGGCGGCGACGGAACGTTGTCGATAGCCGACAGGCTCTTCAGGGACGGCCTTCCCGTCGTCGGCATCCCGAAGACGATAGATAACGACCTGCTGGGCACAGATATCACCTTCGGCTTCGATACCGCCGTTTCTATCAACACCGAAGGCATCGACAGGCTGCACACGACGGCACAGTCGCACCACCGCGTCATGATCCTTGAGGTCATGGGTCGCTACGCCGGGTGGATCGCCCTGCACGCGGGCAGCGCAGGCGGCGGCGATATTATTCTCATCCCGGAGATACCGTACGACATCGATATCGTGGCTAAGAAGGTCCTGCAAAGAAGCAAACTCGGCAAGAGATTCACGATTGTGGTCGTCTCCGAAGGGGCCAAGCCCAAGGGTGGGGACATTGTGGTGCGAAGGGTGGTCAAAGAGAGCACCGACCCAATTCGCCTTGGCGGCATCGGATTCGTTCTGGGATCCCAGATCGAGAAAGCCACGGGCCTGGAGACGCGCGCTGTTGTCATGGGGCACCTGCAGAGGGGTGGCACGCCGACGTCCTTCGACAGGGTGCTGGCGACAAGGCTCGGCACCAGGGCCGTCGATATGGTGAAAGATAAGAAGTACGGCTATATGGTGGGGATTCAGAACGGCTCGCTCGTCGATGTACCGTTGAAGGAAGTTGCCAGGGGCAGGAAGCTCGTTCCGCTGGATGACCCGCTGATAAAAGCGGCCCGGTCGGTAGGTACCTGTTTCGGCGACCGGTTATAAGCGAATGATTTATATACGGTCGTTCTATAAGCTGTAAATCTCTTCCCCGAAGGTATGAATCCAGTTCTTGTGCAGTATCTCCAACGCCGCCTCTGTCTTATCAACTCCAAGGATTACGATGGGCTGCCAGTCCTCGCCGCGGCCCAGGAACGGGTAGAAATAGTGAACGTTTATCTTGGCATTCTTGAGTGGCTTGAGCACGGCGCGCATTCCTCCGGGGTGGTCCGGGATCTCGAAAGCGATGACCTCGTCGATATGGGTCTTGTAGCCGTTGCTCTTGAGGACGTTGGCTGTTTTCACTGGGTCGTCGGTGACGAACCTGACAGTGCTGCTCTTTGATGTGTCGGCCACGGAGATTGCTCTTATGTTTATGCCCTCATCGCCCAGGCACTCGCTTATGCCCAGAAAAGTGCCGGGCACGTTGTCCAGTGTTATTGATATTTGTTTTACCATCTTCCGACCCCCTGATACCCCGATATTTCAACCGTCGTGTAGGGGCAATTCATGAATTGCCCCTACGATTAAATCGAATTATATCCCGCGTTGATCGCCTTTTCGTTGACGGCGATGAGCTTGGTTTTATTCTTCAGGCCGATCTTAAGACCCTCGATGATTCCTTCCAGCGACACGATGCCGCTCTTCTTGATGTAAGCGCCCAGCATGACCATGTTGGCCGATTTGGCGCTGCCCAGCTCCTTGGCGATGGCGTCCGCGGCGACACGAACGACTTCTACGTCATCGCGCGACGTATTATCCTGTATCAGCGACGAGTTAAGGAAGAGCACGCCGCCCGCTTTTATCTGGTTCTGAAACCTGGTCAGCGAGGGGCGGTTCATGGCGATGACGAAATCCGGAGACGACGCTATAGGCGACGCGATCTCCTCATTTGATATAGCCACGGTGCAGTTGGCCGTGCCGCCGCGCACCTCGGCGCCGTAGGACGGCAGGTAGGTCACATGCCTGCCTTCGGCCATGGCCGCCTGCGCCAGCGTCAGCCCCATGGAGATGACGCCTTGGCCGCCGAAACCTGATATCAGCGTCTTAACCAGCATCCTGCTTACCCGTCCTGTCGAGAATTATGCCGAGAGGGAACTCCTTGGACATGACCTCATCGATCCACTTCCAGCTCTCGGCGGGGCTCATCTTCCAGTTGGTGGGACAGGGAGAGAGTATCTCCACCATAGAAAAGCCCTGGCCGTCGAGCTGGGTCTGGAACGCCTTGCGTATTGCCTTCTTGACCTTCTTTATGTTCGCCGGTGTGCTCACGGCGACGCGCTCGATGTAGGCCGCGCCCTTCACCAGCGCCAGCATCTCGCTCATCTTTACGGGATATCCTTCGAGCCTGCCCTCGCGGCCAAGGGGCGTCGTCGTCGTCTTCTGCCCCGACAGCGTGGTCGGGGCCATCTGTCCGCCCGTCATGCCGTAAACAGCGTTGTTGATGAAAATGGCGGTGATGTTCTCGCCGCGGTTGGCCGCATGTATCGTCTCAGCCGTTCCGATGGCCGCCAGGTCGCCGTCGCCCTGGTAGGTGAAAACGAACGTCTCCGGGCTGGCCCGTTTCAACCCTGTGGCGACAGCCGCGCCGCGTCCGTGCGCCGACTCCGCCATATCGATATCGAGATAGTTATAGGTGAACACAGCGCATCCCGGAGGCGGTATGCCGACGGCCTTGTCCCGCAGGTTCATCTCATCGATGATCTCGGCGATGATGCGGTGCACAACGGAATGCCCGCAGCCGGGACAGTAATGAAATACCGCCTTCTTAAGCGACGCCGGGCGCGAATACACCTTATTCATTTCTTACCCTTAAGTCCCTTCTGGTAGTAGACTCGCGCGATGGCGCGCTGCAACTCGGCGGGCGTGGGTATCACGCCGCCGGTGCGCCCGTAGAACGAGACTTCGGCAGAACCGTTCAGAGCCAGCTTCACATCCTCCAGCATCTGCCCCATGTTCATCTCTATATCAAGGAAATGCTTCTTCTTTTTAGCCAGCGAAGCGATGGCTTCGGACGGGAACGGCCACAGCGTTATCGGGCGCAGCATGCCCACCTTGAGCCCCTCTTTACGGGCGTTTTTTATCGCGCCCCTGGCTATGCGCGCGGCTATGCCGAAGGCGATTACGACGAGCTTCGCATCGTCGATCATAAAGGCGTCGTACGCTACCTCGTCGCGCTTTATTATCTCGTAGCGCCGGAACAGGCTCCAGTTGAGTTCTTCAAGCGACGCCGGGTTCGATGTAAATGTTTTTACGATACGGCTGGGACGGCCTTTGGCCCCGCGCAGGGCGTCCTCGCGCACCGGCAGATCCTTTGACGCCTCATACTTGAATTCCACGGGCTCCATCATCTGGCCCAGCACCCCGTCGCCCAGTATCATAACCGGCACCCTGTACTTGTCGGCGAGATCGAACGCTTTATGCGTCATGTCCGCCAGCTCCTGCACTGATGAAGGGCCGAGCACTATAGTGCGGTAATCGCCGTGCCCGCCGCCGCGCGTAGCCTGATGGTAGTCCGACTGCGCCGCCGCTATGCTGCCAAGGCCCGGCCCGCCGCGCGACATGTTGACGATGACCGCGGGCAGCTCGCAGGCCGCCAGGTAGGAGATGCCCTCCTGCTTCAGGCTGATGCCAGGGCTTGAGGATGAGGTCATGGTCCGCACCCCGGCCAGGCTGGCGCCGAAGACCATATTTATAGCGGCAAGCTCGCTCTCGGCCTGGATGAAGGTGCAGCCCTTCTTACGGCCGAGATGCGCCGCCATGTACTCGGTGAGCTCGTTCTGCGGCGTGATGGGATAGCCAAAGTAGCACTGGCAGCCGGCCCTTATCGCCGCCTCGCCTATGGCGCTGTTGCCGTCCATGAGCACTTTAGTCACGGTATACCTCTATCGCCGCCTCGGGACAGACCAGGGCGCATATAGCGCAGCCGCTGCATTCGCCGCCCTTTACACACGCCGCGAATCTGTAGCCGTTGGCGTTCAGTTCATCAGAGAGGCTGATAATGTCCTTAGGGCAGAACAGTACGCAAAGCTCGCAGCCCTTGCAGTATTCCCGGTCTATCTCTATATAGCCTTTCATAATTAGATGTCTATTGTATAGTTAAAGCCGCCCGTGATGCAAGCTCTCGCACGGGTAGGGAGTAGTAGCGTGTAGGGGCGGAAAATCTTTCGCCCCTACCCTATAACCAACGTCTGGGGGATTATCTCAGGGGGTTCGGTAAATATCCCCGCGGCATGCCGAAAATATAAGATCCACTAATACAACGAGCGGGCGAGATAACCTCGCCCCTACACCATCATCCTAAAATTGGATAGCAAAGGGGGTTGGATATTTACTTCAAAAAGCTTACTATTATCAATATCGATGATTATGCTAAAATTGGGAAACAGATTGATGAGCCATGAACGTTAACGCTCCGCGCCCCGCTGAACTGCATATCGAGACCCTGAAATGGGGGAAGATTACGTGGGTTAACGTAGAGAAGCCCTCCGGCAGGGACATGCATTACCTTGCCAAGAATTATCTCTTCCACCCGTTGGAGTTGGAGGACTGCCTGTCCCGGACGGAGCGTCCCAAGATAGACGAACATGAAAATTACCTCTTCATAGTGGTGCACTTCCCGGTCTACGATAAGAAAACTCTGGTTACCGTTCCCAGCCAGGTTTCGATATTCATTGCCGCCGACCTGCTGGTGACCGTGCACACGGGCGCCCTCAAACCCCTATCTCACCTGTTTAACGATTGTCAGAAGAACGAACCGGCACGGGATGAAAACATGTCGCGCAGCACGGGATATCTTCTCTATCGCATACTGGACCGACTTGTCGACTACTGCTTTCCTATCGTCCGCAAGATAATAAGCAACGCGGAGGAACTCGAGGAAAAGCTGTTCAGCAACCCCGACAAGGATTCGGTGCGCGAGATATCTATACTTCGCCGCGACATCATGTCAACCCGGCGCATCATCCGCCCGCAGCGCACCATCCTTAAATCGCTGGAGATAAAGGACTATACCTTCCTGAAAGAGGACCTGGACGTTTATTTCGGCGACATCGGAGACCATATCGGCAAGATAACCGAGACCCTGGATGAATACGACGAGGTGGTGGAAGGGCTCAACGCCACCAGCGATTCCCTGTTCTCCCATCGCACGAACCAGGTGATAAAGATACTCACTCTGCTGGGAACTATCATCCTGCCCATGCTGGTAATACAGGGGCTCTACAGCATGAACGTGCCACTGCCCCTGCAGGATAGCCCGTGGGCTTTCCTCATAATAATACTTGTCACGATAACGGTATCGGCTTCTATGATAATTTACTTCCGCTATCGGCACTGGATATAGCCTTATCGAAAGTCTTGAGGAAAAACTCGTTGGAATCCAAATACTCTCACCGCTTCATAATAGTCAGCGCCGTCTTCATCACCTGTCTTATTACGGCGAACATAATAGCAGTTAAGATTATCCAGTTCGGTGGAATCTTCCTTCCCGCCGCAATCATCGTCTTCCCTGTAAGCTACATATTCGGCGACATCCTCACCGAGGTATACGGCTACCGAATGGCGAGAAAGGTAATCTGGCTCGGATTCTTCTGCAATGCCATTGCGGTGCTTTTCATCTGGCTTGGAGGTTTGCTCCCCTCAGCGCCCTTCTGGGAAAACCAGCAAGCGTACAACACGATACTTGGATTCGTGCCGAGAATAGTCGCTGCCTCCTTCGTTGCATACCTTGTCGGCGAATTTGCCAACTCATTCGTACTGGCCAAGCTTAAGATAGCGACAAAGGGGCGCTGGCTCTGGACGCGAACCATAGGCTCTACCATAGTAGGGCAGGGACTCGATTCGGTAGTGTTTATCGTTGTCGCTTTCGTCGGCACCGCATCGTTCGATCCGATGCTCATCCTGTACCACTGGCTGATAAAGACAGCATATGAAGCATTGGCGACACCGTTCACATATTGGATCGTGGGTTACCTGAAGAGAAAAGAAAATATTGACACATACGACTATAAGACCAACTTCAATCCGTTTCTGGTGTTCCCTTTCAGCCTGCTGACCAGGCGCAAAGCTAGCGAACAATAGGTAGGGGCGCTCCTTCCTGGGAAGGACTGCGCCCTTCTATCGGGCAGGGCAAGCCCTGCCCCTACCCGTCAACCAACGTATGGGGGATTAACAGGGGGTTCGGAGAATAGCTCCACCCGACAATAAGAGGAAGTTGTATAAACCTTATGGAACTTGAGATACTTGGAGCCCATAACTGCGAATCAGAGAGCGCCAGACTCACCTGCCTGCTGGTCGACGGCGTCCTCGCCATCGATGCCGGCGGCCTGACATCGGCGCTTTCTATCGAGGAGCAGCATCGCCTCAAGGCCGTTCTCATCACGCACCACCACTTCGACCACGTCCGGGACCTGGCCACGCTCGGCATGAACTTCTGGACGGCCGGACCGCTGCCTGTATACGGACTGGAGTCTTCTCTGCAAACTATCTTGAGCAACATCCTCAATGGCGTAATGTACCCGGACTTCACGTCCAGGCCCTCCCCCGATAAGCCCGCGTTCAAATTCCACCCCATCGCGCCTGGCAAGGCCTTCTCGATAGGCGGCTATTCGATCACGCCTTTCCTGGCGAACCACGGCGTCCCGGTGGCGGGATACCAGATCGCCGGCGTTGATGGAAAGAGCTTTGTGTACACCGGCGACACGCATAGGCTCGCTGAGTCGACATGGCAGAGCCTGTCACCCAGGCTCATCGTGACCGAGGTCACAGTGCCCGATATGTACGAGAGCATGGCCAGGGAATCGGGACATCTCACACCCAGACTTTTGAAAGAGGAATTGCTAGCCTTCAAGAGGATACACAGATATATACCGCCCGTAATCGCCGTCCACATCAGCCCGCACCTGGAGGACGAGATTCAAAAGGAGATATCCCGCGTCGCAGAGGAACTGGGCACCGAGATCACCTGCGGATACGAGGGTATGAGAGTTGTCATCTAATGAGCCGCGACCGAAGTTTATCGTCGACGCCAATGTGGGGAAGCTGGCACGGTGGCTGCGGATGCTGGGCTATGATACCATATTCGCAAGCGATATTGACGACGGAGAACTCGTAGACATCGGTTTAAAAGAAGGGCGTGTGTTGCTGACCAAAGATACTCAGCTTATGCTCAGGCGAGCCGTCGCCAGCGGCAAGGTAAAAGCACTGCTTACCACGGAGGACGATCCGAAGAAACAGATGCGTATGGTGATAGCGGAGATGAAGCTGGACAGGGAACGCGAGTTCACGCTCTGTCTGGAGTGCAACGTGCCGCTCGCGCCGAGGAGCAAGGACGAGGTGCGCGACCTGGTTCCGCCATACGTTTTTAAAACGCAGTCCCAGTATTACCAGTGTCCAGGCTGCGGCAGGATATACTGGCGTGGAACCCACTGGGAACATATGAGTAAAGTTCTAGGAATACTGATGGAGGATGAAGCATGAGAAAGGCAGCATTTGTATATGATAAGCTGATGTCGGCGCACGTCCTTCGCGATGACCACGTTTTCAAGCCCAGCCGCCTTCAGCTTACCTATGAGCTGCTCAACAGTTACGGCGCGTTCGACGGCTCTAAACCGGTGAAGCCCAGGACGGCCGAGGAAACCGACCTGATACTTTTCCATAATCCCGATTACGTGTCCGCCGTCCTCGACATCGGCAACGGCGTCGACCGCAGGGACGCGCTGCTTGAATACAATATCAGCCACTACGGCGACAACCCTCCCTACAACGGGATGTATGAGGCGTCTGCGCTTGTGGTGGGAGCATCCCTGACCGCCGCGGACCTCGTGATCAGAGGCAAAGCCGATGTGGCCTTCAATATCTCCGGCGGACTGCACCATGCCATGCCGTCGCGCGCCTCCGGGTTCTGTACTTTCAACGACGCCGCCATAACCATAAAACACCTGGTCAACCGGGGCTATCGCGTGGCCTACGTCGACATCGATGCGCATCACGGCGACGGCGTGCAGCATGCCTTCTATGACAGCAACGAGGTTCTCACCATATCGATGCACGAATCTGGAAGATACCTTTTTCCGGGCACAGGCGAAACGGATGAAATCGGACGAAACCTGGGCAAGGGATACAGCGTCAACCTGCCTCTTTTCCCGAAGACGGACGACGATATCTATCTCTGGGCTTTCAGGGAGATCGTGCCGCCCCTTATAAAGGCGTTCAAGCCGGACGTGCTCGTGACGCAACTCGGCTGCGACACCTACTATATGGACCCCCTGACCGACTTCATGCTCACGACCGACGGGTATACCAGCCTGGTCAGGGAACTGGGGCAACTGTCGAACAAGTGGGTGGCGCTGGGTGGTGGCGGCTATGATATGGACGCGGTCATCAGGCTGTGGACGCTGGCCTACGGCGTCATGCTCGAGCGCGAGTGGCCGGACGAGATACCGGCGGATTTCCGCGATAAGTACGGGATCAAGAAACTGCGCGATGGCGACAAGCCCCATGTCGACGAGGATATGTTAACGATGGCTCGCCAGTTCGCCAAACTTGGCGTGGATGATATCAAACACAACGTCTTCCCCATCCACGGACTGAAATAGCACTTAGGGCGAGATGACCTCGCCCCTACATCTGGATTGCCCGATCAAGTCGGGCAATGACACGGGGTAAAAAGAGGTGCCCCGATTCATCGGGGCCGGTCTTTCCATGATATTTGAGATATATAGAAGGATTAGGGGTGTCCCGTAGGGGCAGACCTGCGTGTCTGCCCATTGTGGGCGACCACGAGGGTCGCCCCTACCTGGTGACCAACGTATGGGGGACTAACAGGGGGTTCGGATAATCGACCGCCTCATGCTTCGACAATGAGAGATGCTATTCATCCTAATCACACTAATTCTCCACAATCAATTTTAGGACCCGCTTTCTAAAGTGCTGCAGTCATGCAGGGCAATGTTATATAATTAGCGGCGGCATATTTCAAGAGGAGTCAGTATGGAACAAACGAAATTAGCCCTTGATGGAATAAAGATACTGAACATGTGCTGGATAGGCCCCGGCGCTTTCTGCACTGAGATGCTGAGCGACCTGGGCGCCGATGTTATCAGGGTTTCCGACGTCAACCAGGCTGAGGGAGCTCTGGCCATGATGGTGTTTAATCAGTGGCCCGGCCTGCGCAATTGCCGCACATTCAGCGTAAACCTCAAGAGCAACGCCGGCAAAGAGGTCTTCATGGACATGGTCAGGAGCGCTGACGTTATTATGGAGGGCTTCCGTCCGGGCGTGGTCAAGCGCCTGGGCATTGATTACGACACGCTCAAAGGGATCAATCCGCGAATCGTGTACGTGTCGCTGTCAGGCTATGGGCAGGACGGCCCCTACCGCGACCTGGTCGGGCACGAACTGAACTACATATCCATCAGCGGTTTGTTAAGCCTTACCGGGCCTAAGGGCGGTAAGCCCTCTATTCCGGGCACGGTTGTCGCCGACTGGTCCGGGGGCATGTCGGCTGGCATCAGCATCCTGGCGGCGCTGCTGGCGCGGGAGCGGAGCGGGCAGGGTCAGTTCCTGGACGTCTCAATTACAGACGCGATAACGGAAGTGACATCGGTACAGAGCAACCCTTATTTGTACAAGCACGATGTTGTCCCGCGCAGAGGCGAGACCATCTGGAACGGGAAGTATCCCTGGTACTTTGTCTACGAGACGAAGGATGAGAAATACGTCGCCATCGCCACGCTGGAGCCGAAGTTCTTTGCAACACTATGCAAACTGCTCGACTGCGAGGAATTCATACCCTATCAGTTCGATGAGGGCGCCAAGCGGGACGAGATGTTTGAATTCTTTGAAGCTAAATTTAAGTCCAGGAACCGCGATGAATGGGTGCAACTGCTGATGTATCAGGAGACGTGCTTCACGCCGGTGCTCGACATCGACGAGTTGGAATCCGACCCGCAGCTGGTCGCGCGGCGCATGATCCTGGAATCAGAGCACCCTGTTGTGGGCCGTCTCAAACAGATCGGCTCGATGCACAAGCTGTCCGACTCCCCGGTGGAGGTGAGGAACTGGGCCACCAGCTTCGGGCAGCATACGGATGAGATCCTGCATGAAATAGGCTACAGCGACGATCAAATCAAGGAATTGCGGCAGACCGGCGCTGTTGGTTAGACCGCCGAGAGATTTCAAGAGAGGTGCCCCGATTCATCGTGGCTGGTCCTTCCATGATATTGAGTTATATGGAAGGATTGGGGTGTCCTGTACGGGCAGGCCTTGTGCCTGCCCGCTGTGGGCGACCACGAGGGTCGCCCCTCCCCTGTGACCAACGTATGGGGGACAGACAGGGGGTTCGGGCAAAATTGTCTTAAATCCCTACCTCTGCCCGTACTTTTCGTGGAAAACAATCTCGCTTAATTCCTTGCGGCCGGGACCTCTAGGCTGTTCATCGGGATAGCCCATAGGGATAAGCTCGACAACTCGAACGTTGGCCGGCATCTGAAGTATCTGCTCCGCCTTCTTTGCGTCGAAATAACCTATGTTCACGGTGCCCAGCCCCAGCGCATGCGCCATCAGCGTGAGGTTCTGCGCCGCCAGCGCGGCGTCGAACATGAACCAGTCCCCCTTGTCCGTGACGGCCTCCCCCTTCTTGATGCCGGCCCGGCCCGTCTCGGCGCAGAGCGCCAGCACCACGGGGACGGTGCGTATAGCCTCGGCGGCGGGGTTTGTGGACGACAACGTCTCGGCCAGCTTCAGCTTAGTCTCGCGATCCCTGACCACTATCCATCGCGCGCACTGCGTGTTGGCCCAGGACGGCGCCCAGCGCGCGGCTTCCAGTATCGTCTCCAGGTCTTTATCGTTGATGGCATCCGGTTTGTATTTGCGAACGCTGCGCCTTCCTTTTATCGCTTCCATCAATTCCATAAATCACCTTCCTCTGATAGAATCACCATCAGATTATAACCAATTCGAATCCGATTTTTAAACCCGCCAAAGCAGTATCAATATTACTTGTGTATTGCGTCCCGCCTGAATTGGCCGTATAATTGCTCAATCCATCGACGGTCGCGGATGGGAACAGGAGAGAGACATGGTGAAACAGGTAGAAAAAAGCGGCAAGGTATATCACGTTTGCGAGTTCTGTAACTGCGCCTACACCGAAGAAGAATATGCGAATCAGTGCCAGGAGTGGTGCAGCGAGTATCACCGCTGCAATATGAAGATAATGAAACACCGCATCGACCTTGAAAAAATCGACCAGGAGGAAGAGTCCTAGCCGCTAATCCCCACTTCGACCCTAGCTCGATACTGCGTATAATTCCCCCGTTTCCTTCAATTAGCGCTGTTGCGCCACCTTATCGTCATTGCGAGAAGTACTTCCATATAGCTCTATCATGGAAGGACGCCGTGGCAATCTCTTTTCTTGCGGTACGGGAAAAGCGTGAGGTTGCTTCGTCCGTCCACAGAGTGAGTTTCGCGGAAGGACTCGCAATGACAGGACGTGAATGACGGAACGCGCGAGGCGATCGAAAAATCGCTCATGTCTTGAGATGTACAATCCCATCGGATATACTTTATACGGTTTGTCCAATCGACCGCATAGGGTCAATTCAAGCATAGTCTTTTAGTTCAATTCCGCGAGGAGGATCAATGGTTAACAAGGTTGAAATAATCGCCAGCGACGCCGGCGGCACCATGACCGACATGATCGTCGTGGACAGCGAGGGCAGCTTCTCCATAGGCAAGGCCGCGACCACGCCGCACGACCAATCTCTGGGTTTCTTTGAATCTTTAAGCGATGCCTTCGAATACTGGGGCGTCGATTTTAATAAAGAAGCGGCTCAAATACTTCCCGCCGTCGATGCCGTCGTATACGCGGGCACGGCTATGCTCAACGCCCTTCTCACCGAGACCGGCAGGAAGATAGGCGTGGTAACGCAACGGGGGGATGAGGATGTATTTCTGCACGAGCGCAGCCGCCAGACCTGGGCCGGATACTCTTACCAGGACGTTTTGCACCACGTAACGCATCGCCACAACCGCCCGCTGGTCTCGCGCCGCATGACCAAGGGCGTCACCGGCCGCATCAATATGTTCGGTTTTGAGGCCATATCGCTGTACGAGGACGACGTGCGTAAGGCCGTGACCGAGCTGCTGGACGAGGGCGCCGAGGGCATCGCTGTGTGCCTCTGGTTCTCTTACATGAATCCGGCACACGAGTTGCGCGTGAGCGAGATCGTCGCCGAGATACTGAAGGAACGCGGCGTCGACATTCCGATATATCTTTCGCACAAGATCGCGCCCATCATGCGCGAGCAGAGCCGCCTGAATACGGTGGCGCTGCATGCACTGGCTGTGGACCCGGGGCGCGAGCAGTTATTCAAGATCGAGACGATGCTCAAGGGCAAGGGTTATAAGAATCCGCTCCAGATAGTGCTGTCGCACGGCGGCGTGGCCAACATCCGCTACCCCAGGCTGCACGAGGCCTGTTTCTCCGGGCCCATCGGCGGCCTGCTCGGGGCGCGCTACCTGGCGAACACGCTGGGCATCGATAACTGGGTCTGCTCCGACATGGGCGGCACAAGCTTCGATGTGGGGCTGATACGGCACGGCGAGCCGATAATGGACCGAGAGGTGGTCATCACGCGCCGGCTGTTCAATATCCCGACGCTGGTCATGGATTCGATAGGCGCGGGCACCGGCATGTATGTAACCATCGATCCCATCACCCGGCGAATAACCCTGGGCCCGGACAGCGCCGGAGCCGACCCCGGCCCGGTGTGTTACAACATGGGCAACGAGACGCCCACGGTAATGGACTGCTGCCTTATCATGGGTATCCTTAATCCCGATAATTATCTAGGCGGCAAGATGAAGCTGGACAAGCAGCACGCCCTGGATCGCATCAAAGCGACGTGCTCCGATGTCCTGGGCGTCGACCCGTACTATCTCGCCGAGGGCGTTTATAAACTGATTAACAGCGCCATGAAGGAGCATATACGCATGGTGCTGCTGACGCGCGGCTACTCCCCCGCCGACTACTGCCTGCTTAACTACGGCGGCGCGGGCCCCATGCACCTGGCCGGATACAGCGAAGGCATGCCCTTCAAGGGCGTGGCCACCGTTCCCTGGGCCGCGGCCTTCTCCTCCTTCGGCGCCGCCTGCGTCGATCTGGGCCATCGCTATCAGAAATCGACGGGCGCGCTGATACCGTACGGCGCCGATGACGGCTGGAAGATGATGATGGCCGGTATTATCAACGCCGGCTGGGATGAATTGGAGAAGGAGGCCGCCGCCGACCTGGCCGCCGAGGGTCTGCCCTGGGACAAGGCGAAACTTCAAACGATCGCCTATATGTGTTACCGCGGCCAGATGGAGGATATCGAGGTGCCCTCGCCGACGCCGCGGCTCAACAGCCCCAAGGATGTGGACGACCTCATCGCCGCGTTCGAGAGGATATACGAGAAGGTTTACGCCGGCGTGGCCAAACACGAGCGCGCCGGCTATCAGATAACGGAGCTGGGGCTGACGGTGACCGTGCCCAAGATAAAACCGAAGCTGGTGAAACGACCTCTGGAGGGGAAGGTGCCGTCGAGCGACGCTGTCAAAGGGAAACGAGAGGTTTATATCGACGGGAAGTGGCAGTCGGCCACTATCTACGATATGGATAAATTAAAACCGGGCAACGAGATCGACGGCGCGGCCGTGATCGAAGCCCCGGCAACCACGTTCTTCGTTCCGCCGGGCCGTCACGTGCGCATGGATGAATGGTCCATCTTGTGGCTGACGTAGAACCGACTTGTAGGGGCGAGGTCGCCTCGCCCGCTATGGATTCCGATTTTCGCCGGAATGACAAATCGATAAAGAGAGGTACAGGAGAGAAGTCTCTCCTGACGGGGTTTTAGGGGTGTCCCCTATTTTCTTAAATATCCCCCAAGACTGGGGGATATCAGGGGGTTGAACGTTATTTCGACACTCGAGGAGAGATAGATGCAGACGACGAACAAGGGAATAGGTGAGAAGGGCGCGACCCTTATTAATATGTTGAACGAGGGCGACCGGCTGTACAAAGAGACCGGCTGCTATCATGGCATCGAAAAGCCGAATTTAATGAAGGACGATCCCATCCGCTACGAGATCTTCCACTCGCGGGTAATGTCTGCGTTGATCTCGGGGCGCGAGACCACACGCATGATCTCAGGCTCGCCCTTCGTGCGCGAGGTGGCCGAGCTGTGCATCGGGCTGTACACGCCGGAGGGCGACAGCGTGGCGCAGTCGACGGGCATCCAGGTGCACGTGCGCTGCATGGGCGAGAACATCAAGTGGATGATCAGGAACAACTGGGAGGGAGAGGTCGGCATCGCCGACGGCGACCTGTTCCTCTGCAACGACAGCGTCATGGGCGCCATGCACCCCGCCGATGTTTATGATATTCTACCGATATTTGTCGACGGCGAGCTCGTCGCCTGGGTCTCGACCGTTATCATGGAGGTCGATATCGGCGCGGTGAGCCCGGGCTGCATGCCCACGGCTAACGTTGAGAGATCGACCGACGGCCTGCGCTGGTGCGGCGAGAAGATCGGCTCCAACGACAGGCTGAGGCGCGACTTCGAGGTCAAGATCGAGATGAGCCTCGATATGCCGGATATCTTCCTGCTCGACCGCAAGGGCGCCATCGCCGCCAACATCCGCGTGCGCGAGGAGATAAAGAGCCTCATCAAAGAGTTCGGCGTCGACTATTTCAAACGGGCCATGCGCGAGCTCATCGAGGAGGAGCGGCGCAATCAGATCGCGCGCATCAAGCAGAGGACGGTGCCCGGCCGCTACCGCGACGTCGTCCCGCTGGAATATTACATGAAAGACCAGCCGGTGACCTGGGTTCCCGCGCGCAAGGATTTCATGCGCCTGGTGCCCATCGAGATGAACATCACGCCGGAGGGTAAGCTGATACTTGATTTCGATGGCGCCGGAGAGTGGGGCTGGCATCCCTTCAACGCCTATCCGGCATCGATATGGGGCGCCTTCTCGGTGACGCTGGTGCAGACGCTGTGCTACGACGGGCGTGCCAACCTCGGGTCGCTCCTTCCCTGCGAGATCAACGCGCCTCTCAATACGATAATGAACCCGGCCGAGCTGCGGCGGCTGGCGACATCGACGCTGTGGGCCCCGCTGCTCGATATCTTCGGGCTGTGGTACGGTATGCTCAGCTCGGCCTACTATTTCCGCGGCTTCCGCGAGGAGATGTTCAACCTGCGGTCTTCTGCGGGATGGCAGATGTACGGCTACGACCAGTACGGCATCAAGCGCCCGCTGATGCTCTCGCCGCTGGGCAACTTCGGGCCGGGCGCCACCGGCGTGTGCGACGGGGTGGAGAACTCGGGATGGGTTGCTACGCCGGAGACGGACATGGGCAACGCCGAGATATGGGAGATGTTCGTGCCCTACCTTGAGGGCGCGCGGCGCTACGAGCCGTACTCTATAGGCTACGGAAAGTTCCGCTCCGGGATGGCGATCTCCCAGGTCTATATCATGAACGGCAGCAGCCAGGCTATAGGCTCCGGGGCCGTGGGCTGCTCGCACGACCGCCTGATCCCCAACCTGGGCATGTTCGGCGGCTATCCCGGCGGCAAGCGGAGCACATTCTTCGCGCGCTATGACGATATCAAGGATGTCATCGCCAGGCGGCAGCCGCTGCTTCAAGAATTCGGCCATCCCAAGGAGTTCGGCAAGGACTTCCCCGGCGAGATGCGAAAGGTGGACTATACGCTGCCGCCGATGGAGATAAAGGACTGGGACTGTCTCATAACGATAAACGGCGCCGCCGGCGGGCTGGGAGACCCTATCGAGAGGAAGCCCGAGTCGGTGAAGGCCGACCTGGACAACTTCCTGGCCACGCAGGAGATCGCAAAGAACATGTACTGCGTTTCGGCGGGCTTCGACGAAACTTCGAAAGAATGGAGTATCGACGATAAGGCAACGCAGAGGCTGCGCAAGTCGAAGCGGCAGCAGCGCCTCAAGCGCGGCGTCCCGGTAAAAGAATGGTGGCAACAGCAGAGGCAGCGGGTGCTTGCGCGCGACCTCGATCCGATGCTCATCGAGATGTACCAGAGCAGTATGAAGATGAGCCCCGGATTCACGCGGGAGTTCAAGGATTTCTGGGCGCTGCCGGAAGATTACGGTATGTGAGGTTTATGATGTCATACGAGATAAACGATCTGAAAGAGATGTTCGACGGGACGCTTCCCTGGTACAAGGTCAAGGAGATAATGAGCCGTCCCAAGGATGACGACCGTTTCGATAAGTACATCCAGATACTGCAGGAGCGGGTCTCATGGCCGGAGCGTATACTGATGCCGCTGGGAGAGCACCTGTACATAGTGCAGAAAGGCGGCGAGCGCATCGTCAAGTGCGATTGCGGGCACGAGTTTGGCGACTGGCGTAAAAACTGGAAGCTGGAGAGCCTGATATATTCCCGCGACGATGCCAAAAAGCTGGGCGAGATCTACCCCGGCATACGCTGCCCCGACCCCAAACTGAACGAGGTGCGCGAATACTATTGCCCCGGCTGCGCCGCACTGCTCAAAGTCGAGAGCGTCCCCGTGGGATATCCAATCATCTTCGACGCCCTGCCCGATATCGACGCCTTCTACCGCGAGTGGCTGGGGCGGCCGCTTCCGGACGAGAAGAAGTTCGAATTCAAGGACCTGAGTCCGGAGGTGACTAAGGGGTGGGGAAGAGAGTAGCATCATATTAAAAGTCGACTTCAAGAGGCGCGTCGTATCACGACGCGCCTCTCTTTTTTTAAGTAATTTTAACCTTCATTGATTGACCTTTTTACAACTACAGGCTATACTGTCCACAATTGGAGTGCTGCTCTATAACCCCAAAAGGCAATTGATATGAAGAGGCTGTTGGTTGTTTTACTGCTAGCCGCTATTATAGTAGGTTCTTGCATCGCGGTATTTACCGGCAGTCCTCTACAGGTATCAGCAGATGATCCCGTCATCACCTTCCCCGATCCCGGCCTTGATGCAGCGATTCGGACAACCATAAACAAGTCGACAGGCGATATATATCAATCGGATTTGGATGGGCTTACATATTTAGATGCCCAAGTTATGAATATCAGTGATTTGACCGGCCTTGAACACTGCACTAACCTGAGCACCCTCTACCTTTCTAACAATCAGATAAACAATATCAGTACGCTGTCAAGCCTCTATAGTTTACAGGAGCTATCCCTTAATAATAATCAGATAGGCAATATCAGTATGCTGTCAGGATTAATTAATCTGCATCAACTTTTTATTGATAGTACCAATATAAGCGATATCAGCCCTCTATCAGGCCTTACTAACCTGCAGTGGCTGTGTGCTGAAGAGAATCAAATTGCCGATATCTCTTCCTTGTCAGGTCTAACTAACCTCCAAAAGCTATATCTCGGGAGCAACCAGGTAAGCAACCTATCTGTGCTATCGAGCTTAACTAACCTGCAATGGCTTTACCTTGGGGATAACGGACTGACCAATATAAGCTCACTCCCGGTGATTACCAATCTGCAATTCCTCGACCTTGGGAACAATCAAATAAGTAATATAAGTGCGCTGTCAGATTTCACCAGCCTGCAGGGGCTTTACCTTGGGAATAATCAACTGAGCGATATCATAATGATATCGAGTCTTAGCAACCTGCAAGATCTTTCACTTGGAAACAACCAGATAGACAATATCTCTGCGCTATCAGGGCTTAATAGTCTGCAGACCCTTAATATCAATGACAATCAGATAAGCGATGTCAATGCTCTGTCCGGTCTTAGCAATATGCAATACCTTGACTTTCAGGATAACCAGATAGGCAATATCAGCGCGCTGTCCGGGCTCACCGACCTGCAAACCCTTCTGCTTTCCGATAATAATATAAGCGACATATCTGCATTATCCGGTTTCGCCAGTCTGCAAACCCTGTTTCTTAACAACAATGATATAAACAATATAAGTCCGCTCTCAGGCCTCGTTAGTATTCACGGTCTCGAGCTCAGAGCGAATCAAATAGTGGATATCCAGCCCTTGGTGAACAATAGCGGACTTGACTCCGGCGACTATGTTGTACTTGGAGCCAACCCGCTAAGCGCCGCCTCAATAAATACATACATTCCTGCCCTTAAGGATCGAGGCGTTACTGTTTATTACTCGCCTCAAACGTTGAATATCACCAACGCTTCAGCGAATATGTCCGGTTTCAGCATCTATGACCCCGCGGAGAAAATAAACAATCCCTGTGCCGGAGAGGATACATATGTCTATATTGAAATAAACGAGGAAGGGTCCAGGCTCAACGGCTCCTCAATATCGTCGGCGGATGGGATAGTTACCGAAAGCCTGTTCTATCTGGATAACGAGAGCATTGCAATGCATGATTCGGAGGAATTCCCTGACCATGGTTTCCAAGTAGTGGTTAACCCTTACCTAACCTATAACGTTTCAATAGATGATTTCGAGGGCGAGGTCGACCTGGCTCAAGTGGAGCTGACACTGCAAAGTGGCACAATCAGTAGCATGTTTGTTTTTCTTGCTATTGGAGACGGTGTTGCCCACAATATAACTATAACCGCAGCGGTAAATGGCAGCGACATACAGAGCACAACACCGATAACTGTAGAGGCTAGAGCTCCGATCTCGGAGGCATGGGTGGACGATGACTTTGATGCCTCAACTCCAGGCTGGGGCTGCGACCATTTTGCAAGTATCCAGGACGGCATAGATGCCGTGTCCGGCTCAACGGTGCACGTGGCGGAGGGAATATACTATGAGAATATTGTGCTTAAGGATGGGGTTGAGCTGCTCGGCGCGGATATGAACTCAACAATCATAGATGGAATGCAGAACGGCTCCGTTGTTACGGCGATCAATTGCGGTAATACCACAAAGCTTGAGGGATTTACCTTAACCAACGGCAGCGGTACTGATGAATCGTTTTATAGATTAGGTGGAGGGATGTACAACTATAACGCCTCACCTACAATCACCAACTGCATCTTCAGGGATAACTCGGTAGGTCACAAGACTTACGTGAATGGTGGAGGAATGTACAATGACGCCTCCTCACCCACGATTACGAACTGTATTTTTCAGAACAATGTCGCAGGCTCTGTTTGTTTTAGCAATGGTGGAGGGATGTACAATAACGTCTCCTCACCCACAATTACGAACTGTATTTTTCAGAACAATGCCGCAAGCTCTGATTATTGTGAAAGCTATGGCGGAGGAATGGCTAACGATAAGTCCTCGCCCATAATTACGAACTGTGTTTTCTGGGGCAATTCGGCCAACGACGGCGGCGGCGGTGTAATACATAATAGTGGCTCCTCGCCCACAATTACTAACTGTATCCTGTGGTATGATTCGCCCAATGAAATTGCTAATTACGGCACAGGTGCACCTATTGTTACCTACAGCAATGTGCAGGGCGGCTACTCTGGAACAGGCAACATCAACTCCGACCCTCTCTTCATGGACGCGGCAACGGGCGACTTCCATCTGAGCACAGGCTCGCCGTGCATCGACGCCGGCAGCAACTCTGCGCCGTCCCTTCCGAGTCTGGACTATGAAGGCGATCCGCGCATCCTGCCGGTATGGGGCACTGTGGACATGGGGGCGGATGAATATATACATCCCGCGCCTTCCTGCGACTCATGGGACGTCCAATACAGGATAGTGGGCGGACAGATAACCATGAATTATTCGGCCGCCGGGATTACACCTGTTAAGAAGATAGTCCCGCTCTCTGAGGAACACGGCGGATATATGACCTTCAAGTTCTGCAAGGAAGCTAATAATGGCGGCAGGCTTGTCGTCATTCCTCAGGACAGCTGGTACATGGAGAATATCACGGTTGAGAATGTTATGACCGGCATTGATATGAATCTCTCAATAAGGCTTGATAGCGACGCATCGGGTATTCTGTACGTCGATGATAACATCGGTGATGTGGATGTCTCTTCCGATAGCGTTTCCGGCAGGACGCCCGTTCAGATAGACACAATCGGCGATGGAACGATGGACGTCGCAGGCTCCATGCTCATCCCTATGACGCTGGTCGGCGACTTCAACACCTCTGTTGGACAAAGCGGAGAACTGCCCTTCGGCATGACCTTTACAACGGGCAATACCACCAACGTTGCACACATACCTATTAATCCAAAAATGGACGGAGCTACCATGTCAAGCGAGGGCGTGCCGTTTGCGGAAGAAGGTGGTGTTGCCCCTTACGCAGGGACAAACGGCACCATCACCGCCACGGGAACCGGCGACTGTCTGGGAATAAGGTTGGTGGGGATCCGTATCGACTTCCAGTTTGAGATGAAGCTGGAGCTTGAGCCTGTACCTCCGAGCGACTTCTATGGCGATGCTGACCAGGATGGTGCGCTCTCCATCGGGGATTACTCTTACCTCAGACTAATGCTCTTCAATAAACAGCCCTTCAACCCTGGCGGTGACGTAGATCAAGACGGTACGCTTTCTATCGGGGATTACTCTTACCTCAGACTAATGCTCTTTAACAAACAACCTATAGTGAACAAGTATGAATCCTCCTATGACTTCCTACACGGCGTGGGCTCCAACAAGTGGGCCAAGAGCAAAACGATTGATTCAGTCTCTCCTGTCGACCACTTCGATAACGAATCCGGATGGACCGAAGCCGGCGACACGGAATACAACAACATCGCCACCACCAACGGCAACGTATATACTATCACAGGAACGCCCGGTCTCTACTCCGCGCTACAATGTAAGTTCACACTGTATGAGAACCCGGGTGCAATAACCAGCATAGGGGTTACGCTCAACGGCTCGGCGGAGACAGACGGCGATGCTCTTCAGCTATGGGCTTGGAACTTCGATTCCGGCTCATGGCGGCAGATCGGCAGCGACTTTTCTATGACTACAAATATCGAATCTTACACGGCGTGGACAGCCTGGGGTAAGGTGTACGCGGATTATATCGACGGCGACGGCTATATGTATATACTGGCGAACTTGAATAATGCCGACCAAGACATGAATGTGGATTACATCAAGCTAAGCGCGGTATGGTAGCAACCAACACGGGGATACATCGCGACACGCCCTATACGGATTAACAGCTAATGCCCGTCCTTCTGTTCTCCCTGGTCCTTAAGGAAGCGCTCAATGTCCTGCAGCAACTCGTCGCTGGGATGCTCGGGCAGCTGGTCCTCCCCGGCGGTCTGCTCGGCAAGACGCTGGAAATAGTCGATGAGCCCGCTGGCCTCATCCCCGAAAGAGTCCTTCAACTGATTTATCTTATCCTCTATCTGCTTATCGGAATCTTGCGCCCACTTGTCCATGTCGGCAAGGTCGATCTCCAGGTCCGAAATCTGGGTCAGCACTTCAAGCACGGCCTTGGAGGAACGCGGATTGGCGACGTGGGTGGTATAAATTGGAATCTCGCCCAGCAGGCAGATGCCTTCGATGTTCCTGTGCTTGGCCGCTCCCAGGAGCAGGCCGTTCATGCCGCTTATGCTCCCCTCTTTAAGTTGGTTGACATTGTACAGTGCCAGTTCAGCGAGTAACTCGCTGCTGGTCACGGCGGCCGAGACCTTTGGTTTCTTAGTGTGATGGATATGTGTCGGGGCGGCGGCAAAGGTATGCACCCGCTTTACCTCGAACTTCTCGGCGATATCTAGGACGAAGTTGGCCAGCAGGTAGCCGTTGGCGGCTGGCTGTGCCTCTCCCGTGAAGATGATCCAATCCCTGGATCCTTTGCCCTCTGCGAAGTAGAATTTGTTTTCCGGGAACTGGAACTCCTTAACCACGCTGTTCTGAACAAATACGCCGTTCAGATCGAAGAACTCCTCCGGCGAGATGAAACCGAGCTCTTCAGCATTCAGCTTCTCGATGAGATACTTGGCCGCGATTATGGCCACGCCACCCATGCCGGGCCAGGCCGCGATGAGGTACGGATCCCGAAGCTTCGGCTCTTTGAAATATATGATCTCTTCCATCTCTGGCACGTTAATGCTCCATTACAAGAATTCTGACCAGGGGAGCCTCAACCCCCTGTATCCCCCATACGTTGGCAATCAGGTAAGGGCTTGATTAATCAAGCCCCTACGGCCCCACAATCCCGGCCCCGATATATCGGGGCACCTCTTTATATCGATGTGTAAGGCGATTGATCTATAATCCCCAGCTATTGGGTGCCGTGAAGATAATCGAGGGATACCTCTCTTATTATACGCTACAGCATTGAGAAATAGCTCATCTTTACCATAGCGAAGTTCTTCTGCACCTTGTCCCTGCCCTGTATTATCGATCCCAGCTCGGTGCTGTGGCCGGGCAGTACGTACTCGATATCAAGCTCCATCAGCCGCTCGATGCTCTGCTTTAATTCCTGTCCGTCGCCGCCGAAATCCGTCCGTCCAACGCCGCCATAGAAGAGCAGGTCGCCCGTGATGACCAGTCGTTTCTCCGGCCAGTATAGCGAGAGCGACCCCGGTGTATGCCCCGGCGTGTTTATCACCCGGAGCGTAAGCTGTTTCCCCAGGTTCAACTCTCCGTCGACCAGATAGAACGACGGCTCGAAAAAGACCGACTCCCTGGCCTTCTGGGACATATATTCGAAAACCGATGCCAGGTATTCCGTCTCCTTTTCGTGCAGCGTGACCAGCGTTTCGTCGGGAACACCCGCCTTCTTTCTGCTCAGTTGCACAAGTGCGCGGCTGGCCTGGAAGTGGTCCCAGTGGCCGTGGGTGTTTATTATCAATCCGATATCCTCGGGCTTGATCCCGTCCTTGCCCATGCCCTTGAGTAGCGTGTCCAGACAGGGCTCCTTCATCTCGTTCATAACGTGTCCGGGGTCGATCAGCACATGCGGACGGTCGCCTTCCAGCGCGCCGGTGAAGACGTAGGTGTTGCAGTTGTTGCCCTTGCCCTGCCATATGTAGCAATGTAGGTTGTCGAACAGTTTCATAAATCAGCTAATCTCGCAACAAGGTTTTGCCTAAAGGTAATTTCCCGAACCCCCTGCTAGTCCCCCATACGTTGGGGGACTTAAAAAATCGGGGGTATCCCCCGATTTCCCTCGGCAGGAGCTTCTCCTGCATCTCTTACAGTGCCATAGATGTTCAGTTCGACTTATCGTCTGATTCCATCAGGGGAAACGAACCTCTTTGTCATCACACTAAAGAATAGTATAATTGATATGCGTTAATTTAGCCAAGTTGCAGAGGATGAAATGGGAGAGATGAAGAGCGCCTACGATAGGGCCATGGAGAGGGCCGGCAAGCTGGGGAAACTTTCCCCGGATGAGATGAAGAAGCAGGAGGATGAAAGACTCCTCACCATCGGCAAGGCCATTGCGGACAAGTATCTTACCCATGGCTCTACTCAGATCCTTAAGGACGACATCGAGAAATTGCGTGCCGAGGACAGGTCTCTAGTCGGCAAAGGGGCGCGGCTGGGGCTGGCTGGATCGCTAAGCTTCGACAAAGGCGTGACGATGGAGTCGGTCGACCGTGTCGCTGAGGGATTGACGGCGCTGGCGGCCGATAAGAAGGGTGCTATCGACGAATCAATCGACGGCGTAAAAAAGCTGCTTGAGGAGATGGAGGCCGCGCTCGACACTACATACAGCAAAGAGTACAGCCATCTGGAGAGCGAGAGGCGCGTGCTGCTGCAGGGGGTGGGGATATCGGGCAGCGCGGTGGCTGGTGTTAACGTCGAAGGCAGTGCCGCCTGGCGGAAGATCGAGGAAGCGCTGCGCGAGCAATACAACGCGAAGCTGGAGCCGCTCAAGCAGAAGCTGGCGGAAGCGGTCGCATAGCTGAATCGCGGCGTTGACAAGGGATAACAGCCTGACTTAAGATGCAACAGGTTTGTGCTTAAAAATAATTCGGAGGAGAGTTGACTTATGGTAATGGCACTGGAAGGTATCAAGATAATTGACCTGACCCGACTGGGACCGGGCCCGTTCTGCGTTATGCTGCTGGCTGACATGGGCGCCGATGTGATAAAGGTCGAGGCCGCCGGCGGGCGCGCCTCAATGACCATCGAGACCATGGAGGACGAGACCGCGGAGCGGCGGCGCGTGTTCAACGCCGAGGGGCGCAACAAGCGCGCCATCGGGCTTAACCTGAAGACGGAAGAGGCCAGGCAGGTTCTCTATAAGATGGTCAAGGACGCCGATGTCGTCGTTGAGGAGTTCCGCCCCGGCGTGCTGCAGCGCCTCGGCTGCGATTACGACACGTTGAGCAAGATAAATCCGCGCATAATCCTGTGTTCGATCACGGGCTTCGGGCAGGACGGGCCGTACGCACAGCTTCCCGGCCACGACCTGAACTATATTTCGATAGGTGGAGCGCAGGGCATGATCGGCCCGCGCAACGGCCCGCCGGTAATGACGCTGAACCTCATCGGCGATTATTCCGGCGGCAGCTTTCAGGCGGCGCTCGGCATCTGCATGGCGCTGCTGGCGCGCGAGCGCACCGGCAAGGGGCAGCACGTGGATATCTCCATGACCGACGGCGTCGTCTCACTGATGCACGGCGAGGCGGCGGGCTACTTCGATACCGGCCGAGTCCCCACCCGCGGCGACATGCTGGTCATCGGCGGCGCCCCGTTCTACGGCGTGTATGAGACCAAGGACGGCAAATACATCACCATCGGCGCGCTTGAGCCGTGGTTCTGGAGCAACCTGTGCGAGCTCATCGACCGCAAGGACCTGCTGGCCTCCGAGTGGGACTGGAACAGGTGGGCCGAAATCACCGAGGACTTCAAGAAGATTTTCAAGACCAAGACGCAGAAGGAGTGGGTCGAGCTGCTGCGCACGAAGGACGTCTGCGTCGCTCCGGTCTATACGCTCGACGAAACCTTCCAGGACCCGCAGATACTGCACCGCAATATGGTCATAGAGATGGACCATCCCAAGATAGGCAAGGTGAAGCAGGTGGGCATCGGCATCAAGATGTCCGATACGCCGGGCAAGGTGAAGAGCCTGGCGCCCAAGCCGGGCGAGCACACAAATGCGATTCTGAACGACTTGGGATATTCCAAAGAGGAGATCGCAAAGCTGAGGGAATCGGGCGCCGTAGCCTAGCTTTAGCGTGACAGTTCGCTGAGCGCCAGGGCCACCGCTCCCAGCGGCCCGGCGTCATATCCCAGCGATGAGACTTCAACGCGGACCGCCTTCGCCGAAAGCTCGAAGGCGCGCTCGCGTACCGTTTTCCTGGCCGGTTCGAGCAGCATATCGCCCATGCGTGAGACCCCGCCCGAGATGACCACGAGCTGCGGATTAAAGATATTGATAAGGTTGGACAGCCCTACCCCGACGTAGAAGCCAAGCTGCTCAATGAGCTTTTTAGCCAGTTCATCGCCGTCCTGAGCCGCAAGGAAGATGCCCTTGGCGGTGACCCTGCCGTCGCTTCCCTTGGCGTACCTGGGAATAGTCGTTTGAATTCCTTCCGCCATCTTCGCTTTAGCCTCGCGCTCCAGCGCCGAGCCCGATGCAAGCGTCTCCCAGCAGCCTCTGTTGCCGCAACCGCACAGCGGGCCGTTGACGTCTATTGTCATGTGACCGATCTCTCCGGCGGCGCCGGAGGTCCCCCGATATACCTGACCGTTCGTCACGATGCCGCCGCCGATGCCGGTGCCCAGGGTCACGCAGATGAAATGGTCGCATCCCGCCGCTATGCCGAACTTGTGTTCAGCCAGCGCAGCCACGGTAGCGTCATTATCAACAAAGGTCTTTATGCCGAGTTCTCGTTCGAGAATGTCTTTGAGCTTGATGTTACGCCAGCCTGGCAAATTGGGTGAAGTCGTGATAAGGCCGGTTTCAACATCGATTATGCCGGCGGCGCCTATGCCCACGGCCGCGATCTTGCTGCCGGAGGAGACGGCCTTCACGGCGTCGACGATGCGCTTGATGACGGCGTTTGGGCCCTCGCTGGCGCGCGTCTCTTTGAGTTCGCGCTTTATAATATTGCCGCAGTCGTCGGCAAGCACGGCATCAATCTTGGTGCCGCCTATGTCCACGCCCACGTTCAGCTTCTCTTTCATGATAACGCTAAGGATAAAACATAATCTGCGGAAGGTCAATCGAGTAGGGGCGAGGTCTTCTCGCCCGCCATGGATTCCGGCTTTCTCCGGAATGACGGTTGGGTATTCCCGTAGGGGCACAGTCCTTCCATGATATTAAAGTATATGGAAGGATGCCCCTACGCTATCAATTTATCGCCATACTGCTTACGGAGCTTCGACAACTTCGGTTCGATAACGGCGCGGCAATAGGGCTGTGAGCCGTGATGTGCATAGTAATCCTGATGATAGTCCTCCGCCGGATAGAATGCGTCGAGTGGAACGATTTCGGTGACGATCGGACTGCTCAAAATCTTCGACGAATCGAGCTCTCGAACCTTTTCCTCGGCGATGCTTTTCTGTTCGTCGCTGTGATAGAAAATCGCCGAGCGATACTGCGTGCCGACGTCGTTGCCCTGGCGGTTCAGCGTCGTCGGGTCGTGAATCGAGAAAAAGACGTCGAGGATATCCCGATACGAAACGACCTTCGGATCGAATGTGACCTGGACCGCCTCGGCTTGACCCGTCCCCCCGCTGCACACCTGCTCATAGCTCGGGTTTTGCACCGCCCCTCCCGTATAGCCGGACACGACGCGCTCGACGCCCTTGAGCTCCTTGAAGGCGGCCTCCAGGCACCAGAAGCAGCCGCCGGCGAGGGTGGCTGTTTCGTTAGCTTGCGATTTGGCGTTGCTGTTGCCGATGTCTCTCTCCTACTTCAGGTTGTAGACGAAGTTGGCCGCCTCTTCGCGCTCGGTCCAGCCCTTCTTGCGGTAGAATGAGCGCCGGTATGACTCGCGCGACCTGCTGTTCAGCAGCAGCAGCCTGGAACAGCCGCGCTTTTTGGCCTCTTCCTTCGCCGTCTCCAGCAGCTTTGTGCCTATGGCGTTGCCGCGATAAGATTCGTCGATGAACAGCTCGGAGAGGTAGCCCTCCGGCCCGTCGAGAAAGAGGTAGGGCAGCCAGTGCGCCCCTAAGTAGCCGACGATTCCGCCGTCAGCGTTCTCCGCCACATAGATGGAGTGGCTCTTGTCGGCATGGCAAAGCTTGATGTGCTTCGCGATGTTGACAGCAGTCATATTGTAAGGCGTATGAGTCGTGTAAACGGACATGTCGGCCTTCTTAAGCAGTTCGGCGATGCCTTTCGCATCTTCAATATCAGCTTTTCTGATTTTTACACTCATCGATTTCCTTTTCCAGATTAGTCGATTCTATAGTTTGTATCCGATCTTCCTGAGGAACTCCTTGCGTTTGGACTTATCACCTTCGGTCTCGGCCTTTCTGGCGCTGTATCCGTCGATTACGCCCAGGATACCCCGCCCCTGCTCGCTCTCAGCCACGATCACCTGGGTCGGGTTGGCGGTGGCGCAGAAGACATGGCAGACCTCCGGAACCACCTTCACGGTGTTCAGTACGTTCAGGGGGAAGTAGCCTTCGCCGAGCATAATGATGAAGGAGTGTCCGGCGCCCAGCAGCAGGGCGTTCTTCTTTGCCATTTTTATCAGTTCCTTTTCGGTTCCCGAGGCGCGCACCAGCGTGGGGCCGCTGGCCTCGCAGAACGCCAGGCCGAACTTGATGCCCGGCACGGCCTGCACCAGCGCCTCGTGTATATCCTCAACACTCTTGATGAAGTGCGTCTGTCCCAGGATAAAATTCATACCCTCCGGTTTGTCGATCTGAACAAGCTTAAACTCCATATAGCACCTCTCATTGATATGATTGAACGATTATATATTACCACTCCAGCCGGACAGCCGGGTCCAGAGCCACCACGCCGCATAGGCCTTGAGGTTGGCGTTGAGCGGCTGGCTGTGCGCCGAGGAGCACTGATACCAGTCGACTCCTTCCTGATGCGAGTTCTGCCACTCGACGGCCCAGTTGCCGCCGTCGTAGTCGCAGCTGTCGGTGACGTATCTGTCGCCGAAGTAGTTGCCGTCCGGGTCGTAGCTCTCTATATCCTCGAAGTCATATAATATCTTGTTGTTCGCTACGCAGTAGTCCATGATCTGCTGGTTTCGAATGTGCAGGTTGCCCTCAAGCCCGGTGCCGTCGGTGTGGCCCGTCATGTAAACAAAATGGACACTTGGATAATCATCCTCAAGTCCGCTCATGAGACCGAGATAGGTATCGATATCATCGGATGAGGCCCCGCTCACCTGTCCGCACCATGACCACATGACCACGTTCGTAGACGGGTGAGAATCGAGATAGCTTCTCGTGGTCGACTCCCACGCCGTGAAGCTCGGGTTGCCCAAATCGCTGGCGGACCCCAGCCCGCCGTCCTTGAGCTGCAGAGCGCTGCCCGAGCCGTCTCCGTTCCACGCGTACAATTCCCCGGCGAACCCTTCGAGGCCTGACATCCCCGTGGTTATCTGGCTGCCGTGCGATGTGTGGCCGTATGCGATACCCAGGATGTTCTTGGCTTGCGTTATCCAGTCCGGAGATATCTTGCTGATATCGGTGCAGTTATGGTCGATGATTATCGGCGAAGGATACTGTTGAGTTGCCGGCGGTATGATGAAAGTTGTGCTATACGGGGTGACGGTCGGCGTGCTCGTCTGTACGGTCGCGGTCGGCGTCGCTTCTTCGATTACATTCCCACCGTCGTTTTTACATGCAGCGATGGATGCAACGCTTATCACGATGATTGCTAAGGCTATTGCGGATAGGATTTTTTTCATGTAGTATCCCTTCGATGTGAACGACTATTCTATATTGTCATTGCCCGACTTGATCGGGCAATCCAGGGAGGGCGAGGTCTCCTCGCCCCTACATCATTTCTGCTGGCTTTTCAGCTTCCCTTCCGCCTCCAGCTTCTTGTATCCCTGCCAGGAGGGGCACCAGCTGCCGTGAACGGGGGAATTCATGACTTTGTAAAGCTTCCCGTCCTTATGCTCCCTGGCATAGTTGCACAGGTGGCATCGTTCACAGACATGACCCATGGTCCTGTGTATGGCATTCATGACACTTCCCTCCTTTATGCAGGTCGCTATGATTGGTGAGGTTATATCATTACATAATTTAAGTCAAGGGGCTGTTGCTCACACCCAAATCCTGATTTAATGCATGCAAGCCGCTGAGGAGGACTCACCTTTTCGTCATCAACCCCCTGCTATCCCCCAATCTTGGGGGATATTAAAAAATAGGGGACACCCCTAGAACCCCGGCAGGAGAAAACCCTCCTGCACCTCTTTCACGGGAGCCCTCTTAACCCTCTTCTTTCGACTCATCGTTACCTAACAAAGCTTTGAGGTTCTCGAAAGGCTTGTACGTTGAGCGCGACTGTCCGCCTGCGCCCGTTTGCGGAGGCACATAGCCGTGGGCCTGCAGCGACCTTGTGTGGGCGTTGTCATGGCAGTAGATGCAGAGCAGCTCCCAGTTGCTGCCGTCCTGGGGATTATTGGTGTGATCGTTGTCCTTGTGATGTACCGTTAGCTCCTTGAGCTGCTTGCCGGAGAACTCGCGGCCGCAGTGAGAGCAGATGTGGGGCAGTATCTTGAGGGCCTGGCCGCGATAGCTCTGGTCCCACTTCACGCGCTCGCGCCGCACCTGCGCTTCGAGCCGGTTCATTTTGTCGGAGTCTTTTTTAGCGGGCGACATATGGCAAGATTCCTACTTCCCCGCTTCCTTCTGCGCTCTTCGAATCGCCTTGAGAAGCTCATCGTCATTCGTCCGGGCGGGCGGCGTGTGAGCGTCCTTCCTGGATTCCTTCTCCACCTCGGCCTCGTGCGCGTCCTTCATCTCGTGGAGAACTTTGACGGAGTAAGTTTCGGGGTCGCTGTCGATTAACTTGTGGTGCTCTTTGCACAGAAGTATCGAATTATAGTAAGTGATACGCTGGGGGAAAGCATCGACGTATCGCGGGTCGTTCGGCGTCTCGCCCACTATGTAGCACTCATCCCCGGTCGCGGTGAGCCTGCCGTCGACGTAGGTAAGGAGCTTGGTGTTACACCTTCTACCGCCGTAATCGTAAGAGCAGCGGCTGCCGGCCCTCGTCCAGAGTAGTTTTCTATCGCGGTCTGATATGTTCATTTATTTGTTCAACCCCCTGAATCCCCCATTCTTGGGGGAACTTAAAAGGAATTAGGGGACACCCCTAACACCCCGTCAGGAGAGCTTTCTCTCCTGTACCTCTCTTTTTAAATTACATAGCGTCCTGCTCGCTCAGGTCGGTGGCGCGCTGTATCTGCGCCGCCAGGTCCGGAGGCAGCCCCTCTATATCGACGCTGAGGAAACCTCGCACTATAGTCGATACCGCCTGATCGCGGGAAAGGCCGCGCGCCATGAAATATTCTATCTCCTCCTCGGCGATCTTGCCAACGGCCGCCTCGTGCGACAGATCGACTCCGGACACCGTGCCCTCGAGCTCGGGTATGGCATGGATTTTACCGCTATCGCCTAAGATAAGGCCGCGGCACTCCAGATGACCCTTGCACTCGGCCGCCTGCCCGGATAAGAAGCCGCGCGCGATAATCGTTCCGCCCATGCTTATAGTGCGCGATATAATCTCGGCCCGGGTCTGCTCGGCCTGCAGCAGCACGCGCGAGCCGACGTCGAGGTGGCTGCCCTCATGCGCCACCAGCACGCTGTTGAAGCGGGCGCGGGCGTTCTTGCCCTTGCACCAGGCGGTGGGATACATCTGCATGGTGCGCACCGGCTTGAGACAGATGTAGTTGCTCATATAGACGGCGCCCTCCTCAAGCGTTACGCCGGTGCGGGGACGGATGGCCATCTTGGGCGCCCAGTTGTGGATCATGGTGAAGCTGAGCTTTCCGCCCTTCTTAACATAGAACTCGGAGACGCCAATGTGCATGCCCTCGTCCTCGACGGGAGCTACGGTGCAGCCGGTGATGATATTAAGCTCGGCTCCTTCTTCAACGATAACGATATTATGCACGTTCTGCGCCAGCCCGTGCTTGGCGATGTATAAACATGACTGCACCGGATATGTGGCCTTGACGCCCGGCGCGATGTGGACATAGTAACCGTTGAAGGGATGGGCATTGGCGTGCCTGGTGAACTCGTCCGCCTCCGGATTGATCAGCTTCCACCAGTAGTCCTTGAGCCAGGGGTGCGCCTCCAGGGCCATATTCGTGCCCAGCACTTCGACTCCGTCCTGTTCGGTCGTGCTGTGCACCACGGAGTGATCCACCTGTATGAAGGTGCCGGCCCGCGATTTGGCGTCATCCACCATGACCCCGACCTCCCCCATGCGTCCCTTGGCCTCCGCCGAGAGCTTCGCCGGGTCTTTCTGATAGGGTAGTTCCTCTGATTCAAAGACATAGCTGCCGAGATCGACCTTTGTCTCCGGTGCGGGGACGGCCGCCGCTTTGTTATCTTTATCGCTCTTGCTGTTCTTTGCTACTTCTGACATGCTGCACACCCCTCATAGCCGTGACTTTTGATGCTGCTCAGTATCTCGCGCGGATTGCCGCGGCACCAGATGCCGCCGTTGAGTAATACGCAGGCGCGGTCCGGCTCCACATAATCGAGTATATGTCCCGTATGCGTGATGATAAGCCCCGAGCTGGTCCTGCTGCGCAGCTGGTCCTTGTGCAGCAGCTCGTTTATCATCTGTCCGATGAGGACGATGTTCACAAGGTCGACGCCGGAATCAGGCTCGTCGAGCAGAACAAACTCCGGGTCCTGCGCCAGCAATTGCAGCAGCTCCGACCGCTTGACCTCGCCGCCGGAGAAGCCGTAGTTAACCTCGCGATCGAGGAACTCCGTCATGTTCGATTTCTGCGCCAGATCTTCCACCGATGGCGCATCCTTCTTATCGCCGATGCAGGCCTTGACCATGTCTTTCAGCTTAACGCCGCGGACAACGGGCGGGCGCTGGAACAGCAGGCCGATGCCCTTCTTCGAACGCTCATCAACCGGCATACGGGTTATGTCCTCGCCTTTGAAGACGATCCGTCCTCCGGTTATCTGATATCGCGGGAACCCCATCAGCGCCATGAGCAGCGTTGTCTTTCCGCCGCCGTTGGGCCCGAACAGCACAAGGGTCTCGCCGATATCGATGGTGAAGCTGATATCTTCTATTATCTGTTTATCGCCTACTTTTACGCCGAGATTCTGGACTTCAAGCATAGCGCACCTCCGAAGGACACTATTTTATATCGCCTGCGATATGAATACAATGATATTTGTCACATTATAGCCTATGTGAGGCGGAAGCGAATATACTATATAATATCGATGTTAATAGAGCAGGTTATTTTATGATTGAGAAGAATCAAGCAGCGACAAGAAGGGTTTACCTCGATTACGCGGCCACGACGCCGATGCACCCGGACGTGGTGCAGGCCATGATACCGTATATGAGCGGCATGTTCGGCAACCCGTCCAGCGGGCACTCCTTCGGGCAGGAGGCCAGGGCGGCGGTTGAGGACGCGCGCGTGCAGGTAGCGCTGCTGCTCGGATGCACCAATGACGAGATAGTCTTCACCAGCGGCGGCACGGAGTCCGACAACCTGGCGATCAAAGGGATAGCTTATGCCAACCGCGATAAAGGTAACCATATAATCACAACGTCGATCGAGCACCCGGCCGTCCTCGAACCTTGCCGTTTCCTGCAAGCTCAGGGCTTCGATATCACCTACCTGCCCGTCGATAAATACGGCCTCGTCGATGCGAAGGCTGTTGAGAAGGCGATTACTAAGAAAACGATCCTTATTTCCGTGATGTACGCCAATAACGAGGTCGGCACGATCGAGCCTATAATCGAAATAGGACAAATCGCAAAATCGAGGAGTATCTGTTTCCATACCGACGCGGTGCAGGCGGTGGGCCACGTGTCCATGAACGTCGATGAATTGAGTGTCGACCTGCTTTCGGTGTCGGCGCACAAGCTCTCCGGCCCCAAGGGCGTAGGCGCACTGTACGTTCGGGAAGGGACAAAGATAACGTCATTCCTGCACGGCGGCGAGCAGGAGCATGCGCTGCGCGCCAGCACCGAGAACGTCACCGGCATCGTTGGACTGGGCAAGGCGGCTGAGATAGCGCAGGGCGAACTCGCGAAGGAGCAGAAGCGGCTTTCCCGGCTCAGGGACAGGCTGATAAAAGGCCTCTTTGACGGAATCGACGGGGTGCGGCTCAACGGCCATCCTAAACTGAGGCTGCCCAACAACGTTAACGTCAACTTCGAGCACGTCGAGGGGTCGGCTGTGGCCTCGCACCTTGATATGGCCGGGGTCGCGGTGTCAACAGCGTCGGCCTGCCAGACCGGGCACAAGGGGCCTTCGCACGTGCTCATGGCCATGGGCTACACGGAGGACGAGGCGCGCAACTCCGTGCGCTTCAGCCTGGGACGCGAGAGCACCGCGAGCGATATCGACTATGTCCTGGAGATATTGCCTCCGATAATCAAGAAGCTGCACAAGGCATCGCGTAAATAATATAGACTCGAGGATTGGAATAATGACTGAACTGCCAGAGATAGGCAAGATATCGCCCGAGATATTCAGCGAGTTGATTTTCCCGCGGCTGGGCGCCAAAAGCGATAAGGTGCTGGTGGGGCCGCAGCACGGCGTCGATGTCGGCATCGTTGAAATCGGGAACAAGGCGGTGTCGCTGACCACGGATCCGGTGTTCATCGTGCCGGAGTATGGATGGGAGCGCGCGGCCTGGTTCGCCATACATATCCTGGCCTCGGATTCGGCGACCAGCGGGCTCAAGCTGGCGTACATGTCGATCGACCTTAACCTGCCGATGGAGATCACAAGGGAACAGCTCACGATAATGTGGGATACCATGCACCGCGAGTGCAGGAAGATCGGCATCACCATCGTCACCGGACATACCGGCCGTTACGAGAACTGCCACTACCCCATGGTCGGCGGGGCCACGGTAATCGGAGTCGGCGGCAAGAACGAATATGTAACGCCTAAGCTGGCTCGTGCCGGCGACAAGATAATAATCACCAAAGGCCCGGCCATCGAGGCCGTCGGCATACTGGCCACGATGTTCCCCAAGCTAATCGAAAAGGAGTTCGGCAAGGCCTTCAGTAAAAAGGCGGAGAAGATATTCTACAAGATGTCCGTTGTCGAGGACGCGATGACGGCTATAGACATCGGCGTCAGGGATAAAGGCGTGACCGCCATGCACGATGCTACCGAGTGCGGCATCTGGGGCGGCCTGCACGAGTTCGCCCAGGCGGCGGGGCTCGGCGTCAGGGTCGAGAAAGAGAAAATCGTCGTCGAGGATTGCGTAATGGAGATATGCTCCTATTTCGGCATCGACCCGTACGCCTCGATAAGCGAGGGCACTCTCATCGCCGCCTGCAAGCCGAACAAGGCTCAAACTGTCGTAAACGCCTTAACTCGCAAGGGAATAAAATCGTCGATCGTAGGTGAGCTGACCGACCCGAAGCAGGGCATGGTTCTGGTTGAGAAGGGCAGGGCGAAGAAGCTGAAGCATCCTATAGTCGACCCGTTCTGGAAGGCTTTCTTCGACGCGCTTGAGAAGTACGGGGGCAAAGGGTGATATGTCGCGGGTAGTTGTTGGGATGAGTGGCGGGGTGGATTCGTCCGTGGCCGCCGCGCTGCTTAAAGAACAGGGATATGATGTCGTCGGGCTGACTATCCGTGTCAAGCCTGCCGGCGGCTCGGACGACGACGTTCGAGTGGCGCAGACTGTGGCGAAGAAGCTGGGGATAGCGCATCACACTGTCGATTGCCGTAAACTGTTCGATAGAGAGGTCGTTGATCACTTCTGCGCAGAGTACGGCCGCGGCCGTACTCCGAACCCGTGCGTCAGGTGCAACGAGCGCGTCAAATTCGCCGTCCTCTTCGACAAGGTGCGGGAGATAAACGCCGACTTCGTCGCTACCGGCCACTACGCCCGCATCGAAAAAGACGAAAGGTCAAAGAAGTATCACCTGAAGAAGGGGCGCGACAGGGTCAAGGACCAGTCGTATTTTCTTTATTTCCTGCGCCGGGATGTCCTGGAGCGCATCCTTCTGCCGCTGGGGGGAATGAAGAAGGAGGACACGCGCATCCTGGCCAGGGCGTTCGGCCTCGCTTCCGCCGGAAGGGAGGAGAGCCGCGACGTGTGTTTCGTCGCCGGCGGGGACTACCGGGGATTCGTGGGAGCGCGCATGCCCCAGGCGGACGAGACGGGCCCAATACTGGACAGGGACGGGAATATCCTCGGCACGCATCGCGGCATACTGTCTTATACCATCGGGCAACGGAAAGGCATGGGTATTTCAGCGGGGGAACCGTTGTACGTGACCGGTATCGATGTTAAGCGCAACGCAATAATCGTCGGCAACAAATCAGATGTGTACGGCAACGAGCTTGTAGCGTCGAACCTGAACTGGATCGAGTCCGACGCGCCGAAGAGGCCGATAAATCTCAAGGCTAAGATACGCTACCGCCATCGTGAAGGAGAGGCTGTCGTCACTCCGATGCCAAACGGCGAGGTAATCGTGAAATTCGCACGGCCGCAGATGGCGATAACGCCGGGGCAGGCAGTCGTCTTTTATCGCGGTTCTGTCGTCATGGGGGGAGGCACCATCGAGCGGGCGGGCGGCGCGTAGGGGCGATTCACGAATCGCCCTTTGTCATTGCGAGTCCTTCCGCGAAACTCGCTCTGTGGAAGGACGAAGCAATCTCGTGGCGCGCCAGGTCGTAAAAACGATGAGATTGCCACGTCGTCCTTCCACATACCACAATATCATAGAAGGATTCCTCGCAATGACAGTAGTGGATACCGGGGGATAACAGGGGGTTGACCTTGATACTATGCTACATATGGTCTAAAATGATAGCCTGACTTTGCAAGGAAGGTTATAAGATGAAGCGCATCGCTAAAAATGTAACTGAGGTGGTAGGGAATACGCCCCTTGTCAAGATATGGGAGACAGAGCGGGACATAAAGGCCGAAGTCGCGGCCAAGCTGGAGTATTTCAATCCCCTCTCCAGCGTTAAGGACAGAATAGCCAGGGCTATGATCGAGGCCGGCGAGCGTGACGGCTTGATCAAGAGGAATACGACTATAGTGGAGCCGACCAGCGGCAATACCGGCATCGCGCTGGCCGCCATATGCGCCGCTAAAGGCTATAAGCTTATAATAGTCATGCCCGAAACAATGTCGCGCGAACGCCGCAGGCTGCTTCAGGCCCTGGGCGCCAATCTTGTACTGACTCCCGGAGAGCAGGGCATGAGCGGCGCCATCGAGGAGGCAAACAGGATAACCGGAAGATCCCCGAATTGCTACATGCCGAACCAGTTCACAAATCCGGCTAATCCGCGAGTGCACCGAGAGACCACCGCCGAGGAGATATGGCGCGATACGGACGGCGAGGTTGATATAATCGTCGCCGGCGTTGGAACGGGGGGAACGATCACGGGCGTCGGCGAGGTGCTGAAGCAGCGCAGGGAGCACCTAAAGGTGATCGCGGTGGAGCCGGCTGGCTCGCCCGTGCTCAGCGGAGGGACCGCCGGCCTGCACGGCATTCAGGGCATCGGCGCCGGATTTGTGCCCGCCGTTCTCAACCGTAATATTATCGACGAAGTAATCGCCGTGAAAGAGGAAGACGCGATAGAGACGGCTCGCCGCCTGGCGCGTGAAGAAGGCATACTGGCCGGCATATCGTCGGGGGCGGCGGCATGGGCCGCGCGGCAGGTAGCAAGCAGGCTGAAGAACAAGGGCAGGCTAATAGTGGTGATACTGCCCGACGGCGGCGAACGCTATATGAGCACGACGCTGTATCAAATCGACGAAGCTGAAAAGCGTGGTTAGTTTGTTCAGGGAAGATTTAAAGACCATATTCGCAAAGGACCCGGCGGCCAGGAACGCCATCGAGGTGCTTTTCTGCTACCCCGGCCTGCATGCGATATGGAACCACCGCGTGGCGCATTTCCTGTGGCGCAATCACATGCGGCTGCTCGCCCGGCTGATATCGCATACCGCCCGTTTCTTTACGGGCATCGAGATACATCCGGGGGCGACCATAGGCAGGAGGTTCTTCATAGACCACGGCATGGGTGTGGTCATAGGCGAAACTTCCGAGATCGGCGATGACGTCCTGCTCTATCAGGGCGTGGTGCTCGGCGGTACTACGCACGATAAGAAGAAGCGCCACCCGACACTGGGCAACGGCGTCGTCGTGGGAGCCGGGGCCATACTGCTGGGCGATATAGTTATCGGGGATGAGGCCCGAGTTGGGGCCGGCTCGGTTGTCGTCACATCAGTCGACTCTAAAACGACGGTCGTCGGCGTGCCCGCGCGCGTCGTTCGCAGGGGGCGGCCGGAGGAGGCGCTGGAGCACGACAGGGAGGCGATAAAGGTCATGCTCGCGGAGCAGGAAGGCATGCTGGACAGGTTGGCCCGCATCGAGGGGATGCTGAATATTAAGAACGACGATAAGGATAAGGTCGGTAGCGACGACCACATGGCAAGAGGATAAATGGTAGGGGCGAGGTTGTCTCGCCCTATGGATTTCGGTCTTCACCGGAATGACGGGTACGAATTGAGGACGATATGTAGGGGCTTGATTAATCAAGCCCGCAATTAATGGAGCCTAGCGAAGGAGCAATAGATGGCCAAGACTATAGCTGAGATCAACGAAAAGATAAAGAAAGGCCAGGCGGTCGTGGTCAACGCCGAGGAGATCATCGACCTGGTTGCAAAGAAGGGCGTCGAAAAGGCGGCTCGCGAGGTGGACGTTGTAACCACCGGCACCTTCGGCCCGATGTGCAGCTCCAGCGCTTATTTCAACCTGGGTCATACCAAACCCCGCATCAAGCTCGGCGGCGGCAAGGTATATCTGAACGACGTTCCTGCTTACACCGGAGTTGCCGCCGTCGATATCATCCTCGGCGCCACTGCCATGCCCGACGACGACCCGCGCAACAAGGTGCATCCCGGCGCCTTCAATTACGGCGGCGGCCATGTCATCGAGGCGCTTGTGGCGGGCAAGGACGTAAGGCTTTCAGCCGTGACCTACGGCACCGACTGCTACCCGCGCAAGAAACTGGAGAGCCGGGTTAAGCTCAAGGATATGAATGAGGCCGTGCTCTTCAACATGAGGAACGCCTATCAGAACTATAACGTGGCGGTGAACCTGTCGGACAAGACTATCTACACCTATCTAGGCGTGCTCAAGCCGAACATGGGCAACGCCAACTATTGCTCGGCGGGACAGCTTTCGCCGCTGCTCAACGACCCGTTCTACAAGACCATCGGCATCGGCACCAGGATATTCCTGGGCGGCGGAGTCGGCTACGTGGCCTGGCAGGGCACGCAGCATAGCCCGGCCGCGCTCAGGGGAGATAACGGCGTGCCTAAGAGGGGGGCGGGGACGCTGGCCGTCATCGGCGACCTCAAGGGTATGAGTCCTAGGTGGCTGGTGGGCACCAGCATGCTGGGCTACGGTCCGACCATGACCGTGGGCATCGGGGTGCCGATACCGATACTTAATGAGGAGATACTGCGCTATACAGCGGTGAAGGATGACGAAATCTACGCCGCAATAGTGGATTATAGCGGCGCTTACCCGCAGCGCAATCCGGACATCGTGGGCGAGGTAAGCTACGGCCAACTCAAGAGCGGGCTTATCGTAGTGCAAAACAAGAAGGTGCCCACCGCCTCGCTTTCCAGCTACCCCCGCGCGCTGGAGATAGCTAACACGCTAAAGGAGTGGATTGCCAAAGGGCAGTTCCTGCTCACGGATGCGGTGGCTCCGCTGCCCGGCGCCGATTCCGGGCTCTCGGCGAAACCGTTCAACGAACGTCCCATCGAGGAGTAGGGGCGAGGAGACCTCGCCCGTTACGGTTTCCGGTTTTTACCGGAATGACGGAGACGCCACGTAGGGGCGAAAAATTTTTCGCCCCTACACAAATCCTCCTAAATCCCCCTTTACGAAAGGGGGACTAAGGGGGGTTGAAATGCAGGGGGTTCAACGAAACTTAAACGTCGACCTTTAAAAAAGAGATGCAGGAGAAGCTCCTGCCGGGGGAAATCGGGGGTGTCCCCCGAATCCCTCACCTCCCCCAAGATTGGGGGATACAGGGGGCTGAATATAATTATGGGTCGACTCAATTGACGATAAACAAGCGGTCGAGTTGGATAAACCGACCCTATGCGAGGTTGAGAGATGGTTATTAAGAGAAGAGTGGTGCTTCATTTCCCCGCGCGGCGGGTAGACCAGCCGGTGATCTATAAGCTGGTCAAGGATTATGACCTTGTGCTCAACGTGCTCAAGGCATCTATCATGCCCAACGAGGAAGGGCGAATGGTGCTCGAGCTGTCAGGTGCTCGGGACAACTACGATAAAGGAATAAAGTTCCTCCAGACCGCGGGGGTGAAGATACAGTCGCTGGGTCAGGACGTTATACGGAACGATAATCGCTGCACCCACTGCGGAGCCTGTATAGCCGTGTGCCCCAGCGGCGCGCTGTCCCTTGACCACAAAACCAGGATGGTCAAGTTCGATCCGGCGGAATGCACCGCTTGCGAGCTCTGCGTGCTGGCCTGCCCGCCCCGGGCCATGGAGGTCTACCTTTAGTGGGCCAGCTGCGCATCTACCACAACTGGGTCAAGTATTCCGACCTGGTTTCATTTCGGGTCGCGGATAAGGAAAGCGATGTTCAGATAAGCGCTATGGGCGACTTCCGTGTGGAGGCGCAGGCGGAGATTAAAAGATGCCGCTCCGAGCTTGAGCGCTACATAGAGCAGAACCTGGAGTTCCTGGTCACGCTGGACCCGATAGACGTCTCCGAAGACGCTCCCTCGATCGTAGCGATAATGGCAAGCGCCGCGAAAAAGGCCGGTGTGGGACCCATGGCCGCCGTAGCCGGGGCTATAGCCGAGGACATCGGCCATGTGCTGATGAAGCGCTCGGCCGAGGTAATCGTTGAGAACGGCGGCGATATCTTTATCCACATCAGGAAACCGAGGAGAATCGGCATCTTTGCCGGAAACAGCCCGCTAAGCGGTAAGCTGGCCATCGATATAGAACCGGACGATATACCGCTCGGAGTATGCACCTCGTCGGGAACAGTGGGCCACTCACTGAACTTTGGAGTAGCCGATGCCGTTGTCGTCATCTCGCCTTCGACCGCCCTGGCCGACGCCGCAGCTACCGCCGTGTCAAACATCGTCCAGTCGGCGGATGATATCCCGGCAGCGATAGATCTGGCTCAATCGATCGATGGTGTCACCGGCGTCGTGATTATAGTCGGGGACAAGCTCGGTGTGTGGGGGCAGGTTAAGCTCTCCAAGGTGGATTGACATGTCGGCTGAAAAACATATCGTAGTCTTCATAACAACTGAGACGCAGGCTCAAGGACAGGAGATTGCCGACGCGCTACTAGCCGATAAGCTAGCGGCCTGCGTTAATATCGTGCCGGAGGTTCATTCCAGGTTCTGGTGGCAGGGCAAGATCGACTCCGCGGATGAATCGCTGCTCATCGTAAAGACAAAGGCGTCTCTGCTCGATGATGTCGTCGCGTTGGTTAAAAGCAGGCACAGCTACTCCGTGCCCGAGATAATCGCCCTGCCCATCATCGGCGGTAATAAGGATTATCTCGATTGGATAGATGAATCGACTTGTAAATAGACGGGCTTGATTAATCAAGCCCCTACATTTATCTACGACGTTAAATACCCGTTTTCAAACCCGTTATTCCACCCGCCTGCGCACCATCATTGTGGCGAAGATGACCATCACCACCGCGATGCCGCCCAGGACGGCAAAGGAAGGCCAGAGATCGCTCCAGTTGTATCCCTCCAGGAACAGGCTGCGCACACCTACGATGGTATAGTCTACCGGGTTGAAATTCGTCACCGTCTGGAGCCAGCCCGGCAATAGCTCTTCCGGCATCATCATCGTGGAGAGAAACATCAGCGGCAGGGTAAGAAGATTCGTCGTCGCCATCAATGTTTCCTGCCTCTTTACCAGGAGCGCCACCCCGTTGGAGAAAGCGGAGATGCCCAACCCCAGCAGGGCTATGAGCAGCAGCGCCAGCAGCGCCCCGCCCGCGCCCGTTGCGATATCCACACCCATGATCACCCCGATGATCAGGATGATGGCGGCCTGAACCAGTAGAACAACCACGGTTGCGATGACGCGGCCCAGTATGATGGAGACGCGTGTCACCGGTGTAGCCGACATCCTGGACAGAATGCCCGTGTCTATGTCCATTATCGTGCCCATGCCGGAGAACACCGCGCTGAAGAGACCAGTCATCACCAGCACGGCCGGGGTGAAGAACTGCAGGTAGCTGGTGCCTCCTGCGAACATCGCGCTGCCCACGGATTTGAATATCTCGGGGAAGAGCAGAAGGAACAGTATCGGCTGGGCCATGCTCATGAACAGGAAAACCGGCATGCGGAGGCGCGTCCTGATATCGCGCAGCGATATGTACCAGGTATCTTTAAGAGCGTTCATCTTACTCTCCTCCGATTACTCATGCGGTGCATTTGAGCAAAGGTGGTGCGCGTGCCCTCCTGGGCGCGTATGGTGCGTCCGGTATATTTCAGGAACACGTCGTCCAGCGACGGCCGCGATATGGACATGGTCCTGACCGCGATCCCCTGCGCGTCCAGAACCTGCATGATTCCGGGCGCGGCAGAGCCGCCGTCTTTCACGTAGACCGCCAGATCGCCGTCCGCGGGCTTGGTCCCGATAACAAAAGGCTTGCCCGTCAGGACTTCCTCCGCACGTTTTACCAGTTCCTTGCATGCCTCAGGGTCATCGCCCGCGGGAGAAATCGACACAACGTCGCCGCCGATGGAGCGCTTGAGCTCGTCGGATGTGCCCATGGTGATTATCTTGCCCAGGTCGATGATGGCGATGCGGCCGGCCAGTTTGTCGGCCTCCTCCATGTAGTGCGTGGTCAGAAATATCGTCATGCCCAGCTTCTGCACCAGCTTTTGGATGTACTCCCAGATATGCGCCCTGGTCTGGGGATCGAGCCCTGTGGTCGGCTCATCCAGGAACAGTATCTGGGGGCGATGTATAAGCCCCATGGCCAGATCCAGCCTCTTGCGCATGCCGCCGGAATAGGTTGAGACCATCTTGTTCCCGTACTCGGTCAGGCCGACGATTTCGAGTATGTTCTTCACGCGCCGCTTTATCGTGGCATTATCCAGACGGTAGAAATGGCCGTACAGCGTCAGGTTCTCGCGACCGGTAGCGTGCTCGTCCACGCCGACGTCCTGCGCGGAATACCCGATGCGTTTGCGCACCTCGGCCGGGTGCCTGGCTACGTCGAATCCGGCCACCATGGCCTTCCCCGAAGTGATCGGCAGCAGCGTGTTCAGCATCTTGATGGTGGTGGTCTTGCCCGCACCGTTGGGACCCAGGAAGGCGAATATCTCGCCGGCCTTGACCTCGAAGTCGATGCCGTCAACGGCCTTGGTATTGCCCTTATATACTTTGGTCAGCTTGCGCGTCACGATGACGCTTTTCTCTCCAGTCATATCGTTTGCTCCCGTCATAACCTTCATCGATTCAAAACTATTTCCACATTGGAAATATAATCACATAGATCAAACCGTTTTCATAGATGTCGTTATCTTGCGAAGGAGTGTCAGCAGGATAGCCCTCTCCTCCGGCGTCAAACAGACCAGCACCTTTTTTATCCCCTGCGCCTGCATATCCTTCATAGCTTCATGCAGCCGGCGCCCGTCATCGGTCAGCGTCACCCTGACAACCCTCCCGTCAGCGGTATCGGGCAGCCTTTGCAGGATGCCTATACTTTCACCTGCATCCACCATCCGCGACGTCGTAGAAAACGGCAGCGAGAGGATTTTGCTCATCTCCCCCATGGTCGGATTGGCACCCCGATACAGAACGCCCCCCATGCGGCTGAAAGCCAACGGATCCATTTCAGGATGGAAGCTCTCCCCACTCTTCAGTCTTTTGAACCGGGTCATTAGACTGAGCATCTCCGGGGTAGGGGCCGGTCTGGCACCGGCAAGCATTTCGTCCAGGTATTCTATAAACTGACCTACCTCGGAAGAGGAAAGCTGCTCGTTCATATTCTTTGCCATCGCGATTCCGATAAAGATATTTCCAAAATGGAAATATATCATTGATTCGATGTATTGTCAAGCGCCGGTTTTGTATATGTAGCAGGGTCAGGTTCGTCCTGCCCGGATAATAAAGGGCGCAGCAAGCGGCGCCCCTACGTCGTAAATGTTTTGCTGAAAAAGAACGCGACTCTTTCCGCCAGTTTCGGCTCGTATCCGCACCAGAAGTGGTCCGCACCCACGACAAGTTCCTGCTCCGAGTTTTCGTCGAGCTCACTGCAGAAGGAAATGAAGCGATCGGTGGGGGTGAAGTCGTCGTAGCTCCCCGAGGCCAGGAGCAGCGGTTTTTCGCAGTCGGTGAGAAATGTGAAATCGAACATCTCAAGGGGCGGCGATATGGCCGCGATGGCCTTAACGCGTTCGTCGTTCCAGCAGGCGGGCAGCGAGAACGCGGCGCCCGCCGAGTAGCCGCACAGGCCTATGCGTCCCGCGTCGATCTCCTGTAACGTCGCGATGTACTCAATCGCTGATTTTGCGTCCTCCCCTTCGCCCCGCCCGTCGTCGTAGCGCCCCTGGCTGCGGCCCACGCCGCGGAAGTTGAACTTGAACGCCGCGACCGAGGCATCGACGAGCGCATTGCAAACGGCGTCGACGACGTTGTTGTCCATGCTGCCGCCGTAGAGCGGGTGCGGATGGCAGACGACGACGCATGGGAAAGGCCCGTCGCCGTTCGGCAGGTACAGGACACTTTCCAGCCTCAGGTCTCCGCTTTGGAATGTGATTCGTTGTTTTAGCATGGTTAAGAGCTAGTCAACCCCCTGCTGTCCCCCAATCTTGGCCCTTCCATGATAAGACTATTTAGAAGGATTCTGCGGAAGGGAAATTCTAAGGTTGAGGGGACACCCCTAATACCCCCCGTCAGGAGACTTTGTCTCCTTTACCTCATTACTCAGGCTGCCACTTCAGGTTCAATTCCCACTCCTGGCCCGGCTCTATTGCGATGTCCCAGCCCAGGATAAAGCAGCTTCCCTGGAAGGTGAGCTCAAAGCCGTCCTCGGAATTGGTCACGCACTCGATGGGATAGCGCCGGAGCTTCATCGACCTGTCGGCGGTCATCAATATGTCGATTCCGATGTGCGGGTCTGAGATGCGCAGTCGGTCGATGTTTGAAATATCGTCGGTTCTGGCGAGCGGCTTGCGTTCGCCATTTGCGGTGTAGGAGCAATGATTGCAGTGCGCGTCCTCGGTCAACGCCAGGTTCCACTCCGAGGCGAAGGTAGTTTGTATCGTCGCACCGGATGTGTTGGTCAGCAGGTATGTGACCTCCATCTCCTCCGAACCGGCAGTAAGCGATATCGTCTTCTCAACGCGAATTGTCAGTACCTCGTCACCATGTTTCACGTGACCGTCGCGTACCAAGTGCGTTGTAACGCAGTTCGATTTCTTCCGTGTTGAGCACTCGTATGTTTTCCCGACGAAGTCGCCGCATTCCTGATAGTCGCCGCGCAGCAGGCTGTCGACGGTCGTGTCGGCGGGCAGGAAGCGGTCGATGAGAGAGGCCCGCCTGTAATTGTCGTAGAACAGCAGCTTGTCCAGGTCCTCCTGTTTGCTTTTGATGATGTCGTGTATGTTCTTGACCCTGCCGTCGTCGGCCTGGCAATTACCTTCCCTGCGTATGCGCTCGGCCTCGATGAGGTCGCGGTGGTAGGCCTCGTCGCGCCGCGTCATCACGGCTCCGAGGTTGTGCTGCGGACGGCGCAGGTCCCATTCGAAGATGGAGCCGCCATCGTTGGGGTCGATATAAACGTTCTGCTTGTCACTCTCTATGAGAAGCTCTTCCTGAGCGTCGCTGTCGAAGTCTGTCGTCTCGTGGACGATGAAAGGCTTATTATCGAACAGGATTTCGTCGGCGGCGTTCTCGGCAGAGATCAAGTGGCGAAAAATGCCGTGACGTATGTGGCCGAAGTATATCCCGCCGAAGACGCCGTGCCAGTAGGGGCAATTGCACTGGGCGCGCCACAGCTCGTCCAGCCCGGCGTCGGATTCGCATAGCTCACGCGCTCGGTAGACCTTATCGTGAGCGCGCAGCATCTTCTTCTGCATCGAGTTAATCTCGGGGTATTTGGCCATGAAGCTGCGCCAGAAGCCGGCGTGCACGTATCTTAAAATATCGTCCTGATTCTCGGCCTCCAGGTCTTTCAGCAGGTGCCCGTAGTCGTAAGATACGGCGGGCGGCAGTGACCACTCCTGCATCTCGGAATACGAAGCGGTGGGCAGATATACCCTGCCGAGCGGCGGGTGCTGCTCCGCGTATTCGCCGAGGGGGATGGTGCGCAGCCAGTCGCTGTTCTCCTCGACGGCGGTGAAGAACTGCTCCATCCAGCCGTCCTCCCAGCAGTGCTTGTAGGTCCCGGGCCACAGCCCGAACTTCTCGCCGTCGTCGCCCATCATGATTATCCTGTCGCCGCCCTCCTCGGCCAGTGATTTCAGGTATTCGATAACGTCTTTTACCTGCCACCACGGTATGAGATAGCGCAGTTTCTTGCTGCTGGCGAATACCTTGACGGGGCGCCCTTCTTCCTCCGTAACGTAGTATCCGAGCATATCGCCGTCGTATAAGCCCACCGTCTTGAAGTGGTTGTCATCGACAACGGTCCACTTGATGCCGGCTTGCGCCAGCGTCTTGGGCAGCTGCGGCTCCCAGACACGCTCGGCGAGCCACATACCGGTCGGCTCGTGGCCGAATCGCTCTTCGACTGCCGCGCTGAGCCTGTTTATCTGTCCCAGCTTGTCGCTGTCCGGTATCATGGGCAGTATCGGCTCGTAGTAACCGCCGCTCATGATCTCGACCTGGCCTCTTTTTACCAGCGCCGCGATGCGGTCGATGAAGTCGGGTCGGTTCGCTATGAGCCAGTCGAGCAGACATCCGCTGTAATGCAGCGAAAGCCTGATGCCGGGGTGGTTTTCCAGAGCTTCGACTAGCGGCAGGTATGATTGGTTGTATGCTTTTTCGAAGACGTAGGAGAAGTTATCGCCCGGCTGGTGGTTGTGTATCGCTAATCCCAGATAGATTTTATGCATTCATTTGCCTTTTTGATTTATTACTAACCTTGTCGACAGGTTTATAGTATAAGCGATATTACAGGATGATACATCAGGACTGCGCGGTCGTCATCTTGGAATGGTTGTTGACATAGGCTTCGCGCCGCCTGTCAATCTCTCCTGAATATTGCCACTGCAGAGATTTATTTTTAATTTCGCGTTGAAGCTCCTGCGCCTGATCGAGTACGTCCTTGGGCAGCTTCTCTTTGATGGTTATGATGCATTCCATCAGCATCCTGACGCCGCGATCTATCATGTCTGGGTCCCAAACGGGCCGGCAGCCGGCGCCCCGGTACTGATCGCTGTGCAGTCCCTGGTCCAGCAGATTCCGCGCGTAACGGAATTGGGCGCTCTCGTCTTGAGTGCCGCTTATCGCGTCGATGGCGAGGTTTGTTAGCTGCCACTGTAGCTTGTGCAGATCGTTGTCCGTATCGTGCCAGTTCCGGTATGGTGCTCCCTTTGCCATTTCTTCCTCACTGGTGTGATACGAAGAAGGCAGCGGTTCTACCATTTCTATATGTTTAAACGCGATCATCAGGTCCGATATCGTGCACGTGCCAATAGCGCGGCTCTTATAGATATCGCTGAGAAGCTTGCCCAGGCCCGTGCCCTGGCATCCGTAAGCTTCTCCGTCGCTGCCGGTCAGCAGATATTCATGCCGTTTAGTGCGTTCGCCCAGCGCGTCGATGAAGCTGTTTACGTCTTGGTATGCTCCCTGCGTTAACTTGTGACTGAAAGCGCGTTCCCTGAAAAACACACAGAAATCCTTCAGTCCGTTGATGTTATAAATCTTGTCGCAAGGGGCATAGCCTAAATTACCGTTAATGGATATTTCGTCGACAATTATCCACCGGTAGCCAAGCTCGGCGATGATGTGAGCCACATCCTTGCTGTAGCACATCTCGGGGGGGAAGAAGCCGGAGGGCTTGTAGACATCGCCGAAGTATTTGCGGTTGACCTCGGTATTGAGCTTTATCTGGCGGACCATCTCGGAGCGCGGGATAAGAGGCAGAACGGGATGATACATTGCGCTGGCGGTCATCTCTATCTGTCCGCGTTCCGCAAGTCTTCTCAGCCCGCTGATGATATCTTGCAGCCCGTATCTGTCCAGTTGCTCCGTCAGTGAGGCGTTTATATTCAGCGTGATTCTGGTGCACTGATTATGGCTCAGTATCTCCACCAGCTTGCGGTAACACTCGCCGGCGGCCTTCCTGATGCCTTCCTCCGTCTGTGTCGGCGGTTGATAGATGTGCAGGAAATTAGCCCAATACATCCGTCCAGCCCTCCTTCTACTACGGTGTCATGAATATCTCATCAACGATTTTGTTGGATATATGACGCGCCGCCGCGACTTTGTAGTAGAATTCCCTTTTAATTTTGGGGCTGCAATTGCTCATACTGATAGCTTTATATGCGTTCAGGACAACTTCACGCTGCTTTGTTAAGCCTCTGTGTATCAGATTGGGATCCCACCAGGGTCTCCTGCTGGCCCACCAGAATTGATCGCTGTGCATCGCCGCGTCCAATAATGTCCGCGCGTTGTCCGCGTATTGTTTCGCCGTATTGTCTTTAGCCACCGCGACGGCTTTATTAACCATCGCCATGGCGATTTCCATATGTTCCCACAGGTATTGATGTATTCTGTTGTCCGGGCTATTCCATAACGGGTATGGGTTTCCCTCCTCGATATCCGAAAGCTCGGTGCTCCATGAAGACGTCCTGGGCTCTATGGTCTCGCCGCGAGGGAAGATATCGAGCAGTTCGCTTATGGTTACGGCCTTGATATCCTTGCCTTCGGTCACTTCCCTTAATTGCAGAAAACCGTCGTGCTGTCCTGCCGTTATCCTGGACTGATCATGTCCCGGACCAGATGCGGCTGGTGCTGTCGGCTTGCTTGCGAATTTATTCGGGGCGTCTGCGTCACGCTCGAGCGACTGATAAACCTTTGCCAGGAAAATCTTCTCCCACCCCTGTATATGATGACCGAAGGTTTCCGCGTCCATGGCTGTGACGACATATATATCGCCTTTGCCCTTTTGAGATTTCTGCACTTGCTTCAGATGCTCGATGAATCCGGGGGCATCTATGTTGTGGAAACTTATTTTATTGCTGAGTATGTTATCGCGGAAGAAAACGGCGACCTTGCTCCCTTTGACGTCGATTTGATGGATAACATTCGTTGGCCAAGGTACGGGACACGCGACGCCGCTAAGGATAATCCAATGATGCCCAGAATCGACTATAGGCTTCATTATTTCTTTGCTATAGCACATCTCGGGAGGGAAAAAGCCTTTGGGTTCATAAACTTTTTCCAAGAGATGTTTATTGGTCTTGTGGTTCTGGCTGATCTGTCGTTCCATCTCAGATTGAGGTATCAGCGGGAGGATGGGGTGATATATGCCTGAACCCGTGAACTCCACCTGGCCCCGCCGAGCCAATTCCTTGATACCCCTGAGAACGTCGTTGTATCCGTGGTCATACAGCATCTCTGTAAGCACGGCGTTTATGTTTATGGTGACCTTGGCATGAGGAAGATCGGTGAACAGTTCCACCAGCGGGCGGTAGGATTCAACGCAGACCTTTCGCAGCACCCAGTGCAGTTGAGTTGGCGGCTGGTAGAAGTGCAGCAATGGAGCCCAATAAATCAAACTAGACCTCCGAGTCGGATATGACAATTATATATAAAAGCAGCCCAATAATGCAAAAGCAGGAATCTTGTTATACCGATTTAGGTTCATTGGCATTATTAATCTAACCTATTAAATTTGGTAATACTACAAGAAAGACTGGATGCCGTCAAGTCTTGCGAGATAAATAACGATAAAGGACGAGGTTTTTTCCAAAAGCAGTTGCAAAATTATTTACGTTGGAGTATATTAATGATTCACTAGGGCTGAATATCATCCGTGTAACTTATTCTGACCCATATGTCTGTTAGCGCATGGTTTTAGGAATCCGCTTCTCCAAGCGTTAACGGCTGGATGATTAGCGACATTCTATCTGTGACGTATATTGTATCGGAAGAACTGTATTGCAGTTTACATTCTCTTAATATACGTCTGTTATCATGATAGACGGGCATGGGCTTGAAATGCTAAATTTCTATGGCAGTATCCAGCCGATGGCTTATGTGAAAAGGGTAGGGCCGCATCAGGCCGGAACCCGTTGGCATGGTGCTAAGAGTTTTTCAATAGAACGTTCAATACGCGGATACGAGTCGCGAGAGCCCGTCGCTGATATCAAGAGAGGTGCAGTATGATTCAGGGAAGAATAACGCCGCAAAATACGGAATTCGTCATACTTTGTTTTGAAGGCCCGGATCAGTACTCGCTGGCGGGAGGTCTGGGTGTTCGCGTTGCTAATCTTTCAGCGACACTGGCTAAGATGGGCTTCCAGACGCATCTGTTTTTTATCGGCGACCCGTCGCTTGATGCTGTCGAATACAGACAGAACGGAAAGCTGGTGCTTCATCGCATGTGCCAGTGGATCAGCAAATACCATCCAAACGGCGTCTATGAGGCGGAGGAGGCCAAGCTCTACGATTATAACGAGTCCATACCGCGCATCGTAAAAGACGAAATCGTTAAGCCCGCAGCGGCCAAAGGAAAGCTGGTGGTGGTTCTCAGCGAGGAGTGGCATACCGCCGAAGCACTGTGCCGCCTCAGTGATTACCTATATTACGATGGGCTCAGGGACAAGGCGATAATGTACTGGAATGCCAACAATCTCTTCTCTTTCCACCGCATCAACTGGGGTCGGTTGGGTTACGTGTCGACCATCACTACTGTCAGCCGTTATATGAAACATCTTATGTGGCGCATGGGTATGAATCCCATCGTGATACCGAACGGCATACCCAGGGACCTGTTGCGCAAGGTAGATGATGAGATGTCGACCAGGCTGCGTGAGGCTATAGGAGCCGATCTCGTATTATGCAAAGTGGCCCGATGGGACCCGGATAAACGGTGGGACAGCGCTGTGGAGACGACGGCGAGGCTTAAAGAAAGGGGAATCCACACCGTTCTTCTGGCCAGGGGGGGGATGGAGCCTTACGGGAAGGAAGTTTTGGGCAAGGCTCGTTCTCTGGGTCTGGTGATCGGTGAGGCTTATACCGATGATAATTCATTTGAAGGCTATGTTAATGCGCTGAGTAAGGCTTCATATGCCGATGTCATCGATATCAGATTCCACGTCCCGATAGACTTCCTGCGCATCGTATATCATGCGTGCGATGCCGTGCTGGCGAACAGCGGTCACGAGCCTTTTGGCATCGTAGGTTTGGAAGCCATGGCCGCGGGCGGCATCGCCTTTGCGGGATGCACGGGCGAAGACTACGCTATACCGTTCGTAAACTCCTTCGTACTTGAAACGCCCGATCCCATGGAAGCAGTAGGCTATCTTATGTATCTGAGAGACTATCCCGAGGAGGGCGTACGAATAAGGGAGGCGGCCAGGCGCACAGCGCGGTATTTTACGTGGGAGGCGGCGGTGCTCAATCTCGTACGTAAGTTGGAGAACCAGGCGCGCATCAAGGGAGTCCTGGGCGGTGTGCCTACACCCTCGGAGCCTCAGTTTGCCATATCAAAGCTGCCGCCGGAACTGGTGTCTACTGCGATGAAGCGGAATTATAACAGGTAGACTGAGGCTGATATGGCTCGTGATTTAGTAATGTATTGCGTGGCGCACCAGCCGAGGCGCCTTAAATTGCCGGCTCAGCCCATCCCCGCCAATGCCGATATCGAGGATATAGAGCGCTGTCTGTTCGATGAGGCGATGAACGAGCGTTACCTGCACAAGGTAGCTAACTGGTGCTACTATCCGGCCACGGAGATGTTTCTCGACCTCGTCGAGGGCGGGATGAAGATGTCCCTCGGTTTTTCCGTATCCATATTAAGGCAGTTGGAAAGCTGGGACCGGAACCTGTTCGAGATGTTTCAGAGGCTGGTGGCGCATCCCAATGTTGAGCTTGTCGATGTTGAGCCGTATCACAGCTTTTTACCGCTATGCGACCTGGAGGCATTCGTCAAGCGAATGACGAAGTCGCGCGACGAGTTGAAGAAGGTTTTTGGCAAGAGACCCGTGGTAACTGATACTACCGAGATGCTGATGTCCAGCGGAATTTATCAAGCCCTGAGCGAAGCGGGATTCAAAGGAGCGTTGCTCGACGGCCGCCCGTGGGTGATGGAGTGGCGGGAGCCTACTCATCTCTATCACATGGGCAGGGATATGGCGCTTCTGGCCAGGCATTACGACCTTAGCGACGACGTCGGCTATCGCTTTTCCAACAGAGGGTGGTCTGGTTTTCCATTGTACGCCGATTCCTATGCGCACTGGCTCAGGGAGACCTGGGGCGACTTTATTGTGCTGGCCTGGGATTACGAGACCTTCGGCGAGCATCACTCCCGCGACACGGGCATCTTCGAGTTCATGAGGCACTTGCCGGATGAAATGGCCAGAAGGGACATGCGGACGCTGACGCCGAGCGAGATAATCGACAAGTATAGTGACCGGAGCTATCATCTGCCGTTGCCGGCGTTCCCCTGCACCTGGGCCGGCACCGGAGGCATGGAGTTCTTTCTGGGTAACGCCGCTCAGCAGGCCGTGTTTCAGTTGATGCTGCTGGCTTATAACAAGGCTCTGCTTACAAAGAATAGAAAGATTATCGATATAGCTATATGGCTGCTGCAGTCGGACAACCTACATCTAATCCAGTGGTTCGGCAGGTACGGTGCGGAGGCTGAGGTTTCGGCCTATTTTACGCCACAGGAATGGTGGCGTCTGGGTCCTAACGGCATAGTATGGGAGATCCAGCAGGTATATAAGAATTTTATCGGTGCTCTGGACGCGTATCTATAGTTGGAGCAAGAGGTGGAAAGGAGGAAGCGCTGATATGACTAAGATACTAAAGGAACATGCCGAGAGGCGGCTGGCCAATGTGCCTGATAAGTATGTGTTCTGGTGCAATGACGGCTGTGTTATACACAGTATAAGAGAATTAAAGGAAGCCCTGGAGTTTATGAGCGATGAGACTTACGCTTATCATGCCAGTAAAGAGAAAAACGATTTCAGCAACTGGGTTAAGGACATAATCGGAGACGAAAAACTGGCAAGAGATTTATTCAAGTCATCCAATAAACGTCAGGCCGCTGATTACGTGAAAACCAGGGAGACGTTTCTGCTAGGTAAAATCTAGCGGGTTCGGATTATCTTTTACTTTCTTTCACAAACCACGAACACACCAAAATCGTAGACAGCTTTTACTGCAGAGGTTTCGTACCTCATCCTTTTCGTCGCGGCCTGTATTCTGCCACTTAGCACTTATACGTTGCGAATATTCCAGTCACTGCTTAGTCGCATCCGGTTTGGTGTCGCCAAAATAGACCTTCATGTGCGGCCAGGGTATCTCTATACCTTCATCATCGAAGGCCCTCTTTATTCTCTTTCTGATTTCTCCCATGACATCCCATTGCATAATCGGTTTGGTATCGCCGAGAATCTTTAGATCGATGCCGGAATCCCCCAGGTTGTCGACCCTTAGCACTTGGGGAGCCTTGATAATGGATGGCTTCCAGAGGGGCTCTTCAGCCATCTCCTTACATACGCGGTTTATCACTGCAATAGCATGGTCTAGATCGGTTCCATAGGATACGGAGATATTCAGGTTTACCCGTGACCATTCCTTGGTGAAGTTGGAGATAATTCCACTCTCTCCATTGGGTATAAAGTGGACGATCCCGTCCAGGTCTCTCATTACGGTGCGTCTCATGTTTATCTCTTCCACTACGCCGCTTATGCTGCCTATCCTGACTACATCGCCGACGTTATATTGGTTTTCCATGATGATGAACAGTCCTGCGATCAGGTCGCGGATGAGATACTGGGCGCCGAAACCGACAGCAACACCCACGATGCCGAATCCTGCTATGAGAGGTCCGATGTTGACACCCAGTTCAGACAGTATCATGAAGAGGGCTATAACCAGTATCAATATGCCGCTGGTAACCACGAAAACCTTGGAGAGGGTCTTTGTCCTCTTCGCCTGCTCCTCTTTGGCTTTGCTGCTCCATTTGCCTTTGCCCATCGTTATCTGCATGGCGTGAGGAATGGCTTTGCGTAATGCAAGATATAGTAATGTAGAGAAAACGATGATAAGCAGGATTCTCACGCCGTGATCTATAAACCAGTCCTTGCCATGAGTGGCAAACCAGTCGTCGGGCACGAGTTCTTTGGCCGCAAAATATAAGGCGGCGACGATGATTAACAGAATAACGGTCCATATAGAGTACGATTTTAGTTTGTGTTTAAGATTTTTTCTTTCCATTTTTTACCTCTAGCAGTTGTCTCTTAGATTATAACTCTATAATATCGCCAGAGTTCTCCAGCGAAAGAAAGATCAGCAGGTAGTCTCTAAGGTGCCTCGTTATAAGGAAGTTTTGCCTTACATGCTCCCTGCCGTTTTTACCGAGCCAGTTCGCGTATTCAGGATTAGCTAGAAGCTGTTTTATCGCGTAGGCTGTCCCAGGTATCCCGTGCGAGAGAAGCCCGGTGAATCGATTTCTCACTTGCAGCGGTATGCCGCCTACGGCCGATGCCACCACGGGCCGGGCTTTCCACAGGGCTTCGCTCACGGTTAGCCCGAAGCCTTCGCCCAGAGATTTCTGAACTATCACGGTCGATGCCCTCTGCAGCGCATTTATTTCGATATCGCTTCCCGGAGGAATCAGCAATACATGGATGTCCGGATTGTTTCCCGCTACTTCCCGCACCTCGGCCAGAACTTTATCCGATTCCGGGTCGTCCGTGGCGGTGCCGCCGCCCAGCACCAGCCTGCAATCTATGTTTTTCTTTACCATCTCAAAGGCGCGTATCAAGCCGACCGGATCCTTCAAATAGTCGTATCTTGATATCTGGGTAATTATCGGCTTGTCTCTCGGCACGCCGTATTTGGATAGAACCGAGTCCACGGTTTCAGCCGGCAGATCCCTGTTCTTGTCGCTCAGCGGGTCGATTGAAGGCGGGACGAGGAACTGCCTGATAGGCAATTCAGTGGAGAACGCTGGCGCCGAGAAAACGCTGGCGTCGTATTGTACTACCATTGGCAGCAGGAATTCCCACACCGCCGGATTCGGATGCGAGATGTCGATGTGGCATCTCCATATCCATTTCCCTCCTAATTCATTTTTGCGGGCGATAAGGCCTATCGGCTGCGGGTCGTGGATGTAAACGAAATCGCCGTTAATTTCCGTTTCCTGTATGTTTCTATCGGTCGTCTCCTGAAAATATGCGAAGTCAACAGGCGTAATTTTCTCCTGCCTGCCATGGAGCGCGTTGTGGAATCTCTTTGTCACCTGGAAAAATTCGTCGTTGCCCTTTATCACGTTCCAGCGCGCGTCCACGCCGAGCTGAGAGCACAGCGGTATCATGCGGCTGAGTATCTCCGCCACGCCGCCGCCGCTGAAGGTGGAGTTGATGTTCTGGATAACCTTGCCGGAGAGCTTGTCGGCGAGGTAGCGCAGTTCGTCGATGGCGCTCTTTCCGATGACAGGCTCGTATTCGGCGATGCTTATTTTATGCGTTTTTCGACCAGTTGTATTAGCGCTGATCGCAGTCCCTCCAAGCTATATGTATACGGGTCAAGCCTCGCGATATCCCTGCTGAGCTCGGTCTCGTCAAGGTTCTCTTCGAGCCACGTAGAGAAGTCGTTGGAGCCCTTACCGAGCCTCATCCTCGACTCGAAGACATGGTAATACAAAGAGTTCAAGCTTATCTTGCGCAATGTTTCGACGAATTCCCTGAGATCCTCTGCCTGATACGGCGTTGGCAGGATGACGCTTACCGACTTCATAAAATGGAACTCTTCCCCGTCCATGGCGCTTCTGCCTATACAGGAGGCATCAGACATATTCTCCTCGATTATGCCGATGATTCGATCCCTCAGCGCTCCCAAGGAGGTGAATTCAAAGGTATCGACGCTGGCAAGCTTCTCTCCCAGGATATCGTTGCCTAAGGCATCGCTCACCCAGACGGCGAAGTCGTTACTGGGCTCCGGCGTTAGATAATGGTGCTCTTCTAAGAAGTGGTGCGTGTGGTAGTAAATCACCGAATCAGGTACCGATCTCAGATTTTCCAGCAGCCCGCCCAGCGTTTTGGCTTTCAATCCGGTTAGCTCGGTGAGGTTCAGCCGGCTGTTGAACAAGAAGGGAGTTTTGGCCTTCTTCAACTGTTGTCCGTATACCGTAACCGTGTTGAGCATTAGTTTCTTGTTCGGAATAACCAGGAGATGCTCATCTGTCGTCGTTATACTGGTATTGCTCCAGTTTATCTCAACGACGTTTCCCGATTCGCCCGACTCCAGCGTGATATAGTCACCGGGTTTTATGCGCTCCGTCATGCCGATCTGAATCCTTGCGGCCGCGTTCGTCAGCGGCTCCCTGAAAGCAAGCGCAACGGCTATTATGACTACCGCCATGATAAGAAGAAGAGGGCTCAGCGGCACAACCCAGATAGTTAGAAGCATTATCAAGCAGAATATGGTTGCAGCGATCCTGATTGCGTTGATGGCAAAGACGGCTGCGGGATTAGGTGCTTTTATTCTTCTCGCGTACAGTCTTATCAATTTTTCACTTAAGCTGATGACGACCCACGACAGGTGTATGACAAATGCGGTGGATATGAGCTTACTGGCGATATCCTTAACATTGACGGGAGCTATCGATGACTGTATTGCTATATATACTCCTAACAGAAGGAACCAGTACAAGAAGGGCCCGTGGGTGACTTTCAGTACGATTCCTTTTCCCTCCCATCGCGACTTGGCCTGCCAGCGCTTGAGCCTGGCATACGTGATACTTCTCAGCCATAGACCGACGGAACAAGCAGCGAGAAATAGCAGTACCGGCTTCGCTATCTCTATCCAATTATCCTGTAGCCACTCCATCCGTCGAATCCCTTATTCTACCAATCCTTTTAACGCTAACCGATGTATAACTTCCCGATGAGCCCGTCTACCTCGTCCGTTAAATTGAGAAAATAATGCTCTGCGCTTTTAGTCTGAATCGATGTAGGGCCGTCTGAACAGTAAGTGATTCACTTTATCCACCGAATTCCAGCTTGGCCAGCTCAGTCACTATATCCGCGGCCCATTTGTAGATGTTATTCTCCTTGACTATTTCACGCATCTTTCGCATGCGTTTTTTCTGCTCGTCTTCCGGCATCTCTATCGCCGTTTTGATAGCGTCGGCCAGCTGATCGGTAGCGTAGGGATTTACAAGCAGTGCGTCGGAGAGTTCACGGGCGGCGCCGGTGAACTGGCTCAGAATAAGCACGCCGTCCTCATTGCAGCGGCTGGCAACGTATTCCTTAGCCACCAGGTTCATTCCGTCGTGAAGCGAACTAACTATACAGAAACCGGCCATTCTGCGCAAAGCCGTAAGAGTAATCTGATCTTCCAGGTTCTTGACATACACTATCGGCTTCCAGCGTCCCGTCGCATATTTCCAGTTGATAGCGGCTACCATAAAATCTATTTCTTCGTTAAGCTTCTGGTACGGACTTACCTTTACGCGGCTTTCCACTCCAGCCTGAATGAACACAACCTTGCCCTGGTACTGCGGATATTTCTCCAGAAAACGATCCAGCGCTTTCAACCTGTCCGGGATGCCTTTGGTGTAGTCGATCCTGTCCATACCTACTCCGATGATCTCGTCGTATATGCCCAGATCGTTCTTTAACGTCTCTATCTCGTTGCTCACTGCATCCGATGGGGCGTCCTCGCTCAGTTGCTCATAGTCCACGCTGATCGGGAACGGCAGCACCGCGGTTTTCTTGCCTCCGTATGTGATCTCATTCTGCTCTTTGTCTATTCGCGCCTCCAGCATCCTGTCCACAGTGTCCATGAAATTGAAGCAATCGTAGCGAATGTGAAAACCCATGATGTCATTGCTGAGGAGACCGGCCAGCACGTCTTCCTTCCAGGGGCATATCCGGAAGGCCTCCGGATTGGGCCACGGTATGTGCCAGAACTGTGCGGTGATAATGTTCGGGTTCCTTTCCTTCAGCATCTTCGGCAGCATGGCCAGATGGTAATCCTGGATAAAAACAAAGGCCTTTCTATCGCCCACCTCGTCTATTACGCTGTCGGCGAATCGTGCATTAACCTTAACGTAAGTGTTCCAGTCGGCCTCATCGAAGATCGGACGGGTATAGACTATGTGGCATAAAGGCCAGAGACCGTTATTGGCAAAGCCGTAGTAATAACCGTTCTGCTCCTCTTTTGAAAGCCATATTCTCTTAAGCGAATAGCGCGGCTTATCCGGCGGTACGCCAACCTTGTTCTGCTCGTCTACGACTTCCCTGTCGGCATTGCCGCTGCCGTGTGCGACCCAGGTTCCGCCGCACGCTTTCATAATAGGGTCCAGGGCGACGGTGAGCCCGCTGGCCGGCCTTTGTACCGTTATCCTTCGCTGCAAGTAATTGTGTATGTAGGGCTCCCGGTTAGAAACCACAATAAACAGGTAGCCTTCCAATTTCTGCTTTACCAGATCTTTGAGTTCTTCTTGTGTCCACATAAGCGCTTCTCCCAAACTTGGTATTCTTGTGAGAATAGGCTAATCGGGGTCGCCTCAACGGTATCATTACGTATGACTACATAGCGAGTGTTATCTACCATACATAATATGCGAGACCTTGTCAACCATCTTGCATGAATGGTCAAGTTGATTTAAACCGGTCGATTCTAAACTTGCGACAACCGGGCTGAATGGTTTTAGCCTACGGGCCCATGAAGCGTTGCAGCGGTTCGGTGCATCGTTGAGACAAACATATTTAATCATGACGCCATGTGTATTTTTTTCATCGATATGGTAACATACATCTAGTCATTTTTCGGGTGGAAAATATTGTATGGACAACGTAACGCCTAAACTTGAGTTGCCGCATAGCCTATCCGGGCTCAACGAGCTTGCATATAACCTGTGGTGGAGCTGGCATTCCGACGCCAGACAGCTGTTTCGCGAGCTGGATTATCAGATATGGAATCTCAGCTCCCATAATCCGGTGAAGCAGTTGCAGCAGATGAAGTATTACCGCAAGGAAGCGGCGGCCAAAGACCTCAAGTACACCGATCTATATGATTCGGTAATGGAGAGGTTTCATGCCGACATGGAGTCCGAAAAGAAGTGGTTCGCCCAGAAGTATCCCGAGCAAGCGAACAGGCCGATAGCATTCTTCTCTGCCGAGTTCGCCATTCACAATGCCCTGCCGATATATGCCGGAGGGCTCGGTGTCCTGGCCGGCGATATCTGCAAGGAGGCCAGTGATCTGGGCATTCCTCTGGTCGGCGTCGGGTTCATGTATCCCAGCGGATACTTTTCTCAGCGCATATCCGTTGACGGATGGCAGGAGGAGGATCACAGGCAGCTCAATTTCAGGGAAGCCCCTATCAGAGCAGTAAATGATTCGGAGGGGCGTCCGCTCAGGGCCAGTGTGCAATTGGGAGACAGGCAGGTCTCGATCGCCGTCTGGCATGTAGGCGTGGGGAGCGTGGATCTTTATCTTCTGGATACGGATGTGGAGGAGAATACCCCTTCCGATCGTTCCCTGGCCTCGCAACTCTATGTCTCCGACTGGGAGTGGCGCATTCAGCAGGAGATCGTGCTCGGGATCGGGGGCGTTCGTGTCTTAAGATTGCTGGGCAAGGAGCCTGTACTGTGGCATATTAATGAAGGGCATACTTCCTTCATGATAGCCGAGCGTATCAGGGAGGAGGTGGAGAGAGGGATGCCTTTCGATGAGGCGGTGAGAAAGATCAGGGCCTCCACTATCTTCACGACTCATACGCCGGTTCCAGCAGGCCATGACGTGTTTCCCGTTTACCTTGTCGATAAGTATCTGAACAACTACTGGGGGCTTTCTGGTATAGATAGAGATAAGATCCTTGAGTTAGGCAGGGAGGAAACTACGGGCGATCGCGCCTTTAACATGACGGCTTTCGCCATAAGAATGTCGCAGAGCACAAACGGTGTCAGCAAGCTTCACGGCGGCGTGGCCAGGAAGATGTGGCTTGACCTCTGGCCTGACTTGAGCGAGGATCAAGCGCCGATCTCATCCGTAACTAACGGTGTCCATATACCGACATGGCTGTCTCCGGAGATGGGCGAGCTGTTCGACATGTATTTCGCGGAGGACTGGGCTCAGAGGCAGGATGATCCGGATATGTGGCAGGACGTGTGGAAGATTCCCAACCGCGAGTTCTGGGAGACCAGGCTGGATCTTAAGAGGAAGCTTATGGGTGCTATGCGGGCACGCGCGCAGAAGCGGTGGGCCATCGGCGGCGCGGAAGCGCAGCAGCTGCTGTCCATGGGTACGCTTTTTCACCCCGAGGTGCTGACAATAGGCTTTGTGCGCCGCTTCGCGACGTATAAGCGGCCCGATCTGCTCTTCAGGGACGTGGAACGTCTGATGTGCATGGTAACAGATCCCTGGAGGCCGATACAGATCATATTCGCCGGTAAGTCACATCCGGCGGACACTAACGCCAAACAGCTTCTACAGAGCGTTTACAAGCTGGCCACGGACAGGCGTTTTCACGGCCGCATCGCATTTGTTGAGGACTATGATATGCATATAGCGCACTACCTGGTTCAGGGCGTTGACATCTGGCTGAACGTTCCGCGCCGTCTTAAAGAAGCAAGCGGGACAAGCGGGATGAAGGCGGCGATAAACGGCACGCTTAACCTCAGCGTGCGCGACGGATGGTGGGAGGAGGGATACAACGGCAGGAACGGCTGGGCAGTTGACGGCGGCCCGGAGCGGGCATATTCGGAAGATGAGGATAACGCGGACGCGGAATCGATATACCGTCTCCTGGAGGAGGAGATAATACCGTTGTTCTACGCCAGGGATCGCACTATGCTGCCGCACAAGTGGATAGAGAAGTCAAAGGAATCGATTTGCTCAATCACACCGCAGTTTTCGGCCAGGCGCATGATGAAGGAATACGTCGATAATATCTATATACCCGTAATCAAGGCGCAGTCCGGTGCGTAGACACCGAATATGTGCTGTTATTAAGGTTGGTGCAAAATGAAGAATGTTATCGCCGTATTACTGACAGCCTTTATCGCTATCGGCTGCTGTGGCTGCAGCGCGCCTTACAGCGGGATACCGGCGCAACCGATACCCAACGACGATTTCTACCCGCTTGTGACCGGGGATATGCTGTTTATCCGCAATATCGATTTTCCAGACGGCTACAGCAATCAACTCGATTATCTGGCTGTTCCCGATAGTCCGTTCCTGGCTCCGAACGGTAGGAGCAACATGCATAACGATGCCTACATGACCGATGCGTATGAGGTCGCCGGGCCTCTCGGCATCGATGTCGAAGTCATTTCCATGTATCGAGGGTTGGCCGAGTGCGCCACGGTGACATTCGACAGCAAGGGGCGCATCTGGACGGTATGCGCCAACCTGAGCCTGCCCCAGCTTCTCCTGCTCGATGCTGATACCTTGAGCGAGCTGGCCGCCTACCCGCTGCCGCCGCGCTGGGAGCACTGGCAGGACGATCCGATAGGCCCGTACCAGGATACATCGGGAGGGGCTTACTTCTGCCTGGACGATCAAGATCGCGCCATCATCGGGACGAACAACCACAGCATTCAAATAATCGCCTATGACGAGGGCAAGCATGCGTTCTATCAGGTGTGCGAATATGATCTCGGGAGCTATGTAGTGCCCAAGGATTTGCCGGCTCGGGACAAGGTCGGCGCGGCGCTCCCGGACTGGGACGGCCTGCTCTGGTTCGTGACGCGCTATGGTGTTGTCGGCACGATAGATATGGAGAGCGGCAGTATTCGTACCATCGAGCTTGAGGGAGAGGAGATACAAAACTCCTTCACAGTAGGCGAGGACGGCGTGTACATTATCTCGGATTACACCATGTATCGGTTCAGCGCCGATGCCGATGGATTACCCGTCGTCGACTGGAGTGTTGGATATGATCGCGGAACGCAGGTCAAGCTCGGCATGATCAACCAGGGTTCCGGCACAACACCGACGCTCATCGGCGACATGGTGGTCATAGCCGACAACGCTGATCCGAGGATGAATATTATATTTCTGAAGCGGTCAGACGGTTCGGAAGTATGCCGTATTCCGGTGTTCTCCGATAACGAGAGCTGCACGGAGAACTCGCTCATCGGGCTGGCGCGGGAAGGGCAGGACGGTATCGAATATTCCATTATCGTGGAGAACAACTACGGCTGGGAGAATATCTTCTCCGGCGTCGACGGGCGTTCTCCCGTAGGCGGCGTGGTGCGCGTCGATGCGTTGCCCGATGGCAGCGGCGGCTACGAATGCGTGGAGGTCTGGAGCAGCCCGGAGCGTTCGCCGACGTGCGTGCCCAAGATGTCGCTGGCTAGCGGGCTTATCTACCTGTACACCAAGGAGCCGCGCGACGACAGGCTGGACGCGTGGTACTTCACCGCCGTGGATTTCGAGAGCGGCGAAACCGTTTTCAAGGTTCTGACGGGCACCGGCCTGGGATACAACAACAACTACGCGCCGATAACGCTGGGCCCGCAGGGCGGCACGGCTTACATCGGCACTTTGAACGGGCTGGTCTCGATTCGGGATGCCGCTGAATAGAAGGTCGAGTTACCAGTGAGTTTTTTCTATATGGGGGCAACGTGATTCTGGACAGGTTTTCTTTAGCGGGTAAGATGGCGATAGTGACCGGTGCCGGGAGGGGTATAGGTAAGGGAATTGCAATTGGATTTGCCGAGGCGGGGGCCGACTTGATTTGCGTTGACATCACATCCGACCAGGCGGAGGCTACGGCAGGCGAAGCGCGGAAGATTGGCCGTCGGGCGCTGGCTCTGGAATGCGATGTGCGGGAAGGCGAGCAGATCGAGAGTGTAGTGGCACGGGCGAAGAAGGAGTTCGGTCGTATTGACATCCTGGTGAATAACGTCGGCGGCAGTAACTTCAAGCCAGCCTTGAAGACCGGTCAACGCGCATGGGAGGCCATAATGCACCTGAACCTCACAGCTACCTTCCTTTTTAGTAAAGCGGTGGCGCCGGTTATGCTGGAACAGAAGTCGGGGGCGATCGTTAATATATCTACTCGCGATTCCGTTATCCCGTGTCCGGGTATGGCGGCCTACGGCGCGTCCAAGGCTGGTGTTAATTCCTTGACTTTGACGCTGGCCTGGGAACTGGCGCCGTATGTACGAGTGAACGCTATCCTGCCCGGCGCAGTGTGGACGGAGGGCAGCGGCCCGGTGCTGGATGCAGTGAAGGACAGGATAATAGCAGGAACTCCGATGAAACGCTTGGGAAAACCGGAGGATATAGCGCTGGCTGCTCTCTATCTGGCATCTTCGGCATCGGACTGGGTGACAGGCAGGCTGTTCGAGATCGACGGCGGCATTGAGTTTGTCCATCTAACCGCTGGCGAGGTGTCGAATCAGTAGCGGATTGTATCCGACATGCGAATCCGGCGAAATTGCAGTCTGGAGAAGCGGCAACATCTTTAGATTCCATTTCAGCTATTATAGACGAGGTGTTTAATGGCAGATATTAATGAGATGCGCAAGAAGTTCGACGAATCGCCGTGCGCGACTCACCTCGGCATGAAGCTTGTCGAGCTGTCGAAGGGGTACGCCAGGGTCGGTATGGAGCTTAAGAAGGAGCATCTGAACTGGGAGAACATGATACACGGCGGCATCGTGGCTACGGTTCTCGACCAGGCCTTCGGCTGCGCCTGCAATACACTCGATAATATCCATGTCGCAGTCCAGATGAACATCCATTTCATGAAGGCCCCGGCAGTCGGCGAGACGATATACGCCGAGTCGAAAGTCCTGCACGCGGGCAAGCGCATGGGGACATCGGAGATGAAGGTCTGCGATTCGAAAGGCGTTGAGATCGCGCGGGCGACCGGCACAACGGTGTGCATCGGGCCTCGCACATAGGTCGATAAAGCTATATCAACCCCCTGTTATCCCCCAATCTTGGGGGATTTTTATTTTGTGATAGGGGACACCCCTAAAACCCCGGCAGGAGAAAACTCTCCTGCACCTCTTATCGAACGCCCCCTCGGCTGTATCGCTTCCCCCTCTTTAATCAAAGAGGGGGACAAGGGGGAGTTCGAAACATTCATATTTCGGTAATCGTGTAGGGGCGAATGGCCATTCGCCCGCAGCGGGCAGACACGCGGGTCTGCCCCTACTCAGAGGTTTTGATTCTTCTTTTTCTTTCCCTCGGATACGCCTATGAAAAACAGGATTATTCCAACGATAGCCAAGACAACACAGAGTGGTGACGCAATAAGACACCACGTCATTCCTTCATAATTATCGTCCATAGCTAAAGAATACGAAAAGAAGAAAAACAAATAGGCGGCTATAGAACCAACAAAGAACAGAATGATACCGATAACTTTCTTTCTATCTCCTGGATGAGTACCCCTCTCTGGTTTGTTCGCCATTACCTGTCCTCTTTGGGAGTTCCCTCTTCCAGGCTCTTCTGCTTCTTGGCTTGGTTTCTGCCTTTATAGTACATAGTTGATCCTATTAATACCAACGGCAAGCTTATCCAGAATACAGCGCCTGCAATCACAGCCAAAGGTAAATAGTCTGGGTTGCTATCAGAAGGTATACATACAAATATTGCACCGACAAAGAAGAAAATGCCTACTATCCCTATCCAAAATATAACTTTACCAGCGGTTTTCATATTGCCTTCGCCTGTAGTATTTGCTAATCCTAAACTAGGAGTTATCGCATGTCAACAATATCGTCGGGAGGTATTGCACACCTGTTATTCAGCGTATAATATATTCATATTTAGAAAGGGAGTGAGCACGCATGATCGTTGAGATGAAAAGAGGGGCTTCGCAGCAGGAAGTAGATCAGGTTGTTGAGAGGGCTCGCTCCTTTGGCTTTGACGTGCAGTTGAACCTGGGCACTGAGAAGGTGGTCGTCGCGGTTCTGGGCAGCGACACGGGCAAGGTGCAGACTGATGTCTTCGCCGTGCTGCCCGGCGTGCAGAGCGTTACCCGCGTCATGAAGCCGTACAAGCTGGTCTCGCGGGAGTTCCATCCCCGTCCCAGCAAGGTGAACGTGTCCGGGGTCGAGATAGGCGGCCAGCGCATAGTGGTCATGGCCGGGCCCTGCGCCGTGGAGAGCGAGTCGCTGCTGATACAGATTGCGGCGGCCGTGCAGGAGTGCGGCGGCCTCATCATGCGCGGAGGTGCCTTCAAGCCGCGCACCTCGCCGTTCAGCTTCCAGGGCCTGGGTGAAGAGGCACTCGAAATGCTTACCAAAGTCAAGCGTGAATTCGGCCTGCCCATCATAAGCGAGATCGTCGATGCGCATGATATAGAGCTCATGGTGAAGCATGTCGATATCATACAGGTCGGCGCTCGCAATATGCAGAACTTCTCGTTGCTCAAGGAGTTGAGCAAGCTGAAGCACCCCGTTCTGCTCAAGAGGGGTCTTTCCGCTACCGTTACCGAGTGGCTCACCGCCGCCGATTACCTCATGGCTGGCGGCAACCGCCGCGTGATACTGTGCGAGCGCGGCATCCGCACCTTCGAGGACAGCATACGGTTCTCCATGGACATCAGTTCGATACCGGTGGTAAAGAAGGCAAGCCACCTTCCAATAGTCGTCGACCCCAGCCACGCCGCTGGCCATTCGGCCTACGTGCCCAGTATCGCTAAAGCCGCCATCGCCGCCGGGGCCGACGGCCTGCTTATCGAAGTGCACCCCGATCCGGCGCAGGCGCTGGTCGATGGTTTGCAATCGCTCAACATACCGTCATTCAAGAAGCTGATGTCCGAGCTAAAGCCGATCGCCGAGGCGGTTGGACGTTCCATGTAGATAGTGGTAAAATAGCGCAGGCGAATCGTAGAGAGGAGGCGTAAAGTCGATGGTAAAAAGCGTAACTGTCGAACTTGATGTCGAGTTACTTGAGGCGCTGCAGAAGAAGGCAGCGAGTACATCGTGTTCTCTCTCTCAACTGGTGAACATGGCTGTAAGGGAATTCATCGTCGATGACGAGGAACTGGCTGCGGTAGGTGAGGGGCAGCCCGAGCCGGTGATCAGCTACAGCGAGGCGTTGCAGGAGCTGTCCTCTCCAACCAATTAGGTTGCTGGATCGCAAGCGATTTTGTATGAAATACACCCCGTGAAAAGGGGCCTTTTGTGACTATCTCCCCAAAACTTTTCCTTCTCTTTAACTCCCGATGTCACCTTGACGTTTTGACGTTAAAACGTTATAATGTCGCCGATAGCATGGGGGTGAATTTATGACATCAACTATGAAACGGTCGACAATTTATCTTGATCCCGATTTGCACAAGGCATTGCGGTTAAAGTCGGTGGAGACCTCCCGCTCCATATCCGACCTTGTTAACGAAGCGGTGCGAGTGACCCTTGTCGAGGATGCCGAGGACCTGTCGGCCTTCGATGAAAGGGTAAAAGAGCCTTTGATCAGCTACAGCGATATGGTGAAAAGGCTGAAGGAAGATGGCCGCATATAAGGTCTTCTTTCGTAAATCCGTCCGCAAGGATTTCGAGTCAATACCAAAGAAGGACTTGCAGAGGATCCTCAAGCGCATCGAGAAGCTCGGTGATGATCCGCGGCCGCACGGCTGCGAGAAACTGGCGGATAAAGACCGGTATCGGCTGCGTCAGGGGACATATCGTATCGTTTACTCGATCCAGGATGACGAGATCACTATCTGGGTAGTGAAGGTCAACCATAGAAAAGATGTCTACAGATAATAGATTAGGAGTGTCATCGTGGCTATCTCCAAAAAACTCAAGAAGCAGATGTCCGAGGGCGGGTGGATCAGGAAGATGTTCGAGGAGGGGATCGCCCTCAAGAAGAAATACGGCGAGGAGAACGTATTCGATTTCTCGCTGGGCAACCCCATCATCGAGCCGCCGCCGCAGTTCCACAAAGAGCTGCGCAGGTGGGCCGATAAGCCCCTCGCAGGAATGCACCGCTACATGCCCAACGCCGGCTACCCGGAGACGCGCGCCTCGGTGGCCAAATATCTCGCCTCGCAGACCGGGCTTCAATTCTCGTCGACCGACGTCATCATGACGTGCGGCGCCGCGGGCGGCCTCAACGTGGCGCTGAAAACCATCGCCGAGGCGGGCGATGAGGTTATCATCTTCGCTCCGTACTTCGTCGAGTACGTTTACTATATCGACAACGTGCAGGGCGTGCCCGTGATCGTTCCCACCGATAGCCGCTTCATTCCCGACCTCAAGGCGCTGGAGAAGAGCATCACGAAGAAAACCAAGGCCGTCATCATTAATTCGCCCAACAACCCCACGGGTGCGGTCTACGGCGGCGAGGTGCTCAAAGGCATCGGCGAGGTGCTGCGCAAGAAGGAAGCGGCGCTCGGCACGGAGATCTATCTCATCAGCGACGATATCTACCGCCGCCTGACGTACGACGGCGCGGACGGCCCGTATGTGTTCCCGTACCATCCGCGGTCGCTGGTGGTCACATCCTACTCCAAGGACCTGGCGCTGCCGGGCGAGCGCATCGGCTATATCGCGGTAAACCCCGCTTGCGACGGGAGGGATGAACTAGTTGGCGGGATGGTGTTCTGCAACCGCGTGCTGGGCTTTGTGAACGCGCCTGCGCTGATGCAGAACGTAGTGCGCGACCTGCAGGAAACCACTGTCGATATCGGCGAATATGTGAAGAAGCGCGATATGCTGTATAACGGCCTGACGAAGATGGGATACTCCATAGTGAAGCCACAGGGCGCGTTCTACATCTTTCCCAAATCTCCGGTTGAGGATGAGATGAAGTTTATCGACGCTCTGCTCAAGCAGAACGTGCTTGTTGTGCCGGGACGCGGCTTCGGCGCACCGGGTTACTTCCGCATTTCCTATTGCGTGGATGACCGCGTTATCGAGGGGGCTCTGCCGCGGTTCAAGAAGGCGGCGGAGGAGTTTGGGTTGGGGTAGTGGGGTGATTGGGTTGCACATTCTATTCTAATAAAGAACGCTGTGATTTAAGCCCATATCTTATAGGCTTGGTGTGTTTTTCCATTATACCCTCATTTACTAATCTCTGAAGCCACTGTTTCGCTTGACTTTTCGATACCTGCAAAGCAGTTGCCAATTGACTATCGGTCATGGGCATTTTCATTTTTATTACCAAGTCCCGTACCTTCGCAAATAGTTCATCGGCAGGTATCAATGGTGATTCTACAGATAGGGAGGTGGGGGGATTATTAACGGGAGATAAAATTTGTGATGCTTCATAGGAATTGGACTCCTCTTGAATTGAAAAACGGAGTTCACTTTGAAGGGAATCATGATTTCTAAAACTCGTCTTAGTCAATAGTAGTTCTGCTAAAGCCTCCGGCGTGTCAGGATTTGGCCAAGGCAATGCTCCCATACTTTGGAGGGCCTCCAGTCCCCGCCCAACTTTTCCATTTGAGCGAACGTAGATGGGGACGAGTCGGCGTTTTTGAAGTTGCTCGATCGCACCAGCCCAAGTACCACCTTGCTTGTACTCTGCACTGACAACAAGCGCGGCATCCGCGAGTGCGTAGATCAGCTTGTTGCGCTGCATAGCATGTCCTACATTGAACCCAGCTATAGGATCATAAGGCGATATTAGCACCAGTTGTCCATCCATCAAGAGGTCCCGGTTTTCGCGATTCAGGGCTGCTTGTTCCAAGCTGTCGGCCAATATCCCCACCACCTTGCCGGTACCTTCCAGAGCGCCGCGCATGGCGGCTTTATCAATTCCGCGGGCTCCTCCCGAGATAAGGGTACGTCTCGCTTTGGCAACAAGCTGTCCGATGCCTTCGGTATATTCGACCAGGGTATCATCTACATATCGTGAACCAACTACAGCTAATCCGCCTGTTTCAAGAATCGTCGCTTCTCCACAGCCGTAAAGAATAGGCGGCGCATCGTCTTTAAGGCGCGTCTTCAATTGCCTCGGATACTCGGCATCGGTGTGGCTCATTACCCATATTGCCCGTGTTTGCCAGTGCTCTATTACTTGGCTCAGGAGGAAACCGCGGTCCAGCAGTCGTTTGAGACGGTTGCTGTCAACAAGATGTTGACATTCTTTTAGCAATTCTTGCGAATCGGGGGTAAGCAGATCAGCCGGCTGCTGTTGCTTTTCTATCAGGAGCCGCTCCAGCCGATTGTATTCGCCCAGTGACAATAAATCGGGGGAAGGTTCACCACGCCCCGCAAGTAGCGGTGCTGTCAATAGCAAGATTGCTTGTGTGTTGGGGAGAATTGAGATCCTCATCTCTCGTGTCCTGTAAGCGCAAGTGCCAGAGGCCACACCTCGCTGCTGCCATGTGAGCGTAGCAACCATGCTGCAACAGTCAATGTCCAGCGCGAATCTACCATGTCATCTATGAGTAATACTGGTCCGTTTGGTAGATGTTCTATGGTGATAGCCAAAGACCCATCAATATTGTGTGCCTGCTGTGTACTGTTTGCCATTGTCTTTTGCTCCGGCCGATCAGCCGTTTTTTTTAGTACTGCCTCGAAGGGTAGACTCAAAGCTACAGCTAGCCGCCGTGCGAATTCTGGTACCAAATCAGGATGTCGAAGAGATGGGATGCTGGTAACCCAGGTAGGCGCGGGTTGTGGATTCCACTCCCGTACCAGACTTACACAGGCCTTTACCAATTCATTCGAAAAATGCCCGTCCCTGTACTTCCCCTGTCGTACCAAGTTACCCCACCCAGCGTCTCCCCAGATGCAAAGCACCTTGCCGGGCTGTGCCTGAATACCGGCGGCAATTCGTCCACTAAGATTATACTGCGGCATCCCGCCCGCTGGCCATTGCTTGCGTGGCTCAATCGGCAAAATAGTTCGGCGAAGAAATGCGACGGCTTCTCGAACTAGTACTGGCTCCGTCGTCGTCGGTAGTGGCGGCAATGATGGTGGGCGGATTGTTCCAAGCTTTCCATCCAATGCCTGAATTAGAAATTTCATATGTCCCGATTTCAAATTCACGTAGTCTTGGATCTGCCGTTGTTCTTCGTGTCGTAGCTCGGTCAACCGCTCCGCTCTTTGCCAAAACTCATCACTAAGGTTGGCTGCCGTCAGTTGCCATTTTGTGCCCTGCTTGGCGATAGGGGCGGGAGATTCCAACGAGAGGAGCTGAATAGTCTTCTCGATCCGGCCCTTGCTGAGATTGATTCTTGCCATAAGCTCTGGAACCGAAAGACCCCGTGGCGCTGCTTCTAATACTTCTAGCATACTACTGACCTCTTCTCTTGTTGGGAAAGCACTATTAATAAAATAGTCGTTGATGTCTGTTTCTTCCTCGCCGCTAAGAAGTACTCCATAAGCTGCGTCTAGTGCCCGGCCTGCTCGTCCGACCTGTTGGTAATATGCTACCACCGAACCGGGGGTTTGGTAATGGATTACGAAGGCCAGATCTGGCTTGTCGAATCCCATTCCCAGTGCCATTGTGGCTACTAGTGCTTTCACTCGGTTATCCAGCAAGGCTTGCTCGAGTTCAGCCCGCCTTTCGCCCGTCTCGCTTGTATAGGAGTTCACGTTCAAGCCACGCGACCGAAGCCATTCTGCTACTTGTACAGCGTCGCGAACTGTAAGGGTATAGATAATTCCGTGGCCTGGAAGGGTAGCCACCTGTGCAGCCAGCCAAGCCAGACGTTCTGATTGATTTGGCAGGCGTATTGTTTGTAGAACGAGCGATGGCCTATTCAGATCGCCACGCGAAACATACAGATTCGGCCCGAGCACCGTTCTTAAATCGTCCATCACACGGTTGTTCGCGGTAGCTGTTGTGGCCAGCAGTCGTAGATTCGCAGGCAATGTGCGCACTATTCGCTCCAACAAGCGATAGTGTGGTCGGAAATCGTGTCCCCAGTCCGAGATGCAATGTGCTTCGTCAATTACAAGCAAGGCGATCTGCCCTGCGATGCCCGCCAGCACTTCGGTGCGAAAGTGCTCGTTTGCCAACCGCTCAGGCGATATCAGCAAGATGTCAATCTCATTGCGTTGAATTGCTGTCTCGACGTTTGTCCACTCGTCCTGATTGTCGGAGTTTATAGTGACCGCTCGTACGCCCATCCGCTCTGCCGCTGCAATCTGGTTGCGCATCAATGCCAGCAACGGCGAAATGAGCAGAGTAGGTCCTGCTCCCCGTTCGCGCAACAGCTTGGTGGCGATGAAGTAGACAAAACTCTTGCCCCAGCCGGTTTTCTGTACCACTAGCAACCGTGTTTCTCGGCCCTCCACTACACGGCGGATAGCTTCTTCTTGGCCTTCCCGAAATTCGGCATCAGGGAGACCTGAACCAAGCTTAAGGAGTTTAATGGCTCTGTTTCTTTCAAATATCACTTACTGTCTCAGTAATACGCTGTGCGGCGTGTATAACGTTGTTTTTGATCTAATACGAGTATGAAAGCATTATATGCCTAGTAGACATTAGAGTCAAATGCCTTGATAAGCAAACGAGTCATAAATATGACTTAAATGGAGACCTAAAACGGAAGATTCTTACTTCCCTGCCAGCTGCGCTTTGAGTATGGCCTCCGCTTTATCGATGTTATCCGGCTTGAAGACCACGGTGGCCTTTGACTCAGCGCCGCGCTCGAAGTAGGCGTAGAAGTATTTGATATTGATACCGGCCGCGGACAGCGGTTTGATGACGCTGTTGAGGAGCCCGCCGGGGACGTCGGGGATGTTATAGGCCAGCAGTGCGTCGGTGCGCGCCGTGAAGCCAGCCTGCTTGAGGGAGGTCAGCCCTTTGTCCGCGTCGTCCACTATCATGCGCACTATGCCGAACTCCGCGGTCTCGCTGACGGAGAGGGCTAATATACTGACCTTGTCCTTTTCCAGGGCTTCGAGGATGGACTGCAGGTGCCCCGGCTGGTTCTCCGCGAATACTGATATCTGCTTTCTTCTCATTTGATTCCTCCACGGGCTTTATTTAATTCTGTCATTCTGAACAATAGGGCGAGGGCACCTCGCCCCTACAACGGGATTTAATGTAGGGGCGTATGGCCATACGCCCGTTGGACACCCCTAAAACCCCGTCCCCGATTCATCGGGGTACCTCTATTTGACCCTGTCATTGCGAGGAGTCCTTGTTAAAAATGACGACGCGGCAATCTCATCGTTCTTCTAGCGGAGTGTAAAAGAGATTGCTTCGCTCCGCTCGCAATGACGATTTATTTTTTAAGCTCACTGCGGTCGAACACGCGCTTGGCCTTGCCCTCGGTGCGGGTGATGGTGCGCGGCTCCACCAGCTTGATGCGCGGCGATATGTTCAGCACGCTCTCCATCTCGGCGCGCAGCTTCTTCTCCAGCGCCTCCATCTTGCCGACCTCGTCGGAGAAGACGTCCTCGGAGACCTCTACCCATATCTCGAGCTCGTCGGACTTGAAGCCTTCCTTGCGGTCGACAACGATCATGTATTGCGGCTCGACGCCCTCGACATCGAGGAGCACGCTCTCTATCTGTGACGGGAATACGTTTATGCCCTTGATTATCAGCATGTCGTCGCTGCGGCCCATGATCCGCGACATCCTCGCCATCGTCCTTCCGCACTTGCAGGTTTCCGTGTTCAGGCTGACCAGGTCCCTGGTGCGGAAGCGGATAACGGGCTGGGCCTCCTTGGTCAGCGTCGTTATCACCAGCTCGCCCATCTGGCCGGGAGGCATGTGCTCCCCCGTCTGCGGGTTGATGACCTCGGCCAGGAAGTGATCTTCCCAAATATGCATGCCGCACTTGTGCTCGCATTCCACCGATACGCCGGGCCCGATGACCTCGGTCAGGCCGTAGATGTTTATCGCGGAGATGCCCAGTTTCGTCTCGATCTCGTTGCGCAACTGCTCCGACCAGGGCTCGGCGCCGCACACGCCCAGGCGCAGCTTGGTTTCCTTGAAATCGAAGCCCATCTCCTTTGCCGTTTCATACAGGATTATTGCGTAAGAAGGAGTGCATGTTATTACGGTGGTTCCCAGGTCTTGTATCATCATCAGCTGTCGCTTGGTGTTTCCGGTACTTGACGGGATCACCATCGCGCCGAGGCGCTCGCCGCCGTAGTGGAAGCCAAGACCGCCGGTGAACAGGCCGTAGCCGTAGGCGTTCTGCATGACGTCGTCCTTGTGCATGCCGGCGGATGCCAGCGTGCGGGCCATGACCCCGGCCCACATATCAACGTCGCCCTGGGTATACGGCGCGATTATAGGCTTGCCCGTCGTGCCGCTCGATGAGTGGATGCGCACCACCTTTTCCATCGGGACTGCCGTCAGGCCGAAGGGATAGTTATCGCGGAAGTCCAGCTTGCTGGTGAAAGGCAGCTTCGTGATATCGGCCAGCGTCTTAATATCGTCGGGCGCTACGCCTTTATCCTTGAAGGCCTTTCGGTAGAACGGAACCTTCTCGTAGACCTCTTTCGCCTTAGTCTTTAGCCGGTCGAGCTGAAGCTTCTCCATCTCCGACCTTGGCATGGTCTCGATCTTTTCATCGCGCATCATTGCTTGTGCTCCTTTGCCTGTATAGCAGCTTCGGCCTCCGCTCTGGCCTTGAGGAAAGCTTCTATACTGGATTTCATGAATTTCTCCGGCAGCCTGCTCTTCATCGTCTCGGTCCATGCCGCGGCGGGCAGTTCAAGGAATGCCGAGAGGAAGCCGAGCATGGCCATGTTGACCGCGCGGGGGTTATTCACCTCGCCGGCTATCCTGTCGGCAGGCACCAGATAAATATTTTCGCAATATTGCGAAAGGATATTCTTTATCGTATCCCATTTGGGATAGGGTGTGTCGCCGGTGACGGCCGAAACCGGGGTCACGGTCGAATCGGCGACGATGGCGGCTCCCTTAGGGCTGAGATAGGAGGCCCAGCGCGCCGCCTCGATCTGCTCGAAGGCCAGCAGGTAGTCTACCCCGCCCTTCTTTATCATGGGCGAGTAAACTTTTTTGCCCCAGCGCACGTGGCTCACCACGCTGCCGCCGCGCTGCGCCATGCCCAGCGAGTCCGTCTTCTTCACATCGTATCCGTTGACCATGCCGATCTCGGCCATACCGTCGCTGGCAAGTATCACGCCGTAGCCCCCGACGCCTACCATGAGGACATTTATATCTTTCATCGCTTAGCCTCCGCGATGGCGTCGTTGGGGCATACCTGGGTGCAGACGCCGCAGCCGTTGCAGAAGCCGGGGTCGATGCAGGCCAGTCCGTCGGACACCGTTATCGCCGGGCAGCCGAGCTTCAGGCAATCAAGGCAGCCGCTGCAAACGTCGGAGTCCACCGCGAGCGGCGCGCCCTTCTTTTTCGTCGCCAGCGGGCACGCGCCGCGCACGATTATCACCGACGGAGCGTTATTTGCCGTGCATCGTTTTATCGTCGTCTCTATGGCCTTCATGTCGAAGGCGTCGACCACGTTGACGTCCTTGATGCCGATTCCCTTCACCAGAGATTCGATATCTACCGCCGTCGTCTTTTCTCCCTTGGCGGATATCCCGGTGCCTGGATGTCCCTGATGCCCGGTCATGGCCGTCGTATTGTTATCGAGTATGATCACAGTCGTCGTTCCCTGGTTATAAACAACGTCGATGAGCCCGGTGATGCCGGAGTGCATGAACGTCGAATCTCCGATCACGGCCACGACCTTGTTCGAGACTCCGGCCTTCTCCAGCCCCAGCGCCTGCCCGATGCTGGCCCCCATGCATGCGCACGTGTCCAGCGCGGCCAGCGGCGGGTACACGCCCAGCGTGTAGCACCCGATGTCGCTGGTGACTATGATGTCGTTCCTGGACAGCTCGATCCCCGATCCCTGGGTGCGCACCCCTAGTTGGCGCAAGGCGTACTCGGTGGCCACGTGGGGGCAGCCGGCGCACAGCTGCGGGCGGCGGGCGGGGAGTTTGACCGGTTGAGGTTCGGCTTTTTCGACGGTAGTCGTCGACTTCAGAATTCCGGCTTTAACAGCACCTGCCTCGACAACCTCCGGGTTCAGCTCGCCGATCACGGGTATGAAGCTCTTGCCCTCGACCGCTATGCCGAGCCGGCGCACCTCGTTCTCTATATAAGGGTCGATCTCCTCGACCACGATTAACTTCTCCACTTCCGCGGCGAACTTCCTGATCAGGTTCACCGGCAGCGGGTATAACGTCGTCAGCTTCAAATGCGAGGCGTCCTTGAAGACCTCGCGCGCGTACTGATATGCCACCCCGTTCGATATCACGCCGAGCTTCTTGTCGCCCGGTATGATCTCGTTGAAGGGGAACTGCTCCACGTAGTCCTGCAGTTTGGCGATGCGTTCCTCCATGGCCACGCGCCTGACGCGGGCGTTGGAGGGCACCATGACGAACTTCTCCGGCCAGCGCTTGAATGCGGCCTTGTTCAGGTCGGCTTTTCGTTCTCCGGTGACGTCGACGACCGCTTTGCAGTGCGAGATGCGCGTCGTTGAGCGGAACAGCACCGGCGTGTCGAACTGCTCGCTGATGTCGAAGGCGATACCCATGAGGTCGTAGGCCTCCTGGCTGTTCGTGGGCTCGATCATGGGCACCTTGGCGAAACGCGCGAAGTGGCGGTTGTCCTGCTCGCCCTGGGAGCTGTGCTCGCCCGGGTCGTCGCAGGAGATGACTACGAGCCCGCCGACGACGCCCGTGGTCGAGGCGGCGAAGAACGGGTCGGCGGCCACGTTCAAACCGACGTGCTTCATCGATACCAGAGTGCGCACCCCGGCGTAGGATGCCCCCATGCCCACCTCAAGCGCCACCTTCTCGTTTATAGCCCACTCGGCGTAAACGCCGTCCATCTTGGCTATGTTCTCCAGTATCTCGGTGCTGGGGGTGCCGGGGTAGGCCGTGGCCACCGCCATGCCGGCGTGGTATGCGCCGAGGGCTATAGCTTCGTTTCCCGATAATAATTGTTTCATGTTATATTGCGACCGTTCTATATTGTATCACTTTGATATCAGAATAGGGCAACCACGGGGGGATTGCCCCTACAAATTTACGCTACGCTCTTGCCCAGATATGCCTGCCGCACCCTGTCGTTGCCGAGCAATTCCTTGGCAGTCCCCTCGATGGTGATAGAGCCCCTCTCCATCACATACCCTCTGTCGGCTATCTTGAGCGCCGCGTTGGCGTCCTGCTCCACGAGCAGTATAGTCAGCCCCTCATCCCTGAGCCTGACGATCAGCTTGAGTATATCGCGCACCAGATTCGGGGCAAGGCCGAGGGACGGCTCATCGAGAATTATCATCCTGGGCGACGACATCAGGGCGCGGCCGATGGCCAGCATCTGCTGTTCGCCGCCGCTCAGGCTCCCCGCCTTCTGCTTGAGGCGTTCTTTGAGTATGGGAAACATCTTGTACACCGATTCCAGATTATCCTGGACCTCCTGACGCCGCATGAACCACCCGACGTACCCCAGGTTGCCGAAGCGCCTCCTCGAGCATTGCACGTAAGCGCCCATGGTCAGGTTATCCTTTACGGACATGGCGCTGAAGATGTGCCGGCCCTCGGGAATATATGCCAGGCCGAGATTCACTATTTTGTGGGAAGGCATCCGGGATATCTTTTTTTCGTCGAGCCGTATATCGCCGCTTTTGAGCGGAACGACGCCGGATATTGCGTTCAAGAGGCTGGTCTTGCCCGCGCCGTTGGACCCGATTATGGTCACGATCTCGCCGTCATGCACCGTCAGAGAAACCTCTCGGACCGCGGTGACCTGCCCATAGGCGACCGATGCGTTGTCAATCCTCAGCATCGTCAGTCTCCTCGCCGAGATAGGCGGCGATCACCTTTTTATCCTTCTGCACCTGGGCTGCGGTGCCCTCGGCTATCTTCATGCCGCTGTCCAGCACGATAATCCATTCCGCTATGCCCATGACAAGCGGCATATCGTGTTCCACCAGCACCACCGTTATTCCCATATCTCGAATACGCCTGATGAGTTCGCTAAGCTCACGTTTCTCCAACGCGTTGAGTCCGGCGCCGGGCTCGTCCAGCAGTATCAGCTTCGGTTCAGTGGCCAGCGCCCGGGCTATGGCCAGCAGCTTCTGCTGGCCCAGCGGCAGGCTCAAGGACTTTTGATCGGCGTGTTTCCCCAATCCCACCATATTGAGGTATTTCATGGCGTTGAGGTTGATCATCTCTTCTTCATGACGGGCTTTCGGCAGCCGCAGCGCCGCGGCGAAGAACCCGTACTTGCTGCGGGGGTGTTGTCCGGTCATTATGTTTTCCAGCACGGTCATATTGCCGAAGAGGTTGACGTGCTGGAAGGTGCGCGCGATGCCCAGCGCCGTTCTTTTATGTGCCGGGGCGTGGTGATGCAGCCTATTCTTGAAGAGCTTGTGCTGTTTCATCTGCGGCGGGACGGCTTTTGCGTACCAGGGGGCGTATCTTAGCGAATTGCCGTTGAATATAATATCGCCAGACGTCGGGCGGTATACGCCGGCGATAAGATTAAATAGTGAGGTTTTCCCCGCGCCGTTGGGGCCTATTATCGCGGTTATCCTGCCCGTCTCTATCGCGATATCGACATTATCGACGGCGACCAAGCCTCCGAAGGCCTTGATCAGGTTTTTGGTCTCAAGTATCGGCCCGCTCATGGCTCGGTCTTTCTCCATAATCGCGCAAGAGGCAATCGGCTGAGGAAGTATTTAACTTGTTCGGGGAAGTCTTTCTTCATCCTCTTCATTATGGCGGGCAGGTCGCGCCAGTTGATTTTCAGCCACATTGTGCCGGACTTGATGGCTACAAAGAGCCCTTCCGGCATCAGTATCATTACCAGCATCAATATCAGGCCGTAGATTATGATGTCCAACTGAGGGAACTTGTTAAAGCCAAGCAAGACTTCATCGCTCAGGAATCGTGTTGTTCCGGCGCCGAAGATGGCGCCCCATATACTGGCCAACCCTCCGATGACCGCCATGACGACGAGCTTCACTGAGGCCAGGAAGTCGAACGACTGCGGGCTTACATGCCTGAGGTGATGCGCGAAGAGACTGCCGGCAAGGGAGGCGTAGACTGCACTTAGCACAAAAATCTTGACTTTAAACTGGGTCACATTTATGCCCAGCGACTCGGCAGCGGCCTCGTTGCCGTGGATTGCCCGCAATGCTCTGCCGGTGCGTGACCTGACGATATTCTGGGAGAGAAAAAGAATGGCAAGACAGAAGAACCAGACGAGAAAATAACGCTTGAAGCTGGTGTCAAAAGAGAATCCGCCGATGGATAGATAGGGAATACCGGACATGCCGTCGGGGCCGCCGGTGAATTGAACCATCTGGTTGAAAAGGGTCCACATGATAAGGCCTATGCCCAGTGTGGCCATCGCCAGGTAGTTGCCGCGCAGCCTGAAGATGGGATAGCCTATTATGTAGGCAAATGTGCCGGTAGCTATGGCGGCTATTACCATAGCAAGCCAGGGATTCAGGCCGTGGGTCTTGCTAAGAACGGCCGAGAAATAAGCGCCCAGGCCATAAAAAGCAGCCTGGCCCAGTGATACCTGTCCCGTGTAACCCATGAGCATGCACAGTCCCACCGTGATCATGGTGCTGATGCCGACGAATATCATTATGCTGGTGTACTGGCCGAGGAACCATTTGAAGGGAACCAGCGCAAGAAATATTATCAGCGCAGCAACCGCGAGCCAGCTCCATTTTTTCTTTGCCCAGGCCAGTATCATGCCGCCCTCTCCGCTGCCGCCAGTTTCCCCGACCGTATCAGCAGTATCAGTAGCAGTACTACCAGCGCGATAACGTCTTTATAGGCAGAGGTGAACGGGCCCCAGTTAAAGCCGACGGCCAGGCTCTCGATGATGCCCAGCATTATGCCGCCGATAACTGTGGCGATCGGGCTCATGAATCCGCCTACGGCTGCGGCGACGAAGCCTTTAAGCCCCAGCATGACGCCCATGCCATAGCTGGCCATCGCCATTGGGGCTATCACTACTCCGCCGATGCCGCCTATGGCTGCGGCGATTATGAAGGCGATAAGCGCCATGGCTTTAGTATTGATGCCGACCAGGCTGGCAGCCTCAGGATTAACGGCGCAGGCCCGCAGCGCTTTCCCAACCATGGTGTGTGAAAGGAACAAATACAGCAGTATTGTTACCAGGAAGGTAATTCCGATTATCCAGAGTGCCTGTGGTTCTATGTAAGCGCCGAGGAATGAAATCGATCCGCGGCCAGTAAAAGGAGTGGGGCTAACGGCATTCACGCCGAACTGGTTGCCTGCGATACCCCTTATGAAGATCGCTGCCCCGATCGTGATGATAATAAGGCTTATTACAGATGCCCGCCGCGCCGTTCGTATCGCCAGGATATACATGAGGGCGCCGACGCCAGCCGCTATCAGTATCGCGATTATTAAGGCTAAGGGGACAGGTAGACCTGCTTCAACGGCCAGTACATATGATAGCATGCCGCCCAGCATGACAAACTCGCCCTGGGCGAAATTGATAATCTGTGTGACGGAATAGATAATGGTAAAACCAAGCCCTATCAGGGCGTAGATACTGCCCTGTGTCAGGCCGGACATGAGATATTGAACAAACTGATCAGCAGACATTTAAAAAGTTCCCAAAGCCACGCGGCAATAAAAAAGGGGGAAAGCTCAGCTTCCCCCCTCATAATATCAATAGTCTAGAGCACAGTCAATTTCTTACTGAGACACCGTCCATGTCCCATCGACTATCTCAATCAGTGCCAGTGAGCCCGGCTGCATGCCGAGGTGATCGGTCGCGGACATGGTGAAAATGCCGCTTATGCCGACGAAGTTCGATATCTGTTCAAGGTTGTCTCTGATGGCAGCTCTGGCATCGGCGAGGCTTAAGTCCTCATCCAAGTCCTCCAGAGCTTCAACTACCAGATACAGTGAATCGTAGGCGTGACCGCCGAAGGTGCTGATGCTTTCACCGGGATACTCAGCCAGGTACTCATCCCTGTACTCAGTGAGGACATCCTTCTGCGGGTCGCTTGCCGGAACCTCGTCTACAACGAGTAGCTTGCCGGCAGGGAAGATAACGCCGTTTGCGGCGTCTCCCGCTGCATCGATGAAGTCCTGGTTGGCGATTCCATGGCTGCAGAAGAGCGGTATTGTGAACTGAAGTGTCTGCATGTCTTTTGCCACTACGGCTGAGGCCTTGTCCGTATCCCAGCATATAACCGCCTCTGCGTCCGTACCCTTTATATGGGTGAGCTGGGATATCATGCTGGTGTCGTCCGATCCGAACGTCTGGTTGTCCACAAGCGTAATGCCATAGGTGGCTGCTTCAGATTCGAGGTATGTTTTGCCGCCCTGTCCGAATCCCGAGGTTGAAGTTATGATGGCGACCTTAGTGACGCCGATGCTCTGAAGATATACGTAAATTTCGGTGACTACCTGTTTGTCCGTTTGCGGGGTCTTGAATACCCAGTATCTTTCCGACACCGGCGATGTGATGCTGGCGCCTGCTGCGCAGGATACTAGAGGTATCTGAGCAGTGGTTACAATATCAATGATGGCCATGCTGTTTCCGGTGCCGGTCGGGCCGATGATGGCCAGCACTTCGTCCTCTTCGATAAGTTTAGTGGCCAGCGTGGCGCACTTGGTGGAATCGGTCTCGTCGTTGTAGATGATTACTTCAAGCGGATGCCCGTTTATACCGCCGGCATCGTTGATTTTATCAACGAGCATCTCAACGGTATACTCCTCAGGGACTCCCAGGTTGGACTGGGCGCCCGTAGTGGAGAACAGCGCGCCGATCTTATAGGCTTCTTGATCCTCATCAGTCCCGCCGCCGCAGCCGATAGCACACGTTGCAACCAGTGCTAACGCCATGACGACGAATAAGGATAATTTCAGATAATTTCGCATTTGACCTCGCTCCTTCTAATAAAATTTGCAGGCTTTGGCCTGCTTTAGAGCGCATTGAGGTGTCGCCGATTTTCCGCGCCCACAGGTAGAGAGTATAGCACAGAAGAAAATACGATGCAACGGCGCGGGTTTACGATGAGTATAGCGGCCTTTTTTATTGTCGCTCAGCTTCCAGGTCGAGCAGTTTCCTTTTGAGGCGAAGCCCGGCGCTGAAGCCGGTCAGCCCGCCGTCTGCGCCGATGACACGGTGGCAGGGCACGACGATTGGAAACGGGTTGCACTTCAGCGCCTGTCCCACGGCGCGAGCGGCTTTCGGCTTGCCGATGCGTTGTGCTATCCATGCGTAAGTTCGTGTCTCGCCGTACGGGATGGCGCGTGTCGCTTCCCACACCGCTCGCTGGAACGGTGTCGTATCGTCGAGGTCGAGCTTATCATTGAATATGATTCGCGCGCCGCGCGCGTACAGTTCCAGGCGTTGCGGCAGGTCGCTGAAGCTCTTGGCCGATTCGATAGCATTTGGGAATTGCCGTGCCGCGCTTTCTATCGCTGCTCGTCGGGATGCGTGAATCGAGATGCAGAGCAATCCTTTTTCGGAACCGACGACCAGTATCTGTCCGAGGGAAGTATCGACGATAGTGTAGATAATAGCGTTGGTGTTCATCACATCAATTATAACGCTTTCGAATTCTTTGAGATGTGCGTCCAGGTCGTGTCCGGTTTACTATTTTATGGCTGGTGATTCCTCTCTTTTCCATAACTACTCTATGTTAGTCTATAATTGCTGAGAATATCGGCTATATCGACAGTACATAACCTGATGTCGCGCAGGCGGAGCATGGCTGGCGGTACCTGGATGACGCGTCGAACGACAGTATATGGCGGTCGAATATCAACGCCGTTCTCGATGGTGACCCCGATTTGTGCGATGAGGTATCGGCAACTTCATCTTCCGCGGGCAGCGGTGTAAGGAGTATCGCGCCGATTGACTGAACGTCGTTCCTTAATTGTCGAATTTGTTAATTTATATGTAGGGGCACAGCATGCTGTGCCCCTACGTTTGTATCGGGTGTTAATAATGGTAGACCGTTATTTTTTATTCTTCTTGTAGTAGGGCGATTGCCGCAGCACGTACCACATGGCGATGGGGCGCACCAGCGGCACGATAAACCTTATCGGCCCCATCATCTTGGGCAGTTCTTTCAGGAATACCGGGAAGGGATGCTGCTGGTAGTTCAGCAGTTTCTGGCTTTCCGTTGTATCGAGCCAATCCGTGTAGGAGGCGTCTGAACCGAATGCTTCCTCCGGCAGGGTGCCTACGCCCATTGCCCCCATCATACCGCCGATGAAGTCGCCGTAGTATATCTGGCTTTCCTTTCCGCCGCCGATGAGGAGTGTCTTACCCCACACATCGTTCGAGGCCGCCGCGTTGGCCAGCGCCAGCCCGGCGTCTTCAGGGGCGAGGAACTCTATGCGCGTCTTGAAGGGAAAGGCGAACATCTTCGGTGTCACGCCGGCTATCGATATTGGCGGCACTACGGCGAAGCGCATGACGCACCAGTCGAGTCCCGATTCGGCGCAGAGCTTCTCGCACTCGATCTTGTGCTGCGTGTAATTGTCCGTCGCTTCCACGGGATCGGTCGCTTTCCGGGGCGGCTCCAGGTGCTGGGTGTTGCCAAAAACCGTGAATGATGAGGAGAATATTATCTTCGCTTTCGGCGAGACTTTCTTCATCGCCACTATGAGTCTCTGCGTCCCGCCCACGTTGATATCACGTGCCATTTCGGGCTTGGTGTCGGTCAGCGGGGGCAGGAGAAAAGCCAGGTGAATGACAACGTCGATGTCTTTAACGGCGGCGGCCAGGTCGTCGTCTTTCCTTATATCGCCCCAGAAGATTTCGACCTTGTCACGCAGCTTGCCGGCCTTTTTCTCGTTGTTTCCAGTCCTTACGTCGAAGCATCTTACCTGGTGGCCCTGTTCCAGCAGCCTCCTGGTAGCATTGCCGCCGAGATTGCCTAACGCGCCGGTGATAAGTACTTTCATCTTCAGCTCCTTTATCGTTTTAGGCGATATAATAAACTAAACAGTCTTTTTCTGCGATTTGTAATACGGAGATTTGCTCAGCACAAACTTCCTGATGAGCGGTCTGAGCATCTTAGACATTTGATACTTGTATCCCAGCGCCGAGGGCATTTCCGCGACGTACTGCTGAAAGGGAAAACGCTGGTATTTCAGCAGGCGCTGGCTTTCTTCGGTATCCATCCAGTCGGTGTAGAAAGGCTTGTTGGTGAAGGCCTCGTCGGGGGGCATCCCGATGCCGGCGCCGTCCATTAGCCCTGTGAGGTATTCCTTGTAAAGGAACTGTCCTTTCGGGCCGCCGCCGATAAGTAGTATCTTACCGAACGCTTCGTTGCAGTTCACGGCGTTGGCCACCGCCAGCCCGACATCTCTCGGGTGTACATACTCGATGCGGGTATTAAGCGGAACGTCGAACATCATCGGATCGACCTGTCCCATCAGCGGCACGGCTCCGAACCTCAGGATAGCCCACTGAAGGCCGGACTCCCGCACCATACGCTCACACTCCGCTTTGTGGTGTGTGTAGTTGTCGGTGGGGCATACCGGGTCGTCCCAGCGCCGCGGCGGTTTCATGTCATAGCACGGGCCGTAGACGCTGATCGATGATGAGAATATCAGCTTGGGCGGCGAGGAGAGAGCTTTTATCGCGTTGAGCAGATTCTGGGTGCCGCCCACGTTTATCTCTTTGGCCCAGTCGGGGTTCTTCTCGCTCGTGGGGGGGATGATATATGCCAGATGAACCACTACGTCGTGGTCCTTGACGGCGTTAGCGACATCGTCCGGACGGCGCAGGTCGCCCCAGACGATATTGACCTTGTCCTGAAAGCGCTTCGCCGCTTTGGCATTGGCCTTGGTCTTGATATCGAAGCAGGTTACTTGATGTCCCTGTTCGATTAATGATTCCAGCGTGTTTGAGCCGACATTTCCGAATGCGCCCGTAAGCAGTACTTTCATTATCTCACCCCTTCTGTTGTTTTTCCAGGAAAGCCTTGTAGTACGGCGACTGGTCCAGTATAGCCTTCCTTATCGTCTCCCGCTGCGATATTATATCACCCCTCTTGGCCCCAAGTGCGGCGATCCGGTATTTTATCCAGTCTTCCATGGTGTGCTGCTGATATTTGAGGAGTCGCTGGCTCTCGCCGGTATCCAGCCAATCGGTGTAGGAGGCATCTTTACCGAAGGCTTCCTTAGGCAGAGCATCTAGGCCGATGATCTCCATCTGACCGCTTATGAAATCGCCGTAGCATATCTGGCATTCTTTCCCGCCGCCGATTAGCAATATTTTGCCCCATATGTCTTTGGAACTTACGGCATTGGCCATAGCTGTGCCGGCATCCCTGGGGTCGAGAAACTCTGTTCGAGTCTCGAAGGGGAAGGCGAACATCTTTGAGGTTATGCTGGCTGCAGATGTAGGCGGCACAAGGCTGAAGCGCATAACGCACCAGTCGAGTCCGGATCCGGCGCACAGTTTCTCGCATTCAATCTTATGAAGTGTGTAGTTATCGGTGGCCTCCACGGGATCGGACACCTTCCTTGGCGGTTCAAGGTGTTGCGTGTTACCGAAGACGGTGAATGAAGAGGAGAAAATTATCTTGGAATTCGGCGAGACTTTTTTCATGGCTTCGATGAGCCTTTGTGTCCCGCCCACGTTGATGTCCCATGCCAGTTCCGCCTGCTCGTCGGTCACCGGCGGCAGAACAAACGCGAGGTGGATGACAACATCTGTGTCTTTCACTGCATCGACGAGTTCGCTACTATTCCTAATGTCTCCCCATAAAACTTCAACCTTATCAACTATTCTGCCGGCCTTTTTTTCATTGGCGACGGTATTAACATCGAAGCATCGCAACTGATGGCCCTGCTCCAGCAGTGCACTGGTAGCGTTGGTTCCGAGATTGCCGAATGCGCCGGTTATCAGCACTTTCATAAAACTATTTCTTTTCTTGGCTCTCAAGGAATGCCTTGTAGTACGGCGACTGGTCCAGCAGTTCCTGACGCAGCTTGGCCTGACTGGCCATAAGCTCGTCCGTTTTCGGGCCGAGCCAATCTAACCTGTCCTTGATGAAATCATCGAATGTGCGGTGCTGGTAATTAAGCAATGCCTGGCTCTCGTTGGTATCGATCCAGTCCGGGGTAGCCGGCAGGTTGCCGAAGGCCTCCTCCGGGAATTGGCCGATGCCCATCGCATCCAGGGAGCGTTGTATGTAATCGCGGTAACGGAACTGGTTTCTGGAGCCTCCGCCGATGAGCAGGATTTTGCCCCAAACCTTCTCCGACTTGACTGCGTTGGCGACGGCCAGGCCGGCATCCTTGGTATGAATGAATTCCATTCGGGAATCAAGCGCGATATAAAACAGCATTGGGTTGGGCGTAAACTGTATGCTGGCCACGTTGGCGAAACGCATGATGCACCAGTCGAGGCCGGATTCCTGCACCAGTTTCTCGCACTCAACCTTGGTGCGGGTGTAGTTGTTCGTGGGATTCACCGGATCGGTTACCCTGACCGGGGGCTCCCTGTCCTGAGTATAACCGAATACCGTGGTGGATGAAGCCAGGATTATCTTGGGTTGCGGCGACAGCTTCTTCGCCTCGTTGACAACGTTCTGTGTTCCGCCTACGTTCACCTCACGCGCGAGATCCGGATTGACCTCGCTGGCGATGGGGATTATAGCCGCCAGGTGCGCGACGACGTCTTGACCCTTTACCGCGGCCGCAACGTCGTCCGCGTTGCGTATATCGCCCCAGCACAAATCTGCCTTGCCCTCGAATTCCCTGGATTTTGCTTCACTCGCCTCAGTTTTAACATCGAAGCACCTCACTTTCTGGCCCTGTTCCAGAAGGCTTCTTACAACGTTGGTGCCTATGTTGCCGAATGCGCCGGTGACTAATACTTTCATTTAAGTTCTCCTGTCTCTCCCGTATCTTATTTTTGCATAGAGGAGGGTGCATGTAAGTACGGCCGCTATCGCGTTCCATACGATTATCGGAATGTCCTTAAGAAAAACGCCGTAGCAAAGCCAAAGCAGAATGCCGGCAAACAGCATGGTATTAAATACAATGCTTATGTCGTGGGCGCTCCTGGTTCTAAATACACGAACGAGTTGTGGGACGAAGCTGAAAGTTGTCAACGCTCCCGCGATATAACCTAACCAGACCAAAACCTCTCCTTGATAGAATTCATCAATTATATCACCAGGCGGTGGCGAAGTCCCTGCTCCTATTTACGCACTTACTAATAAACATCTGCTCCGCGCACAACATATCTACCAGCGCATCAAGCAGCCTGATATGAATCTAATTTACTGTCATGCGGGCCACAAATTTAACGGGACGATTTTGCTTTAATTGCGAGTAAACTTTACGCCAAGCGTCAATTGTTGTCAACCGCATTTATAGAGAAGGAGAAGAAATGAACGATTTCGCGGGGGAGCAAGCTATTTTTATGATGGAACAAAACAGGGTTGATTCACGAATCGCCTTTGTGGAAACAAACGCAATCGTGCCCCCGGATTATACGCCGGCTCGGCGCAGGAAGAAATCGGGGCGCAGCGGGTCCCAGCGTCCAACCAGCCTGTCGTAAACCGGGTCGGGAAAAGTCTGCTTGAATATCCTGTAGTAATATAGCTCCTCGACGGAGGCCAGCCACGGGGTAAGCTTGTCGTGGTTGAACTCCGCCAGCTCGGCCTCGGATATATGCTTCTCTGCCTGCTGGCGCATGATGTATGCCACGCCGGAGCCCTGCGCGAAGAACCTCTTCGTCTGGTATATGATGTGTTCCGGCAGGCATCCCTCGAACGCCTGGCGTAGTATCCACTTTCCGTTCTGCTCCTCGCCATGTATCTTGCATTGCAGTGGTATCTTAAGGCTGAAGTCCATCACTTTTGCATCTAGGAAAGGCGTGCGGCTCTCGTAGCCGTTGGCGGCGTTGAGCCGGTCCAGCCGCTGCAGGGCGGTATTGTGGGCTACATTGATGAGGTTGTCGATAATTTTGGCTATCTCCTCCCAGTTCTTACCCTTCTTATACTGTCCGTCATAGCCCGCGAAGAATTCGTCCGCTCCCTCTCCCGTTAGCACGCACCTGGCCTGCGGGCTCACGAACCTGCCGGCCAGGAAGTTGGCGATGGCCCCGTGCACGCAACTCTCCTCGTACATCTCCTGGTGGTGTATCGCCAGCGGCAGTATCTCGTTTATCTCGTCTTCGCCGAACATGAGGATGTTGTGCTTCACTCCCAGGTATTTACACACGTCTTTAGCCAGGGGCAGGTCTTGTCCCTGCTCCATGCTGACCGTGAAACACTCGATGTCCGGTTTTATCTCGTGCGCCATATAGGTGATAAGGCTGCTGTCCAGCCCGCCGCTTAACAGAATGCCCTTAACGGCGCCGTCCTTCATCCGCTTCTCCGTGGCCTCCATCAGCAGTTGCCTGACCACCTTCTTCGCCTGCTCGTAGTCCTCGAACTCCGGGGTCTCCACCGCTTCATGCCGATCGTATCTATGAAATCCCGTCTCGCTGGAATAGACGTATCCGGGAGGGAACTCCCTGACATCATCGGCGATGCCCACCAGCGCCTTGGCCTCCGAGGCAAAGCATAGATTACCATGCCTGTCGTGGCCGTAGTAGAGCGGCTTGATGCCGGCCCAGTCGCGGGCGAGTATCATCCTGCCGCCATCGGATATAGCGCAGGCGAAGTCGCCGTCGATTTTTGTGGCGAAACGTGTGCCGTATCTATCGTACAGGTCAAGCACTGCCCGGGCGTCGCTCTTATCCGCTTTTTCGTCGTTATATATTCGGCCGTCGAGTGCTACAAAGACGCCGCCGTCGCTTGCCGAGTGAGCGCCGTCCACGCCGCCGACGTTCAGCTCGTTGCAGCCGATGTTCACGCCGCTCTGCCTGCTGATGCGGGTATCATGCGGGCCCCTGTACTTAATACTGTTGAGCATTAACTCGAGCTTACCGTTATCATTCCCCTGAATTCCTGCTATTCCAGCCATTTTGAGTTACCATTCCTTCTTTTAAGTGTTTGGTCGCTTATCGCCACTGTTCCAGCTTCTTTATCGCATCGAATCCATCTACACAATACGCGTCCGCGCCTATCTGTTTTGCGAAATCCTCTGAAACCGCCGCTCCGCCGATGAGCACCTTGACGCTGTCCCTGACACCGGCGGCCTTCAGCGCCTCGATGACCTCGCCCATAGTCACCATCGTCGTCGTAAGCAGCGCGGAAAGGCCGAGATAGTCCGGCTTGTTCTCCCTGACGAATTCGACGATCTTCTCCGTCGGGATATCGATGCCGAGGTCATACACTTCGTAGCCGGCTCCTTTTAGCAGGATGGCTACGATGTTCTTGCCGATGTCGTGGATATCACCTTTAACCGTCACTATGGCGAATTTGCCCTTCGTTTCCACATGGGACGCTTCGAGGTGCGGCTTCAGGGTATCCATTGCGGCGCCCACCGCTTCGGCCGAGGCCAGCATGTCGGGCACAAAATACTCCTTGGTCGCGAACTTCTCCCCGACAACCTCCATGCCGGCGGTGAGCCCGTCCTTAATGATCTTATCCACGGGAATATCGGCCTCTATGGCGGACTGGGTCAGTTCCAGCACCGCGGGTTTCCCCACCATATCATCATCGATTCCGTCGTCTTCGCTGGTCTTTCTCCCCTGGATAACGTTCTCCTTTAGATCTTTTATTATTTCCTCGCTCATTATCCCTCCCTATTTGTAAGTGTTAAGCCTCGGCAGGATGCCGGGCACCTCGTCGAAAATTCTTTTTGTTGTTGCTTCATCTATATGCTCTACCGGCATCGCCAGCAAATCTTGAGTTCTCTTACAGGCCAGATTGAATACGCCGTCGTTATTGCCTTCTCCCTCAAAGGGATAGGGTTCGGAGAGCAGTCCGCCGCGCATCGCCTTGCGGATGTAGCTGATATAAAGCTTCTGCGGTGTCGCCGACACCTTCCTTATCTGCTCCAGCGTCTCTGTAACCTCTGCCTCATCGATCATCGGCTGCCTGAGGAAGAATTTCAGCATCTTGAAATGCGCGTCGTCCAGCACCGCCTGCGGCAGGCAGAACACCGAGTTGCAGTCGAGCAATCCGTAGGCGCAGTGCAGATACTGCGGCCCGCTTAGCATAACCAGTATGTCGGAGAACAGGCGCTCGACGGAAGACTGCTGTCCCGGCATCTTGGGGTCGCACACCCCGGATGTGGAGTAGTTCGGCAGCTTGTATAAGCGCGCCAGCTGTGTGCAGTCCACGTTGTACTGGCTGGTCTCCACCGCGCCGTAAGAGTCGCTAAGGGTGTCCATGCGGGCCCGCACCGGGACGCTGCCGTAGAGCACCGGAGTTCCCGGATTGACCAGCTGGCTCAGGGTTATCCCCGCCAGCACCTCGGCGTTGATCTGTGCCAGGATGCCCGCCTCCTTGATAGGCGCCGAGCTTCCGGCCTGTGGTGAAGAGGAGACTACTATGGGCAGCCCGCGCCTGCATATCTCGATGAGAGTATCGGTTGTGTCGTCTACGAACTGCAGCGGGCTCTTGACCAGGCAGGTTATGAAAGAGATAATCGGATTTTCCCTGAGAGCCTCTTTCCCCCCGGCGATGATCTCTGCCATCCTTACCACGTTGTCCATCTGGCTCAGGCTGGTCAGCCCGGCCATGACATGCTTGGTCATGTTGTTCAACGAGGCGAAGAACTTATTGACGTCCTTGTTCGCCTCTGTGATGTCCGTGTCCTGGATGTTCACGGTTCTAATATATCCGTCGACGGTTTCCAGCAGTCCGCAGACGTGCGCGGAATCGCACAGGTCGGCCACAGTTCCACGTCTTGGATGGAACTCCGGCACGACTATCTCCGTATTCGGGTCGGATTTCTTAGCATACGTCGCTGTTTTAACATCGAGCCAGATATTGGTCTCGGAGCCGGTTATGAGGAACACCCTGGGCTCGTCGCCGCGCATGATAATCGCATTGTCCGGGTTCCTCGCCCCCAGCTTCACTGTCTTCGGCGCGTCGTCGACGGCCTTGAGAACGAGCCGCTCCGGTATCCTTATCGACCAGGTCTCGTGGTCGGCGCTGTCGACGCTGGTTACCTCGGCGCCGCTGCCATGGAATATATTCGCGGCCTGTTTGTTGAAGCACAACAGTCCCGGATCGCGCAGTATCTCCATGGATGCATTGTGTATGCGCTCCACCTGCGCGGCGCTCAGCCTCTCCAGCGGCCTGTGGATCAGTGTTCCTTCTCTTGGCATTCTAACTTCCTCGATTCCATCCGGAGGCTTAGTTGTTTCCTGTGAAGTATCGAAGTCGGGTCTGGATATGTGTTTACACGATTATTCCACCAGCAGGCCCTTTCTGTGAGCCCTGATGTATTTTCTGCACCCCTGGTCGTTACCTGTAAGCATGTCGCCGACCCGCACCAGGCTCATCATCCTGGCGTCCAGCGGGTCGAGTATCGCCGCGTCCAGTCCGGCTCCTGCCGACATCAGCATGAACGACCGGTTTACCATGCCGCGGTTGGGCAGCCCGTACGATATGTTGCTCAAGCCCATCACCGTTTTGGCCGACGGGAACCGCGATTTTATCCGCTCGATGGTCTTCAGCGTGACCATTCCCTGCGATGTGTCCACTGATATGGGCAGCACCAGCGGATCGAAGTAGATGCGATCCTCGCTAACCCCCAGCCGGCCCATGTGCTCCATTATCGTCTCTGCGGCCTCCATGCGTTCCGCAACAGCGCGGGGGATGTTTCCTTCTTTCATGATCAGCGCTACTACTGTCGCATTCCATTCAACAACCAATCGCCCGATGCGCTCCAGCTTTTCAGGCTCGGCGTTCACCGAGTTTATCATAACCTTCTCGCCGCGGTATCTCTTGAGGGCGGCCTCGACCATGTCCGGGTCGTCGCTGTCGATACAAAGCGGCTTATCGACGGCCTCCTGCACCAGGTCGATGAGCCATTCCATGGCGGCTGTCCCGTCGCCCGTTCCGCTTACGCCGGCGTTCACGTCGATGTAGTCGGCTCCGGCGTCGGCCTGCTTCTGCGCCAGACCGGTCAGGAATTCTTTATCCCTGGAGGCGATGGCCTGTCCCACCGATTTGTTGGTTGCGTTTATCCTCTCACCTATGATCAGCATATATATTCAACCTCGTTTTTGTACCGGTTCGACCGAATTCGTATCGCAGGCCCGGTGAAACTCGAAACGTTATCGGTACTCAGTCTATTATTCCCGGCATATCCTTTAATACCTTCTGACGCACTCCGTCCGGCAATCGGTACCCCGGCGCGCCGAGTATCTTGTTGACCCTCTCCCTGGCGCGAACGGCTGTGTCCCGTCTTCCTGCGGCCTGCCATTCCTCAAGGTGCTCTCTGTCGCTCAAAGAAGGCTGGTAGTGCTCCTGCCGCATGTACTTGCGCGTATGCTTTGTCTGCACGAAATGACCGCCCGGGCCTATCTCTTTGATGAGGTCGAAGGCCAGAGTGTCGTCATTAACCGTTATGCCTTCCACAGCGCGCATCACCATGCCGATGATCTCGTCATCGGTAACATACTTTTCAAGGCTGACGCTCAATGCGAAATCCAGCAGCCCGGCGGCGTCGTGGATGTAATTCGCACCGCTGAGCGCGCACAATAGCGTCGTAAGCGCCGATTCGTAGCCGCACTGCGCGTCGACCATCTTGGAGTCGGACATGCCGGCGGTGGCGTAATACGGCAGCCTGTAGAACTGCGCCATCTGGGCGCTGGCGGCGTTGGATAGCCCCATCTCTACGGCTCCGGTGATGTACTTGAAGTCGCGGAAATCGCTTACGGATGCCACCGACCCGAATATCGCCGGTGCGCCCGGGTTCACCAGCTGGGTCAGGCACACCTCGGCCAGAGAGTCCGCCGTCTGTATAGCCACATTGCTCGCCAGCGTCACCGGAGATGTCGAGCCGCACAGCGGCTCGGCGGGAAGCGCGATCGGGATGCCTGCCCTGGCTACATCTACGATCATGTCTCCGTACTTGTCGTCTATCTTGAGCGGGCTGATGGCGCATAAGATTATCGATATAAATGGTTCCTGTCTGAGCTTCTGCGGCGATCCGGCGATGGTCTCCGCCATTCGAATGACCTGCTCGATTCCGTCGTGCGTGTACACGCCGCCCATGATATGCTTCGTCGTGTTGTCCAGCCCGGCGAAGAATCGATTGATGTCGACATCCTCGATCTTTACGTCGTCGGGATATGTGGGCAACAGGAAGAAGTGAATATTATCGAGATGATCGACGAGCTTGGCGATATCCTTCAGGTCTTTGAGTGTGGAGCGACGCCTGTCTCCGGTGGTACCATCGATGATGTTGAGGGCGGTGCCGCCGGTGCCGGCGTAGACGCGCGCATCGCCTAAATGTAGGTTGTGTTCAGGATCGCGGCCGTAAAGAATGATGTCGGATGGGGCTCTGCTCACAAGATCCATGACCATTTCACGCGGCATCTTTACAATGCGCTCCTCGACCTTAGCTCCGGCTTCCTTGAAGTATTTAAGGGCCTTATCCGAGTTTACCTGTACGCCCACCTCCTCGAATATCCTCATCACGGTGTCGTGGATACGGGCTATATCTTCTTCTTTAAGCGGCTTGTAACTGCCGCCGGTAAGTCCTTTTCTAGCCAAATTACCTCCTATTAGTACAGTCCTGATTGGTGCAAAACCGGCAGGGAGACACCCTGAGCCTGCGCTTTTCGGTCCAGCCTATGCCGATAATGCCGGATATGGATTTGCGTGGCGTCATCAAGCATTCGTCACTAAGGTTAACACCTGCAAGGCCCCCATCCAGATTCTTAAAAATAAGCTTCTGTTGTTTGATATCCCAATCGCAATATCCCGGGCTATACCGCATTGTTATCTCCGCCTCCGCCTTATTTGCGATGCGCTGAACCTCGTCCTGGAAACAGCCCGCCAACTGCTCGACCGCTTCGGAGCCTATAGAATCGAGTATCATGGCTTTTACCATGTACCCATCTTTTGTCAGCTTGGCCATTCGCTCCTCCAGCTTAGGTCCGATACTGCATATAAAAATCGCGGCCTGTTCGCAGGGGTACAGTACCCAGCTCAACACATCGCTTGTCACGGTCATTTTTGCACCGTTAACAAGGGTGACCCTGGGGCGGCGGATGCGCTGTACATCCATTATCTGATATGTGCAGGAGGGCTCGATCAGCCGGCGGGATTCTTCTATACTCTCTTCTATCAAAGCAACTATTGAAGGCCTCGGTTCATCGCTGTTCCGGTAGCCCAGGCGGCGACATATCTGTTTTTTATCTACACTTATATTGAGGGTGGCAACGGTTGCGTCCATGATATATCTCCTCACTCATCATCAAATCGAAAAACACAATTATTTGAAAGTCAGATAACTTCCAAACTGCCATCGAATGATTAACCTTCCTGCTTTCGGCCCTGATCTTTTCATCAGTTATAAAACAGCTAACGTTCGATAATCAATAAGATACCCTTACTGTTTTACATGAAGAATCGAATCCGCCTTGGTCCACAACGCCCTCTAAGACGCCGTTTCTTGCCTGCCGCACCGGCGCTCGCCGGCGGGAGGTTTTTTTACCGGAGCCACTGGAGTGGCTTTGCTTAGCGGGGTATTTATGGGAGGGAGGATTACTGAGGGATGGTAGGGGACGGCATTTGCGGGGCTTATTATTTGAGGTTGTTGCTGAGGGTGGATAGTTTACGAAGGATGCTTAGTACGGATCCAGTCATACCAACGGCAAAAAATTTACTCAGTGAAACATCACATTTATTATATAGTAAGGTATTTGACGTGTCAAGTTGAATACTGCCTGGAAACTCCAGAATGTCTGAATGTAAAAGGCTGTGCATTTCAGCTGGATTTATAGCTGCTTATTTTGTTTCAGTGTGCATACTTGTTTTGGCGAACGGTCGTTAATAAAAAGCAAGCCCGCAAAAAGCGGGCTTGCATAAACACGCTCTGTTTTTAGTTTCTATTTCATATATGTCGCGTTGAATTTCTCCATCTCTTTAGTCGGCTTCCACCACTTCTTGGCGCCCAGGTCCTCGGCAACTCTATTGGCTGCCAGGTATCCGGAGCCTCCAAGCACAAGACCGCCGGGATAAGAGGACACGCCGCCTACATACAGCCCTTGTATCGGAGTGCGGTGGTTGGAGCAATCAAGGTTAGGCCTCATCGAAGCCAGCTGGGTCGGGCGATAGTCTCCGTGCTTGATCGCGCCGCGCTTCATATTGGGGAAGCGTATCTCGATGTCCACGGGGGTCTCGGCCAGCTCGTTGATGATATTGTCCTTCGTGAAGTTGGGGGCAACCTTCTGCCACTTCTTCAGGACGGCTTCCTTGATTTCGGGGCCTCGCTTATCCCAGTTGCCGCAGTCGCCGTCTATGGCATAAGGCGCGTGCATCTGGAAGAAGGAAACCTCTCCGCCCCACGGGGCGCGGACCAGATGCGGATCCCAGAAGCTCTCGCACGTGGCGTGGCCGCCCATGAGCTTTGTATCCAGCTTGCCGCCGATTACGGTCTTGAAGTGAGCGAGAAGCTGATCCATGCTCTCGAAGCCGAAGATGGTCAGGAATGACTCGCTGGCCCAAGGTTCTTCAGCTTTGTAGACCGGCTGCTCATGTGTTGCCAGATGCAAGGTATAGAAGCTCCACTTATCATAGACCCATCCCTCTACGGCTTCCTTCAGCGTGCCGGGAAGGCTCTTGGGCTCTAAGAATTGCAGGAACGTCGTCTGCGGGTCCAGAGTCGAAACGACCGCCTTGGCCTTGATCGTGCGGCCCTCGAGCGTTTCCACGCCGACGGCCTTGCCGCCCTCCATGATTATCTTTGTTACTTCACACCTGTCAAGTATGGTACCGCCCGCCTGAACGATCTCGCGGCCCATGGCGCCTGCGAACTTATGCGAGCCGCCGAAGCAGTAGCATTTGTTCATGCCGCGGCACAGCAGCAAAGGTACAAACAGGCCGGTGCCTGTCTCGTTAGGATCGATACCCCACATGCAGGATATGTAAAGCAGGAAGGCGCGGATCCTGTCGTTCTCAAAGTTGCTGGTGATGATCTCCAGCGGGCTCATCTCGGCTATCTCCGCCAGTTCCTTGCCGATATCGGTCTGTTCCAGAAGCATCATCAGGTCCATGGTGGACATTGCGGGTATGTATGTCATCGGTGCGATAAGCTCATCGACCATGCGTCGATAGCTTCGCATAATCTTACCGAAAGTCACAGCGTCCTTGTGGGAATAGCGCATAAAGGAATCGCGTGTATCCTCGATCATGCGTGTAAGTAATAGCGATTGGCCGTCTTCAAAGACCATGGCAGCCTGCATGTTCGGTTTGACCCAGGACATGCCGTGAGTATCCAGATTAAAGTCTTTTATCACCGGCATATAATCGACCATCATGTGGTAGATTACATGGTCGTTGGAGTAGTAACACGGCCAGAGTATCTCGTCCGTGGACAGCCCGCCGCCAATCTCGTAGCGGCGCTCGATAACGATTACCTTTAATCCTGCCTTGGCAAGATAGGCGGCTGTCATGAGTCCGTTGGGGCCACCGCCGATGATGATGACATCGTAGGTGCTCTCGAATGGATATTCAGGTATCACATCACCGAGTAACAACTGGTGGTCAAATTTCTTATTTTCCATTGTACCTCCTTCTATATCTCCGCCTATCTTTCCTAATCAGGGACCTTTCCCTGTCTTGGCACCGCCGATATCTTGCCCTTCTCAGGGATGTAGTAAGGTGCCGGGTACCACCAGTCTCCGGGCTCGACGATCCCGTCTTCGATGAGCATGTGCATCAGATTATAGCCGCAGGCCATGAGGCAAAGGCCTCCGGGGTGCGCGGCCGACTGGTGCACCATATAAAGGGCATCGATTCCGGGGACGCGGTAGCGCGCCATCTCGGGTATGGGGCGCTCGTTCCACCACTGGTCGCGGCAGTGTCGCGCGCCGTACCAGCAGCCGCCGATCATTCCGGTATTGCGGAACTCCTGCTCCCACGGTGTAAGTACCAGGTGTTCCACCAGGTCGTCTTCCAGGTTCTCCACTACGCAGCTGAAGGCGTCGCGGAAATACTTCTTCAGCTTCTCATTGACGTGGTTGGGATGTTTCTCGTCGTTCATGCCGTCCGGACCGTCGGTATGATACTCGGGCGGAGGCACATAGAACTCGATGGAACTCTCCACAAAGAGGCCGGGCCTGGAGCACTGATTATGGAAAACGGGGTCCATAATCTTATTGCTGCCGGCCCAGAGCCATATGATCTCGTCATAGGGGACGGTCGGGTTGCCCTGTTTGCCCATGCAGTCCGCGACATGGTTATAATATAGTTCGCGAGAGTCCATGGGATAGGAAACGCCGGTCTGCTCGGCTTCCTTGTACTTTGCCCTGTAGCGAAGCTTGTTTTTGGTTATGAAATAGTTGCAGTATATAGGGCCGCCCTTGAGATTGATATCGTTGACCTTCTGAGATAGTGCCGGGTCAACGTTATCCGGTCCGATGAGCTCGTTGAATGTATGTTTTATTTCGGCGGCGCTGATAACGCACTTGTTAGCCCAGATGGTCTTACATTTAATTGCGGCGTCCTCTCTAACATGTACGCCGAGGGCGCGGCCATCCTTAATGATTATCTCATCTACCGGGCAGCAGGTGCGGAATACCGCCCCGTGTGCTATGGCGCAGCGGATCAGTGCGTGATAGTATCCATGCATACATCCCATGGGAACGACGCCCGTGGTGTAAAGTACGGAGGCGACCACGCTCTCAAAGGCGGGAATGGCCATGCCTTCCATGTGTCCGGCGGCGCCTGACATCCAGGCTATGTATGACTGGAACACCTTGAAGGGCTCGGTCTCCATCCATTCGTCCATCAGGTCGAACTGTGTCCATTCCATCAGATCCGGTGTGTATACCTGGGGCATGTGTTTCTTATAGACCTGCATGAATGGAATCGTTTCCGCTGTATTTTCAATATATGACGGATGGGGCGGGGTCCAGAAGGTAGCGCGAAGCAGCTCCCTCATGCAACCATTCATGGCGCCCGATAACAGCAGCCAGCCCTCCAGGTCTTTGCCTGAAGCCTGGGAAACTCCGCTCTTACATAACAGCCCCATGAACTTCCCGGACGAGAAATCTCCGCCGCTAAGCTTCTGTGCCGACCAGTCAAATCTCGCCCCGTATTTCCATAATTCAAGCTGTTCCCATCCCGGGGCCGCACCTCCATATAATGCGACGGGATGCGGGCTGATGTTAATACCGGCTCTAACGTCGGTGTCTTCCTGCGCGCCGCCGCACTCCGGCCTTTCTTCAAGAACGCAGACGCTAAGGCCGCTTTTCGCGAGATAGGCCGCAGCTGTTGTGCCGTTGTGTCCGGCACCTACAATGACAACGTCATACCTTTCTTCCGTGGTCATAGACCCTCCTTTCTTGGGGATGCCATAAATTTTATATACCTGTCTCCGACTGGTCAAGAAAAGTTAATCGTTGCGTATTTTCGGAATTGGTGGGTAATTTCAAGACACTGGTAAACTATATAAGCTAATAATGCTTAAAATTAATTAATTTGAGGCCTGAAACAGTAGGTGTGTTGCATCTTTGATATTTATTGTTGTGGTTGTTATCGAGCGGTTGTTCGGGGACTTAGGCCTGTTCTTGGATTTTATTATGTTGAATTATAAATAATCATGAGTCTGCGTTGGCGCGTTAGGTTTTTTGGCTCTATTTAAATAGTATAGTAGCTTTCTTGCTGCGTAATTACACGTATTCCTTTTCAACTATATCTATCCATGTACGATACGGGAATTCGATTCCGGCTTTATGTGCAGGGATAGCATTACCTAATCCGATATTCGGGCGAAAGAAATTGTAGTAGACTAACCAGCTGTTCACAATTAAGTTTGCGCTTTCAATTTTCTTAATGCTTCTGAGGGTCTTATTCCTTTTTCGCAGAGGACCAAAGAAAATATCTATATAATTAGCCTTGGGGTGGATATTGCCCGTCGTTTGTACGTGCATCGCATCAGAGCCGAAGGCCAACTCAACTCCTTCCGTATATGTTCGCAGTCTGTTTGTGATGATCAATCCCGGTATTTCGCTGTTTCTTTCCATTGCACTACTGAAGGCTGATTTGATGTCTTTCGCGGTTCGAGTATGGGTTACATAGGAAGTTAATAAGAATCTGCTCCATGTATCCATGACATCCCATATAAAGGCGTTTTCCCCTTCGATTTGCAGTACCGTTTCATTAGTTATCCAGAATGGGCCGTGTCCCAGGAGTCCGCTCACTTTTTTAGTTTGTCTTTTTGAATATAGCTGTTCTGCAGTAACCGCCATTTTTGAAAATTTTATTATCCATTCATAGATGGTGGAGTTCGATATAGTACTGCCGAAGGTTTGCAGTAGATGCGTTCTGATCGCGTTCAGAGACATGCCTTCGTAAAACATGCCCAGCGCCGAGGCTATTTGGACCGAGGGGGTTCTCATATTGGGCGGGGAGTCGTTGTCGGCGAACTTGCGCTGGCAGTTCTTGCAGAATCTGCGTTGGATGTTATGATAGCTGCCATATTTGACAGTCTGATTTGAGCCGCAGTATTTGCATTTTATGCCTGAGGCCGATTTAGTCTGGTTTTTATGGCTTGACATTGACATGTGTGTCTCGTGATTCGTGTTTGTGTCGCGAAGAGAAGGATAATCTAATTATCCTTGGATGTCAACCACTAGCGAATACATACGTTGTAATATTAACTGGGCATATAGAGGAAAACCATTGACATCGGATGAATGGAGGGTTACAATTCCGCCCAATGATTAACGAGTTCTCTTTGAGAGGTGATCAGAAATGACGGAAGAGAAAAACCCGAAACCAAAAGGTCGCCCAGGAGATAGAATAATACACAAGAGCCGCAAGGCAGGTACGAGGCTTAGGCTTGTTCCTAGAATGCCTGCGATCCTTGTATTTACTAAGGACTTAGTGATACACACTCCCTTTCTTCAGATGTTTATCTTGTTAATATTTGTTTGGCTTGGTTTGTCTGTTGGAATATACTTTGCTGAGCATAATGCGGAAGGAACATCCATAATAACGTACGGTGATGCGCTTTATACTGCTCTTGCCGGCTTCTCTACATCCGGTATTGCCGCAATGCCGGTAACACCCTGGGGAAAGATATTTTGTGCTTTTATGATGGTAATCGGCAGCGCAATATTTTTCGGCGCAATAGTTGCCGCAATAACTGTGTACTTCATGCGTCCGCTTCAACGTCCCAAAAAGCAACTGATATCGACTATTGAATATAATCTGGAACAGCTTGAAGGACTTTCCATAGAAGAACTAGAGCTTCTTAAAGAGACAGCAGATAATCTCATTAATGTTCAAATTAAACAGAATAAAACTAAAACGAAGGAATCGGATAGCCAATAGCATTGCAGTATTTTTTTATAGGCATTATAATATGCCTCTTGGGAAAACAAAATCAGGAGATTAATCTGTGCCATTAGCCAAGTTTCTTGTACCTGTCAGCGGCGGCAAGGTGGATGATGATACCGTACGTCTCGCCTGTACCATAGCTCAAGCGACGAAGGGCAAAGTCTTTGTGATTTACGTGATAGAGGTGGCTCGTACTCTGCCGCTTGACGCAGAGTTGGAGGTCGATAATAAAAAGGCCGAGGAGCTACTGGCAAGGGCTGAGAAGATCGCGGAGACCATCGGATGCCCGGTGGAGACGGAGATACTTCAGGCCAGGGAAACCGGTCCCGCTATAGTGGATGAAGCGATAGAACGCGGTGCTGACGTGGTAATAATGGGCTTGAGATACGAGAAACGTTTTGGTGATTTTGACATGGGAAAAATCATTCCTTACATATTGCGCAATGCGCCGTGCCGTGTGCTGGTATGGCGAGAACAAATGGGTGAGGGCAGCTAGTGAAAGTAGTAATAATGGGATGCGGCAGAGTCGGCGGCATGCTTGCAGGTATGCTCGATGAGGCAGGACATCAGGTGACGGTCATCGATGTTGATTCTTGGAGTTTTCGATGGCTGCCCCGCTCCTTCAATGGGAAGGCATTGGTCGGCGATGGGACAGATGTTGAAACCTTGCGGACGGCCGGCATTGAAGAGGCCGATGCGTTTGTGACCACCACTCAGGGGGATAACCGCAACGTTATGGCCGCGCAGGCGGCGAAGCACATCTTTAAAGTGCCGAAGGTTGTCTGTCGTATTTATGACCCGTTACGTGAGGATATATACAAGTCGCTGGGACTGGAAACGACGAGTCCCACAAAGATCGGAGCGAATGTGCTTATGAATATAGTCCTCGGCAAAGGGGGTTAAATGTACATCATCGTAGTTGGCGGGGGGAAGGTCGGGTACTTTCTTTCGCTCGCATTGTTAGGCGAAGGCCATGAAGTGCTTATAATAGAGCAGGATCCTAACAAGTGCAAGGTAATCGCAGAGGATCTTGGCAGCGTTGTTATGCGCGGCGACGGATGCGAGGTGCGCACGCTTGAGGACGCCGGGGCAAACAGGGCTGATCTTATGGTTGCGGTTACCCACAGGGATGAGGTGAATCTGGTAGCGTGTCAGGTGGCCAAACACCGTTTTGGAGTCAAACGTACCATTTCCCGCATCAGCAACCCCAAAAACGAGGCTCTATTCAAACTGCTCGGCATTGACGTAACTGTGAGCAGTACCAATCTCATACTGGAACACATAGAAGAGAAATTACCCACGCATTCGATGTCCCATTTGCTGACGCTTGAGGATGGCAATCTCGAAATCGTAGAAGTGAACGTTCAGCCCGACTCCTTAGTCGTTGGAAAGAAGATAAGCGATATCGTTCTGCCGGCGAATAGCCTTATCTGTCTGATAATCAATTCTGTTAAAGGAGCGCAAGTTCCCGTGGGGAGTTCTACAATCGCGGCCGGAGACCACATCATCGCCGTGACGCAACCCGAGTATGAGGCGCAGTTGAGATCCGCGTTGACTGGATCAACAGGATAAATATGTCTAAGAAGATCGCATATCTGGGGCCGCCGGGAACATTTGCTGAAGAGGCGGCCCTTGTTTTTGACAAGACGGCACGGCTGGTGCCCTTCCCGAGTATCCGGGCGGTGGCTAATGCCGTCTCTTTGTCTGTCGCGGGGGTGGAAGAAGGCGTCGTGCCTATCGAGAACAGCATTGAGGGTTCCGTGACGGATACGCTTGACCTGCTTATTCACGGGTCCGGCGTGATGATAAAGTGTGAGCTGGTTCTGCCGATAAGGCATAACCTTACTGCTAAACCGGGCATTAATATCAACGATGTAAAGGTACTCTACTCCATACCGCAGGCTCTGGGTCAATGCCGCGATTTCGTAGCGCTTCATTTTCCAAAGGTGCCCGTGGTGGCGGCGCTGTCCACGGCGGCGGCGGTCGAGGAAATGATGGCTTCATCTCAGCCGGCGGCGGCTATAGGCACCGCCCGCGCCGCCGAGATATACGGCGCGACCATTCTGGCCAGCGGCATTCAGGATAAGGCCAGCAACGAGACGCGTTTCGTTATTCTTGCCAAGGAAGACCACGCGCCGACCGGCCATGATAAGACTTCTCTCTGTTTTACGTTTTCCGACGATCGCCCCGGGGTGCTGGTTGAGGTAATGCAGGTATTCTCGCAAAAGGGAATCAATCTGACAAAGGTTGAGTCGCGTCCTTCCAAGGAGATCCTGGGGCGGTATATCTTCCTTATCGACCTTGACGGACATCGGGAAGACGCCGTTGTTAAGAAAGCGCTGGATGAAGTCCGCACCAGGACTTCGATGCTGAAGATATTCGGTTCCTACCCTCGCTGCAATAAATGACGGGGGCTGTTTACCCCCCTGCTGCTTGTCTCCAAATAAGTCGACTGTTTTGTTATATTGTTATGCTGGAGCCGGTGTTATTTGAGAAAAAGACATCGCCCAGCTGCTGCGCCAGGAGCACGGATGCCTTGGTTCCTGTGCAATGGGATACGCCAACGCGCTGCACCCCCATCTCCAGCAGAGAGGCTGCGGTCATCAAAATCCGTTCTTCGCCGGCCTGAATCAGGTGGGTCCCTCCGATTACAGTATTGATCTCGTTCACCCCGGTTATTTGCTGCGCGTGGCGCAGTGTGTTTATCATACCGCGATGGGCGCAGCCGAGGATAACAACCAGTCCCGCATCCGTTTTGATGACAAGGGCCTGGTCGTCGGTGAAAGTGTCGGGGACAACGCCGGATTCGGTCTTCACGATGAAATGGGGCTCTATAGACTCGTATTCAGTGACCATCGGTATCTCCCCGGTGGTGACGATTTTGTCCGTGATCCAGACCGGCTCTTTGCTCAACCTGAAAGAAGCTCCCGCGGATTCAAGCTCTTTCCTTTCATACGGTATGCCGATATACGAGTCCGTTTGGCCGAAGCGGGCATTTTTGTTATCGAAAACGTCCGGGTGCGCGATGACCTCGATCTTTCTCCCCGCTTGAAGGAGAACGCCCTTCAGTCCCCCCGTGTGGTCGAAGTGTCCGTGGCTCAGCACTATCTTATTAATGGATGACAGGTCGACACCCAGTTGCCTGACGTTGTGCGGCACCGTGGAACTGGAGCCCGTGTCGACCAGTATTTTTATGTCCTTTGTTTCTACGAGGATGCTCAGTCCCCACTCCGCCAGTACACCGGGCATTCCGGCGGTGTTCTCGCTGAGCGTCAGTATTCGTATTGACACAATAGCCTCCCTGAATGGTGTTGAAGATAGCCAGGCCGATGTCGTTCTGCGAGCGGGCTTCTATGGTTGCGATAACTTTATCGTGTCGAAGGCTTATTGATATTTTCTACGTCCACTGCCAGGCTGTCCTCTTATCGGAGGTCTTCCGCGCGATTAGACCTTTCTCCGCCAGCGTTCCCAGTTCCTGTTCTGCGATGTTCAACGGGGTGCCGGTCTTAGCCGATATCCTTTGTGCCAGGTCTGACAGCGCGTTCGATCCGTTCCGTGAGTGGCCTGTCTGCTCGATAATATCGAATTTCAAAAGATTCCATATGAAATCGACGCTCACTTTGCGATGCAGATGTTCCATACACTCCGGATCTCCCTGCGCGGCCCTTTTTCGTATGTCGTCCATAGCGTATGTAATGGCCTGGTCATACTCGTTGCTGAACTCCATGACCTGAGCCGGGCTCATGTCCGGGGTGCGAGTTATCGGTTTATTGGCGTCATATTTGGCCCAATCGCGCGACAGGATTTGGAGGCCGTAATCCTCGGGGTTATCGTAGAGTTCGGTGCCGGGTAAAGGCGACAGGATGTGAAAGCCGTATTTGGCGCCGTATTTTTCGTCGAGCTCGTGGGCGAAATCCATGGACTGACGCGCCGTCTCAGGAGTCTCGCCCGGCAGACCAAATATGAAAGAGTTGAACACTTTTATGCCAGCTTCCGTAGCTATCCTGGTGCCGTTTCTTATAGTGTCCGGGGTCGTGCCCTTCTTTATCGTCTTCAATATCTCCGGATTGCCTGACTCGGCGCCGTAGAGCAGCCATTCGCAGCCGGCCTCTCTCATCAGGCTCAGCATTTTCAGATTGACCGTGTCGGCTCTGGCGAATACATTCCATGCTATCTTAATGTTTCGTTTTATGATGCCGTCACATATCGCTTTCGCGTGACGCTCGTTGAGGGTGAACGTGTCGTCGACGATGTTTATCTTTCTAAATCCGAACACCTTATTAATCTGCTCGATCTCGTCCAGCACCAGTTCTGGGTCGCGGAAGCGGACGCGGCGTCCGAACAGGCGGGGCCCGGAACAGAATATGCATTTGAACGGACAGCCCCTGCTGGTGATGACGGTGCAGGGGGCGTCGAGGGCCTTATATTTGGAGAGGGGCAGCAGTTCTCTGGCGGGGAGCGGAAGCTCGTTCAGGTCTTCGATGAGGGGGCGCGGCTCGGTTTTTACCACTGCGCCGTTGCTGCGGAATGCTATCCCCGGCACCTGATGGTAATCCCCGCCCTTCTCGATCGTTCTCACCAGCTCCACCAGGGTTCGGTCACCCTCTCCGGTGACTATAAGATCTATCCAGGGGGCTTTGAGCAGGGTTTCTTTGAGAGCGAACGTAGCGTGCGGACCGCCGAGCATTGTCACGATGTTCGGATCGTAATTCTTGCATACGTGCATGATGCGGGAAGCCGTGGGATAGTTCAGTGTGACGCAGGTGGCGCCTACTATATCCGGCTTGAACTGCTCAAGCTCCCTTCTCAGTTTCTCCGGCGTGTATTTTGAGACCAGATGATCCATTATCTGGACTTCGATACCTTCCTTCTGCAGGGCGGCTGCCAGGTAGGCCAGCGACAGCGGAGGGATAGGGTTCTCTTCCAGCGGATAAGGGGTGCTTAACAACAGGACACGCATATTTCGCCTCGATTATTAATTTTTAGCGCATCTATTATATCTTAAGTCGCGGTTTTAGCCAAACGCCCTTACATCTAGGATATAACAGATATGGAATATGTAAATTTGTATAAATTTATTTTAAAGCCCCTTGCCGGCGATGTATTTCACCAGGTCGGCGACGCGGCAACTGTAGCCCCACTCATTGTCGTACCATGAGACGACCTTGATCATATTATCCGCGATAACCATCGTTGACAGTGCGTCGACGATTGAACTGGCCGGGTTGCCCTTGAAGTCGACGCTCACCAGCGGCTCTTCACAGTATACCAGGATATTTTTAAGCGGGCCCTCGGCCGCCTTTTTCAGCGCGGCGTTCACGTCCTCCGCCTTGACGTTTTTCGACAGTTCGGCTACAAAGTCGACCACGGATACGGTCGTTGTCGGCACGCGGTAAGCCATGCCGTGAATCTTGCCCTTAAGCTCCGGCATTACCATAGTCACCGCTTTGGCCGCGCCGGTCGTGGTCGGGATGATGCTCATGCCCGCGGTGCGCGCCCGTCGCAGGTCCTTGTGAACCTGGTCGAGGATGCGCTGGTCGTTGGTGTAGGCATGAATCGTTGACATCAGGCCTTTCTCTATGCCGAACGTTTCATGGAGCACCTTAACTACCGGAGCGATGCAGTTGGTGGTACAGGAGGCGTTTGAAATAATCTTATGCTTGGCCGGGTCATACTGCTTCTCATTAACGCCCAGAACGATGGTGATGTCTTCTTCCTTGGCCGGAGCGGAGATTATCACTTTTTTGGCTCCGCCCTTCAGGTGGGCGGCTGCTTTGGGGCCGTCGGTGAAAAGGCCGGTGGATTCCACTACTACCTCGGCTCCGTATTTGGACCATTCTATCTTGGAAGGGTCTCTCTCGGAGATCACCTTTACAGCTTTGCCGTCGACGACTATGGCATCTTCTTTGGCTTCCACCGTGCCTTTGTATATCCCGTAATTGGAGTCGTATTTGAAAAGATGGGCGTTGGTTTTGGTGTCGGCGAGGTCGTTCACGGCGACTACTTCCAGGCTGCCCGCGTGGTTTTCAATAACTGCCTTCAGTACCTGCCTGCCGACCCGTCCGAATCCGTTGATACCTATCTTTGTTACCATTACACCCTCCTTTGATTTTGTCGATTTCTTTAAACAACTGATTAAGAATTGCTCAACTTCCTGTGTCTCCATTAGAGGGCAAACACATGGGTTCACCCCTGCTTCGATTCTTATCGCGATGGTTCTTTACTACATCGAGGAACGCCTCTAGTCGCGTTTTAAGGTGCTGTGTCAGATTGTATTCGTTATTGCCTTCAACAGTCAACATTGGCAGCTTGATATGTTCGCGTATTACGATGTCTCCGATGCCGCGGTGGCAGAACGCCTGGACGTAGTGTATAACACCGTCCACGCGGCGTCTCTCAAGCTCCGGCAGTATATCTTCGATCCGCTGCGAGAGTGAATAAGGGTATGTATATTTACAGTATTGCTCACAGAGGGAGCTGCATTCGTTCGGCATGGCGAACTGGCGCTGTATCTCGTTGAAAACGATGCGCGCGCCGCAGCGTTCCAGGAATCGGTAGAGGTCTCTGCCGAAGACGGACGGCACGCCTATGTATGCCAGCCGGATCATGTCATCGCCGTAAGGTTTCCTCGATCGGCATTCGCTTAACAATCGATTCAATCCGTTCTCGTACTCGCTCACGTCGCCGTTGAAATCGGAGGCGGATACCAGCCAGAAGTGGTTCTCGAAGCCGCTGACGAAGCCTTCTTTCCAGGTCATCTTGTCGAGCTCACGCGCCAGCGAGCGCGGCCGTTCGAGTTCTAATCGCACCTTTTCCGCCTCATCGACCGTGGCGCCGAGCGTTTTGGCCAGCGATTCTAGGCAGGCCTGCATGTGCAGCAGGTTGGGGTTGTCAGGATAGGCGAACGGTATCGCGTTCACGCCCTTAAGCTTGAGCACCTCCATGAGCATCTGCGTGTTGGAGCAGTCGCCGTTGGTGACACAGATCACCGGGTCGATGCCCCGCTCCATAACAGTGCCGTATATCCCCTTGATCCAGGTGCAGCAGTTGATGGGGAAGCCGGCGCGCTCGGCCTTTGTCACTAAGCGCTCCGGGTTGGGGTCGGATATGAAGACATTGTTGAGGTCGATGGGCTGGCAGCCAGCGGCCAGCAGGACCTCTGTCGGGACCGTTGTTGTTATGCCGATGGTTTTCATTTTCCCAGGTTATATAGCGCGTTCATTCCGGGGAAGCGGGCGTGGTCTCCCAATTCGTGCTCTATCTCCAGCAGCCGGTTATATTTGACCGAGCGCTCGCTGCGGCATGGAGCACCCGCCTTGATAAGCCCCGTGTTCTTGGCCACGGCCAGGTCGGCGATGAAGGTGCTGGCCGTATCTCCCGAGCGGTGGCTTATGACCGCCGTCCATTTCGCATCCTTGGCCATGTCGATGACCCTTAGCGTCTCGGTCAGCGTTCCTATCTGGTTCATCTTGATGCAAATAGAGTTGGAAGCCTTGTCGCTGATGCCTTTGGCCAGCAGGTCGGGCTGTGTGGAATAAAGGTCGTCGCCGACTATCTGCACCTTGCTTCCAAGCTTGCCCGTCAGCAGCTTCCAGCCGTCCCAGTCCTCCGGAGCCATGCCGTCCTCGATGCTGATAATGGGGTATTCTCCGGCCAGCCGGCCGTAGTATTCCACCATCTCGGCGCTGGTAAAGGAGACTCCTTCTTTTGGCAATACGTATTTGCCGTTTTTATATAGGTCGACACTCCTGGAGTCTATGGCGATGAAGCAATCTACCCCCGGCTTATATCCGGCAGATTCTATGGCGTCAACGAGGAATTGCAAGGCTTCCCGATTCGATTTAAGGGAAGGCACAAAGCCGCCTTCGTCTCCGACGCCGGTGTTGAGCTTCTTGTCCATGAGGAGCCAGCCTAACTTCTGATATATCTCGGCGCACATCCTGACGGCTGTACTAAATTTAGATGAGCCTAAGGGCGTTATCATGATCTCCTGCACATCCATGGAATCGATGGCATGTCTCCCCCCGTCTATCATATTCATCATCGGAACAGGCAAGGTATTAGCTTCTTCACCGCCAATGTAGCGATATAGAGGCATTTTATGAAAAGCAGCTGCGGCGCTGGCAAGGGCCAGGGAGACACCAAGTAAAGTATTTGATCCGAGTTTGGATTTCCTGGGTGAGCTGTCCAGATCTATCAAACGCCTGTCTATAGCCTCCTGGTCGCGTACGGTCATACCGATGAGCGCGGGCTCGATAATTTCATCTATGTTGCTGATTGCTTTGAGCACGCCGAGTCCGCAGAACCGGTTCTTATCGCCGTCGCGCAGTTCCACGGCTTCGTGGGTGCCGGTGGGCGCTCCGGAAGGCACCGAGGCGTGGCCGGTGGTGTCGTCGGTGAGCCTTGCATCCACCCATAATGTCGGATAACCGAGAGAGTTCAGTATTTCCCTGGCGATCAATGCTTCAATAGAGGCCATTTTCCCCTCCTTATCCGATGCCGTCTAAGGCTTTCTCAACGGCGTCCGATGCATCTCTGGCGATGATAATCGAGACTTCCTTAGATTTACCGTTGGCAAGTTTCCATGTGCCGAGGCCTATAACAGGTATTTTCTCCTGCAGAGCGTAGGCTATCTCCGAGAGGGTTCCGTATTTCCCGCCGATGGCGATGGCCGCCTGTCCCGTTCGTACGACGATGGGGTTCCTGGTATAACCCATGCCGGTGAGTATAGGTATGTCGACATGCGGGTTGGCATCTTTGCGGTTGTTGCCCGGCAGGATGCCGACGGTGAGCCCCCCTTCGGACTTGGCCCCGCGGCATGCGGCCTCCATTACGCCGGTGAGACCGCCGCAGATGACGACAGCGCCGCGCCTGGCCAGCTCGCGGCCTACTTCCTCGGCGAGCCTGGCCTCTTTGGCGCTGCACTTGCTGGCGCCTATCACGGAGATGAAAATCCTGTCCTTCAAATCAATAGCCTCTATATCTGGGTGAAGGCGATTATAGCATTCCTTAAGTGTTTGTGGCAAATAAGATGCCGCGCCGTCCTAGTTGTATCGATTCATAGCGGCCTCGAGGCCTTCGCTTAAGATGCAGTCGACTGCGTCGGCAACGGTCGCTATGGCTTGATCGATGGCTCGCCTGTCCTCCGGCGGGAAGTTGCTCAGCACGTACGATACCTCGTCATTGTCCGGCCGCCCGATGCCGACGCGGATGCGGGTGAAAGCGTCACTTCCTATGGAGCTGATAATCGAGGCCAGGCCCTTGTGGCCGCCGGAGCCGCCCTGCGGGCGTATGCGTATCTTGTCCACAGGCAGGTCCATATCATCGCAAATTACGATGATATCGGAGACAGAGGCTTTGAAGCGGTGCATCAGTTGCGATACCGCCTGACCGCTGAGGTTCATGAAGGTGGTTGGTTTGGCCAGCACTACCGCCGTGCCGTCGATGTCGCTTATGCCGAATCTGGCGCGCATGCTGCGATCGCGCCACCTGCGTTCTTTGATCTCGATCCTGTGGCGGCGCGCGAAATAATCGAGGCATCGGAAGCCCACGTTATGCCGGTTACCGGCATAACCTTTACCCGGATTCCCGAGCCCGATTATAAGTTTCATAGTATCAAGACTGCGTCCTGAGATTAGCCCCCGGCAAGTTTCTTGCCCAGGACTTTAAGCTCGGCGATATCCTCCGGCGTCGGTTTTCCCTTGGCCATCACGCCATCTCCTACTTTTTTCAGGCTGTAGGCAAAGGCAATGCCGTCCAGGACATCCAGGGCCTTTCGTTTGCCCATGCCGCTGCTGGTGAACGTGCAGTAGGGCTTGTCCTTCGTTTTCTCGCGGCACTGGATGAGCGTCCGGTCGAAGAAGTCCTTCAACGCTCCGGATATGTATCCGAAGGTCGTCTGTGAGCCGAAGGCCACGGCGTCGCATGATATGAGATCTCTCTCCGTTGTGTCGGCTGCCTTTTTCATAACCACGGTCGCGCCGTTTACGGATTTGGCCCCTTCAGCCAGGGCATTAGCCATCTCCTCTGTATTGCCTGTCTGGCTGGAGTAAACTATAAGTACTTTGGTCATCAGGTTAGCTCCTCTCTAAAGCTGTCGATATTATCGAATTACTATTATATCAACCCCCTGATATCCCCCATTCTTGGGGGATTCAAAAAATGATAGGGGACACCCCTAATACCCCGTCAGGAGAGATTTCTCTCCTGTACCTCTCTTAAAGTAACCTCTCCATCTGCAAGGGAAGAGGGCTAAGATGAAGATTCTCAACTCGCACAGCCACAATTCTCAAGAATCCGTATAAACCTGTCTGGATTCTGAGAAAATCATGTAAGGTGCCCTTTTATTTGATCAGCTTGAGGAATTCATCCTCGCCGATTATTTTAACACCAAGCTTTCGCGCCTTTTCCAGCTTCGAACCGGGATCGGCGCCCGCCACTACGTACGTCGTCTTCTTGCTTACGCTCGATCCCACCCCTCCGCCGAGCGCCTTTATGCGCGTCTCCGCCTCGCTTCGAGTAAATGATGCGAGCGTTCCGGTTAGCACGAACTGCTGTCCTTTGAACGGCAGGTCTTTCTTCGCGCCTTCGCGTTCCTTCAAAGCGACGCCTGCTTGCTCCAGCCTCTCGATTATACTACGGTTCACAGCTTTTTGGAAAAAGGCTACGATGCTACCCGCTATCTTCGGGCCGATAGCAGGTATCTGCGTCAGTTCCTCTTCGGTTGCTTGCGACAGCGCGTCGATGCTGCCGAAGTGGTTTGCCAGTATGTCTGCGATCTCAGCGCCCACATGCCTTATGCCCAGCGCAAAGATGAGCCTTTCTAAAGATCGACCCTTGCTTTCATCGATGGCTTCGAGCATGTTATTTGCGCTCTTCTCTTCTATACCGTTAATGGTCAGGAGCTGTTCTTTGGTCAGGTAATAGAGGTCGGATGCGTCCTTTACCAGCCCATTTGATATGAGGGATGCTGCTATCTTCTCGCCGACGCCGTCTATATCCATTGCGTTGCGCGAGACGAAGTGCTCGACCAGACGGTGCAACTGCGCCGGGCACGACGCGTTTGTGCACCGCGCTGCGGCCTCGTCCGCTGATTTGTACACCTCGCTGCCGCATGAAGGGCAACGGTCGGGCATGACGAATTCTTTTTCCTCTCCGGTGCGTTTCGATATCACGGGGGCCACGATCTCGGGAATCACATCGCCGGCCCGTTGCACTATCACCGTGTCGCCGATGCGCAGACCTTTGCGCCTGATGTCCTCCTCGTTATGCAGCGTCGCCCGCTTGATCGTAACGCCGCTCACGGAAACAGGCTCGAGAATAGCGTATGGATTGAGGCTTCCGGTGCGGCCCACATTTATGCCTATGTCGAGAAGCTTTGTCGTTGCCTGTATCGCGGGGAACTTGTAGGCCACAGCCCAGCGCGGGTCGTGGCCTACCGCACCCAGCGTCTCCTGCAGCGCGAGGGAGTTGACCTTGATGACGACGCCGTCAGCCTCGAAGTCGAGTTTCTCGCGCCAGTCGCACCAGCGGTGGTAATATCTGGTAGCCTCATCAATGTTTGCGGTCTTAGCGCTGTAGGGACTTATGCGAAATCCAAGCGATTTGAGGTACTCCATCATTTCCCAGTGCGTAGCCGGCGCCTTGACCGACGGGTCGTCGATATAGCCTATGGCGTAGATGTATATATCGAGAGGGCGCCTGGCCGTGACGCGCGGGTCCAACTGTCTAAGCGACCCGGCCGCCGCATTGCGCGGGTTGGCGAACAGCGGCAGTTCCTCCGCGGCGCGCTCCCTATTCAGCTTTTCGAAGCCTTTCTTGGAAAGGTACACCTCGCCGCGCACCTCGAATTTCCGCGGGGCGTTTTTGGGCACGGCCAGCGGTATGCTCTTGATTGTGCGCAGATTTTGCTTGATGTCCTCGCCGCGGAAACCGTCGCCGCGGGTGGCGCCTCTCATTAACTTGCCATCGACATATGTCAGCGCCACGGCGAGCCCGTCCATCTTAAGTTCGCAGACGAAGTCCATGGCCTGGTTTGGAACCAGATTCGAGATTCTCTTGTGCCAGGCGAGCAGTTCATCGTCGGAGAAGACGTTGGCCAGGCTGAGAAGCGGTTTTGGATGCTCGACGGTTCCGAACTCGGCGAGGGGGGCGGCGCCCACGCGCTGGGTGGGGGAGTCGGGGGTGATCAGCTCCGGATGCTGTTCCTCCAGACTGCGCAGGTCGACCATCATGCGGTCGTATTCGGCATCGGATATCTCCGGGCTGTCCAGAGCGTAGTAACGATAACTATGATAGCTGAGCCGCTCCCGCAGCTCAGCTATCTGTTTTTTTGCTGTTTCGATGTCCGGCACGAAGGTTCAACTCCGGCGATTAGAACTTAACCAGCTTCATTGTATATACTTCGGGCAGTTCCATAAGTTTCTTAAGAACAGCTTCGTTGACGGCTTCATCGACATCCAGTATCAGCAGGGCCTTGCCTCTAGGTTCCAGCCGTCCCAGATGCATGGCGCTGATGTTGATATCGGCGTTACCGAGTATGGTGCCTACCGAGCCGATAAGGCCGGGGCGGTCCTTGTGATCGCTGAAGAGGAAGTACCCCTCTCTGGGAATGATGTCGATCCAGAAATCGTTGATCCTGACGATATGGGGCTCTCCCCTGATAGCCGTGCCCGCGACAGTGACGGTTGCGGCTGATGTTTTTAGCTCCACCGTGATTACATTAGTATATACTTCGCATGCCGGGTCTGTTGTCTCGCTGATCTTCAAACCGCGGCGTTGAGCTATCATATTGGCGTTTACTAGATTGACGCGCTCCTCGACGGTGCCCTCGAGCAGGCCGCCCAGGATATTGGCCTTGAGCGCCGAAGTATCGCAGCCGGCGATCTCCCCTTCGTATTTTATGTTGAGGCCCTCCATCTGCCCTTCTCCCAGCTGATAGAGCAGCTTGCCCATCGATTTGGCAACACCTATGAACGGGCCGATGATGGCCAGTGTGGCGGCCGGTATCCTGGGGATGTTAACGGCATAGCGCACCGGTTTATTGTTTAGAACGGCAATAATCTCTTCCGCTACGTCGGTTGAGGCCAGTATCTGTGCCTCGGCTGTGGACGCGGCCAGGTGCGGGGTAACGATGATCTTCTCGTTCTTAAGCAGCGGGTTGTCCGCAGGGGCCGGCTCCTTGGTGAACACATCTACCGCAGCTCCGGCGATCTTGCCGTCCTGCACCGCCTTGCAGAGCAGTTCCTCATCGATGATGCCGCCGCGGGCGCAGTTGATGATACGGACGCCGGGCTTCATCTTGGCGATTTCCTTCTCGCCTATAAGCCCTTTGGTCTTGGCGGAAAGAGGCGTATGCAGCGTAATGAAGTCCGACTCGGCGAGTATCTCATCGAGGGTGACCATCTTAACGCCGAAGTTGGCGGCGAACTCAACCGAAACGAAGGGATCGTGCGCTATGACCCGCATCGCCAATCCGACGGCTCGTTTAGCCACCTCCGAACCCACGTTGCCGAAACCTACGATGCCCAGGGTCTTGTTCCTGAGCTCGGTGCCCATGTATTCTTTGCGTTTCCACTCGCCGGCCCTGAGCTTCTGGTTGGCCTGCGGTATGTGGCGCGCCAGGGCCAGAATAAGGCCGATGGTGTGCTCGGCCGCAGAGATGGTATTGCCTGTAGGGGCGTTCACGACCATGATACCGTTCCTGGTTGCGGCGTCCAGGTCAACGTTGTCCACGCCGACGCCGGCGCGTCCGATCACCTGGAGCTTCTTGCCCGCATCGATGATATCAGCCGTTACCTTGGTCTCGCTTCTCACGGCGATGGCGTCGTACTCTCCGATAATGGCTTTTAGTTCGTCCTTGGAAAGGCCTGTTTTAACGTCAACTTCCGCGTATGCTTTAAGCGCCTCCACGCCCTCTTTGGCGAGGGGGTCGGCGACTAGTATCTTGAATTGGTGACTCATATATCCCCCTTAAAAATTTGGAATGACAAAAGTATTATTGTGGATATTTGCAGAAGCTCTCCCTACGAAGCCAGGCTCGAGGGAGAGCCGGCTCCAATTCCCCCCGTCTTCATCCTTGTTTGTCTAAAAGCTTCTTTCATGATGACATCTATATCGGACAATCCCTATGGTGTCGATTCGATTGTCGGTATACGGTTACATTATAGCCGAAATCATTTCTATTAAAAAGAGTATGCGGTGGAGGTTTTCTGTTAATCGAATTCACCGGGGACTAATACAACATCCTACTTTTGCGAGATCGGAGGATTGGTTTTATCCGGTAAAAATTCTTAGTCCTGTCTGTAATCGTTTTTCACGGTTGTCAATCATTCAAACCTTGGCGCAGCAGGGAAGCTATCTGCTCCAGTTCTTCGATAGTCTCAGGAGTGTCGCCGTGTCCGAAACGCAGAGTCACGGAGTCGTCCCGATAGCGGGGAACCATATGTAGATGGAAATGGGATATAGTTTGTCCCGCGGCGGCTCCGTTTGCCTGTATCAGGTTCAGTCCGCTAGGACTTAATTGTTCCATGATTGCTTTAGCTATGGAGACCGCTACGGCCATTATGCGGGCTCCGGTATCTGACGGCATGGCGTAGATGTCTTCGATATGCCGTTTAGGCAGCACAAGTACATGGCCTGGAGTGGCCGGGTACAGGTCCATAATCGCCAGTATCTCATCGTCTTCCTGAACCACAACGGGGCTTAACTCATGCTTAACCATCTTGCAAAATGGGCAGTTGTTGTTACTCATGCTTGTTTTACCTCATCCTTAGTATAGCAGACGGCAGTGATGACCACGGCTTTCCTAACAGATGTCGATGAAGAATTATTCCCGGCATACTTTGTGGATCAAAGAGAAATGGCTGCCAGACTATCGAGAATGCTCTGCAGCTTTGATTCGAAGTCCCGCAGCTTCTTAATCTCGATATTGACGCTGTCGGCCTGCTGTGTCCGCCGGGTGTGAGCTTCCTGAATAGCGCCCAGAGTGGCTTGGGATACCTCCTCCAATTGCTCGTCTAGGTTCAAAGAAAATCGGCGGAACGTCTTATCCACATTTTTTATTGTTGCCCATCGCAGATTTTCGATATTATGCAGCGTTATGGCCTCTATATCCTGCTGTAACCATTTCTTGATCCTTCGGACGGCCATGCTCCTGGGGAGTATACGCTCGAATATTTCTCTAGGGATGGGGCTCATGGCGGCGCTCCAGTTCTCGGTTACCCAAGAAGGCTTACTGGTCGTCACTATTCTTTCGTCACCTTTACCCGGAGAATACGGTATTTCAAAGAGCTCAGCTGCTGTTCGCCATATTGTCTCGGCCAGATCGTTTGCCTTTTCTTGGTGAGAGCCTAGTATGTCCTGCATGCTCTGGTTGACCAGTCCCGATATTTTGGCCAAGCTTCCGCTGAACAGGTCCGGGATTATATCGGACAAGCGAGCGCTAATATTCTTCTCTATCAACTCGGTGCCGGCGGTATTTTCCAGTGTTTCTGTGAGAATCAGGGATAACTCTCTACGATTCTTCTCTAATTCCGCTGCGCACTCCTGTTCCAGCGTTTCGATAAGTCGTTTCTGGTCTCCAGCAAGAAGGTCATGTGCCAGCTCCCGTTGCCGGTCTATTTCCTTGATTTTCTGATTGAATGTTGCCAGCCTCTGTTCCAGGTCCTCTAAGGGAAGTGTGAGGGAACGCTGTTTCAAGCGAATTTGGAGCAGGCCTTCGCCAATAATGTCACCGGCCTTTCTGGCTATAGCCAGGTTCAGGGTCTGTATCTTCTCCAGGTTGAGGAACTCGACCAGTGAATTCTCCAGCTTTGAAATGCCGCTATCCGCTAATTGCTGGCCGTTGTCCTTCAGCTTCGCCTCCAGCCCGCGGCGTGCCGAGATGCTGAAGATCGGTTCGCTGCTGTCGAGCCCCGCCTGATCCTGCAGCACCTTCTTGAGAAACTCGACTGCTACCTGACGCTCTTTTTCTGAAAGATAATCAACCTTGTTCATCAGGAAAAATGTTTTTACCACCTTATCCCGCACCGTCTTCAGGAACTCTATCTCTACCTGGGTTATAGGCGGGTCGGCGGATACCAGGAACAGCGCCGCGTCGCATTGGGGCAGGAAATTCACGGTGGCCTCGGTGTTATGCTGGAACGTTGAGCCGATACCCGGCGTGTCGATGAGAACCACGCCTTTCTGAAGTAGCGGCGAGGAACACGCTACTTCAACATGCGCCACGCAGAGATGGTTCTTAGAGTTACAGTCCTCGGTAACGTACCGGGAAAGAAGCTCCCTGGCCTCTGCCGCACTCTCAGGGACAAAATCGTGAACGTTGCCGTCCAGGAAAACCACTCTGACTATATGGGTCGCTCCCCAAAATAGAAACGTCGGGACGGATGTGAGTGGAACCACGGCGGAGGGCAGCAGCTCCTCTCCCAGCAGGGCATTGAGCAGGGTGCTCTTCCCTCGTTTGAATTGTCCCAGCACTGCGAGGTGGAAACGGGCCGTAGAAAGCCGCTCCTCTAAGGAGGAGAGATGATTGCGTTCGGATGCGAATTCATCGCCGAGGCCGTCGAGTAGGGCTTGTGCGTCCTTGAGCACGGAAATCAGCGGCGATTCATTTTCGCGAATGGCGTTTAAAGTGTCTGCCCTTATATTTTCGTTCTCCATAATGTAACCTTTTAAAATTACCGTCAGGCAGAGATGTAAAAAAACCTTGCTATAAATAACATAGCCTCTACCTGCAAAGCCAGTAGAGGCTATCATCCCGTTGATTGGCGGGCACTTCGGGATCGCTCCCGGGCGAGCATCATCGCCTTAACTGTTTTTATGATAACAAAAATACAATATGCTGTAAATGTTTTGGAATCGGCGAAATAATTTGGATAAACCTATTGGTTATATATACCGGTTTTATTTCTCAGGGCTTCGAAGAGAGGTTTATCCTGTTTTTCGAGTATGGAGTTAACTTCGCGGAGTGCCGCGATGTAATCGGATACCTCGTTGCCTTTGATCTGGACGCCGCAGTCCTTGGCCAGGGAATCGATGATGGAGAACATCTCTTTCCTGATGAGGCCGTAGAGTTCCTCGCCCTGGATGTGGGCCACGGCTCTGGCCAGGGCCAGGGAAACGGAGAGTATGGCGTTCATGCCCAGGTTCTGCTTGCGCTGCATGGCCGTTGTGGAGGCCTCCGGGTCGTTGGCGGCGAGCTTGCCGCGTTCGGCGGCCAGGTCCCGTTCCAGTTTCAGCAGGGTGGTATCGATATCTCTCAGGGAGAGAGTGGTCAGATTTTTGCCCTCGAAGTGAGGGG